>Ga0193752_1000004_pt1 | contig 561157 bp, 514 predicted proteins | sample H1c1metaG_FD_144924 | JGI IMG/M metagenome (GOLD analysis project Ga0193752, IMG submission 144924) | Soil microbial communities from a riparian zone of the East river system, Colorado, United States - H1c1 | ecosystem: Environmental > Terrestrial > Soil > Riparian zone | place: USA: East... | reverse complement strand
CGGTAATCGCCGAAGAAGCCCCCGATATTCGATTTTTTTCCCGATACTGGGTAAACCAGCATATTGGCATTGGGCTTAACTGGTTTTTTTTCAATGGGTGTAGCGCTAACTGACAGGCCTGCCAGTGCGAATAATAAGAGGAGATTTTTCATGTTCCGTTTAGCTTGAGTGAATATTGGAAACGAGAAACAATTTCAAACATTATTTGCAAAAGAAGTATTAACAAGTCTTTAAAGGAAGGTTAATTTTTTTAACAGAAAGAGCACCGGGCGATGCCATAAAAAAATTCAGAAAAAATCACGGTCAATTTTTTGAAAAGGAACTCTGGAATAAATACCCAAAGATTGTAGCAATAAATCTGCCGGGGGCTATACACTACGAAAAGGCAATCTTCTTTTATACGCTTACAACCTCTCATACAAACTTCTCAGCTTCTCCCTCGTCATCAGCTTCTCCCAATCTTTGCCAAGCGCATTCTCCCATAGCGGCTTCATACCCAGGGATACATCGATCATTTTATTGAAGTCTTCATCGCTGAGCCCGGCGGTGATATTTTTTGGAATATCGATATTGTTCTTTTCAACCATGTATTTGAATTCTTTCACACCCTCAGGATAGTATTCTTCAAGTTTATCAAACACGATGCAATTACCAATACCATGTTTGGTGCCCAGTAAATAACTCAGTCCATAACTCACGGCATGTGCCACACCAACCTGGCTGTAGGCAATGCTCATTCCCCCGGCATAAGATGCCATCATTAGTTTATCATCGCTGTCGGCATCCCAGCCATTTTTATTTACATATACTTCACGGCAAAGCTGGAGGGCTTTTTCACCATAGCTTTTGCTGAATTCATTTAAATAAGTACCGTTCAGGCTTTCAATGCAATGAATATAGCAATCCATACCGGTATAAAAGCGCTGGTTGGCAGGGGCATTGGCGGTTAGTTCGGGATCCAAAACGATCTGGTCAAAGGGAGTGAAGTCGGAGTTCATACCCAGTTTTTTTGTGGGGCCGGTGAGTACGGTAGTGCGGCTTACTTCTGCACCTGTTCCACTCAATGTAGGAATGCCTGCTTTATAAACACCGGGATTTTTCACGAGGTCCCATCCCTGGTAATCGGCGCTGCTACCGGGGTTATTCATCATTAATGAAACGGCTTTTGCAAGGTCCATCGCCGAGCCGCCACCAATACCTATGATGCCACTCACGGTGCCAAACGCTTCTTTTAATTCGTTAGCCAATTTATCAACATAGGTTGTTTTGGGTTCGTAGCTAACGTCAACAAAAATTATTTTATCCTTGTCACGAACAGGGACACGATCAACCAAAGCCTTCCCTTCAAAAAAATGATCGACCAAAAATATCATGGGAGCCTTTCCTTTGCGGTGCGGAGCAATTATTTCATCTAACTGGTTGAATGCGCCACGGCCATAAACAACATAGCCTACCATTTTAAAATTTCTGAATGCCATATTTATTTTTTTAACCACAGATGGCCACTGATTAAAAATCACAGATAGCCACAGATCAGAGAATAATTCTTTTTATTCCCTTCTTCATATCTGAGACATTAAAATTAAGTAATAAACCAATTTTACAGCCTGAAAGTTTCAGGTATGTCAGGACTTGTGCTGTATGCACATCGGTAAAAGCTTCCACAGCTTTGATCTCCACGACAATTTTATTTTCGACAAATAGATCCATGCGGTAACCAATTTCCAGCCTTACCTCTTCAAAAACCAGCGGCAGGGCTTTTTCCTTTTCGACAAAAACAGCTTCTTTTACGAGGAGATAGTACAGGCATTCTTTGTAAGCGCTTTCCAATAATCCGGGGCCAAGAGATCGATGAATTTTATAAGCAGCACCGATGATTTGATAAGTAATGTCATTTGAAGATTCCATGCAGAATATTTTTTATCACAGAAATAGGAAAAATTCTGTGTAAATCTGTGGGCCAATCTGCGGAAATCTGTGGTTATTTTCTCAGCAGCGAAGCTGCCCTCACCAGGTCCTCCGGCGTATCTATCTCCACACCCATATATTCTGTCACAACCATTTTTAACGAAACACCGTTTTCCAAATAGCGCAGGCATTCAATTTTTTCTGCTGCTTCGAGTGGAGTGATTGCCCAATTCGTAAAATTCAATAAAGCCTGTTTGCGAAAAGCATATACGCCAATGTGTTCGTAATAAACAGGAGAGATGAGTTTGTCGCGGTGATAAGGAATGGGGTTGCGGCTGAAAAATAAAGCATTATTATTTTTATCAACAGCAACTTTTACATAGTTGGGGTCATCAATGAACTGCTGATCTTTCAATACCTGCATCAGTGAAGCCACCTGTACCTTTTCATCATGAAAAACCTCTAATAATTTTTCCAGCGGCTCTTTTTGTACAAAGGGTTCGTCGCCCTGTACGTTCACCACAATATCAACTTCCATATTGGCAACAGCCTCAGCAATGCGGTCGCTTCCGCTTTCATGTTCTTTAATACTCATAACCGCTTTGCCTCCATGTGATGTGATTTCGGAAAAAATGATCTCACTGTCGGTAACCACCATTACTTCATCGAAAAGTTTTGTGGCAACGGTATTATCATAAGTATGATGAATGACCGTCTTATCGCCCAGCATCTGCATCAGCTTGGCAGGAAAACGGGTAGCGGCATAGCGTGCCGGTATCATGGCGATCTTCTTCATAGGCGCAAGTTAATTTATCTAAGCGAAGATTTTTACCACAAAGACACGAAGAAAAATACAACACGAAGAACACAGAGAAAGACAACGTTACACTCCCGAACTGTAAAATATCACCCCTTGTGTATCCAGCATGAAAATTTCGAACTCGGTGAAGGCACCCTGGGCAGAAGTGATGCGGATCTTTTTTATCCATCCGCCGGGACCATCGGATTTATCTCTTTCAATTTCCCATGTCTTCTCTCCTTCGGGCCTTTTGATAACGGCATTCTTTGATGGAAAGGGATCCTTTTCTGTAACAACTTCGGGATACTGGCCAATTAAGCGGATCAGTAAATAACATTGTTCGATATTGAAGTCGGGCAGCATATACACATCCGAGCCGGATTCGTAGGCCTGCCATTTATGCCACTCCATGCCATTTTTATACAATTGCTTGGTAATAGAAGATTCGCCCATTTCATTTAATGAAGCATCTGATTTTTTTATTTCGAGCGGCGTTCCGTTCATTGAGCTTACCTGCGCAAAATAATCTTCCATCTTTTTTACAGAAGCTTTCGGCGGAGGAAGGGGCAGCACATAGCTGCTTACAATATAACCGGTCTTGCCATTATAATTCACCTTCCACCAAAAGCCATTGAAACCTTCTGTGCTGATGGCTGGCTGGTTAGCATCACCGGCAACCGTAGTTACCTTTTCGCCATAAGGGATCTTTTCAATCACCTTTGCAGATGTATTGGGCTGTTCCCTCATACTCAAGCCGGATCTTGCAGCAGCATAATAATTGTATTGGGAAAAAGCGAGAGCGCAAAAAAATATTGCCAAAGCAGATACAATAATTTTTTTCATTGTATAAATATTAAAAAGTTAGCGGTAGCTCATCTAAAATATGGTTGCAGGTTGTACAGCGGTATTGCTTGGTATACATTTCTGTCTGGCCATATGCTATCTGGTTCTTCAGCTTGCCCCAAAAATCTTTCGGACTGTCTGTTAACTCTTCTGAAATAACAGTCATGCTTTTACAATTCGGGCAGGGAACTTCTTTTAGGTAATTATCCTCAGCCTCTTTTACCAAAGCAAGCGCCCTTTCAAACTGCGATTCCGCTACAAGTATTTTAATGCCGCCAACTGCCGCGTTGAGCAAAGGGTCCATCGTTACGATATGCTCATCCTTTAAATGGCAATTGATATCATTTTCCTGGAGCAAACCCAGTGTCATGTTTGCCAAAAGATAATTATCGAAGGATGCTAATAGTTTAAAGTCCATGGTGTTGTTTAATGATCAAGGGAGTTACAAAACCGAACCACATAGGAAGATAGATAACATAGAGATTCACATAAGTTTATTATCCCCTATTGTTTACTATGTTTCTATGTGGTTCAAAATACCGTCACTAAAGTAAAAAGCCCCCAAAATGGAGGCCTTGTATTTTATATTTTTTTTAATTATTCAGCATCAACGGCATCACCAGCATCAGCAGGTCTTCGCCATCGCCCTGTTCCGTGGGCTTAATGATCCCGGCCTTGGTGGGCGTGCTTAATTCCATATTAATATCGCCGGTATCTGCGCCACCCAGCATCTCAATTAAGAATTTTGCATTGAATGCTATCTGCAGATCTTCCCCATCATACTGGCAGGCCATGCGCTCATTACCTTCAAAGCTGAAGTCAACATCCTGCGCTGCCAGTTGCAATTCACTTCCGCTGATACTCAATGCTACCTGGTTGGTGCTTTTATTACTGAACACACTAACCCTGCGCAATGCATTTTGAAAATCGTGTTTGTTCACCGACATCTTATAAGGGTTATCAACCGGTATCACCACTTTATAATCCGGGAACCGGGCATCGATCAGGCGGCATACCAGTTCGGTGCCCCCATGCGATACAAATAAATGATTGCTGTTGTAAGAGATGTTCAGCTCGTCATCATTATCCGGCAAAGCGCCCTTTAATAAGTTCAATGGTTTTTTTGGAACGATGAAAGAATCTTTTTTAGGACAGCTTACATCACTGCGTGTGTAGCGAACCAAACGGTGAGCGTCTGTTGCAACAAAGGTTATTCCTTTTTTATCCAGCTCAAAGAATACGCCGGTCATTGCGGGGCGGAGGTCGTCATTGCTTACCGCAAACAATGATTTATTGATCGCTGTAACCAATGCGGAGGAGGTCATGGTAAATGCATTGGCATCATCTGCGGCCGGTTCTTTTGGAAAATTATCCGGGTTCTCTCCCATTACCTTATACTTACCGTTATCACTGGTGATCTCTACGGCAAAATTCTTATCAATATTAAAAGTAAGCGGCTGTTCGGCTATATTCTTTAAAGAGTCAAGCAGGATCTTTGCAGGGATACAAACTTTTCCGCTGTCTTTGGCTTCGATATCCATATGCACTTTCATAACCGTTTCCAGGTCGGTGGCTACCACTGTCAGCTTGTTCTTTTCTATTTCGAATAAAAAATCTTCAAGTATAGGCAGTACGGTATTGGCATTAATAACCCCACTGATCTGTTGTAACTGTTTCAGCAAAGCCGATGACGAAACGATGAACTTCATGATAAATATCTTTAGTTGGCAAATATAAAGTTAACCTCCCTAAAACTACGGGCAAATTTTAAACAATTTTCAAAGCGGGTTTACCCTGTTTTTGGGGCTATAAAAGTAATTAACAGGCCTTTATAAGTTTTACTTGCGCACAATATTTTATACGATTATATTGTTAACCATAAACAATATACTGAAAAACAGGGTTGCCAAAATTTATTATTTATGAAAAAACTACTGTTGCTGATATTGTCAGCATTCCTTTGTGCTGCACTATACAGCCAGGGTCAGCAAATAAAGATCGCAAGCTTCACCGTAAAAAACCAGCTTCCTTCTGTAATTGATAGCTGGAACAATACCCCGGGTTCATTATTGCTTGTGGCACAAATGCCACCCACAATTCAGCTAAAGGATATAAGGCTCATATTACAGATAAGATACAATGGCGCAGTTATTTGCAGCAATAATGCTACCGGCGGAATACCCGTTGATAATTTTACCACCCGCACATTTTCCGCATCAGAACTTACCGGCGCCTTTGTGGGCTGCTCCGATCTGAAAGATGGCAATTATACCATTTGCGCACAGTTCTTTGTAGACAGGAGGGCTGTAAGTAACGAGGCTTGCAGGGAATTCAGAGTTGAGGTACCAAAGGAAACAGATTATGCGCCACCCACATTAATAAATCCGGGTAACGGAAAAAGTTTTACAGAAACTGAATTAAGCAGGCCGGTTAGCTTCAGGTGGACCCCATTAGTACCCAAGCCAAGAAACCCAGTTACTTATCGCTTAAGGGTATGGCAACTCATGCACGGGCAAAACGGAACCCAGGCGATGCGATCAAATCAGCCCATAGTTACAAAAGACGTTGATAATATTACCCAGGCTGTTGTAAATGGAATTTATACAGGGCCCTGCAAACCACCTTATCTCTGTGACTTTATCTGGCAGGTGCAGGCTATGAACAGGGAGGGTAAACCCATGGGAAGAAATAACGGCAATAGTGATCCGTACACTTTCAGCGTTAAACAAAATGAGAGCGGGGAGTTGAAAAATGTTTATCCGGAAAACAGTAAAAGATTTTCAATAAGCGACGCAAAAAAACCAGTTACTTTCCGATGGACAGCCCTGGTACCAAAACCAAAGGACCCGGTAACCTATCGTTTAAGGGTCTGGCAACTGATGCAGGGGCAAAATGGTACACAGGCTATGAGAGAGAATAAACCTGTTGTAACAAAAGACCTGGCAAACATTACAGAAACGACAGTCAATAGTTTATATACCGGGCCTTGCAAGCCGCCTTATTTATGCGATTTTATCTGGAATGTGCAGGCCGTAACAAGGGAAGGAAATCCACTGGGCAGCAGCGAACCGTACAGCTTTAAAATATTAGATGATAATATTAATACCAAGATCGATAGTGTAAGCATCGGCTGTTGTGTTGATGGCAAACAAAACATCTATATAAAAATAAATAACCTGCACCTTACCAACCAGGCACAGGTAACTGCAATAAAGTACAGGGTTAATGGTACGGGACCGCTAACAACATTATCGCCGACAGCGCCGCCATTGGCATTTACGATCTCGGCTAATTCATCACAGGCTTTCACCGCATCAATAAATTGTGTTGATAGCATGAAGACGATCAAATTCATTGTTGATGCCATCTGGCCAACAGACCCTGACAATATAAATAATGAAACGGCATGGGATACGCTGCACTGCGCCTGTGATGCCTGCGATGAAAAACATTTTACATTAAAAGCGCCAACGCCTTCGCCCATAACCTATACAAGTAATACACTTGGCTTTAACCAGTCAATAACTGTAACGACTGTTCCGGCGAAAACAATTAAAACTATTACGGCAGAGCTGGTATATTTTGAAATGGTTCCGGAAAATGATATGTGCATACCCTGTAATAAAGATGCAGCCACCTACGGGCATTTTACCAATGGTACCAATAGCCAGCAGTGGAACGGCCCGCAGCAAACTTTAAATATCAATATCACCACACCACAGCTTACACCCTGTTGCAGTGCTGTATTCAGGTGGTGCATACGATACAAGATTGAATTCACTGATTGTACTACCTGCAATAAGCTGGTCTGTTATGAAAAGAAAAAAGAAGGCTGCGAAAAAGCAGGAGGCGGTATTGTTAACCCAAACGATCCTAAATAAACAGCAATGAAAAAATTACTCAGCATAATAATAGTTTCATTTGCTTTTATAACCGCAAATGCACAGGCGCAACCTGCAGGATGTTGCCCCGAATTTTCTTTATCAACCAATTTTATTCATCCCTGCGATGATAATGCCTGTAAAGGAAATCCTGCAGATCCCAATGGCGGAGGAGCAGGAGGAACTGCGCCATCGTTGATAGGTTGTAAGAATCAACCACAAACTTATTATGTGGTGCCTGCTTTACCGGGCTTCACTTTTACCTGGACAGTTTTGGGAGGAACACCAACGAATCCTACCGGCAACCCGGTAACCATTAACTGGGGAAATTCTAACCAGGGTTTTTTGCAGGTGATCATTTCAAATGGCTCATGCCGTGATACCATCACGAGAAAAATCTGTTTACTGGATGGACCTACGGCAGCGATAACCTATGCTCCTAATCCTGTGTGTGCCGGATCGCCGGTCAACTTTAGCGGCGCAGGTTCAGTAGGCGCCACCAATTACTATTGGGAATTTGGTGATGGAACTTCATCCACCTTGCAAAATCCCCCGCCACATATTTATGCAACAGGAGGAGTTTATACAGTTCTGCTAACTGTTTCCACTGTAGTAATGGGTCCTAATGGTGTAATAAGAGATTGTGGTTGTAAGGACACAGCGAAGGTTACTATTAATGTACAGAATAAAAAAGGAATTGATATATATACGGATGATTGCAGGAAGATGTTGTGTACAGGAGATATAGTCAAGTATTGCACCAGTACAACCGGTTGCACCGGATTAACGTGGACAGTAAGCGGCGGAACCATTCAAAGCGGACAGGGAACAAGTTGCATAACTGTTGCATGGGACCAGCCAAGCGTTTTCCCAACTTCTGTTACATTAACAGCAACAAGCTGCCCGGCAAGTGTTTGCGGAAACACGGCAACATTGAATGTGCCTGTCTTATATCCTAATCTTCCCATACAGGGGCCGCAGAATGTTTGTCCCGGATCGAGCACTTCTTATTCATTGCCCGCATTGCCCGGCACATTTTATTACTGGACACTCAGCAGTGGCGGAACGATCGCCGGCTATGACAGTAACCATAATGTAATAAACGTAACGTGGGGAAGTTTGATCGGAGGCCCTCATAAACTCATTTGCCGTTATACAAATCCTTACAGCGGTTGTAGTGGAGCAGATACTATCGATATCTACATAAAACCAAAATTCACTTTAACGGGATTGTCGCCTGTATGTGTTGGCCAGGCAACAACCATTTGCGCCAATGGCTCAGTTGCCACCTGGACTTATTTACCCAATATTGGGTTTACCATTAATTCTTCTCCCGGAAACTGTAAAAATATTACGTGGAATACAGCCGGCAATTATACTATTACTGCAACGCCGTTAACAGCAACTAGTTTTTGTTCCTCGCCGGCATTATTAAATGTTGTAGTGATCGATACGCCAAAGATCAATGCAATTGTTGGCCCGCTGGTTGTATGCCCGGGACAAACAGTGATGTACAGTATTAGCAGTAATATGAACGCGGGAACATTCAACTGGGCTGTTAGCAACGGAACGATAACACAATACATGGGCGCACACAATGATTCGGTGTTGGTTCAATTTACCGGCAACGGAACAATAAGTGTATCACAAACAGTAAATAATTGTTCAAGCTATACACAGGTTGTAAATGTTACGGTGATTACCGGCATTGGAACAATTACGGGGAATTCACCAACCTGTATCGATGCTATTGAAACATATACAATCGCTGGTCCTGTACCTCCCGGCGGATATACCTGGACATTGAGTAATGCACTTGGCTCCATTATAACTACAACAGCCAACAGCATTACCATACAATGGAATGGAGCAGGGCCTTCAGCGACCTGCGTCATCACTGCTACGGCCTGCAGCCAGAGCGCTACAAAAACGGTAACGGTAAATAATCCGCCGAACGGAACAATAACAGCGACAGGAAATTTATGTACAACAGGAGTAACATTAACTACTTCATTAGCTATGCCATCTCATGATTGGTACAAGAACGGCGTGTTTTATATAAATTCCGGGGCATCGAATACGATCACTGTAACAACACCCGGTTTTTATAAAGTAAAATCACCAACACCTTGTTATGGCAGCGCAACGATCAATGTGCCGAATACTTTTACATCAAATGTAAGTATCACTGCAAATAATGTTACGGTCTTCTGTCCCGGCGACCCGATCAATGTAACTCTTGTTGCAACGGTACAGGCAAATAATACCTGCACTTACAGTTACCAATGGTATAATGGCGTAACGATGGTAGGCACCAACAGCCCGTCTTATACCGCAACAGCAGTTGGTTCATATTATGTGGTGATCTCCTGCGGAAATTGTAAGGATACTTCGAATGTTATAAATATAACAGTTGGGCCCTGTACCGGAAGCTGTAGCAACTATAACCCGTTAAAAGTGATTGGCAATGATATTGGCGGCCCGGAAAATGAAATTGAAGAGTTGGATGCTGATGCGGCTCTGTCATACAGTATTGTTATTAACCCGCCCGTAGCCAGCCCATGTAATGTAGTTACATATAGTGCCAACTATAATTTTGATGGAATTATTCATACGCCTCACTCTGGCGTGTTGTGGAACTTTGGTGATGGCTTTGGCAGCACTTCATCATGGTCAGGTAACAGCGGAACATCTACCGCAGCGCCACATACTTATGCAACACCCGGTATCTATGTTGTATCGGCATTGATGTATTCCAATTGCCCGCCGCCGCCAACACCACATATTTGCCCGGTGCTGGATACCATTCACTATGTTGTTCCGGTTGCGGCAAATTTTGGATACAATGTGAACTGTAATGTTATAACCTTATCAGACCTTTCAACAACACTGCCAAGCCTTGGATGTAATATCCTTACATGGGCATGGACGGTTAGCGGTCCTGCAGGCGCTACATTCAATAATGCTGCAACGCAGAACCCGGTTCTTACGGTTACGCAATCGGGCACTTATAATATTACACTAACTGTTGTATCAAATTGCAGTGGCTGTTCAGCAACGATCACTTATCCTGTTAGCATAATAATACCATCAGCAACATTTACACCACCATCGCCCATTTGTGCACTTACGGTTGCGCCGTTTGCTGTTACAAATACACCGGGCTTTTCTTATAACTGGAATTTTGGAGATGGCTATCAGTCAAACCTGGCTTCAACCAATCATGCATTTGCGGCTCCACCACCTAATACAAGTCTGGTAACATTAACTGTTACTGATCTTATGGGTTGTACCGTAACAAGCAGCCAGACAGTAACCATATTACCGCCTCTAACGGTTTCTATACCTACTGATAAATATATATGTCCCGGCGCATCGTTTACATTGTCAACAACGCCGGCTTCATTTACAAACTATCAATGGTATTTTAATGGCAACCCGATAAGTGGTGCGACCAGCGCTACTTATAGTGCAAGCAATATTGGTGAATACTATGTGATCGTAAATAACGGAACAGGCTGTATTGCCAAATCGAACAAGATGCATATCTGGCATCATCCAAAACCCATTGCCGATATTAAAGGACAAACGATCCAGTGTATAACCGGCGGAACAGGGAATATATATTTATACAATGCCATCACTGACCCAAATTATACATTCCTGTGGACAGTTAATCCCACAGCAACGTTCACACCCAACAATACGCAATACGATGCGAATGTTACGGTAAATGCAACAGGAACCTACCAGTTCATTTTAACCGTAACAAATATTGTAACAGGCTGTATCGCAAAAGATACTTTCTGTGTGTATGTGTACAATAACCCAAGCGTGGCTATTGGCCCAACCGGTTATTTGTGTGAAGGCATTATGCATACTTACAATGTTATATCACCTAATGTCAATTATGTATATCAATGGAATAACGGGATCACCGGAACAAGCATGACCACGGCACAGGCGGGTAATTATTATGTAACTGTTTTAGATCCTACTACAGGATGTAATGCACAAAGTAATATGGTAACTATTAAGCCACGTCCTTATGTTGCCTTGTTCCCGATCGGCTGCGATACCTTATGCGATACCGCAAAACTAATTCCGCCATTACCATTAGGACCGGGGCAAAACTATAATGGCGTGTATGTAATTCAATGGTATGTAGATGGAAATTATCATTCTACCGGGCCTGTACTGAATTTAAATGTTTTATCGCTTGGCCAGCACCAGGTATATATTGTTGTAAACTTTATTGGTGATACCTGTGCCGCCACATCGGGCAAATACGACCTGTTCATCAAGCATTGCGGTGATTGTGATTGTAAGGAAAGTCATTGGGGTGAAACGCATTTGACAGAAGGAGAGAAAGTGCCGCCAAAAAATAATGCAAAAGCAAATCCCGTTAAACCAGGACAGGTTAATCCTGCCGTTGTGATTGGTAACCCGATCATTTTAAATTGTGGTGTTGCACAAAAACTGGATTGTAATAAGACCTATACCATCAATTCATCTTATATCTGTAAAGATTCGGCCTGTGCCGGAAAAGCTACTTTCTCATTGCAGCCACCGAGCGGCCCGCCGATCACAGGCACCAATACTATTACATTTACTACCAATCAGACTGGTACTTACATCTTAACGATGTATGGCTGGTGTGGTGATAAGATCTGCGATAGCTGTGTTATTGATCTTATTGTTGATTGTAAAAAATGTGATTGCAAAGGCAGCAAGTGGGGAGAAAAAACATATACGATTGATAAAGCAACCAAATCATTCAACTGCGATAAGAGTAAAGCGATCGATGTAAAATGCAAACAGCCGATCACGGTAAATGCAAATTATATGTGTGCCGATCCCACTTGTAATGGAGCAGTAACCTATTCATTGCAGCCGCCAACTGGCTTGCCATCCACCGGAACATTGCCGCTTACATTTATACCCAACCAATCCGGGACATATACAGTTACCATGTATGGCTGGTGTGGTACTACCCTCTGCGATAGCTGTGTTATTAAATTTAAAACGGAATGCGACAGCACCTGTTGCCTTTATGAAATAAAAGCAGAACCAAAGGAACCCACGTATGCAGCAGGAACCAACTCAACGATCGTAAGCAACAATTTTGCGATCAGTATTCCTGCCATTGCGAATATTACGGAGGTAAGGGCCAACGTGGTGAGTTATACCATCACCGATAATTTCAATAAGGAATGTATGAAATGTGTGAACCTTCCTTTTACATGGGCAAGCGTTTCAACTGCAACAAATATCAATACGGCCCCGCCAAAGATCACGATGTATGGCGGAACAACAGTCCCTTCATTTAACGGAACCGGTACCGGGGTATATCAAAATCCAAGAGAAGTGGTATGGAACAATACAACCAATTTGAACAGCCCGAATATTACCAATATCGGGATGAGCTTTATTTTGCCGGCAACCCCGGCCATTGATTGTTGCGAACTTAAAGGAAGGATATGTGTGAAGTTCATTTTCCGTGATAATGATTGTAAGGAATGCGAGGTAATTGCCTGTTTTGATTTTGTTATCAAGAAAAAATAACCAATCCTGGTCATGACGATAAAAAAAATTATAACCCTGGTTCTTTTATTTGGTCTTTTTCATCCTGCATCTGCGCAGGAGGTAAAAGAAAAAATAAATATCAGCGGAACTGCCGGTGTTAGTTATGAAGGCTATGGTTTACACAGGAGCCCGTCAGGGTGGATAGGTTATACAGCAAGGAAGCCATGGAACCAGGTTCGGTTCAATTTTACACCCACATTCAAGTTTGGAAAAAATTTCAGCCTGCCATTCAATATAAATTTTTCTCTCAAGCCTACGAATTTTGCAGGGCCATATTCCGGCATCACCAAACAGGATTTTGGGCAATACATTACCAACCCGATGAATAATTTTTCAGTTAACCCAAAATACAAATGGGCAGAGCTGCAATTGGGTACACAGTATTTAAAGTATTCCGATCTTTCCACCGGCGATATCGGCATCTTCGGCGCAGGCTTTGACCTGCGGCCAAAAACATTTCGCATCAAATTCTTCAGTGGCATATCCCAGAGGAACATCGGTTATTTTGCGGGCCCGCCAACAGTTGCCGGGGCGTATGAGAGAAGGAACTGGATGTTCCAGTTGGGAACAGAGGCAGAAGGGAAGTATTTATTCTCTGTAAATTTTGCCAAAGGAAAAGACGTTGTTGATCTTTCAATGGCACCGCCGCCAACAACTCCTCCACAGGAAGGTGCAGTCATAAGTGTGGTATCGGATATTTATGCAGAGCACGGCATCTATTTTAAAGCAGAAGGCGCCCAGTCAACTTTTACAAAAGATATTGCCACGCCATTCACCACACTGCTGAAAGGGTTCAAGCCTTTTGTGAAACCACATATCTCTACCGTTACAGATTTTGCCGGCCAGCTTTCTGTGGGAAGAAGGTCAACCAATTTCGACATCGGCTTAATGACAAAATATCTCGGCGCAGGGTTTCAGACAATGGGCTATCCTTACCAGCAGCCCGACCGCTTCGACCTGACACTCAATACCAGGTTCAACGCGTGGAAGGATAAGAACAGCAATTATAAAATGAACGTGGTGGCAAGTGCGGGACGAAGGGTGAACAATGTTAAGAGTACAGCGCTCAGGGCAACGCAATTCATCGGCAACCTGAACTGGTTCACACAGTTCAATGACAACTGGAGCGTGAATGTGAACTATAATAATTTTGGATTTCAATCTGCCAGCGGCATTAATCCTTTCGGAATAAAGAATGTGAGCAATGATTTTGGATTCAACCCAACTTACAACAAGAGTACGGCAAAGATGAATCACCTGCTTAGCCTGACCTATAATTACAGTAAATATGATGAGCGTGATGTTATGACCGGGCTAACCACATCCAACAATACGCATACCGCCATGCTTACGTATGTGCCCACTTATTTTGAACGTGATCTTACGCCCGATTTCAGCGTATTGTATTTTTATAACGATGTACCATTGGTAAAAATGACATTGCTAACCATCAGCAGCGCCTTAAGTATGACGGCGGCAAAAAAGAAAATAAAGCTGAGGGGACAACTTCAATACACACTTGGTAAGCTGAACAGCTATAGCAATAACAATAACCTGATCGCTTCCTGTAACGTGGATTATAAAATAATGAAAAAGCTGAGCTGGAATACTTATTTAACAACGAACTATTTTAAGTACGGCAATGAAATAATACCGAATGGGGCCAATTACCTGGAGAGTACCTGCAGAACAGGATTTCAATACAGCTTCAGTACAAAAAAATAAAAGATGAAAAAAGTAACTTCATTGATCATAGCCGCATTTGTTTTTTTCTCAGCAACTGCGCAAATAAATTCCAATTTGATATTGGCTGCGCAACCTCCCGCGCAATTATCCGAATGGCTTCACCGGCGGGAAGTGCTTACATTAATAGTGAATGTGCAGGGCGCACCCGTGGCGCAGTATAAATTAAAAACGGAGATAAAGACAATGGATGGCACCGTCATCGGTTCAGCGGACCTCTCTAAAATACCTGTATTTACGGCTGGCACAGGCGGTACTACTATCCTGGATGCCAATGACGTTATGCCATTGGAGTACATGGTCTTTACCGGGAAATACAAAAGCGCCTTACAAAGAACAGGCAAATTACCTTCAGAAACTTATATGCTCTGTATTCAGCCGGTAAGACCTGCTGATTATGCACCATCAGGAGAAGTAAGGTGTAAGAATTTTTACCTGGCATCAGTGCAGTTACCCATCTTAATGAAACCTTATAACGAACAGGTGCTTGATGCGAAGATGGCACAAACGGCGATCACTTTCCGGTGGACCCCGGTTATGCCGCAGCAATCAGCCCCGGTTAGCTACCGCCTGCAGGTATTTGAAGTACTGAATGACCAGGGCCCGGTACAGGCTTTGAGAAGTAACCAGCCACTGCTCGATAAAGAAATAAAAGGTACCACACAATATATCTGGCGGCCGCAATTATCATTTTTACCACAGGAGAATATCGTACAGGACAGCGCCTATGATAAAAACAAAACATTCTTAAGATTTATCTGGACCATACAATCACTGGATGCGCTTGGGCTGCCGGTAACACAAACCGACGGCAATGGCGAGGCCCGGAGTGAGCCGGTCATCTTTTTTATTGACCCTGCTAAAAAACTTCGCCGCTGAAATAAAATTTTGCCACAGCGTCACAATTTGCCACTGAGCCACAGAAACACAGAAAAGAAGATTTGTATTTACTCTGTGATTCTGTGTTTCCGTGGCAATTTCTTTTTGCCGCAGGCAAAACCATTCGTGGCTATACTTTAATTTTGCAGTGATGAACGACACGAATTATTCAAAAGAAGAGGCACTGCAAAAAGCGAAACAATACTGCGCATACCAGGAGCGCTGCCATAGCGAGGTAAAAGAAAAGCTTTATAGCTTTGGTTTGCATAAAAAAGACGCAGAGGAATTGCTTTCGACACTAATCGAAGAAAATTATTTGAATGAAGAACGCTTTGCTATCCAGTTTGCCGGGGGAAAATTCAGGATAAAACAATGGGGCAGGATAAAAATTAAGTATGCGCTCAAACAAAAACAGGTAAGCGAATATTGCATAAAAAAAGCACTGGCTGCAATTACCGAAACTGATTATAAAAGAACATTGGAAAAACTTTTTGAGCAAAAATTAAAAACACTCCGCTCTGAGAAAAATATCTTTTCCAAAAAACGAAAACTGCAGGACCATCTTTTACAAAAGGGATTTGAGCATGGCCTGGTAAGCGGGCTGATAGCAAAACTATAATATCAATCAGGGGGAATTTTTTACATGATATTTGAGCGACTTTAATTTATTTTTCCCCTTATCCATATCACATACCAGGTCTTTACGGTTGTATCGTGCGGGGTCAAAAATATTTCCTGACTTTTTTTCAAGCTTTTCCAGTTGGTCCAGGCAAACATAGCAACGGCTGAAGATGCCCAAAGAAATAATGCTGAGAAATAGTTTAATGTTTTTACGGGGATAACCGGTTTTATAAGCAGCTTCATAGCCAATGGCTAACAAGGAAGAGAAAAACAACCGCAGGTCTTTAATTCTTTTAGCCGTTGTTACAAGCGTGTGTATCCCCTGCTCCTGATCCTTGTACACATCAAAAATATCATTGCTTAACTGCATTAGCCCACCCAGGCAGTACAGCATTTTTTCTTCTTTTGCATTTGTTGGGTTTCCAAAAGCAGTTCTGTAAAAGAGTAATGATTCGGCTCCCTTGAGTAGTGTTATGTTTTCTATGTCTGTATAAGACAAACCCGGGCCAGCCTGTTGTTTACTGAGTACCTGTGCATGGTACACCCGGTATAATCTTTCCTGCATCAGCTTTGGTTGCGGCGCATTGTTGAGGGCGGTGGTATAAAAATGCAGGAATAAATTTTCGGTTGTACTGTTGGCCGTAACGGTATCCGGCTTTATCAAAAAATCCATCAACCCTTCATCTGAAAGCCTTTGCTTGTCAAAAAAATCATCAAATAAACCCGTCATGGCGCCCTGGCAGGTACTGGCAAGCCTTTCTTTACCCGTCATCTTTTTTCCTCTTAATGCACAAAAGGCTTCACCCAAAATTGCCGGAACAGCAAGGCCATAATAACCCGTGATCTTTTTAATATCATTTTCTTCAATGCTGCGGTCATTATTTTTCCAGGCATTATTTAAATGTGGATTTATATTCTTTTGAATGAATTTTTTTTGCACCCGCAGGTTTTGCAGGATCGCATTAACCAGGAAGGGAACCCGCAATGAAGCTATAGCAATATTGTTTTTTTTCATTGAGGGAGCCAGTGTTTGAAGAGGTAAAGTTAATGACTGAAGCGTAATAAGTATTTGTAAATAAAGCCCCTCTTATGATACAACCAATGCATTATTTTTACCATCTACTTAACCGCAGGCCTCCCTGCATCATGTGTAAACGCTTTTGTGATCATTAACTGCAAATTAAACCCCAAAAAGTGAATGTGAGGCAACGCTTTTCTTCCGGATATTTTTTAATTTTATTATACTGTTTCCTGTTCTTTTAAATCATTCATTGTCAAGTTTATGAGAAACAAATTATTCATCGCATTCTTTATATGCATATCGCCGCTCCTCGCAAGGGCCCAGGCAGATACGGTACCGGGGGTGAACAGGCTTTTAGACCTTTCCCTGGAAGAGCTCATGAACATTAAAGTGGTAACGGCAACCGGCTCAGAACAAACGATAGGCGAAGCCCCTTCTACCATGAATGTGATCACTGCAAAGCAGATCAGGGAAAGAGGTTATATACAATTGGAAGACGCATTGCGGGACATACCGGGCATTGACTTTATACATACCAATGGCTATATACCTACGCTCATCTATTTCAGGGGAATGTATGGAGCAGAGAACCTGAGGGCATTGATGATGATCGATGGAATTCCTGAGAACAATATAATCGGCAGCAATGATATAGCGGGCCCGGCTTACAGCCTGCACAATGTAGAGCGCATTGAAGTGATCTGGGGTCCTGCATCTGCTTTATACGGCGCCAATGCATTTGGAGGAGTTATTAATATTATAACTAAGAACGGGGCAGCCATCAACGGATTCCAATATGAAAAAGGATTTGGAACCTTTAATACCTCTGTTGACAAAGCAATGTTTGGTATAAATAGATCAGGTTTCGACATCGCCATTTCGGGTTCGCTGTACAGCACAGACGGTCCTAAGTTTACCAACAGGGATCCTAATTATACCGCTTCTTATGTTGACAAAGCGTATTCACTTAGTGCGGTCATCAGCTATTCAAAGAAACAGAACAAACTGACATTTGGCGGCCGCATCTATAATACACCAATGGGCTTTGGAACATTTCTCAACAGTCCCACAGTATTCCTTGGACTGCCTTCACAGGGCTATGGCAACAGCGGGATAATCGGCCTTGTTGCAAGAGACGTGCGGGGTGAAAAATCAGGACTTGAAGAACCTTATTCAAGAACATTTTATTTACAGGATGAATACAAGGCATCAGCTAAACTGAATATTTTGGGGAGGCTTATTTACAGGGAAACCGGCATCAGCGAAAGATCTTATGCATATATAACAGTTGACGGAAGAAAATTATTCCGCATACCTACCGCCAATTATTCAAACCGTGCAGGAGGAGAGATCATTGCAAATTATTCCGGCAGCAAAAAATACCTGTTCTCTGCAGGGATACAGTTTTTCCAGGATAATATTGAACACGGGGACAGGAGAATAAATTTTGATACCACTGTTTATCTCCTTGACGGAAGGGATACCTTACTTGGCCTTTATTCAACTTTCAGGCAAAGGGCATTTGATATACGCAACACATTTGGAAGCCATGCACAATTTGTATGGAATACGAAGTTTTTGAAAAAGACAAGCTTTACGTTTGGCTTGCGCTATGATGTTAACACCTATTACGGCAATCCATTAAGCCCGCGTTTGGCCATGGTAAGCCAGCCCTCAGATAAATTTACTTTCAAACTTCTTTTTGGCAGGGCATACCGTGCACCTACCAATACCGAAATAAACCAGGCCCCGGCAAACCTGAAATTAAAAACAGAGAAGATCAATACTTATGAAGTGAACCTGATCTATAAACTGTCGCCACAATTACTTGCACAACTTAACGGGTTCCGCAATGAACTTAGTGATGTGATCATTTTAGGCAACCTCGTAAACCTTATACAGGATAAGAACCCGGGCAGGATCACCGTGAATGGGTTTGAAGTCAAGCTTGATGCTTCATTCACAAGATCCGTTTCAGGCTTTTTTAATTTTACTTACCAGGATTCAAAAGGAAAAAACCTGATAACAGGTAACTCAAGGGGCGTACCCGGCGTTGCAAAGGTTAAGGCCAACGCAGGAATTGATCTTAAAGTAAAAGATCTTTTTACATTAGACCTTACCGGTAACTGGGTAGGGAAAAGACAGGTACCAAGCACAGATCCTTATGGGCCTGTTGATGGATATTTTCTTGCCAATTGCGCATTGAGTACAGAAAGATTTTTTAGTAACCGCATAAGTGTAAGCCTTGCGGTGAGGAACCTGTTCAATGCAAAATACCTGGATCCCGGCTTTCGCTCTGCGGACGGGATGATATATTCAACCGTTCTTGAGCAGCCACGGATCAACGGGTTATTTAAGATCTGCCTTCATTTGAACAACAATTAATATCATCATCAGCTTAGTATGTTAAAAAGACTATCATTCCTTTTCTTACTGGTATCCTTCGCAATGAATGCGGCAGGACAGGCACAGGAACGGGAGTCTGACCTGAAGGCGGTATTCATTTATAATTTTACAAGGTATATTGACTGGGGTAATACCGCAGAGCGTGAATTTATCATTGGCATAATCAGCCCCTCAACAATTGACCATGCGCTTACAGAAATATCCAAAACAAATATGGTTGGCAATAAGAGAATAGTTATAAAGCATTTCAGCAAACCGGAAGACATCAGCTATTGTAATATTCTTTTTATTCCGAAAAATTGCCCTTTCCCTTTGTCGGCTGTTTTAGAAAAAATTGACAAAGGTACCCTTACTGTTAGTGAAGAGACGGGCTTTGCAAAGCAGGGAACTGCTTTCAACTTTATAGTTATAAACGACAAACTTAAATTTGAAGCTAACCTGAAAGCTATTTATGCCGCGGGTTTAAAGGCGGGCTCACAATTATTAAAACTTGCGATCATTATCGATTAAACATGTTCAGTATACATAACATATCGTTAAGAAATAAACTGGTGTTCATGCAGGTGTTCACCAGCGTACTCGTGTTGAGCATTTTTTTTCTCGCATTTATCATAAGCGATATCCGTGATTATAAAGAACGTAAGGTAAACAGTATGAAAAGCCTTGCTCATGTGATAGGCCTCAACAGCATTTCCACCCTCGAGTTCCGGGATAACGAAGCAGCTAAAGATATTTTGTATGCACTAAAAGATGTTACGCCCGAGATCGTGCATGCAGAGATCACGGATAAGGACGGAAAACCTTTTGCCAGTTATACCAGACCCGGAACTCCCAACGTTAATACTCCCGGTGTACTGACCGGCGAAAATGTTCAGTTAACCGGCGAGCAGCTTTTCGTCACTGATAATATCATTAATACAAATAATGAACTGCTCGGCAAGATATCGCTGGACTTTGAATTATCAGAACTGGAATTGATAAAAAAGACAAAATACAGGCTGGCCGCAATATTATTGTTAGTAGCCCTGGGTTTTTCTTTTGTGATCGCCGTTGTGGTACAGGCCTATATTTCCAGGCGCCTGCTGTACCTGGTAAATAATATGAACGAGGCCAGTAAGACGGGAAATTATAATATCCGTATTTCTGATGCCGGTAAAGATGAAATAGGAACACTAATGAAAGGGTTCAATAAACTGATGCAACAGGTAACAGAAAGCCAGCAGCGGAAAGATGAATTCATTGGCATCGCAAGCCATGAGTTAAAGACCCCGCTGACAAGCATCAAAGGATACCTTGACCTGCTGAACCTGGTAGAAGAAAAACAACCGAATAAACAGTTCGTTCAAAAGTCACTGGAAAGTGTACAGAAACTGGAAAGCCTGGTCAAAGACCTCTTGGATGTTTCAAAGATACAGAGCGGGCAGCTACAGTTAAATATTACAGCGTTTGATATCAATGAACTGATAGATGAGACCATCGCTTCCATGCAAATGATATCGCCCAGCCATAGGATAAGCAGGGAAAATGATCCGGGGCCACAGATGGTATTTGCAGACAGGCAAAGAATAGAACAGGTGCTGATAAATATTTTATCCAATGCTGTAAAATATTCACCCGGCGAAAATAAAGTAGTTGTGAGTACCAGTAATAATGGAACAGAACTTGTTGTAAAAGTAAGGGACTACGGGATCGGGATACCGCAGGAAGAGCTTACGGACATCTTTAAAAGATTCTACCGTACAAAAAATTCGTCGGTACATATCTCGGGATTCGGACTGGGTTTATATATCTGCAGGGACATCATGCAGCGGCACAATGGAAAAATATGGGTGGAAAGGGAAGAGAAGGGGTCATCATTTTATTTTGTATTACCAATAAACAAACAATAATTTCGGGGAAACGTATAATCTTTGCATTTAATTTTTAACCATGGATAAGATACTTGTTGTAGATGACGATGTTGATATACTAACGCTGGTGCAGATGACACTTGCCATGAACGGCTTTGATGTGGAAGCGGTATCACGCTGGCAAAACGTTGATAGCAGTATTGTAAATTTTAACCCGGATCTGATTTTACTGGACGTTTCCCTTGGCGGAGCTGATGGCCGGGAGATCTGTAAAAAAATAAAATCAACAAAAGAGACCGAGCATATACCCGTCATTCTTTTTTCTGCGAATATTGAAATGGAAAAAAGTATCGATGCCTGTAATGCCCAGGCATTCATATCCAAACCTTACGAGTTACCGAAACTTTTGCAAACGATCAGGTATAATATTGACGAAAGTAAATCTGCCCAATAACTTCCCTCGTGCTGGTCTGCATGGCCCCATGTAAAAAATCAGCAGCCCCCTTTTCCTTATCCAGCCCCTGCATTTGTTATATAAGGTAACGGATAAAACGCTTTTGCGGATGCCCATTTTGAGGAACAATTTACGCAGGCAACACATTATAATTTTACCTGCTAATCAGCAACAGCCTTATTTTTAAGCTATCTAATATCTGGCATATTTTCGGTAACCAGTTTATAAAGGGCTGCCATGTTGTATAACGAGAAAGATATAAAGAGGATAGGAGCTTTTATGCTGGCAAGGCGTTATACCATTGCCGTGGCAGAAAGCGTCAGCTCGGGGCATTTGCAGGCCGCCCTGTCAACGGCCGATGACGCATCATTTTTTTTCCAGGGAGGCATCACCGCATATAATATCCACCAAAAATATGTTCACCTGCATATTGATCCCACACATGCCATATCCTGTAACTGTGTATCGTCGCAGGTATCGGAAGAGATGGCTGAAAACGTATGTAAGTTATTTGGGAGCGATTGGGGAATTGGAATTACCGGCTACGCTTCGCCCGTACCTTCAGATCCTTCAATGCCTTTATATGCCCTGGCCAGTATTGCCTTCCAGGGTAAAACCATTAAGACCGATGTGTTGATCGCCGAATCCAAAGACCCGGTTGAAGTGCAGGTTGAATATGTGAATAAGGTACTGGAAAACAGCCTGGCCCTTTTTTTACAGGAGGAAATGGTATAAACTCCGTAACATATCAAGCATCCGCTCCCTTTCGTCAAAGGGATTTTTCTTGCCCCCTCTCCTGCATTTCCTTTGTATTGATAATACTGCTAAATGCAGTTCTCTTAACTTCTTAACAAAAATATTAAAGCCATGAAATCGATCATCAGTAAAACAATGACGCTTGTTGCTATTGCAGCAGCGCTTCTTTCTTTTTCACCAAATTTCCCAAAGGGTGCCGGCAGTGGCGGCGAGGGTTTTGAAATATCACTGAACGGGAAGATCATCATTCAGCGGTATGGCAATAACCTCAATGATGTTGGCAACCTGAAGCTGGATCAAAGTTCACCCAATGACAAGTTAACAATCAAATATCATCATTGTGGCAGGGTGGGTAAGAACAGGATCGTTACCATTAAAGACGGGCAAAACAAACTGGTAAAAGAATGGAGCTTTGCAGATACCAACGAGCCCCTTGCCCCTATGAGCTGTTATGTGAAAGACATCGTTAACCTGAAGAAAGATAACAGTGTTTTAAAACTGTATTATTCATCCAGCGAATTGCCTAAAGGCAGATTGCTTGCATCTATTGTTGCAGGTAACAACAGCGTGGTGAAGAAGTAGGCACTGGACCTGGATGCTGGATATTGAACTCTATAAATAATTGTACTCAGATCCAGTATCCAGCATTAGTTATGAACCCGGGGCATAAAAAAAACCGGGCGCTAATGCTAACCCGGAGTTTTCATAAGGCTGTCTTCCAAAACCTACGGCGTGACAGTACCATTTTGTATAAATTTTATTTGAACAACCTTGTCGGGGTCTGTTGAATTGGGAATACCAATAAATAAAACCGTGTACACTTTATTTTCTTCAATTGTAATAACGCGGCTGGCCGAAATACTGCTGCCATTGTTCACATCGATAGTTACCGAACCGGCACTTGCCTGTACAAAAGAAGACACACCGGCATAAGGGGCCGGTTCATTAATGCCCGCTTCCCCGATCGTTACAACCGGGCTGGTTGTTGAATCAGGGATGGCATTGATATAACGTATCCATGCCTTGCCCGGAACAACGGTGAGCGGCGCAAGCTCATCCTTAACTACAATATTGCGGTAATCGCCGTTGGCGCCAATTAGAAATGCAGAATAATACATACTATCTGCAAAATCCGCATTGGCAATAGCAAGTGTATTACCGGTAAAATAATCAAAGGACCTTACTTCCCTGTTTCCCAAATAAATGGGGAGATAGACACCTGTATAACCCGTGTAATTTATTGCTGTATTACCCAGGCTGTTACCCGATAATGTAAAACCAGCCGCGGGCTTGTCGGGGGCAAGATTAAAAGCCATTAAGCCGGCAGCAGGCTGATTTAAATAATCATTATTATCGCTTTTTACACAGGCTGTAAATAAGAGGGCTGTTACCAGGACAGCCGCTAAAGGGCGGATAAAACGCACTGATCTTTTCATAGAGGTAAATTTAAAAGTGAGGTAAATTGCAATAGGCCGAAAAAATGGTGCCAGCATATACCGCAAATATTTTTTCGGCAGAGGATTAACATTTTATTTAGGGGAACTAAGATCATATTAATCTGCAGGTATATTCAAATTTGCTGTTACATGAGTGATGCCCTAATTTCATAACAAGTATGTATATAATAATCCTTATCATTTTTTTATCGGCATTGCTGTTCACTGCAACCCGTTTGCGAAAAAAGAAACCGGTAACCGTTACGCCGATACCCGTTGCCTATAAACTGCTACTGGCAGAAGAAGTTCCTTTTTACCAGCAATTGGATGAAAATAAAAAAATTGAATTCGAAGAAAGGGTTCAGCATTTTTTGGCGCAGGTAAAAATTACCGGCGTTAAAACAACCGTTGAAGATATAGACCGGGTGCTGGTAGCTGCCAGTGCCGTGATCCCCATTTTTAATTTCACGGACTGGGAATATGTGAACCTGCACGAGGTGTTATTGTATCCCGATTCTTTTGATCATGATTTTGAACAACAGGGTGATGACCGTAACATCCTGGGAATGGTAGGCAGCGGGGCCATGAACCATATGATGATACTGTCGCAGTTTGAACTCAGGCAGGCATTCAGTAATAAAACCGGTAAGAACAATACGGCCATCCATGAGTTTGTACACCTTGTTGATAAAACAGACGGCACGATAGATGGCGTGCCCGAATCTATGCTGGATAAAAAATACATTGTGCCCTGGCTGCAACTGATGCAAAAAGAAATTGAACTCATCCATGATGACCGTTCAGATATTAATCCCTATGGCAGTACAAACCAGGCAGAATTCTTTGCAGTTGTATCTGAATATTTTTTTGAACGGCCTGCGCTGCTGCAGGAGAAGCACCCTGAGTTATATGAGCTGTTATTGAAGATCTTTAAGCTGCCGGCAGCTGTACCTGATAATAAATAAATTTCCTTCACTCACCAACCCTTTTTATATTACATACATGAAACGAACCTGTTGCTGCCTATTCTTTTTATTGATGATCAACGCTCAGTCATCGGCACAAAAAATGTCCGGCAACCCGGTCATCAAAGGCTGGTATGCAGATCCCGAAGCAGCGATATTTCAAAAAAAATACTGGATATTTCCCACCTATTCTGATGTATATAGAAAGCAGGTTTTCTTTGATGCATTTTCTTCACCCGACCTCGTAAAATGGACAAAGCACGAACACATACTGGATACTGCCGCGGTAAAATGGGCAAAGCTTGCCATGTGGGCACCTGCCATAGTTGAAAAAGACAAAAAATATTTTTTATTCTTCAGCGCAAATGATATTCAAAACAATAATGAATATGGCGGCATTGGTGTTGCCGTTGCAGATAAACCGGAGGGGCCATTCAAAGACCATTTGGGCAAACCGCTAATAGATAAATTTTATAACGGTGCCCAACCCATCGACCAGTTCGTATTTCATGATACCGACGGGAAGTATTATATCATTTACGGCGGCTGGCAGCATTGCAATATTGCCCGGTTAAAAGATGACTTTACCGCGATCATGCCTTTTGATGACGGAAGCATGTTCAAAGAGATCACACCAAAGGGTTACGTGGAAGGCCCCTTTATGTTTGTGCGCAACAATAAATATTATTTTATGTGGAGCGAGGGTGGCTGGACGGGGCCGGATTATTCTGTTGCCTATGCCATTGCAAGTTCTCCCTTCGGCCCTTTTGAAAGGGTAGGCAAGATACTGGCACAGGATTCAACCGTTGCAACGGGCGCCGGTCACCATTCCGTTATGCATGATGCGGCCAGTGACCTTTGGTATATTGTTTACCACCGCCGGCCCTTAGGCGAAACCGCTGCTAATAACCGGGCCACATGTATAGAGCCATTGTTTTTTGACAATAAAGGATTTATACTGAAAGTGAAGCTTAGCTTTGATGGCGTAAAGGAACAAACCCTGGATGGTAATTAAGGTTCCTTTGGAGCAATTTTTGTGGCAGATAGCTATGTACTAAAAAAACTGCAGTGTTAAAAACAATATGTCTTCATTTTTTATTGGCCATTTTTGTTGCACCGTTTTCATTAATGGCGCAGGATACGGTTTCAATAAATGAAGTAAGGGTCATCAGCTACCTTGGCAAACAGGCTCTTTTAAGAACACCCGCCGCTGCTGCTGTAATAGACAGTACCCAGTTACAACTTCAATCCATTAATTCATTGCTTCCTGCATTCAGTACCGTGCCTGGCGTAAGGATGGAAGAGCGTTCGCCGGGAAGTTACCGCCTGTCGCTGCGGGGCAGCCTGCTGCGCTCCCCATTTGGTGTTCGCAACGTAAAAATTTATTTAAATGAATACCCGCTTACAGATGCAGGTGGCAATACTTATATAAATGTACTCGCCATGAATGCCATCAATAAGATCGATGTACTTAAAGGTCCGGATGGAAGTTTGTTTGGCGCCAACTCAGGTGGGGTGGTAAACATTCATAGTGACCCGGGTGGCGATAGATTAACTGCTGAAATTGGGGGAGGGTCTTATGGATTGTTCAAAGAAAATATTTTGTTTGCAAAGAATGGCCCTAAACATAAGCCCCTGTTTGTTCAAAGTTACCAGCAGGCAATTGGTTACCGGGAAAACAGTAAGATGCGGAGAACTTATATACAGGTTGCTGATGAATGGCTGTACAATCAACGCAACAGTTTAAAAGCACTGGTATTCTACAGCGACCTGTATTACCAAACACCGGGAGGGCTTAACCAGGCACAGTTTAATGCCAATCCGAAACAGGCAAGGCCCGCAACAGCTACAATTCCCGGAGCTATTACACAAAAGGCCGCCGTGTATAATAAAATTTTCTTTGGCGGGATTACCCATACAGCACCAATAAATAATTTCATAGAACATGTATTTGCCGTATTTGGTTCCAAGGTTGATTTTAAAAATCCATTCATAACAAACTATGAAGTAAGAAAAGAAAATACCTGGGGTGCAAGAACATTCTTTTTGGCAAATAATAAAAACACCCAAACAAAACTGGAGTACGCACTTGGAGCAGAATGGCAGCAAACAAACTCATCGATCAATAACTACACAAATAATGCAGGGGATAAAGGGTCACTGATAGCCTCGGGTGATATCGTAAGCCGGCAACATTTTATGTTCACAAGATTAAAAGCAGATATCAGCCGTAAGCTGATCATTGAAGGCGGACTCAGCTTAAATTATTATCGTTACCGTTTTAAAGATTCAGCACAACTAAGCAATAATTTTAAACCCCAATGGATGCCAAGACTTGCGTTGAGTTACGCGGTTACCAATAAACTCACGTTAAGAAGTTCTGTCAGTCGTGGCTACTCACCACCAACAACCGCGGAGATACGGCCATCGGACAATAATATCTATAAAGACCTGCAGGCGGAGACGGGCGTTAACATTGAATTTGGGACAAGGTATTTTACTGCAGCCAACCGCTTTTGGGGAGACCTTTCGGTTTATAACTATCGCTTAAAGAATGCTATCGTACGGCAACAAAACAGTACGGGCGCTGAATTTTTTGTGAATGCAGGAGGGACGGATCAAACAGGTGTTGAATTACAGGCATCTTATATGATCATTTCCCCGCAGAAAAATAAATCCATAAGTAAACTGCAAATAAATAACAGCAGCACATATTCTCATTTTAAGTTCAGGGATTATATTATCGGGACGGCCAATTATTCGGGCAATACCATAACAGGTGTACCGGATCATATTTTTGTGAGCAGCCTTATGCTGGAGATAAAAAATGCTGCATACCTGTTTATACAGCATAATTACACTGAAGAAATTCCATTGAATGATGCGAACACAGCTTTTGCTGATCATTATAACCTGTTGCAACTAAGAACAGGCTATACTTTTCTCCTTAAGACCCGGGCTAAGCTGGAAGTATATGCCGGCATTGACAACCTGCTGAACGAACGCTACAGCCTGGGTAATGATCTTAATGCCGTGGGCAACCGTTATTTTAATGCGGCACCTTTGCGGAATTATTTTGCAGGAATAAGATTCAATAAATAATTTATAATATCAGCGGGGGTATTCCTCCTCCTCTTTATCAACTGCCGTATCCGGCAGATCATCTGTCCAGTTCTCATCGGGCAGGTTTTCCGGATCCGCTTCGCGGTCTGTTTCCGCCGCATTGAGTGCTGCTGCTTCCTGCAAAGGATCATCTTCTATCGCCTCAAGTTCATTGGCGCTGATGCCTTCTTCCTCGTAAGAAGCGTCATCGGTATCCAACTGATCATCACCATCGGCGGCTGCAGAGAATTCCATGGTATCATGTTTCAGGTCTGGCTTTATATTTTCTGTTGTTTTCTTTTTCATGATCGGGCTTTTTTATGTTGAAAGGAAAAGCGTGCCAATTTTTACACCTAAAAGGACCAACAGCAGTATTTATGGCTAAGAAAGTAGAAGTCCTTCTACATTTTAAAACCTCAATTTTCCTGTTAAGTTAAAGAAGACACAAAAACCTGTTAAAGCTTATGTAGAAGCCGGTCAAAAGAAGCTGCTGGCACTATTTTCTCTAAAGGATTGTCCTATGAAAACAATAAGATTAACCATGCTCCTCGCACTGGGCAGCGCTCTCCTTGTAATATCATGTAAAAAAGAAACATCCACGGCCAGTTCCGTACCCGTAGTGACAGATCCCAATGAATGTGTTGTTGGTACCTCGGTTAAGAATGGTGATATCATTCCGGGACAATATATCGTAGGTTATAAAGCGGGTTCAATAAACAGGACAACCGGCGTTACTGCCATGGAGACCATTGGAGAAAATGTGTTGGAGCGTAATAATATTGCAGAAGCAAAAATGAAAAACGTTTTTGGCGGAGAGAGTGGCGGCTTTGTGGTTTCGTTAAATAATGACGAATTACAAAGGCTGCGTACCGATCCCGCTGTAAATATAATTGAGCCCGACCGCATAGTAGCACTGTCTGGCTGTTTTATCGTTGCTGAGCCGCGGCTGATCACCTGGAATATTACCCGCGTTGGTTATGGTGATGGCAGGGGTAAGAGAGCATGGATCATTGACTCAGGGATCGACATGGATCATCCCGATCTTACTGTTGATGCAACAAAAAGCAGATCATTTATTACCGGTATAACTTCACCTAATGATCAGAACGGTCATGGTACCCACGTAGCCGGCATCATTGGCGGCAATAATAATACGATCGGTGTTTTAGGTGTTGCTTCGGGCGCTACACTCATATCACTCCGTGTATTGAATGCTGAAGGAATAGGAACTGTTTCTTCCATCATACAGGCGCTTGCTTATGTAAATACCAATGCATCTGCAGGCGATGTGGTTAACATGAGCCTTGGTGAAGAAATAACTTCTGCGGTTCTTAACCAGGAAGTACAGAATACAGCCAGCCGCGGTATCTATATTTCGATCGCTGCGGGGAATAAAGCCGAGCCTGCAAATAAATATTCGCCGGCAAATACAAACGGCACAAATATTTTTACCATATCGGCTATAGACAGCCTCGACAGGTTTGCCTCTTTTTCAAACTACGGTAATGATGTTGTTGATTATGCGGCACCCGGTGTTCATATTCTTTCTACTTATTCCGACGGCCGCTATGCTTACCTCAGCGGAACTTCAATGGCGGCACCGCACGTAGCAGGATTACTTTTATTAAGAGGAAGCTCCTTAACATCATCCGGTACGGCAAAGAATGACCCTGATGGTGTTGCAGATCGTATTGCACATTATTAATTTATCACTATAATATTTTTGGAGAAAAAGCAATAATTTAATTATTGCTTTCTTTTTTTCATTGCCCACCAGATACCTTTTACATTTGTTTCCCATTCTGGCAGCATCCCTACAAGTATGATCTCTTCGATCAGTTCCAGCATGGTAATAAAGATGGCTGCATAAAATAAGATCATATTGGGTTCTTTTGTGAAGAAGACAAGTATGAGAAAAACGCCCTGGAACAATGCTGCTGTTTTTGCAAACCAGGTATGAAAGCTCGTCATCTTTCTATAGCGGGTAAAAGCATAAATGACCTGTACAAGGAAAAGCGATAATAGTATGATGAACCAAAGCTTTTGTTCTTTAATGAATTCCCATTTTAAAAACAACAGGCCGATCACACCCACAAGCACGGTAAGGTCATCGCCAACAGAATCAAGCCGCGTGCCCATAACACTCGTCACTTTATATTTTCTTGCAAGAAACCCGTCGATCAGGTCTGTAAAAAAACTTACACCAAGTAACCATTTAAAAATATCATGGTAGCCTGTAAAAAGAAGGATGAGTAAAAAGGGCGCAGCCAGTATCCTGTAAATGGTGATGCCATTGATCACGTACCAGGCCAGTTTGTGATTGGCTGTATTCATTCTATCAGGTTCTTAAAGAATGTGTCTGCACAAAAAGACTAATTAAATTTTCCTGCAAAATATTCTAACAGTCTTTCATCACTCATCTTATTTGCCGTGGATTCTTCTGTCTTTGTATTTTTGAACTGGGGTGTTTCTGCCAGGTAATGAATGAACTGCTCCTGTACCTGTCCTGTGCCTGTGGCATGCAGGTGTGTTGCGTTTTCCAGGTGCGTGGCTATTTCCTTAAAAAATTTAGCCTGTAACATTTTTTTCTGGTTGTTCTCATTCTTATTACTGGGACTTGGGGAAACTTCTTCCCCGTTTATATGAGCCAATACCGCCAGCGCCCCGGTCTCAGTATCCTCGTTTCCCACTACTATGGCATGCTGTGTATCCATCCACACACCGAATTGTTTTAGATTGATCATGTTATTTTGTTTGATATACTCCTTAAGGACAATAACCGTACCCGGAATGCTTAATAGAGATACCCTATCTCCTGTCTAAATGAAACTGGGATAAAAAGCATAGCGCTGCAATTGGTAAAACAATAGATGATCCTGTTGAGAGAGCAATAAGCGTATAGTCCAAATGGGTTCGAAATGCCAATTAATTGAAAATTGAGCATTGAGTATTGAACATTGAGAATTTTTTTTGAGTTCCCGCATTAAACAGAGCTATGAAGAAATATTCAACACTCAATGTTCAATTCTCAAGTATGCAGTAAGCTAACTGCAGGGTTTACAAATTGCATGAAACTCCGGGATTAACTAATTAACGGATTAACCAATTAACCTTTCGCCCTCCTCCTCATTATAAATATCATTATCAAAAAAACAACAAACAAAATCACGCCACCTATCATTATAAAAAAAGGAATGAACCCATCCATCTCATCATAAACCTTATTGCCCGAACGGGTAAATGCACCCCAGTAGCCATAGCCGGTTAATGCCAGGGCAAGGACAAGTATTATCCGGGAGGTTATTTTCATTTTATTAATTACCGTCTTTTACGTCTTTTGGCAGTTGCATGATAAAGCCGCTGTTGTTCCCTGCTACCGTAGTAGGTACCTGTCCGCTCCACTTCTGCACTTTAATATAATCAATATATAAGGGGGTTAACGAAAGCTGTTCTTTTTTAATAGCTTCTGCACGGCCGGCGGCCTGGATAACTGCCTGGGCTGAATCACCACGGGCTTCTGCAATTTTTCTTTCTGCCTCCGCAACCGCTACCTGGCGCCTGTTCTCGGCCACCTGCACTTCCTGGATCGCACGGGTCTTTGCAACGATGGATTCTGATATCTCCTGCGGAGGGATGATATTGGTACGCAGTTGCGAAACGTTGAACCACTTGGAAACACGCTTATTACATTCCTTCACAATGTCCGATTCAAATTCCTCACGATGGTTAAAGATAGAATCAACCGTGTACCTGTTGGCAACATCATTTACCGAACCCACGATGGCATTCTTCAGCCATCCCTGTTCCATTTCTTTTACACCCACACGAAGGTTCTGGAACATGTCGGCTACATTACCCGCATTGATGGAATAGTTGAAGGATGGTTTGATGGTTGCACGAAAGCCGCCACGTGTTACAATGTCGGCTGCTTCATAATCGATATGCTGCTGGTGAATGGGAAATTCATAAATGCGGGAGATCCAGGAATTGTACAACACCCAGCCGGTAACATATTCTGTTTTACCAACGCCGCGGTTATCACCAACATTACTCACCTTGATACCCACATGGCCTGCGTCGATCCGTTCAATATCGACAGGGTTTATCACAACAATGAAAAGGGCTATAAAAAAAGAGATGATACCCCTGATGATACCCACCAGGCGGAATTTGCCGGTCTCGGTAACATAGGTTTGTTTTTTAAAAACACCCAATACCAGTCCCGCAAGCAGGAATGCAAATACAAAAAGGATCGCAGATATCATTTTATTTAGGTTTTACAAATTGAGCATAAGAAATAATATGACGCACAAAAAAGTACAGCAGGGTAATGAACAGCAGTGCGAATAATATCATGCGCAGCCAGCTACCGGTAATATCATAGTCAAGGATATAGCTGATGACAACAAAATTCAGCAGGGCATGAAGGATAAGTGCGATGGTGCGAATGGCCAGGTTGTTCATTTAAAGCAGCAGTAATTTTGTTCATTAAAGATAATATAAAAACGGGTTAACGGCATGGTCTGTGGATGGGCCTGTCAGGACTTAACCTGTTTAACAGCTTCTATATATTCAAATAAAGTATCTGTTGTCTTGTCTATCAGCCCCGGCGGTAAATATTCATAAATATCTAAGGGCCGGCCTGCATGTGCTTCTGCAATGGCGTCCAGTAATTCGGGGATGCTGATCTCTTTAAGACGGGAGATGATATAAGCTTGTTCCATGTTTTAAATGTATGTGTTTATTTTCCTCCAAAACGAATTAATAAATTTTTTTCAGAATCGTGGACCGGTTATTGCAAGAAGGCAGGTGAAACATTCATTATCGCCTTAAAGTTTAAGAACCCGGGAACATTCCTGCCACGACCGGCTCCCATAGAATGCCCGCTGCTCCCGTATCTCCGCGGTTGCCGATAACCGGCAAATAAATTATTAAGGCCTGATCTATGTAACTATTCAGCTTAATATTCTTCACTATTAAAACTATGTCCTATGATTCGTACAAAACAATTATTAATACCGATCGTTTCCATGTTGTTTATTGTGTTATCAGGGGGTTGTAAAAAAGAGCAACCAACCAACTCGTCTTTGGAATCAATTTCAACAGCATCTTCAGCTGGTCTTCAGCCACTTTCTAAAATTGCCGGGATAGATCTTGGCGTTGCAGGAAATTTTGTGATCCTGTCAAAATCAGGAATTACCAATGTTTATAAATCTGCTATTACCGGCGATATCGGATCAAGTCCTATTACCGGAGCAGCCATTCTTGTAACCTGCGCAGAAGTAACCGGAACAATATATTCCGTTGATGCCGCCGGTCCGCTGCCATGTGCTGTCAATAACGCTACAAGGTTAACCACTGCCGTGGGGGATATGCAAACGGCCTACACCGATGCGGCAGGTCGCTCTAACCCGGATTTTGTGAATTTGGGCGCCGGGGATATTGGAGGAAAAACTCTTACACCCGGTTTGTATAAATGGACGAGTGCGGTTATCATCCCAACAAATATTACAATCTCAGGCGGACCGAATGATATCTTTATATTCCAGGTTGCAGGCACACTTACCGTGAGTTCTGCAGTGAGGTTTACTTTGGCCGGAGGTGCACAGGCAAAGAATATTTTCTGGCAAGCCGCCGGGGCAGTTACCCTGGGAACGACCAGTCATTTTGAAGGAAATATAATAGGAAAAACAGGGATTAATATGCAGACAGGCGCATCCATAAACGGAAGGATGCTGGCACAAACTGCGGTAACGCTTCAAATGAATACGGTTACACAACCACAATAAGAGAATTGAAGTCTGAGGTCTGAAGACAGCTTCAGACCTCAGACTTCAATTCTCTTACTTCAGACCTCTGTTTATCATTTCTTCCGTGTAACTTTTTTTACAGCTTTCTTCACCGCCTTCTTAATAGTTCTTTTTGCGGGAGCCACTTTTTTCACCAGTTTCTTTTTAGTATTCTTCACTGCTTTTTTAGCAGGTGCAGCTTTTTTTACAGCTTTCTTTGCGACTTTCTTCGCAGTTTTCTTCACAGATCTTTTTACAGCAGCAGCTTTTTTAACCACTTTTTTTACAGCAGCCTTCACCGCCTTTTTTGCAGCAGGTTTCTTTGCGGTAATATTGTTGATGGTGGATTTCACCGTATCAATTGCATCACCTGCCATTTGCACCAGGTTGTTTTTAGTGCCTACTATTTTTCCTGCAATGCTTCCCACCTCCCCGGCGATCTTGTTTAAGAGTGGTTTTTCTGCTGCTGCCGTGTTGTTGTTTTTTTTCGTTGCCATTGTAATGAGTTTAGTTGCGGTAAATATAAGAAAACGATTTGATGATTTGAAGATTTGAAAATTTGATGATTGCTATTTAACAAAAGACTTTAACCGATCTTCAAATCAAGATCTCTGAAACATGCCGGTGAATATTTTTAGCCAGCAAAGCCGTAGGCACATCATTTTCATCTCCGCCAAAGGGGTCTTCAATTTCTTCAGCAATAAGTTCCAGGCTGGCCAGTACATAAAACACGAAGGCCACCACGGGGATCACGTAAAAGCCCAACTGGAAAACATAACCAAAAGGCAGCGTCATGATATAAAAGAAAATGAATTTTTTTATGAACACGCTGTACGAAAAAGGGATTGGTGTATTCTTGATCCTTTCACAGGCACCACAGATATCGGTGAAGGATTGCATCTCTGCATTTAAATACAGTAGTTGCTCGCCGCTGATCTTATTTGTTGTGTGTAACTGCTGAACCTGGCGGTACATAAGCAGCGCTACCTGGTTAGGGATATGTTTGGCGTGGTCAATTTCAGGAAAGAGGTCTTTGTGTTCTTCGCTCTCAAACAATTCAACCCTTGTTTGTTCTTTGTGCAGGTGGTTGTGCAGGGCAAAGGCATAAGCTGGAATTATTTTGCGGAAGAAGGCCCGCTCTGTTATTGCATCCGGGGTTAACATCACTTCCAGTTTCATGGCAAGGTTGCGGCTGTTGTTCACCAGGCTGCCCCATAGCTTGCGTCCTTCCCACCAGCGGTCGTACGCCGTGTTGGTGCGAAAGACCAGCAGCATCGAAATGGCAAAGCCCAGCAACCCGTGCATGATGGGGATATTCTTTACATGGCTCAGGTCGGAAAGTTTCCAGTAATAAAGCTCCAGCCACGCAACGATGCCGGCATATATACAAATGGCAATAATGAGCGGCAACAGTTTCCGGAAGGTATCTGCTTTATGAAATTTAAAGATAAAGGTGAACCAGTCTTTGGTATTGTAAGAGATCATGAAGCGGCTGTTTGCTCAAAAATAAGGAGAAGGCTGAACTATGATTACCTTGATTTCTGTGATGCTGATGATTATCAAAACAATCATTTAATCATAAAAATCATAGTTCAGACATTCCCTTCCGGCAACGCCTCATCCAGCTTATTATCTTTTATGAACTTGTCTTTGGAGGCGGTAAACTCTTCCATCACCAGCCCGATCTCTGAGATACCGGCGTCCACTTTTTCATGAATATCCGGCAGGCGCTTTTCCAGCACGCTGTTGCCTACGTTGATATTCTCCGCTTCCAGTTGTGCGATCTTTTTTAAAAGCGAGGTCTGGCTGTTCAGGATGTCTTCCAGCTCCCTGGCCATTTTTTCCAGCAGGCGCTTCTTTTCTAATTTATCCATGGTAATGAATTTTAATTTGAACAAAATTTAAGGAATAATCCCCGTTGCGTAAGTGGATATTTATGCACAGAGCGATTTTAAAATCCGGAGATGAAAGACAAGGCATTCAACCCTTAGGTAACAGGAAGCCCTTATCTGAATATTATCCGCAGGATGCTGCCAGGCAAAACTAAAACATAACATTGGGGTAAAGTTTTGTAAACCTTATTATAACATTCGCCATCCAACTTGCATCCTTTAACAGTAAATGATGTATCAATTGCTGTCTTTACCATCATCTAAAAAGTACAAAATGAAACTGCATTCGCTGCTAACGGCACTGTTATTTATTTACATCATGCCGGCTGGCTTTTCACAAACAAACCAGGAACAGGAAAAAAGATCAGCCGGAACAATACTGGTCTCAGGCATAGTGCAGGATGCGGAAACAAGATCCGCGCTTGCGGGTGTCTCGTTCAGCACAGATTCAAAAAAATCACTTGGTACCAGTAATGAGAACGGATCTTTTTCTGTTGCTGTTTCCAGGGGAACCTATATCCTGGTCAGCGCAGTAGCATACCTTCCGCAAAGGATACTGATCAACGAAGAAGAAAAAGAAAAAATTATTTTTCTGAAGCGTGATGCAAAAGAAATGGATGCTGTAGTGGTAACCGCCCTGGGAATTACACGTAAACAAAAGGCATTGGGCTACTCCATTCAAAAAATAGATGAAGATGATCTTACTGATGCCAAATCAAATAACTGGGCAAGTGCATTATCCGGTAAGGTGGCGGGCTTAAATCTATTGTCCTCCGGTTCGGGGCCATTGAATTCCACACGTATAAGTTTACGGGGGGATGCATCCATGAACCCGGATGGAAACAATGCACTGATCGTAATAGACGGCATCCCTAAAAACAGCGGTATGACAAGCGCCGGTGTTTCAAATGCTTATGGTGCCGGAGCAGGAAATGATATTCCCGTGGATTATGGTAACGGTATTGCTGATATTAACCCGGAAGACATCGAAAGTATAACCGTATTGAAAGGAGCAGGCGCTACTGCTTTGTATGGCAGCCGTGCGGCAAACGGCGCCCTGATCATTACAACAAAATCAGGCATACGAAAAGATAAAGGCATTGGCATAACCTTTAATTCCAATGCCAGTATCAATACGGTGCTTCACTGGCCGGATTACCAGTATGAATATGGCCAGGGCACAGGCAAAGCGCTGAACAGTCTTGGTGAAAAATATTATTCTTACGGCGCTTCTGCAGATGGCGCAAGTACAAGTGGCACATCAAGTGCATACGGACCCCGGTTCAGCGGGCAGCAATATTTTCAGTATGATCCCGAAAAACAGGGACAGGGAGCAGTGCGTACAACGTGGCAGCCCTATAAAAACAATATCAAAGGTTTTTGGCGTACCGGTTATACATTAACAAACAGTTTATCGCTTGAAGGAGGGAATGAAAAAGGTTCCGCCCGGGTATCTGTCACACATACAAAGAACGAATGGATAATGCCCAACACCGGTTTTGAAAGAATTACCGCTGCATTGAGTGTTAATTATAAAATATCGGAAAGGTTAAAGGTCACAGCAAAAGCAAATTATACCAACAAACAAAGTGATAATCTTCCGGGCACCGGTTACAATAACCAATCCATTGCCTACTTTATGATCTTCCAGAATCCCAATGTTGACCTGAACTGGTATAAAACCCGTTGGAAGAATGGATTCGACCAGGTTGACCAGGTACACCCGTTCAGCTCATTTATAGATAACCCTTACCTGATCGCGTATGAAATGACCAATGCGGTTAACAATAATAATGTAGTAGGAAATCTTGCTGCCACTTACCAGATCTCTAAAAAGTTTGACCTGATGGTACGTTCAGGAATGGATATGACGGCCGAGCAACGGAAACAGCAACGGCCTTTCAGTACGGCCAATTACCTGAGGGGTTATTTTAAACAACAGAATATTTCTGATTACGAGATCAACTCAGATGCGCTGCTTACTTATCATGATAAATTCAGGAACAGTATTGAAGTAACTGCATCTGCGGGTGCCAATACCATGACGCATAAGTATTACCGGATGGACGCTTATGTTGACGGGCTTGTAATTCCTGCTGTGTACAAACTGAGCAATGGATCGGGCTCAGCTGTAGCAACGGCTACCGACAGGAATAAAAAAGTAAACAGTGTGTATGGTATGGCTTCTTTCAGTTACCGCGGGAAATATTTTATAGATGTTACCGGAAGAAACGACTGGTCAAGTACTTTGCCTTCGGTCAATAATTCTTTCTTCTATCCTTCGGTAAATACCAGTTTTATATTAAGTGATATTTTAAAATTACCAAAGCAGGTATCATTTGCCAAAGCAAGAATATCCATTGCACAGGTAGGTAATGATACGGATCCCTATAAAACAGGGAAATATTACGGTACCAGTGAATTTCCTTCCTCAGGTTCAGTACCAACCACGTTGCCCACTGCTAATTTAAAACCCGAAATATCTACCACTAAAGAAGCAGGTATTGATATAAGGTTATTTAAAAGCCGCTTAAATTTTGATATAACAGTTTACCACAACATTACCCGTAACCAGATCCTGGAAGTGCCTCTCGATCCCACCACCGGCTATACCCGTGCGGTATTAAATGCGGGTGCTGTAAGAAACAGGGGGATCGAACTGGTGGTTAATGCACAGCCCATAAAAAGTAAAAATTTCAAATGGAGTACTACGGTTACCTGGTCTAAAAATCAAAACAGGGTGCTTGAACTGGCGGAAGGAATGGACGGCAAACAGGATATAGGTTATGGTGGTAACGCCACTATACAGGCAAGGATTGGCGGTACAACAGGAGATATTTACGGCTTTGGTTTTGTTCGCTCTCCTGATGGCCAGATCGTATATAATGCAGATGGATTACCTGAACGGCCTGCTGATATTTCTTTTATCGGCAATGCTTATGCCGACTGGAAAGGCGGTTTAAAAAATGAGTTCAGTTACAAAGCATTCCGTTTCAGTTTTCTCATTGACGGGCAATACGGTGGAATGATCTATTCGCAAACGCATCATAAAATGACAGAGCAGGGAAAGCTTACCCATACCTTAAGGGGCAGGGAGGAAAACTATATTATTGGCGAAGGTGTGGTGATGGATGCTACCGGCAAATACATTCCCAATACCAAAAAAGTTGTGCCGGTTGATTATTATACAGAATATTACCGCCGGGCAAATGTGGAGGCCAATTCATTTGATGCTTCCTTTTTAAAATTGCGTGAGGCACGCCTGGAATATGCGATACCTGCTCCCAGGTTAGGAAAGGGTTTTATCAAAGGCGCTTCCTTTGCGGTATATGGCAGGGACCTGCTGATGCTGACCAGCTTTCCAATATTTGACCCCGAGACTGCTGCGCTCAATGGCTCTACCTTATTGCCCGGTGTTGAAATGGGACAGTTACCATCTACCAGGACAATGGGTATCAATTTCACTTTAAAATTCTAATACCAATCAATCTTAAAAAATACACATGAAACATATTTTAAAAAATGCAGCATTTGTTTTCGGGATATTGATCCTCGCATCTTCCTGTACAAAAAATTTTGAAGAGATCAATACCGATCCCAACCGCATCAATGCAATTAGTCCCGGCACTTTGTTAAACCCGGTTATTTATAATGTTGCCGGTTTTAATATGCTGCGCAGTGATGATATCACTTTTAATTTAATGCAGGTGGCATTGCCTTATCCGAGTGTAACGGGTGGCCTGCACCGCTATGACATGTCGGAAAATGCAGGCAATGGTACATGGAATACTTATTACCTGTGGCTCAATAATATCAAGGAGATGTATAACGCTTCTGTATTGGCTGAAGATAAAAATTACCAGGCCATTGCGCTTACTTTAAACGCCTGGATCTATTCAAACCTTACCGATTGTTTTGGTGATGTGCCTATGAAAGAAGCGGTACAGGGAGATGCGGGTGTACTTCGTCCCAGGTTTGATACACAGAAAGAAATATATACCACGCTTTTAAGCAACCTGGATTCAGCCAATAATTTATACATTACTTCAAGGACGATGCTATATGGTACGGAGATCCTCTATGCCAACAGTGTGGCTAAATGGAAACTGTTTACCAATTCGCTGCGTATGCGTTTATTACTCCGGCTCTCCAAAAAAACCGAGGTTAATGCTTATGCTCAATTAAGGATGATGATTGATAATCCGGTAAAGTATCCTGTTTTTGCAGGTAATGCAGATGGAGCTATTTTAAAACTTACCGGAATTACCCCTTTAGCTTCGCCATGGGGCAGGCCTGTTGATTTTACTACTTTTCGTGCATCGGCAAAATTTTTTCTTGACAGTTTAAATGCTTTTAATGATCCCCGCCGGGCCAAATTTGCTACCCAGGCAAGGAATGCCGCAGGTACTGCAAACATTGGTTATGTAGGTATTCCAAGTGGTTATACCGGGAGCGAATCTCAATTCAATTTTATTCCTTCTAATGTTGTGCAGGCCCTGGTTACGGCTTCTGCGGCATCGGTTACGCCAATGAATTGTGTAATTATGCCTTATGCCGAAGTAGAATTTATTAAAGCCGAAGTGGAGTTTCAATCCAATAATCAAACAGCGGCAAAAGCGGCATACGAGAAAGGGGTAAAAGCAGCTATCGAACAGTGGGGTGCAGTAATGCCCGCAGATTATTTTACCAATGCAGCATATACGGCAGCAACGGCCTACAACGGAACATTACAGCGTATTCTTTTACAAAAATATTATGCATTATTTTTTGTTGATTACCAGGCCTGGTTTGAATACAGGCGTACCGGTATGCCGGTGTTGCCCGTAAGTGCGGGCATTGCCGGTAAGCAAATGCCCACCCGTTTTAAATATCCTATTGCTGTAAGGACAAATAATCCTGCAAATTACCAGCTTGCCGTAACTTCCATGGGCGGTGATGATAATACAACCAAAGTGTGGTGGGAAAAATGATCAAGCTATAAATATATACTTATGCAAACAATGCAAAGAAGAAGCTTTCTGAAGAATTTCGGGTTGGCAGGTGCCTTTCTTACTGTACCACCTGTATTGGCAAAGGCTGCCATTACAAATGTTCCAGTAAAAAAAGCCATTGATAATATCACCCTTAAGGGCAGGGTAATCAGCAGGGGTACCGCCATTGCCGAGGTGGCTGTAACAGACGGACATAATGTTACCCTTACCGACAGGTCGGGTAATTATCAATTGCTGAGTAACAAAACAGCGGAGTTTGTTTATATCAGTATGCCCGCCGGTTACCAGTTTACGAATGATAAAGGGATCGCCAGGTTTTATATACCTGTTGCCACAAACGGGGAGGTCTTTAAAGCTGACTTTGACCTGGAAAAATTAACAACGGATGACAAGCAGCACTGTTTTGTTGTGTGGGCCGATACGCAAATGATCTCCCAACAGGATGTAGATCTTTTAAAAAGTCAATCTGTTCCCGACTTACAGGAACTGGTAGCCGCTTATCCCAAACAAACCCTTTTTCATGGTATTGGATGCGGCGACCTGGTGTGGGACAGGTTTGAATTGTTTGAAGGATACCGGCAGGCCATTGATATGACCGGTGTTACTTTTTTTAACGTGATCGGTAATCATGATATGGACATTGATGCCCGTACGGATGAACTTTCTGCCAAAACATTTAAAAAACAGTTTGGCCCAACTTACTATTCATTCAACCGGGGCGACATACATTACGTGGTACTCGACGATGTATTTTTTATAGGCACCGGAAAACAATACATCGGCTATATAACCGAGAATCAGTTGCAGTGGCTGGAGCAAGACCTGGCATTGGTAAAACCCGGAACAACCGTAGTGGTAAGCCTTCATATTCCTACCAACACGGGTGCAGCCCGGCGGGGAAAGAAAGCGTCCGAACTGGGTTCGGTTGTATCAAACCGGAAACAACTGTATAAAATACTTGCTCCTTATAAAGTACATATCATGTCGGGCCATACACATTTTAATGATACCTGGGAGGAGGATAATATGATGGAGCACAACCATGGTACGGTTTGCGGCGCCTGGTGGACCGGTCCCGTTTGCGGCGACGGAACACCTAACGGCTACGGTGTGTATGAAGTAAATGGCAGCGATATAAAATGGTATTATAAATCAACGGGCAAGCCCAAAACCAGCCAGATGAGATTGTATGGCAGGGGCAGGTCAAAAGAACAGCCGGAAGAAATTGTAGCCAATGTATGGAACTGGGATGCCAAATGGAAAGTAGAATGGCTGGAAGATGGTATAGAAAAAGGTATCATGGAGCAACGGGTGGCATTGGATCCGCTGGCGGTTGAATTATATGCGGGTCCCGACCTGCCGCAGAAACATAAATTTGTTGATCCAACACTGGCCGATCATATCTTTTTTGCAAAACCTTCTGCCAATGCAAAGCAGGTTGAGGTGAAAGCGACGGACAGGTTTGGAAATGTTTTCAGTGAAAAAATAAACCTGGTGTAAGGATTTGAAAATTTGGAGATTTGAAGATTTGGTGATTCCTTTTATGCCCGTCCATCTTCAAATCCTCAAATCACCCTCCTGTGGCAAAAAAATGAAAAAACTGAAAAATGGTCACAGAACCGCTTCAAAGAAGTTGTGTCAAAAAAACGAAAATTGAAAAAATCTGCCACAACAGGAGTTGAAAGAGCAGGAGTTATGAACTTGCGCCGGGTGTTACCCATCTTCAACCCGATAGCTATCGGGTCACCAAATTTTCAAATTTTCAAATCGGCTCATGGTATTCCGACGTGGTAATATGCGATATCATTTGCCAGGCATTATTCCTGTAAGCATATACCCTTATATATTTAAGATGGTAGCGGTCTGTTTTTTCCTTGTTCTTTTTTTGTACGGAAAGCTTGCCCCTTACTATGGCGATGCCGGGATGCAGTTCCACTGTTACGGAATCATGCTGCCGCAGCAGGAAGCCGCCCTTCGCCACAGACCTCAGCCAGCTCTCCTTCCCATCTACACGGCCCGAGCCATGGCTGAAAACAAAATCCGTTGCATATAATTTTTCCAAAGCTGTTGTGTTTTGCTGAACCACATGGTCATCTACTTGCTGGTTGAGGGAAATGATAAGGCTGCTGTCTGCGCTGGCGGGTGGCTGGGCGGTAAGAAAGTAAGCCGGCAATATTGCTAGTAACAACAAGATTATTTTTTTCATATTGTAAAATTAGGATTTTGGTTGGATTTAAGAAACCTCTGCTTAAGACTGGTAGCAAACTTTTACAGAGGCTTAGAAAAATAGTAAAAACTAAATAACAATTTATCTAACTTGAATACATGAAAAAAATACCCTTTGCTTTTTTTCTTCTTTTTTCCATATGCCTTTCCGCACAGGAACCGTTTAAGATCATCGCCTACGCCACCGGCAACGCCGCAACAATCAAACAATACCCCATTAATAAACTCACCCATATCATTTACAGCTTTTTAAAAATTCAAAATGATACACTGACCTTTCATAATGACAACCAACGGAATTCTTTAGAGCAACTGGTTGCTTTAAAAAAAGGTCATCCGCAATTAAAGATCATGGTGTCTATTGGCGGATGGAGCGGCTGTGCGCCATGCAGTGACCTGTTTGCATCTGCAACACACCGGCAAAATTTTGCCAGAACAACCGTGGCACTTTTTAAGCAGTACGGCATCGACGGGCTTGACCTGGATTGGGAATACCCGGCCATTGAAGGGTTTCCCGGTCATAAATATGATGTTGCCGATAGAAATAATTTCACCGAGCTGATAAAAGCATTGAGGAAGGAAATGGGCAATGATTACCTCTTAACTTTTGCAGCGGGAGGTTTTATAAAATACCTGGAGCAGTCGGTTGACTGGTCTGCCGTAATGCCCCTTGTTGATTTTGTGAACCTGATGACCTATGACCTTGTTGGCGGGTATGCAACTGTAACCGGCCACCACACGCCACTGCATGGCTACCGGCCAGGACAGGAATCAACCGGCAAGTGCGTGGACTGGCTGATCAATAAAAAAATACCTGCAGAAAAACTGATCATCGGCGCTGCTTTTTATGGCAGGGTTTGGGAAAATGTGCCGGGCATCAATAACGGTTTGTACCAGCCCGGTAAGTTTAAACGCGGCGTAGCTTTTTCAGACTTTAAAAATTATTTCAGTGATACTTCAGGGTTTAAATATTACTGGGACGAAAAAGCAAAAGCGCCTTATCAATATAATCCTTCGCAAAAATTATTTGCAACCTTTGATGACAGACGTTCTATACAAGAGAAAATAAAATACATACGAAGTAAAAAATTAGGAGGCATTATGTTTTGGGAGTTGGCACAGGATCTTAAGGTCAAAGGTTTAGTAGAGGAGATAAGCAAGGGATTAAAAATCAAAAATTAACCACAGATTACGCAGATTGGTTTCACAGATTAACACAGATTCTCCGGTAAAAAAATCCGTGGCTATCTGTGACAAAAATCCGTGGCTATCTATGGTTAAAATAAAACTACCTTACAAAAGCAATACGCATGTAAATGAGTTTAGGCATACAAATAAAAAATTTAGGCATTGCCCTGGTAAAAGCATATAAAGTATTGCAAAAAAATGATCCCCTTCGCCTGGCTGGCGCAACAGCCTTTTTTACAACGTTTGCACTTCCTCCCATTTTATTGTTGTTGATACAATTGCTTAGTTTGATATTTAACAGGGGATCGGTAAGCATACAATTATTTTCGGAGCTGGCTAAGGTTGTTGGTGAAGGCAGTGTTAACCAGGTGGTGGAAATATTAAAAGGATTCCGCGGACTGGCAAGTAACCTGCCCATCGCCATTGCAGGGATCTTCTTTTTATTATTTGTTGCTACCACTTTGTTTAAAGTGATCCAAAGTTCGCTCAACCAGGTTTGGAGGATACAGAAATCGGGGAATAAGAAATTTAAAATGGCGCTGGTGACCAGGTTAAAATCCACATTGGTGATCCTCTTCACCGGGTTATTGTTTATGGCATCGCTGGCAGCAGAAAGTTTAAAAGTACTTTTTGGAAATTACCTGGATAATATATTTCCCGTTGCCGGATTTTACCTGAATGGCACCATTGCTTCTTTAATTTCCATTATCATCGTCTGTATCTGGTTTTCGGTATTATTCCGCTACCTGCCCGATGGCAAACCCAACTGGCGGGTTGCGCTTAGCGGGGGTTTATTAACGAGTGTTTTATATAATATAGGTGTGGTAGTATTAAAATGGCTGCTGGTTCATGGTAATATTGGTGCCGTGTATGGGGCCTCGGCTTCTATCGTATTCCTGTTGTTGTTTCTATTTTACTCTTCCCTCATTTTTTACTATGGAGCAGCATTTACAAAAGTATGGGGTGAACAAGTAGGGCAACCTATTCAGCCGGTTAGAAATGCGGAGGCTTACCCGGTGTGAAAATTATTTAAAGCAAGAATTTAAAATTGAATATTGAACAAGGAACAAGGAATATTGAAAGTTGAACGTAAAGCCCTTTACTTCGTAATTGGACATTCCTTGTTCCTTGTTCATCATTCCCGTGGGCTGTGCCGGGCTCGAACCAGCGACCCTCACGTTGTCGACGTGATGCTCTGAACCAACTGAGCTAACAGCCCGAAACGAGGTCTGAACTATGATTTTTTTGATTTGTATGATGGTTATGATTTAGTTATTAAAGGTTTGAACTTTTTATTGGTCAAACGTTTGAAATTTAAGCTTGTTTCACCAAAGTTAATAAGCAATCCTATCTCTAAATTATAAGCTTCAAGATAATTAATTGCCTGGGCAAGGTGAACGTCTTCCAGTTTAGTGATTGCTTTTAATTCAACAGATATAACATCTTCTGCAAGGAAATCCACCCGACGGGTTCCAATTAATTGATCGCGGTAGAATATTGGCATTTCAAATTCCCTCGAAAAATTTAATGCACCCAGGGTCATTTCTATTTCTAAAGCTCGTTGGTAAATGACTTCCTGGAAACCATTACCCAGGGATTTATGAACCGTCATTGCGCAACCAATTATTTTGGAAGTTATCTCCGAATATTTGTATTCTTCTTTGATCATATGATGTCTGAACTGTGATTCTTGTGATTTTTATGATGTTGATGATTAAAGGTCTGAACTATGATTCTTTTGATTTTTATGATTATAAAGATATAAACCCAAGCAAGTTTATTTTGTGTTGTTTTCCCGAAAATTATATGTGTAAATCATCATGATATATTATCATAGCCAATCATTTAATCATAAAAATCATAGTTCAAACAACAATCACAGTTCAGACAGTATTAAAACTCTGCGCTCTTTGGATAACGCGGAAATGGAATCACATCACGAATATTTCCCATACCCGTAACAAACTGCACCAGCCGCTCAAAGCCAAGGCCAAAGCCCGCGTGGGGACAGCTGCCAAATTTTCTTGTATCAAGATACCACCACAGCTCCTCTGCAGGCACATTCATTTCTTTCATGCGCTCTGTTAATTTATCCATGCGCTCTTCCCTTTGAGAGCCGCCAACAATTTCGCCAATGCCCGGGGCTAAAATGTCCATGGCCGAAACTGTTTGCCGGTCGGGGGCACAGTTCTCATCGCGGCGCATATAAAAAGCTTTTATCGCTGCAGGATAATTAGTGAGTATAACGGGCTTTTTAAAATGCTTTTCTACCAGGTAACGTTCGTGTTCACTTTGCAGGTCCATACCCCACCCCGTGACCGGGTATTGAAATTTCTTTTTCTTATTATGGTTGCTTTCGTTTAAAATATCGATGGCCTGTGTATAGGTGAGCCTTTCAAAATTATTGTCAACAACAAAATTCAGTTTTTCCAAAAGCCCCATTTCGCTTCTTTCGATCTGTGGTTTTTGTTTTTCTTCTTCTTCCAGCCGCTGTGCTAAAAATTCCAGGTCATCGTTATTGTTATCCATCGCATATTTTATCACGTGCCTGATGAACTCTTCGGCAAGGTTCATATTGTCTTCAAGGTCATTAAAGGCAACTTCGGGTTCTATCATCCAGAACTCTGCAAGGTGGCGTGTGGTATTGCTGTTCTCTGCACGAAAGGTTGGCCCGAAAGTATAGATATCACTAAAGGCCATGGCTGCAAGCTCTCCTTCCAGTTGCCCGCTTACGGTAAGGTTGGTGCTGCGGCCAAAAAAATCTTCTTTGAAATTTATCGTGCCGTCATCATTCTTTGGCGCAGTTCCATCGAGTGGCAAAGAAGTTACTTTAAACATTTCTCCTGCACCCTCTGCATCACTTGCGGTGATGATGGGTGTGTGCAGGTAAATAAATCCTTTATCATTAAAGAATTTATGAATGGCAAATGCAAGCGCATGTCTTACCCTGAACACCGACCCGAATGTATTGGTACGAAAACGAAGGTGAGCGATATCCCTTAAAAATTCAAGGCTGTGTTTTTTGGGTTGTAATGGAAATTTTTCAGCATCACTGTCTCCGAGTATTTCTATTGATGTTGCTTTAAGTTCTACTTTTTGTCCCTTGCCCAAAGAAGGGATCACTTCACCAACAGCTTTTATACATGCGCCGGTAGTAATGCGCTTCATAGTCGCATCATCAAGCATACCGAGGGTGGCTACTACCTGTAAATTATTATTGCTGCTGCCATCATTAAGGGCAATGAACTGGTTGTTGCGGAAGGTGCGAACCCAGCCCATAACGGTGGCCTGGTAGTTGGCTTTATCACTGGCCAAAAGCTCTTTTATCTTTATCCTTTTATTGAACATATCAAATATAATTGGGGGGCAAAGATAAGAATAGAACGCTGATGACATAGATAGAAAAGCCCCGCGGGCGTATTTCTATCTACCTTTGGATATGAAAATAGCCTTCTTCTCTGCAAAAACTTACGACAGGGAATTTTTTGACCGGTATATCAGCCCACACGAGATCATATATTTTGAAGTTCCCCTTAATGAACAAACCCTTCATCTTGCCAGGGGATGCAATGCCATTTGCCTGTTTGTAAATGACAGGTTGAATGCCACTGTATTAAAAGAGCTGGCGGTTCTTGGTATAAAACTGGTGGCGCTTCGCTGTGCCGGGTTTAATAATGTTGACCTTGCGGCAGCCAAAGCGAATGGCATTACAATAGTAAGGGTGCCCGCTTATTCTCCCCATGGGGTGGCAGAACACGCCATGGCACTGATCCTCACACTCAACCGTAAAACACATAAAGCATATAATCGTGTGCGTGAAGGTAATTTTTCGCTTGAAAGATTAACAGGATTTGATCTGTACGGAAAAACGGTTGCTGTTATTGGTACGGGCAGGATAGGACAGGCCTTTTGTGAGATCATGACCGGTTTTGGTTGCAAAGTATTGGCATTTGACCTTATCGCAAATAAGCGGATGGAAGAAAAGGGAGTTGAGTATCTCCCATTAACAGAGCTGTTGCAACAGGCTGATATCATCTCCCTCCATTGTCCTTTAAATGAACAAACCCGGCATATCATTAATGCAGACACAATTGCCATGATGAAAGAAGGGGTAATGCTCATTAATACCAGTCGCGGCGCACTTATAAATACATTCGATGCCATCAATGCACTCAAAACCGGGCGTATCGGGTACCTGGGCCTGGATGTATATGAACAGGAGGAAACACTTTTCTTCAACGATCTCTCCGAAAATATCATCCAGGATGATATTATCATGCGCTTATTGAGCTTCCCCAATGTACTCATCACTTCACACCAGGGGTTCTTTACTGAAGAAGCGCTGGTGCAGATAGCCCAAACAACACTGGATAATATCAGCGATTTTGAAGCCGGCCGCCAACTAAAAAATGCAGTGCTGTAAATAAAATCCCGGGGCAATAAAGCTTCTTTGAGACAATATCCATCCAAAAAAGTTCTTTTTTATAAAAAAAGGCCTACTTTTGAACCGGAATCGGGCTGATAGGGACCTCAAGCATCACTTCATCAGAGATTCATATTCCACCAATATAAATTCTCAATTACTATTTCAGACTTAAGACCGGATTTTTGAAGAAAATCATTTTTCATTTATATGTACGATATTTCACAACTGAACGACCTGCTCGTTCCTGAGTTGCTAGACATTGCTGAGCAATTTGATATTTCCAACGCAAAAAAACTTGTTAAACAGGATCTGATAAATAAGATCCTGGAAAACCAATCTATTATGGCAGACAAAAAGAACGAAGAAGAAAAGCCAAAGCGAAAGCGCATCGTTAAAGGCGCAGCTCCTGATGCAGCCGAAGCGGCTCCTGTAAAAGCAAAAAAACCGGAAGCGGAAAAGAAGCCCGTTAAAAAACATATAGAAGAAGAGGAAGATGAGGATGACGATGTTCAACCCATCACCGACCAGCAAAGCACCATCCCCCCGGCCATTGCTCAAATGCTGCAGGAAGAAGATGTGCAGCAGCCGGAAACGGAAATGAACGAAGAGTCTTCACAGCAGCCTGCCAAGCAATTCAACCAGCGCAGGGATCAGCAACAGGCATTTAATATTGAATTTGACGGTGTGATTCTTGGCGAAGGTGTTTTGGAAATGATGCCCGATGGCTATGGTTTTTTAAGAAGCAGTGATTATAATTACTTGTCCTCACCCGATGATATTTATGTTTCTCCCAGCCAGATAAAATTATTTGGATTAAAAACAGGCGATACGGTTTACGGAAGCGTTCGCCCGCCAAAAGAAGGTGAAAAATATTTTGCCTTATTAAAAGTTGAGACGATCAATGGCAAGTCGCCGGAAGAAGTAAGGGACCGTGTGCCTTTTGATTATTTAACACCATTGTTCCCTTTTGAAAAATTAGAGCTTACCACCAAGGCAGATAATTACAGTACAAGGATCATGGATCTTTTTACACCTATTGGTAAAGGACAACGTGGATTGATCGTTGCCCAGCCAAAAACGGGTAAGACCATGTTGCTGAAAGAACTGGCAAATGCCATTGCAGAAAATCACCCGGAGTGTTACCTGATGGTTGTGCTTGTAGATGAAAGGCCGGAAGAGGTTACGGACATGGAACGCAGCGTAAAGGCCGAAGTTATTGCATCAACCTTTGATGAACCCGCAGAAAAACACGTAAGGGTAAGCACCATGGCTTTGCAAAAAGCAAAACGCCTGGTTGAGTGCGGGCATGATGTGGTTATATTGCTTGATTCGATCACCCGTTTGGCAAGGGCACATAATACAGTAGCGCCATCAAGCGGTAAAGTATTGAGCGGTGGTGTGGAAGCCAATGCAATGCAGAAGCCAAAACAATTTTTTGGTGCGGCACGTAAGATAGAGAACGGAGGTTCACTGACCATCATTGCAACAGCGCTTGTTGATACGGGCAGTAAAATGGATGAGGTGATCTTTGAAGAATTTAAAGGAACGGGTAATATGGAATTGCAACTGGAGCGTAAGTTATCAAACAGGAGAATTTATCCTGCCATTGATATCGTTGCATCCTCTACAAGGCGTGATGACCTGTTGCTGGATAAAGACACCTTCCAGCGCATGTGGGTATTGCGTAAGCATATGGCTGATATGAATCCTGAAGAAGCGATCAATTTATTGCTGAAGAATATGAAGGGGACGAAAGATAATGCGGAGTTCCTGACGAGCATGAATGGATAAGCTAAAGCTTAAAGAAGAAAAGCAATGGCTAAGAGCTGAAAGAGAAAAAGAGAAGAAAAACTAAAAAAAATATTAAGGAGAAAAGGAGATTGTATCAACTCTTTTTCTCCTTTTCTCTTTTAACCCCTTAGCTAAAATTATTTAACTTAGTAAAGTGCCGATACAAAAAATTACCATAGAACAATTCTTAGAACTGGCAAAGCAACATCCCGTTTTTGATGTTCGCAGCCCGGGGGAATATAAACATGCACAAATACCGGGCGCATACAGCTTACCATTATTCACTGATGAAGAAAGAAAGATCGTAGGCACTGCTTACAAACAGGAAAGCCGGGAAGCGGCAATTAAGATCGGACTGGATTTTTTTGGGGTGAAGATGAAGTCAATGATTGAAGAAACTGAATCCATAGTTTCTCGTTTCTCGTTTCCCGTTACTGGTTCTCCGTTGAAAGAGCCTAAAAATTCAAAGTCACCCAACGGGCAACAAGTAACAAGAAACGTGTTAGTTCACTGCTGGCGCGGCGGCATGCGCAGCGCAGGCGTTGCCTGGCTATTAGACCTCTACGGTTTTAAAGTATATACATTGGTTGGCGGCTACAAAGCTTACCGCAAATGGGTGCTTACACAATTTGAAAAAGATTACAACTTTAATATCATTGGCGGCTATACCGGCAGCGGAAAAACATTATTGCTGCACGAACTAAAAAAACAAAATCAAACAGTCATCGATCTGGAGGCACTGGCAAATCATAAAGGCTCTGCATTTGGCGCAATTGGAGAGAAAGAACAACCAAAGCAGGAAATGTTTGAGAATCTATTAGCAGAAAAGCTGCAAGCTGCAAGCCACAAGCTGCAAAAAAAACCTGACTCCGGTTCCCCCTTCAGGGGGTTAGGGGGCATCTATCTCGAGGACGAATCCCAGCGCATCGGCAATCTTCAATTACCAATGCTCTTATGGTCTACCATGCGTAGGTCGCCGCTTTATTTTTTGGATATTCCCTTTGCAAAAAGGCTCGAATATATAACGGAGGAATATGGGAAGTTTGAAAAACAGGAACTGGCAGATGCCATCCTGCGCATTCAAAGGCGACTGGGCGGGCTTGCAACAAAAGAGGCTATTGGCTACCTGGAAGAAGGGAAATACAGGGAATCCTTTCGCATCCTGCTCAATTATTACGATAAATGGTATACTAAGGGCCTGCAAAACAGGGAAAATCTTTCTTCTTTATTAAATAAAATACCCTGTTCGGGCGTTGATACACAAATCAATACTGAAAAAATATTGTCATGCAAACCTGTAGCCGCTTCCTGATCATTTTCTTTGCATTCTTTTTTCCTGCGCTTGTCTTTGCACAGGAGCAGGACCTTACGGGCCTTTGGAAGGGATATATGTATAATGATACTACACAGCTAAACTATAAATACGAAATTGCCATCAGTGAGAGTAAAGGAAAATTGAAGGGTTTTTCACATACCTATTTTATTTTCGAGGATAAAGAATACCATGTAGTAAAAAAAATAAAGTTCAAAAAGAAAGACGACAAACTAATTGTTGAAGACGTTGAAATGATCGCCAACAATTATCCACTTGCCCGGCCCAAAGGAGTACACCAGTTAACTGTACTTAATTTTGAAATGAAAGGCAATGTAATGATACTGGCAGGGTTGTTCAGTACTAACCGCACAAAGAATTTCCGTTCTGTTACCGGTTATATTCATGTAGAAAGAAAAAGTGATTTCCGCCAATCGGCATTGATACCTCATCTTGAAGAACTCGGACTTGCGAAAGAGCTTTCTTTTGTTGAGTCTGAAAACATAACGGAAGCAAGAACCGGGACAAAGCCTGCACCGGTTAGCGAACAGCCTGTTGTTAAAACAACGCCTGAAATAAAAGAACAACCTGCTGAAGAGAAAGCCATCGTTAAAACAGTTCCTGTTACAAAGACAGAAGTAAAACCAACACAGGTCACAGAAAAGCCTGTTGAAGAGAAACCGATCGCTAAAGCGCCACCTGTAACAAAACCGGAAGTAAAATCAACACCGCCTGTAGAAAAAGCAAAAACGCCTGAGACGGTAGTTGTAAAACCCGTTGAAGAAAAGATACCAGCGCCCATTGCCCTTACTTCTGCCATTGATGCTGATAAGCGGATCATTGAAACCATATCGGCACTCTATTTCAAAACAGATAGCCTGGTTATCACATTATATGATAATGGCGAGGTGGATGGTGATACCGTAAGCGTATTGATGAATGGAAAGTTGATCATGCCGAGGGTTGGTTTAAGCACGAATGCGGTACGTAAAACAATTTATACCAAAGACATTGAGGATAGTATCCAGATAGTGATGTATGCAGAGACACTGGGCAGCCTCCCGCCCAATACCGGGCTGCTGATCGTGTATGACGGTGCAGAGCGTTACGAGATCAGGTTCAGCGGCGATATGAAAAAAAGCTCCGCAATTATATTCAGAAGAAAGAAATAATGAATACCCGGCAAGGAACAAGGCAAACAATTTCGAAATTCGACATTCCTTGCTCCTTGTTCATTATTCTTAGTGTTAACTTTACCGGATGGATGAAATAAAACTTACGCAATACTCTCATGGCGCAGGATGCGGATGCAAGATAGCACCAAAGGTTTTGGATGAAATATTAAAGAGCAACAGCTTTTCTGCCGTCAATAAAAATCTCCTCGTAGGCAACAGCAGTAAAGACGATGCGGCTGTATATGACCTTGCTAATGGCAGCGCCTTGATTTCCACCACTGATTTTTTTATGCCCATTGTTGATGATGCATTTGATTTTGGCAGGATAGCAAGCGCCAATGCCATCAGCGATGTTTATGCCATGGGCGGCAAACCCATTTTGGCCATCGCTATTTTAGGCTGGCCTGTTGAGAAATTACCGGCCGAACTGGCTCAACAGGTGTTGGAAGGAAGCAGGAAGATATGTGAAGAAGCAGGGATCCCTTTGGCCGGCGGGCACAGCATTGATTCCACAGAACCCATTTTTGGTTTGGCGGTAAGCGGCCTTGTTGAAATAAAAAACCTGAAAAAAAACAATACGGCCAAAGACGGCGATACAATTTTTATTACCAAGCCGGTTGGTGTCGGCATTTTATCCACTGCACAAAAAAGAGGCTTGCTGAAAGAAGAACATTTGCCGGTGATGATAAAACAAATGGTGCAGTTAAATAAAATTGGTGAAGCATTGGGAAAGATCGGCGGCGTTAATGCAATGACCGATGTTACGGGCTTTGGGTTATTGGGGCATTTGATCGAAATGGCAGAGGGAAGCGGCCTTTCAGCAGAAATAAATTATTCATCCCTGCCGGTCATTGATGGCGCAAGAGAATATTTAAGCCAGCGTATTGTTCCTGACGCCACTTACAGGAACTGGAACAGCTACAGCGATAAAGTAAAATTTGAAAAAGGCGTAAATGTAATGGAGGCATTTAATTTATTGCCCGATCCCCAAACAAATGGCGGCTTATTGATTGCCGCAGATGCGGCATCGGCCGAAGCCGTAAAAACTTTATTAAAAGAAAACGGGTTAGAAGATTTTGCAGAACCCATAGGTACATTCATTACGCTAACTGAAAAAACAATTATGGTAAAAATATAGTAGCACCTATAATTTTTTACCTGTTAGGGTGACAACTCCCTTCATGGTCTGGGAAATTTCTTTTCCATTAATTCCATTTCCATTTTGATATCCATGTTTTGCTTGCCGCTTTTAACCAGGCCGGAATAGAGGTCAACGACAAGGTTACCCTTTACTGTACCACTGGCATCCATTTTCGTAGTGGTTTTATATACACTCATTCCCATGGACATAACTCCTTTAAAGTCGATAATTGCTTCATTTTCCTTTTCCAGGATTTCTATGATCTTATACGTATTTCTGGATTTCATGACCAGCCCGTTTTGATTCATATTAATTTCGTTCGTCCACGCTTCTCCAATAGCTACCGGTTTTTTTGGAAAAGTGCCAAATGTTTGCTGAAATACCTGTTTTACCTGGTCTTCGCCCATTATATCACTAATGGCATCTTTGGTTCCGCCCGGCATTGAATTTATAGAATCTTTGAACGAATTGATGAGCTCAGTATATCCCTGCACCTGTTTTACTTCACCTGCGGTATCTATTGTGACCTGTATCGATTTCCCGATCATCCTCCCCATAGAATTTGCATACGTGTTTTCCATCATTTTTTGCATGGCATTCGGTCCCTCGTCCACACCGGTCACCACGGGATTTGTTGTACTGTCGCTGTCATACGATATGCTAACCACGCCGGATTTCATATTGATAAACATGCGGTCATACATAAAATCCAGCTCCGTATCCTTTTGCGCATTTATGCTTTTTACTTTAAGCAGGTAGCTCATACCCATCTGCATCTTATTGTTTATACCCATCATACCCTGGTCAATATCCATTTTATATGACAGGCTATAGGATTCGCCAACTTTCATATTTGGCTTTAGGGTATATTTTTTTTCATTGCTGTTACAGGATATTATAAGGGCAAATAAAATTATCACAAAGAAGGTTACATGCTTTTTCATGCAGATGTTATTGAGTGAGCAAGATAAGGATTAATTGTTTTGCCAAAAATGAACAGGGATCAGCATAATTAACCGGGCAGAGATCTTTTTTATTCAAATAAATACCGCCTGGCGGGTATTTTAGTATCTTTAAAAAGAATGTATACTTGTAAATAAAATGCATCACATGAAAAAGATATTTTTCCTTTACGTTTTATTGACCCTGTCCATCTCCAGTTTTGCACAGGTAAACTTACAAAGCCTGGTAAAGCCGGGAACAAAGCTGGTCTATGCTGTTGAAGCGAATGAGGAGAAATATGATTTTATCGTCACGGTGAAAGCCCTGCTACCGGCACTGGTATTCGATTGGGAAATGACTAACGGGTCAAAAGGCACCATAACGCATACACAACAGGCTATGATCTCTGCCAATACGATGTATAACTATTTTAAGCCGGGGGAAAAGACCTTAGATGATAATTCTATCAGTGTATGGCTGAGTAAGAATGTGTTCAGGGCACTGGGTAAAGAAGGTGCAATGATAAAAATGAATACAGGCGAGGCAGAAAGAAAAATGGGGACCAATGCAGGCACCAGCGAATTTAGTATCCTGGTCAACGGGGAAAAGGAAACGATCGAAGAAGAGGTGGCAAAAGAACTTAATAAAGAAGGCAACCCAACAGGGAGCGAAGATTTTTTTAGCTTTTACAATTCTTTTAAACTCCCCATCATCCTAAGGATGCGAAATGGCTTTTACATTGCTTTGAAAGAGATAAAGACAAAATGATCACGTGGGCAACAAACTTAACTGTATTCAAGGACTGATCTTATCTATCCTGGCCGCAAGCTTATGATCTTTCTCTGTTACTATATCCCCCGCATCATGCGTGTTTAGCCATATTTCCACTTTATTATACACGTTTGTCCAAAGCGGGTGATGGTCCATCTTTTCAGCTTCCATGGCAACCCTTGTCATAAATGCAAAGGCCTCTGAAAAATTCCTGAACTCGAATTTTTTGTAGAGGGTATTGTTTTCTTCTTTCCACATAATAGAATGTTTAAATGTTATCGTCATTGCGGGTGCAACGGAGCAATCTCCTGATAGATGACGTAAATTCTAAATCGGTTGCTCGGTAGGATAAGATTGCTTCAGTCGTTTTTATGCCCTACGGCAAAAACGCCTTCGCAATGACGTTAAAAGATCAGGTGCTGCTTATGTTTTATTTTCTCATTCGTCATTTCGGTAACCAGTTGCACACCCGGCAGGGACCTGATAGATTGCATCAACAGCGTTATCTCTTCAGGCGCAGCAGGATCTCCTTTTATCAGCCACAAAAAATCAAGGTGCTTGAATTCGGGTAATAAGTATTCCCCGTCGAACTGGTTATTGTATAAATAATGGGCCAGAGAAATTGAAGGGATCGCGTATTCATAAATAGAGAAGAAGTATTTGCGCTGCTTTTTGGTAAGCTGTATCTCTATATCGTTATTCACCCGGAAATTAAAACCCAGTAACTGGTTCAGTTGCCAGCTAAACTGGTAATCCTTAAGCGGGGCAACAATGCCCAGCAGCAAAGAATCCTCAAAGAATTCTTCTGCCAGCGCTTCATTGTCAATTTTTAATTTTTGACCTGTTGCCATTATGGAATGGAATTAAAAAACAATATCAAATACCAATTCCTCCTTACCCCTGCTCACTTTTACTTTTGTTGCATCTCCCTTATTGAATTTACCCAGCACCTGCATATAGCCCTGTACATCGGTAACTTTATGATCACCTATCTGTATGATCACATCCCCGGTTTTCATCCCCACTTTTTGCGCAAGCTTTCCTTCACTTATACCATCGGCCCTTACACCGGTACCGCTAAAAGTATAATCCGGCATGATACCCAGCGATACTTTAAAACTGCTTTTACCGGTGGATTGTGTTTCCCTCGTCTTTGTAAAACTTAACTTCCCTTTTTTATTGGTTAACTCTATAACATTATAAATGTATTTCAACACCTGCAGTTCGCCGGCGCAATTTATCTTGTCAGCATCATCACTTGGCTTGTGATAATCACCATGCACGCCGGTAAAGAAAAACAACACAGGGATGTCTTTCCTGTAAAAAGAAGTATGATCGCTGGGGCCGGTGCCGCTGCTGTCGAATTTTATTTTCAGGAATTTATCATCTGCAGAAAGCTGCTGTCCCCATACAGGCGAAGTACCATAGCCACCAATGCTCAATCCATGCGTACTGTCATTGAGCCTTCCCACCATATCCATATTGATCATGTAGTTCGCTTTGCTAAGATCAATCGTTGGATTTTCTGTAAAATATTTACTGCCAAACAAACCCAGCTCTTCACCTGAAAATGCGATGAAGAGATAATTGTTATTTTTTAGCTTTGATTTTTTTATCATTTTTCCCAGCTCAATAAGCGCAGCCGAGCCGCTTGCATTATCATCGGCGCCATTATGAATTTGCGGGGTGCCGCCTGTAAATAAAGAATTATGGTCTTCACCATAACCCAGGTGGTCGTAGTGTGCGCCAAGTATCACGGTGTGGGCAGCGCCGTTATCTATATAGCCAATTACATTATGCCCTTTCCTTTTTTTATCACTTATCGTAACAACCAGGTTTATATTCACAGGTGCAGTTTCGTCTTTCAAATATTTTTCCTTTACTGCTTTGCTGATGTACAGCACGGGGATCTTTGCAGTTTCTGCCTTTGCTTTCGGCTCAAATTTTAATTCATCTTTGATGGCAGAGCTATTATAAATGAGTAATCCTGTTGCACCCTTGCCTGCCACCTTGCTTATTTTTTTATTAATGGCATCTGCAAGGTCAAAATGCGGGTTGTTCTTATTTTCTTCCAGGGTTTCTCTCAGGTCCCAGAACCAGACCGTTCCGCTTTCGGGTAAAGCTATCGCTGCTGAAGATTCTGATCTTGCATTGGCGCTGAATATGAAAGGGAAATAATCCTTTTCTAAAACAAGCTTATTGTTGTTTATTATAAGTTGCGTGGAAGGATCTATTTGTTTTCCTTCATTCACCTCGAATTGCTGAACGTATGTTCCGTTATCACCCTTTGCCGCCAACCCATTCGCGGCAAATTGTTTGCTTATGTATTCGTAGGCCAGTTTTTCTCCTGCGCTGCCGGTTCTTCTGCCCTCCAGCTTATCATCTGCCAAATAACCAATATGTGTTTGAAGGGACTCAATCACAAGTTTATCCGCTTTTTTTGTTTTTTGAGCTGAAGCTGAAAAGGCTATAAGTAAAGACAGCCAGAGAAAATGTTTCATACCGAGTAGTGATGTTTAATAAAGAACAACAAAGGTAACTTAGGGAAGCACTAAATAAGTAAATGGAATGTAAAATTTATATAACAGCCTGTTTAGGCATGGCTGCGCCGGTTCATCTTTCTTAAATTCGTAAATGAGTGATGGGCTTTACTGCTATTTTTGCAGACATCCTTAGCGTGACTAAAAAAATAAACATAGCGTTAGTAGGTAATCCCAACAGCGGAAAAAGCTCGCTGTTCAATTATTTAACGGGCCTGAACCAGCAGGTAGGTAATTTCCCGGGGGTAACCGTAGATAAAAAGACCGGCTACAGCAATATTGCAGCAGGGCTGGAAGCTACCATTATTGACCTGCCGGGTTCCTATAGTCTTTATCCAAAAAGAGCTGATGAATGGGTGGCTTACAGGGTACTACTTAACCAGGATAAGGCCATAAGGGCCGATATGGTTGTATTGGTTGCAGATGCCAGTAACCTCAAGCGCAACTTATTATTCTGTTCGCAGATCATTGACCTGAATATCCCCGTGGTTGTGGCGCTAACCATGATGGACCTTGCCAAACACAAAGGAACACAGATCGATATACCCGGATTGGAAAGAGAGCTGGGTGTTCCCATTGTACCCATCAATCCACGAAAAAGCAAGGGGCTGGAACAGTTGAAAAAGGTAATTGAACAATCTGCCGAAAAATTATATCACCCTCCTGCCCGGGATTTTATTGACATCAATGCCCTCGCTGAAAAAGCGATAGAGCAGGTTAAAATGCGTTATCCCGGCATTAGCAATTATACCGCTATTCATTACCTTATCAACCATGAGCATTTTGTGCTGGAAGATGAGATGCAGGATACTATTGAAGTAATTGAAGCGAATAATAAATTCAACCCTACAAAAACACAGGCCGAAGAAATAATGCAGCGCTATGGGCGCATCAAGCACATCATGCAACAAACGGTTGTAGAGAGTGACCCGTTACAGAAAGCACTGTTCAATGAAAAACTGGATGATGTTTTACTACACCGGCGCTGGGGGTATATTATTTTAATGACAGTTTTATTCCTGCTTTTTCAAAGTGTTTTTTGGGTAGCAAAATATCCAATGGATGCTATTGAATGGGTCTTTGGAGAACTGGGTGGATGGCTTGGCAGCAGTTTGCCCGAAACATGGTGGAGCGACCTGCTCATTAATGGTGTAGTGGCTGGGCTTAGCGGCATCCTGATCTTTGTGCCGCAGATCATGATCCTGTTTGGATTAATTACACTTTTAGAGGATACGGGTTATATGGCACGTATCAGTTTCCTTACAGATAAGCTGATGCGTAAAGTGGGATTGAACGGCAAGAGTGTAATGCCCATGATCAGCGGCTTTGCCTGTGCGGTACCGGCTATCATGAGTGCAAGAAATATTGAGAACAGGAAAGAGCGCCTGCTTACTATTATGGTAACGCCGCTGATGAGCTGCAGTGCAAGGCTGCCGGTGTACACCATTTTAATTGCATTGGTCATCCCGTCAGAATTATATTTTGGATTTTTAAGTTTGCAGGGACTGGTGATGATGGGATTATATTTACTGGGTACGGTAATGGCACTCGTCGTGGCCTGGGTAATGAAGTGGTTCATTAAAAGCACAGAGCGAAGTTTTTTTATTTTGGAATTACCCACCTACAGGGCGCCAAGATGGAAGAATGCTTTCACAACAATGATAGAGAAAGCGAAAATATTTGTATTTGACGCCGGTAAGGTAATTATGATGATAAGTTTATTGCTGTGGGGATTGAGTACTTATGGTCCGAAGAAAAAAATGGCAGCCGTAACAACTAAATATGAACAGTTGATCCGGGCAAGCCCGCAGCAGGCTGATGAATTGAACAAACAACGAAAAACAGAATTACTACAAAGTTCTTTTGCGGGCACGCTGGGTAAAGCCATTGAGCCGGCAATAAGGCCATTGGGTTATGATTGGAAAATAGGGATCGCTTTAATAACTTCTTTTGCAGCAAGAGAGGTTTTCGTTGGTACCATGGCAACACTCTATAGTGTAGGTGAAGATGATAATACAAACAGCAGCACCTTAAGGCAAAAAATGGCGATGGCTGTAAGGCCCGATGGAACTAAAGTATATAACCTTGCCACCGGTGTATCCTTATTGATATTTTATGTTTTGGCCATGCAGTGTATGAGTACACTTGCTATTGTGAAGAGAGAAACAAAAAGCTGGAAATGGCCGGTCATTCAATTTGTGTACATGACGGCACTGGCATATGTGATGAGCTGGGTGGCGTATAGGATCTTTATCTAACTTGTGGCAACAAAATGAAAATTAAAGATCAGCAACAAGCTTGTGGCTGAAAAATAGAAAAATAAAAATCGGCAACAACCTTGTTGCTGAAATTTGAAAATAAAAAAGTTGCAACAACTCTTTTTCTGCTTCGATCTCCCGGCTAAGGCCTATTGATTACCAATCCACTGCATAAATGATCCTGTTCTTAACCTGCGGGTAAATTTTTCTGTACAGTTCATTTAATATATCTTCTTTGGAAGGCTCATTAAAATTATTATTATTTACTATTGTCCAGTCATTGCCACTAAGTGCACGGCTGTCGCCGCTGTAAGAACCATACTCTTCCTGCCTGCTGTAATTTTCCCGGTAAGTATTACTGCTGATATTCGTTTTACCGGCAACATCAATTATATCAACCCGCATTTCAGCATAGCCTGAATACGTTTGCCTGGTGATCCGAACGGTGGCATAAACTGTTTCATAAGTTATCTTGCCCGATGTATCCTTACCTGTTTCGATCCGCCTGCTTGCATTACGGCTATAGTTATAGGGAGAGTTGGGGTATACTTCTATATTTTTTAAGGTAAGGTCTACAAAAAGGTCGGGTACTATATTGTCCCGTCTTGCCTCCCTTTCTGTGTAGAAGCGGGCAGCATAGCGCCTGCTGTTTTTGCCGCCGAGTTCTCTTACCAGGTTTTGCTGAAAATTTTCATTGCCGTTAATTCGTCCGTAATTTCCCATGCCGGAACTAAAGAAAACAGAATTATCGAGTACGGGATTTATTTGCACATTCACAGTGGCATTTTCATAAGCCTCGTCCATTTTTTGTTTTGCGTCTTTATAAGCCGGTACCCATTCATCCACCTTTTTAAAATAGTTATAGGCTTGTTTTGCATCCTCACGCCCTGGCTTTTCAAAAGCTATGACGGCCTGCTCATAATATTCTGCAGCGGCCTGTTGCTTAATAGCATAAATGGTGGGCTGGTAATTAACCGGCGTTACAATACGGCTGGCTGCATCCGCATCAGTGATCACATTATGCATTTCCTGCAGGGTCTCATATTCTTTGATGATCTTATCCCAGCGTGTAATTTCATTTGAAGCTGTATAACTATTTATTTTTTTTAGATGCCGTTGCTGCGCCAGGTTATAAAGAACCGGAAGTGCATTAACGGCGGCAGTGTCGCTGCTGCGTTTGTTCAATGCTTTAACCACATCAAACAGGGTCTTATCATCATCTTTACGCGATAAATAATCCTTGCTTGTTTTGCAGGATGCAAGGATAAGTATTAAAATGGCCAGGCGTAAAATTCGTCTCATAATTATTGTCCTCCTTGAAATTCAAACGTGCAGACCCAGGCTAAGTTACCGCACTGATCTAAGTTATAAAAAGATTAACAGGCAACGTGAAACACGGGATCGGGTTATAAATATAATAATAGTTCATGACCCGGTGGTTTAAGACCGGCCGGTTGATTTTGGTGATTTTTTGAGGTAATTTGCCCCTGAATTCATCCGCCCAACCCCTGATTAACGCCACTTATCAAACCTGGTGATTTATTAAAAAATTTTTTTACCGCACCAAACTCAATACTGTAAAGGCTTTGCTAAGATATTGGCTAATATTCAGCGCCAGCTACTATAAAAAATATGGTATTATGTGTTGCATAGTACTAAAATACTATTATCTTTGTGTCAGAGATTGAGAGTTTAGGTATAAAACAGGCCAAACCGGTAAAATGGCCAGCCAAAACCAAAAGATCCCAGTTTCTAAAAAGTATAGCCATGAATAAATTATTTTCCGAAAAGAACCTGGTCCAGAACTTCTCCTGCAGGAGAGGGACTGACGAGGTTAAAAAATTGCAGCCATGAACATAGATAACACAGCCAGCCAGATGCGGAAAGGGGTTCTGGAATTTTGTATCCTTTCCGTAATTAAGCAGGGGGAAGCCTATCCTTCAGATATCATTGATAAAATGAAGGCAGCCAACCTGAACATTTTGGAGGGTACCTTATACCCCCTGCTTACCAGACTAAAGAACGCAGCATTATTAACTTATCGCTGGGAAGAAAGTAACAGCGGCCCCCCACGTAAATATTTTTCCCTGACGGAAAAGGGGGCAGAGTTTTACAAAGAACTTGAAACAACCTGGTTTGAACTTGCCAATGCAGTAAAAGCACTGACCGATGCCGAACAGGAACATTCTATTAACAACAACTTCAACACTCCCGAATAAAAAAAGTATAGCCATGATTTTTGTTGGGTAAATCAACTAACGAAACAAAAAACTAAAGCCATGAAACAAGTAATAAATATAAACTTCCAGGGACGGGTTGTTCCGATCGAAGTAACAGCATTTGACCTGCTGAAAAATTATACCGAAAGCCTGAACCGGCACTTTGCAAATGAAGAAGGCAAAGAAGAGATCATCAATGATATCGAAAGCCGCATTGGTGAATTGTTCCAGGAAAGACTGACCAAGGGAGCAACCTGTATAACTGATGATGATGTAAAAGCCGTCATCAAGAGTATGGGCAACCCGGAAGATTTTGAAGCAATGGACGATACACAGTCTTCCTCTTCCTCTTCCTCTTCTTCTGCTTCGCAGGAGCAGTCATCTGCGACAAGCAGTATTCCCACAGGCAATAAGAGACTATACCGTAATGAAAATGATAAAGTGTTGGGTGGCGTATGTAGCGGCCTTGCCAACTACTTTAATATAGATGTGGTAATTGCCAGGATAATTTTCGTGGTACTGTTGTTCTCCGGTGTAGGATTCTTAACCTATATCATTATGTGGATAGCCGTACCAAGCAGTGCTACCGTACAGATCGGCAGCACCAGGAGAAAATTGTTCCGCGACCCGGATGAAAAAATGATCGCCGGTGTGTGCAGCGGCATAGGCAATTACTTTGGTATAAATGCCTGGATACCAAGAGTTTTATTCCTGCTTCCTTTTCTTTCTTTTCTTTCACGCTGGGGCCACTGGGGCGGATTGTGGGATTTTGGTGATGTGATCCGCTTTACATTCAGCCCTACTTCACTTATTATTTATATCATTTTATGGATAGTGATACCCGAGGCCATAACAACTTCGGAGAAACTGGAAATGAAAGGAGAGAAGGTTGATATGAATTCCATCAAGGCATCTGTAATGGAAGAGATGAAAGGTGTTGGAAAAAAAGCTTCAAATTTTGGTAAAGAAGCTGCGGGCACAATAAATGAAAAAGCAAAATCAATGGCCGGTGATGTACAGAATTTCAGCAAGCGAAGCCGTGGCGGTTTGGGAAATGTGATCGCGATGATCGCCAAGATATTCGCCTACTTTATTATAGGATGTGTGTGTTTTGCTTTCGTAATGGCGCTGATAGGTCTTGGGATCTTCTCCATCGGCATCTTCCCGCTTAAAGATTATGTGTTGCGTGGATCATGGCAGAACTTTTATGCATGGGGAACATTGTTCTTATTCATTGCAGTGCCTATTATCGCGATCATTACCTGGCTGATCAGGAAGATCGCCAGGATGAAGAACAACAGCAAGATCCTGCGCCTCACTTTCGGAAGCCTTTGGACAATAGGATGGTTTTGTATGATCATGCTCCTGGTAACTGTAACACGTGATTTTAAAGCATCGAGCAGCCTGGATGAACAAACAGTTAGCCTCGTCAATCCGCAGGGGAATAAATTAGTAGTATCATCAACCTTACCATTTACAAAAAAATACTACGGACGTAACTGGATAAGATTTGAGCCTTTTGAAAATTTAGTTGACGAGGATACCGCCTTTGTAAGAAATGTGTTTGTGGAAATTGCAAAATCACCTAATGATAGTTTCCAGGTGACCATGAAAAAAACATCAAGGGGTTATTCAAGGGCCGACGCCAATAACCTTGCAAGCCTTATCAGGTTCAATGTTGAGCAAAAGGATTCCATATTGTTATTGGATAAAGGTATCGCCATCAACAAAGTAGATAAGTTCCGCAACCAGATGGTTATTATAACAGTGTATGTTCCGGTAGGAAAACAAATAAGGATCAATAAAGGTATCGGCTGGCCCGTACACATCGGAACCGGTAACTGGGACAACAACTGGAATGATGATTACTATTATGATTCGGAAGAGGATATCAGGTGGCAGGCAGATGTTGATTACGTGATGAAAGCTGATGGATTATATACCCTTGATAACAGGAAGGCTGATGGATGGAATGACAGGTATTCCAAAAAAACACGTAACAGGAACAGCGGGGAAAACTATCGCTATGATGAATACGACAAGAAAGCAGATTCTTTAAGGAACATCGAGGAAATAAAAAAGCAAAAGAAGATAGATTCTATAGAAAGGGCAAAAGAAAAACTGGATAGTATAAAAGAAAAAATAGAGAACAGCGGTAACGGCGAACCACTGAGTATGCAATTAAGAAATGTATATGACCCTATGATAGCGATAAACTAAAACAACAGCCATGAAAAAAAGAAGATCCCTCTACTTCGCCTTGTTTTTCTCGGTAGTGATCGCATTAGGTTCCTGCTTTCACGATCATGATATGTCCATCTCTATAAATGACGATGATGATGTTTACCGGATGATGGCAACCTTTGAAAGAGACCAGTCAGGATCTGTGCACCGGATCATCAATGCACACCTGCACCAACATGACATGTCTTTTGACCAGGGTTCTGTAGATACCAATGTGAAACTCGATGACGGAACAAGTTTCTACATCAGGACCAGGCCCGGCAGGTTGAAAATAAAATTTGACAGGTCGGAAAACACAGAAGAGAGCTGCAAATGGCTGGAAGAAATGTGTGAAGAGATAAAAGAAGAACTGGCAAGAAGTGATAATGACAATTATTAAGAACGTTTCAATAGTTGAGTTGAAGTTGAAACCAACAAGGTCCTGCCATTTTTGGCGGGACTCTTTTTATCTTTGATACTATGAAGGATAACTTTTCTCATAGAGCTTCTATATACGCCCAATACAGGCCGGGTTATCCCGGGGAATTGTTTGAATACATCATGCGTTTTGTCAGGGCAAAGAACCTGGCATGGGATTGTGGTACAGGCAATGGCCAATCTGCCAAAACACTCGGCAATTATTTTGAAAAAGTAATTGCAACCGACATCAGTCAAAAACAAATAGACAATGCCTACCAGGCGGCAAATATATTTTATGCTGTTGAGCCTGCAGAACAAACAAGTCTTGCAGATAAAAGCGTGGACCTTATCACCGTGGCGCAGGCCATACACTGGTTCAATTTTGAAAAATTCTATGCCGAAGTAAACCGGGTGGCAAAGCCGGGCGCAATTATTGCGGTGTGGACATACAGCCTGATTCAAATTTCAAAAGAGATAGATGATATCATTAGTGAATATCACTTTAAGACACTCGAAAATTTCTGGGACCCGGAACGAAAATATGTGGACGACGGTTATGCAGGCATTCCATTTCCCTTTGCAAAAATTGGAACGTCGGATTTTAACATTGAAGTGAACTGGTCTTTGAAAGAACTGGAGGGCTATTTTAATACCTGGAGCGCTCTTCAGAAATTCATAGCTGCCAATTCTTTCAGCCCGGTAAATGAACTGGTAAATAAGATCGGGCAGTACTGGGGCAATTCAGAAAAAAGGCAGATCTTCTTTCCTGTTCACCTGAAGCTGGGCATTATTGAATAAAGAACAGCTTACCTTTGCCATTCATTATTTATTATTAATTAAAACAGGCCAGGTTAATGAAAAATACTCCTTTTACAGAAAAACATATTGCTTTAGGTGCAAAGATGGCTGAGTTTGCAGGGTATAATATGCCCATCAGTTACTCGGGTATTAATGACGAGCACGCGGCCGTGCGTACCAATGCCGGCGTATTTGACGTAAGCCATATGGGAGAGTTTATTTTAAAAGGCCCGGATGTGCTGGACCTTATTCAAAGGGTAACAACCAATGATGCTTCAAAATTAACAGTAGGGAAAGCCCAATACAGTTGCCTGCCCAATAAAGATGGTGGTATCGTGGATGACCTTATTGTTTATTGCCTGGAAGAGAACAATGTCTACATGCTGGTAGTAAATGCCAGTAATATTGAAAAGGACTGGAAGTGGATCCAGCAGTTCAATGATAAGAAAGTGGAGATGCATGACATCTCTGATAAAACCTGTTTATTGGCGATACAGGGACCCAATGCAACAAAGATCTTACAGCCCCTCACCGATATGGATATTATGAATTTAAAATACTACACATTTACCAAGGGGACCTTTGCCGGGGTGGAAAATGTTTTAATAAGTGCAACCGGCTATACCGGAGCGGGTGGCGTTGAAATTTATTTTCCATCAGGATGGGAAGGCGAAGACAAAAAAAGAGATGCAGAAAAGATCTGGGATGCCATATTTGAAGCAGGAAAAGCAGCAGGCATAAAGCCGATCGGGCTTGGGGCAAGAGATACATTAAGATTGGAAATGGGTTATTGTTTATATGGTAATGATATTGATGATACCACTTCCCCGCTGGAAGCCGGCCTGGGATGGATAACAAAATTCAGCAAAGAATTCACCAACAGCAAATTTTTTGAAAACCAAAAAGAAAAAGGCCTTACCAAAAAACTGGTCGGATTTGAAATGCTGGAAAAAGGAATTGCACGCCATGGTTATGATATCAAGGATTTTGCAGGAGAGATAATTGGCAATGTCACTTCCGGAACGCAGTCACCATCGCTTGGCAAGGCCATAGGCATGGGATATGTATCGAATAAATGTGCAGCTATCGACAGCGAGATCTATATCAGTGTACGCAATACATTGCTGAAGGCGAAAGTTGTAAAGATGCCCTTTGTTTAACAGACAAGTTTTTATTTTGACCAGGATACACCTCACCAATTTTATTTCAGCGCCTATTGAAAGGGTCTTTGACCTGTGCAGGAGTATTAACCTCCATAAAATATCTATGGAATCAACCAATGAAACCGCTGTTGCAGGCACCATTTCGGGATTGATCAATGAGAATGAAACAGTGACCTGGAAAGCCCGTCATCTTTTTAAAACCCGGCAGTTTACTTCAAGGATAACAACAATGCAGCGGCCTGTATTTTTTATTGATGAAATGATAAAAGGAGATTTTAAAAGCTTTCATCACCAGCATCATTTTAAAACAGTCGCTAATGGTACCATAATGATCGACATCGTGGAATTTGAAAGCCCATACGGATCTTTCGGAAAAATAGCGAACATGGTTTTTCTTAAAAAATATATAGAAAGATTTTTTTGACCAAAAGAAATAATGATCAAAGAATACGCCGAAACACAAAAGTGGAAAGCAATATTGATATAAATTTGAAAGATGCAAACTAAGAAACCCGAGCTATATACCTGTTTTTCACCGGCCCTTTTAGACCTGTACGATGTGGACCAGAGTATTGTTGTGATCATAGATATCCTGAGAGCAACTTCAACAATTGCTACTGCTTTACACAATGGCGCCAAATGCATCATACCGGTAGATAGTGTTGCAGAATGCATTCGCATTGGAAAACAAATAGAAAGTATGACTGCCGGAGAACGTGATGGCAGGGTAGCAGAGGGTTTGGAAAATGGTAATTCGCCATTTGAATATCCAAAAGAGATCATTAATGGAAAAACCCTGGTATTAACCACCACCAACGGTACCAAGTTACTGCACATGGCATTGGAAAAAAATGCAAAGGCGATCATCACCGCATCCTTCCCCAACCTTACAGCCGTGTGTGATTACCTGGTTGAGCAAAAACAAAACGTGATTCTGGGCTGTGCGGCCTGGAAGAACAGGGTGAATATTGAAGACACACTTTTTGCAGGAGCGGTCATCAATAAAATAGGCCATAACTTTTCTATCAATTGCGACTCTTCACAAATAGCAACAGTAATGTATAACGATGCAAAAGATGATCTGTATGAATTTATGAGGTCGAAAAATGCATCACATTACCAGCGTCTCTCCGGTTACGGGTTGGAAAAAGACATCCGCTATTGCCTTACAGAAGATGTTGCCAATATTTTGGTTGTTTACGAGGACGGGAAATTGGTAGCCAAATGATTTTACCATATTTTGAACTTTCCTTAACATTATTTTCAGCAAACTTTCGTTTAAACATTGAATCCCTCCCTTTTTTTTCGTTACTTTTGCAAATTGGCTTTTTCTGAATGGCCAATCCTTATAATAACAACTAAAACCGATTGGCAACTTGGCATTACCGCACCTTATTAAATATGTATATAACAACGGTTCCGACGAAGTGATCCGCCGGGGGAAAAAGATCCATTCTATGGGTTTCGTGGAACTGGTAGAGCATGACCAGCTCATGGGCGGCGTTGTGTTCAGGGTAAAGGATGACAGCTACAGCACTTTTTACAAGGTTTACATTCAAAAATATACAGACGCAAGGTCCATCTCGGTCCGCTGCACCTGTCCGTATAATTTAGGAGATATCTGCCGCCACGAAGCTGCAGCTTTATTGCGGCTGCAGGAAATGGTTGATAAGAACATGCTGGGCAATACAACCATCCAGTACAACCAGCGTCATACGGTGGCAAAGATGAAGCACATTGAATTGAAAATAATCAAACTGCTTTCTTCACCGGGAATTTATGCAGAGGCCGAAAATATTTTACGCAGTACGAAAGCGAATATTTTAAAAGCCGCAGATGAAAGAGTAGAGGCTGAATTAAATCATGAAGGCGAAACTTACCCGCTTGTAATACAAAAGAACGACGAAAGGAATTTTGATACCTCCTGTAAGTGTGGTGAAACAGAACACCCGCTTTGCGAACACAAGACATTATTATTTCTTCAGTTATTAGATGCTTACGGCCCGTTTTATTTTGATACCATTCGCAACTGGGACAAGGAAAAAGATAAACTGCTCCAGATATATGGCTATAGTTTAGAAGATGACCTCAGCGGTAAATTCGAATTCACTTATAAGGACGGTAAGCCATTTTTAAAAGTACTCGACAGCTCCATAAAAAGAGTTGCAGCAGGAACGGGCGTACAGCGCCCTGTGGAAACCTTTGTAGTACCCGATATCCCTAAAGAAGAGGTGGCAGTAGCAGAACAGCCTGCAAAAAAACTGGGTGTTGTTTTTAATTTTAATGCAACGCTTTATCCTTACTTTAATGTGGATGTGATACAGGGAGATGCTGATGACGAGAATAAGAAATATATTGGCAAGTCAGAAAAACTTGACCTGACAAAATTTGTAAATACAGAATTGTTCAGCGAAGAAGATAAGCAACTGCTACAACAGGTACGAAAATTACAAAGCACAGAAATAAATAAATACCTTGACCGAAATTCTCCTTTCAGCGGTATCTGGGAAAATATCATTCACACAGACGGAGATGACCTGCCTGAAGAAACAAAGGCGCTGATCGCTGAATACCTTCAGCCCAAACTGAAAAAAATATTTGAAGAGCAGGCATCCAGCAATTTTATTTTTTACCTGCCCCCTTCAAAAACATTCAATACAGCCAACCTTTCCGAGATAGAATTAAGCGATCATTTTGTTTCTCCTGTTTTTAAAGTGCTGGCCAAAAACAACCATTTTGAAATTGCATGCACGGTGAAGATACAAGGGGATGCAATTCCTTTTACGGATAACGAATGTAACAGCAGCCTGGTTTTTTTAAGTGATAGCGTAATGTATCTCTGGCAAAAACCGGAAGACATTTTACAGGCAGAAAAATTCCTGAAGGAAGGAAACATACAGCTCAGTAAAGAGAACTGGGCAGAGAAAATGCAGAAAGTGATATTGCCGCTTACAAAGGAATACCAGGTAGAATTTGATAAGAGCTTAGTGAAAGAAGTAAAAAGCGGGGAGCCTGATGTAAAACTGCAATTGCAGGAAAAAGGCGACTACCTTGTATTTCAGCCCATATTCACCTACAAGGGTTTTGAAACAAAGGCGAGCGACAGGGATACCATTACCATTCCTGACGGCGATAAAATACTCATAATACAAAGGAATAAAGAAGCAGAAGAGAATTTTATAAAAAAACTGGAAAACCTGCATTCTTTATTTCAAAGACCCAACGACAGTAGTAACCTGGTTTTAAAAGGTGTGGATGTATTGCGCAATAACTGGTTCTTCTTATTCATCGACGCCATGAAGGAAATGAAAGTGCCGGTATATGGATTTGAAGCACTGCGTAATTTCCGGTTTAACACTGCAAGGCCCAATACACATATACATGTAAGCAGCGGGCTCGATTGGTTCGATGCAAAAGTAGAAATAGAATTTGGCGACCAGCGTGTTGGTATCGATGATATAAAAAAAGCACTCGTCAATAAACAGTCTTTTGTTCAGCTCAACGATGGTACTTTAGGAATACTGCCGGATGAATGGCTGAAAAGATATTCGTTATTGTTTAAGGTTGGCGACGGCCGTAGCAACCAGTTACGCCTGTCCAAGTATCACATGAGCGTGATCGATGAGTTGTATGAGAACAGGGATGAAACAGAACTCAGTTTTGAGCTGGATGAAAAATATGAGCGCCTGAAAGAATTTAAGAACATTCCGGAAGTTGCGCCACCGGCACACTTATTGTCGGTACTCAGGCCATACCAAACCTCAGGATTTCAATGGCTGAATTATTTAAATGATGTGGGCTGGGGTGGCATTTTAGCTGACGATATGGGTTTGGGAAAAACCGTGCAGGCATTAAGTATGCTGCACCATTATAAAGAGATCAATGGTTCACTTAAAGCAATTGTTGTTTGTCCCACAACGCTGATCTACAACTGGAGAAATGAAGTTGAAAAATTCACCTCTTCGCTGGGCTGGCATATACACCATGGCAGCATACGCAGCCGCAGCGTGGAAGACCTGCAGAAACATGATATCATCATTACTACTTACGGAACATTGCGTAGCGATATACAGTTATTGCTCAAGATCAATTTCGATTACGTGATATTGGATGAAAGCCAGGCCATAAAGAACCCGGCTTCAAAAGTTACCAGGGCAGCCTGCCTGCTCACCGCAAAGAACAGGCTGTGTATGAGCGGTACACCTTTGCAGAATAATACCTTTGACATTTTTGCGCAAATGAATTTCCTGAACCCCGGCCTTTTAGGCAATATGGAATTTTTCAGGAATGAATTTGCCACGCCGATAGATAAATTCGGCGAGCAGGACCAGAAAGAACATTTAAGAAAATTATTATACCCCTTCATTTTACGCAGAACAAAAGAACAGGTAGCCAAAGACCTGCCGGATAAAACAGAGACCATCCTGTTTTGTGAAATGGAAAAAGAACAACGCAAGATCTATGATGCTTACCGCAACAGTTACCGCGATAAGATCCTGGGCACTATTGATGAGCAGGGCATTGGCAAATCGCAGTTGACCATTTTACAGGGGTTGATGAAGCTTCGCCAGATCTGCGATAGCCCGGCTATCTTAAATGAAGAAGAAAGATATCCCAACCATTCCATAAAGCTGGATGAACTGGCAAGGGAGATCGAAGAAAATATCGGCGATCATAAGGCGCTCATATTCTCACAGTTCCTGGGAATGCTGGCATTGATAAAAAAGAAATTAATAGAAGATAATATCCCCTTTGAATACTTTGATGGCAGCACTTCAGCCACAGACAGGGAAAAAGCCATCCAGAATTTCCAGAATAATGATGAGTGCAGGGTATTTCTTATTTCATTAAAAGCAGGGGGTGTTGGTTTGAACCTGACCGCCGCAGACTATGTATATATTGTTGACCCCTGGTGGAACCCGGCAGTAGAACAGCAGGCCATTGACCGAACACACCGTATTGGCCAAACCAAAAACATTTTTGCCTATCGTATGATCTGCATCGATACGATCGAAGATAAGATACTGCAGTTGCAGGAACGCAAACGTAAATTAGCAAGTGAATTGATAGCAGATGATGCCAGCTTTGTAAAAGCCCTGTCCAAATCGGACGTGGAGTATTTATTCAGTTAAATTTAACTCGTCTTAGCCCGCTTTCAAAGACAGGCTCATACAACCTCTCTCTCTCTGCTACGAAGCAATAAAGTTTTTCAGTCTCCTGAATTCCCTGTTGTTATGTGATTGAAACAGGCTTTTAAAGGCTTCGCCTACAAACTTCAAGACCGCATTGAAAGTAATGCCATGAGTTGGGGTATCGTTTTTCATATATTGGATTTTGAAAGATAAAAATACAAACATTGAGTATGTATTAACAAGAGCGTTTTTGCTGAGTTTTCAACCGGGTAATTTCCGAAGGGCCTTTGCTTATTTTACGGCAGGGCCATCAAAGTCGCGTCGGATACGACGGTTCTTTTTGTAATAACGGATCGGATAAACATCAGGGTTTTGACGGATCTTGCCAATAAAATTCTTAATTGCCTGTACCACTATATGAGTAGTCTGGGTTTGATATTTGGGTTTGTTCATAGAAAAATTACTTTATCTCCACACGTAACGATACGTATTCACTTTTTATTGTATAACGCATCACCCAAACCCGGGTAAATTATATGATACCACCTTAAAGGTTTGGCAAGTTAGCTTCCAAGAGAATTTACCTCGGGCAAAGGAACAAAGATGGAAGCGATGATCCAGCCAAGAATGACAATAAAAACGATGGCTTCTGTTGTAGAGATCTCAAGACGTAGAGCTTTTTTCATAAAAAATGTTTTAAAGGTTATGTTTTCAATTTTATTAATAGACGGAGATCGGGGAAGCCGGTTTAAATAAAAAAATGCAAAAGGCCTTTCTTACATTTCCTTTAACAAAACCAGGTGCCTACGCAGCATTAACCTTAATTAACCTTATACCAATACTGGTTAACCATCATTACTGAACATGGACGATACTTTTGTGCTCATTAAAAGTATAGCCATGAAACAATTTATCTTATTCGTTATTTTCTTCCTGTTAACCGGTGCCATGGTATTGGCCCAAAAGACAGGCATCGCCATAAAAGGGCAGCTAACGGACACACTGCAGAAACAACTTATCGCAGACGCTACTGTTTCGCTTGTCAATGCAAAAGATTCTTCGCTGGTTGCTTTCAGCAGAACCGACTCTTTGGGCAGGTTCTCTTTCCGGCAATTAAAGCCCGGCAGGTATCGCTTATCAGCCTCGCAGGTGAACTTTCATCCCAAATGGAAAAATTTTGAAGCGGATGGAGATGTTGATCTCGGTAATATTTATATGCGGGACAAGTCAATGATGGAAGAAGTAACAGTTACTGCTCAAAGGCCACCCGTTGTTGTAAATGGTGATACTTTGGAGTTCAATGCCGAAGCATTTAAAACAAAGCCGAACGCTGTAGTGGAAGACATGCTTAAAAAAATGCCCGGTGTGGAAGTGGATAGGGATGGCACCATCCGCGTAAATGGCAAACGCATCAGCCGTGTGCTGGTTAATGGAAAGGATTTTTTTAACGGCGATCCCAAAATGGCAACAAGAAATCTTTCTGCCGATGCTATTGACAAGGTACAGGTATTCGATAAGCAATCTGACCAATCAGAATTTACCGGTATCGATGACGGCAATAAAACACCTACCATCAACCTGCAGCTAAAAAAAGACAAAAAGAATGCTGCCTTTGGCAAAGCAAACCTGGCTGCCGGAACAAAGGACCGGTATGACGGCCAGTTCAACATCAATAAATTCAATGGTAACCAGCAGCTTTCTGCCATCGGCATGGCCAACAATACCAACCGGCAGGGATTTTCCATCATGGATATGCTCAACTTCAGCGGGCAGGCAAAAAAGATGATGAGCGGCGGCGGTGCCCGTATTGTTATCAATACCGGGAATGATGATGAATTCGGATTGCCTGTTGCCGGCATCAACAATAACCAGGGGATCACGCAAACCATCGCAGGCGGACTGAATTATAATGATACCTGGAAAAAGAAGACCGAAGTAAATGCCAGCTATTTTTATAATAACCTCACACTGGATAATACAAGAAATATTAACCGCCGGAATATTCTGCCGGGAAACAATTTTACCTACCTGCAAAACAGCAGCACAAACAACAGGTCAAACAGCAACCGTTTTAATTTCAGCGTTGATCATAAAATTGATTCCTTTAATTCTGTCAAACTGAGTTCTGTATTTGGCTATCAAAAAGGAAGCGGAACAAAAGAGAACGAATATGAATCCTTTGTTCCTAATGATAAAATGCTGAATAACGGGTTCTCCAATACCAGCAATACCACCGAAGGATATACTACCAACAGTGAATTGCTCTATCGCCATAAGTTTAAAAAGAAAGGAAGAACTTTTTCTTTGACCGGCTATATGCAATACAATGACAGCCGTGCAAAGGGCACTCAACATACGATAAATAAATTTTTCAGTAATGGTGTGATCGATCAGCGGGATACACTTGATCAGGTTACCAGGCTCAACAGCATCACACAAAGCTATGCCGCAAATGCCAGCTATACAGAGCCACTGAGTAAGCGCTCATTGCTGGAGGTAAAAGGGTTTTATAATACCAATAAAGGGGATCTTGACCGAAAAACCTATGACTATAATAAGAACAGCGGAAAACATGATATGATGAATAACATATTGAGCAATGCTTTTGAAAGTAATTATGATTATATGGGAGGCGGTGTGAGCATGCGTGCCCAGCAAAAAAAATATGGATATAGCCTGGGTGCCAACCTGCAGTACGCTCAACTCAACAGTCATTTAAAGGACAGTACATTCCGCATCAAACAAAATTTTACAAACCTGTTACCTGCGGCCAATTTCAATTACAATTTTACAAAAATGAAATCTTTTCGCATTGATTATTCCACTTCTACTTCGCAACCAACAGCAAGGCAGTTGCAACCGGTACAGGATATCAGTGACCCGCTGAATATCATATCTGGTAACCCGTCGCTGGCACAGTCTTATGTGCATACCGCAAGCCTGCAGTTCTTTAATGCCAACCCTTCGCAGCAAAGAAATCTTTTTGTATTTCTTAATTACACCACCATGCAAAATGCAATTGTGAACAGTGATATCATCAATTCATCAGGCGCCAGGACAAGTACATATGTAAATGCAAACGGGGTGCACAGTATCAATGGAAATATCGACAGGGGTTTTCGCCTGAAGAAGATCAATACCCGTATTGGTTTCGGGCTTAATACCAGCTATAACCACTCTGTTAATTTTATTAATGGAGATAGAAATAAAACAACAAACCTTTCTGTGGGCCCGCGTGTGTCGGCAAGTTATGGTTACAAAGAACTACTTGCCATTAATGCAGAAGCAAGGTTTAGCTATAACAATGCACGCTATTCTTTACAAACGTCACTTAATAATAATTACTGGCGCCAGGTATACGAGGTGGAAGCAACACTTAGCCTGCCTGCCGGTTTTACCATCAACAATGAATTTACTTACAGTGCATTTACAGGCCGGAGTGATGGCTATAATACAAGGGTGGCTTTATGGAATGCCGCCATCAGCAAACAGGTATTAAAAAGTAAAAAAGGAGAACTCAAACTTAGCGCATTCGACCTGCTTAACCAGAATGTTGGTGTTGACCGGAATGGGAATGCCAATTATATAGAGGACGTGCAATACAAAACATTGCAACGATATTTCACGCTTGGCTTTACTTATAGCCTGCAAAAAGCAGCCAGCGGCGGGCCAAGGGCAGTGATCAGAACTTTCTAAAAGTCATAGTCATAATAACAACCTGCAACCATTCCTGTGAAAACGGGGTGGTTGCATTAGTTTTGTGCAGCACGCTCTTTGCGTTCTCTGTGCTAAGTCTTTGTCATCTCCGTGATAGATCCGTGGATCTTCATTGATTGAAGCGAAGGTTTTAACCACGGAGAATTTACACAAAGAACACAGAGAAGAGTATTTGAAACGCGAATTGCAAATGGAACCAAAACCGATCATAAGCAGGATCAGCATTTACCCGGTAAAATCACTGGACGGAATTTCTTTACAAAAAGCACAGATCGGAAAGGGTGGATGTTTGTTGCACGACAGGGAATATGCAATAGTTGACGGCAATGGTAAATTCATCAATGGAAAAGCAAATGCATTGGTGCATTCACTGAGATCTGAAGTTGATGTTGAAAGGGATATCATTTCTTTCAGGCATGAATCAGCAACTACATGGCATGAGTTTCATTTACAAAAAGACAAGCCTGCCATTGATAAATACCTTTCTGAATTTTTTGGCCAACCGGCAATACTTGCTAAAAATACAGAAGGGCGCTTCATGGATATACCCGTTATCGCCGGGCTGACCATAGTCTCCACAGCAAGCCTTGAAGCTGTTGCTGCATGGTTCGGTAATATGGATATTGAAGAAACGAGAAAACGTTTCAGGGCGACAATAGAGATCAGCGGGGTTCCGGCATTTTGGGAAGATAAGCTGTTTGCTGAACAGGGAACAGCTATTGAATTCAGGATCGGGGATGTTATTATACAGGGAATAAGTCCAAGAGCAAGATGCATTGTGCCCACCCGGCATCCCGAAACGGGGAATGTTATTCATGGTTTCCCCAAAACATTTGCAATACACAGGGCTGAAACTTTGCCCGCCTGGTCCACACTTGAAGATTACGGACATTCCTATTATTTAACAGTAAACTGTTCAATACCTTCCACTGAATTTGGGAAATGGATAGCGGCTGGAGATGGGCTGATCATCATTGGTAAACAACCAAACTACCAGTACCAGCCTCCGGGCCTTTAACTAAACATTTTACAGCCCAGGCCAATTGGCACCTTATTTGAAAAGAGAGTAGTGTAACAAAATACATGAGATATGAAAAAGGTATTGATCAGTGCACTCTTTGTTTTTACCACATTTGTTTTTAGCAACAGGTCTGATGCACAGGTGAAAGTCAATGTTAATATTAATATTGGCGACCAGCCCGAATGGGGCCCTGCAGGATACGACTATGCGGAATATTATTATCTGCCCGATATTGAAACATATTATTATGTACCCCGCAGGCAGTTTGTTTACCTGAATGGAGGAAGGTGGATATTTTCACCAGGCTTGCCGCCACGCTATGCAAACTACAATTTATACAACGGGTATAAAGTAGTTTTCAAATCACCTGATGCGTACAGGAATTATGATAGCCATAAAGTACGTTACGCCCGGTATCGTAATTATAATAACAGGCAGGTGATCATAAAGAACAAGCATGACAATGGTAATCACAAAGGGCAGTATAAAAATAAAGGCAAGGGCAAAGGACATGGGTAATTAATTAAAGGCCACTCTTCGGGGTGGCTATTTCTATAGTTGCATAGAGCAAATAAAGATTTCCTACTTTCACGCCGTGAATGACATAAATATATTGCTTGACATATTAAAAGAAATGGTGAAGGCGCACCCCGATTCTGTTTTTGTTAACAGCCTCTACCAGCAATATTGTAACCGTGGGGGACTTAGCAAAAAACAATTGGAAGGCCTGCACAGCAAGGCATCCAAAACCCCATCCATTGCACAGGGCAAACTGGCTACCCTTGAGGCCATCATCAAAAAAAAGCCAACAAGAGAAAGAGCTGCCGCTACTATAAAAGCAGACCTGCCGGTAAAAGATGAATCGGTTGGAAAAATGCTTTCAGCCATTCTTGCAAAATACCCGCAACACAAAAGAATAATCTTCCTCCGGTCTAAGTATGATAATAATGAAAATATCTCTGCAACGGATATTGCAGAGATACAAAGATTGAGCAAATTATTACTGAAATAGAACTTTGCCAAAGTTCACACAGCATGATCTTTAATTCGTCACTATTCTCATACCACCGGGATTATTCTTCAATATTTCCTTTTGTTTGGCAACGTATTCTGCATGCGTTATCTTTTTACCTTTTGTTGGCGCTTTGATATTTTTTATGTCTACTTTTTTATCAAGGCTCACCGCACTAAAAACGATCTCGCCTTTGTTGACATCGATGCCCAGTATCATACCCGGCAGGCTGTTGAACTGCTCGGGCCCGGCTACCACAGGGAACTCTTCGCAATACCATGCCACAACATCACCGCCCCGGTCTGTCTTCCCTATTGCTTTTTTACAGGTATAGCCCAGGATGCTCTTTGTTTCACCTTCCTCCAGTTTCCAGGCAAGTGTTTTTATGGAATCTTCTACCAGGTAGATCTCTTCCATAAGCTCTCTTTTTTCAATGGCTTTCTTTGAGTTGAAATTCCTATAGTATTCATTCTCTGCATTTCCTCCCATACGTATCACCACGCCGCCATTATTCTGCTCGGTCATGTCCGGTTCTTCTTCCACGGCTTTATAAAGACTTTGATTGTCTGCAAACAATAATTCGAATTTTTCGGTGCGGAACTGTGAAATCATCGACCTCAATTGCTGGTTGTCCTCCGGTATGCGGCGGTACATATCTACTTTTTGTTCGTAGGTGATCTTACCCTCTTTTACCTGGGCTTCTGTTGCCTGTAAACAAAGGACGGTAACAAGGGCTGCTAATACTTTTTTCATGATGTATGATTTTTTGTTTTTAATAATGAGCTTTAACTTAACGGCACAAAACTATTTTAATGAATGACCAAAGCAGGTTAAACAGCCTTGCATTAAGGTTAATTAAGGTTAATGAACAGGGATACCTGTTGTTTTTAAAATTAGCTTTGCCTTCTAATGAATAAATTGAATACAGCACGCTTATTAATGGTAGCTACCATCTTATTGGTGGTTGCCTTCCAGTTTTACTGGATAAAAAAGCTGTACCGTGAAGAGGATAACAATTTTAAGAAAAGCGCTGATATCATTTTCCGTGAAGCAATGTACAGGCTGCAGGCCGAGCGCTTTACCGGCGATACGATGATATTTAAAGGAATGCCGGGCGATAACCTTTTTATGACAGATGTCATCAGCAGCATCAAACAGGTAAGAACAAAAGATTCTGTAAAACAGAAGCTGGTTATATCGATGAGTACGGAAGAAGAAAAAATGTCACCGGAAATAATAAGGTCCATGCAAAGGCAAAAGGATACCGTGATCTATGTTGATACCAAAGAAGGAGGTATCCCGCCACCACATATCGAAAGATTCCTCGAGCACAATAAAACAATTAACGACAGCATCCCGGTAAAGCGTATTGATTCGTTATATACTGCTTTGCTTGCGAAAGAAGGTATTGATGTGCCTTACCGGATCATTAAGATCGCAACACCAAAGAGAGACAGCGCTTCTGTGCAGTTCACTGTTAGCATTGATAAACCCGCTAAGGTTTTTGCAACGAAAAGGGTGCCGGTCGGGTTTTTAAGCCCTGTTTTTTATAAGGCAGAATTCGACAATACCAGCGCCTATGTACTTAAAAAAATAAGTCCCCAGTTATTGCTTTCGTTATTATTGATCGCACTAACAACGATCTCTTTTATTTTTATTTACCGGAATTTACTGGCACAAAAAAGATTAACGGAAATAAAGAATGAGTTCATTGGTAATATCACGCATGAATTAAAAACACCCATTGCCACGGTAAGCGTTGCCATTGAAGCCATGAAGAACTTTGATGCACTGCAAAACCCGGCACGCACAAAGGAATACCTGGGCATTGCAGGCCAGGAACTGAACAGGCTTTCACTTTTAGTGGATAAGGTCCTGCGCCTTTCTATGTTTGAAACACAACAGGTGGAATTAAAATACGAATGGTTCGATATAAAATCACTTGTGCAGGAAGTTGCCGATTCTATGCAACTGCAGTTTGAAAAATTTGGCGCTGCGGTAAAGTTAAATTTCCAGGGCGAAGATTTTTCATTGATGGCAGACCGCATGCACATTACCAGCGTAGTTTACAATTTACTGGACAATGCTTTAAAGTATAGTAAAACCAACCCGGCGATCGGGATAAATATTGAAGCAGGAACGAAAGAAATAATATTGACGATCAAAGACAATGGCATTGGCATTCCCGCATCCTACAAAGAAAAAATATTTGACAAGTTCTTCCGTGTGCCGCATGGAAATAAGCATAATGTAAAAGGCTATGGCCTGGGGCTTAGCTACGTAGCGCATATCATTGCAGAACACAAGGGCTCGGTTATAGCAGACAGCGAAGAGGGAAAGGGCACCACATTCATCATTAAATTACCTAAAGAAAATGCCGGCAGTTAAAATATTGTATGTTGAAGATGAATTATTCCTGGGCAAGATCGTGAAGGAAAGCCTGGAGAGCCGGGCCTATGAAGTGATCATGGAACCGGATGGAAATAAGGTATTGCCTTTATTCGTTCAGCACCGCCCCGATATTTGTGTGTTGGATATCATGCTGCCGAATAAAGATGGATTTACCATCGCAGAAGAGATACGTGCAATTGACAATGCGGTGCCCATCATTTTTTTAACGGCAAAAACACAGACCGAAGATTTGGTAAAGGGGTTCCAGCTTGGCGGTAATGATTATATACGCAAGCCATTCAGCATGGAAGAGCTGATCGTACGCATTGAAAATGTATTGCGCTACAAAAACGGGGAGAAGAGTCCCGGCGATAAAAAAGATACGGTGCGTATCGGCCAGTTCACCTTTCACATGAACCACCAGGTATTAAAAAATAATGGCGACGAAAGAAAATTATCCTTCCGCGAAAGCGAACTGCTGAAAGTATTGTATGAGAACCGCGACAAGATAATTGACCGCCGTGATATTTTAAACCTGCTCTGGGGTAATGATAATTTTTTCAACTCCCGCAACCTGGATGTTTATATAACCAAACTCCGCGGCTATTTAAAAAGCGATAGCAAGCTGGAGATACTTACCATCAAAGGTGTTGGTTATCGCTTTATGATAGAATAAATATTTTTACTCTTTTATAAAAACCTGCGCAGCTTCATTGTTCTTTAAAAGGATCAGCGAGGTTCCGCTTTTATCTTTCAGGTAGATCATCTTCCTTGATTCTCCCCTAACCGTTAACCCGTTATCAGCAGGCGATACGGCTGCGAAATTACCCCTGCCTGTTCCTTTTAGCATCAATGCAGATGTGGCGTCGTAATTGCCCACCATCACAGCCGCGTCATTGGAGTTGCCGCAAACCAGGATGTCTTTTATTCCGTCAGCATCAATGTCATCAATAATCATATCATTGATGGTGGAGAGTTGCGCCTTTTCAGGGAATGGTATAAAACGGAATGCGCCCTTGCCTTCATTTAGCAATACACCCGATTCAAAAAAATTGGTCTTAAAAACTTCCATGCCTTTTTTCTCCTGTGCTGTAAAAATATCATCGAGTGTTTTACCGGAATATTGGCGGTAGCGCACAAACTTCTTTCGCATGGGAGGCATCTGGTCGATCAACTGGTCACGGCTGAACAGCGGGTAACACTTACCCTGGATATAATAACCCAGCACCGCATCATAACTCCCGTTATTATCAAAATCCTTTGCATAAATGGTACAGGGTTCATTGATATTCCCTTTAATGGAAGAATTTAATCCCCTGTTGCCTAAAATAAAATCAAGGTCGCCATCACCATCAATGTCTTCTGATCTCATATTATACCACCAGCCGCTGAACGCATCCATATTAATGAGCGTATCTTTTTTCGAAGGCAGTGTAATGTTTACGGTGTTCTGGGTTTTTGAGAAATTCCCGTTTTGATAACTGAATATTTCCAGCGGCATCCACTCGCCACTTAGAGACAATTCTTTTTTGCCATCGCCGTCAACATCTGCCCAAACAGCCTGGTTAACAATACCGGGAGCAGACAAATCTTTGCCTTTTTCATCAGTAACGTCTGTAAAAACGCCTTTGTTATTTTGCAACAGGATACTTCTGTCGGGCTTTGGAAATTTGCCGGGTACAACATGGCCTCCAACAAAAAGATCTGTATCCCCGTCGCCATCATAATCCAGACCTGTAACACTCGATCCGTTGAAACCTTCATTGGGCAAGGCATTGAGAACCCTGGTAAAATTTCCTTTGCCATCGTTTTTATATAAACGGTCCTGGTACAAAATATTACCCGAAGAAAACTCTGCGCCGCCACTCACCACGTACAGGTCCATATCGCCATCCCCCTCCGCATCAAAGAACAGGGCACTCATGTCTTCATGACTTTTATCGGCAGTAAAAGCAGCTTGCTTCCTTTCGGAAAAAGAACCGTTGGCATTTTGTATCATCAGCTTCCCTTCAAAACCGGCGGCTCCGCCAATGTATATATCTTCTTTGCCATCAGCATTTATATCTGCTTTTGCAAAGTATGGCCCTTTACGGCTGCACTTGTAAGGAATAAGAGGTTCCCTTTTAAAATCAATGAAATCATTTTCTGACTGGCTGTATTTTAGTTTGCCGGAAGCAGTTACATCTTTGAAGGCGCCATTCATTTTTTCAACGATCACAGTACCCATGATTGTCGCATCTGATTCATAGAGTACCAGCTCCCGGTCAGCCTTTACATTGGCCATTATTATCTTCTTTTGAGAAGGAAAAATAACTTCAAGCTTTGGGATCGTGGTTTCAGCACCCAAACCAAAATGAAGCGCATGCTCCATGGTTGATAAGAACCCACGTTGCGGATCGTAATGCTGTAATTGCAGCTGTCCTTTTGCATCGGTGATCTTAACAGTTGTTCCGTAAACTTCATAAGCCGAAGACGGGCTTTTATAAAACTTCAACCTTAAAAAATGCGAAGCAGGCGAAAGCTCACGGGTATTATTCTTCATAACAAAAGCGGGGCCATCCACATTATTTACCACGATGTCAAGGTCGCCGTCATTATCAAGATCGGCATAAGCTGCGCCGTTTGAAAAAGAAGGAGGCGCATCAGTCCAGTTATCAGTATAATTATCAAAGCGCAGCGTGCCGTTGTTGTGATAAAAATAATTTTTTACCGGTACCGACGGCATGCTTTTCAGCCACTCATTCATATCAACAGACTTACCCCTGTTCATTGCATTGATGACAGAATCCAGGACAAAGACCTTGTAGTCCCAATCCGTCATGTCGCGTTTTAAGCCGTTGGTAACATATATATCTTTCCAGCCGTCGTTATCAAAATCAACAATGAGCGGGGCCCAACTCCAGTCGGTTTCTGCCACACCTGCATAATTTGCCACTTCACTATATGTTCCGTTTGCATTGTTGATCTGCAGGGTATTGCGCGGGTACTGGTAATACAGGCCATACCTAAGCAACAAATGAAACCTGTCGTAGTTTTGATTTACAGCAAATAATTGTTTTTGCCTTACGGGATCCTCAACGGCCATATCCACCACATATATGTCTTCATGCCCGTCATTATTAATGTCGGTGATATCAGAACCCATTGCCGAAAAGCTGACGTGATTTATATAAGCACTAAGCTTATTGGTAAACGTTCCGTTCTTATTGTTGATGTAAAGAAAATCGGGTTTATTAAAATCATTGGCTGTATAGATATCCGGCCAGCCATCGCCGTTAATATCAGTGATCGAGGCGCTTAAGCCAAATGCGTGATCAATGAGTCCCGCTTTTTTTGTGATGTCGGTAAATTTATTTCCCCTGTTCTCATATAGCCTGTCACTTACGTGCACTGTAGTGGTATCTTCAACATATTGCAGTTTCCCTTTTACCGAAGTAACCGGTATGTTCATAGACTTGCTAAAATCACCGGGGTGGTTAACAAAATAAATATCCTTATCACCGTCCTTGTCATAATCAAAGAAATAGGCCTGCGTGCTGAAGCTTGCATCCTCTAATCCATATTCAGCAGCCTTATTGGTAAAACTTAAGTTCCGGTTATTAATGTAAAGGATCTTCTTTCTTAGTTTAGGGTCTTTATAACCCGACTTGCAGACAAAAATATCCAGATAGCCATCGTTGTTGATGTCTACCATATTCACCCCCGTCTTAATTCCTTCGCCTCCATTTACACCGGCTGATTCTGTAATGTCCTTAAATTTTAAATTACCCAGGTTGAGATAAAGCTTATTGCTTCCGAGCGTAGAGGAAAAATAGATATCCGGCAACCCGTCATTATTGATATCGCCGATGCTTACGCCACCTCCGTTATACAGGTTTTCGTACAGGTAAAGGAACATGGTTGGCGATTCCTCAACATCATTCCTGAAATTTATACCGGTACTGGTTTCCGGTAAAAGTGAAAATCGTTTTACAGCATTTTGTTGCGCTGTTGCATTAAGGGCAAAAACACCTAACAGTAAAAAAATAATAGAACGCTGATGAACTGTTGCCATAATGATTTATTTAGTTGCTGCCGGGTATAATAAATTGAGCACATGCTGCCCGATATTTTTTCCCTGCGTTACACTGATACGTGCTGTCTCAGGATAATGAATGCCGGCATACACCCTGCTCATGGAAGATTCTTTTGCCGCTTCATTAAATGAGCTGAAGTGACGGGAGTCATTCCCGAAAGGAATTTCCGTTTGATCAGTGAATTCAAAATTATCGCCGAGCAACCCGGTAAGCACGGTAGCTGCTGCATTGGAAATAACAGCATGCCCGCTGGTAAATTCCGGGAATGGCGGCGTTTGAAGATAGGGATGCCAGTTCTTGTCAACAAACTGGTTAATGATTGTTATCGGGCGAACGAGGTTGGTCTTATACTTCTCATCCCAGCAGGCGATGAATGCATCAAAGAGAGCAATGGATGTAAGGGCATAAGCAAGCGCTGAGCGGCTGACAGATTCTTTCTTTTTTATACAGGCCTGTTGTGCGATCATTACCCAATGCCCGCCCGGGGAAATTTTATGAATGAAATAATTCAGGTGGCCGAGGTTATTTGATATGTTGGGATTGTCGTCCCAATATTTTGCAATGGCCTTGTGGGTAGTGTCAAGCTCTTTCCCAATTTTATAGACCTCCATCATTGTTTTATAAAAAACAGAATTTTTTTGCAAGCTGAAAACGAGTTTTTCTTTGGGCGAGAACTGCGAAGGGGACCGCAGGGTAAAAGTTCTGATGGTATTCCAATGCGGTTCAATAGCCTGGGCATAATCAGCGGGAGTTGGTTGCCAGGTGCCTGTCTTATCGGATAATACAAACCGGCCCATTCCCCTGGAGGGGCCGTAATTGTCTTTCCTTGTCCATGATAAAATACTATCGGCTATCCTGCGGCCATATGTCATTGAGTTTCTTGCAACAACCGTATCACTATGCAGGAATAAGGAATCGGTAAATGATTTTCTCCAGCCCTCAATTTTATATTCCGAGCCTACAAGGGCCTGCGCAACATAACAAAAGGAAAAGGTAGCGGCTATGAATTTATCTACCTGCAGATCCGGGGGAGGAAAGGGATTATTAAGCCCGTTCACTTTACCGGAAAAAGTTGGCAGTGAAGGATCTTCCAGCCGGATGACCTCATAGAACGCAATGTTTGGATATGCATAGATGCGTGAAGCAACAGGAGGTGAAAAAAAATCGACCATTACGGTATTCACCAAAAGGTTATTAAGCTCGTGTAATGTTTGGGCTTTGTTTTGCGCATTTACCAGGTTGACTGTGGTGAGTATAAAAGTTAAAAGAAAAGACCTTTTTATTAAAAGGGAGATATTCATTTTAGTTAGAATTGATGAAGGACTCTCCAAATTTAAAAAAAATGTTGGCGTTATTGCATTAAACCACAGATTTTCACAGATTGTAGGTCACAGATGGTCACAGATCATCTGTGTAAATCTGTGGCTAAAGTTTTTAATTCCCTGTCAAAGACAAATGTGCCAAAAGGAATGATGGCGGCAAGAAAGGCTTTGGCAAGCCAGCCTATATTTTTTTTGAAAGCGCACATTACTTCGAAAGCAAAATAAATGAAGGCAATGAACAGTGCGCCATGTACCCAGCCGGTAAATTTTACTGCCTCGGGTATGTTCATGAAATACTTCAGCGGCATGGCTATCCCTAATAGCACTAAAAATGAAATACCTTCTGCTATCCCGATCATCCTGAAGCGTTGCAATAATTTTTCTTTCTTCATTTTATCTGTTAATTGTTATCAGTTAATCGGATAACGATTAACTGATAACGTCCTTAATAATTGATCACCTGTTCCTCGATCGCTTCGGGGATCTGCCGCCATTCATATTGCTGGTTACGCAGTTGTGGCTCAAAGCCCGCTTCTTTAATGGCAGCCTGTATGGTAGTGCTGGTAAAGCGATGCGGCGCCCCGGCTGCACTTACAACGTTCTCTTCTATCATGATACTGCCAAAGTCATTTGCTCCTGCATTTAAGCAGACCTGCGCAACCTGTTTACCAACAGTAAGCCAGCTTGCCTGTATATTAAGAATGTTTGGCAGCATGATCCTGCTGATGGCGATCATGCGGATATATTCTTCCGCCGTGGTTAAATTATGTACACCTCTTATTTTGGCCAGCAGCGTATCAACATCCTGGAATGTCCATGGAATAAAAGCTAAAAATCCTTTTGCAGATGCAGGCTTGCGGCTTTGCACTTCTCTCAGTTTTACCAAATGCTCAAAGCGTTCCTGTAATGTTTCCACATGGCCAAACATCATGGTAGCAGATGTGGTGATGTTGAGCTTGTGTGCTTCATGCATGATGTCGAGCCATTCCTGTGCGCCGCATTTTCCTTTGCTGATCAAACGCCGCACCCGGTCGGTCAGTATTTCTGCACCGGCACCGGGAAGGCTGTCCATGCCTGCTTCCTTCAAGGCTATTAAAACTTCACGGTGTGTGCTTTTTTCCAGCTTGGTGATATGGGCAACTTCAGGTGGCCCGAGTGTATGCAGCTTAATGTTGGGATATAATTGCTTGAGTTGTTTGAAAAGATCCGTATAAAATTTTAATCCCAGTTCAGGATGATGCCCGCCTTGTAGTAATAACTGGTCTCCACCATATTTGATGGTCTCCTCTATCTTGGCAATATAAGTTTTGATGTCGGTGATATACGCATCTGCATGTCCCGGTATGCGATAGAAATTACAGAACTTGCAATTGGCGATACATACATTGGTGGTATTTACATTACGGTCGATCTGCCAGGTAACCTTTCCGTGTGGCACTTGTCTTTTTCTCAATTCATCGGCAACGAACATTAGTTCGGTCAGTGGCGCATTTTCAAAAAGGAACATACCTTCCTCTACTGTTAGAAATCCGAATTGCAGCGCTTTCTGGTATAAGTCATTTGATTCCATAGACCACATTTGTGTAATAATCAGCAAAAGTACATCCAATACGTTGTAAATTCGAATCTGTAAGGGTATGAGAAAAATTTATTGCTTCATATTATTGTTATTTGTATTTGCCCGGCTGCAGGCGCAGGAAATTCTCATGCAACCCGAGGCAAAACAGCTAACCCGGTTTCATTTCAAACAATTCAGCGGCGGGGTGATCGTGATACAGGCACAGTTTGGTAATATCCCGGATACCCTGAACTTTATACTGGACACCGGCAGCGGCGGGATCTCACTCGATTCTGCAACCTGCGGGGAATTTAATATCCCCATAAGGGCTACCGATACCACCATCACCGGCTTTGGCGGGGTACGCAAGGTTGCTTTTGCATTTAACCAAACTCTTAACCTCCCGGGCCTGAAAGTAGAGCACCTTAATTTTCATATAAATAATTACGAGGTACTAAGCAGTGTTTATGGAGAAAAAGTGGATGGTATAATCGGTTATAGTTTTTTCAGCCGCTATATCGTAAAGATCAATTTCGACAGCAGCATTATAGAAGTATATAGCCCCGGCAGGATGAATTATCCCAGGGAAGGAACCACGCTACGCCCAGCATTTACCAACCTGCCCATACAATGGATGACCATCAGGGATAAAAAAAGAATGGGGTTTAATTTTTATATCGATACCGGGGCAGGCCTTTGCTTTTTAATGAGTGAAAAATTTGCAGAAGACAGCAGTATCTTATTTTCCCGCCGCAAACCTGTACTCACCCAGGCAGAAGGAATGGGCGGCAAGCTGCAAATGCGGCTTACGGTAATAAGAGAGGTTCGTATCGGCCCTTACAGGTTTCGTGCTGTGCCCACTTATTTGTATAAAGACGATCATAACATCACTTCTTATCCTTTTACCGGGGGCTTGCTGGGTAACGATCTCCTGCGCAGGTTCAATATGATCTTCAATTATCCTAACCGGGAAATTCATTTGCTTCCCAATACCCATTTTGCTGAAAGCTTTGACTATGCTTATACCGGCCTTGGCATCTATTATGTTGATGGTAAAATAATGGTGGAAGATGTAATAAAAGGTTCGCCGGCAGATAAAGCACGCTTTAAAGTAAATGATGAAATTGTTGGAGTTGACAAAAACCTGTCGCTTAACATCCAGGCCTATAAAAATATTTTACAAACACCCAATGCATCCATAAAAGTTATAGTGCGGCGGGATAATGTTTTGAAAGAACTTACCATTAATACCATAAGTATCCGTTAAACAGTTGTACAACTTCACCACAGACGGCCACGGATTAGTATTCACAGATAACACGAATTTTTTATTTTACCACAAAGAAACAAAGACTTTACAGAGCACACAAAGATCTTCTCTGTGGTCTCTGTGCTTCTTTTCTTAGTGCCCTCCGTGGTAAAACCAGGTCTGATCTTTAGGCTTAAACTGAAAATGGCCAAAGGTTAATCCTTCCGTACATTTGCACATGATCCAGTTTGAAAAGTTTGTTTTGGCCAATGGCCTGAAAGTTTTGTTTCACGAGGATAAAAGTACCCCGATGGCGGTGGTAAATGTTTTATATGATGTAGGCGCAAGGGATGAGGATCCGGCGAAAACTGGATTTGCACATTTGTTCGAGCACCTGATGTTTGGGGGAAGTATCAATATCCCTGTGTATGATGAGCCGCTGCAACTGGCGGGCGGAGAGAATAACGCTTATACCACCAATGACCTTACCAATTATTACTGCCAGCTTCCCGCCGAAAATATTGAAACTGCTTTTTGGCTGGAGAGCGACAGGATGCTGTCGCTTGCATTCAGTAAAAAAAGCCTGGAGGTTCAACGAAAAGTGGTTTGCGAAGAATTTAAAGAACATTATATCAATAAACCTTACGGAGATGTATGGCATAAGATGAGGGAACTGTCTTATAAAGAACATCCATACCGCTGGATGACGATCGGCGCAGAACTCAGCCATATTGAAAATGCAACACTGGAAGACGTAAAAGCATTTTTTAAAAAACACTATAACCCGGCAAATGCAATTTTAGTCGTTGCAGGAAATGTTAGTATTGAAGAAGTAAAAAGGCTTTCAGAAAAATGGTTTGGCCCCATTCCTGCCGGAGAAAAATATAACCGTGCGCTGCCGGTTGAGCCAAAACAAAATGCAGCAAGAAAGATGGAAGTAAAAGCCAATGTTCCTTTGGATGCGCTTTACAAGTGCTGGCATATTTATCCCCGTACCGATATGCGTTATTATACTGCCGACCTGATAACAGAAATATTAAGTGGCGGCGGTTCATCAAGACTATACCAGTCGCTGGTAAAAGAAAAGCAATTGTTCAGCAATATTGAATGTTATCACCTGGGCAGTACCGATGCAGGACTTTTGACAATCGAAGGTAAGCTGGTTAAAGGAGTGAGTATGAAGGATGCAGAGTCTGCAATCACCGAAGAGATAAAGAAATTACAGGCCGAAGGCATTACTGAAAGAGAGCTGGAAAAAGTAAAGAACAAGACAGAGAGCATGATGGCATTTGAAGACATGACTGTGATGAGCCGTGCACAAAGCATTGCGATGTACGAATTGTTGGGAGACGCTGATCTCATCAATAAAGAACTGGACAGGTATAAAGCAGTAACCGCTGATGAGATATTAAAAGAAAGCAAAATAATCTTTGATGAAAGGAATTCTAATACACTGTATTATCATTCCAATAACTAAAATATAAATGGACCGATTAAAAGCGCCGCATATAAAAGATGCTATTGAATTTGACCTTTTGTTAAAACCTTACGAACTGTTTAATTTGGATAATGGCGTACCGGTGTATACCATTGATGCCGGTGCGCAGGAAGTGCTGCAGCTTGAGCTGGTGTTTTATGCAGGCAACTGGTTTGAGCCGCAAAGATCTGTAGCAGCGGCCACCAATTATTTACTGAAGAACGGGACAGGTAAAAGATCTGCCTTCCAGATCAACGAGGATTTTGAATATTACGGGGCTTATTGCAACAGGGCCTGTTATAATGAAACTGCTGTCGTCTCTTTGTCTACACTCAGTAAACAATTGCCTGCATTATTGCCGGTGATAAAAGAGATGATAACGGATTCTGTTTTTCCTGAAGAAGAATTAAATATCTATAAACAAAATACCAAGCAGCGGTTAAGTGTTCAGCTTCAAAAAAGCGACTTTGTTGCCGGTCGTTTATCTGATGCCTATCTCTATGGCGAAAAACATCCTTACGGAACTTATACCCACCCCGAAGAGCTTGATGCGCTGAGCAGCGGATCGCTCAGGGAATATTTTAAGCAATATTATCTTAACGGCAAGTGTGTGGTCTTTGTTTCAGGCAAACTGCCCGCTGATCTGCAACAGCAATTGAACAATGCATTTGGCGGGCTTACAATAACAAAGCCCTCATTTACGGTAAATGCAATTCCCATTAATTCCGCTGCAGAAAAAAAGTACAGGATACAAAATGACCCTGATGGTGTGCAGGGTTCGATCCGCATCGCAAGGCCGTTTCCCAACCGGCATCACCCCGATTTTATGAAAGTGATGGTATTAAATACTTTGTTCGGCGGCTTCTTTGGTTCCAGGCTTATGAGTAATATCAGGGAAGATAAGGGCTATACTTACGGCATTCACAGCTATGTACAAAATCATATACAGGAATCAGCATGGCTCATCAGCACCGAAGCAGGTAAGGATGTTTGCGAAGCGGCGATTGAAGAGATATACAAAGAAATGAAGGGGTTAAGGGAAGAGCTGGTGGATGAAGAGGAATTACTGGTGGTCCGTAATTATTTAATTGGAACCATATTGGGAGACCTTGACGGACCCTTCCACATCATGGGCCGCTGGAGGAACCTCATCCTGAATAACCTTACCAGCGATTATTTTTATGAGTCCATTAAAACGATCAAGACCATTTCCACAGAAGAATTGCGGGAGCTGGCTAAAAAATATTTAGTTCCTGAGGATTTTTACGAACTAGTTGTAATTTAGGGTATGCAAAAATGGTTCCTTAAGATACTGGTGTGTGCGGTAAATGTTTTTATATTGGCCTATATTTTACCCGGTATAGAGATCAAAGACATGTTCACCGCACTCCTTGTTGCCGTAATTCTTTCCTTCCTGGATGCCATAATAAAACCTTTGCTCATCTTACTTACATTACCTGCAACGATACTTACCCTGGGATTGTTTTTATTCGTGATCAATGCCTGTATCATTTTAATTGATGACCACTTTGTGGGCGGGTTTAAAGTAGAAAGCTTCTGGCATGCCTTACTATTCAGTGTACTGCTTTCCTTCTTTAATTCTTTTGTACATAAAAAGGCGTTTCCCGAGAGGAAAACGCCGGATACGGATAGGTAAACCTTAAAACTATCTTATCTGCATATTGTGCCGTTTCACCTGCTCTTTAATTATTTTTTCTACTTCTGTTTCTAATGTGGCCCCATTATTTTTATTAGCTGCATTCTTTGCTTTCTCAACTGCTATATAAGCATCCCTTTGGGTATTAAGCGATGTTATTTGCTTTTGAATATTGCTGCGCTCCTTACTTTTTTTATCTACGATCTTTTTGATCTCTTCTTTACTTTTATTTTTTAAACTGTCGGGTAATTCTTTTTTATCGATCTTATCTAAAAAGGCTTCCCCGTCTTTATCCTTTGCATCCACCAGATCCCACTGCGCATTATTGTAAACTGCGGCGTTACTTTTTGCTTTAATTCTTTTTATGCCTGCGGATTTACTCATGCTTGCATTGGCCTCGTCCATTTGTAACTGTTTTGCCTTTGAACGACCTGCGCCATATCCATAGCTGACATAAGTACCGTTCAGCTTGTCGTTGAATGAATAGATCATGCTGTCATAGGGTGTGGGTATCTCTTCTTCTTTAGCATTTTGATTGATATTGGTATAGCTGCCGTTACCGCATTCGCCGGCTAAATTCCAGTGTTCCCTGATGCCCTGCATTTTATCGCCGCAATAAATGGTATTCACGATCACACCTTTGTTTTTTGCGTCTGTACAGGCTTTTGTATAATGCAGGTTACCCTGTAAAAAATCTTCATTGCCCGCGATAAATATCACTTTATAATTTTCCGGCGCAGCATCCCACTGCAATTCATTAAGGGAACTGTAGATCACCTGGCCGCAAAATTCATCGCCGCCATTTGTCTTTAAGCTGAATAAATTCTGGGAGAGGGAATCAAGGTCATTGATAAAACTGTTGATCTGTTTAACATAGCCCTTTCTTGCGTCATTGGTTGTTCGCCCATATTCATATAAAGCGATCTCGATCTTTGGGCTAACATTCTCATTACATTTTACTTTTCCCATGGTGCTTACCATATTCCACAACTGTGCCTTGGCCTGCTCAATGAGCCCGTCCATGCTGCCACTGACATCCAGTAAAATGGCTACTTGTATTTTGGGGTTAGCCGCGTTTGTTTTTTTCTTTTGGGGAGAAGAAGGAGAAACAAAAGAGCTGAAAACAAATGGGGCAAGAAGAACCAGTGCAGTTATTGATGAAATGGTTTTTAGTTTCATGACGTTTAGTTTTAGTGATTTTGGTTATGGCTTATTTCATAATTTATGCTAAGATGCAGCCTAATACCGCTATGCACAAACTTTAACTGTTAAAGAAAAATCAAAGAAAAACCTCACCAAGTCAGAAGCCATTTTCACACAGTTTTGTTGTAGAACTTCAGTTACTTTTGTAAATCCAAATTACAGGTATGCAATTCGATAGAAAAAATTTCAGCAACGAAGAGTTGATAAGCTTTTATAAAAAACTGCTTCTTCCCAGGATGATCGAAGAAAAAATGCTGGTATTACTAAGGCAGGGAAAAATCAGCAAATGGTTCAGTGGTATTGGCCAGGAAGCTATTGCTGTGGGTGCAACCATGGCCATGCAGCAGGATGAATGGATAATGCCCCTGCACCGCAACCTCGGTGTGTTCACTTCACGTAATATGCCTTTGAGTAAACTATTCATGCAATGGCAGGGTAATAAGGAAGGGTATAGTAAGGGGAGGGAAAGAAGTTTTCACTTTGGTACAAAAGAGCATCATATCTGTGGCATGATATCGCATCTTGGTCCCCAGTTGGCAATAGCAGATGGTGTGGCGCTGGCTTATAAGCTCAGTGGCGCACAAAAAGCATCGGTTGCATTTACCGGTGACGGCGGAACAAGTGAGGGTGATTTTCATGAAGCATTGAATACAGCAGCGGTGTGGGACCTGCCCGTTATCTTCATCATTGAAAATAACGGCTATGGCTTAAGTACACCCGTTAATGAACAATACCGCTGTAAGAACCTGGTTGATAAAGCTGCAGGTTACGGTATTGAAGGGATACAGATTGATGGTAATAATATCCTGTCGGTCTATGATACCATTAAAGGCGTAAGGGACTATTGTATAAAAAATCAAAAACCTTATTTGATAGAATGTATGACCTTTCGCATGCGTGGACACGAAGAAGCAAGCGGCGTCAAATACGTTCCGCCACAACTGTTTGAAGAATGGGAGAAAAAAGACCCGTTGAAGAATTATGAGCAATGGCTTACCGGTGAAAATATTTTAGATGAGGCAACAGTTACTGCAATCCGTAACGAAACAAAGGAATATATAGAAGCTGAGCTGAAAACAGCTTATGGCGCAAAGCCGATGACTGTGAATACGGAAGAGGAAGTGAAGGATGTATATAAAACTGTTTCTCGTCTCTCGTTACCGGAAGACCTCACAACTTATGATGGCCAACGGGAAACGAAGAACGAGAAACAAATAACGAGAAACGATCTTAGGTTTGTTGACGGAATTAAAGAAGCTCTTTATCAATCCATGCAAAAGCACCCCAACCTCATCCTTATGGGCCAGGACATTGCAGAATACGGCGGTGCTTTTAAAATAACAGAAGGCTTTGTACAGGAGTTTGGAAAAGAAAGGGTGCGCAATACACCGCTTTGCGAAAGCGCAATTATTGGCGCAGCATTGGGATTAAGCCTGGAAGGATATAAGAGTATGATGGAAATGCAGTTCGCTGATTTTGCTACCGTAGGATTCAACCAGATCATCAATAACCTTGCAAAGATCCACTACCGCTGGGGACAGAATGCCGATGTGGTCATTCGCATGCCTACGGGTGGGGGTGTTGGGGCAGGACCATTTCACAGCCAGAGCAATGAAGCATGGTTTGTGCATACGCCGGGATTGAAAGTTGTTTACCCTTCCACAGCAATGGATGCAAAAGGATTATTGATAGCTGCGATTAATGATCCCAACCCTGTTTTATATTTTGAGCACAAGGCCCTGTACAGGAGTGTGAGCGACCCGGTACCTTCGGCATATTATGAAACCGGGATCGGTAAAGCAAGGCTGGTTACCGCAGGTGATGACGTCAGTATCATAACTTATGGCGCAGGTGTACACTGGGCTGTGGACTATGCAAAAAACCACCCGGAGACCTCCATACACATTTTAGACCTGAGGACATTATTGCCACTCGACTATGATGCGATCAGGAATGCAGTTAAGGCAACCGGCAAAGTTTTATTATTACATGAAGACTCCCTGATCGGTGGCATTGGCGGAGAAATAGCCGCATGGATCGCAGAAAATTGCTTCGATCATTTGGATGCGCCGGTGATGCGCTGTGCCTCCTTGGATACGCCCATTCCTTTTAACCTGGAGCTGGAGAAAAACTTCATGGCTTACTCGAGGCTGGACGCCTATATAAATAACCTGCATAATTATTAGCACAATCGATTGATAATGTATTAGTTGGGCCCTGTCCGCTTAAAACTTTCCCACGTTATATTGAATTATTGCATTATTAATTATATTTTTGGCCTGCAATCCTCTTATATCCTTCGCTTTTACAACCACACCCCCTTTCTTGGAATTTCATTAAATGCAAATCATGAGAAAGATTTTTTTATTGCTATTGCTATGCTCTGGTCTTACAAATCGCGATTGTTTAGCCCAGCCATTTTCATTGCTGAAGGATATAAATACCATATCATCAACAGCTAATGGCTCAAGGCCTTCAAACTTTACCGAGATAAACGGCATAACTTTTTTTATTGCCAGTACTCCCGAAACAGGATTTGAACTGTGGAAGACTGATGGCACTGCTATGGGAACATCACTCGTAAAGGATATTTATATCGGTTCAACAGGCAGCAACCCCCAGGAATTGACCAATGTGAACGGTACCCTGTTCTTTGTTGCACTGGATGCAGACCATGCCAGTGAATTATGGAAAAGCGACGGCACAGCAGCAGGTACAGTATTGGTGAAAGACATTCTTCCCGGGGGCAGCAGCTCTCCTCAATCATTAATAAATATAAACGGCACTTTATTCTTTAGCGCAACGGATGCCGGGAATGGATGGGAACTCTGGAAAAGCGACGGTACAGATGGAGGTACGATGCTGTTGAAAGATATTTATGCAGGCACCGGCGGAAGCGGTCCCCAATTTTTAACTAATGTGAACGGCACTTTATTTTTTATGGCAGAAGATGCTGTAAATGGCGGTGAGCTATGGAAAAGTGATGGCACAATAACGGGCACGGTCATGGTGAAGAATATCTATGACGGGCCAGACGGCAGCTTTCCAAAAGACCTGGTCAATGTGAACGGCACTTTATTTTTCAGTGCACAGGACCCGGCACATGGCGAAGCCTTATGGAAAAGCGATGGTACAGCAAACGGAACAATATTAATGAAGGATACTTACCCGGGCCCACTGGGCTGGGGACCTGCTGACTTGACCGCTGTAAACGGGACGCTATTTTTTAGCGGGCACAGTACAACAGGCTTTGGATTATGGAAAAGTGACGGCACACCGGCAGGAACCGTATTATTAAAGAATATCAATGTAGAGAATTACTGGCCGGAGAACCTGGTCAACGTGAATGGTACTTTGTTTTTCAGGGCAAAAGATGCAGCAGGTTATGAGTTGTGGAAAAGCAATGGTACAACCGCAGGTACGGTATTGGTAAAAGATATTTATCCCGGAAGTGCAGGCAGCGATCCCAAATTTTTAACCAACATAAACAACATCTTATATTTTACCGCAGCAGAGCCAATCAACGGAAGCGAATTATGGAAAAGCGACGGCACAACGGAGGGTACAGTCCTGGTAAAAGATATCTATCCGGGAAACACCGGAAGTAACCCGCAAAGCCTTATCAATGTTAAAGGCACTTTATATTTCAATGCGTCAGGCGCAAATGAAGGAGAAGAATTATGGAAGAGCAGTGGCATTGGAACAGGCACCATACTGGTGAAAGATATTTATGCAGGAACAGGTGACGCCTTTCCGAGGCAATTGACCGATTTGAATGGCATATTATATTTTAGCGCAACAGACAAAACAAATGGCGAAGAGCTATGGAAGAGTAATGGCACAACATCGGGTACGGTATTGGTAAAAAATATTTATGAAGGAGCAGTGAGCAGCAGCCCGCAATCCCTGACCAACGTGAACGGTACATTATTTTTCAGCGCTGCAGATGAGGTTAATGGCAGGGAATTATGGAAAAGCGACGGTACAGCAGCAGGTACCATAATGGTAAAAGATATCTATGCAGGAACAGGCAGCAGCAGTCCGCAATCCCTGATCAACGTGAACGGCACTTTATTCTTTACAACTAATAACCTGTTTAGTGGACCGGGGTTGTGGAAAACAGATGGTACCGCGGCCGGAACCGTACTTATAAAAAGTATTAATGCGCAATCTCTAACAAATGTAAAAGGCATTTTGTTTTTTATGGCATCAGATGCTGCCAATGGCAGCGAGTTATGGAAAACTGATGGCACAACAGCGGGTACTGTTATTGTAAAAGATATTTATCCTGGTACAAGCGGAAGTAACCCGCAATCTTTGATCGATATTAACGGCACATTATTTTTTATAGCACGCAATGCATCTAATAATAACGAGTTATGGAAAAGCGATGGCACAGCAGCAGGTACGGTGCTTGTAAAAGATATTTACCCGGGTTCTGTTAGCAGTAATATCAAATATTTTACGAACGTTAACGGCACTTTATTCTTTACTGCAAACGACGGAACCAATGGCACGGAATTGTGGAAAACCAATGGCACGGCAGCAGGAACGGTAATAGTAAAAGATATTTATACAGGAACGGTTAGCAGCTCTCCTTCCGGTCTCACAGCTTTGAACGGCACTTTATATTTTAATACAACAGACGGCATAAATGGTTATGAACCCTGGAAAAGCGACGGAACATCAGCAGGTACTACCATGATCAAAGACATTGCAGCCGGTGCAACAGGCTCAGGCAGCTCATACGCTGCCGCTGCTTTTTATGTGCTTGGTAATAAAATAATATTTCGTGCAAATGACGGGCTCAGCGGAGAAGAAATATGGACCACCGATGGTACAACAGAGGGCACGCACTTATTACAGGACATTGTTCCGTTTGGAGGAAGTAACCCCGAAGGATTTTTTAATGCAGGCTCAAAAACATATGTCGTATTTACCACTAATAATTACGGAAAGGAATTATGGGTTGCCAGCACAAGTATCGTATCTCCTGTAAGCATGCTTGAGTTCAGTGGCAAAATGGTAAACAACGATGCTTTGCTGAACTGGGAAACAGAAAATGAATTGGCCGCTGATAAATATATCATTGAAAGAAGTATCGACGGAACTGGTTACACAGGCATTGGTAATGTAAAAGCAAAAAATAGTGCCGGCGCAAATAAGTATGATCTTACCGATCCTTCTATCATATTATTGGGCGCACCAGCCCTTCATTACCGGTTGAAACAAATGAACCAGGATGGATCATTTACCTATTCAAATGTGGTCACCCTCTACCTGGTCAATAAGACCATGGTGATGCTGTATCCTAACCCTGCCGTTGATCGTGTGAATGTTGTTGTCACCATTTCCAATAATAAACCCGGCAGGATAATGGCGAGGATCATTGATAATAACGGAAGGGTGCTCCGCCAGCAGGAATTAAATGTATTGTCGGGTAACCTGGCCGTATCATTTGATGTAAGCCAGCTGGGCAGCGGCCTATATTATCTTGAGCTTAAAGGAGCAACCATTAATCAAACAAAACAGTTCCTGAAAAAATAAGCCTGTACATAAAATCTTTAGAATAGCCGGGGTCATTGAAACGATCCCGGCTATTATTTTGTACTAAACTAATTCAACTTTATTTTCCTAATTTCAATCTTCCTGGTCAGCTCATCCAAAACTAACAGCATGAAAAAATCCCTTTTATTCATCCCCCTTGTCATTTTTTTTATTTCCTGTGATCAAAAAGATAAAAAAGAAAAAGAAAGCACAGCAGCAGCATACGATACATCCTATATGCCTGCAACTTTTACCGACCCGGCCCGGCTGGAAAAAATAAAGGGAGCATTCGCTGTTATTGACAGCCTTTATAAAAAACACGCAACCGATAATCATTTCCCCGCCATTTCATTTGGCCTTGTAGTGGATGGACAATTGTTGTATAAGAACAGTTATGGATATACCGATATTGAAAAAAAGATAGCAGCAACTTCGTCTTCGCTGTTTCGCATTGCCTCCATGAGTAAAAGTTTTACCAGCATGGCCATTTTAAAACTGCGTGATGAAGGAAAGCTGAATTTGGATGACCCTGCTTATTTGTATATCCCCGAATTGCAGCATTTAAAATACCCAACTGCCGATGCGCCGCATATTACCATCCGTCATCTAATGACGCATGGCGCAGGGTTCCCGGAAGACAACCCATGGGGCGACAGGCAGCTTGCCGATACAGATAAGGACCTGATGGAACTTATTGGAAAACAAATATCTTTTTCCAACCCGCCGGGAATTGCCTATGAATACAGTAACCTGGGATTTGCACTACAGGGAAGAATAATCACAAAGGTTTCGGGCATGCGTTACCAGGACTATATCAAAAAAAATATTTTTGAACCATTGAGTATGAGAACAACAACCTATGAATATGGCGATGTGGCACCGGATAAATTAGCGCACGGTTATCGCTGGCTGAATGAAAAATGGAATGAAGAGGTTTTGCTCCACGATACAAAGGATGGATCCTGGGGAGCAATGGGTGCGATGATCAGCTCTATTGATGAGTTTGCAAACTATATGGCTTTTCATATGAGTGCATGGCCGCCCAATAATGCAAAAGACGACGGACCAATAAAAAGAAGCTCGGTAAGAGAGATGCATCATCCGTGGCGATGGAATGGATTTAATCCAAATTTTACATTTCCAGATGGAAGAAACTGTGCAGTTACAGCAGCTTACTGCTATGGATTAGGATGGCTTAAGGATTGCGATGGCAAAACCTATATTTCACACAGTGGCGGCCTGCCTGGTTTCGGAAGTCAGTGGCGCATAATGCCTGATTACGGAATTGGCGTGGTTGCATTTGCCAACCGTACCTATGCGCCGATGGGAGGAATAAACCTGAGGGTACTGGATACACTAATAAAGATCGCCGGCCTGCAGCCCAGGCAAATGAAGCCATCAAAAATTTTAGAGCAACGGAAGAATGAGCTCATGAAAATTCTGCCCGACTGGAACAATGCTGAGCAAAGCGGCATCTTTGCCGAGAATTTTTTTCCTGATTATCCCATGGATACTTTAAAAAAATATGCAGGAGATCTTTATGCAAAAGCGGGAAAAATAATTGCTGTAAAGGAAGTGAAGGCAGAAAATCAATTGCGGGGTTCCTTTATCATTGAAGGCGAAAAAACAGATATAGAAATATATTTTACCTTATCGCCGGAGAACCCGGCATTGATACAGGAGTATCATATTAAGGAGATGCCCAGGGCAAAAAATTAAAATAACTATTTTTACCAGGAAGTTACCTGCAGCAAATTAGCAGGTTACTTTAAATTCGCACCACTATTATAACAGAAAACTATGTATGACCTGAATTATTTTCTTCCCGGCCAGGTCTGGCAATACGATACCCGCCCCGGCGAGGAAAGTTCAACACTAACCATTCTTTCAATTGAGGAAGGAGAGGATCATGCCATCATCCATATAAGACTTGACAATATTAATTTTATCAATGATGGATGCCTCCCGCATTTGGCTTTTTCTGCGGATGCCATCATGGCTTCTGTGACGGACTTCATCAAACATGACGTAGTACCAGATTTTAAAGAAGGTTACGACCATTGGAAGCAGGCCTTTGAGGCGAGGAAAGCCGGTTACTGGCAGATCATAGTAAAGGAAGCCGTTGAGGCTATTGAACAGGTAATGAGGCAACATAAATGAAAAAGGACAAACAGCTTAAATATAAGTATGGTAAGCTTGCAGAAAGTATGCTGTCTTATTATGATCACCTGGACCTGCGGCTTTTTGACGACCTGCATGATGATGGTTTCGCTTATATAATGGCAAATGTACGCGGGGTAAATATGCTCGATCTAAATGAAACGGAGATAACCAATGAAAGCATTCGCCTGATCAGCATACTTGAATATGTGAAAGAGCTCCGGGTCAAAGGCTGTCATCAACTGGATGATGGTTGTGTTAATGACCTGAATAAGATAACCAGCCTTGAACTTCTGCATTTGAAGAACACATCTGTTACCATAGACGGCCTCTTAAAATTAGATGCGCTTACCAATCTTAAAACGCTCCTGTTTTCGGCAGATGATGTTGAAGCGATAAAAGAAAAGATGCTGCAATTGAAAACAATGCATCCGGCCTGTGAGTTTGTTATTGATGGAAAGCCTTATTATTTCAATGCGATCGATAGGTTTATATATGCAATTAAAGGGCAGCCCTATTCATACAGGCTAAAAATAAAAAAAGGATCAATAGATGCACCCTGGAGCAGTTGGCTTGGCCATCCCAGTGATAATTATATTGAAGCAGAAGCACAGGGACCTTATTCACTCGATGACATTGAATGGATAGAGATCAACCCGGTAGAAAAAAGAGCGGAAGGAAAATTAGTGCCGGAAAAAGAAGTTGATCATTCTGCCGCAATAATAAAGCTGCTGGAGGGCCTGTCATTCCCGTTCATGGTAACAGGTGGGGTCATCAGTGTTTATATTTTAAAAACAGAGCTATAACAAACAGCTCATCGCTTCTTTTATCTTATAATAAGTTTCTTCATCGGGACAACGTATATCCCATCCGTATGACATCTCATCTTTTTCAAAACAGATGATAAAATTCAAATGCCTGCCTTTTAGTTTCCAGTTCGTCCACGATATGCCATACCCGTCATTGCCTTCATCTGCAGCGGCATCATCACCAGGTTCAGGTGTGTTCATGAAATCACGGTAAGCTTTAAGAAGGTCTTCTTCATGGTATTCGGCCTCAATGAGCCTGGCAATTTCCGGCATGGCCTTTAAAAAACCACCCATGTGATTCATGCCCTCAACAATGTTTCTTTTTTTTGGTTTTTGGCTCATTAACTATTTTTCTCCGGGATGATAAGTTCTTTCTGCATGTTTCAAAACATCTTCCTTATAAAACAACACATCCTTAAACTCCCCTTTACTATACATCGATCCCTGGTCAAAAAAATGTTTTGAATTTGGATCGCCGCTTTCGCCACCCGCTAATAAAGATTTGGCTTTTATTTTTTTACCAAATTCAACGGCGCAGATAAAACTGTTGCCATTTACCCCATACCTTTTTTTGGTGGCAGGGAATGTTTTACTGGAATAAGAAGGAAGCATACCCCAGGTAGATGACGCAAAACCCACCGGGATACTTTCTTTACTGTCATCGAATTTATTTTCAATGTCGGTGGAGATCCTTTGAAAACGGTTGATCTCTCCCCAGGCTACCCGCCACTTGCCAAATTTGTCTTGAAGTTCTTTGATCGTATGGAGTAAGGGGGTTAAGAGTTGATTTGAAGAGACAGTCGATGCAAACTGTTTTGATCTTTCAACAAAGCCAGCGTTATCGAAACCGGTTAATTCGAGCTTGTTTATCAGTGGAATTAATTTTTCACCCCATTCCACGGCAAGCGTGGTAGCAATAGAATTTTCACTGCAACGGTAATCCCACTTCTCAAAAATTGCTATAGCCTCCTTTACCTGGTTAAACTCTTCTACCGGGTAATTAGTGAAATCATTTTTATGAAAAGCGTTTATCAGTGCCGGAACCAGTGTTTCAAATGCAGACAACCTTGCATCATAACCGGCTTTTATTACTTTATCGACAGTGTATTTACTTTCTTCCGCCAACACCCTTACCGCATTGATGCCGCGGAAATTCTCTGCATCAGGCGCCATGTATGCAGGATAGTTTTCTTTCTTCGGACTATTAGTGCCGGCAACAGTATATGGGGTTGAATTACAATTTTGCAGCCACCCGTTTAACGGATTGATACTTTGTACGATCTCACCGATAGGGTGTTGCCCCTTCCATTCGGTTGCTGATATGCTTCCATCAACAGGTTTATCCCATTTATAATTAAGAAAATCCCGGATAGGAATGCGATTGCCATGCCAGTAAGCTATATTCCCTTCTGCATCTGCATATACCGTATTGTTGGAAATATTTCCTTTGAGATCAAGTGTCTTCTTAAAGTCAGCAAAACTTTTTGTTTTGTTTCTAAGCCAACATTGAACTAACCCGTTTGTTATTCGATTATCAGCTTTCAAACTCAGGACCTGCCCATTTCGGTTTGCCATGATCGGCCCGTGATGAGTGTAAAGAACAGTGATGGTTTTTGTTGACATTACAGCATTGTCTGTTCGGTATTTTAACTCGATTTTTTTTTCTGTTACCGGTCTTCCCGTATGCATATAACTATATACCCATTTGTCATTATGCTTAAAAATCTTTTCAATATAAGTATCCCCTGCATCCACATCACTCGATGTATGCATCCAGCCACCGTGCTCATTGAAGCCCTGGTAAATAAAGAATTGTCCCCAGGTAACGGCGCCGTAAACATTCAGCCCCTCGTCGCTTACCATATGTACTTCAGGACGAAAATAAAAAGTAACATGCGGATTAATATAAAGAATAGCATTGCCCGACGCAGTGATCTTTGGCGCAAAGGCAAACCCGTTCGAACCCGTTGGGTTTTCTTGCTGGTCTAATTTACCAGACATAGACAGATCCATGCTTTCAAAATAAAAACGGCTGAATTCTTTCTCTTTGATATCCGCTGTATTGATGGCATTGATGCTGCCATCGGTCCATAAAAAGGGAAACCAGGGCTTGAAGCGTTTTAGTAATGCCGGTTTAGTACCCGTGTTTTTATAGAGATAATAATTTATGCCATCTGCAAAGGCATTACAAAGTTGCTTCATCCATGGCGCAGCATTATTATAGTCTTTCACTGCCTCGGCTGAATCAAAAAGAATGCGGTTCAACAGATCCCACGCAAGTTCTTTTTCGCCTTCTATTTCCGATAAGCGACCAAGCTTGTCAATATAATTCATCTCCACCCTTTTAAAATCATCTTCGCACTGGGCGTACATTAAACCAAAAACGGCATCAGCGTCTGTCTTGCCATAAATGTGCGGAACACCAAAGTTATCACGGATGATGGTTACATTTTGAGCTTGCTTTTGCCAGCCGGATATTTCCGCCTGGGAGAAGGCCTGGGAAAAAATATTGTGACTGCTAACTATAAGTATTGCAAGACTGGCTATTATTTTCATATCCTAAAATTAATTTTCTTTCTCCGTATTAAATGGGAATGAGAGGGATTAAGAAAAATGAGTCTTAGTTTTTTACCCGGTTATATTTTTTCAAAACATCCATCACCAGTTTATGTGGCAGGCCATAAGCTTTGTTGCCATTAATGCCCTCCATGGTTTCAGCAGCTACCATCGCATTGATGATGGCTTCTTCCACCGCCTGCACCGTTGCATTAAATAAAGGGTTGATCATATCATTGGGCAATTCATCCAGTTTTGTAAAATCTTCTCTTTGAAAAGCAGTTGGATTAGCCGTAGAAAAAGCAATGAAAATATCACCGGAGCCATTCTCGCCACGTCCGCCAACAATACCCACGCCGAGTGGAACCCTTGCAGCAATTCTTTTTAACTGGTGCGGAAATAAAGGCGCATCGGTTGCAACAACTACAATGATAGAACCATCGCCCGGCTGGTAGGATGGCGGGGCCTTATATTCATAATTCAATGTGTCTCTCAGTTCCCTCCCAACAGGAACGCCTGCTATTGTGAAATTTTGTTTACCCCCGAAGTTTGATTGTACCAGCACGCCAACGGTATAAGTGGAATCTTTGATCTTGACAACCCGTGATGCCGTTCCTGTTCCTCCTTTAAAACCCAGGCACATCATTCCGGTGCCGCCGCCAACATTACCTTCTGCCAAATAACCGGCTCTTGCACTGTCCAAAGCTTCGAAGGCATTGCTTTCTTTTACATGAAAACCATAAATATCATTTAAGAAGCCATCGTATGTTTCTGCAACAACGGGATAAGTGTACCAGAAATCTTCTTTGTACCAACCTGTTTTTACATACCATTTCAATACCGCATCCCTTACCACACCAACACTATTGGTATTGGTTATCATAACAGGGCCTTCCAGGAAACCTGATTCTGTTACCCAGGTAGTACCGGTCATTTCACCATTGCCATTTAGCGTGTACCAGTTTGCATAAACCGGGTTATTATTTCTTCCCCTTGGGAGAATAGCAGTAACACCGGTTCTCACCGGCCCCTTTCCGCGGATGTTCTTTCCCTGGCCGGAGATGATGGTACTGTAACCAACCTCAACACCCTTTACATCGGTTATGGCATTGAATTTTCCTGTTGTGCCGTTGAATGGAATGCCGATATCTCTTGCACGTGGTTTTTGCGCAAAGGAAAAAAGCTGGAGAAACAAAAGCAGAAGGATTGATGAAATGATTTTCATTATTAGTAGTTTATTATTTTTTTTGAATTGCGTTAACCAGCGAATCTTCCAACACCGACTTGATCTTTATGACCGAATCGAGCAGGTCATTAGGAATGGTAGTTGACAGTATGTATTGTTTTACTTTCCACTCACCTGCCTGCTTTACCAGCACACCCGACCCCCTGCAGATCTTCATCTGTGTGTTCAACAGCTCATCGAACCAGGCCAGGTTACCTGTCTCATCAAAATAGATATGGCGTTCTATTGCTGTAAAATCCCAGGCCCGTCCTTTTTGGAATATGGGTTTGGCCCAGACCATGAATGCTGCCTTATCCCATCTTTCGGTTGCATCCGTTCCGGTGAAGATGGCATCTTCTGTATAGAAGTTGAAATAAGCATTGTAATCAGCCCTTGCCGCTGCTTTGTTGAACGAATCGAGCATGGCCGAGATATTTTTTTCTTCATTTGTCGTATCAATTACTGCGGATGATTTTTCCGGGGATGAGCAGGCACTGAATAACAATGCAGCACAAGTAATCAAGATCAACATGATGTTTAATGTTTGTTTCATTATCGTTTGTATATTTTAATTTAATAATCTTTTTCGCCACTAAGGCACTAAGTCTCAAAGTAACACAAAGGCTTTGATCAGTATTTTTATTTCTTTGTGCTTTTTCGTGTCTTCGCGTCTTTGTTGCTATTGGTTTTTCTCCAGTTGCTCGATCGTTTTCTTTGCCGAAGCCAGCCGTATCTGTTTATTCTTCTGTACCAGTTTTGCCGTTGCCCATTTTTCTACCCTGTGATGCAACGGAACAAGCAAGGCCGCAATACAAACCAGGGCCAGCAGCATTAAAACCGGGGAATGGTGAGTAACCCTTTCTAAAAAAGGATGAAGCAATAAGTTGAGGAATTCAAATACGATGAGCAAGGCAATCACCCCCAATATTTCAATAGCTCTTCTACTCGTAATAAAACTGCGGCTGAGTAATAAAAAGATGATGATGAAACTTACGATACCGAATGCCAATAAAGCATACTGTATATTCTGCCTGCGTTGTGTTGCTTCATCTGCAAGCCTGTCTGCCTCTTCCATGGTCCGGATCTTTTCATTAAAGGCCAGTACCTGTAGTTTATTGATATTACCCTGGCTGAAAATTGAATCTCTTAAAGTTGATTCCATCAGCGAGTAGTAATAAGCACTATCAGTTCGATGCAGGCTGTCATATACCCTTCTCAAAAATCCTGCAGCCAGGAGTTTAATATTGGTTCTTTGGCTCACTATTAGCATTAATTCAATTGCCTGTTGTTTTGCTTCCTGGATGCGATTCCTGTTGAGGAGGTATGGAATATAATTTTGTTTAACGGTAACTTTCAATGCACGGGAGTTTGTTGAGTCTGCAAAATCATTTCCCTTTTTAAAATACAGCTCTGCCATTTCAATATCACCTAACTGCTCATAGGCTTTGCCGCCCAGCGATGATACCACTGTTTTAAAAAGAGGGCTTTTTAAACTGCTGTTCAGGTATTCCACCTGGTGCAGGAATCTTAATGCTGAATCAGGCTGGGTATTATTGAGAAAATAACGTACCATGTTCCTGTTGAACTGTATGGCCATAAAATCATACATGGGCGATGACCTGTCAGGCAAATTTTTTCCGGCAAGCTGGCTGTATTTCAGGCCCTCATCATAATTCTGAAGGTTGTAGTATGAAAGCGCTATATCAATATACAGGGAACTTACGCGGCGCTTGTCTTTTGATCTTTCTGCCAACGGAAGTGCTTTAAAGTAGTATTCCATAGCAGCCGGGGCATCTCCCTTGTCGGCTATCATATTGCCTATGATATTATAACTTATGGCAAAGAGGGAATCGCTATCCAATTGTTGTGCGATCCTTAGCATTTCTAAATATGATGCTGTATCATAAGTGCCTTCCTGCCGCATTATAAAATTCTCCCGTACCTTATTCCACAGGTCAAACCGCTCAACAGGTTCTGTTGTATTGGATAATACGGCCTTTATGCTATCAACGTATTTAATTTGCGCTATGCTGTTGTGCGCAAGGAAACAAATACAGGTAATGATGAACAGTCTCTTCAGGAAATGTAAAAGATTTTTTTTCATTGCTCTTCTATTTTTTGATCTCAATAAAAATGATTCTTTATTCCAGGCGATATTCATTTTTTAAATAATCGTTTAACTCTTCAGCACTTTTCTTCAGTTTTTCGAATAACAATAATTTTGACCGTCTTGAGCCATTCATGTGTACAGTATGAAAGGCCATTTCTTTCAGCATTTCAGTATCGTAGGTTCTAAGGGAGGGGTTATTGTTACTTCGCTCAATATTTCCATTGTCGGCTTCCTGTCTTCTTAAGATGACCGGGTCAAACTCATGATTATAATTATCTTCCAGCAGGCGTATCCAGGAAAACTGGTTATAATAACCCATTATATTATTAGAGGCTTCCGTTTTCCTCATAAGCCGGAAGCCACCTGAATTTTTCAACTGGTCGAATGTACGGCTGTTATTTGCAAACGGAATTGACCTCGGGCCGATCCTTGCCACATAGTACAGATCGTCTCCACGTTGTTTTGCAAGCTGGGGACTATTGAGTAAATTAATTAAAGTATCAAGACTTTTGATCCCGCTATTTTCCTGCTCAATCATTGCATCAAGGCTTTTTACATCATCTGCGAGGTCTGTAGTCAGCGATTTGATAAACTGTAGTTCACGGTCTTTTTCGATCTTATGTTCCAGTTGATACTCTGCTAAAAATCCGCAGAATACTGCAAGGAACAGCATTAAAAATTCCCAGAAATAAGTTTTCCAGTTTTTCTTGCCGTGGCCGTGCGTATGATGATGTACTTCCATTTCTTTGTTAATTTCTTGGTTGTCGTTTGTTGATTGTTGTTCTGTTCCGGCTGCAATCACCTGGTTAGAAGAAATTATTTCTTCGGGTAGTTGTCTGCCCGCAGGGCCCTGTGGGTCGCCCGGGGTTTTTGATCCTTCTATATCTTCTTCCATAAATTATTTAAGATGGTATTCCCTTTCAATTAATGCGATCAAGTCAGTCGCTTTTCGATTCATATCCTTAAGTCTTACAAGAATAGCTCCTGTTAATTGGCTGTTGAGATTTGAAATATTATTGCCCAGTTTAAGAAATTGGGCCTTATCTTCTGATACCAGCTTTAAAGAAATGTTTTTTCGCAAGGACCCACCTGTTGAATCATTTTCAAAATAATGAAGGTTAAATAAAGAATAAACCAATTCTTTCGAATTAAATCGTGTTGCTTCATAACCCGGGACCAGGGTATTTAATAAATGATTACATGAATACCAGTATTTTGCCAGGCTGTCTGTTATTCCTTTCTTTCTGATCAGGCGGAGGTTCCCGGAATTTTTTAATTGCGTGATGGCATTGTCCTGGATTGCAAGAGTGAAAAATCTTATGGCTTTAGGAACTGTGTCATACATTTCTTTAATAGTACTGTCAGAAAAATTTTCACTATAGAGTACAGCGACGGATTTTTTGAGGACAGGCTTAAAATATTCACTGATAAATCTTATTTGGTTGTTGATCTCTGCTGTATCCTGTTTCAGGTCATCGAGCATTGAGCTCATATATTGCGTTTCCCTGTCACGCTCTATCATATGCTCTAACTGGTATTCTGCTAAAAAACCACAGAAAACAGCGAGGAACAGCATTAAGAATTCCCAGAAATAAGCTTTCCACGTTTTCTTTCCGTGAGCGGCATGGGGGTGGTGGTGTACTTCCATATTATCGTTTAATTCGTTTAATGATTGTTCAGGCTCAGGCGCATTTTCAACTGTAGGTTCTTTCATGGACGATGAACTATTATCCATGAACTCCTCCTGATTTTCCTGTTCTGTGTTTTTATTTTCTTCACTCATTGTTTCTTCATTTCAACCTTATCAGCAGCTATGAACCAGCTCCTGGTAACCTTACCTGATTTGTCCACTTCAAATTCAATAAAACGATCTGAATTGTCTGCATAAAAGAAACGGGTAGCTGATTCGGGCTTCAGCTCTATATCCGGCGAACCATCACGGTGACGATATAATTTGCCATCCTTTTTAATAAGTTCAATGAGTCCGGTAGCCATGTATTTTCCAACATAATTATCCATCACCGCCGGGTCGATCTTTACTTCCTTCGGGATATATGATTTTTGTACCGCCTGGTCAAACATTATTAACGCCAGTGCTATACCCATCTTGTCTGCATTTGCGCCTGTGTTTGAAATAACAACTACACAAATATCATCAGCAGGATAGTAAGCAAGGTGGGCAGAAAAACCGGGGATGCCCCCGTTATGCCAAATGCGTTTGTGGGTTTTTAAACTGTCGATAAGTATTCCATAACCATAGTTACTTAAATAAGGTGTTGTCATTTTTTGTGTGGATGCTGCTGAAAGGACCTGGTTATTCATCAGTGCTTTTGTCCACAGGTAAAGGTCTTCTGTTGTTGAAACCATGGCACCAGCACTGTATGGCCCTTCCATTGAAATATACATGGCGTGCTGCCAAAAACCACGCCTGTTCTTTCCATAGCCTTTAGCCCGGAACATGATAACAGAATCCAGGTTATCCATGGATGTATTTTTCAATCCCGCTTTTTTAATTACATTCTCCATTAAATAATCACTGAAATTTTCCCCGGATGCTTTTTCAACTATAACCCCTAATAAATAATAACCGGAGTTGCTATAATTCCATTTTGTGCCCGGTGAAAAATCAAAGGGCTCGTTCTTAAAAATGGCGATCATGGAATCGTGGGTGAGCGGTAAAGCGGCTTTAGGCCAGAAAGCACCAATATCGGTATAGTTCTTAATGCCTGATGCGTGGTTGAGCAGCATATGTATGGTAATGCTGTCGCCTTTGGGATAACCCGGAAAATATTTGCTGAGCTTATCATCAAGGCCCAGCTTCCCCTGCTCAGCCAGCAGAAGGATGCAGGCTGCGGTGAATTGCTTGGTAACAGAACCAATGCGGAATTTTGTTTCTGTTGTATTCGAAACATTCCACTCCCTGTCTGCCAGGCCGAAAGCTTTTTTATAAACGGCTTTTCCCTTTTGCATTACGAGTACAGTGCCATTGAAATCTTTTACGCTGGATTCTGCCTGTGCATAATCATCGAGCAGCTGCGGGTAATTTTTTTGTGCAGTGCAGGCGGCAAGGGGAAATAACAGGAGGATAATTAATTTTTTCATGATCGATCTTATTTAAACGGAAGATTAAATGCAGGTAAGACCAAAGTGTATTTCACGGGAAGGGATAGCGTAGTGAAAGATAATCAACTATTGCCATGATTTCTTATCTTCAATGAATAAAAAATAAACGGTTGAACCACATAGGAACATAAGGCATAGGATGACATATAGTTCAACTTAGTTCTTATGTTTACTATCTTCCTGGTGGTTCAATAAAAAAACACGCTGTATGAAAAATATAAGAACATTCCTGCTGATCATATGCCTTGCACAGGGCAGTGTTTGTATCGCACAAACAAAAGACTCACTTACTGTTGCGGCTATTATAAAAGAAGCCACAGAAAATTCGCAACTCGAGAACCTCGCCAATGAATTAATGAATGGCATCGGGCCAAGGCTGGTGGGCACGCCGAAGATGCAACAGGCACACGATTGGGCTGTTGCGAAATACGGCACATGGGATATAACCGCACGCAATGAAAAATGGGGAGAATGGCGCGGATGGGAAAGAGGCATTTCACATATTGATATGGTAGCGCCATGGGTAAAAACACTGGAAGGAACACAACTGGCCTGGAGCCCGAATACCGGTGGTAAAACAATAACAGGTGAGATCATCATCATACCGGAGGTCGCAGATTCAATAGCCTTCCAGGCATGGCTGCCAAATGTAAAAGGAAAGTTCGTGATGATATCAATGAAGCAGCCAACGGGCAGGCCCGATTATAATTGGGAGGAGTTTGGTACAAAAGAAGCGATCGAAAAAATGAAAAAAGACCGTACCGCACAAACAGATGCATGGCGTAAGCGTATGGGTAAATCAGGACTAAGCAATAAAGAGCTTGCGCTGGCATTGGAAAAAGCGGGCACCGTTGGCATCGTTAGTTCGTTATGGTCAGCAGGGTTTGGCGTGAATAAGATATTTAGTGCCAGCACTACCAAAATACCAACAGTAGATATTGCTTTGGAAGATTACGGGCTTTTATACAGGCTTTCTGAATCGGGCAAGAACCCGAAGATCAGTGTTCGTGCTGATTCAAAAGAACTGGGTATGGTGCCAACATACAATACCGTTGCAGAAATAAAAGGTACGGAAAAACCGGATGAATATGTAATGCTGTCTGCGCATTTTGATTCATGGGATGGCGGAACAGGTGCAACAGATAATGGCACAGGCACCCTCGTGATGATGGAAGCCATGCGCATCCTCAAAAAAATATATCCTAATCCAAAGCGTACGATATTGGTTGGTCACTGGGGAAGCGAAGAACAGGGATTGAATGGCTCACGTGGATTTGTAGAAGATCACCCGGATATCATAAAGAACATGCAGGCTTTATTTAACCAGGATAACGGAACAGGAAGGGTAGTAAGGATCGGCGGTGCCGGCTTCCTGCATTCTTATGAATATATCGGCCGATGGCTGCAAAGGGTACCGGCCAATTACAAGCAGGGACTGGAAACAACTTTTCCCGGTTCACCTGCAGGCGGGGGTTCTGATAATGCATCCTTTGTTGCTGCTGGTGTTCCTGCTTTCAGCCTTAGCTCCAATAGCTGGCTTTACGGAAGCTATACCTGGCATACCAACAGGGATACCTATGATAAAATTGTTTTTGATGACGTACGCAGCAATGCGATCATGACGGCCATCCTTGTTTATATGGCCTGCGAAGACCCGGCCAAAACCTCCCGTGAAAAAATTGTATTGCCATCCAGCTCACGTACAGGCGAACCCGGTAAATGGCCCGAGCAAAGATCACCAACAAGGAAGGGAGGGGTGAATTAAAGTAAGTTGGTCATTTCAGGTGACAGCTTTCAAAAAAGCTGTCACCTGAAATGTCGATAAATAAATGCACAGGCAAAACCAATTACCAGGTAGACCAGGAATTTTATAATATTGGCCTTGAGCGTTGGCCTGTTATTTTTATTCTCTTCACTCACCCGTCAAACTATTTTTTCTTTTGAAATAAAAATAAAACGGCACGCCGGTCAGTATCAGGCCCAGCCCGATCAGTGAATATTGGGTATGCACCATAAATGTATTTACGATAAGTGCCACTGAAAATAAAATAAGGATAACAGGAATTACAGGATAGCCAATGACCTTTGTTTTTATTGTACCGTTCCTTTTCATTTTAAAAAGGGCAAAGGCCAGCAGCGCATAAAAAAGAAAGCCGGCAAAGATCACCATATCGGTGAGTATGTCGAAGGTGCCCGACATAACCAACACGCTACTCCAGAGAAAGGTAAAGAACAGCGATATATAAGGCGTCCTGTACCTGGGATGCGCTTTCGCAAAAGCTTTAAAAAAATATTTTTCTCTTGCCATTTGAAAATACACCCGGCTATGCGCCATGATAACCCCGTTAAGAGAACCGAACACGCTTACCATGATCAGCACAACAATAAGTGTTCTCCCGATCTTACCAATCATTGTTTCTGCTACTGCTACCGCACCGATCGTGTTCTGGTCAACCGCCGCAAGTTTTTCCAGGGGCAGCACATTCATGTAAGCATAATTGGCAAGTACATATAAGAACATGGCAATGCTTACACCGATGATTATCGCAAAAGGAAGATTACGCTTTGGGTTTTTTATTTCACCGGTTACATAGGTGATATTGCTCCAGCCATCATAGGCCCAGAAAGCGCTTAGCATGGCGACGAACATGGCGCTGTAAAAAGCGGTTCCGCTCAATGGGTCAGGTGCTGGTATAGCTGCGGCAACATTATCTGCAGCCGGCGCAGTATAAAATAATCCAAAAACAATAATGATAAGGATACCCAGTATCTTGGCTGATGTAATGACATTACTTATTGCTCCTCCTTTTTTAACACCCAGGTAATTTATCCATGTCAATAAAGCAATAGCTGCAATGGCAAGAAGCTTAATGCCCGAGTTCGCAAAAGGAAAAATAAAATTGGCAATAGAGATATGTGCCAATGATTCAAGCGGGTTTGGAAGCGGCACTAACGAATTCACCGTTTGCGCAAATATATAACCAAGCGCAGCCGCAGACGCAGCACCGATGATCGCAAAATCGGTCCAGCCGAAGAGGAAAGAAAAGAAATTACCAAAAGAAAGGCGGAGGTATTCATATATACCACCCGACTGTTCTGTTAACGATGCCAGGCCCGAGATCGTAAATGCGCCGAACATGGTAATGATACCGGCAATTACCCAGGCGCCCAGTATCCAGCCTTCGCTGAGGCCGGTTTGCGACATCGGGATGATCTTTTTGAACACACCCGAACCGATCATGATACCTGTTACCAATAGCACGGCAGTGAATAATCCCAATGCCCTGTTCAAAGGGATCTTTGACCTGTCGGTTGTTGTTTCTTTTTCTTCAGGCATAATATCATTTTAATTTAAAGATAAAATGAACCACATAGGAACATAAGAAATGCACAAACTATGATACCTATGTTCTTATGTGGTTCAATTTTATAAATAACTCAGCCACCATTTTTCTTTATACTTTGCTTTATAATTATCGTACCACTTACATAATGGATATAATGCAATAACCACTGCGATCCAGATCAGGTAAACAATGCCCAGGCTGAAACCTTCGCCCGGTATTCATAAAAGCATTTTATTTTCTGCGTAAAAAATAAAAAGAATACGGTCATTATACCTTCAAAAGAACGGATACAAGGGATAAATCTATAGTTTTATTTCGGCTCATTGGCTTTAAACATACGCAGGAAATTCTCTCCGAGGATTTTACGGATATCGCTTTTACTGTAGCCTCTTTTACGAAGTTCTTTGGTGATGAGCGGCATGGTTGTTACATCATCCAGTTGCTGCGGCAAGGAATTCACGCCGTCGTAATCACTTCCCAGCCCAACATGATCAACACCCGCGAGCTTTACGATATAGTCCAAATGATCGAGCAATAAAGAAAGAGGAGGACGTAAAGCTTTTACTTCTGCAGCATATTTTTCAAATAAGTACACGTCGGCAAAATAAGGCTCGGGATTTTTTTTCAATAAAGAATCCCTTTCTGCCCTATGGCTTTTATTGAACAGGTCAACACGCCTGTCGAAGCTGCTGTCTAAAAAACCGGAGAAAAAATTTAAATGTATCACGCCGCCGTTCTTAGCTACGGCTTTTATCTGCTCATCTTTTAAATTGCGGCGATGCGGGCACAGGGCATATACACAACTGTGCGAAACGATCAGGGGTTTAGTAGTTGTATTAATGGCGTCCCAAAAAGTTTGTTCACCAACATGGCTGAGGTCAACCAGCATGCCCAGCTCATTCATTCGCCTCACTACCTGCTTCCCAAAATCTGTAAGCCCTTTGAATTTTAATGAGTCTCCTCTTGTTGCCTCATCGAGTGCAGATGTTGCCCAGTCTGTAGAGTTATTCCAGGTGAGCGTCATGTACCGCACGCCTCTTTTATAAAAATTATCCAGGTTACTTAAATTATTTTCCATCATATGGCCACCTTCAACGCCGAACATGGCAGCCAGTTTTTTTTCTTTTACCGTTTGCAAAAGCTCAGCCGTATTGCCAACTATTTTTATTTTACCGGGGTTGCGCCTGGCAACGGCTTCAAGTGTATCCATCTGCCTGTTGGCCCATGCATAGGGTTGTGGCTTTAATCCATCGCACCATACAGAGAATAATTGTATGTCAACACCGCCTTTTTTAAAACGGTCAAGATCGGAATGTGTTTTACCGGTAAGGTCATTGTCTATAATAAGCTTATCGTCGATAGCGGTGGTCAGGATATCGTTATGCGTATCTACAACGATGGAGCGCTTGTGCAGTTTTTTATAAGACTGGGCTGATAAGAAAGCAGGAATGAAAATTAAAAGTATTAAAATCGTTTTTCTGAGCATGACAGGCTGTATAAGAATGTTCCTTAAATATAACCAGAGTTTGTGAAAGCACATACTCTTTCAGCTTATCCTTCGTGAGGAGTGTTCTTATTTTTCCTGAAGGGCTGCCATTTTTTATAAGTAGCGCTTCGCCACAGCCATTCAATAGGACCGTAATTAAAATATTTTAACCAGATGGTGCTGATAATGATCTGCCCAATAAAAACAAGTATGCCGAAGATGGTATAATATACCGGCCCCACTTTGCCGGAATAGCCGAGGCCCTGGCCAAGAAAAACAAAATGGCCGATGAGTGATTGCATGATGTAATTGCTAAAGGCCATCTTACCTACGGGAGCTAAAATTGATAATATTTTTTTACCTGCATTGGCCCGGAAGCTCAGCATGAAGATCCCAACATAGGCCATTGCCAAAGGCGCAACACCTATCGCATAGAAAATGGTTTGATAAAGACCTTTTGTTTTCAGGGTCCAGTAATCCTCCATAAAATAAGTCATGTAGCGGGCGAGGTAAAAATTAGCCGGTAAGCCGATAACCAATCCTGCGGCTATAATAATATATACTGTCTTTTTATGCTGCGCAAGATTTTTATAGAAACCAGATCTGCCCAAAGCATAGCCGATCATGAACATGCCCAGCACTTTTGGCACACGGCTAACAAAGAACAAATAACCATAGCGGTAAAAGAAGCCGACCACATTTGCTTTAAACATATCCCACCACGATGCGGACTTTGTAAATGCTATGTATTCAGCATCGGAATTTATTCCCAGCAGCTTACTGTCCAGCATCATCCCTGTGTCACGCATGAGTGCTGCCGGCGCATTCAGCCAGGTCCAGTAGGATTTTGCGGCATAGATAAGAATGGGAGACAGTACAAGGATGATCCCGGCTATTAATAATGTTTTGTTTGAAAATTTCCGCAGCGGCAATAAGATAAACCCAAGCAGTGCATAAAAGAAAACGATATCACCCGGCCATATCAGCAGGTGAAAGGTGCCCAGCAATAACATGAACATAAGCCGCCTTTTTATTGTTGGCGATGCATTTATTCCCTTCGCTTCCGCACGCTTGAACTGTAGCGCAATACCCCATCCAAACAATAAGCTGAAAATAGTATAGAATTTTCCTTCGATGAGCATGTGATGAAGGAAGAGCATTTTATGATCCAGGTCGGGCAGCAGCATGGGGCCTGTTAAGTGGGCGTTCTCACTGTAGCCGCTGAAGCCGGTGCCGAGGTTGGCAATAAAAATGCCGAGTATCGCAAAGCCACGCAGCACATCCATGAAGATCTCCCTTTCATGTGTATTAACAGGAGCGAGGTTTTGCATGAGCGGTTGTTTTGGTGGCAGGTAAGTAAGATACAAAAAATATTGGCCTGGGGTATATTTCCGCTACATAGCTTTCAACCGCGGGTTTTAAAATAAGCCATTAAAAAAGAGAGGGTTTGAAAAATTGTTTTGTTATTTTTAGTAACGCGTTATAGCGGAAATACAAATTTACCTGCTATTAACGATTGACAAAGGTTTCAACGTTTATAAAACATTTTGACGTAATAGAAAGTGAAATGATAAAGATTCAACCTGCAATTAAATATTCATACATACTGACACTTTTAGTCTTTGCATTTTTTCTATCAAGTTGTTTGACACCCCCCAACAATGATATTAAGGATGAGAGTTTTGAAAATGAGTTTTTATCAAAAATTAAACGAGACAGTGCGACCTATTTTGATTATCAATACGATGGGCTCACTCCTCAAAAATCATTTTTCATTGACAATAAATTGAAGTATTTAACATTTAGACATGGGCCAGAAGTTGGTTTTGTAGAATGTAGAATAACATTTGACTTAACTAGTGACTCAATTGAAAAATATACACTGAGAGAAGTTTTGCCAAAATTTCAGAAAGATAATAATGAAAAAATTTATGATACAATTTTTGTGTTCTATCCAAAGCGACATGTTTCAGAAATATATTACGATAATAAACTAATAAGTACGACTTATAGACAGGATGTATTCACTGAACGGTTAAAGTTTATCTATGAACTAAAATCTAGGACACAAGATAAATTTAACAGCAGGTAACATGGTATTGGCGCAATTCGGGCATGACAAACTTTCTTCGGCAGCAAATCGCTACCAATCTTTTGTTGTGGGGCTGGACCGTTTATTTATTGGCTTTACATTTTAAATAATTATTCGTTTCTTTAATAAAATTCGTCATGGGATCGTACACAGCTACAAATACCCAGCCTGCGGCAAGCTCCGGACGTTAGCTGAATTGCTTGTAAAACATAAAATGAACAAAAAAACTATAGCAATCCTAAAGCTCATTGGAACAACAGCTGCAATTTTATTGCTAATACAATTATCCATTGGGAATACGTTGAATAATTTTCGTGTTAACGACTCTTATGTTGTGCTAGGCACTGTAGCTAAATTCAGTTTATTTGTAATTTTCTCGGCATTTATAGGCAGCCTAATTGCATCTATAATAAGCAAATTCAAGAATAAGCTTTATATAAAGATTTTAATTTTTTCTACTCTTTTACTGATCTCGTCAAGCATTTATATTTTTTCTTTATTTGCAAAAGTTCGCTAAAGGTACTTCGGTTAACATGGTATTGGCGCAACCTGCCGGCAGGCAGGTTCGGGGTGGACAAACTTATTCAGCATCAGCACATTGCCATTCTTCAGTTTTGGACAGGCCCTTAACCAATACAAATTTCTATTCCCTTTAACTTTTCATTTTTTAATTTACATTATTGGCGGAAATTTAAAACTATCATGTTTATGAAATTTACCCTTACCATTTTGTTTTCCATTTTTTTATTATCTGCTTTTTCACAAAAACGGAAAACGTATTTTCCTGTATGGACAATTCATCAAAAAAACATCAATATCTACGGTCTTTCCGCGGGGCTTTGGAATTTTTCAAATGAAGACAGGAATACGGTTTCAAATGGGATAAGAATAGCATTAATAGGAGAAGGGATCATCGCCCCATTTGCTCCTACCGGGCCATCCATGATTGAAGACAGTATGTTTCAAAAAATAAATAAAGAAACTTTTAGCGAAAAGATCAATGGCATTAACCTGGCAGGTACCGGCAATTTAGGTGATTATATTATTAATGGCATCTCACTTGGATTCGTGGGGCAGTTAAATGCTAAGGTCAACGGCATTTCTGCTGCATTAATGGTAAACTATGCAGGAGTTCACAATGGTATCCAGTTAGCAGTGTTTTTTAACGATACTTATAAAATGAGAGGGATCCAGGTCGGCATGTGTAACAAAAGTAAACATACGAAGGGTTTGCAAATTGGATTTTGGAATATAAATGAACGAAGAAAACTCCCGATACTTAACTGGAACTTTAAGTAAAAAAACTGCACCAACAAATTCATTGCCGAAACCCGATAGCAATCGGATGGCCTGACAAATATTTTTCTTATTCTTCTTTACTCCCTTTATCTCCAACAAACCAATGCTCCTTATTCTTAAATAGAACATTGAATGTGGTAAGCGATCCATAGCAACGCGTAATGTATTGCTGTATGCCCACTTTTTCTTCGTCGCTTAGTTTTTTATTGCTGTTGATGCTTTGTTCCAGCACACGAAGCCGGTCACGCAGCATGACGATCTTATGGAAAAAATCATCGATCGGGATGTCTTTTGGCTTTAATGTTTTATCCGCAGCCTGCAGGCTCATGGTGCCGCCCAGCCATTTATCGCCCAGCGGAACAATCTCATTCACATCGCTCCACTGCCTTAAAATTTTTAATAAGGATTTCTCTACTGCAGAAACGGTTTCTACTTCTGCGCTGACATTCTCCGGGATGATCTCTTCCAGGTGTGTATCTGTTTTGTCTATTTCTTTTATACCATGATGGATAAAAGAAATAAGGTAGGTTGCGTAGCGCACGCCTACTATTACACCCGGGCCGTGCTGTGTGTGTTGCAATCTTGTACCGATACCTAAATTCATTTGATCCTGTTCCATAAAAATTTAAATAAACATTTTGATTTTTTAAAAGCTTAAAACATTGAACTCCAGTTCCCCCTTTAGGGGGTTAGGGGGTTATCTTTTTAAAGTCATAAGTTGTAAACTCAACAAAATCGGCAACCCTTACGGTTAGCGACTTTACTTTTTTATTCTCAACTGTAAATGCCAGTTTTTTCATTCCAAACAAAGGATCGCTGTAGGTGCAAAAAAAACGATTGCCGCCCAGGGGTTCCATTGTGCCCCACCTTCCGGGGTGATGTTCAAACCGCATCACCAGTTTGCCACTTTCAATTTTGATGTTCATCTTACCATAAATATCATGGAGGTATTCGCCGGCATAAGAAGTAAGCGGTAATTCTGTCTTTGGATCCATAGCAATGGAATCTTTTACCGCCTTCAATTCTTTTTCTTTTTCCTTTTCATCAGCCTGCTGGTAACCAAGAAAAACTTTGCTGTAATTACGATAGGGCAATCCAAGGTAGGCATCCTGTATCTCGTTACGAAGGGCTTCATAAAGATTATTGGCGTCGGTATTCGTTAAAACAATGATGCCGAGTTTTTCTTCCGGTATCAAACAAACACTGGTAACAAAACCATTTACACCGCCGGTATGCGCTACGATCTTTTTGCCTGTATATTCTTCCATGAACCAGCCAAGTCCATACAACATAAAATGCGCTTTGTTGAACATATGCCCGCCATTGCCCAAGATAGAGTGAGGGGTCCTTGTTTGCCCGATAGCGGCTACAGGAATAACTTCTTTTCCATCCAGCTTGCCGTTGTTGAGCTGTGCCATCACCCATTTGCTCATATCATTTACAGAAGATGAAATGCTGCCTGCTGGCGCCATGTTGTCGATATTGCCATAAGCGATCTTTTTCAATTCACCCCTTACTACTGTATGCGCCGAAGCTTTATTATTTGCGTTGCTTATGCCCTTTGACATGGCAAGGCTGTTGTTCATGCCAAGCGGCTTGAAGATATTATTAGTAACAAAATCACCCCAGCTCATACCTGTTACTTTCGGAATAATTTCACCGGCTGTTAAAAAAGCGCTGTTGGTATAGCCCCATTTGCTGCGAAAGCCATACATCGGTTTCAGTTTTCCCATTTTTTCTCTTACTTCCGCAACGGTCAGGTCAGAATCGAAGAACATGAAATCTCCCTGGAAGGTTTCAAAGCCCAGGCGATGACATAAGAGATCTCTTATATTGGCTTCTTTGGCAACCCAGGGATCATACAATTTAAAATCGGGTAACCATTTTTGTACCTTATCGTCCAGCGATAATTTTTTGTTTGCATCCAGCATGGCCAAAGCTGTAGCGGTAAACGCCTTGGTATTGCTGCCGATCATGAACAAGGTATGCTCATCTACTTTATCATTGCTGTTCACTTCTCTTACGCCATAGCCCTTCATCAATACAACCTTGCCGTTCTTAACGATGCATACTGCAACCCCGGGTATCTGCCAGTCGGCAAGCGCTTTGTTTACATAATTATCAAGACTGTCCTTTATAAAAGAAGGAAGGCTGTCGTTTTGTGCAAAAGAATGCAGTGAAAGAAAAATAAGGGAAAACAAAAAGAATCTTTTCATGTAATGGTTTTGAAGATGAAAAGTACTTCTCTTTTTTTAATTTTTTACTTCTGGCGGTAATTTAGGAGCGCCTTGCCTTAACATTTCAATTTTGAACTGGTAGGAGGCATTCAAAATGTATTTATTAAAAGTAACCTCGTCCGCCTGGCTTGCGAATTCATAACTGGGTATATAGCGTATCATAAATTCATCCAGTTGTTCCCCTTGCAGTTGTGTTATCCTTCTTACAAAGGTTTTATTAAAGCGGTAGTTCACATATTTATCCTGTTCCTGTTTTTCCAGTCTTGCCTGGAAGGCCTTAAGCCGCTTATTCCTTTTGAACCGGAAGATATTGATGATCTCGTTCACATCGGCGCCCACGGTGCCATCGGGAGATACACTTGTTCTTATGGTTGGTTTCCTGAAATCGTAGGCATTGGCATAGGTACGGCGGTTCTCTATTGAATCCTCGCGGTATGACCTTGAAAAAACAACAACCTCTTTTAAAGTTGTGTATTTTCCTTTAACCGTAACATGTAAGGCGATATCGAAACGGGATGGATCGGGGATATCTTTTACAGGAAATTTCTGCGTAGGCTTATTTTTATAAATAAAGGAAAGGGAATCTTTTTCATTGGCCACGATCTTATACCTGCCCATCGAATCGGTCAGGGTAAAATTTCCACCGGTGCTTTCAACCCTCACCGCCTCTACAAGATTTTTTTTAGAAGAATCAAAAACCGTTCCGCTGAGCATTTGCTGTGCGCTTAATTGTTCTGCCGTGCAGGTAAAACATAATGCCAGTAAAGTTATTTTTAGTAACAAATGCAATGCTGTGAAAGATTTAGAGGCATAATATTACGCCAACAAATGTAGAGATCATTAACAGGGGATTCTTTTAACTACGATTTTACTTTTGTAACAGGCTATCGATCACCCTTGGGTAATGTGCATGTTCCAGTGCATGGATCTTTTGTGCAAGTGATCCCGCAGTATCATTTTCATCTATTGAGCATTTGGCCTGGAAGATCATTTCGCCATGGTCATATAGTTCATCCACGTAATGAATGCTGATGCCGCTTTCTTTTTCTCCGGCAGCGAGTACTGTTTCATGCACCCTGTCTCCGTACATGCCCCTGCCGCCATATTTGGGTAATAGGGCCGGGTGAATGTTTATGATCTTTTTTGGATAGGCTTTTATTAATGGCACCGGCAGCTTCCATAAAAAACCGGCCAATACGATAAAGTCAATTTTACGGGACTCTAATTCCGGTAAATAATTATCACCTTTTAAAAAACGCTCTTTATCGATCAATAAAGCGGGGATATTATTTTTTGCCGCAATATCCAAAACGCCGGCACCAGGCTTATTGCAAACGATCAAAGCGATCTTTACTACAGGCGAAGAAGCAAAATGATCTGTTATTTTAAGGGCATTACTCCCGGCGCCGCTGGCAAAAATGGCGACCCTTATCTCATTTTTTTTTAGAGGCGGGCTGTTTCTTCTCCCGCTCATCTTTTTCCAAACTTTAATAAGGTATCTTTTAAAGAATGCAAACTGCCCGAGGGGTATGCTGATCAGGATCACACAAAGGGGCCAAAGCAAGGTTACCAGTATAATATAAAGCAATACCCAGGCTACCCCTTTTTCTAAATTGGTCAGTAAAAGCAGCTTCCTGCCGGCAAAACCACAAAGACTTCCACCTAAAGCAAAAGTTGTAATAATAAGGAGGAGATTGATGCCATTAACCCCCCAATGTGCCTTAAGTTTTTTAAACATTGCGCAAAAGTGGATTAAAAAAACGTGAAATAAGGCTTCCCTTCAAAAAAAATTGAATTATAAAAACTGTTTACAAATACATGACAATTACTTTATGTGAATGGGCACAATCTGCTGAAAACCACGCTGCATAAGGGAAAAAAAAATTAAGGAATGTTGATATATTGTCAGCATCCTGTCTTATTTTTGCACCCAAACCAGGATATTTTTCCACATCAGACCCGAATAACTGTATGAGTCGCTATAGAAAAATCTTTAACAGAACTTTTACTTTCCTCTTCTTTATTGTATTACTCTCTATTAATAAAAAATCTTTTGCAGCCGATGGCGAAGCACTCTTCAAAGCGAACTGTGCCAACTGCCATAAAGTTGATAAGCTTTTTACCGGTCCTGCATTGAAGGGCTGGAAGGACAGGGTACCGGGAGGTGACTGGATATACAGGTGGATAGCGAATTCAGCGGTTTTGATTCAGGGAGGTGACGCATATGCCAATAAAATATACAATGAGCATAATAAAGCGACAATGACCGCTTTTACTACGCAGCTTAAAAAGGAAGACATTGATGCGATACTGAAATACGTGGATGATTGGGCGGTACCTCCACCTGCAACCGGGCCTGCAGGGCAATCCGAAGGTTCCGGCGATTCTCTTCTCTTTGGAATATTGACCCTGGTTCTTGCACTCATAGCATTTGTATTATTACAGGTTAACAGCAACCTCCGCAAATTATCTGATGAAAAAGAAGGTGTGATGCGCCCCGAGCCGGTTCCTGCTTATAAGAACAAAACCTACCTGATGGCAGCTATCTTGGTGATCTTTGCTGTAGGCGGTTATTATACCATCAATGGCGCCATTGGCCTGGGCCGCCAGCAAAATTATCAACCCGAACAACCTATTTTTTATTCTCATAAAGTACACGCCGGCACCAACCAGATCAGTTGCCTGTATTGCCATGGCGGTGCACAGGACAGCAAGCAGGCAAGCATTCCATCAGTTAACGTGTGTATGAACTGCCATATGGCGATCAGTAAATACGAAGGCCCCGATCAACTGGTAAGAGAGAATGGCCAGGCTGTGGATGGTACCGCAGAGATCCAGAAATTATATGCTTATGCCGGCTGGAATCCCACAACTAAAAAATATAATGACGATAAGAATGCCGACGGTATGCCCGATGGCTCCAGGCCCATCGAATGGATAAAGGTGCATAACCTGCCCGACCATGTTTATTTTAACCATAGCCAGCATATTAAAGTAGGCAAACAGCAATGCCAGACCTGCCATGGTAATATCCAGGATATGCCCGAAGTATACCAGTTCTCTGAACTAAGCATGGGCTGGTGTATCAACTGCCACCGCAATACCAAGGTTGATTTTTATAATAAATCAGACAGCACCGGTAATAAATTTTACAGCATTTACGAAAAATTCCACAACGACCTGAAGAATCATAAGCTGGATAGTGTGACTGTAGAAAGGATCGGGGGAACAGAATGCCAGAAATGTCACTATTAGCCCCCTTAACCTCCGCCGCGGCGGAGAACCGGAGCATCGAATTATAATTATTATATAGTAACTAAAAGCCCCTTTAGGGGTTGGGGTAAACAATATGAGTAAGAAAAAATACTGGCAAAGTTTTGGAGAACTGAATCACACGGAAAGTTTCCAGGATTCAACCAAAAATGAGTTTAAAGAAGAATTGCTTCCTTTAGCCGATCTTGATGATAAAGGTATTTTAGACGCCAAGACCCCACGCAGGGATTTCCTTAAATATCTTGGTTTTAGTACAGCAGCAGCGGCTGTGGCAGCAAGTTGCGAAGTGCCGGTACGCAAAGCAATACCATATTTGCAAAGGCCGGATAACCTTATCCCGGGCGTTGCCAATTATTATGCATCTACTTATGTAAACGGCGGTGATACCATCTCTGTTGTAGTTAAGCAAAGAGACGGACGGCCTATTAAGTTAGAAGGTAACGAGTTATCAACCATTACAAAAGGCGGTACCAATGCGCAGGCACAGGCATCCGTGCTTGACCTGTATGACAATACAAGGCTTCGTCATCCCATGCAAAAAGATGGCAAAGGTTTTAAAGAAGTTACCAGCTTTGATGCCTTTGATAAATTAGCAGGCGCAGCAATGGCGGGTTTGAATGGTAAGCCTGTTGTATTGCTCACTTCAACCATAAACTCTCCTTCTACTTTACAGATCATAACTGAATTTTTAGCAAAATACCCCGGCAGCCGCCATGTACAATACGATCCCGTAAGTAACAGCGGAATGTTATTGGCAAATGAAGCCTGTTACGGAAAAAAAGCTATCCCTTCTTATCATTTCGATAATGCAAAGGTGATCGTAAGCCTTGGCGCCGATTTTTTAGGAACCTGGCTTAGCCCGACAGAATTCAGTCAACAATATTCACAGAACAAAAAAGTTACCGGCGAAAAACCGGAGCTGAGCAGGCATATTCATTTTGAAAGCATGATGAGTATGACGGGCAGCAATGCAGATGACCGCATTGTACATAAGCCTTCTGAAACAGGTGCTATTGCTGTTGCGATCCTTAATGCGTTAAATGGCACAGCAGCTTCTTTTGCTGATAAAAAAATATCTGACGGCGTTAAGTTAGCTGCTGACAACCTGAAAGCTGCCGGCGGTAATGCATTGGTTGTTTGCGGAAGTAATGATGTGAATGTTCAGATCGTAGTAAATGCCATTAATGAAGCAATTGGCGCAGGTGGCAAGACCATCAACTGGGCCATGACCTCCAATTACAGGAATGGTGTGGATGCGGATATGGCTAAGCTGGTAGATGACATGAATGGAGGTGCAGTTGGTGCCGTTCTTATTCATGGCGTTAATCCTGCTTATTCATACAGAGACAGTACGAAATTCATTAGCGGGTTAAATAAGGTTGTAAGTATTTCCTTTAACGGAACGATGGACGAAACAACCGAGCAGTGTAAATATATCATTCCTTCTCATCACTGGCTGGAGAGCTGGGGCGATGCTGAACCCAAGACCGGTTATATCAGTTTGATACAGCCAACCATCAACCCGCTGTTTAAAACAAGGGCATTCCAAACCTCTTTAATAAAATGGAGCTCAGCGGCGGGCAGCATGGTCAACGACTACGAAACTTATTTCAAAACATACTGGATGGCCAAACTGGGTAGTGCAGATCTTTATGATAAAGCATTACAGGATGGCGTTGTTGAACCAGTTACGATGCCTGTTGGCGGTGGTTCTTTCAATGGAGCCAAAGTAGCAGAAGCTACTGCTGCAATTGCTGCTGTTAAAGGTGCCCCGGTTGAAGTTGTGTTCTACGAAAAAATATCAGTGGGTAACGGCGCACAGGCCAATAACCCATGGTTACAGGAATTACCTGATCCCATCACCAAAGTTAGCTGGGACAACTATGTAATGATGAGCCCTGCTATGGCACTATCATTATTGAACCTTGATGTGATGAACCAGGCTTATGGCAAGCAGAGTGATTACGAAGTTCATCCTGAAAAACCGGTTGTAAAAGTTACAGCTAATGGTAAGTCAGTTGAATTACCGGTGATCATCATCCCGGGAATGCATGCGGCAGTTGTTGCCATTGCTGTTGGTTACGGAAGACAAAGCGCTGATAAAGAAACTACATCAGCTAATATTGGTAAGTCTGCAAATGGAGCAGGTAAAAATGTATATCCATTGGTTGGCTTTAACGGCACAAACCAGTATTCTGCGGTCGCTACCGTTGAAAAAACAGGGGCCAAATATCCGCTGGCACAAACACAGGTGCATGGCTTTACAGAGAACCGTCCTGTTTTATATGAAACGAACCTGAAAAGTTATGTTGCAAATCCTGAAGCTGTTTTAGAAGAAGCTCGTGAAGAAAGAATAAATACTACGGCAGGCGGAAGCGAGGATTTTGTGAGAGATGCTACTATCTACCCCGATTATGCAAAGCCCGGTGTTAAATGGGGAATGAGTATCGATCTTAATACCTGTACCGGTTGCAGCGCCTGCGTTGTGGCATGTACAGCAGAAAATAACGTGAGCGTGGTTGGTAAGATACAGGTACAAAAAGGACACGAGATGCATTGGCTTCGTATCGACAGGTATTTTACCGGCGATCTTGCAAACCCTGATGTTGTATTTCAGCCGATGCTTTGCCAGCACTGCGATAATGCGCCCTGCGAAAATGTTTGCCCGGTATCAGCTACCAACCATAGTACGGAAGGAATGAACCAGATGGCTTATAACCGTTGTATCGGTACAAGGTATTGTGCCAACAACTGTCCTTATAAAGTACGCCGCTTTAACTGGCTTGATTATACAGGGGCAGACAGCTTCCCGGATAATCAAAACCCGATGGTCGGTACATACATGAATGAGTCTGTATTGCAGATGAATGATGACCTTACAAGAATGGTATTAAATCCTGACGTTACTGTTCGCAGCAGGGGCGTAATGGAAAAATGTTCTTTCTGTGTACAGCGTTTGCAGGACAGCAAGCTGGAAGCTAAAAAGCAACAGGACCCTTCACTGGTACGCAATGTAAAAACGGCCTGTATGCAGGCTTGTCCTACACACGCCATCAGCTTCGGTAATATAAATGATAAGGAGAGTGATATCTATAAGATCAGGCACGTAGAACAGAAGCACCGTGCTTTTTATGTGCTGGAGCAATTACACGTTTTGCCGAATGTGAGTTACCTGGTAAAAGTGAGGAATACCGACAGGCATATTGGTGTGGAAGAACATAAAGAAGGAGAAGTGAAGACGGGAGAGAAGGCGCATGCATAACATTTAAGAACATTCGGTATAAAAATAATAAATGTAATCTCATCTTTTTCCTTTTTTGGGAAAAGCAAAAGATAAACGACAAAACGATATGTCATTACTGAAATACGAATCGCAACAAAGGGAACCGCTGGTAGATGGTAATAAAGATTATCACCAGGTAACTGAGGATATCATTCGTCCCATCGAGATGAAGCCAAGCCGCTTATGGTATATTGGTTTCACCATCAGTGTTCTCTTATTATTATTTGGTGTGTATAGCGTATACCGTGAAGTTACTTATGGTATTGGTCAGTGGAACCTGAACAAGACCATCGGCTGGGGTTGGGACATCACCAACTTTGTATGGTGGATCGGTATCGGTCATGCGGGTACTTTGATCTCTGCGATCTTATTATTATTCCGCCAGGGATGGAGAACAGGTGTGAACCGTGCGGCTGAAGCGATGACGATCTTTGCGGTAATATGTGCGGGCCAGTTCCCGATATGGCATATGGGCCGTGTATGGATGGCATTCTTTGTATTACCTTATCCAAACAGCCGTGGTTCGGTATGGGTTAACTTTAACTCGCCGCTTTTATGGGATGTGTTTGCGGTATCTACTTATTTCACCGTTTCATTATTATTCTGGTACTCGGGCCTTTTGCCTGACCTGGCAACTGTACGTGACAGGGCCAAAACAAAATTCCGTAAAATGTTCTATGGTGTTGCTTCATTCGGATGGACCGGCAGTACCAAGCACTGGCAGCGTCATGAATCTTTATCACTGGTATTGGCGGGATTGAGCACACCGCTTGTATTGAGTGTGCATACCATCGTATCTTTTGACTTCGCCACTTCTATTGTTCCGGGCTGGCATACCACCATCTTCCCGCCTTATTTCGTTGCGGGAGCCATCTTCTCGGGCTTTGCCATGGTGCAAACATTGCTGATCATTGTAAGAAAGGTTTTGAACCTGCAGGATTATATAACCATCGGCCATATTGAGGCCATGAATAAAGTTATTGTACTAACGGGCAGTATCGTTGGTTGTGCATACCTCACCGAATTATTCATTGCTTGGTACGGGCAAAACCCTTACGAGTGGTATGCTTTTAAAGAGAACCGTGCAAACCTGTTCAGCCCTTATGGCTGGGCTTATTACCTGATGATGTTCTGTAACGTGGTTTCACCACAGTTATTCTGGAGCCGCAAACTGAGAAGAAATATCACCGTTACATTCTTTATGAGCATCATTGTAAACATAGGAATGTGGTTCGAGCGTTTCGTAATTATTGTAACATCTGTTTATAGGGATTATCTTCCGTCAAGCTGGAGTACTTATTATTCTCCTACTATCTGGGAGATCGGGTTTTACCTGGGTACGTTCGGGTTATTCTTTACCTGCTTCTTCCTGTTCGGTAAATTTTTCCCGGTCATTGCAGTAGCAGAGATCAAGGCAATATTAAAAACCAGCGGAGAAAATTATAAGGTTAAGATGACGGACATGGAAAAAGCAGATGCAGAGAAATTTTATATTGATGAAGTGGAGCATGCGCATCACTAACGCCCTCTGCTCCGCCACGGCGGAGAACCGGGAGTTAAAATATTTGAATAGACTTTAAATTTTAATACGCCAAAAGCCCTCCTGAGCGGAGTCGAAGGATGGGTTTGGGGCAAAAGCTAAAAATATGGCTGGAGGAATTAAAAAATTTGTAGTGGGTTGTTTCGATGACGAAAAAGTATTGTTTCCTGCGGTGAAGAATGTTCGCAAAGCAGGATACAAGATACACGATGTGTATACACCTTTCCCGATGCACGGACTGGATCATGCAATGGGCATTCGTGAAACCAGCCTGCATACCGCGGGCTTTATATACGCCATCATGGGAACGACTACTGCATTAACAGGTATCGGCTGGATATTTACAAAGGACTGGCCATTGAACATCGGCGGTAAACCACATTTTTCATTACCGGCCTGGATACCTATTACATTTGAGTTAACGGTTTTGTTCTCAGCAGTGGGCATGGTACTTACTTTTTGTTACTTGTGTAATCTTGCACCCTTTGTAAAAAAACATCACTTTCACCTGAGGGCAACTGATGATCTTTTTGTAATGGCAATTGAATGTACCGATAAGACCAATGACGCTGAAGTGCAGGCCTTTCTTCAGGATGCCGGGGCAAAGGAAGTGAATGTGCAGGTAGTGGAAACCGGGTGGTGGATAGGAACCTATGATAAAACACAGAAGCTGTATAAAGAAGAAAAAGGATACTAAAAAAATAAGATACAGAACGGGGAGCGATCCTCTTTTTAATAAAATGAAGATTATACGAATGAAAAAAATTGCGATCATATCAATACTGGTTTTGTCAATGACAATGGTATTTACCGGTTGTGGCAACAAGGAAGGCAGGGCTTATATGCCGGACATGGCTTACAGCCGTGCATACGAAACCTATGCTTCCCGCGATTCTTCAATTTTTACTACCAACCCGGCTGACCTCGGGCATAAAATATTCTATAATAATTTACCGCCCGCCGGTACTATAAAAAGGGGAGAGCTTTTCCCTTATTCTGTAGTGCCTGATCCTTCGAAAGGAGCGATTGACAGCAATGCCTTAATTAATTTAAGTACACAGGTAAAAAACCCTTTTGCTTCTATAACAGCAGACGAGCTAAAAGAAGCCGGCAGGTTATTTAATATTAATTGCGGGATTTGTCATGGTGCAAAAGCTGAGGCAAACGGGCCTATGGCGGCAAAGCTTGGTGGCGTAAAAAGTATTATTGCCGAATCACCGAAGTATAGCGATGGCAGGATATTCTATGTTATGACCTACGGGCAAAATAATATGGGAAGCTATGCATCGCAATTATCGAGGGAACAGCGCTGGAGGATCGTGCAGTATATCAGGACACTGGAACCAAAAGCTGCCGGGGATACAGCAAAAGCAACGGTGCCTAAACCAGACACTATAGCAACAAAAAAATTATAATTAAGGAATTCACACAAAATAAAGTTTAGATGAACCATCAATTTCAATTACCGGGCAGTTATAAAAAGTGGACGTATGGGCTGATAGGTGCCGGTGTAATAGCATTGTTGTATGGATTAATAATGTATCACCCGTTCTCACCGGTATCACATGGTGCAGGACATGATGCACATGCAAGTGTTGATGGTACACGCTTTTGGGCCGTGCTTTTACAGAACAGTGTTTATTTTTTACTGGTAGTGAATGCTGCCATGTTCTTCATTTGTGTAACTACCATGGCCATGGGCGCCTGGCAGGTTTCCTTCCGCAGGGTATCTGAAGCCATTTCGGCGGTAGTGCCGATCCTGGGCGTTATCACCTTTGTTATCTTAATGGCAATAGTTTGGGGAGGCAGAACAGATATTTATCATTGGTTGGACCCAAATCTCTACGATAAAAAATCATCGTTTTTTGATAAGATACTTGATGGTAAACATGGATTTTTAAATCCTGTATTTTTCTCCGTATGGTCCTTCATCACCATCTTCCTGTGGTGGTTCCTTGGAAGAAAAATGCGCAGCATGAGTCTGGAAAGTGATAAGAAAGGAACAATGGATTATGAGACCGGTAAAAAATGGATCTGGGATAATACGGTTTGGGCTTCTTTATTCACTGTTGTCTTCACACTAACTGTTGCATCCACTATTCCATGGCTTTGGATAATGAGTATCGATGCGCATTGGTACAGTACCATGTTTAGCTGGTATACTTTCGCAAGCACTTTTGTATCGGGCATGTCATTAATAGCTTTGTTCGTTGTTTATTTAAAGAACCGCGGACAACTGGAATATGTTACCGAAGAACATTTGCATGACCTGGGAAAATTCATGTTTGCATTTTCTGTTTTCTGGACATACTTATGGTTCTCTCAATACATGCTGATCTGGTACAGTAACCAGCCGGAGGAAACCAAATACTTTGTTGAAAGAATCGGTACCGCACACAAGGCAGGTCCTTACCAGGGAATTTTCTTTTTTAATTTGATCGTGAACTTCCTTTGTCCTTTACTCATCCTGATGAAGAGGGGGACAAAAAGGAACTGGACAATGATCACCATTATGGCCGTGCTCATTATTTTCGGGCATTGGGTAGATTTTTTCCAGATGGTGATGCCGGGCACTTTGCATGAGAACTGGCAAATGCTGGGCTTCGAATTCGGAATTGGTTGTTTGTTTGTTGGGTTGATCATGTGGGGTGTTGGAAACTACCTGGGCAAAAATCCATTGTTGGCAAAAAATCATCCTTTCCTGAAAGAGAGTATGATCCACCATACTTAAGAAAAAGGGTAATTGAAATATTAATAAACTGAAGAAGTTATAAAGAAAAAAAATCCTCGCCTTAGCAGGGTCTAAAAAGCCTGAGGGGTTTGGGCGACTAATAACACATTTATGAAAGAGTTTTTAATGATAGCCTTAGGAGTTTTGATCTTCGTGGTCATCTTTCAGATTGCAAAAGCCAGTGAGTACGTAAGCGTATTAAAGGGCGAAGAAAAAACACGAAAACAAAATAACAGGATCAATGCATTTTTCCTGCTCGGTTTTTTGGTTTTTGGGCTGATAGGCGCATGGTATTGCAATGATTTGTATTATGGCAAAACTTTATTTCCGCAGGGATCGGCTTCGGTAGAAGGAGAGAAGATCGATGAAATGATGTGGATCACGATCATAATAACCGGCGTTGTTTTTATCATCACACAGGTATTATTATTCTGGTTCTCTTTTAAGTACCAGGAACATGACGACAGGAAAGCTTTTTATTTTCCGCATAATAATAAACTGGAATTATTGTGGACCACGGTGCCGGCCATTTTCTTAACCGTACTTGTTGTTTTTGGTTTAAAGTATTGGTTTAAGCTAACCGGGGATGCACCAAAAAATTCTATCGTGGTTGAAGTTACCGGTCACCAGTTTGCATGGGAGTTCAGGTACCCGGGAGCTGATAAAGTGCTGGGAAAAAAACATTATAAACTTACAACAGCAAAGAATAACCTGGGTGTTGATTTTAATGACCCGGCAAGCTTCGATGATATTCACGTTAATACCACCATGCATGTTCCTGTTGGTATTCCGGTTAAAATGGTAATTCATTCACAGGATGTGATACACGACGTTGGACTTCCGCATTTCAGGCTGAAGATGGATGCTGTACCGGGTATTCCAACAACACAATGGTTCACGCCAAAACTTACAACTGCTGAAATGAGAGCGAAAACAGGAAATCCTGCGTTCGTATATGAAATTGCCTGTGACCAGTTATGCGGCCCTAATCACTTTTCAATGAAGGGGATAATAGTTGTAGAAACAATGGAAGAATATAAAAAATGGCTGGCAGAACAAAAGCCGGAATACTTTACCATTTTCCCGGAGAAAGCGCCTCAGCCAATTGTTGCTGACACTGCAGTTAAAACAACAACTGCACAGGTACTTAAGGATAAAAAATAATTAATTGGTCCCGATACCATCGGGATGAAAACAATAAGAATATGAGTAGCGTAGCCACAATGCACCACGAAGATGATGGATCACATGATGCACATCATGAACACCACCATCATGAAACGTTCATAAGCAAGTACGTTTTCAGCCAGGACCACAAAATGATATCAAAACAATTTTTGGTAACGGGTATAATATGGGCCGTCATCGGTGGTTTATTTTCTGTAATATTCCGTTTACAACTTGGCTATCCCGAATCAACCTTTCCATGGCTGGAAGATATTTTAGGACATTGGGCTGAAGGTGGAAAATTAAAACCAGAATTCTATTACGCACTGGTGACCATGCACGGCACCATCCTCGTATTCTTTGTATTAACAGCAGGACTTAGCGGAACCTTTGCCAACTTCTTAATTCCATTACAGGTTGGTGCAAGGGATATGGCTTCTCCTTTTTTAAATATGCTGAGCTACTGGTTCTTCTTCCTTGCTTCCACCATCATGTTCGCTTCTTTGTTTGTACAAACAGGGCCGGCAAGCGGGGGCTGGACGATCTATCCTCCCTTAAGTGCACTGGGTGATGCTTCCAGCGGAAGTAAGATAGGCATGGACCTGTGGCTGGTAAGTATGGCAATGTTCATAGTTTCTTCTTTACTGGGAGGCCTTAACTATATTACCACCATACTCAACATGCGTACAAAAGGTATGAGTATGACACGCCTGCCCCTTACCATCTGGGCATTATTCTTTACCGCGGTATTGGGTGTGCTTTCATTCCCGGTATTGTTATCAGGAGCGATCTTATTATTATTTGACAGGAACCTGGGAACAAGTTTCTATTTAAGTGATATTGTTATAGCGGGGAAAATTTTACCGAACGAAGGAGGCAGCGCCATTTTATTCCAGCATTTATTCTGGTTCCTTGGTCATCCTGAAGTATATATTATCATATTGCCGGCAATGGGTATGGCGTCGGAGATCCTGGCGACCAACAGCCGTAAACCGATCTTTGGTTATATGGCAATGGTAGGATCCTTATTTGCAATTGCGATACTCGCATTCCTTGTATGGGCACATCATATGTTTGTTACCGGCCTTAACCCTTTCCTCGGATCGGCCTTCGTATTACTTACGTTGCTGATCGCGGTGCCATCGGCTATTAAAGTATTTAACTGGCTCACTACGCTCTGGCGGGGTAATATCCACTTTACACCGGCCATGTTATTTTCTATAGGATTTGTAAGTATGTTCATCAGTGGCGGGTTAACGGGTATCTTCCTGGGTAACTCTGCACTCGATCTTCATTTACACGATACTTATTTCATCATCGCTCACTTCCATATTGTAATGGGTGTGTCCGGTGTGTTCGGAATGCTTGCCGGTATTTATCACTGGTATCCTAAAATGTTTGGGCGCTACATGAATAATACCATGGCCTATATACATTTCTGGGTTACCTGTATAGGTGCATACCTCATTTTCTGGCCCATGCACTATGAAGGCCTTGCCGGTATGCCACGCCGGTATTATGATTACTCAAACTGGGAATCATTTAAAATGTTTGGCGGCCTGAATGAATTTATAAGTTTTGTAGCGATGGTTGTATTTGCCGTACAGCTGCTGTTTATATTCAACTTCTTTTACAGCATGTTCAAAGGAAGGAAAGTCACCACCACAAACCCATGGAAATCCAATACACTGGAATGGACAACACCAATAAATCCCGGTCACGGAAACTGGCCCGGCGAAATACCCGAAGTGCATCGCGGCGCTTATGACTATGCAAAGGACGGGCATGATTTCATTCCGCAGAATGTACCGGTTGGAGAAGATGAAACAAAACATTAAGAAAGAGATAATAAATAGATGTGCAATTGACCTGGAGGGAAATAAAATAAAGATTTTTGAAAAGGATGCAGCAGGAGAATACAACCATAACCAACTCAACATCATTTGCGTTGGTAAGTAAAGTGAAAGATTATTTTCAGTTAATCAAATTCACGTTAAGCTTCATGGTGGTGTTCAGTACCGTAGTAAGTTACCTGCTGGCGCCCGGAATTCGTTTTGACTTACTACAAGTTCTTTTACTTTTTGCAGGAGGAATGCTGATCACCGGATCGGCAAACGCCATTAACCAGGTACTCGAAAAAAGTACAGACGCATTAATGAAACGTACTGCCAAACGCCCCGTGGCAAGCGGCAGGATGAGTGTTACGGAAGCATCAGCTTTTGCTGTTATTGCCGGAGCGCTGGGTGTATTCATCATGTGGTACTGGTTCAATATTGAAAGTGCGCTGCTGGGTTTGCTGAGTTTGGTTTTGTACGGCTTTATTTATACGCCGTTAAAAAAAGTGAACTCTGTCGCAGTCCTGGTTGGTGCTTTTCCCGGTGCATTGCCTTGCCTGATAGGATGGGTAGCCGGTTTTTATGATGCACCCATTGTATGGGCAGGTGGTATTATCCTGTTTGCAATCCAGTTCTTATGGCAGTTCCCTCATTTTTGGGCAATAGCCTGGGTAGCGCACAAAGATTATACTGCCGCAGGTTTTAAGCTGTTACCAAGTGATAAAGGGCCAACAAAGTTTACGGCGCTGCAAACGATCATGTACAGCGCAATGATGATACCGGTTGGTGTGTTGCCTTATTACTTTAACATGAGTGGTATTGTGAGCATGTGGATCGTACTGGCCTGTAATTTCGCAATGTTGTACCTGAGCGTGATGTTGTTTATAAAAATGGATGTAGGCAGCGCAAGGAAAGTAATGTTTGGATCCTATTTTTATCTGATGATCGTATTCCTGAGCTTATATGCAAATAAGATCGGGTAAAAAATAAATTGAATGAGTACAGTGGCAATCGAACAAAGAAAAAAAATTCATCCGCATAAGTTTACCCTGTGGGTGGGTATTGGAAGTATATTGATGATGTTTGCAGGGTTAACGAGCGCATATATAGTTAAGCGCAACCAGGCAAACTGGCTTACGTTTGATCTGCCGATGGCATTCTGGTACAGCACTGCTGCTATTATTTTAAGCAGTATCACCATTTTCCTGGCGGAGAAGGCATTTAAGCAGCGGGAGATGTCGAGATACAGGAAGCTGATGACTGTTACCGTTGTATTGGGAGTTCTTTTTATTGTATTGCAGGTGCTGGGCTTTCAGCAATTATGGGCAAAAGGAATAACGCTGCAGGCAAATGTATCTTATTCTTTCCTGTATGTGATCGTTGGCTTGCATGCTGCACACGTTATAGGCGGGATAATTGCCTTGTTACTGCAGTATGCAAAGGCATTCAGTAGTAAAATAAGAAATTACAACAGTGTACCGGTTGACCTTATGAGTACTTACTGGCACTTTGTAGATATACTTTGGATATACCTGCTGATCTTTTTATTGATGATCAGGTAAAAAATAAATAAATTTCTTTAATCATTTTTATAAAGAATAATTAATGTCAACAACAGCGATACCAACAAATACCAAATGGTGGAACGGGGGAAGAAGCCCCTTCAATATAAGCTATGGTAAGGTAATGATGTGGTACTTTTTGATGAGTGATGCATTTACCTTTGGCGCTTTCCTGATCAGTTATGGTACTATACGTTTCAGTGTAAATCATTGGGCCGATCCTAACCAGGTATTCAATGCATTCCCTTTAGCAGGCCATGCAAACCTTCCACTGGCATTTGTAAGCTTGATGACCTTTATTCTCATCTTTAGTTCTGTTACCATGGTACTGGCGGTACACGAAGGCCACAAAATGAACCGGAAAGGTGTAGAAAAATATATGGTACTGACCATCTTCGGCGGGCTCGCCTTCCTTGGCTGCCAGGCATGGGAGTGGACACATATGATCACCGGAGACCATACCGTACTGGTAGATGGTGTACTTAAAACAATGGGTACAACCGTAACTAATAATCCATGGGGCGTAGCGGCCGATCCGAATGCTGTAGCAGCGGCATTACAAACAACACCGGATGCAAACCTGGCATCTATTGTTCATTCTCTTGGCCACGGAGGCGATGCACATACAAGTGCAGCCATGAGCAGGGCAGAGATGGTCAATACTATACAGGCAGCCAATCTTCACGTAACTACCCCGGGACCAATTGCATTTGGTGGTTACTTCTTTGGCATAACCGGCTTTCACGGCTTTCACGTGTTTAGCGGGGTAATAATAAATTTGGTAATGCTTATTAAAACAAGACTTGGACATTTTGACCAGCGTGGACATTATGAAATGATAGAAAAGGCTGGTCTTTACTGGCACTTTGTGGACCTGGTTTGGGTATTCGTGTTCCTGTGCTTTTATCTTGTTTAAATTTAGAATAATTAATAAATATAATTATGAGTTCACACACATCTCCTGAAATTACGCATGCCCCGGAACATGCTTCCGGTACGGGGCGTATCTGGAAAACATTTTGGGTATTATCTGCATTAACGATCGTTGAATTAGCGCTTGGATATTTTTTATATTGGAAGCATGGACATTTGTCTTATGGATTTACACTATCAACTAAATTATTAATTGCTGCCTTAACAATTGCCAAAGCTTACTATATCGTTTCCATTTTTATGCACCTGGGCGATGAGATCAGGAATATGATCATGACCATCATTGTACCCCTGATGTTATTTATCTGGTTCATAGCAGCATTCCTTTGGGATGGCAATAGCTGGAAGATATTACGCAATACCGACGCCGGCAGCAGGGTTGACCAAACAGAGCAGCACCAGCCTGCGGTAATTGATAAAGACGCAAAAAAATGATCCCGGTTATTAAAGGGATTTAATGATTTATATTACCATCGCTATAAAGCGGTGGTTTTTTATTACTTAGTTTATGGCCTTCATTGATGTAAATTTGCAAAGTATAATATTGAATTAAATGAAGAAACTCCAAATTATCAGACTGTTAAAAAGTCCTCCCTCCCGGGGAGGATTTAGGAGGGGCTATGAATAAGAAAGCGATACTGGCCCTGATGCTGGCAATAGTAATACCATTGGCAGGATACTTCCTGGTAAAATACTATAGTAAACAAGCGGTACATATGCCGGCAAGATATTTTACGCCGGATAGCGTTGTGACAATTAAGAAGAATGGAAAAACTGTTACAGATACCATCTGGCATAAAGTAAAGGATATACGTTTTACGAACCAGCTTGGTCAGCAGGTTTCACTTGGCGACCTGCATGGAAAAGTACTGGTGATCAATTTCTTTTTACAAGATGCCCGAGCATTTGTCCGGGTCTGGCACGAAGCATGAAAAAATTGCAGGCCTCTTTTGCGAAGAATGATAATATCGTTCAGTTCATTTCCGTAAGCGTTGATCCGGGGCATGATTCGGTACCGCAACTGCGTAAATTTGCAGACCGGTACAATGCCAATCATGATACCTGGTGGTTTGTTACCGGCGACAAAAAAGAGATATATGATTTTGCTTTTAATGAATTGAAAGCAGGACTTGCCGATACAGAGATAGACACGGCCTTTATTCACACGGAAAATTTTTTCCTCTTAGACAGCAACAGGATCGTGAGGGGTTGGTACAACGGGTTTGATACCGTTAAGCAGGCACAGCTTGTCAGGGATATTCCTTTGCTGATGCTGGAAAAAGATAAAAGATCCCCATCCGTATTCAGGGATTTTATTCCTATACTTCCCGTGATATTCATAGCTATAGGAATCATATTCTTCGGCATATTTATGGTCAACCGGTATAGGATCAAAACAGAAAAACAACTTTAAAAATATATTATGTTAGCTCCCTCTCTGCAAAAGAATGATAAAAAAGCAAAGCTATTCATTTATACCGTTTCAATAATAGTATTTGCAGCCGTGACGGTATTAAGCCAGTATAAGTTAGATGTTGATCTTGGTTTTGATGTACATGTGTTTGCCAAAGCAAACGCCATTATCAATTCCATGGTTGCGGTGTTGCTTTTGGCAGGACTTGTTGCGGTAAAACAAAAAAAATACCTGCTGCATAAAAGAATAATGCTCACAGCCATCAGCCTGTCTGTATTATTCCTCGTCTCTTATATTGCCCACCATTTATTTGCGGGAGAAACAAAGTTCGGAGACATAAACCACGATGACATTGTAAGTGCCGACGAAAAATTGCAGGCAGGCAGTTTAAGGATGGTCTATTATTTTATTTTGCTGACGCATATCCCATTTGCCGGTTTGATACTTCCGTTTATTTTATTCACTGCATACCGGGCATTAATTGGAGAATACGATAAGCATAAAAAACTGGTCAGGATCACCTGGCCCGTATGGTTCTATGTTGCGGTAACAGGTGTTGCAGTTTACCTGATGATCAGCCCATATTATAGTTGATGGAGCGCCTGTTAAACCATTCTTTCTACAATTATTCTTGCTGTATTTAAATAAGTGATCATTACATTTATTTTATCTCCCACTTTCAGTTCCTTCGCCTCCTTTTCGTTATAAGGAAGTTTTGACTGTATCTTATCCCCGATGATATTGAGGTAAATGCCATGCGGGCTGATCTTATATACTTCAGCCTCAACAGGTGTTTTGGCCTTGTGAAGCTTTACTGCTGTATAAAATTCCGGTATGTAATGATTATTGAAAAGCCTTGCAGTTATTTTATCCTTCTTCTCCAGGTTTTCAAGCTCAAAGGTCACGGCCTCATTTAATTCATCCTCTGTTGGCTTTATTTGCCAGGGAGAGAACGGAACAGGAAAAAAAAGATAACTGTCGATCTCCTTTACAAAATATTTATCCTCCGCAACTTTTAAGTAGCCGATGAAGCTGTTCTCTGTTTTCGCCTTATTGACAAGAACATCCAGCGCACTGTTGTATAAGTACTGGATATTGGAAGCAACCATTTTATCTCCACGATCGGTAAGCCCCGCAATAAAATTCACCACGTCGCCAATGTGAAAAATGTGTGACTTTTTTACCAGGCCGCCCTTCTTCCATTGCAGTTGTGTTTTATCATCAACAATGCCATTGATGGCTTTCTTTTTACCATTCACCTCGTACTCTATCATCACGTATTTTTTTTCGTGGTTAACAAAAGAAACCTTCCCCTGTAAGATCGTATTGCTCATGGTTATAAACTTAGTTCAGTTACCGGGTCCCAAAATATTTTTTTAAAATCCACCACCGTATCATTTTTAACGGCAACACCGTCTTTCTTTAATAATTCTTCCATCAGCTCGGGGGTAGCAAAGTGATGCTTACCCGTCAACATGCCATTCCGGTTCACCACCCGCTGCGCCGGTACTTTGGGTTTTGCATTGGTGGCTGCATTCATTGCCCAGCCTACCATACGGGCTGAGAGTTTAGTGCCCAGGTAAGCAGCAACGGCTCCATAGGAAGTTACTTTTCCTTTGGGCACCTGCCTCACCACTTCATATACATCCTGGAAAAAACTAAATTCCTTGAGCGTACTCTTTGGCTGCTCTTTTTCAGGCGCCTTTTTCTTGTGCTTAGCTGCTTTTGTTATTTTTATCGCCATGGGATACTAAAGATAATAATTCGCTTCGTTTTGGCTCGGGAACATTTTTGTATTGGTAAGGACAATGCCGGCAGCCATTGCCGCAACAATGCCCCCGCTCAAGATGGAAACTGGCGGTAAGAACCATATAGCCCTGTTCATTATAATAAAAATCCTCTCCCTCAACCAGGTTGTTCTTCATGTTTTAATATTTCCTGTAATTGCTGATCAATGTTTTTAATTTCTCCCGGAAGCAGGAATTTCAGGTAATGAATTTTCTTGCTTTGCGCAATGTCTAAGCTTTCGTAGTGTGTTTTAATTTTCAATTCTTCTTTTATGCCCGGCTGTTCATATACATTGTGATGGTCTACAACAAGCTCAAGTCCATAAAGTTCAATAACCTTTTTGGTAAACCTGTATAATTCAGGCGAATCAGTTTTTAGGTGGGTGAATCCCCCGGCTTTTAAAACCTGCTGGTACAACCGCAAAAACCGGGGGTGTGTTAATCGTTTTTTTGCTTTCGAAACACGCAATTGCGGATCAGGGAATGTGATCCATATCTCACTTACCTCGGCAGCAGCAAAATAATCCGGCAGCTTTTCGATCTGTGTGCGTAAAAAAGCCGCGTTTGTTATATTTTCCGAAAGCGATCTTTTGGCGCCAATATACATCCTGTTGCCTTTCACATCTATGCCAATAAAATTCTGTTGGGGATATAATTTTGCAAGGCCCACAGTATATTCTCCCCGGCCGCAGGCAAGTTCGAGTATTATGGGATTATCATTCTTAAAGAAACCATTCCATTTCCCTTTCATACCGGCCGGGTATTCCAGCACGTTGGAAAAGGTCTTGATATCGGCAAACCGCTGTAATTTTTTTTGCGCCATGGCTGGCAAAGATAAATAATCAGGCTTTGAATGAAGATGCCATCATGAGTAAAAAAACAGGGTAAAAAAGCCTGCACATGCCATATTATAGAGCGAAATGAGGTAAATTGCCGGATATTTCAATCTAAAGCATATTAATATGAATACAGTTATAGTTCCGGTAGATTTTTCGGAAACTTCATTACACGCCGCCCGTTATGCTGCCCAGTTGTTAACCGGCCATTACGGCGTTACAATGCTATTGTATCACAGTTATGGCAAAGCATCGGAAGCAGCCAGTGCTACAGAAAGTCTTGAAAAATTGAAAGCAGAATTAATGCAGGGCCATGCTATAAAAATAGATGTACTGGCTCATGAAGAATCAGATTTTGTAGATGGTTTGGAAAAAGCCGCCCGCCACCGCCGCGCCGACCTTATCATAATGGGTATCACCGGCAGGTCAGCACTGGCACAGGTATTTTTTGGCAGCAATACCTTAAAAATGGCTGAAAGAAAAGTTTGCCCGGTACTTATCGTTCCGGAAAAAGCACCATTTACAGCAGTTAAAAATGTAATGCTCACTTCAGATTTTAAAAATACACATAGTACAACACCATCAGGGCCCATCAAGGATTTTTTAGATGCGTTCAAGCCGCAGTTGCATGTAGTGAATGTAGATAAGGACCATTATATTTCTTTGACAGATAGTTACGAAAAAGAAAAGCAGGAACTGAAGCAAATGTTCGCCGATTATAAGCCGGAGTTTTATTTCATGCGTCTCTATGATGTAGATGAAGCCATAAACCTCTTTGCAGAAAGCAGGAATATTGACCTGATCATCGTTATTCAAAAAAATCATTCCTTCCTGGAAAAATTATTGAAAGGCAGCCGCAGCAAAGCGCTTTCCTATCACAGCAAGATGCCGATAATGGTCATGCACGAATAATTAAAACTCATTTTTACGATCCCCGTTCTTACGGGGATTTTTTTTATGCAAGCTCTTCCACCTGGCGGATGAGCCTGTAGTTTTTTATTTTAAAAAACCGGATCACTTCTTCACACAAAAAATCACGAACAGTAATTACCAGCTTACCTTCCTGTTTTGTATCGTTATAAAGCGGGACGATTTTTTCCAGTGCATTATAGAATCCCCTGCCATCCAGTTCCAGCTTGCCTGCTTCATCAATGATAAGCCAGGCAGGGTCAAGCTGCAATGCATTTATTAATATGCGATTGGCCTTTTCAAATGCGGCAGTATAGAAATGAAATTTGCCAACAGGGGTAAGCGGTTCATTGTTATTTTCGGGATCTGTGCATTGGATATCGAATATTTCTTTTGTCTTTATATCCAATATTTTCCTGCTGCCATTGATATCAGGCATTAAAATGCCATGAACATTTTCTTGCTGATCGCACCATTGCTGCAATGCTGTTGTTTTTCCACTATGTATCGGCCTTGAGAACAGGATTATGCTCATGCGGGTTTTTTAAAGACAATTCCGGGTTATTAGCAGAATAAGTAAGTGACCAGCGAATGAAAGCTGAAAAAAAGAACTGCCATTTTTCCCTGCCGCTATACAATTTACTTTTTTGCCATGCCAAGGCCGTCAACTGCCTGAGTGCAGGTAAAAAAGACAGAACGTTTAAAACCTCGTCGCGGTATTTACTTTCCTTTTTGCGTAACAGTCTTTGAATGAGTTTTGTAAAGACCGGCCTCGCAACCATGTACCAAAGCAGGATGACCGCCAATGTCCAGCTTATAGTCCTTAACACGGCCAGCAGACCCTGTTTATTATCCGGGGCAAACACAAAAAGTATTACGGATAATATTACCAGTACCAAAATGATGGTCCATAATTTACTTAGAAATGATCTTTTAGGAGCAGCCTGTTTAAAAACCTCGGTATTAAAGATTATAGCATTCTCTAAATTAGAAGATGCTTTTCCCGACTCAAATCCTTTAATGGTGTTATAAGCGATCCATCCTATAATAAAGCCACCGATAAAATAAATAAGCAGGTAAATACCGATCAGTAACTGGCTGCCGTCGACAGAAGAAGTGCCGAATTGTTTAGCTATGAAAGCGATCATTTCATCAGCTGCCGTCCATAAGGATTTACCATAAAATAAAGTAAGGATGAGTAATTTTTGTATGGCGGATTCCATCATGGCGATCGTGCTCAATAAAAAAATGCTTATAACATTTATCCTGAGAAGACTGAATAAGGCATATCCCAGTAATGCCTGAAAGGATACTGCGATATAAGCGGGAAAAGGGGTGTGCGGGCTCACCATCGCCTTTACAATAAGAACGATCACTGCGCTTTTTAAAATTTGTTTGTAATTGCCACCGGAGATATCTGCTATAAAGCTGATGATGATAACAGCCATCCCGCCCACCACCAGTCCGGTAAATGGTATTTGCAGGGCATGAAGAATGCCTCCCAGTCCCGATTCGGCAAATGCCCATAAGGCTGTCAGCCGCTGAACTGCAGCAGACCTTTGTTCATTTGAAAGATCCTTATACTCAGCCTTCATTTAAAAGAAAACCACATTTTTATTTACACAAAGATAGTGAAGCTGTCTCAGCCGGGCGATGTCCTGAGATTCAACCATTTCCAGGGAATGGCTTATTTGTCTGCTTAGCGGCAATTTGTTATTTTTATTGTTGCTGCACGCTTGCTGTTTGCCCGTTATACTCCATATCATGTTTTGACGCCCGTGCCGCACTTAATTTTAAAGCGATGAATAAGGAAGCCAATAAGTTCATGAAAAAAGCCATCCGCATTTCTGTTTCTAATGTGGAAAAGCTGAAAGGTGGCCCTTTTGGAGCCATTGTTGTAAAAGACGGGAAGATAATTGCCCGGGGGTCTAACCAGGTAACCACCAGCAATGACCCTACAGCCCATGCGGAAGTGGTAGCTATCCGTAAAGCATGCAAGGCACTTAAAACCTTCCAGCTAACGGGCTGCGAAATTTATACGAGTTGTGAACCCTGCCCCATGTGCCTCGGCGCCATTTACTGGGCAAGACCCGATAAATTATATTATGCCAACAGTAAAGAAGACGCTGCCGCCATCCAGTTTGATGATCAATTCATTTACGAGGAGATAGCGAAGCCGGTTGGGGAAAGAAAACTTTTCACACAGCAAATAATGAGAGAAAAAGCGCTGGAGGCATTTGAAAAATGGAAGGCAAGTGCAAACAAAATCGAGTATTGATGATCCGCTTTATTTTAAATGAGAAATTGATCGAAACTGAACTTCCTTCGGGCAGTACCGTCCTGGATTTTATACGTTATCACAAAAGATTGGTTGGTACAAAGATCGGCTGCAGGGAAGGAGACTGCGGCGCCTGTACCATTTTAGTGGGGGATCTTGAAAGCAATAAATTGGTTTATCGCTCTATGACGAGCTGCCTCATGCCCCTGGGTAATGCACAGGGCAAACATATTGTTTCGGTTGAAGGGATCAATATGAAAGAGCTGTCTCCGGTGCAACAGGCAATGGTAGATACCAATGGCACGCAATGCGGATTTTGTACAATAGGTTTTGTGATGTCGCTTACGGGGTTTGTATTGAATGAAAATGCAAAAAAATATGAAGATGCCATCGCTGCCATAGACGGCAACATCTGCAGGTGTACAGGATATAAATCAATTGAAAGAGCAGCAGCTATGCTTTCTGAAAAGATGGGTGACAAGCCAGGTAATGAAACCATAGCATGGCTGGTAAAAGAAAATTTTATCCCTGGATATTTTCTACAGATCAAAGAAAGGGTACAACAATTAAAGCAGCAGGCTGGTGCACCAAATGAAAATGGGTCAAAAGAAAAGATCAGTATTGGTGGTGGTACAGACCTGGTTGTGCAAAAAGCCCTTGCCGTAAAAAAGGCAAGCGTTGATCATTTGTTTGATACCAAACATTTACAGGAAATAAAAACAGAGAACGGTCAATGCCATATTGGTGCTGCTGTAACGGTTACTGCTTTTGCCGAATCAAAACTGGTACAGGGATTCTTCCCGGACCTGGCAAAATACATCAAACTCATTTCCTCAACTCCCATCCGCAATATGGCCACCATGGCGGGTAACCTCGTGAATGCCTCACCCATTGGCGACATGAGTATTTTTTTCCTGGCGCTGGATAGCGATATTGTATTGAATAAGAACGGAAAACTGAGAACGGTAAAACTTAAAGATTTTTATAAAGGCTATAAGCAAATTGATAAGGCAGAAGGGGAGATCATTGAAAAAATAATCTTCATCCCGCCGCAAAAGAACAGCTTTAGTTTCGAAAAGGTAAGCAAGCGAACACATCTTGACATTGCGAGTGTGAACAGCGCCTGCAAGCTGGTACGCAATGCAGATGGTATCATTGAAGAGATACATCTTTCAGCAGGAGGCGTAGCGCCATTTCCGAAATACCTTGATAAAACGGCTTCTTTTTTAAAAGGGAAAAAAATTGATACTACAGTATTGAAAGGAGCGATAGATATAATGAATACTGAGATAGCTCCCATCAGTGATGCAAGGGGGACCGCGGCATACAAACAACTTTTATTAAGGCAATTATTCCTGGCGCATTTCCGGGCTGAAGAGGAAATGATCAGGCAGGTGATCATAAAATGAAAGACGATAAAAACATAAAAGATATCCAGGGTACACCGCTCTCAAAAGATGCAATGGCGGGTGCTGATGGCGGAAATATCGATGCTGCAGGCCACGTAACGGGCAGGTCTGTTTACGTGGATGATATCCCGGTGATGGAGGGGCTGCTGTTTGTAAAGGTGTTTGATTCACCAAAAGCACATGGAATTATTAAGCGCATTGATTTTTCTGAAGCAGAGCAAATGGAAGGCGTTGTAAAAATATTTTCATATAAAGATATCCCGGGAGAGAACCAGATCGGCGGTATAATTGCCGATGAACCTTTTTTAGCCGATCATGAGGTCCATTTCCAGGGGCAACCCGTTTTACTGATCGTTGCAGAAAATGAAGACGCTGCTGAAGAGGCGATAAAAAAAATAAAGATAGAGATCGATCCGCTGCCGGTCATCACCGACCCGAGAGAAGCTTTTAAACAGGGGAAATTATTAAGTGATTCAAGAAAATTTGTAAAAGGAAATGTTGCTGATGCATTTGTCAAATGCAAATATATCTTTGAAGGAAGTACAGAATCAGGAGGGCAGGAACAATTATATTTAGAAACACAGGGCGCTTATGCATATCCAACCGAACACGACAGCGTAAAAATATATTCTTCCACGCAGGGCCCATCGCAGGTACAGCGAACTGCAGCAAAAGTACTCGGTATCGGGATGAATAAAGTGGAAGTTGATGTACCCCGCCTTGGTGGCGGCTTTGGTGGCAAGGAAGACCAGGCCTCTGCATGGGGGACCATGGCGGCGATGACCGCATGGATCTTAAAACGCCCTGCCAAATGCATTCCACATCGCATGGAAGACATGCGGATGACGGGAAAAAGGAATCCTTACAGCAGTGATTATAAAATTGGCCTGGATGAAGAACATAATATTATTGCTTACGAAGCAACCTACTACCAGAATGGCGGAGCCGCAGCAGACCTATCACCCGCAATTTTAGAAAGAACTTTATTTCATGCCACCAACAGTTATAATATTCCGCATGTAACAGTAACTGCACATTCCTGCAAAACGAATTTGCCTCCAAATACTGCTTTTCGTGGTTTTGGCGGCCCGCAGGGAATGTTTGTGATAGAAGCCGCTATCGATCATGCTGCAAAAAATTTGAAGATAGCACCCGATCTTATCCAGCGAAAGAATATGATGGACAACAGGGATGAGTTTCCTTACGGCCAGGTCGTTGCAGAATGTGAAGCAAAAAATTGCTGGGATGAAGTAATGACAGCATATGATGTGGAAGCCGAAAAAAAAGAAATTGAATTATTCAACGGTCAAAACCGGTTTTATAAAAAAGGATTATCACTGATGCCGGTATGCTTCGGCATCTCTTTTACAAACACCATGATGAACCAGGCAAGGGCCCTGGTGCATGTATATAATGACGGTTCGGTTGGTATAAGTACCGGAGCCGTGGAAATGGGGCAGGGTGTCAATTCAAAGATGCTGCAGGTGGCTGCAAAATGTTTTGGTATCTCTCCCGGTAAAATAAAACTGGAAAGCACGAATACAACAAGGGTTTCCAATACGTCACCATCTGCTGCAAGTTCCACCGCCGACCTGAATGGTAAAGCATTACTCGATGCATGCAATCAAATTAAAGAGCGGTTGTTCTCATTCATAAAAACGGATTTAACGGATCATGAAGAAGAAACAGTGGAAATAAAAGATGAAATAGTTTATATCAATGATGAAGCCTCGGTATTTAACTGGAAGAATTTAGTGCGGCAGGCATTTATGAAACGGATCAACCTGAGCGCCAAGGGACATTACGCCACGCCTTTTATTCACTATGATAAGACAATTGAAAAGGGTCATCCATTCGCTTACCATGTTTATGGAACTGCGTTAACAGTAACAACGGTTGATTGTTTAAGGGGAACCTACGAGATCGATGCGGTAAAAGTGGTACATGATTTTGGGAGCAGTATGAACAGGGCTGTTGACCTTGGCCAGTGCGAAGGTGGTATTGTGCAGGGTATTGGCTGGATGACGATGGAAGAAATTATTTACAACGATGAAGGGAAATTATTGGCAAACGCATTATCCACTTACAAGATCCCTGACATTTATGCCGTACCAAAAAAACTGGAAGTAAGGTTTTTAAATACAGACGGAAGTAATATGGCCATCTTCAAATCAAAAGCCGTAGGCGAGCCGCCGCTCATGTATGGTATCGGCGCTTACTTTGCGATCCGTAATGCCATCCTTTCATTTAATGCCGCTGCTGATATTCCTTATTCGGCACCCATCACTCCTGAAAAAGTTTTGATGGCCTTATATTCCAACAATGGGAAATAAAAACTGTATATATAGTAACTGCTGCTGGCTTGATGGAAAACTTCAACCCGCAACGATCTGTTTTGAGAACGGTATCATTACTGAGGTACATCATCATAAAATTGAAGACGCAGAAGATGCAGGAGATAATATTTTAATGCCGGGTGTTATCGACGCACATGTTCATATTAACGAGCCCGGACGAACTGACTGGGAGGGATTTGATACGGCAACGCAGGCCGCTGCAGCAGGGGGTATTACAACCGTTGTTGATATGCCATTGAATGCAAGCCCGGTTACAACCAATGTAAATGCGTTTAATGAGAAGCTGGCTGCATCAAAAGATAAACTCCATGTTAACGTTGGTTTTTATGGAGGGTTGATCCCGGGCAACCAGGATGAACTGGAAGCTTTGATGCAGGCGGGTGTTTTGGGTATCAAATGTTTTCTTACCCATTCGGGTATTGATGAATTTCCCAATGTGAGCGAAAAGGAAATAGATAAAGCAATGCCCCTTATTGCAAAATATGGGTTGCCATTATTGGCGCATTGCGAAATATTTAAAAAAGAGGTTGACAATAAGTTTTCAGATTTCCCCAACAGTTACCGTTATTACCTGGCCAGCCGGCCAAAGCAATGGGAGAATGATGCAGTAGAGCTAATGATAAAACTTTGCCGTAAGCATCGCTGCGCAACACATATTGTACATGTGTCCTCGGCTGAAGCATTAACGGCTATTCAAAAAGCAAAGGAAGAGGGATTGCCTTTAACTGCAGAGACCTGTGCCCATTACATTTATTTTAGTGCTGAAGATATTCCTGATTCCAATTGCTTATATAAATGTGCACCCCCCATTCGTGAAAAAGAAAATAACGACCTGCTTAAGGAAGCATTGGCCAACGGGGTACTGGACTTTATTACTACAGACCATTCACCCGCACCGCCTGATATAAAAGAACTTTTGACCGGTAACCTGCAAAAAGCCTGGGGAGGCATTGCGGGCCTGCAGTTTTTATTACCTGCTTCCTGGACGGCAATGAAAGAAAATATTTCCATTGAAAAATTCATTCCTTTGCTTATTGAACAGCCCGCTAAGTTCTTAAAAGTGGATGACAGGAAAGGAAAGTTGACAGTTGGGTATGATGCGGACATGGTTATTTGGAAACCGGAAGAAAAATTTGAAGTAAAACCAAAGGATATTTTACACCGCTATGATTGCAGTGCATATAACGGAAAGGAATTAAATGGAACAGTACAACAAACCATAGTGAACGGAATTACCGTTTACCAGGATAAAAATATAAAACAAAAAAACGCAGGACAATGGCTTTTGAGAAAGTAAAAGAAATAATTAAGGAAGCGCCGGCATTTACACAATTGACTGACCTGGCAGCAGAGCGGCTTGGCGGTAAAGTATTATATGCAACGGATGATTTCTTTGCAGAAAAAGAAAATCTTATCAGGCCAACAAGAGGGATCTTTATAACAGATAAGTATACCGACCGTGGTAAATGGATGGATGGATGGGAAAGCCGCCGAAAACGTACACCCGGCCATGATTGGGCGGTTATACAATTAGCAACCCCGGGGAAGATCACGGGCTTTGATATTGATACAAATTTTTTCCTTGGTAACCATCCACCGCATGCATCCATCGAAGCGGTATATTTAAATGATGCTGACCCGGTAAAAGACTGGGACAGCGCTTCCATTGAATGGAAAGAGATCTTGCTAAAGTCGCACCTGGATGCCGGCAGCCAGAATTTTTATGAAAGCAGCAGTAATGAAATTTTTACACACCTGCGCTTACACATTTATCCTGATGGCGGCGTAGCGAGACTGAGGGTGTATGGCGAAGTGTTTAAAAACTGGAATAAAGTTTCTAAAGATGAAGTGATCGATCTTGCAGCGGCGATCAACGGCGCTAATGCAATTGCCTGCAACGATATGTTCTTTAGTGCCATGGGTAATTTGATAATGCCGGGGCGGGGGATCAATATGGGTGATGGCTGGGAGACAAAGCGTAACCGTACACCGGGTAACAGGGACTGGGTAATTTTAAAACTGGCAAGGCCGGGCAATATTGAAAGAATTATTGTGGATACCTGTCATTTTAAAGGTAATTACCCGGATAGCTGTTCTATTGAAGGCTGCTTAAGTACCAATGATGCCGCAGTAATAAAAAATGAAGTGGAATGGCAAACGATACTGCCTGTGCAAAAACTAAGCGCAGATCATGAACATGAATATTTGATAAAAGAGATAGACCATTCTTCAACCATTTCGCACGTGCGGCTAAATATTTTCCCGGATGGTGGGGTCAGCAGGTTAAGGCTGTTTGGTAAGAAAAAAGACTAACTGATGCTTGGAATTATTTTATTGTCGGTACTTACGCTTATCCTTGTCATGCTTGTCGTGATGACCTACTACCTGCGTTCGGTAATAAAACAATATGATGACGATGAGGAAGCCGGCCTTGATGTAGAAAAAAAGAAGGCAAAGATCTCTTCTTCACAAACATTTGTATATACTGCTATTATTTTGGTTTCTGTTTCCATGGTTGCTGCTGCCTATATATATGTAAAGGGTACGCCATGGGAAGGACACTTAATGGAATGGATGAACATCATCACAAGGTTAATGCATATTACTTTTGGGATCGCATGGATCGGGGCTTCCTTCTATTTTGTTTTTTTGGAAAATGCGCTCAACCGGACCAAGGATGTACGGGATGAGCTTGCGGGCAATCTTTGGGCAATACACGGCGGCGGGTTTTATTATCTCGAGAAATATAAGGTTGCTCCCAAAACGATCCCCAAACATTTACACTGGTTCAAGTACGAAGCTTATTTTACCTGGGTATCCGGTTTCTGTTTATTGTTTGTTGTTTATTATTTTAATGCATCCGCATTACTCATCGATAAAAATATTTTAGACATTTCTCCAGCGACGGGCATTGCAATTGGGGTTGGATCTTTTATTGTTGCCTGGATAATGTACGACCTGCTTTGTAAAACGCCATTGGTAAAGAAGGGCGTTTGGTTTGCGGTGATCGGTTTTATTATTGCAACGGGCTTTGCTTATTTCTACAGTCGGGTATTCAGCAGCCGTGCAGCTTATATACATTTTGGCGCAATGATCGGGAGCATTATGGTGGCCAATGTTTTCTTCGTGATCATACCTGCGCAGAAAGCAATGGTAAAAGCGGCCAGGCAAGGATTACCGTTAAATCCACAACTCGGAAAAAATGCATTGAGCCGGTCCCTGCATAATAACTATTTTACTTTGCCGGTATTGTTTGTGATGATCAGCAATCATTTTCCAACAACCTTTGGCTATGAACAACCATGGCTGATCCTGGCCATTATTTCTCTCGGAACTGCTGGCGTAAAACACTATCTTAACTTAAGGGAAAAGGGGCAATTGACGGTTTGGGTAATGCCCATATCCGTTTTAATATTATTGGCAGGCGCTTTTATTTCCGCCCCACCAAAAGATCCGGCAGCATGTAAAACAAAAGTTGAGTTCAGTGAAGTGAATGCGATCATTCAATCCAGGTGTGTAAGCTGCCATTCTTCCAGGCCAACGGATGATGTGTATAAGGCCTCACCCAATGGCGTGATATATGATACACCGGATGATATTGTGAAAAAGAAGGAACTGATCATGCAAAGGGTGGTGATGACGAAAACGATGCCGCAGAACAATAAAACAAATATGACAGAAAAGGAAAGAGACCTGGTAAGATGCTGGATAGAGCAGGGGGCGTCTTTAAAGTAAATAAAGTTTAAAAAGTTTAAAGGTTGACATTACAGGAGTTTAATAAAACGGAAAAGGACAAGGCTGCAAAAGAATTGTTCACTTGCTGCGGCTCTGAAAAATGGGTCTCGCTGCTGATGCAGGCATTCCCCTTTGCTTCAGAAAAAAAACTGGCGGAGAAGGCCACCACTTTATGGTATGATGAATGCAGCGAAAGGGACTGGCTTGAATCATTCACTCATCACCCCGAGATCGGCGACATAAAAAGCCTTTCCGAAAAATTTGCGGGAAAAGAGCAGGAGGGTGTTGCTGCTGCATCTGATGAAACTATCGAAGCATTATCCAAAGCAAATGCTGCGTATAAAAATAAATTCGGGTTCATCTTTATAGTATGTGCAACAGGCAGGTCGGCAGATGAGATGCTTCAGCTGTTGCAGGACAGGCTAAAGAATACGATCACAGAAGAATTGCATATCGCCATGGGCGAACAACATAAAATAACTTTGATACGCTTTAAAAAGCTTTTGAACAATGCAAACTTTCAATTTTTAAAAATGAGTCAACTTACAACACACGTACTGGACACTTCCGTTGGAAGGCCGGGGAAAAATATTGCTGTAAAGCTCCTGCAACAGGTTGAAGAAAACTGGCAGGCTATTGCACAGGGTGTTACCGATGCGGATGGCAGGATATCTGACCTGTTACCAAAGGAAAGATTATTGGTATGGGGTAACTATAAGCTGGTATTTCAAACAGGAGATTATTTTGCAGTTAATAATGTAAAAGGATTTTACCCGGCAGTGGAAATACAGTTCACCGTTTTTGACGATGCACATTATCATGTGCCGTTGCTGATCAATCCGTTTGGGTATTCTACCTATCGCGGCAGTTAACAAAGCTTCACGCAAAGACGCAAAGAATAGCCAAGCCGCAATTATTCTTTGCCTCTTTGCGATAACTTCGCGTCTTTGCGTGAAATAAAAACATAACAATGAGTATATCTATTCCATCTGAAAAAAAAGAGCAGTTGTTCAACAGTTTAAAAAAAGCCAATACTGCATTTCAGCAAATTTATCCCGGTGACAGGAGTGAGCGCCAGCCTGTACATACTTTATACGGTGGCGCAAACCTGTTCAAGTATGATGCTGCAAAAACGCTTGGAGCAAGGGCGTTGGAAATATTTGAGACCTATGCGCCCGACCATAAGGTCTTTGGAAAGGTCTTTGGTATGGATACTTCACCGGGTTTCAGCAGCAAAGTGTACAATAAAGTAATTGCAAAACTAAAAGCAGAAGCTATAGAAGATTTCAGGATAGATTTTGAAGATGGCTATGGCAACCGCAGCAATGAGGAAGAAGATGAAACAGCCCGTACCGCGGCACTGGAAGTTGCGAAGGGGATGAAGGAAAACGCATTGCCTCCTTTTATAGGCATAAGGATAAAGCCTTTTACAGAAGAGATGAAGGAAAGGGGATTACGAACGCTGGATATCTTTGTAAGTACCCTGGTAAAAGAAACAGGAGGAAAGCTGCCCGATAATTTTATTGTGATGTTGCCGAAGGTTACCATTCCTGAGCAGCCTGCAACGCTCGCTGATTTTTTTGATATACTGGAATCGGAATTGAAAATGGAAAAGGGCCTTTTGAAAATGGAGATGATGGTGGAGACCACGCAGGCCATTATGTCGATAGACGGAACAAATCCTTTGTACAAATTCATCAAAGCAAGTAACGGAAGATGTATTGCTATGCACTTTGGAACTTATGATTATACAGCAAGCTGCAGCATCACGGCAAAGTACCAGGAAATGGATCATCCCGTTTGCGATTTTGCACATCACATGACAAAGGTTGCGCTGGCACATACGGGCATCTGGTTAAGTGATGGGGCAACCAATACAATGCCCATCGGTCCGCACCGCGGTGATAACTTAACAAAAGAGCAAATGCAGGAGAACATGGATACTGTTCACCGTGCCTGGAAAAAAGGCTATGATCATATCCGTCATTCTTTGTGGAATGGTTTTTACCAGGGATGGGACCTGAACCCGGCACAGTTCCCCATGCGTTACGCAGCGGTATATGCCTTCTTTTTAGAAAGCTATGACGATGCCGTAGAGCGGTTAAAGACCTTTGTGGAAAAAGCCGCAAGGGCAACATTGATCGGTGATGTATTTGATGATGCGGCAACAGGACAGGGCCTGCTGAATTATTTTTTACGGGCATTGAACAGTGGCGCTATCACGGAAGAAGAGGTTTTGGTTACGGGGTTAACGCTTGATGAAATAAGAGGCCGCTCTTTTAAAAAGATATTAGAAAACAGGAAGAAGTAATGGAGCTGTGGGAATTCATAAGGGATAAGCTTTCATCAGGCCGGCAACTGGTATTACTATATGTATTAGAGAGCGAGGGAAGCTCGCCGGGAAGAAAGGGCTTTAAGATGGCAGTTGCTGAAGACCAAACATTTTCCGGCACCATTGGTGGCGGTATCATGGAACATAAGCTTGTGGAAAAAGCGAAGGCTATGTTACAACAAAATGAAACAGATGTTTTACTGATGCGCCAGCATCATGATAAGGAACACGCTAAAGACCGCTCCGGCATGATATGCTCCGGAAGCCAGTTGAATGCATTCATACCATTAACGTCTAAGGACAGGCAAACGATCGAAGATATAATTGCTGCAAAACAAAATACCATCCGGCTTTCAGGAAAAGGAATAATGATCACTGATCTTCCTGCAGGCGGGCTTCAATATAAAACAGGGAAAGAGTGGGTTTATACCGAACCGGTAAAGCAGCAACCGGTAATACATATCATTGGCGGCGGGCACGTGGGTCTTGCCTTATCGGAGCTGATGAAGTTCTTAGGCTTTTATATAAAACTATATGATGACCGACCGGAGCTAAATACGATTGCCGCCAATTCATTTGCCAATGAAAAACATATGGTAAACTATGACGCCATTGCGGAATATTTTGAACAGGCGGAAAATGATTATGTTGTTATCATGACGATCGGGTACCGGACCGATAAGACAGTGCTGAAGCAACTGATCGGCAGATCATTTTTTTATCTTGGCCTTATGGGAAGCGATAATAAAATAAAGATCCTGCTTGATGAATTGGAACAGGAAGGTTTTTCAAGGGATGTATTGAAAAATATCCATACACCAATTGGTCTCAATATCTTAAGCAAAACAACAAAGGAAATTGCCGTTAGCATAGCTGCCGAGATCATACGGGAAAGGAATAAAGCCCTCCCAACGGGGCGAACCTCTGCTGATCCTTCTTAAGAAAAAGAACTACTCCATTCCAGGTCATAAGGATCATCCTTCTTTTTCTTGCAACTGAACAGGAAACAGGTTATGTAAGGAATTCTTATCCTTTGTGTTTCATTATAATCAAACTCGATCCTTCCGCTTATATATGATTCTACAGATGATGTATCAATGGCTTCAAGGAAAGTTGGTACCGCAGCATTGCTGTAACCTATATCATAACGGCGGGTAGCCAGCTTTTCAACTATGTCTTCAAGCACTTCCGGTTTATCAACCGAAGTAGTGAGGTGTAAATTTTTTTTCATGACAAAGGTTTTAATTGTTTACGATACTGTTGTTTCTTTTTTCTATCAATTAGATGCAGCAGGTGCTTAAGGATTTAAAAATGCTTTGTTAAAGAAGAGGGCAAGGGAATGTTAAAGCGCAAAGCAGATGACAGGGAACTTATAAGTGATCAAAAGCAAAAAAAGCTTTAACGGCTTCTTATTAACTGTTGGCATAGTATTCATACATTAACTGTGAATCAAAAAATTAAAAAAATGAAAAGGCTCTTTACGATCGCGGCAGCACTAACAGCGCTGTTATTTATCAGCACAGGCGCCAGTGCACAATACCCTGGTTCCAGGAATATGGAAAGAAGGGGATCGGTGATCCCGGTTCCGCCCCGTCCAAAAGTTGAAATATCTTTGAGCTTTGGAAGCCCGGGTTATGGCAGGGGAGATCGTTACGACAGGTATGACCGTCACCGCCGATACGATCGCCATCGCCGTTACGACCGTTATCACAGGTACGATCGCTATGACCGTCATGACAGGTATGATCGTCACCGCCGTTCTCATCCTTCCAGGAGGTACTAAACAGGCGCATTAATAGACCTTGAACCCAAACGGGCGTTTGGGTTTTTTTATGCGTATTGTACATTGATTTTATTACCGGCGAAAATGAGTAACAAAACTGTGTGTATTTGAATAAATTGTTGCCTTGAAGTGGTTGGTACTTGTGAAGTTCATATCATCGTAGTATTGTGAAAGCACTTGCTGGTTCGTAAAATCAACAGCATTTATCTGTAAGCTTCGTACCGTTTCATCATCTCTTGTCTTTTTTACAATATCCCAGCTTCCTTTAAAGAGTACATTCGCGGAGTTTACATACTCTAAACTGCCATTCGCATAGAAAGTGAAATTTCCATTTGTAAAAGGAAGATCTGAAATGTTGCCACCAAACCCAACCCGGTTTACGTCACTGATCCGCCATGTACCAATAATTCTCTTGTCATAGCTTTTTAAAAAGTCTTTGCTGCAGCTATATAAAATGAAGATGGAAATAAAAAGGCATAGTGTGTAGATACTTTTCATAATATATGTTTTGTGGTGATACTGTAAAATTAGAAACATCATTGAGAGATGTTCCCGCGCAAATAGTTCTTAACAAAATTTTGGAATAGACCGAAGATCAGGAGGCTTGCAGTATGCCCCTGGGTAACACTAACCGTGCAGGATCTTCCCCAGACAGTTAGCTATAATTCAGGGGAGAGCTATCGGGATGGAGAGCCGTGGACATTTTGATATTACCAGGGCCATTTTGAATCTCCATTTACCTTTTTCCAAAAAAAAGGTAGGTAATATTTTGTTCGTACGAAAAATTTCCTATCTTTAGTTCATGAAAGAAATTAAAAAAGATAATAGTCTTCGTGAGCCCACCCGTTCAGAGCTGGAGATACTACAGGTACTATGGCAGTATGGCCCATCTACCGTGCGGTTTGTTAATGACGATTTGAACAAACAAAAACGGGAAGTGCAATACACTTCTACATTAAAGCTGATGCAAATAATGGCGGAGAAAGGTTTATTGAAGCGTAATGAGAGCCAAATGAAACATGTTTACAGTGCAGCCGAAGAAGAGGGCAAAACAAAAGAGGTATTATTAGAACGGTTTGTAAACACAATGTACAACGGATCAGCAAGCGATCTGTTAATGCAATTGCTTGGTAATAAAAAAACATCTCAAAAAGAAATCAATGCTATCAAGGACCTGATAAAGAAACTTGATAAATAGCCATTAAAACATAGCTTATGCAACTATTAATAAATTCACTGGCGTGGACATTTGTTCATTCTCTTTGGGAAGGATTCTTTTGCGCATTGCTGGCAGCTTTGATCATTTCAATAACAGGAAGATCAAAAGCAAGACTGCGCTACAATTTATTGGGAATGGTATTCATGCTTTTCCTCTCTGCCGTATCGATCACTTTCATTGTCCAGTACCAGGAAACAACATCATCTGCATTGGTTGTAACAATTGCAGGAAATGGGGCAGCCGGTACCATTGCTGATAACGCACCGGAAATTATAACGGGAGGATTAACTACTGGCCTTACGGCGTGGCTTAATAATAACACAGGCTTACTCTTACTTACCTGGGGCTTTTTCTTTTTAGTGAACTGTATAAAATTGGCTACCGGCCTGGCCGCTGCTAACCGCCTTAAGTATTATAAAACGCATCCTGTAAATGAAGAATGGATAGTGAAACTGCGGGAGTTGCGGGATATATTAGGTATGCGGCAGTCAATAAACCTGCTGCAATCAGAACTTGTAAAAGTGCCGGCCACACTCGGTTTTTTTAAACCTGTGATCCTTTTACCTGTTGGATTAATAACAAGCATTCCACCTGAGCAGGCAGAAGCTATATTAATGCATGAGCTTGGTCATATCCGCAGGGGTGATTACCTGGTAAATTTCTTTCAACGTTTTGTTGATGCCATATTCTTCTTCAACCCGGGTATAGTTTGGATATCCTCACTGCTGCGGCAGGAAAGAGAAGCGTGCTGCGATGATATAGTTGTTGCGGGGATCGGGCAGAAGCGAAATTATTTAAATGCCCTCGTCAGCTTCCAGGAATACACAATTAACCATAAGTCTTATGTGTTAGGCATCAGCAACAGGCGGCAATACCTGCTCAACCGCGTAAAAAGAATGGTAACAAATGAAAATAAAAAACTGAACCTGGTTGAGAAAGCAGCGCTATTATCAGGTATTCTTTTGTTTTCAGCCTTTACTTATATAGCGCAGGAAAAAGAAGCAGATGCATTGCCTGTTACCATACCTGTTGAGCAGTTCACGGGGCTGCAGCAATCCAATGCACCTATGGCAGAAAAATACCTCGTCGAAACAAAAATACCGGCAGCCAGGAAAGGAAAGAAAAAAGCCAAACCTTATAATAAATCAATAACTGATACCATACCGGTTAAGGAAGATAAAACCAGCAGGCTTAATTCAAGCCCTGAACAAAGATCCTTACCAACAGAAGAAGAGTGGAAAAAAGCTGCGGCTGATGCAGACAGAGTTTTGAAGGAAATTGAACAGATAAAAAATAAGATCGGGGCAAAAAAAGAAAGTATTGGTATTAAGAAAGAAAAATTAAAAGAACAACAGGGAAAAGACGCTAAAGAAGAACAGGCGCTGAAAAATCAAATAGAAAAAGAAAGGACGGAGATAGAAGGGCAAAGGGCGGAATTGGACAGAAAGCGGGCAGAGTTCGGAAATATTAAAAAACAAAATGACAAGATAAAACAGGAGCAAAAAGAAAAACAAAGTGAAATAAAAAATGAATGGAAGACCAGGAAGGGTAATGAATGGGAGAACAGGAAAGCAAGTGAATGGGAGAACAGGAAAAGCAACGAATTTAAAATTGAAAAAAAGAACGGGATCAAAAATGAAATTAAGAATGAGGATAAGAATGAGAAGAAACATGAAAAAGAAGAAAGGGATGAAGAAAAGAGGGCTGAATCAAAAAGGATAACCCAAAAAAGAACGATAACGAAACTCAGGGATTTTCATGATGATAAAGTAAGGGTAGCGAATGATGCCAGGCTCTTTGCATCGCACAAACCTTCCCTGTTTAAATTAAATTCCAAGAAATACAAAATGCAGGAGCACCAATTTAAGCTGGATCAGCAAAAAAACATAAAGCCGCCCAAACCACCTGTCAGCAAGGGAAACCTTAAAAATCCTGCTCCGCCTGAAATGAAAATCTTACCTGCACAGTAGGTAACATTTAAACAAAAATTACAGATACCTTTTTTAAAGGCCAAAAATGGCCTAACGGATAAGCTATGCCCTTTTCATAACTAAATAATAACGCCATGAAAAAAATTATCATCTCCGGTTTTCTCTTTCTTTTTTTCTCCTGCGGCTATAGCCAGGAAGCCGAAACACTTAATGCCCGTGGATTCCACCAGGCCCAAAAAGAAAACTATGCAAGAGCGATAAAACTGTTTACAAAAGCGATCAGTACAGATACTTATTATACCGATGCTTATTATAACCGCGGACTGGCATATTCTAAATTAAAGAAGTATGAACAAGCCATTGCGGATTATACAAAAGCCATCAGTATGCGCCCCCGGTTTAGAATAGCTTACAATAACAGGGGAGCAGATAAGATTGAATTAAAGGATTATGACGGAGCGGTGGAAGATTGCACGATAGCAATTGAACTGGATACATCCTATGCCATGGCCTGGTATAACCGGGGCGTTGCCAGGCTTAAATCAGGAGCGTATGAAAAAGCGATACTTGATTTTGAGCAAGCTATTGCGCTCAACCCGGGCTACACGGAAGCACTTTTGAACAGGAATATTGCAAAAGAAAGATTGAAACAAACGATGGACCTGGCGAAAAAAATGCTCATGAAAATTATTTGATGCCAATAAGAAACGGTGAAAATCAGGTAGATTTATCTTTCCGTTTTAAAAGCATATCATGAAAAGAGCAGGGGTTATTTTATTATTTTTTATATTGGCCAGCCAGGCCATTGTTTATGCCGGGGTTAATCCTTCTAAACCGGTAACTGATACCATTCCGTCCATGCTGTACGGAAATTTTATAGATGATTATGGTATACGCTACCAGGTAACCGATACCCTTTGGACACAACTCCCCAATGTAAAATATCATATCATCAGCTGGAATACTGCAGAGCAATACCTGCTGGCCCGGAATGATGATAAGAATCCGAGCGAAGCAGGATTGTACACCCGGATCGATTACATTAGCTTTAGCAATATGGCTCCTTTTCTCTGGGGATTTTGCCTCACAACATACAATGCGAAGACTGTTGAGGAAGCACAAACAAAAGCAAAGGCCAACAGGGAAAACCCAAGAAAGGGATGTAATGGATACCCGTTCTCGAGGATGAAGCGGGTTGATTAATTGAGTTTGTATTACTACTCCTTAAATTTCATCACATAACAAGCACTTACAAGTAATCCCGCAGGGCATTGGGTCCATTGAATAACGAACAAGGAATACAGAATTTCGAAGTTGTGATCCTGGTAAGGATCGACATTCCTTGCTCGTGATTCCTTGTTCGATATTCAATAAAAAAGCCCTAGCAAGTATTACCTGCAAGGGCTCATTGGAAAACTAAACTGTAATTCTGCTGTAGGGGGAGGGCTCGAATCCGCCAGCTGGCGGACAGTTAGCTATAATTTTTATCTTAATATCATCACACAAAAAGCCCTTACAAGTATTACCTGCAAGGGCTCATTGGAAAACTAAACTGTAATTTTGCTGTAGGGGGAGGGCTCGAATCCGCCAGCTGGCGGACAGTTAGCTATAATTTTTATCTTAATATCATCACACAAAAAGCCCTTACAAGTATTACCTGCAAGGGCTCATTGGAAAACTAAACTGTAATTTTGCTGTAGGGGGAGGGGTCGAATCCGCCAGCCGGCGGACAGTTAGCTATAATTTTTATCTTAATATCATCACACAAAAAGCCCTTACAAGTATTACCTGCAAGGGCTCATTGGAAAACTAAACTGTAATTCTGCTGTAGGGGGAGGGCTCGAACCTCCATGAGGCAGTTAGCTATAACACAAAGTTCGGTGGTCGACCCCGGTCGTTCAACCCGCCTTACAGCGAACCAAACGGCTCTATGTTACGTTTATCCCGTTATCCTCACCCCCGAGACAAGGGGGTATGTCTGCCAAAAATTTCATCACCCCACAATTTTTAAGAACTTACCCCTTATTACCGGGCTTTGTTGATAACACAAACCTAAGGCATTTTACCAATATGTTTAAAATATTTTATCAAATATTTGGAAATTATAGAAAAATTTCAAATATTTGTGAATTAGTTTGAAAAATTTTAAAAACACGAAATAATATGGCGGCTAAATTAAATCTTGACAAATTGGATCTCCAGATCATTCATGAAATGATGGAAACGGCAGAGATCTCTTATGCCGAACTGGGAAAAAAATTGTTTGTCAGTGGCGGTACTATCCATGTCCGCATAAAAAAGCTACAGGAATTCGGCATTGTCAAAGGTACAAAGCTGAACGTGGACCTGAAACAACTCGGATATGATATAACTGCCTTTGTTGGAATTTACCTGGAAAAGAGCTCATTATATGATGCTGTTGCCAAAGACCTGATGAATATACCCGAGATCGTGCGGCTGAATTATATTACCGGTAACTACAGCATGTTCATTGAAGTGGTTTGTAAAGACATCAACCAGTTGCGTTCTGTTCTGCATGATGAACTGCAAAAAATAAAAGGTATTGATCGTACAGAAACTTTTATCTCTTTGGAAGAAGGGTTTAACAGGAATGTGCAGGTGGCACCCGGAACATGATTTGATAATTTGAAGATTTGATAATTTGAAGATGATGAGAACCCTTTAACTTGAAGACATCATCAAATCACCAAATCACTCAGCTTTTTACATCAACAGCATCTCTTAACCCATTCCCCAATAAATTAAACGCAAGCACCAGCAACATAATAGCAAAGCCGGGTATCAGTGCCAGCATTGGGTTGTGCGTAATGATAAAATTATAATTCTCCTTTATCATTAATCCCCAGCTGGGTTGCGGTGGCTGGATACCGATCCCTAAAAAGCTTAAGCCTGCTTCTACTATTATTGCCGTTGCAAAATTACCTGCAGCGATAACCATCACGGGTCCCATTATGTTTGGTAAAATATGACGAAGGATGATGCGGCTGTTCTTTAACCCCAAAGCTTTTGCCGCCTGAACATATTCCATTTCTTTGAGCGCCATTACCTGTCCGCGTATCAAACGTGCTACACTAACCCACATGGTTAGCCCAACAGCAACGAAGATCTGCCAGAATCCTTTTCCCATGGCCATGGTGATGGCGAATACCAATAATAGGGTAGGAATGCTCCAGGTAACATTCACCAGCCACATGATCAATTCATCAACCCATCCCCTGTAATAGCCTGCCAGTGCACCTAATATGATACCAAGCGTTAAGGAAATGAGTACCGCAATTAATCCAACGGCGAGGCTAACCCTGGTTCCGATAATTAAACGGCTCAGGATATCCCTTCCGAATTTATCGGTGCCAAGCCAGTATTTTTTTTTGAAGAGGAGTTGTTCAATAGCCTTCGGATCATTGTTGGTAAGCTGGCTGATGGAATAATATTGAACAACAGTTGTGTCGTCATCAATGAATTTATTCACCAGCAGGGAATCGTTTTTGATCTCATAGCCTGTAATGGGTAAGTAGCGGTAATCATTCCTTTTGCCTGAGATCAGTTGCTTAGCCCAACCCGTGCCGGTATTTTTTCTTTCCGGTATTTTTAAAAAGAGCTGGGTATAGCCTGCCTTCTTTGCCTGTATCTCTACCGTTTGCAGGTCGGCATTGGGTGAATTATCGGGAGCAATAACATAACCGAGCAGGGAAACAAGTACAGCAAGTACAATAATAATAAGTCCAAACAAAGCGCCCTTATTTTTTTTAAGCCGCTTCCATATTTCAGTTTTAAAAGAAAAGTTGCCGGATGCCATACTGTAAATTACTAATTAGGGCTTTATTTTACTTTTCTTTCTTTCCAGGAGTAAGACCCGAAACTGCCCAGCCAGCCCGCAATTACGGTGTATATGATATGATAGGGCTGCATCAGTGGAAATGCCAATAGCATGGATTGTTTATTAAAGAACTTTGCAACCGGGTAAAGAAAGATAAGTTCTACAAATGTTTTTAAGATCAGTAAGCATAACCATACTTCTAAAATTGAAAATTGAGCATTTAAAATTGAGCATTGAAAATTTCTGAAGACTGCAATAACAGGCAATACAACCAGCACAACATTAACGATATAAACCAGGAGCAACACCGCAAATATCCTTTTATCATCGTACTTCCCCGCCTTGCTTGCCCATCTTATTCGCTGGCTGAAAAATTCTCCTGTTGAATTTACCGGCTGTGTATGCACTATTGCATCTTTAGACTTTAAGAACATTACTTTACCGGGATAACGCTTATATATCTTATGCATCAGCAGCATGTCATCACCGCTGGCAATATCATCAATGCCTGCAAAGCCGCCCACTTCTTCAAATGCTTTTTTTGTATAGGCCATGTTTGCGCCATTGCACATGCTGTGTATCTTTTTATGGACCGATGCGCCGGTGATCCCCTGCAGTGTCATAAAATCAAGCGCCTGGAAAAACTCAATGAATTTGTTACTGCAGTCAATAGATACAGGCGCTGCAATAAAAGCCGGCTCATACTGTTCATAAAAAGAGGCAAGGGTTTGAAGCCAGTGTTGCGTAACGATACAGTCAGCATCGGTGGTAACGATCAATTCACCCGTAGCCTGGCGAACGGCAGTTTCAATGGCTTTCTTTTTATAGGAATTCAGTTTTTGATCAGCAAGAATATCTTTTAATGAAATGAGCCGCAGATTTGTTGCAGGGTGAGCTGAAATAATTTCAGCGGTCTTATCGGTAGAGTGATCATCAACCACAATGACCTCAAAAAATTCTTTGGGATAGAATTGACTGGCTATGGAATCCAGGCATGCAGCAATATTCTCTTCTTCGTTCCTGGCAGCTATGATGACAGATATCCGGGTTGCCGGCTGATAGTTTTGGATCTGCGCCTTGTGATCAGGAATATTAAGCCAGCTTCTCCAATAGTAAAGAATGAGTGAAAAATAGGCGCCGAAAATTAACAGTAAAATGATGAGTAAAGCCTGCTGCATAATGGTTTGCCGTACAAGAGTGCGACGCAAGGATGTTAAATTTTGCACTTAAGCCGGTAACACAAAAATAATTTTTAAAAATTCAAATGAATCATTATCTTTGGATAGTTGCATAAACAACCATATGTCAAACAACCAATTTAAGAAAGGGGAATTATACAGTTTTATAACAGGCAAAGCAAGTACGGCGATCGGCAGGAGGCTGCAGAAGAATTTTAAGCAGGCCAATATTGAAATAACCATTGAACAGTGGAGCGTGCTTTATCACCTGTGGAAGGAAGATGGCATGAGCCAGCAGCAATTATGCGATGCAACATTCAGGGATAAGCCAAGCATTACAAGGCTGGTTGATAACCTGGAAAAACTAAAACTGGTAAAAAGAAATGCATCGAAGGAAGACCGCCGGAAGAACCTGATCGTTTTAAGTCCGCTGGGAAAAGAACTGGAAGAACAATGCATGGAAATTGCCAACAACACTTTGAACGAAGCATTGCAGGGTGTAACCAACGGGCAGATCGAGATTGCGAAAGAGGTGTTGCAGATGGTTTATGATAATCTCAAATAATGTTTCTGGTTACTCGTTTCTTGTTGGGAAGCCTGATGATTTATAGAGTGCTCAGGAACGAGTAACAAGTAACAAGTAACGGGAAACAAGAAGCGATCTTTTTATAAGCGGGTATATTAATTTTAAAAAACGTTTTTATGAATACAAAGACATCTACAGTATCATTAAAAGGCGGCGAATGGCTGATCAAAGAAAGCAATGCATTTGAAACCTTTATGCCTGAAGACTTCAATGAAGAACAACTGATGGTAAAGGAAATGTGTTTACAGTTCCTGGGCAGCGAAGTGTTGCCGATCGTTGACCGCATTGATAAGATGGAAGCGGGGCTCATGCCTTCGCTGATGATCAAAGCGGGTGAGCAGGGACTTTTAGGAACTTCTGTGCCGGAGGACCTGGGCGGACTGGGAAAAGATTTTATTACTTCTACCATCGTTAATGAAGGTCTTGGCGGCGGTTATTCTTTCAGCGTTGCCATTGCAGCACATACGGGTATCGGCACTTTGCCCATTTTATATTTTGGTACAGAAGAGCAAAAGAAAAAATATATTCCGAAGCTGGCAAGTGGTGAATGGAAAGGCGCATACGGATTAACCGAACCCAACAGCGGCAGCGATGCCCTTGGCGCAAAAACAACAGCCATACTTTCTGCCGATGGCAAACATTATATATTGAACGGGCAAAAATGCTGGATCACCAACGGGGGCTTTGCAGATGTATATACCGTGTTTGCAAAGATCGATGGCGATAAATTCTCCACCTTTATTGTTGAGCGTGGCATGCCTGGTTTTACACAGGGACCAGAAGAGCACAAGATGGGTATCAAGGGATCATCAACCGTGCAGTTGTATTTCCAGGATTGTAAAGTGCCGGTAGAGAATTTACTGGGTGAGATCGGCAAGGGCCATATCATTGCATTCAACATTTTAAATATCGGCCGCTTAAAATTATGTGCCGCTGCAATTGGCGGAAGTAAAATGGCGCTGAGCTCTTCGATAGTATATGCAAAAACAAGGGAACAGTTCAAAACCGCCATTGCAAATTTTGGCGCAATAAAATATAAGCTTGCCGAAATGGCCATTCGCATCTTCGCCAGCGAGAGTGCATTATACCGCACCAGCAAATGGATAGATGATAAGGAAATAGAACTGGCTACGGCAGGTAAGCCATTTGCAGAAGCCCTGCTTGGCGCTGCAGAAGAATTTGCAGTGGAGTGCGCCATACTAAAAGTGCATGGCAGCGAAGTATTGGATTACGTGGTGGACGAAGGCGTACAGGTGCACGGCGGTAATGGTTTCAGCGATGAGTATGCAGCGAGCCGTGCCTACCGCGACAGCCGTATCAACCGCATTTACGAAGGCACTAACGAGATCAACCGCTTGCTTACCGTTGATATGATATTGAAAAGGGCAATGAAGGGCAAACTCGACCTGATGGGCCCGGCGATGGCGGTTTCAAAAGAATTGATGAGCATACCTGAATTTGGAAATGATGACGAAGGCGCATTTGCAAAAGAGCGGAAGACCATCGTAAATATGAAGAAAGCCATTTTAATGGTTGCGGGCGCTGCCGTACAAAAGCTGATGATGAAGATACAGGACGAGCAGGAGATACTGATGAATATTGCCGACATGGCCATTGAAACATTCGAGGCCGAGAGCACCCTGCTGCGTATCATTAAGATGGCGGATAAGCAGGGAGAAGCGGCATCGCAGGTGAAGGTTGATATGATGCATTGCTACCTGAATGATGCGGTAGATAAGGTTAACAAGGCCGGCAAGGAAGCCATCAATGGCTTCGCTACCGGCGATGAGCAGCGCATGATGCTGTTGGGCTTAAAGCGCTTTACCAAGACAGATCCCTTTAACAGCAAGGATGCCCGCCGCAGGATCGCTGATAAACTCATAGCTGAGAACCGGTATCCCTGGTAAGCTTACTTAAAGACTAATTTTTTATAGAAACACTTCATTTATTGAAGTGTTTTGTTTTTTACCACGGAGACACGGAGAATTTACACGGAGAACACAGAGATGTTCTTTGCTTGCTCTTTGCTTATTCCTCTCAGTGTTCTTTGTGCCCATCTCCGTGTCTCCGTGGTAAAAAACAAAAAGAGGGGAATTAATTCAACATCACGAGGCGCAAAACCTCCCTAAAAATTATTTTAGCACATATTATTTTATTGGTACAGTTTTAGTGTGCTAAAGCTGTAAACCAAAAAACGTTATGGCAAAAAAGAAATCAGCCAAAGCTCCGGCTAAGAAAAAAGCAGCGGTTAAAAAAGCTGCTCCAAAAAGGGCAGCAGCTAAAAAAGCGGCCCCCAAAAAAGCAGCAGCAAAGAAGTCAGTAAAGAAAAAAGCAGTGGTTAAAAAGGCCGCTCCAAAAAGATCAGCACCAAAAAAGGCGGCTCCCATAAAGAAGAAAGCAGCGGCAAAGAAAGCGCCGGTAAAAAAAGCAGCGCCTAAAAAGCCTGCTTCAAAACCAGTACAGGTCACAAAGAAGAGAACAGCAGCAGTAAAAACACCGGTACCAAAAGCACCGGCCAAAGAAAATCTTCCACCGGCTTCCGAGCTTTCGGAAGAGATGGCGGAAAAGGCGGTTCATGAAGAAAAGGAAAACCAGTCGATGATGCAAAGTAGCCAGGGTGCAGAAGCATTGGAAAAAAAGGAAGACCCCATAATGGCATTCGACATGCATATGGCACAGAAGGCATCATCGAAAGGAGACCGGCACAATAAGTTGCGGGCTTCATCAACAGGACAAAGACCACTGCGGCCTTCAGGTAAAAAGCCGTTGTGGAACAGGAAATAAGCGCACATTACCTCCATATATATCAAGTGAGATATCGGGCACCTGTTAACCGATTCCGTAAATTTGTTAACTGGTTATTGATGACAAAAAAAGATTGACTGATCACTCAGCCAATCTTTTTTATTTTATAACGGAATGTCATGTTGAGCTTGTCGAAACATGTTGCGGAGCGTTCGCCAATCCGTCTTCGACAGGCTCAGACTGACAGTCTGATTTGAAGATTTGATAATTTGGTGATTTGATGATGGGGGAACCAGCAGACGCCCACACATCTTCAAATTATCAAATCACCAAATCTTCAAATTGATTTAGTGTCGTTTAAAATACTGTATCTCCTGCTCATGTTTTTTCGCGGCGGCAAGGCTCGCAAATGTGCCCAGGTTACGGCGCTTGTTTGTTTTCGGGTTCTTCTTCCTGGAGTAAATGCGGTATTCGCCCGATTTTAATTTCCGTATCATATTACAACGTGCTGTCATGTTGAGCTTGTCGAAACATGGTGCAGAGCGTTCGCTAAATCCGTCTTCGTCAAGCTCAGACTGACAGTCTTTTTTTGAAAATTTGGTATAATTGAACTCCTATACGGATTAACTAATTAACCAATTAACGACTTCCTCAGGCCCTGTCGTCGTCATCATCATCTTCTTCGTCATCATCTTCATCCTCGTTTAACTCATCCTCAGTGAGTATGAGCTCATCATCCAGGGGTTCTTCTTCAATTTCCTCTTCTTCCCCTTCCAGTATGTCCTCGCCTTCGCGGCCGGCGGCATAGTTACTGGTATCCTTCATGGGGTCAAGCTTGTCTTTTTTGTCGGTGTTGGGGGTATTCTTTTTCATGCTGCATGTTTTAATTTCTATAAAAGAAAAACTATGCCAGTTTTAAAATGTTAATTGAACCACATAGGAAGATAGGAAACATAGGGCGACAGGGGCGTAGTAAGTTCAACCTGACAGAACAAAAGGGGGTGAAACAACGAATGCCTGGGGTTAGAGAAGTAAATACTGCTTACGAAGTTTTAAAACATTCGTAAAAAAACTGCGGTCAGAAACATCAATACATTTCTCCTTCCATCATTGGCTCCAGCATTTCCATAGGACTGCGTCCCATCTGCTGCAGTATGGTATTGCAGCGGTGAAGCAGGGGAGCAGGAAGGTCGCCGGTATATGCATGGTTCCAGAAAGTAAGGAGCAGGTTCTGCTGTATGGGCGTAAGCGGCTCTTTCATTTTAAGGATCAGGCAGTGCAGTGCCGAAAGCTCCTCATCCTGCAGGTGATTGAAGGCATTGTTTGCCAACAGGTCGCTTGTAAGGGAAAGGATCGTTTTGTTTTGCAACATGATCTTGATTTTTAGTAAAAGAAATTGTTGGTAATTATTTTAACCAACCCGTTTTATTTTTATAAGATCTTTCATTTGGGGAATCGCTGCCACAGTTATCTTTCCTCTTCCTGCGCATCCGGCCCATGCACCAGGTCATCCGGGTCAACCTCGTCATTGTCCCTTACTGTTTTTGTTGGCGGCGTTTTGTGCACCAGCTCATCAATATCCTCTTCATCATGACCACCGGTAGGCTCAAAGTGCTGCTCGTGGGCCATTTCATCGCCATCCCTTTCTTTGTCCCCGTTTTTTTTCAGCGGTATCCGCTTTCTTTTTCTTTTCAGGGGGTTGGTATCCGCCTCCAGTTGAAGGCCGGCCTTTACGCTTTCGTCTGTTTTATGTTTTTCCATAATACTATATAAGAAAAAAAGCGTGCCAAACTCAGAAACCAGGGCCTGCGCAGGCTGTGCCGGCCATTGTTTATATCTTTTGGATGGGTAAGCCTTTTTGCGATACAATCTCAAACTATAACGTGAAGAAAAGGTAAAGATTATGTTATGGAAATGTGATGTGGAGAGAATGTGGATTGCGGGGTAAAGACAAATTTTACCACAAAGACACAAAGAATTTTACACGAAGAACACAAAGATGATCTTTCGTTAGCCTGTTTTCCCTCTCTGTGTTCTCCGTGCCCATCTTCGTGTCTTTGTGGTAAAAAATTCTTAGGGGTTACTCCTGGAAGCAATCTTATTTTTTTAAAACTTCATACAACTGCTGGTGTATATACATTTTTTCTTTACCGATCTTTATACTCTTCATTAAGCCGATCTCCTCGAGGCGGGTAAGATACAGCCCGGCGGTTTTCTTTTTTACAATTCCTGCGTCTTCTAAATATTTGCGTTTACAATAAGGCTGGGAAAAAATGATCTCCAGCAATTCTTTCGAATAAATATCGGGGACTTTTTCCTTTAATAATTTTTCTGTTTCCTTCATCATCAGCAGGATCTCATCAATTTTTTGTTGGGTGTACAGGGCAGTGTCTTCCACGGCATTCAGCATAAATAATATCCAGCTTTCCCATTGTTCTTTTTCTGTTACCTGGTTTAAGCCATTATAGTAAGCCTTTTTATTTTCAATGATATATTTACTGAGGTAGAGTACCGGTAGTTCCAGCAGGTCATGCATGATCAAAAAAAGTATATTCAGTATCCTTCCTGTTCTTCCATTACCATCGTTGAACGGGTGTATGGCTTCAAACTGGTAGTGCATAACTGCCATCTTTATTAAAATATCCGTGTCATCATCAGCCGTATTCATATAGTCTTCCAGGTTCTTCAGTTTCTTTCTTATTATGTCTTCACCCTCCGGGGGCGTATAAATAACTTCGCCCGTGCCTGTGTTTAAGATCTTTGTTCCTGTTGTTTTGCGAACGCTGTCATTGGTCTCCTTAATGATATTGAAGATCTTTATAATGAGGTTGGTATTTAAAAACCCCTTTTCCTTTACAAAATTATAGCCCTGCCATAGCGCTTCCTGGTAATGCAGTACTTCTTTAACAGCAGCATTCGTTACTATTTTATCGGAAGAAAAGGCCTGGTACAACTCATCATTGGTAGTAACGATATTTTCTATTTCAGAGCTTAGTTTTGCTTCCTGTAATCCAATGGTATTAATGAGCATACTTTGATTGGGCAACAGTTTACAGGATCCTGCAAGTTTCGCCAATGCCTTATGGGCCCGGATAGTTTTTTTTAAAACAGTCCTGTTTTCCATATCTCCCTTCGGGGGCAGATCGGGAAGATCATTGAAAGGCCGGTCTCTTCTAAATGCATTCATATTGAACGAGGGCAATACGGTGCTATTAATGCCCTCGTTGTAAAGATAAGGGCATTTGCCGGCCTTATGCAATAAACAGGGGCAAAAATTTGAATAAAATGCCCCTGTTTTAGGAAAGGAGGTCAAAAAACCAAGGTTTTGACTCATATTTTATGACATAGTTCAATTTGGGGTGGATTGGAGAGGTTAACCACAAAAACACAGAGAACTTGCACGAAGAACACAAAGATGATTTTCGCTTGCTGCTGATAAAAGGTATTGGCTTCTCTGTGTTCTCTGTGCCCATCTCCGTGGTAAAAACCATGGAAACCCATCCTTATGTGTTATTCCCTTTAATTATTATATTTACCTGCTAAACGTTTACCCGGTATGAATAAAAGCCTTAGATCAGCGATCCTGCTTGCAGGTTTTTTATTACTGCTTATATCATCCTGCAAACACAGCGATGACCTTCAGCCGGTATCGCCCAACCCGCCAGTCGTGCCCGTTGATGATGCTACGCAGGTGATAGCCAATGTTTCGGGTATTGTGCTGGATGAAAATAATGTTCCTGTTGCTGGTGCATCGGTTAGCAGTAATACGGCTACCGCCACTACCAATGCCTTTGGTATGTTCTACCTGGGTAATATTTCCCTGTCTAAAAATAATGGAAGCGTTACCGTTACCAAAACCGGCTATTATAAAGGCGTGCGCAGTTTCAAAACCACGGCCGGTAAGAACCACAGCGTGAAGATCCAATTGATGCAGAAAATTTTATCGGGAACTTTGAACGCCGCAAGTGGCGGTAATATAAATTCAAATGGAGGTGCCGTTATCAATTTTCCTGCCGGGGCTTTTGTAACCAGTACCGGCGCTGCTTATAGCGGTACGGTAAATGTTTACAGCCGCTGGATAGACCCTACGGCAAAGAATCTTCCCTACATTATACCCGGCGACCTGAGGGGAGTGGGCACCAACAATGCAGAAAGTATATTAATAACTTATGGTATGGTGGGTGCAGAGATCGAGGACGCAAGCGGCAACCCGCTGTCTATAGCTCCCGGCAAAACTGCCGGCATTAGTTTTCCAATACCGGCGGCCTTATCGGCAACAGCGCCTGCAACCATTGCGCTCTGGCATTTTGATAATGCTGCTGCCCGCTGGAGAGAAGAAGGTGTGGCTGTAAGATCCGGGAATAACTACACGGCGCAGGTAAATAAATTTTCTTTCTGGAACTGCGATGAAGCCAACAGTGATTTTATTGTGCTGGACTTTACCCTTATCAATTCTGCCAATGGTATGCCGCTGGTGAATACCGCTGTAAGGATAAGGGTAGCATCAGGCAATGCAAGCGCTAATGGCGTAACCAATGGCAGTGGATTTGTTTCGGGGCTGGTGCCAAAAAATGAATTGCTTGTTTTGGAAGTAATTGCCGGGGATTGTACCACCCCGCTGTATTCACAAAATATCGGTCCCTTCAGTGGTAACACAAGTTTGGGAAATATCAATGTAAACCTGCAGGGATCCATGTTCATTAATTTTACAGGTAAGATCGTTAACTGCAGTGCAGCCCCGGTAACCAATGGTTATATCAGCCTTTCCGGCTCGGGCGGCAACAATGCGTTCGCCAATACCGATGCTTCGGGTAATTTTTCATTTACCATATTGAACTGCACCGGCAGCAACCTGAGCTACAGTTATCTCGCGTTTGACAATACAACTTCGCAGCAGAGTAGTATCATAAGCGGAACGGCAACTACATCAACAGTTAACCTGGGCACCATAACCGCCTGCAGCACCGTAGTAACGGGTACGGATATTTATATTGCCGGTTATGAACTGCCAACCACACCCACGCAAAATAATATAGCAAAGCTTTGGAAGAATGGTGTGGCAACCAGTTTAACCGATGGTACAAAGAACGGGCGGGCCAATTCTGTGTACGTGCTGGGCAACAATGTATATGTATGCGGTATCGAACAGGATATGGCCACCAATTTCAGTTTTGCCAGGGTTTGGAAGAACGGTGTGGCTACCAATTTAACCAGCGGGAACAATTACGCAGAGGCCAACGGGGTCTTTGCGGTTGGTACGGATGTATTTGTAACCGGGAGAGAAGGAGCTATCGCTAAAGTATGGAAGAACGGGGTTGCTACGAGTTTAAACAATCCCGGCAACAGCGCAAATGGTAGTGCAATATTTGTATCCGGTACGGATGTGTATGTTGCCGGCTCCATCGGCGGTAATGGTACGGTATGGAAAAATGGCAGTATACTTTTTATGTCGGGGAGCTCACACTACAATTCAATTGCTGTGGTGGGCACCGATGTATATGTATCGGGCACGGGGAATTACGGGATGAAAAATATAGCCGTGACCTGGAAGAACGGCACCCCCACAGACCTGTCCAATGGCGCTGCTGACGCAATGGCAAACGCTATAGCTGTATCCGGAACAGATGTTTATGCTGTTGGAGAAGAAAAAAATATCAGCGATAATTTTTGGGTAGCCAAATTATGGAAGAACGGGGTTGTTACCAACCTCACCAACGGGCTTAACTACGGAGGCGCCAGCGCGGTGAAACTGTTGGGTACCGATGTATATGTTTGCGGGCATGACAATAACGCTGCCGGCAACCAGGTGGTAACTTTGTGGAAGAATGGCTTCCCTGTCATTATTTCGGATGTAACAAGGAATGCTTTTGGGGGAGCGTTGTTTGTGAAGTAGGGAACGAATATCGAACAAGGAACAAGGAATGTCCAACAAGGAAGGAAAGGTCAACCTGCTTCTAAATTCAATATTCCTTGTTCATTATTCAATTCCGTGCCCATCTCCGTGTCTCCGTGGTAAAAAATCCGTGTCTCCGTGGTAAAAAAAAATCTTGTGGCTCTTTTTTGTGGCCGAATTGATTTGGCCACAAAAAACGGCCACAACCTTTATCTTTGTCTTCTAAACTCCATTTTTATGCCCGAAATAAAAGACGTGCGGAAACTCACCGGGCTGAGCCAGGGCGCTATGGCCGGGTGGCTCGGCGTATCAAGAAGCCTTTTACAATTTGTTGAAAATGGCCGGCGCAGCCTGCCTTTTGAAGCGACCAGGAAAATGGCCGCCATGCTCCTTTTGTCTGAACAACTAAAGAACAGCACAGATCCGGCAAAAGGCAGCAGCCCCGTCAGCGATCCCGCAAAACTCGCTGAGCGCCATCGTAAAAAAATGGCATTTTACCAGCGAAGTGCTGCGGGACTCAATATAAAGCTGACCAGGCTCCGGCAGCTGCACCCGAAACTCAATACCCGCATGGCCCTGCTGGAAGCCATGAAGAACAGTGATATAGAATGGTACAGCGCCAGCCCCGGCGACCATAAAAGGATGGAATACATTGAATGGTACAGCAGCGAACGCCTGCCCCGTACCGGGCTGGAGGAACAGGAGCTTTTGGAAGACAAGATAGAGACCTACCTGGCTTATGCGGAACTGCACAGGAAGAGGAGGGAGTGGTATGAGGGGATGGTGGGGGAATAGCCCGGCCTAAAAGAACTAACTGGGGGCTTACAAAACTTAAAATTTCTTCAAAATCAACTCTTTTAACTGTTTGATTGCTTCAGGCGAAAATTGGATAGACTGACTAACTTTTCCTGGTATTTGCCTGTTACTTGACCCATAAGTGTCTAGTTGAAGATATTTTCTTCCTGCTTTATCATGAACAATGTAAAAACTACATTCTGTTTTTCCATGAATATGTTCCTTATCCTTATAGCCTTCTTTGATGTTTTGTACTAATGCCATTTTGAAAATATTTTATTCTGCGTAAAATAACAATTAAGGTAGGCAAATTTGCTCGGAATAGCTTGTTATTACATATTAAATGGAAATAATTTAAAGTTTGTCGTATTTTGTTTTATTACAGCCAAACTATATGTCACTATTCGAGGAAAGCGTTGATTTTAAAGAATTGTTTCTTACTCTGTATAATGCTAAGACAGAATCAGGAGTAGCCGATTTAATTAATAAATATCCAGATACTTTTAAAAGTGAAAACTGGGTTCCCATTGGCGGCAATTTTAGTAACTACGGTATTATTGAAAACCAACAATCTAACCCAATTGCTGCCTTAGTAGAAAAAGTCACAAATTCAATTGACGCTATTCTAACAAAAAAATGTTTAGAGTCAGGAATTAAACCCGAATCTGATGACGCTCCTAAATCAATGGATGCAGCAGTAAAACTATTCTTTCCCGACTACAAGCAATGGGATTTAACAACATTTAGACGTAAGCAGGCTGAAGATATCCAAGTAATTGCCGATGGGCCACCAAGAGATACTGCCGTAATTATTTATGACAATGGCGAAGGTCAACATCCAGAAAAATTTGATGATACTTTTCTTTCCTTGGTAAGGGGAAATAAGAACAAAATAATGTTTGTGCAGGGTAAGTATAACATGGGAGGTTCCGGTTCTATTGTATTTTGTGGGAAGAAGGGTTATTCATTAATCGGATCTAAAAAATTCGATGATACAGGTCAATTTGGTTTTACATTAGTTAGAGAACATCCATTTGAGAAAGGAGAAGCTGCACACAATAAGAATACCTGGTATGAATTTTTAAAAATAGATGGAAAAGTACCTGCTTTTGATTTGAAAGGCGAAATAGATTTAAAACTGTTAAACAGAAAATTCAAAACGGGTACTGTTATAAAATTATATTCTTATCAATTCCCTTCTGGTTACTCTGGCTTTGCACAAGATTTGAATCAAAGCTTTAATGAATTTTTATTTGAACCCGTGCTTCCCATATTTACAGTAGATAATAAAGAAAGGTATCCGAATAATAAAGTATTAGAAATGGATCTCTTCGGATTAAAAAGAAGACTAGAAGAAGATAGAAACTATATTGATTCCTTCTTTTCTGAAACTTACACCGATGCGTTGTTTGGAGAGATGAAAGTGACTTGCTATGTGTTTAAAGCAAAGGTCGGAGATAACGATGTTAAAAAGACCAAAGAAAATATCAGGCGTTTCTTTTTTAAGAATAACATGTCTGTAATGTTCTCTATTAATGGACAAGCCCATGGACATTATACCTCTGAGTTTATAACAAGAACTTTAAAACTGAATTTATTAAAAGATTACTTGCTTATTCATGTTGACTGTACAAAAATGAAGTATGAATTTAGGAAGGAGTTATTCATGGCTTCCAGAGATAGACTTAGACAAGGGGATGAATCCAATGAACTAAGAGAATATTTGGGTAAGCATTTAAGAAAAAGCCAACTTGATGAAATTAATAAGAAAAGAAAAGATTCGATAGGTCTAGAAAGTGAGGATACCAACGAGTTATTAAAATCATTTGCAAAGAATCTTCCCAAGGATTCTGACCTATTTAAGCTACTACAAAACACTTTAAAACTAGAAGAGAAAAAAGATAAGGAAAAGAAACCCCCGGAAAAGAAAGACAAAGAAAAAGAAGAGCGTGAACCCTTTAACCCCAAGCGTTTCCCATCCTTTTTTAAATTATATAATAAAACCAGTGGCGATAGAACAGTTATAACAATACCACAGGGGGGAGAAAAAACTATTAAGTTTAATACGGATGTGGAAAATGGTTATTTTGATAGAACTGAAGATCCTGGCGCTTTAGAAATTGCGCTATTACAAATAAATCAGAATGATGTAAGTGGCGGGGATCAAAAGGGAGAACAAACTGCCATTGGTTCTTTGATAAACATTATAAAAAGCAGCCCCAATAATGGCACTATAAAACTTACTTTAAATCCGACTGATGAGTTAAAAGTTGGGGATGAAATACAGATTAAAGCTTCTTTATCCGGACCAGGAGAGCCTTTTGAAGAACTGATCTGGTTAAAGATTAAGGATAAAGAAGCTCCTAAATTAAGTACGCCAAAAGAGTCAGAAAGTCTTGATAATATTGGCTTGCCACAATTGCAAAAAGTTAAGGAAGCAGATTGGCCAACATTAGAAGCGGCTGGAGTTTCTATGAATTATGGAACGGTGATGTCGCCCATGGGAGATGGTAATACTTTGGAAAAAATATACATCAATTTGGACAGAATGTATTTTTTAAATTATAGAAGTAAACTTAAATCTGAAGATTCAATCATTGTAGCAGAAAAGCGATTTTTAGCATCAGTATATTTTCATACGCTTTTCTTGTACATGATTACTAAAAAGCGAAATTATAAACTTTCATTGATTAAAGATGGCAATGATGATGAAGTAACTATCGACGATTATTTGAGAGATGTATTTGATAGTTACTATTCTGATTTTTTATTGAATTTTGGAATGGAACAATTAATTAATTCACTGGAAGATTAGAAATTTAGAATTTCATTTCGTTATTTAAACCGCAAAAGCGATTTTTAATTCACTTACAAAAGGATCTAAGCCATCCTTATCAATTCTTTTAGGTTTAGAATATCTTAACATTTCCATAATTAATGCGAAGATGATTTCTTTATGTTCAACTTCACAAATGAAATCCGAGATTTCTATTTGTCCAATCGGAACGTTACCTTGGAAAATAAACCAAAACAGTTTTCCAAGCTGAAAAATATCTGATTTTTCATCAATTTTGCAATCAAATCCTAATCCTGCTTCTTCGGTAATGAATTTATTAACAGCTTCTGGTGAAAGCCATCCAAAAGGTCCAATTTTTTCTCCTAAATCATCATAATCTTTATCTCTACTGCCACTTAAACCTAAGTCCCCAATTTTCCATATAATTTTTTCTTCCTCGCCATCTTCATAAAAAAGAAGTATATTATCAGGCTTTATATCTCTATGATAATATTCTTCTAAATGAAGTTGTTGTATTGCGTCATAAATATTAATGCAAAACTTTACTTTTTCTTGACTATCAACCTCTTTTTTAGCTAACATATACTCTTTCAAATCTGTATCGGCTTTCTCCATAACATAATAAGGAAATTCTTTTCCATCAATGTTTACAATACCATCAAAATTAATCTCAATTATGTTGTTTTTTTTCTTGTCTTTCAATTCTGTCAGTATGCCTATTTCATTTATAAACCTTCCATAACGCCTTTTTATGTGTTCTTTAGTATGTCTATTTGGTTTATAATAATTTGAAATTTTTATAACTTGATCTTTGGCTTCATCATTTTTTGTATAAACTGTAAATACACTTGAATTACCTCCTTTTGAGCCTTTTTTTTCATTTAAGTATTTTAAGTAGAAGACTTGACCATCAGACTCAATAAAGTTATTTTCTTCAATTAAAGTACCATCTTCACGTTCAGATAAAATTATTTTATTAAAAATATGCTGCATACTAAAAATAATATTTTCGTGTTGCTGCTTGAAGTTTATCAATATCAAGGGAATAATAGTCTTGGTTTTTAATTAAATCGTTGTCTTTCTGGGAATAAAAATCCATGACATCAATAAGGGTTAGATTTCTCTCATTCTGCAAAGGTGTACTTTCTCTATTTAACAAAAGCTCATTAAAAAACTTTAATCGTTCCTCTCTTGCTTTTTTCGTGTGGGAAAGACTGACGCAATTATTAGCATAATCTTGTAATGCAAAACACTTTTCATTTGATGGAGAAATATCTTCAGCGATTAAAACAAGAATTTTATAAAAATAACCTAAAATAGTTAAGTCTAATGTCTTGCTTTTATTTATAAAGTCAAACAAAGTATAGAAGTCACTTCTTTGTTTGTACCGAGTATTCTTAAAAGGGAAAATGTCATTTAATTTAATTAGTATTTCTAATATCTCTTTAAATTGAGCTTCCAACTCTTCTGCATCAGCAAACTTGAATTCTGTATCAGCGTAGAACTTATCTACAGTAAATTTTCTTTCCGTTATTCCATATTTTAAGTTAGTTATTAATTCTGCAATAAAATCTAAGTCATTTAGTCGATTCAAACTTATATCAGTAAAGAGTTCTAAGGATTCAAATTCTGGATAATCAGATATTTTCTCAACTAGTGTTTGCAAAACAGTATTTGAATACTGAGCTTTAAGTATTTCAGGCCTATTTAATTTTGATCCAAACTTATTTACTCTGTAATAAAAATCTTCAATTTCAGCTTTGCTCGCTTTAGTGATATTACAAACAGAAATTTTGTATTTCTCAAAGAAAAAGGTCTTATCTGTGTCCTCTATCTTCTCTTTATTTAAATCAGGGAATAATCCTTTTGAATATCCTAAAATTGTTCTAGTCCTTTGTTGTCCATCTACCATTTCGTATTTGCCAGGCTCTACATTGTATAAAAAAAAACCAGGTAAAGGATATTCAAGTTTAATGGAGTCAATTAGCTTTTTTTTGGCAGGTAACGTCCAAATGTCACCCCTTTGATAAGGTGGATTCAAATTTAAATTCCCGCCATCATAAAAATCTATCAATTTTCTAAGAGACCATTCTTCTATATTAAAATCCATAATTATTAAATAAAACAAGCTGCACATCCTTCAGATTCTGCATCATCGAGAATGTCCAACAAGTAAGGTGATTTAGTTTTGGTTTTATTTCTATTCAGGTATTCTTTTTTTATAGATTCTATTCTTTCGGGTTTAATTAATTCTAAAAGGCTTTCATGCTGATTCCAAGTAAAACCCTCTTTCTCATTTTCATAGGAAATTGCCTTAGCGAAGGATTCTGGATGTTGTTCATATAGCCAAACCCATTCAATTTTTTGTTGAAAAAAACAGAAATAGCAGCCAGATCGACTGCGGGCATATTCACCTTTTTTACCATTTAGTTCGAACCCTATTTTTTCATAGTATTCCGGAACGCCAACACCACTTTCTCTTAGTAATTTAAAAATATCTTCTCTCACCAAAACATCTTCATTGTTCAACAAGGCAAACTCCTGTTCCTTGGCTAATGGGTAATTTGTTGTTTTTAGCCATTCAAAAACTACCTGATTAAATGCAGAAATACATTGACCAAGTAATAGATTTAGTTTTTGTTGAACACTAAGCTTTGCTGATATGGGTTGTTCAACGATTTCAATTATTCTACTAATATCTTCATCCTTAAATTTAAATGCATAAATTTCTTTAAGGACTGAGATATTTTCATTTTTCAGCAGCTTATTAATTACGTCCTCACTCCAAATATTCTTTCTAAAAGGAAATATGGATTGTATGTTTGGCTTTTTAGAAATATAACCTTCTCTATCTTCGTCTCCACGTATTCCCACATAAGATATAACCTGGTCGTTACCCACAAACCTTTCAAAAGGCTCGAGCTTTAAATATTTGGTACACCAACGAGCATTAGAAGAAGGGAGATAACCGCCGAATAAATTATAATAGTGATCAAAAGGGTCTTGTGTGCTTTCTTTAGCAGCCTTAAGCAAAGTGATCTTTTTGCCTAAATAGCCTTCAAGTCTTTCTATTAACGCATACGTTGCTTCTAATTCTTTACCTGTATCACAGGTGTAATATTCGATATCTAAATGCGGATAAAGCTGATGCAGATAAATAGCCAATGCAGCACTGTCCTTGCCACCGGAAATACCTAATAGATGCCTTACTTTTTTACTCATTATTATTTAATAATTCCTGTAATAATTTAGCTAATACCGCTAGATTTATTTTATTATCCTTTCCTAAATTAGCTTTTATTTTAATAACTTGTGCATCTACTTCCTTATTTTTCCCTTTAGGTATTCGTAATAGATTCTTATTTATTCCTTGCAGCAAAGAAGTGATCTCCAATTTTACAACTTCCTCAGTATCGTCATTTACTTGTACTTTACTTATTTCGCAAAGATTGTCTAGTTCATAAATTAAGTCCTTAAGCTTATCATAGAGCAAAACCTCTTCTTCATCGGTAATACTATTTAATGATTTATGGATGCAAGATTGTGCAATTGCTCCCAGCCATCCTTTTCTGTCATCCAGTTCTGATTGTAATCTGGTATAAAAGGCTTTTTGGTTTTGTAACAGTAAATGTTGTTTAATACCGGTAAACCTTTCTTTTAATACATCCTTGTATGCAGGGAAGGTTAGGTCGGTTCCTATAGTTTCTTTTATGAAAAAGCTTTCGAAACGATCTAGTAAGGCATCATAACTAGTTCTTAATTCTTTAATTGATGACTGTAGGTCCTTTACAAATTTTTCAGCAGCAGCAGGTTTGTTTTGCAATTCCTGCAAGCTATAGCCGAGTGCAGTAGGGAAGTCCTCAAAAAAAGCCTTTTCAGGATCTTTGGTTGTGGCAATCACTTTTCTAAACGCTATAGTCTTTTTTGAAAGCCTATTAGTTTTTCTGCCATACTCGGGTAACTCTTTATACAAAGCAAGGAATGGCCTGATTGTTTGTATGAAGAGCTTATTAGTAGGGCGATGATTTTCTGCTTGGTTTAAAAACACCCTATAACGATTAAATAATTCTAATTTTATTCCGGCAACATCAAAAGCTTTTACAGAGAAAAATCCAGGTTTCTTATTCATCAATTCTAAAATATCCGAATTGATGTCAGGAATGTAGGCGTTATCTTCAAATAAAGCAAACTCATCACTTTTTGCAATTAAAAAGAGTGGTACCCAAAAATCAATGAATCCCTTTTTTAATTTAAATGGCTTTGAAGAAAGGGTATTAATAAATTCTTGAAGGTTTCTTTCTTTATTTTTTGATGAGGTTAAAAATTTATTGCCCGCTTCCCATAGTTCATCAAAACTGGTATTAGAGGGCTTGCTTAAAGCGCCAAACCCATCATTAATTTGATGAATGCCTGTTTCTCTGATTAAGGATAAGTAAATTGATTTTTCTGGAGGAAACTCTTGTTCGGTAAATCCCACATTTTTAACGTCAATATCGGTTAATAACTTCCCAAGTAATTTATTTCTTGCTTTGGCAACTTGACCAGATATATTTGTTTTATTGATTAGCTCATTTTTGTATACGGGTGTATTAGGATATACTTCTTCACATATTTTAGAAAGCTCTTGGTTGAATTTTTGTCTATTACTTATTTTTATTTTTTTGCCTTTAAAATACCAAATTATGTTACCATTGTCAGTATATAAATTATCAAGTACATAGTGATTTAAAAGCGTTACATAATGTTCTTGTATCGATTCCAATTCCTTTAAAGCCACTCTGTCATTCGAATTTGCATCTTTTACTTTTTTTATCTTTTGAATCTCGAACAATAGATTTTTGATATCAGCAGCATTTTTATAAAAACCATATAAGATTGCTTCATCGCATTGTGCTGAACACTCTTCTATTTTTTTTGCCGACTTTGCATCTTCTGAAAAAATAAGATTGATAAATCCGTCCACTTCGTCTTCCGGCACCTGCTTAATTGGTTCTTCTGAAAGCTTGAATTGAAAAAACCTGGGTGTTCCTTTTTCGTAATAAACAGATTTTGCAGCAATAAAAGGAAACTCGAAATATTGATTGAGGTGATTTACAACTTGGGTGATTTTTTCTACCAATCTTCCGGCATCATCAATAGCTAATTCAATGTCTAAGTCAGTCCCTTGCGCTATTACATATCTCAGGCTATGGTTAACATATCTTATTATTTTAAACGACTCTAATTTTTTAAGAATATCTTCGGGATTCTTGATTGCTACAGCAAACTTTGCATAATTGTAATAAAATTGTCTATCAAGCTTAGCCGAGCCTGTAGAAAATATATTTAAAAGCCCAATTATTTTTATTAAAGCGAATGCTTGTTCTTGAAAAGCAACGTCTTTAAAAATGCCATCGGCTTTTTCGAGTGCTCTTCTAATTGCTGACCAATGTGTGTAATGAGGATTATACTTTGTATCTAAATAAGAATATTGGCTATTTAATAAGTAATCGTATACCTGGGGGATAGAGTAATAGGGTTGTTTAGATGAATCAAATTCATTGATTCCTAAGTGATCATCAGATTCGATAAACGAAAAAAGGCTTCTTTCATTTTGCCCATACTTCTGCAATGAAAGTGTTAATACCGCAGCTGACAAGATATCAAAGGGAAATAATTTTTCTGCGAAGTCTTTTTCAAAATAATCTTTTAAGGGAAAAGCCTTGGCAGTTTTAATACAATCGAAAAGCTTGTCGAAATTTTTATCTATTTCTTTCTTCGGAAATTTGTTGCTTATTCTTTCTGAAACTAAAAACAATAGTTGTTCAACCGGTTCGTTAAAAGGAATTTCTTTCAAACGACCTTTTACTTTATCCCATTCTTTGCGTTGCAGATTATCCAGCTTCAAGGAATATGCACTAAAGTCTTGATGTAAAGCAGTTATAAGGAGGGTATCATTATTGCTGTCATTTATCCATTCAGCTAATTGTTGAATAAAATAAAGTTCAGACTCTGGATTGTGCAAAGCAGCATATTCAAGGAACTTACCAAATTCGTCTATTAAAATGGCAAGGCCTTTTCCTTTCTTTTTTAACAGCTTGTAATGTTTGTCTAAAGCTTTAATAATTTCAGAGCTTGTATATGATTTACCTAGCCCGACTTCTTTTGCAAAATGACTTTCGAGAGAAGTAAATTCGCCAACTATCGACATAAACTCGTAATTGGGGATAGAGTTTAATAATTTTTCATGTCCTTTAAAATGGATATGGCTTTTTTCAAGCGTTTGTTTTAGAGCTAATAAAAAAGAGGATTTTCCTGAGCCATATGCTCCAATCAAGACATGTGATTTTATTCCAACTAAACTTTCGTTTAAGATGGTGGTAAAAGTCTGTACATTATTCGGAGTAGGTATATAATTAAATGCGTAGTCAGTATCTCTAATGATATTTACTGATGGCGAAAATTTTATTTTAGTAACAGCCATGTAATATTTCCCACTTATTTAAGGTTCCTTGTATTTGTAATTGTCTTTCTCCTGCAGTTTCTGTGTAAGTTATCTTTTTATATTTTTTTTGTAGTGCTTGTATCTTACTGTATAAGCCGTCTTCATTTAATGCAAAAATTGCCCCGGGTGAATTATATCCAACTAGTAATTCTTTAAAAGAAATAGACTTGCTATAATTTTCATTTTCTAAAATTGAAAATAATACAAGCTCAGCTGGTAAATCAATCTGCAATTTATTTTCAACGTGGTACCAGTCGACTAGTTTATCCTCAGAGTTTTCAGATTTGTAAGAATTCAATATCTCCAGGTCAATCATTAAACTTGCAAAATCTTCCTCAATATCTAACTTGGTTTCTTTGAATGAAGGTTTAAGATAGTTTCTAATAAAAACATTGAAATCAGAACCGACTGTGTTTTCGTTAAAATTTTTCTGGTCGTCATCTTCCATTATTCGCTTAATATAGTTAAGGAATTGATCTTTAGTAAAATCTGTACGTCCTTTTCTAAATTCATTAAAAAATAAGGTATAAATAGAAGCTTTGTTTGTCTTAATAAGAGAATGATGAAGTAACCAAATTGTACTTAGACTCTCTATATATGGATCAATTCCATTTTTATCATTAAAAATAAAATGGCCTAGTTCTGTTATTTCGTTGTTACTATTAACAATTCCAAAAGCCTTCAACCAATAACTTATAGAGGTTACCATATTCTTACCCACACCCAAACCGATTACTGCAAATTCATCATTAAAATTGCCTTTAGATTGAATAAAATCGTAGCCTTTTTTTAGCCAAAAATGTTTGCAAATAAATGACTCGTGACCGGAGAATTGAAGTTTCATTCAGCTAAAGATAATTTGCAAATATACCTAAAGAAGGGTACTTGTTATCATGGTATTTTCCCCAAGTTTTAATGTATAGAAAACTTTTGTAAGAGTATTTCTGCTTTGTATCCTTGACCTTAATCAACTTATACTATAACTCCGCTGCTTCTTTGTATGCACGTCTGCCATCCTGCAAATTTAAGCAGCTTCTTTTAACCATATTTTTTTACCAACCGCTGCAACTTTTAAGGTTTATATTTGTTAGAGCAATAATATCTCATAACTAAACTAATATAAATGCCCTCAACAAAAGCTTATGCAGCGCAAACCGCTGCAAGTCCAATTGCTCCATGGACACTGCAAAGAAGAGATCCTAAGCCTCATGATGTACAAATACAGATATTATACTGCGGTGTTTGCCATAGCGACCTGCATACGGCGAGGAACGAATGGGGCGGCACCGTTTATCCCTGTGTACCCGGTCATGAAATTGTAGGCCGTGTTACAGCGGTAGGAACCCATGTAAAAAATTTTAAAACAGGCGATCTTGCGGGCGTTGGCTGCCTGGTTGACAGTTGCAGGGAATGTGATAACTGTAAAGACGGGCTGGAACAATATTGCAGCAATGGGATGGTAGGCACTTACAATGGCCAGGAAAAAGATGGCAGCGGTAATACTTATGGTGGCTACAGCAAATCTATTACGGTACATGAAGACTTTGTATTGCATATTTCAGATAAGCTTCCCCTGGATGGAGTAGCCCCGCTGCTATGTGCAGGTATTACCACGTACTCCCCGTTGCGCCACTGGAAAGTAGGCAAGGGAACAAAAGTGGGCGTACTGGGCCTGGGCGGACTTGGGCATATGGGCGTAAAACTTGCCGTATCCATGGGTGCTGAAGTTACCATGCTGAGTCATACCGCAGCTAAAGAAGCTGATGCCAAAAGATTAGGCGCACACAAATTTGTATTGACCAGTGATGAAGGGCAAATAAAAAAAGTGGCCGGCTATTTCGACTTTATCCTCGATACCGTTTCTGCAGACCATGATTATAATTTTTACCTGGCATTACTGAATACCAATGGCGTAATGGTTTGTGTAGGGGCGCCTTCTGCACCTGCACAGGTTCCGGCCTTCAACCTTATTTTTGGAAGAAAAAGCCTGGCGGGTTCTTTAATAGGTGGTATTCCCGAAACCCAGGAAATGCTGGACTACTGTGCCGAACATAATATTGTAAGCGATGTGGAAGTGATCGCCATCAAAGATATTAATGAGGCTTATGAGCGCATGCTTAAAGGAGATGTGCGGTATAGGTTTGTAATTGATATGGCTACTTTGTAAGTGATTTAATTACTTAGATAGAAAGAGAAGATGTTTCAAAAGCATTCTTCTCTTTTTTATACTATTTTCAGAACCTTTGCTATTTGTGTAGAATTAAAGGTTGTTTAATCCTTTTCATCCTTTCTTCTAAACCCGATCCGCTGCCGTGGTGGCTGTATCGGGGTCAATAATTTTTTCAGGTAACCAAAGATCAATACTATCTGTTCATCGTGGCTTCCCATTTTCTTTTCTATTTTTTCCAGTTGCAGTAAAATGTCTTTGTGCGTCATTAGCAAGGCCCTCATTTTAGTGAATACCCGGATGATCTGGATATTTACATCGATAGCTGTAGAGCTATTCAATACACTTGAAAGCATGGCTACACCTTGTTCTGTAAAGGCATAGGGAAGTTTACGTTGTCCTCCCCAACTTGATATCACAAATTGTGATATCAAGTTTTCAAACTCTTTTGTGGTCAATTGAAACATAAAGTCTGCAGGGAATCGGTTGATATTTCGTCGAACAGCCTGATTCAACGCTCTTGTTTCAGCTTTATACAATTTAGCCAGATCTCTGTCGAGCATTACTTTTTGTCCACGAATCAGGTAAATATTATTCATTATAATCTCATCGTTCCTGGCTTGATTTTTTGGTTCTTTTGTAGCAAGACAAAAGAACAATAAACAACAGTTTAAAAAATTATCCCGCAGTTTTTAACCAATAATTTACCATCCTTCTCTCTTTCCTGGCCATCCCCGTTATTCATACACAAAAATCGCCCTCATTATTTTACCGTTCTGGGAAGTCTCCCGCGCTGCGGAAGGGTAACCATCAGGCCTGAAGGTATAGGTATATTTTATGGTGCCCTGGTTAAAATGGTTAGTTGCTCCGCTCCACCAGTCATAGGTATAACTATGTTGGGAGAAAAGATATTTGGGTGAAGTACGTGTGGCGCCGATACCGATATCATCTAAAAGATAGGGCCTTCTTATGGGGTCGGAAAGCCTGGCAAAGGGATTAGGATTATTCAGGAAGCTTACGGTGTTTTCCATTCTATACCAGGCAACCGGGAGTGCAGGCACCAGGGTTTTACTTGTATCCAGCTGGTAACTGATGTCGCCATTGGTAAAATTCTGGCGGATCGTTTGCTGGCTCACGGAGATCACAGGATCGCCGGTAGACTTCCAGTTGGATACTACCGTGATCATATTTCCCGGCAGGTAAGTATAACGGTTAACGCGGTAGAAACCACCGCCGCCTCCACTCACACCATGCATCGAATCATAGGTTACCCTGCCGTTCACAAAAGTATAATTGGTGGTATCCCTGCCAGTCATAACCGGGTTGCCGCCCGGGTAGTCGAAATCCTCTTCAATTGAGCTGGAGGCGAGCGTATCGGTACCATTGTAGAAAAACCTGCATACCCACCCGACGTAGGGTTGCCCGGAAGAATAATTTTTAGACTCCGCCCTTACAGGCCTTTTTTGTGCATCATAAGTATACATGCCCCTGGCTATTGTATCAAAGGGGGCAGCAAGTGTGGTATCGATCACAAATATTTTTGACAGGTACACCGGCGGATTGGTCGGTACAGGGTTAGTGGTATCAGGTGATTTGGAGCAGGAAATGATGGTAAGGCAGCATACAATAACTGCTGCTGAAATGATGCGGGACGGAGATCTCATGTGTTTTGGTTTTAATGAAGGTAGTTCAATGAAGACACATTCTGTATGAATAATGCTGCAGCAATTGGCGGACGACCCGGCCACTTTAACCAATAATTTACAGGCGCTTAGCCTCGTGCACCGAGCCAAGTCAAAGGATTATTTTAACTTGCCTGGATGAAGATCTTATTGACCATCCCGGCCATGTTGCTGACAATGCTGTCTTTCTCCCAGCCCATCGACAAACCCTTTATAAAACTGGTTGGCCCCACCAGCGAGCAGAATATGGTTAGGGCAGCAAGGCAGTTCATCGTGGGCAGCACCTGCAAAAGCTGCGCCCTCAGCATTAATGAGCAGCAGGTAAAGGTTTACGGCAGCGGGGCCTTTGCCTATGAGCTTAACCTTAGGCCGGGTGATACCTCTTTTACCATGGTTGCTTTTTTTCCGCCCGACAGGACGGCTACCAAAACAATAGCTTACAATTTTACGGTGCCGCCATCACCCGATACGGTGAAGACACTGGATATCGCCAGCATTGAAACCTTCCCCGAAGGGAATTTATTTGTAATGCCCGGCGACAGGATAAAATTTAAAGTAAAGGCATTGAGTGGCGCAACCGTTACTGCAAACAGGAATATTCCGCTGTACGAAATGCCGGTGAGTATGCCGGGTATTTACCAGGGCGAATACGTGGTTAAGGAAACAGATGATTTCCTGATCTCCAAAATTCCAATAGCCATTAAAGATTCAACCGGTAAAACGGTAACGAAGGAAAGCAAATACTGGGTTTCCATGTTTGGCCCGCTGGCGCCTGATGTTGCGGTAACAAAGGGCAGGCTTGCGCATTTATTATTCGGTCTTGGTGAAGACAGGCTGGGCGGCGCAAAGATCGGCTACCTGGATTCGATGATATCTTTAAAGGTCATTGGTAAAGTGGGCAGCAATTATAAAGTACAGCTTTCGAAATACCGCACGGCATATATTCCCGATGACCTGGTAGAATTCCTGCCCAAGGGATCCTTTACGCCGGAATCACTTACTACCAACTGGCGGGTTTATGGTGATGCGAAATATGATTATGTGAACCTGGGCTTGTCTGCAAGGCTGCCTTACCAATCGATGCAGCTGATCGATCCGTCCAAGATCGTTGTGGATGTTTTTGGCGCTACCAATAATACCAACTGGATAACGCAGCTGGAGAATACCAAAGAAATTAAAAATGTTTTTTATGAGCAGGCAGAGGATGGCGTGTTTCGCATAACGATAGAATTAAAACATGCGCAGCACTGGGGGCATCAAATTTATTACCGCGGAAATCAATTGATAATAAAAATAAAACAACAACCGGCGGCGCTTAGCCTGGACAAACTCGTGATTGCCGTTGATGCAGGGCATGGAGGAAGCAATACCGGTGCCGGGGGACCAACGGGCTCGTCGGAAAAAGCGCTTGCGCTGGAGGTTTCATTAAAACTGCAGAAGGCATTGGAGAAAGCAGGCGCAAAAGTTATCATGACAAGAACAACAGAAACATTTGTTGACAATAAGGACCGAATTTTATTTTACCGCGACAGTGTGCCCGATCTTTTGATAAGTATTCATTTGAATTCTGCTGCGGATCCTATCCGTGCCAGCGGCACCAGTACCTACTATCGTTACATCGGTTTCCGCGACCTTAGCCATTCCATTTATAAGCGTATGCTGGAACTGGGATTGAAAGAATATGGTAACGTGGGTTCTTTTAATTTTATGCTCAACAGTCCTGTTGAATATCCCAATGCCCTTGTGGAAACCGTTTTCATCAGCAATCCCGAAGATGAGATGAAGATAATGGATGAAGTGTTTCAGCAGCAGATGGCGGATAAGATCGTGCTGGGGATAAAGGATTTTCTGGAGGGAGTTAAAAAGGGGAATTGATTTTTTATTTTTTTACCACGGAGACACGGAGATGGGCACAGAGGACACAGAGATTCTCCGTGTTCTTAGTGAAACCCTTCGACTTCGCTCAGGATAGCTCCGTGTCTCCGAGGTAAAAATTTATAGCACCAGTCTTTTAATACCATCTCTCAAAAGCTTAACATTGAAATTTATAAGAAGCCCAAGACGATTCCCCGAAAGTTTAAGATAAGTAAGAACCTGGGCGCTGTGCACTTCAGCTAATGCATCTATAGATTTAACCTCTATTATTAGTTTATTTTCTACCAGGATATCGATGCGATAACCTATCTCAAGCCTGATAGTTTCGTAAATAAGTGGAAGAGCTTTTTCTTTTTCGGCTATGTAACCAGATTTTAAAATCTCATAAAACAGGCATTCTTTATAAGATGATTCTAACAAACCGGGCCCCAGGGAATAATGAACTTTAATAGCCAGACCGATGATATTAGTGCAAAGTTCGTTTAGATCTTCGGGAATAGTTTTGTAGGGCATTTTAATTTTTTTACCACAGAGACACAAAGATGGGCACAAAGAGCACAGAGACCTTGTGTATTTTCTCTGTGCTCTCTGTGAAAAACCTCTGTGTCTCCGTGGTAAAAGGTTTTGTATTTTCTCCGTGCTCTCTGTGAAAAACCTCCGTGTCTCCGTGGTAAAAGGTTTTGTATTTTCTCCGTGTTCTTGGTGAAAAACCTCCGTGTCTCCGTGGTAAAAGGTTTTGTATTTTCTCCGTGCTCTCTGTGAAAAACCTCCGTGTCTCCGTGGTAAAATCTTTACATCAACCGCATGATCATCGGCTGCACCAACCAGCAGAATAAAGTTATCAGGATAATGCTGATGATATTGAGCACAAATCCTGCCCTTATCATATCCTTTAATTTTATATGACCGCTTGCAAAAACAATAGCATTGGGCGGCGTGCCCATGGGCAACATACCTGCGCAGCTTGCGCCAAGCGTCATGGGAATTCCTAATAATAACGGATCCAAATGCATGGCAACGGCAACTGAAGAAATAACAGGGGCCATTACGATCACCTGCGCTACATTGCTCATTACCTCGCTTAAAAAAACAGAGATCGTGGTAACGATAAGGATCATTAAGAAAGTATTAGTGGTTGCATAGGATGCTATAAAAGTACCGAGCTGGTCCATCAGCTTTGCATCTTCCAAAGCTTTTGCAAGTGCAAGTCCGCCGCCGAATAATAATAAGATACCCCAGGCCATTTTGCCGGTGTCGGGCCATTCCAGCAATCGTTCTTCTTTTTCCTTCGTTTTATTTCCTGATGGAATTATAAATAAGGTAATGGCGCCCATCATGGCGATGATGGTATCATCCAGCACAATGGTTTTTTGTATACTGTTGATTATGTCTTTCGTTATCCATAAAAAAACAGTAAAAATAAAAACGAGCAGCACCCTTTTTTCGGGAGTAGTTAATTTACCCAGCTCTTTTAATTCAGCACGGATAAAGGCCCTTCCTTCAATACTGTGCTTTATCCGGTTGGGGAAAAGAAATTTTACCATTACCCAGTAGAGGAAGGCCATCAATATAATGGTAAGCGGTGTAAATACGATCATCCAATCTGTGAAGCCAATGGTATAGCTGAATTTTTCATGTATATAATTTACATACGCCACATTTGGCGGCGTACCGATGATGGTGCCCACGGCGAAGTTGGAAGCATAGGCTATGCAGAGCATGAGCGCCAGTGAAAAATTCCTAACGCCGGTACTTTCTTTGTTGTGGGTTGTTATCACATGTATCACCGACATGGCGATGGGGAACATCATCATTGTGGTTGCGGTATTGCTGAGCCACATGCTTAAAAAGCCCGTAGCAATGATGAATCCAAGGATGATCTTATTTCCGCTGGTGCCGGTAATATTTATGATGCCAAGGGCGATACGCTTGTGCAGGTTCCATTTTTCGATGGCAATGCCGATGAAGAAGCCACCCATGAACAAAAAGATAATGGAATCGGAATAGGATCTTGTTACATCTTTTATGGAGCTGATATTTAAAAGCGGGAAAAGAACGATGGGTACCATGGCTACCACCGCAAGCGGCATGGCATCCAAAACCCACCAGCTTATCATTAAGGCAGCAATGGCCAGTACGAGCTTTGCTTTAAAGGCAAGGCCAAGCGGGTTTACAAAAAAGAAAAATAAACAAAGCAATAAGCCGGCAACGAGTGCGGCTTCTTTCTTATACTTTTTAAAAAATTCCTGCATGCAGTTGGTTATAGCCCCACCAATTTATAACAGTTTCATCAATAACCAAATTAATGAATCGTGAGACGTGAATCGTGAATCGTGAATAAGGAGTTTACTGGCTCGGGGTCCCTGTATTTCCTCACGACTGACGACTGACGGCTCACGACTGGGGACTCACGATCCTTATTTAACTTTACAGCTCATTAATATCATAAATGTATGAGCAACTTAGTAAATGAATTCAATGACTACCGCACCAAAATGAACGAGGTTATCTTAAGCAAAGAGAACCTTGTTATAAAACGCTTATGGAACTTAGATACCAATACCTACGCTTCCGGCGCATTGGATGTTAAAACAAAGGAGTTGCTGGGCCTTGTTGCCAGCATGGTTTTGCGCTGCGATGATTGTATCAAATACCACTTAGGCAAATCGCATGAGCTGGGTGTGAATACAGAGGAGATGTACGAGGTGTTTGCGGTGGCGAATATTGTTGGCGGGACCATTGTAGTTCCTCATACCAGGCGTGCAGCGGAGTATTGGGAAGAGCTAACGAATGGCTAATGACTAACGAAATGCTTTTTAATTGAGAATTGAGCGTTGAAAATTGAAAATTGAGAATTTATTTGGATTCTTGCATTAAATACAGGTTTGCGGAAATGTTCAATGCTCAATTTTCAATGTTCAAGTGGAGCAGTACGTTAATTACAGCAGTGTGCCGATTTGGGTTTAATTTGCTGGTCTTGAAAATTGATAGGATTTTTTCAATAACGCCATATCGCTTACCGGGGAGAACCTGAATTTTACCAACTGACTGTTTTGTAGCACGAGCTCCTGTTTCGACTCATAATATTTCCCATTAACATTTGTAAAAGCGATTAACCTGACATGCTGACCCCGGGGGTATTGATTCCTTAACCTGGTGAAGGAGGCATCATGAACGGGTTCCATGTATTCTTTTTGCATCGCATTAAGATTTTTAAAAATCACATAAACCACAACGGATGTTATATCAAGGGAACTGTCAAATTCACACCTGATCTCAGATCCCGGCATATTAAAAAACCTGTCACAATTTATCCAGCCAAGATTATTGATCTCCACAGGACTATAATACGTGGTTTTAACTTCTATTGTTTTTTTTCCTGTAAGCGTATCTGTAATAACTGATACTCTCCGTGAATATTCGGGATTATCTTCATTAACCCGTTTAACATTCAGCAGGCTGTCGAATTCTTCCATTGATAACCTGTTGCCTTTTTTATCTGCATAGTTCAGCAACGTTTCAAGGTCCGTAAGTTTCCTTACCGTATCCTCTTTTGGAGCAGGAAGGTCTGCGGTATTCTTAGGTTCAATGACAGCAGGCCTGGCTTCTCTTGCTATCATTTTTTCGCTACTTATTTTTTTCCCGGCAGCAACCCAGTTCAATATCCCGTTGTTATCTCTCTCTCCATAAAACAACTCCATTTCATTTGCCGAGATCCTGGGGATCTCTATGCTTAGTGATCTTCCCTTTTTAAGCTTCAACTGATTTCCGTTCGATAACATGCCAATATAGTAAGCGCCCCCCGAAACCAGTAATCTTCCGCCCGATGAAGTAGGTGCGTCATTTTTAAATAATTCTTCCTGGTTAGTGATCTCTTTCAGGTCTATTTCGATCTGGTCTCCCACGGGTGAGCCATTGATCGTTTCAAATGCGGAAGGGTCAACAGTAAATTTAATCCCCTTTTTACCGGTAACAGGGGTGATCCTGTGGGAAGCCACGATGATCTTTTGACCTGGCTCTGTAAAGATTATTTTAGTACGCTCATTTATAGCGGGGGTGATCACATGGGTTAGGGTGTCCTGGGAAACAATTGCTTCTTTTTTAGCACCGGGCTTTTTATTACAGGAAAAAATGAACAGCAGGATGCCGAAGAAGGACAAGAGCTTTCTCATAAAAAATAAGTTTAAGGTTGTAAAATCAGGCGGAGGATATTTTTGAAAAACGAGGTTGCCTTGTTTTAATTTTAAAAATTCAGCTAAAGATTTGTTAATGGGGGAAAAGGTAATAAACAACAGAGTACGAAAAGCATATTTAGTTGAGAATTGAGCGTTGAACATTGAAAATTGAGAGTTTAGTTGGGGTACTTGCATCAAAAACAGGTTTTCGAAAATGTTCAATGCTCAATTCTCAATATTCAATTCTCAAGTGGGCAGTAAGCTAACTTCAGCGCCATGCTGGTTTGGGAAAAATCACAGCAATTGTGCGATTAAAACTATGTATTTGGATTTTACTTTTTTTAAATTGAACATCAAATCCTGCTCATGCAAAACAAAAAATTCGACCTCGAGGACAGGCTGGTAAATTACACCTGCCATATGATCGATGTCGTTGAGGCCTTGCCAGGCACACGAGCCGGTAATTATATTGCAGGTCAATTGATCAGGTCCTGCCATTCACCAACATTTAATTATGGAGAGGTGCAAGCCGCAGAGTCAGTTAAAGATTTTCTGCATAAAATGGGCGTGGTTCTAAAAGAGCTTAAGGAATGAATGACAGCATTAAAGGTCATCAGGAAAAAAGAATTGGTGAAGCCAGTCAAGTTAGAAGGTATTTATAAAGAAACAGAGGAACTGATAGCCATTATCGGGAAGAGCATTTCTACGATAAAGAAGAATAATATGTTGTAAGGCAATCAATTAATGGGTTCGGAATGCTTTTAAGTTGAGAATTGAGCGTTGAACATTGAGAATTGAGAATTTATTTGTGAAGCTTGCGTCAAAAACAGCTTTGCGGAAATGTTCAATGCTCAATGTTCAATTTTCAATGTTCAAGTAGATCCGTTTGCTGAGGTTAACTTCTTCACCAAAAACTCAAACTGCGGCTGAAAACAAAAATCATATCCGCCTTCCCCGGCTATTGATACATTGGGTGCCTGGAAATACAATTCCATTAGCCGCTTTGCTTTTAGTCCTTCTGCTATTGAAAAAGGGAATGACTGGTTACCGATGAATAATTTGCAGCCCATGATCAGTTGGGCAAGCTGTAAGAAATTATCTACCTGCCGGTATTCAATACCCGGTATCATCTGCCTCATCTCTTCATACTCTACCTGCACACCAACAAACAATATTTTTTTATACCGGCTCAAAAAAGAATAATCAATTCCGGGCGCCCGGTAGCGCTGGCTGCGTGCAATGATGATATGGTCTTTTACAGAACTATCGGGTGTTACTTTCAGCCAGGGAAGATGGAGCGGGTATGTAATTGGAAATACCAAAAAATACCAGCGTGAGATATTTCCCCTGCTGAGCCATATCGGGAACTCCCGGAAAATATCCAGGTCATAATCTATTGGCTCACCATTGTACACTTCTACTTTTTCAATGCCGCCTTGATTCATGAGCAGCGGCTTCAGCATGTCAACCATTTTTTGTGTAAGCATCACATTGCCCAATGGGTGTGGGTTCTTACCGTATATCCCGGGCCGGTTGATCTGGAGGTAGAAGTGAATAGGCTTTCCCTTTGCCAGTGCGATCATTGCAGGCAGGGCATACATGATATCGCCTGCATTGCCGCTATGCCTGAAACTGTAAAAATCTTCTTTGATGATATCGAAAGCAGGATGCGGTAAGTTGACGAGCCGCTTTAAGTGTTTAAAGTTCTTATATTCTTCGGGGTTGCTGAATTTCAAACGCAACCTGGGTATCAACTTCATAATGTTTGTTTATATCGGGTTCAAATATAGAGATAAGCGCTTTCCCGTCCAATATAAGTCCCCAATTACGAATTTTAAGATATTTTTGATCAAAATACAGTTGCATGCAAAGCAGAATAACCGGCGGTGAGACGGAATATATTTTTACGGGCCGGATACTCTCGAAGTATGACGTAAAATACTACCGGTGTAAGGAAACGGGTTTTATCCAGACAGAAGAACCATACTGGCTGAATGAGGCATACCAGTCGGCCATTGTTGCGCTTGATGTGGGCCTGGCACTGCGCAATGAACAACTGGCCAATGTTACGGAAAGGATACTGATCCGCTATTTCAATGAGGGCAAAAGATTCCTTGATTATGGCGGCGGCTATGGACAATATGTAAGGATGATGAGGGACCGGGGATTTAATTTCTTTTTATTTGATGAGTATGCCGATAATTTTTACGCACGCTTTTTTGATATAAAAAATAAAGAGGACCTGCTAAAAGAAAAATTTGACGTGGTAACCGCATTTGAGGTGTTTGAACATTTACCGGACCCTGTTGCCAGCCTGGAAGAATTATTACAATACAGCGATACCGTATTATTTTCAACGGAGCTGGTGCCGGATCAAAAATTTACTTCGCCTGCAGACTGGTGGTATTTTGTTCCGGAGATCGGCCAGCACGTTTCCTTCTATAGTTTAAAGTCGTTGCAGTGGCTGGCAGATAAAATGAAATGCAATTTGTACAGTAATAAAAGTAACCTGCACATAATTACACGAAAAGAATTTAAGAAAGATCCTTTTGTTTACCTGCAATCCTTTAAAAGTTATGATCAATGGTCAAACTCGGTAAAGAAATTACATGATAAGATTTGGGGAACAAAACCTAAGCCATCATTAATGCATTCCGATTCTGAATACATTAAAAGCATGATAAAAAAAGGGGAGCAGCCATAGGCCCGGCTAAGAGGCCGAAAGAGAAAAGGAGGATACAGCGTTTTTTCTCATTCCTCTCTTTTTCTCTTTCGGCTTCTTAACTTACTTTAAAGCTTATTATAAAGCTCGAGCACCTGCCTTGCCATATTATCGTAAGAGAATTTCATTGCGTTCTGTTTTATTTTTTCCTGTGGCTGGTTCAGTTCATAGTGTTTCATTCCTGCTGTAAATTCTTTTTGCATTGTTGCCGCGTTAAAATCAGTAAAATAATAAGCGTGTTCTCCACCGATCTCGGGAAGGCTTGTGTCCCTGCTTAGAAAAACGGGCTTGCCATAATACATCGCTTCAACAACAGGTAAGCCAAAGCCTTCGCCAAAGGAAGGGAACATAAATGCATGGCATTGCTCATAGTACCAGGCCTTTTCATTTTCCGATATTGGCCCGGTGAATATGACACGGTCCTGCACCCCGTATTTTATCGCTTCCTGTAATATGGTTTGTTTGTAGGCATAAGTATCAATACCTGCGATCACGTATTCAAGATCATTACCCTGGAGTAAAGGCATCACCACGTGAAAATTCTTTCGCTTTTGCACCAGGCCGATAGAAAAAAAGAAAGGCTTTTTAGGAATATAAGCCGGCTTTTTTGGTGCCGGTACCTCGGTAATAAAACTGCAGCCGGGGTGGATGACAGAAGTAGGTTTGTTTGCCAGGTCAAGATTCTTTTTAGACTGCTGCAGCGAGAACTCAGAGATGGCAATAATATGATCGGCACGGCTGATACGCTTTTGTATGAGCTTAAGGTAGCGCTGGTTGCTCCTTCTCTTTTCAGGATTCTCAATAATAAAATTGATATCATGCAGGGTAAAAATGAATTTGGTCTTTTTATCAACCGGCATATACCAGGAAAGCGTGGATGTGCTGTGCCAGATATCAAAGCCTATTGCCTTGCGGTGAAAGAATTTATCGAAGGAACGCTGAACAATGTATTTGACCTTATTGCCAAAAAGGCCAAATAAATTCTCCGGCAGGTAATAATACAGTTCCAGGTGGGGTGGAATAAATTTATATAAGCCCTTACCCAGGTGAAAAGAATAAGTGTATAGCCCGTTGAAATGATTCTTGCCCAGCCTGTGCATATCTACCAATACCTTTTTCATATTTTGAAGATACTAAATGAAGTATGGATTGTATAATAAACATACGTATTGACCATTGAAATTATATTTAGTGATAAGATAGTGGCCGGTGGAGACACCGGCCACGGCGACGGCCGCGGTTGCGCCCCACCAACCGCAAGTTGAAAAATTCTGAAATGCTTACCGATATTGAGTTCTATTAAATTAAGATTTTTCAATTGCAAAACACGTTAGAAACATGTCTGTATAGCAGGAGGGCTGCCAAAATAAGTTTGATCCTGCGCAATATTTTAACCTTGTTCATTGTTCAATATTTAATAACTTTAGTTCCTTAATACAACTAAACATGAGTGAAACAGTAACCACGGCTCCGCCGCTTACCGCTAAGGATTTCGTGACCGACCAGGAAGTACGCTGGTGCCCCGGCTGCGGGGACTATTCCATTTTAGCACAGGTGCAAAAGATAATGCCCACGCTGGGTATCCCCAGGGAGAATATCGTGATCGTATCCGGTATCGGCTGCAGCAGCCGTTTTCCTTATTACATGAATACCTATGGCATGCACAGTATCCATGGCAGGGCAACAGCAGTGGCCAGCGGCTTAAAGGCATCAAGGCCTGAGCTGAGTGTGTGGATCGTAACCGGTGATGGTGATGGACTAAGCATCGGGGGTAACCATACCATCCATTTGCTGCGCAGGAATTTTGATGTGAATATTTTGCTGTTCAATAACCAGATATATGGCCTTACCAAGGGACAATATTCTCCAACATCTGAAGAAAATAAAGTAACCAAGAGCACGCCATTCGGTAGTATCGACCATCCATTTAATCCACTGGCACTGGCCATGGGCGCTGATGCAAGTTTTATTGCACGTACGATGGACAGGGATCCCAAGCATTTGCAGGCGATGTTACTTCGCTCGCAGGCACACAAGGGAGCCTCCTTCTTAGAGATCTACCAGAACTGCAATATTTTTAATGACGGCGCTTTTGAAGTATTTACAGAAAAAAGCAGCAAGCCCGACGAGGTATTATTCCTTGAGCAGGGAAGGCCATTGATCTTTGGCGCAACACAAAACAAGGGAATTAAATTAGACGGGTTTAAGCCGGTGATCGTTGACCTGGCAGAAGGCGCATCAACAGATGATCTTTGGGTGCATGATGACAGGGATTTTTATAAAGCCCAGATATTGATACGCATGTTTGATGATCCTAAACTGGAAGGACATCTTCCACGTCCTTTCGGTGTTTTCTATGAAACAGAAAGAGCCTGTTACGAAGATTCCATGACCATGCAGATAGAAGAAGTGATCGCTAAAAAAGGAAAAGGCGACCTGGATAAATTATTAAGAGGGAACGAGGTTTGGACAATAAGTTAGAACAGCCCCCTCTATCTCCCCAGTGGGGGAGGATTTGGAGGAGATAGACGCGAAGATCCTATTTTATTAATAATAAACAAGAGCCATCAATTTTTGATGGCTCTTGTTGCATATGTTGATAAAAACTTTCGCTTCAATCTTCGCTTTTATCTTCCAGTTCCCTCTCCACGGGAGAGGGGTTGGGGTGAGGCCTCTCTGATTCCGTGGTCGGTGAGGACACCGACCACGGCCGTCGCCCTGGCTGGTGTCCCCACCAGCCAGGATTATAAAATGAAAAAGCCATCAATTGATGGCTCTTATTATAAAAGAATTTTTTGCTTCGGTCTTTGCTTCGATCTTCTACATGATCAGTTCCCCTTTGGGGGCGGAGGGGCTGGAGGTTGCTTTGATTCCGTGGTCGGTGAGGACACCGACCACGGCGGTCGCCCTGGCTGGTGTCCCCACCAGCCAGGATTATATAAAATGAAAAAGCCATCAATTGATGGCTCTTATTATAAAAGAATTTTTTGCTTCGGTCTTTGCTTCGATCTTCTACATGATCAGTTCCCCTTTAGGGGCGGAGGGGCTGGGGCTCAATAATTTCTTCTCCAAAAGATATTCCGCTATCTGCACCGCATTGGTAGCAGCGCCCTTGCGCAGGTTATCGCTCACTATCCAGCAGTTCATTGTTCTTGGCTGTGTTTCATCAATTCTTATTCTTCCTACAAAGGTGTCGTCTTTATCGTATGCCGTTAATGGCATGGGATAAATGAAATTAGCTACATCATCTTTTACAATCACACCAGGGGCCTTGCTGAGGATATCTCTCACTTCGTTAATGTCAAACTCATTTTCAAATTCTATGTTCACGCTTTCGCTGTGCCCGCCCATGGTTGGTATGCGTACGCAGGTGGCGGTAACTTTTATAAAGTCATCCCCGATTATTTTTTTTGTTTCCAGCACCATCTTCATTTCTTCCTTGGTATAGCCGTTCTCCAGGAACACATCAATATGCGGTATCGCATTCAGGTCGATGGGATATTTATAGGCCATTTCCCCCGTGATACCTTTGCGCTCATTCATTAATTGTGTTACTGCCTTTACACCTGTGCCGGTAACACTTTGATAGGTACTTACCACCACTCTCTTTATTTTGTACCTGTCGTGCAATGGTTTTAATACCACCACCATCTGTATGGTAGAGCAGTTTGGATTGGCAATGATCTTATCGTCTTTTGTAAGCACAGATGCATTTACTTCGGGAACCACTAATTTTTTAGTGGGGTCCATGCGCCAGGCGCTGGAATTATCAATTACGGTGATCCCGGCCTCGGCAAATTTTGGGGCCAGTTCCAGGGAAGTACTTCCACCCGCCGAAAATATGGCTATATCCGGCTTTGCTGCAATGGCATCCGCCGCACTTACTATCCTGTATTGCTTATCCTTAAAGGTTATTTCCTTTCCAATTGATCTTTCAGAGGCTACCGGTATCAGCTCATCTACCGGGAAGTTCCTTTCGGCCAAAACCTGTAATATTTTGCTGCCCACCAGCCCTGTGGCACCCACTACTGCGACTTTCATCTTTTAAAATTTAGAACGCAAAAGTACATAGAGAAAAACAAAAAATTGGATATGAATTTTATTAACTTGTATAGCCATCCGGTAGCTATCGGATCTACTGCTATGAAAAAGTTGATCACGGTTTTATTTTTTATCTTATTGCTTGCGGGTATTACCAATGCCCAGGTAGCCAACCGCTACGACATTGTAATAGATGAACTGATGGCCGACCCGACCCCGCAGATCAGCCTGCCCAATAATGAATGGATAGAATTACGCAATACTTCTGCAACGGCTTTTAATTTATCGGGATGGAGAATAGGAGATGCCACAGGCCAAAGCGGCCCAATGCCTTCCTTTGTTCTATTACCCGATAGTTTTGTGATCGTATGCACCGCAAGCGCCGTTGCTGCCATGAGTATTTACGGGCCAACCATTTCAGTAACAACCTTTCCTTCTTTGGATAATGCAGGGGATGTGATCTATTTACGCAGCCCGCAAAACAGGATCATCCATTCGGTGAGTTATACGGATACCTGGTACCAGAATGAATTAAAAAAAGACGGCGGCTGGACACTGGAGATGATCGACACAAAAAATCCCTGCAGTGGTTTTAGCAACTGGAAAGCCAGCAACGACATAAGAGGAGGAACGCCGGCAAAGAAAAATTCTGTTGATGCGATAAATGCAGATGCAGCAGCGCCACAATTATTAAGGGCTTTTGCAACAGACAGCGTAAATCTTGTACTGGTCTTTGATGAGCCACTGGATAGTTTGAAAGCGGGTACCGCAGCCAATTACAATATCAGCGATGGCATCGGCATACCGCAATCCGCCATTGCCATTTCACCAACTTTTGATAAAGCAAGCTTAAGGTTAAATACGCCGCTTGCACGTAATAAGGTTTATACCATTACTGTATCGGTATTGACTGATTGCGTTGGAAATATAATAGGCACAAAAAATAAGGCAAGGGTTGGTTTGAGCGAGGTAGCAGATAGTTTGGATATCGTGATCAATGAAATATTATTTAATCCAAAGCCAAACAGCACGGATTATGTAGAGATCTATAACCGCGGTAATAAGATCATCGACCTGAAGCAAACCCATATCGCCAACCGGAGCACAGCGGGTGTTATCAGTAATATCAAACAACTGAGCATCGATAATTATTTATTTTTTCCCCAGGACTTTATGGTGATAACAGAAGATCCTTCCATTATTAAAAGGGATTTTATTACGCTGAATATGGACGCCTTTGTAACAGTAGCTTCCATGCCTTCTTATAATGACGACGAAGGCGATGTAATAATTTTGAATGCGCAGGGAAATATAACCGATGAATTGAAGTATGATGAAAAATGGCATTTTAAATTAATTGACAACAAAGAAGGTGTGGCTTTGGAACGCATCGATTACAATGCGCCAACACAACAGCAGGACAACTGGCACAGCGCCGCAACCAGTGTCGGGTACGGAACCCCAACCTATAAAAATTCGCAATACCGTATTGACCTGCAGGTACAGGGAGAAATAGCGGTCAGCCCTGAAATTGTTTCTCCAGATAATGATGGCATGGATGATTTTGCCACCGTTGATTACAGTTTTCCTTCCCCGGGATATGTAGCCAATATAACCATCTTTGATGCAGCCGGCCGGCCGGTACGTTACCTCCAGCGTAATGCTTTGTGTGGAATTAAAGGCAATTTCCGCTGGGACGGGCTGGGTGAAAAAAACCAAAAACTGCCTGTTGGTATTTATATTATTTATACCGAGGTATTTAATTTGGAGGGGAAGAAAAAGCGGTTTAAGAATACGATCGTGTTGGCGAGAAGAAATTGACTCGTCCTCGTCTCCGACGGGGATGAGTTGGTTGTAAGTCTCCGACTTACATTGAGACGAAGTCTCAAAACCATAACACCCTCGTCGGAGACGAGGGCGAGACGCACCTTATCAGAAAACAAAATTATGTCCGGCGACAGGTATTTAATAACAGACCAAAACGCCTGCTACTTTTTAACCTTTACGATAGTGGATTGGGTAGATGTTTTTATCCGCCCGGTTTATAAACAAACTATAGTAGATTCTTTAAATTTTTGCATTGAGCAAAAAGGGCTTACTGTTTTTAGCTGGTGCTTAATGACAAATCATTTACATTTAATAGCAAAAGCTAAAGAAGGGTATAGGCTTTCTCATATTATCAGGGATCTTAAAAAATTCACGGTGCATTCTATTTTAAGATCTATTGAGGACGAGCGGGAAAGCCGGAAGGACTGGATGCTGTACAGGTTTGAGTTTGCGGGGAAGTTCATGAAGCGGATTGAGCAATATCATTTCTGGCAGGATAGCAATCACGCTGTTTATCTCGATCCCCATAAACCCGGAATGACCGGTCAGCGGTTAAACTATATACATGAAAATCCGGTACGTGCAGGTATTGTAGAAAATGCAGAAGATTATTTATACAGTTCTGCGAGAGATTATTGTGGAAGAAAAGGGTTGGTGAATATTGAATTTGTTTAGCTCGTCCTCGTCTCCGACGAGGATGGGCTGGTGGCAAGTCTCCGACTTGCGATTGCGACGAAGTCGCAAAACCATTGCGTCCTCGTCAGAGACGAGGACGAGAAGAAATAATTAATCATTAAAACAGCTAGTATGCAAACCAGGTTTTTTACCGCGATCGCAATTGCGGCAATTGTAACTTCATGCAATAATTCAACAGACATGAAAACAACAAAAGGATATAAATGGCCGGATAGTGTTGCTGCACCCGTGGCAGAAAAAAAACCTAAGGAATTAATTGCACACGGCGATACCCGTATTGACAATTATTACTGGATGAATGATTATTTTAAAAAAGGCCCTGATAGCTCTAAAGTTGTTGCCTACCTGGAAGCAGAGAATAAATATTATGACACGATGATGTCGGGTACAAAAGCCTTCCAGGAAAAATTATATGCAGAGATGAAGGCAAGGATAAAAGAAAAGGATGAAAGCGTGCCGGTTTTTAAGAATGGTTATTATTACTACAGCAGGGTGGTGGAAGGCAAGGATTATTTTGTGTATTGCAGGAAGAAAGGAAGCCTGACCGCGAATGAAGAAGTTTTGCTTGATGCAAATGCAATGGCGGAAGGTCATAATTATTTTTCCGCCATTGGATTTGACGTAAGCATGGATAATAAGCTGATGGCTTATGGTATCGATCTTTTATCAAGAAGGCAATATGATATTTATATAAAGAACCTGGAAACAGGCGAGGTTTATAAAGATAAGATCCCGAATAGTGAAGGAGACCCGGTTTGGGCAAATGATAATAAAACCATTTTTTATACATCCAAGCACCCGGTAACGCTGCTGTCTGAAAAAATAAAAAAACATGTACTGGGTACGGATGCTGCTGCTGATGTAACCGTGTACCATGAGACAGACCCAACCAATTATATTGGCGTGAACAAAACAAAATCCGACAAATTCATCTTCATCACTTCGCAGGCAACACTTTCTTCGGAGTTGAGGTGGATCGATGCCAATAAGCCGGCTGAAGCATTTAAGGTCTTCCAGCCAAGGATGAAGGAAGTGTTGTATGGTGTTGATCATGCCAATGATAAATTTTACATACGCACCAACCTCAATGGAAAGAATTTTAAGGTGATGACCTGCGCAGAAGACAAAACAGACAGCAGTAGCTGGAAGGAAATGATCGCACACAGCGACAGTATCCTGGTGCAGGGTATTGATGTGTTCAAAAACTATTTGGCGGTATCTGAAAGAAAGAACGGGCTTACCCAGGTGCACATCATCAACACACAAAATAATGCCGGCCATTATCTTGTTTTTGATGAGCCGGTTTACACAGCAGGACTTGCTTATACACCGGATTACAATTCAGAAGTAGTAAGGTTCAATTATACTTCGCTTACCACACCCAATTCGGTATTTGATTATAACATGAATACCAAAGAAAAAAAATTGATGAAGCAGCAGGAAGTGGTTGGGGACTTTAATGCCAAAGATTATGAAACAGAAAGGGTATTTGCAACTGCAAAGGATGGCACAAAGATCCCGATGTCGATCGTTTACAAAAAAGGCTTTGATAAAAATGGATCAGCGCCATTATTATTGTATGGCTATGGCTCTTATGGCGCAAGCATGGATGCAACATTCAGCAGTGTAAGGTTAAGTTTGCTCAACCGGGGATTTGCCTATGCTATTGCCAATATCCGTGGCGGGCAGGAGATGGGCAGGTACTGGTACGAGGATGGTAAGATGATGAAGAAGACAAACACGTTCACTGATTTTATTGACTGCGCCGAATTCTTAATTGCAAACAAGTACACTTCCAAAGAGCATTTGTATGCAAGCGGCGGCAGTGCCGGCGGGTTGCTGATGGGCGCTATTGTGAATATGCGGCCCGACCTGTGGCATGGCATTGTTGCACAGGTACCGTTTGTTGATGTATTAACTACCATGAGCGATGCATCCATTCCTTTAACAACAAATGAATACGACGAGTGGGGCAATCCTGCCAACAAAGACAATTATATGTACATGAAATCCTATTCGCCATATGATAACGTGGTAAAGAAGGCTTACCCGAATATGCTGGTAACAACAGGACTTCACGACAGCCAGGTGCAGTATTTTGAACCCGCCAAATGGATCGCCAAACTGCGTGAAATGAAAACAGATAATAATTTACTGCTTTTGTACACCAATATGAAAGCAGGGCATGGCGGCGCTTCCGGAAGATTCAAGGCATTAAAGGACAGGGCGAGGGAGTATGCATTTTTGTTTGCACTTGAAGGAATTACAGAATAAACGATACAAACCTTTACCAAAGTTTTAAACTTTGGCAAAGCTTATTGATGAATATATCGATACCGTAGAATAATTTGCTTAGCTTAGGACTTAATCTTGAAACCCATAATGAAAAAACGATCTTTTGCATTAGTCCTCCTTTTGCTATTTACAATTGCAGCTTATTCTCAAAAAGAATTCTTCCGCTCAAAACAGGTCTTTACCCCGGAGCAAATGGGTAAATTTTATTCTTCCTTTACTATTCATAATGACCTTGTGATCTTTAGTGCGAATGATTATTATTTGTACGCCTATAACAAAAAGGACGGATCGCCCAGGTGGTCATATGAAACCATGTATAAAACCGATATTCCTGTATTTGTTCAGGACAGCATTGTATATGCCGGCATATCCATCAATAAAAATAAGCAGGCAGCACAGTTTGAGTTGGGTAGCGGAAAACTGATCAGGGCTCTTCCATTCGAACCTCTTGCCACAAAGCCTTTCATAAAGAACAGGATGCTATATGGAACCGCTATCTATAACTATGGCTGCATTGTTGCGTACGACATGGAAAAAGATACCGTTCGCTGGAGCCGTTTTATTGCGCATGGATTTTCCCGTTCACCTTACTACCTGGAAAATAAGATCATGGCCAATGCCGAAGCCGGCAATTGGGTAGCCCTGGGTTACGATGGTGTTTTGCTGGATACCACCTGTACAGTTAAGGCGTCTATGTTTGTTGAAGATATTCCCTGTGTAAAAATATTTACCGCCCTTACACATGATGGGCTGGAGATAAAGGGAAAACTATCTGATGATATTTTCGGCAAAGATTATTTTGACCTGCCTGATATGATAACTACAGGGAAGTTCACCTATATTTTAAGCGATGATAAGCTCTACGTAATTTCCGGCAAACTTAAAATAAAGCATCAGGTGGAAGTTTCTTCTTTAGCAGAGGATCTGACAGGGAACAGTGTTCCCCGGCTGGTAAAAGCTGATGATGAAAATATCTGGATACTATACAACGATCACCTGTTGCAATACGATCATAAAATAAAAAAGCTGGTACGGATGACCGATCTTACTACCTGGCAACCTCACCAGGTCTTACTTGATGAAGAAAATATCTGGCTGGTATCGGGTAAGGATGGATTGTTATACGGGCTTTCTTTTTAAAGATCAGGTTCATTTTAAACCATTACAATGAAAAAAATAGTAACAGCTTGCCTGTTAACAGCGGTGGTTTTTACAGCCCATGCGCAACAAACAACAGGAGAAGATTGTAATTGTCCAACACCAAAGGGCACAAAGTTCCTTAATTTCTGTACCCTGGTGGAGAACCAGGATTCACGATATAAACAAGAGCTAAGAGGAATGTCTTGTGTAGACCTTACTAAGGATTCTCCCGAAACGATACTGGCAAAAGTGCAGTGCATGTGGCGAAAGTATTTCACAGAATTCGGCTGCGATGATGCAGGCTTCCTGGTTCCCCAGGGGAATATTTTAAAATATGCGGTTAACCAGGAATTTGAATATTTCGTTGACGGCGTGGTAGAAGAATTTGGCCTGGATATTAATTTAAAAGATCCTGCCGATGGAAAGACCTTATTAGATTTTGTTCTTGATGAAGTAGCCCGGTATAGGAAAATCCCTGAATATCAAAAAAAAGCAAAAGAGCTTCAGGAAATATATGACCATTTTAAATTTGACCTGTATGCATTGCATGCAAATGAGCTTACATCAAAACCACATTATCAAAGCGGGGTAAAAATAAATTTAGCTGAGAATATCAAAAAAAAATATACCGGGGCTTATGCCTTGAATAAAGCGCCAACAAATGTATATACAGTTGTATTCGAAAATGACAAACTGCTTATGAGCCTTAATGGCAGTAAGCGTTCTGAGTTACATGCAGAGTCTGAAAATACCTTTTTTTTAATACCTAAAACTGCTGCCCGGTATCGTTTTGCAATAAATAAAGAAGGTAAATACGATTTGACTTTCGGAAGCAATCAAAATAAAGCAACAAAGGTTGATTGAGACAAAGTCTCAGAACCATTGCGTCCTCTTCAGAGACGGGACGGGTTATACCAGGTCAATATCAAAATTCACCAGCTGAACAAATTCACTCAACCGGGCATCAATATCAGCCTTGCTGATCTCCCTTAGTCTATCGGGGCCGAATTTCTCAACACAAAAGCTTGCCATTGCACTACCCACGATGATGGCTGTTTTCATGTTCTCAAAACTGATGTCTTTTGTTTTGGCAAGGTAACCGATAAAGCCACCGGCAAAAGTATCACCCGCACCGGTTGGATCAAATACTTCTTCCAATGGTAATGCAGGTGCAAAGAAAACATGGTTCTCATTAAATAATAATGCGCCATGCTCCCCTTTCTTAATGATCAAAAACTTAGGGCCCATCTTCATGATCGCACGGGCGGCTTTTACCAATGACAGTTCACCACTCAGTTGTCTTGCTTCGCCATCATTCACCAAAAGCACATCGATCTTTTTCAATACCTCCTTCAGGTCATCCATGGCAATATCCATCCAGAAATTCATGGTGTCCATCACAATAAGTTTTGGCCGCACTCTTAATTGGTCTATCACGCTCATCTGTAGCTTGGGCATCAGGTTGCCCAGCATTAAAAATTCCGCTCCCTGGTAGGACTCAGGGATTACCGGGTTAAAATCTTCCAGCACATTCAGGTCGGTCACCAGGGTATCACGGCTATTCATGTCAATATGGTACTTGCCGCTCCAGAAAAAAGATTTTTTGTCTTTTACGATCTCCACACCATCCAGTTGAACGCCACGTTTTGTGAGTTCGTCCATTTCTTCCTGCGGAAAATCGTATCCAACAATGGATATCTGCTGTATGGGGGTTACAAAATTGCTGGCAGCATACGCTACATAGGTGCCCGAACCGCCTATGATCTTGTCTATTTTACCAAAAGGCGTTTCAATTGCATCAAAAGCCATTGTACCCACGGAGATTACTGACATCTTATTTTAATATTTATTGGTTTATTATTTGATATTTTTGAAAGGAGCAAAAGTAATGGATTGCTGTTGTTTTAATTAAAAAATTATGCTGATACAGGTACATCCCGAAGACCCCCAGCCCCGGCTGGTAAAGCAAATAGCCCAATGCCTGAAGGACGGGGGGGTGGTCATCTATCCAACAGATACCATTTATGGCCTTGGCTGCGATATCTCCCAGCATAAGGCCGTTGAAAGGATCTGTAAAATAAAGAATGTTGATCCGCAGAAAGCGCAATTGTCTTTTATCTGCCGCGACCTCAGCCACCTGAGTGATTACACAAAAAGTATTGATACACCCCTGTACCGCATGCTGAAAAGTTACTTGCCCGGTCCCTATACTTTTATTTTGCCTGCCAGCAAACAGGTTCCAAAGATCCTGCAAAGTAAAAAAAGCACCATTGGCCTAAGGGTGCCCGATAATATTATCTGCCGGCATATTCTGGATGCATTGGGAAATCCTATCCTAAGCGCTTCGTTGCCCGGCGAAATGGTGGAAGAGTATACCGATCCCGAAGTGATCTATGAAAAACTTGGCGATGCGGTTGACTTTGTGATCGACGGAGGTATCGGCGGCATGATCCCTTCCACGATCGTTGACTGCACAACAGATGAATGGACGATCATAAGACAGGGGCAGGGAGAAATTATCTTTGAATAAAAAATATTGAAATGAAATTAGCAGGATTGAGTCCCATGCTGGAAAGCAGGGATATTCATGCAACCATTGAATTTTATACCAGCGTCCTGGGATTTACATTGCGTGGTAGTTTTGAACACGAAGGTGTAACTACCTGGTGTGACCTGGTGAGGGATGAAGTAGCCATTATGTTTTCCATACCTAATGAGCACATGAATTATGGAAGGTCATTACTTACGGGCAGCCTGTACATCAATGTAGAAGATGTTGACCTGTTTTGGGAAGCATTGAAAGATAAATGTGGAAATAGTATATCCTGTTGAGAATTTTGTTTATGAAATGCGGGAATTTGCCATTAAGGATAATAACGGGTATGTATTGAATTTTGGAGAATCCATTATAAAATAAAAAAATCCCCTCCCGGGTACGGAAGGGGGATCCACTTTAAATCTGACCTATTATAACTGTTTTTATATCCTTTCCCTGCGGTTATGCTTTTTGCGGTAAACAGACCGGTTCAATTGTCTTTTATCCCCGCGTATTTCCCTTCTTTCCCTGTGGGTAACTATGCCGTCTGATTTTGCTCTTCTTACCTCCCTGCGGGTATGTCTTTGCTGCTTTGCAAGGCGCTGTCTTTCCATTCCTGTGATCTCACCACTGCGTACTCCCTGCCTTACGCGGCGGTGCCTGTTTTGTGCATCTGCATCCGTAATTGCTATGAGCATGATGATAACGGTAGCGATCAATAATTTTAGTTTCATGTTTTATGGCTTTAAAAATGAAAGGTGAATAAATACCAACCCATAGACCGGCATTAATTGCCCGGGTTTAATGCTGCTGAAATATTTCTAAAGAAGAGGAGAGGTGGCAGCGAGGATATTAAAGCTTTTACGATGATGATCGCACAAGCCATGCTCCTGTATAGCCCGGCGGTGAAACGGCGTACCATAGCCTTTGTTCTCATTCCACCCATAATGTGGAAATGAATCATGAAGTTTTTTCATGAATTCATCGCGGTAGGTTTTGGCTAAAATACTTGCGGCGGCGATAGCGGCATATTTGCCATCACCTTCTATGATACATTCATGCGGAATTTCTTTATATGTCCTGAAGCGGTTCCCATCGATCAATATGAATTCAGGAATAATTCTTAATGCGTCGAGGCAAAGATGCATAGCCGTAAAGCTTGCCTGGAGAATATTGATCTGGTCAATAGTATGGCTATCTACGGATGCTACAGAAAAACTGATACTTTCTTTTTCGATGACCGGCCTTAACAGGTCTCTTTCCTTTTCGTTCAACTGCTTGCTGTCATTCAGCAAAGGATGAAAAAAATCTTTTGGTAATATAACTGCCGCAGCAAATACCGGCCCTGCAAAGCATCCGCGGCCTGCTTCATCAACACCGGCTTCAACGATCTTATTATGTAAGTAAGCGTGTAACATGTACTTGTTTAAAAATATACTGGCTAAGAGGTTAAAGGAGAAAAAGAGGGAAAAAGAAGCATCCTTTAATTTCTATTACCTGGCTCTTTCTATCTTTCATTCTCTTAGCCCAAATATCAGTCAAAAACGCAAAAAACAATTCATTTAATATTCACAACATTTGCTGTAGTAAATTGCATCAATTATTTTTTTATGCGGACCACCAGGCGCTGGGTATTAGCCACATTCATACTTTGTTTTTTGGTAATTATTGCGGGAGGCGTGGTTCGTACCACCCAAAGCGGTATGGGTTGCCCCGACTGGCCCAAATGTTTTGGCAAATGGATACCGCCAACCAATGCATCGGAACTGCCGGCAGATTTTGAAAAGTATTTAAGCAAGCAGGATATTGATCATACTTTCAATGCATACCATACCTGGATAGAATATTTTAACCGCCTGCTGGGCACACTGCTTGGTTTGTTTGCCATCATTCAAACCTGGTTATTATTTTTTAAAAGAAGGTCTGAAAGAAGAGCGTACCGGTTATCGCTGGCCTTTTTAGTGTTCGTGATACTAACAGGTTTGTTTGGCGCCATGGTAGTAAGATTGAACCTGGCACACCTGAGCATTTCGGTTCATTTGTTATTTGCCATTGCATTGGTGCAGATCCAGCTTGCATTATTGCTTTCGCTCAATTCAAAATTATTCTCACTGACCGTTGATGAAGGGGTAAGAAAGATGGTATTGCTGTTTTTGATCCTCCTTTTTTGCCAGAGCGTTTTAGGCACTATGGTAAGAATGTACGTGGATGATGTATCAAAGTCCCTGCGGTATGACCAAAGAGAAAACTGGCTTGCCAATGACCCCCTTGCATTTTTGATCCACCGCAGTTTTTCATGGCTGGTGCTGGCTGCAGCATTGTTCATGGCATGGTACTACAGGAATATACAGGCTATAAAAAATAAACTGTTTGTATTGGCTGCAATTATTATACTGAGCATGTTCACGGGCATAGTATTATTTTATACCGGTATGCCCGCTGTTGCTCAGCCTCTTCATCTTTTACTGGCTTCAATTGCTATTACCCAAACTGCTGCAATATTGCTCCAAACCAAACGTTTCAGAATAGCGAACTGATCTTAATATTTGTTGTAGTAATTTTAGCAAACAGACTCATTCATGAAGCAGCTATTGAAAGATATTTTTTATTCCTTCCCTGTTCAGCTTTTTATACTTCACTTCCGCAAGTACCAGGTATTATTGGTGTTTTGGTTCCTGCTTGGCAGTACCATCAACAGCGGGTTCATGAAAAATTACGGTGCCGATGCTTTATTTTTTGCCCCCGAATACCTGGGTAATGTGAACGCTTTGGGCGCAGCGCTGGTTGGTATTGCTATTGGGGTTTTTATAATGAGCTGGAACATTACCACATTTATCCTGCACAGCAAACGTTGTAAATTCCTGGCCACCACATCCAAGCCTTTTTTAAAATATTGTATCAATAATGCGGTTCTGCCGCTGCTGTTCCTGGTCTTTTATTTTTACCGGCTTATCCCCTTTGACCGTGATAAGGAGTTGATGAGTACCGGGGAGATCATGATCGTGATATCGGGTATCGTGGGCGGGATCATCCTGTTACAGCTCTTTTCCTTCGGCTATTTTTTCGGTGCCGAAAAAACGATACAAAGGACCATTGCACCCATAATAGATTCTGCACAACACTTTAATGTTAATTTTTATTCTCCGCAGAACCCGCAGGAAAGTTTCGGAATGAAAGTGAATTATTATTTGGGCCAGGGGTTTCGTTTCCGTAAACCAAGAAATGTATCGCATTATAACCAGGAGTTTTTGGATATGGTTTTCAAACGTCATCATTTTTCCGGCATCATAAGTATAGTAATGGCCTTTGTTTTTTTAATAGTAGTGGGGTTTTTTATGGATGACGCCATTTTTGAAGTGCCTGCCGCCGCCAGTATACTTATTTTCTTTGCTGCGCTGATGGCGGTTATCGGCGCACTCACTTATTTTTTACAAAGCTGGAGCCTGCCCTTTTTTATACTCCTTATCTTTTCCATTGATATACTTTACCAGAACGAGATAATCGATACCCGTAACAAGGCCTATGGCCTCAATTATATTAATAAAGAGGATCGGCCCGATTACAATAAGCATGCATTGCAGCAACTTTGCCTGCCGGAAAAAATTGCTGCCGATAAGGAAAACATGATCGGGATACTGGAGAACTGGAAGAAAAAACAAAAAGAAGAAAAGCCTGTCATGATTTTTATTAATGTGAGCGGCGGGGGATTGCGCAGCGGAACCTTTGTAATGAATACGCTCCAGCAGTTAGACAGCGCCACGAACGGGGAACTGTTGCAGCATACCATGCTGATCAGTGGCGCAAGTGGTGGTATGCTGGCTGCCACTTATTACCGTGAGTTGTACAATCAAAAACAAAAAGGCCAGCCGGTTAACCTGCACGACCAGGCCTATTCCGATAATATTGCCGAAGACCTGCTAAACCCTCTTTTCTCGTCCATGATAGCACGGGATATTTTTTCTCCTGCGCAAAAATTTTCTGTCGGGGATTTTAAATATGTAAAAGACAGGGGCTATGCATTTGAACAGAAACTGAATAAGAACAGCCGGGGAATTCTTAATAAGCAATTGAAAGATTACAGCGTTGATGAAAAGGCTTCAAATATTCCGTTGATGATCTTTAACTCCACCATATCACGTGACGGAAGAAGGATGATGATAAGTTCGCAGCCCATCAGTTTTATGATGAAGCCTTTGTTATATGCTGGTGATAGTACGGCCAGCCCTGATGCTGTTGATTTTGCTGCCATGTTCTCTAAACAAGACCCATTGAATATCCGGTTGCTTACAGCTTTAAGGATGAATGCCACCTTTCCCTATGTTCTGCCAAATGTATGGCTGCCCAGCCAACCCGTTATTGATGTAATGGATGCCGGCCTGCGGGACAACTTTGGCCAGGAAACAACACTGCGCTTTATTCAAAATTTCAGGGAATGGATAAAAGAAAATACCGGCGGGGTTATCATCATACAGATGCGTGACCGTACACAGGATAACTGGCAACAGCCTTTTGAAACGGGATCGGTAACAGATATCATTATTAAACCCGCTACGATGCTGCAGCACAACTGGTACAAACTGCAGGACTTTTCAGAAAATGATCAATATAGCTATATGCATGCGGCTGCTGACTCAGGCTTGTACCGCATTGCTTTTATGTATGTGCCGGAAGAAGAACAAAAAGGAGCTGCACTTAATTTTCATCTCACCGCCAGGGAAAAAAGAGATGTGAAGGCCTCTTTTAAAAATGCTAATAACCAGGCTTCAATGAAGAAGGTTAAGGAGTTGCTGAAATGATACTATGGCATCAGCAATTTGAATGCATGTTCAATGATCTCAATTTCAAATACAGCATTGGTTTCTGCCGGGTCGCCATCAATATGTAATGGCGCCAGTTGCGGATTCTTAATTGTCAGCTTCTTTGTTTGAAAATAATGAATATCATTACGATGATATTTTTTGTCTTCATAAAGACGTACCTGCCCGTTGTACACCTGTTTCAGTATTGCCCAGATCATGCGCATCCTGCTCATTTCATTTACTACAACAATATCCAGTAAACCATCATTAAGACTGGCCTGCGGCGCTATGGTAAAATTATTTCCAAACTGGTTACTGTTGGCAATGCTGATGAAAAAAGCATTGGTATTAAATGTTTTTCCATCAATGATCAATTCGAAGGGATAAGGCCTGGCGCTAAAGAAATTTTTGACGGATCTTTTTACATAAGTAGCCAAACCGCGTTTTTTTTGTTTGGCAAAATCATGCGCAACCTGTGCATCAAAACCCAGGCCTGAAAGCATGCAACTGAATTTTTTATTGATATAGAAGCTATCGATATAAGTTGAGTTACCGGTAAAAATAATTTCCAAAGCCTGGCTTATCTCTTTGGGGATCTTTGCCGCTAAAGCCAGCCCGTTACCGCTTCCCATGGGTATGATGCCGATATTTACCGGCATTCCCCGTAATGCGTTTGCTATTTGATTTACCGTGCCATCACCGCCACATACAATTATGTCGGTAACTTTTTCTGTTGCTATCTTTTCTTTTAAATAAATGTAATCAGCTTCGGCATTGCTGTGCAGGATCTCAAAAGGAATATTTTTTTCAGCCGTTTTCTTTTTGACCAGTTCGGACAATAAAGATTTGCCCCTTGTTCCTGAAACAGGATTAATGAAATAAATGAATTTTCTGGTCATGAGGATCAGTTCATCACTAAATTACCTAAATAAACCCTTTTGGAAGGGATCATCATTTGGGGGTTTGCGGGATTCATGAGCAGGTAAAGCCTGAGTGTTTTACCGGCGAGTAATTTCTTTTTGGTATCTGATTGTGAGATATCAAATAAGCCCGGCCTGTTGGTGGTTTCCCTCATAATAATGCTGGTATCGCCGGATATTTCCAGGTCCCTCCTGTAAACCTCGCCGCGGATATGTTCACCATAGACCATTACAATGAAAGATTTGCTCCTTTTATGAAGGTTTTTTTTAAGCGGTAAGTCAACATTTATCATGGTGGGATCAATGATGGCCTGTGCAGCTTTTTCATTATCGAGGTAAACAAAGACCGTATCCTGTGCATTCACCTGTGTGGAAATGGAGAGTGCAAGTAGTATAATAAAAACAGTTTTCATAAAAATTTTATTTTTAAGATGCCCTGCAAAGATAATTTTCACAGGGCAACAACATAAAACATTCACAATTCATTACCACCGTATCAATGCGCTTGCCCATGTAAAGCCGCTGCCAAATGCTGCAAGACAAACCAGGTCGCCTTCTTTTATCTTTCCTTCCTCCCAGGCTTCGCATAATGCAATGGGGATTGACGCTGCCGTTGTGTTACCGAATTTATGAATATTATTATGAACCTGGTCGTCTCTCAATTTTAATTTGTGCTGGATGAATTGTGCAATACGCAGGTTAGCCTGGTGTGGTATCAGCATGTCAATGTCAGCAGCAGCAAGGCCATTGACCAGTAATGCCTCTTCTATGGCTTCGGGCATTTTTACAACAGCTTTTTTAAAAACCGCCGGTCCATCCATGAAAGGGAAATTCTGCGCTTCATCTATCATTGCATGGCTCATGAACAATTCACCTACTTCGGCATTGTCGAACTTTGCAACGGGTTGGGGAACCCAATGATTTGCATGTGTACCGGGATTGTACATGGCCAGTATCTCTGCGCTTTCGCCATCGCTGTGTAAATGGGTGCTTAAAATTCCCTGTTTTTCATTTGAAGTTGGCTGTAATAATACTGCGCCGGCGCCATCACCAAATATCACACTCACATTCCTGCCCCTTGTACTAAAATCAAGGCCGAAAGAATGTTTTTCGCTGCCAACCACTAAAATATTTTTATACATGCCGGTCTTAATGAACTGGTCGGCAACAGACAAGGCATATACAAACCCGCTGCATTGATTACGGATATCCAATGCCCCGATCTCTTTCATTTTTAAAGCCCGTTGTAATAATACACCACAGCCGGGGAAATAGTAATCAGGACTGAGGGTGGCAAACACGATAAAATCAACATCCTGTGCAGTAATGCCGGCTCTTTCAATGGCAATTTTGGATGCCTCTGCCCCCATTGTGGTTGTGGTTTCTCCAAGGCGGTTTGCATAGCGGCGTTCTTTTATGCCGGTACGTTCCTGGATCCATTCATCAGAAGTGTCCATATATTTTTTCAGGTCCTCATTGGTAAAAACATTTTCAGGAACATACATTCCAATGCCGGCAATTTTACTTCGTAGCATGCAATCAATCGTTTAGGGAAGGCAATTTACAAAATAGTGTATGATTTGCAACTGTTTCGTTTGCAACTAAAGAACAGGATAATAAGCAGGCTATATTTAGCAGGGATGGAGGTTAATTAACCTTTACCATCTCCCGTAAACAAAAATCATCATCAAGCATTGGATGTACACGGGTTTTGTAATGAAATTCCACGGAGTTCCTGAGTGCGGTACTGTTAAAGATCATTTTGGATGTAAAATGCTCAACCAGGGGAAGCAGGGAGAGTTTATCTTCCTTTAGTTTCAATTGCGCAATATAAATTCTTGAATTAATATTGATATTAAGGAATTGGTTACCGCCAACGGCTGACATGAATGCGGTGCCTGTTATTGAATCTGTGGAGATGAGCCCAAAGGGCCGCAGGTCTTCCAGGTAACCGGTAAAAGCAATATTATATTCGGTATCTGTTCTTTTGCTTAAAATAAGTTTTATGGGTTCTTCCCTGGCGCTGCCTGGTTTTTTTATAAAGGTTGCCCACTTACCAAGCAGGGCATCTTCAACATAAATGGTGGGGGCTTCATCTAAATTATAAGAAGAAGAATACGGGCATGAACAAAGCATAGTGCTCAAAATAAAAAGTAACGATATTACGGATACTGATTTCATATTGAGTGCCATAAAGTTAGAAATGAAATTCTACATGTACAATAGTAAAACCCCTTACCGCCTCCCGTGCTATTTACAGCGTATAATTATTTAAAGATTCATTTTCAATGATCCACGTTGCTTGAACAGAACCGCCGCTTAATCATTTTTAAAGAATAATCCAAGCCAGCCGCCGATCTCCATCAGCCATGCTATGCCCAGGTGAACGACAAGGCCACCCCATATGCTCCTGGTATTATAACTTATGATACCCAATAACAAGCCTCCCCAAAAACTACTGATGGCTTCGCCCAATGGTTTTCCAAAATGAATGGTACAATAAAAACAGGCAGCCGGTATGATGCAATGCGGGCCGCATATTTTTAACAATGATAAAATTAAAAACCCACGGAAGAAAAATTCTATGCTGATAAAATCAAATCCATAGCATAGCTCGTAAAAGAAATAATAGATCTTTTTTGAAGGTAGTTCTAATTGCGTTAAAAATTTTGCTTTGGGATACATTTGTAAAAAATCATTTTGTGTGCTGGCCAGTGCGATCAAAGGCACCATGATCAAAAGCATGACCAGGTAAGGCTTTATACTGTTCAAAGCTTTACTCCCATAGAAAGGCTGGTTGTTCCTGTCTTTTATCCACCAGACAATATAAACGGGAAGCAACACCACAAAAACCCTAACCACCCAATTTAAACTGCGGATCCAAAACTCCTGCTCATCACCAGCCCATATTTTTTTGATAAGCAGTTGATGAAGATCAAAATTCACACGAAAAGAAAAGAAGGCAGGCGCCAGGACCAGGATTATCCAAAACCAGTGATTTTTATAATAAGCACAATCTTTAAAAAATAATGGCTGAAGAAAAAAAGCCAGGGCGAATGGCGTGAAGTATAAAAAATAGTAGCCAAGGAAATGACCAGGCTTTGTTTCCCCGCCTCTTATATGCCGGAGCTCCAGCTGGTACCCGTAATTCAACCAGATACATGCGGCTGTAAGCAACAGTATCAATAAGAAATAGTAGAGATTTATCTCTTGCTGATAATAATTCCTGATGTATTTAAAAATTACAGACAACTATTTTAATTTCTATAAAGATAGCCAAGGCATATAAGAAAAGCCCCCGCATAAAGCAGGGGCTCCGGACTGAGCATAACATTTTATTTATAGCCGATCCATTTCCTTAATTCTATATTGAACAACCAATACATGCCATTTGCAAAAGCAAAGTTGAAGGCAGCTTCTGCTATTGCAGTTTCAGGCAGTGTAAGAATTTTTGTAAGAAAACCGGTTTTGACATCGTATAATTCGATCTCTTTATTAGTGATGTTTAAAAAACCCAGTTCCTGGCCTTTCACCCCGGTATATATTAAGCTGGTGTAATTATAGTCTTCGGGTGTATAGCTCAGATCCTCATCTTCTTTTACACCATCTATTTTTTTACGGCCAAAGTGAATGGCGCTGCTGTCCAGCAAAGAGCCTTCGGCATCATACATATATATTTGGGCTCCCTTAAGGAATAATACCTGTTTAGCAGTAGTGTTGTAAGTGCCTACTGATTGGGCATCAGGCTGGTTCATTCCTTCCTTTGAAACATTTATGTCTGTAGGTATTCCTGAATTGTCAAGTGTATAGGCAAACCATCCATTTTCACTGTAGGCATTACCTGAGACTGATTTGGTAACCGGGTTATACCAAAGCCCACGGGTATCGATCATGGTTGTTTGTTTATCGTCGCTGAGGCGTTTGCCTTTGGCATCAAAAACGCCCATAGGATAAGCTGTATTGCCGGCAAAGGAGGCATAATATTTTTTTTGTACGGGATGCCAGATAACACTTGCACCTCTTGTGCCGGGCATGTCAGTATCATCATCCTCAACTTTTGCCCGCATTTGGAGTTCCATCACTTTTTTAAGCGGGATCCTTGGTTGCGCCTCTGATATGGCTGAGGCAGTTAAAAATACCAGGACCAATAAAATTACTTTTTTCATATTTGCTGTTTTTGTGGTTTTATTTTGCAAGTAAGAGATAAATCCCAGGAATTCCTATACCGTCCGTTGGGTATTTTTATTGCAGGGCTTATAGTACGTCAGGCCGTTTTAGGTACGGCATTCAGTGTTTTCCACAGCAGGTCTTTTAATTCGGTGAGCCCCTGCCCGGTAACAGATGAAATGAAAACATGCGGGATCTTTTTTGGTAACTCTTTTTCTATTGCTGTTTTTAATTCTTCGTCCAGCATATCTGATTTGCTGATAGCAATAACAAAATCCTTCTGCAACATTTCGGGGTTGTATTGTTCCAGTTCATTATGGAGGATCTTAAATTCTTTTTTGTGGTCCTTGCTGTCGGCAGGAATTAAAAAAAGTAAAATTGAATTACGTTCAATATGTCTCAAAAAACGATGGCCCAATCCTTTTCCTTCGGCGGCGCCTTCAATGATACCCGGCAGGTCGGCAATACAAAAACTTTTTGCATCCCGGTATTCAACCATGCCCAATTGCGGTACCAGGGTGGTAAAAGCATAATCTGCAATTTTTGGTTTGGCAGCGGTAATGCTGCTTAATAAAGTTGATTTGCCTGCATTTGGAAATCCTACCAAACCTACATCAGCCAATACTTTTAACTCAAGTACCTTCCAGCCTTCCACACCTTCTTCACCGGGTTGTGCATATTCCGGTGCCTGGTTGGTAGCAGTTTTAAAATTACTGTTGCCCAATCCGCCGCGGCCACCTTTTAATAATATGGCCTCCTGCCCGTCTTCCAGTATCTCAACTTCTTTTTCGCCTGTTATCTCATCCCGGGCGATAGTACCTAATGGCACTTCTATGATAATATCCTTACCTGTTTTACCGCTTGAATTATTCTTACTGCCGCTCTCCCCGTCTTCTGCCAGCACATTTTTAAAATAACGAAGGTGTAATAAGGTCCACAGTTGCGCATTGCCTTTTAAAATAATATGAGCGCCCCTGCCGCCATCGCCGCCATCAGGTCCGCCTTTAGCGGTTAATTTGTTGCGCATAAAATGCTTACTTCCGGCGCCCCCATGTCCACTCCGGCAAAATATCTTTATCTGGTCTACAAAATTTGACTTCTCCATTTGCTGCAAATGTCCGTAAATTTTCACCATTAAGGCAGAGAACCTTAAATTGCAGTTATGAAAAAACTCCTTCTTATTGCGTGTATTGCAGTAATTAGTTCCTGCTCATCTAAAAAAGCGGCAGAGACGGTGGCAGGAGATGATATCCCCGCTTGTATAAAAAAACTGATCACGCAGTTCCAGGAAGAGGACAAGCAAAATCCACCACGTAGTATTTACAGGTATACGTACAAAGGGAACTTTGTTTATTATGTTTCGCCAATCTGTTGTGATCATTTCAGTGATCTTTATAACAGCAAATGTGAACTTATCGGTCACCCTGACGGTGGCTTTACGGGAAGAGGGGATGGAAAGGTTCCGGATTTCGGGACAGCAAAAAGCGAGGAAAAGCTGATCTGGAAAGATGAACGAAAATAACCCTTGTCATTTCCTTGTTTCATTCCATGTTTTAAAGGAAGGATGTTGCTTTGAAATATTTTCCGGGATATGCCGGAGTGGTTCACATTCCGTCCAGCTTTTGTACATATCTGCGGGTAACTGCTGGTAAAGCCTTGTTCCTTCGTTCTTCCATTTCATCATTTTGTCACTTACTTCTTTTACAATTTTTGAAGGGTTACCAACTACCATGCTTCTTGCGGGAATTATTTCATCAGCTTTAATAAATGTAAGGGCCCCAACGATACATTCATCGCCAAGCTGCACATTATCCATGATCACTGCATTCATTCCGATCAAACAATTCTTACCGATGGCAGCGCCATGAATGATAGCGCCATGGCCGATATGGGCATTTTCTTTTAACAGCACAGTAATACCCGGGAACATGTGAATGGTACAATTTTCCTGCACATTACAGCCGTCTTCAATGATGATCTGTCCCCAGTCGCCACGCAATGCTGCGCCGGGACCAATGTAAACATTTTTACCAATGATCACATTGCCGGTAACAGCCGCCTGTGGATGAATGAAAGAAGATTCGTGTACTACAGGGATGTGTTTATTAAAAGAATATATCATGGTTACAGTATGAAGTATAAAAAGTAAATAAGGTACATTATGGATGAGAAGTATTACTTTTTTGCTCATCTCTTTTTTTGCGAAGAAAAATCAGGTACCCGTTTAAAAGTCTCTCTATCTCTTTTCCATTTTGCTTGTAAAGCATCAGGGTTTCTTCTGAGATGTATTCTTCGTCAAATGCATCGATTAAATGACTTATTGTTTCGGTTAAAGATCCTCTTGCCTGTATGCAAAAATGTATCTGATCCGATAAGTAAATCTTCCATGGCCCTCAGCAATAAGGGCATTTATAGAACGTGAGCTTCTGATAATTTGATCTGTTAACCTGAATTTTTCTTCTGAAGGGAATTGTTTTAATAATTTTCTTATTTCATTCTTAAAAATCCTCACTTTTTTCCATAGATCCAATTCCTCAAAACCAAAGCTGGCAGTAGTCATAGAAGTACGTTTTATACGTTATTTACTTTAAATACTAATTAACTTCTTATTCGTGCGGAAACAGGTTCCTTTAAACAGAGCAACGGTATGGGCAGTCTGGTTGCTTATGGTAATATGATATAAGCCGGTTGATCTTCCATTATGAAGTTCTTTTGCTTCTGCAGTTAATATATCGCCCACATGAACGGGCTTTAAAAAGTTAATAGCGGTATCCAAAGCAACTGACAAAACATTACGGTTATTGCAGGCAAACGCAAATGCACTGTCGGACAACGAAAAAGCAATACCGCCATGCACGATGCCAAAGCCATTGATCATCTCTTCACGTACCGTCATTTTGATTTTGCTATAGCCTTCTCTTACTTCCAGCACTTCAATACCCAGCCATTGGCTGAAGAGGTCATGCTCCATCATGTGGCTTACGACTGTCTGTGCAAGTTTGTCCTGTTCCTGTCCCATGCTGATATTTTATTATTCTCCTTTGAATTCAGGATTTCTTTTTTCCAAAAAAGAATTTATCCCTTCTTTATAATCCTGCGTTTCTGCAGCTTTCTGCTGGTATTTATCTTCCAGCATTAACTGCTCTTCCCAGTTGCTGGTGAACGACCTGTTTAAAATATGCTTGGTATAAGCCAGCCCCTTTGTTGGCATCTGCGAAAGCGTGACCGCAATTTTTTTACTTTCTGTTTCAAAATCCGCGTCATCGAAAACTTTATATATCATTCCTATTCTTTCTGCATCCTGTGCTGAAACTTTATCACCCAGCATCATTAATGCACTTGCTTTTTGCCAGCCAATGAGACGGGGCAGTGTAAAAGTTCCGCCACTATCAGGCACCAGGCCGATCTTGCTGAATGCCTGCAGGAATGATGCTGATCCTGCTGCAACAACCACATCGCAGCATAAAGCAATATTTGCCCCGGCCCCTGCAGCTACCCCGTTTATAGCCGCCACTACAGGCTTTGGCAGGTTCCTGATCTTTTTTACGATGGGATTATAATGTTCTGAAAGTATCTGCTTTATCTCCAGTTTATCTTCTCCCACCAGCTCACCAATATCCTGCCCCGCGGAAAAAGCTTTTCCTGCACCCGTAATGTAAACACAACGAATATCATGTACAGAAGCACATTCATCCAGGCGGCTTTGAAGTAAAAGGGCCATCTCCCTGTTGAAGGAATTGAATTTATCGGGACGGTTAAGGGTAATATAGGCAACAGCATTTTTTATTTCGAATAATACAGAAGACATCAGCAATTTTTTAAATGATCGTAAATAAAATACAAGGGCATTAAGATCAAACCTCAAAACTTTTTACTTCCTTATGGGTAAGTAGAAATTCATTGACGAGGTCATAGTTCCTGTCGGGAGAACTGATACGATAAAGATATACAGCATCATGATTGTCCTTCACAAACTTCATACACCGGAAGGTAAGGTTATGCAACCTGAAAAAATCTTCCAGCTCTGCCCTGAAGTTCTTCCCCAGTTCAACAGTTCTTATTTTGTAATCTTTAACCTTGTGAAACCTGTTTATGAATCGTTGTACGGGTTCTAAAACAAAAAGTGCGATCACCACCATTGCTGATACAACAATTGCCAGCGGGTAATTATGATAACCGATCGCCATTCCCAATGCAGCTGTTACCCAGATGAGTGCAGCCGTCGTTAAGCCGTTAACGGTAATGCCTTCTTTAAAAATGACACCAGCACCAATAAAGCCAATACCTGTTACGATATTGCTGGCGATCCTGTCTGTACTGGCAACGCTGCCCATTTCTTTTGAAAGGATGGTATATAAACAGGAACCCACGCAGATCAGGATCATGGTCCGGAATCCAGCAGGTTTGCTCCTGAACTCCCTTTCCAAACCAATGATAGCACCAATAATAAAGGCAGCAGAAACCTGGGCGGCTTCTTCAAAATAAATGGATAGGTCCATAGGCATAAATTTAAGCAATTGAAAGTAAAATATCCTGAACTATTTTTTATTTTGTTGCTGCAAAAGGCCCGGCGATTTGCAATCACGATCTAAAATAAAAAAAATGAACGCAGTAAAATTATGCTACCTTATAATGCTGGCCACCCTGCTGCCAGCTTGTAATTTCAATTGCTCCATTGGTGAAAGCAAACCAGTGAAAGCGAAAACGGTAACTTCAGGTGATAAGAGTCCCCTTAACGGCGCTGTAATAAAAAATGATATTGAGGTGGAAGCAACCGCCGTAAAAGTTAAGCAGGTTTACCTGCTTGATGCAAATAAGAATTTATTGGAGGAGAATGTAACCGGCATTGGTGAAAAGATCTATGTGGTCATAAAGACGGATACAGGCTGGGTAAAAGAAAGCGGCAGGTCATTTATTGGCGCTTCAGAAAGAATATCAACTTCGGCGGGCAGGGTGATCGTTGACGCTGCTGATGTTTTTTCAGATTATGAAACAAGCGGCACGCCCGCCGGTGACGCAGGCCTTATAAGCCTTTCTGCCGTTATAACAGAGGCAGACCCGGGCCTCGAGAATTTTACGGTGCAGTTCAGGGTTTGGGATAAAAGAGGAAATGGGGAGATCAAAGGGAAATATAAATTCAGGATAAGGAAGTAATGTCGAAAATCTTAATGGCATTTAAAATAATCAAAGGGCTCTTTGCAATTGTTGCATTGGTATAATGCCTTGCAGGCGGTGGAGCCAAACTGGCTGATGAGCCTGGTATTGGCTGAATTACAAAGCGGGCATATTATTTTTGTTTCTTCTTCAAATAACAATTTTTTTACCCTCTCATGCGATGCCGGTGGCGCAATGCCGTAGGCTTTTAATTTTTGCTTTCCAGCTTCACTCATCCAATCTGTTGTCCATGCAGGAGAAAGAACGGATGTGATCTTTACTTTTTCAAAGCCATTCATTAAAAGTTCCATCCGGATATTTGCCGCGATCATATCCATGGCGGGGCAGCCGGTATAGGTTGGTGTAATGATCACTTCAACTTCGTCATCATTTATTTTTACATCCCTGATGATGCCAAGGTCGGTAACTGTAAGAACAGGCACTTCAGGATCAGTCACAGTTCCTAATATCTCCCAGGCCTTACGTTTGGAAAATTCTAAAAACGGGGTTGATCTTATTTGTTCTTTAGTGTCGTTCATAATTTATAGGTTACCATTCACAGCCGGGATATACCCTTTGCATGTATTGCAGGTCAGCCAAAATAAAACCCATGTGTTCTGAATGTGTTCCTGTTTTCCCGCCGGTTTGCTGAAATGTTGTTCCGGGAAATGGTAGTGTTGCTTCTGCAAAAATTTCTTTTACTCTTTCTTCCCATTTATTTTTTAATGATGCTACTTCAATGCCATAACCTTCATTTACCGCGACTTCTTCATAAGCGGCTGCAATGAATAACTCACCGGTATAGGTCCATAGTTCATTAATGGCTTTCAGCATCCTGTCATGACTTTCTTTTGTTCCATCGCCTAAGCGTATCACCCATTCACTGCTCCAGCGTACGTGATAGGTTACTTCTTTTAAAGCCTTGGCTGCAATGGCGGTTAACTGCTCATCCCTGCTTTGCTGCAATTGTTCGTACAATAAATATTGGTAGCTGCTGAAAAAGAACTGGCGTAAGATGGTTTGCCCCCAATCCCCGTTTGGCTGCTCAACCAGCAAACAATTTTTATATTCACGAACATCCCTCAGGTACGCTAAAGTATCTTCGTCGCTTCCATCCGCTTTTAATGATGCCGCGTATTGATAAAAATTTCTTGCCTGCCCGATGAGGTCAAGAGAAATATTCGTTATGGCAATGTCCTGCTCAAGTATGGGGCCATGGGCACACCACTCTGCATTTCTTTGTGCAAGAATTAAGGCATTATCTGCCAGGTGAATTGTATAATCTATAAGATCGTTTGTTTTCATTTAAATAATTATTCCAAAGTTTACATATGGCCTACTTCATCGGGCAGGTCATAAAAAGTTGGATGACGGTATATTTTATCATTGGCCGGCTCATACAATTCTTCCGCTTCATCGGGGTTGCTGGCGTGAATGTAATTGCTTTCCACCACCCAGATACTTATGCCTTCCTGGCGACGGGTATACACATCCCTTGCATTTTCAATGGCCATTACAGCGTCTGTGGCATGAAGGCTGCCTACGTGTTTATGATCGAGGCCCTGCTTACTGCGGATGAAGACCTCCCAAAGTGGCCAGCCCCCTGAAGAGTCAACCCGTGAGTTTTTAATTTCATCACCCCCTGCATTTTCTTCAGGGATGTCTCCGTAGTAATATTTTTGAATTTTATACGACATAAAAATTTATTTAAGCGGCATCTTGTTTTTTACGATCAGCTTTTTTTGTTGCATAAGCCAAAGCGGCTTCTCTTACCCATGCGCCCTCATCATGCGCTTTATTTCTTGCTTCCAGCCTTTGCTTGTTGCAGGGGCCGTTTCCTTTTACCACGTTCCAGAATTCCTCCCAGTTTATTTCGCCAAAATCGTAATGCTTTCTTTCTTCGTTCCATTTCAATTTGTCATCGGGTAAGGTCATGCCCAAAACTTTTACCTGCTCTGCAGCCATGTCAACAAATTTCTGGCGCAGCTCATCATTGGTCATTCGTTTTATTTTCCACTTCATGCTCTGGTCGCTATTGGTAGATTCGGAATCCTTTGGACCGAACATCATCAGGCTTGGCCACCACCAGCGGTTGATCGCATCCTGGCACATATCTCTTTGTGCTTTTGTTCCCCTGCTTAAAACCAGCAGGCTTTCAAATCCCTGGCGCTGGTGAAAACTTTCCTCTTTACAGATACGCACCATTGCCCTTGCATAAGGTCCGTAAGAAGTACGGCACAGCATCACCTGGTTTAAAATGGCTGCACCATCAACAAGCCACCCGATGGCACCCATATCTGCCCATGTTAAAGTGGGGTAATTAAAAATGGAAGAATATTTTGCTTTACCGCTGAGCAGGTCCTCAACCATCTGGTCGCGTGAAGTGCCCAGTGTTTCGGCAGAAGAATATAAATAAAGGCCATGGCCTGCTTCATCCTGTACCTTGGCGATCAATACGGCCTTTCTTTTTAAAGACGGCGCTCTTGATATCCAGTTACCCTCGGGCAGCATGCCTACAATTTCACTGTGGGCGTGCTGGCTGATCTGGCGCACGTTTGTTTTGCGATAAGCATCGGGCATCCAGTCCCTGGGCTCGATCTTAATTTCCCTGTCGATCTTATCCTGGAATATTTTTTCTAGATCCTGTACCGGCATAACTGACGATTTAGGCTGTAAAATTAATACAAAAAACTAACAAGTGTTAGTTAAAATAGGGGGCAACTATATCATCTACTTCACATCAAAATCAACAACCACCGTTTCTGTTTTTGGATGGCTTTGACAGGTGAGTATAAATCCTTCATCTACTTCTTCCTGTTCAAGTCCCCAGTTCACATCCATTTCTACTTCACCCGAGATCAGTTTTGCTTTACAGGTGCAGCAAACGCCGCCTTTACAGGCAAAGGGCAGATCAGCGCCTTGTTTTAATGCCGCATCTAAAATGCTGTCGTTGTTAAAACCCAGGTCAAAGTCGAAACTTCTGCCATCCAGCTTAACCGTTATTTTACTCTTTGGTCCTTCATTGCTTGTTGGTTTTTGAACACTGTCAACTGTTGATTTTTTTTGCCCGGGTGTGGTAAACAATTCAAAGTGCACTTTCTTTTTATCTATACCCCTTTGTTCTAAAAAATCTTTTACACAAAAGATCATTTCTTCCGGCCCGCAGATAAAAAATTCATCTGTGTTCTTATAATTGATCAGTTTGCCCAGGTCCGTTAATTTATCCTGGTCGATCCTGCCCGAATTGATCGGGGCGTCTGTTCTTTCCCGGCTAAGTATGTTAATGAAATTAAAGCGGTTGAGGTATTTATTTTTCAATGCTTCCAGTTCTTCAAAAAAGATAATGGAGCTGCGGCCCCGGTTACCAAAAATTAAAGTGAAGCTGCTTTGGGGTTCTGCTTGCAGGGTTGTTTTAATAATAGAAATAACAGGCGTGATGCCGCTGCCGGCAACAAAAGCTACATATTGCTTGTTGTTTTCCTTTTTTAATTGTGTATTGAATTTTCCTGTGGGGGGAAGTATGTCAAGCTCATCACCCTTTTTCAGGTCCGTATTTGCATAGAAGGAAAATTTTCCGCCATCTACTTTTTTTACAGCCACCCTTAATTCATTTTCAAAAGGTGCAGTGCAAATGGAATAGGAACGCCGGATCTCTTCACCATCGATATTTTTTTTAATAGTGATATTTTGTCCCTGTGCAAACTCAAAATCTTTTTTCAACAGGTCAGGAATCACGAATGCAATGGAAACACAGTCCGGCGTTTCTTTCCTTACTTCCTTTACGCTTAATTTATGAAAATGAACAGCCATAAAAATTATTTTATCATTCCTTTCAATAAATGATTCACCATATCATCCTCCAGTTCCTGCACACCCACGTTCTTTTTGTGACGCTGCCAGAATTCAAGGCCCCTTACTGCCGACAGTATTGTTAATACAGATACATAAGGATTACTGTTTTTTAATTCTTTTGTTTTTATTCCTGATTCGATCAATGCAACCAATCGCTTTTCGTAACCCCGCCGCTGGTTCAGGAAATTACTTAAATAGGGTTCTTTCAAATGTTTCCATTCATGGTTTGCAACAAATACCTCATCAAAATTATTCAGCATCATCCGTATATGAAAGCGGATGATATTCTCTATCATGGCAACCGTATTTCCCCCGGTATTTTCTGTAGCATCCAGGTAAGTAGTGAACTCATTGGCAACTTTAAAACAGATGGCCTGAAGTAATTCACTTTTTGACCCGATATGATTGTAAAGGCTGGGGGCTTCAACCCCAACTGCTTCTGCTAATTCCCGCATTGAAGTAGAGGAATACCCTTTTATTTTAAAAAGTGCAGAGGCCTTTTGGGTAATTACATCCTTTTTTGTGGCATTTTTCCCGGGCTTTATTTTTGCCATTAAAACTTTTTGTAAAACTAACACTTATTAGCTTTTTCCCCTTGGTTTTTAAAATATTGGCCTTAAATCATGATCCCGGTACAGGCATGGTTCCCGGCTCAAAACGCCGCAAAACAGCCGAAATAGCGGTTATTTAACCCTTAATTAAAAGCATTTTAAAAATAAGTACCGGTATAAAGCCCAGTGTTTATCAGGGAAGCAGCCGAAAATACCGGCCAAACACGGTTTAGTAAAAAAATAAATTATGATAATATGAAAAAAATGCTAATTTTACAACCTGCTCGTTTATCTAAATCTCTCCAATCTTATTTAAAACCTATTCTGGAATATCAATATGATAGCTCCATAGGTATATAATCTTATTAAATTAAATAATTCTATTCATAAATAATTCTAACTTTTTTCTTGTGGTTTCAGAGGTAAGCAAGGCCGGAGATTTTTATCTCTGGCCATCTCTTTTATAGGAGGTTCCGGTTACGCTATAGCCGTATTTAAAAAATCGATCAGCGGCTTCATAGCCTGGAATGTTTTGGCAACATCCTTTACAAAATTTTTGTTTTGCACTTCGGCATCGGTAAAAGACCTGCTTACAATAAAGTTTTTCATTTTCAGGTATTCAATAGCCGGGTTGTTATCATCATATCCTTTTGGCGGCCTCACTAAACTTCCCTCGCTGTTTATTCCCTCTGCAAACATTCTTTTGAAGGAAGGGTTTGCGCTTATCTTTTTCCATTCATCAAAATTGTAATCGATCTCCTGTCGTATTTTGGCAAGATCTGCTGGTTCAGGCTGCCACATACCCCCCGCAGCAAAACTCCTGCCTGGTTCAATATGCAAATAATAACCGGCCCCGTTACTTTTCTTACCACCCTTATTGAAGTAGCCCGCCATATTGCTTTTATAAGGAGTCTTGTCTTTACTAAAACGGATATCCCGGTTGATGCGAAAAACACATTCCTTAACCGCCAGTGTGCCAATGGGCTTATCAAAAACAGCAATGGCAGGAATGAGTTGTTCAAGAAAAGAATGAAAACCTGACCTGGCAGCTTCGTATCGATCACGGTTTTTGTCAAACCAGGGTTTGTTGTTATTTTTTTTAAGGTCTTTCAGGAATTTTATAACAGATGGCTGAAGCATATAATATTTTTAAAAGAAGCGAATTTACATAAAATAAAAAAGGGAATGGTGTAACCAATTCCCTTTTGTAAAATATCTCTTATCGTGTCACTTTATTCTTCCCCAATTCTCCCCGCTCTTAATGCGGTACAAGGTCATTTCACTCACCTTATATTTAGCTGCGAGTTGCTTGTAAGTGAGTTTACGTTTAGGGTTTTTTATGATATCCTTGATGGCCTTTACCTGTATTGCGTTAAGTTTCAGGCCCACGGTGCGGTTGGCCTGCCGTTTTTTATAAGCTATTTTTTCCGGGCTGTTTTGCTGGTGTGAACTCACCGTATCCAATGTAGCCCATTTTAAATTTTTAAAATGATTGTCTTTCTTTTTATGATTCACATGAATCACATATTTATATTTAGGAGAAGGTTTTTTGCAAAATTGCTTTGCAACTTCCCTGTGAATATAAATAGTGCCATTGCCATTTTCGACATGAAGATTCAATGTTTTGTAGCCCGAGGTCAGTGACCCGTTCAATAATTTACCATCTTTTTCAACATGTTCATTAAAGCTTGCTGCACGGCCATGAGATGAAACTGCATATTTTTTGCGAAGTTGTTTATGGCCACTGAAGAGAATTTGTTTCCAAACTTCGCCTGGAGTTTTTTTAATCATAAAAATATGATTTAAAAAGTGATGTCGGGCCATAGCGCCTGCCCGTAATTAGAAAGGCTTCACTATAAATATAATGTTTTTTTTCCCTAACCAGGCAGCATTTTTAAAAATTCTTCCTCGCTGATAATTTTTACGCCGGGTAGTTTTTTTGCCTTTTCCAATTTGCTTCCGGCATCCTCTCCAACTACAAGATAATTGAGCTTACTGCTTACGCCGCCGATTATTTTCCCGCCGCTTTTTTCCACCATTTCTTCGGCCTCACTTCTTTTTAATTTAGCCAGGCTGCCTGTAAAAAGGAAGGTAAGTCCAAGTAGATCGCCACTGGCAGCCAACTCCTTTTTTTCATTTTTTAATTGTACACCCAGGCTTTCAAGTTGTTGCAGCAGGTGCAGGTTGTCCTGGTTATGAAAAAAACTGTAAACACTTTCGGCAACCTTAACACCTATATCTTCCAGTTCCTGTAACCGCTCTTCGGAAAACTCAGCAAATTGAAGAAGATGATCTACCGCATGCGCCAGGGTCTTAGCCGTGGTCTCACCAACATAGCGTATGCCTAATGCGTAAATGATACGATGCAAGGGCTGTTTTTTGGAAGCTTCTATTGCTTCCTGCAGTTTTGTAATAGACTTTTCACCAAAGCCACCCAGCTTCTTTATTTCATCATAGGGCAAGCTATAAACTCCGGGGATGTTCTTCAATAATCCCAATTCATAAAACTTACGCACATTGGCCTCGCCAAAACTACGGATGTCCATAGCGTCTTTGCTTACAAAATGAATGATGCCTTCAACAATATGAGCAGGACAGGTAAGATTGATACAACGCCAAACGGCGTCTTCTTCCGGCTTATATAATGCATCGCCGCAAATGGGGCAATGTGTCGGGAATTTGATCTTCTTTTCTGTTCCTTTTCTTAACTCGGCAAATGATTTTACAACCTGTGGTATCACATCGCCGCTTCGCTCAATTAAAATGGTATCGCCCAGCATCAGGTCTTTTTCCCGGATGTATTCTTCATTGTGGATAGAGATACTGCCAACGGTAACGCCGCCAACCTGCACCGGCTCTATTTTAGCAACAGGAGTTACGGCGCCTGTCCTTCCAACCTGGAATTCCACAGCAAGCAATTTACTGGTACCCTGCCTCGCTTTAAATTTAAAAGCAATGGCCCACCGCGGATGGTGTGAGGTCATGCCTAACCTGTCCTGTAACTTAAGGTCATTTACTTTTATTACCATGCCATCAATTTCATATCCCAGGCTGTCACGTTGTTTTTCAAACTCATTTACATGTTTTATCACGGCGTCAATTCCTTTGAGCACTTTCATCTCTTTTTTGGGACTTCTGAAACCAAGGTTCCAGAGCATTTCCAACATAGAGCTATGGGTTTCCGGTTTGGCATTTTGTGTTTTTTGCTTTCCGGCAGTTGAATGTTCATAGCTCACATGGTATAAAAAAGCTTCCAGGTTCCTGCGGCTGACCTCGGCTGTGTCTTTGATCCGTAAAGATCCTGCAGCCGCATTCCTTGGATTGGCAAGTGGGGGTATTCCTTCTTCTATCAGGGCATCATTATATTTTTTGAAATTATTTTTATTCATCAACACCTCGCCGCGGATCTCTATCTGCTCAATACCATAGGAGCTGAATTTTGCGGAAAGCGGAACCGACCGGATCTGTTTTATATTCATGGTGATCTCATCACCCGTTTCGCCATCACCCCTCGTTGCACCACGTGTCAAAAGATCATTTTCGTAAATGACAGAGATACTGGCACCATCAAATTTTGGCTCAACGCAATATTCAATTTCCTTTAAGCCGGAAAGCTCTCTTGCCTTGCGGTCAAAATCAAGCAGGTCATCAGCGTTGTAAGAATTTTCCAGCGAAAGCATCGGCACCAGGTGCTGTACTTTTGGAAAATCTTTTATCAGGCCTTTACCAACCCTTTGTGTTGGGGAATCAATGCTTACCAGGGCCGGGTCATCCTTTTCTATCTTCTCCAGTAATTTATAAAGCGAATCGTATTCAAAATCACTAATGAGCGGATCGGCCTGAACATAATACCGGTATTCATGAAAGCGGAGTATGTTACGAAGGGTTCCGATCTCTGCAATATTTTTTTTATTCAGCGCAGCTTCTTTTACCCCAAGCCATTGCGTAGTTTCTTTCTGTAATTTTTTTACCTGTTCTGCTGTGTACATAAAATTAAAATGATAATAAAGATAAAAAATAATCCTTCTAAAGGTCCGGGATGACGGCAATAAAGGCTCAGGAAGCCTTTACCTGCTGGAGGTGTTTTTGTAGCACCATTTTTAATTGCCTTTTTACAATGGCGCCCATGGTATTGCATTTGGAAAAATAACTACTATTGAAATGCCTGTTAAGTTCCTCCCTTAGCATTTTTATTTTATGGTGCTCAGATAATTCATCCTTCGACATAATATTAAGCAGTTCCAGCAATTGCTTCCTTATATTAAAAACGCGGTGGGCCATGGCCGTTCGCTCTTCTGTTTGGTATTGCTCTATAACATCTGCGCTCAGTGTCTTTAATATAAGGTCTACATATTCAAAATTTTCCCGGTAGAACTGCGGCAGGTAAAGGTTCTTTTTTCCCTCATAGCATTGCTGGTCAAAATCAATGGCCCGGATGCGATACTGGTAATCTTCAATATCCGGCGTGATGTCTATTACAAAATTATAACTCCGCATATCGCCAAGTAGCCTTGCAAAGATCCGCTCATTGAATTTTACAAATTCTTTGGCAATACGTATCTTGTTTGTTTCGGGCTGGTTCAGGTAATCTTCCAGGAAAACATCACCGGGTATGCCGGGTATGTGTTCTTCAACTAAAGTTTTTTTGTGGTATAAAAAGATGATCCGGTTTGGACTCAGGAGGTTTTCCAGCTCAAGTCCATAGATACGTGATGCATCCGCCGCCTTGACATAATAATGATCATAATTATCATTGATGCGGTTAATGATGCGGATCCTGAAGGGCATACTATTCCCGAATTCACAAAAGTCTATACGTTCAACGTCAAGGTGTTTAATGAAACTCAGGTTTCCTTCTGTTTTTAATGCAGCATAGGTTCTTATCAAACCTTCTTTTAAAAACTCCATTTCTTTGAGATCATAAATGGCCGTTTCCCAATGTGTGAGTTTTCCTTTTTTATTTCTTAAAGCAGTGGTGTGCCTGTAGTTCAGGAGGTCCTTATAGGCAATGGGTAAGGAAATATCCCTGCCATACTGGTGCAGGTATTTCTGTAAGCCTTCACTCACCGGGAAAAGATCCTTCTTCATGAGCGGCTTATCCGATTCATTATTTATTTTGGCATTGATGATCTTATCGAACTGCATGGCATAAAGATACTACTACGCTCATTTTATTGGTTATCCTTTTTATCTTATTACCGGATCTTGCCTGTATATTGTTAACAGCCATCAATTTGAGCTGCGTAGTACAAGGTACGTTTGAAAATGATTTTTGCATCCTGCTTTCACCCGGCATCACATCATTTGCCTATTTTTGAGAATTAAATTTGTAATGATGCTCAACAAACCCGCCTGTTTATTAATTTATATTTTCAGCTCTTTATTTTTTATCAGTGGATCTTCCTGTAAGTTTCGGCAAAAGGTGGATATGATCATTCACCATGCAAAGATCTATACGGTGGATGAAAAATTTTCCGTTGCAGAAGCAATGGCGGTAAGAGATGGGCGGATCATTGCCATTGGTACAAATGATGATATACTAAAGCAATACGAATCCGAATCCATCAATGATGCCAAAGGCAAAACTGTTTTCCCGGGTTTTATAGATGCGCATGCACATTTTGTGGGATATGGTAACAGCTTACAAAGAGTGAACCTTGTTGGTACCGAAAGCTGGGAGGAAGCGGTTAACAGGTCTGCTGATTTTGCTAAAGGTTTGCCTGCAGGCGGATGGCTTACGGGCAGGGGATGGGATCAGAATGATTGGGCTGCAAAAGAATTTCCAACCAATGAAAAGCTAAATGCAATGTTCCCTGACCGCCCTGTTATGTTAACAAGAATTGATGGACATGCGGCGATCGCAAACGAAAAAGCACTTGAACTTGCAGGCATAAAACCCGGCGATAAATTAACAGGAGGAGAGATCGAAGTAGTGAACGGAAAACTTACAGGAATACTGGTTGATAATGCGGTTGACCTGGTTTCTGCAAAGATACCCTCACCGGGTGAGGCGCAGGCGAAAGCAGCATTACTTCTTGCCCAGGCCAATTGTTTTGCAACCGGTTTAACATCGATACATGATTGTGGCCTGGATTACGGTACTGCTGAGTTCATACAAAAGCTTCAAAAAGGTAATGAGCTGAAAATGCGGGTCTATGTGATGCTGAGTGACAGTAAAGAAAATTTTGATCTCGCTTTCTCCAAAGGAAAAATAAAAACAGAACGCCTGCAGGTGAACGCTTTTAAAGTATATGCTGATGGGGCATTGGGTTCAAGGGGAGCAAGCTTGCTGCAACCTTACAGCGATAAGCCTGGCTGGTCAGGTTTTTTATTAAGCTCACCGGCACATTTTGATTCTGTTGCAAATATCTTATCGCAAAAGGGATGGCAAATGTGTACACATGCTATTGGGGATAGTGGCAACAGGACCATGCTGAATATTTACGCAAAATATTTAAAGGGTAAAAATGACCTTCGCTGGCGTATAGAACATGCACAGGTGATCAACGAAAATGATTTTCATTTTTTTGGCGACTATAATATCATCCCTTCAGTACAGCCAACACATGGCACAAGCGACATGTATTGGGCAGGAGACAGGCTGGGACCGGTAAGGGTCAAAGGAGCATATGCCTACCAGCAATTGCTCAAAGAAAATAACTGGATACCCCTGGGTACTGATTTCCCTGTAGAAGACATAAGTCCTTTTAAAACTTTTTTTGCAGCCGTTGTAAGGGAGGATGCCAAAGGCTTTCCTCCAAACGGGTATCAAATGGAAAATGCACTGACCCGTGAGCAGGCCATACGTGGCATGACCACCTGGGCAGCCAGGGCCTCATTTGAAGAAAAGCAAAAAGGTAGTTTGGAAAAAGGGAAGTTTGCCGACTTTATTATTTTAGATACTGATCTTATGAATTGCAACACATCAGGTATCTTAAAAACAAAAGTGCTTGCAACTTATGTTAATGGAGAAAAGGTTTATGGAAAATAGCCGGGTTTTGTAGCAAATTTTTATGATGCTGTTTTTTTGCTACAAGTCTGTGGCCATTTTTTTCAATTTGCATTTTTTTGCCACAAATGGAATTAAGGACCAGGTGGTTATGTTTTTACACATTCACGATCCCGTTCTTAATAGCATACATCACCAGGCCTACCCTTGTTTTTACATGCAGTTTTTCAAAAAGGGCATCACGGTAGCCATCAATAGTACGGGGGCTAACGAACATTTTTTCTGCGATCTCTTTGTAGGTAAGTTCTGAGCAGGTGTATTTTAAAAAATCGGTTTCCCTGTCATTGAGGTGGGTAATGGTATTAATGTCGCTGCCCTCATCATCCATTTTATTAATAGCGTGGATCAGTTTACCGCTTACCAGGTCGCTGTAATAGAAGCCCTTGGTCATTACAGCGTCAATTGCCGCCCTTAATTCCACTGGTTCTGCGTCTTTTAAAATATATCCTTTGGCCCCGCATTTTAACATGCGGATGATGGAAGTCTCATTATCATACATGCTTAGCGCCAGCACATGAACCCCGGGGTGGTTTACTTTAAGCCATTGTGTGGTTTGGAAGCCATCCATTTCGGGCATATTAATATCCATGAGAACAATGTCGGGAAGGTTGTTCTTGTCTAATTTTTCAACGAATTCTTTACCATTATCGGCTTCAAAGAGAACAGTATTTCCATGGCTTTCCACAAGGGAGGCCAATCCATAGCGAAGGAGGCTGTGATCGTCTATTAAAACAATGGATGCCATGATTAAGGGTTCAATGATGTTGTTTCCGAAGATGAAAATACAGAAAGCGAATGAAAAAAGGGTGAAAACACGGTTTTTCATTTACCCTTTTTATTGTAATAATGTATATTCATATAAACTAATTTTATGAGGAAGCTTCTTATTTACATGTTCCTGATTTTTTTAAGTTTTAGTTCCTATGCACAGGAGCAGCCTTTTAGAACCGGCTTCAGATTTAGCCCTTTCCTGATCAACACACCCAATAAGGACAGCTTGTTTTTGATCCAGGAGAGATCAAAAAAAGTGATATCACAGCTTGGGTATTTGGAAAAGTCATTAGAGAAGATTTTAACTGAAACGGATTCTGCTTACCTCCTATACAAGCATAAGAAAAATCCCGAGGATGCAAAAGGCTTTGATAGGTATAATAAAGGAGCGGAATGAAGACTCGCTTTTTATTCTCTTTTGGCCTTTTAAAAAGGATGCAATAAACAAGGGTCCTGGGTTCGTCAATCCTGATGACGAGGATAGTCTGTTTGTTTTAAAAATAAATAAATGGGACAAATCAGCAGCCCGGCATTTGATCAAAGACATACCTTATGCGAATACACAGATCACAGCCGTTAATTTTCCTATAAGGGTAAATTTGTCTGATGGCTCTGTAGAGACAGGGTTTACAAATGCGGCAATAAGTGTTACGAGAATAAGGGGCCAGGCCCGTATTTATAAAAGTGCTCTTTTAGAGCCACGTTACCGGTATTGGGGTTATGGTTTTATGTTTGGTGTAGGATCGAGAAAAGATATGAATGATAAGGATGAATTTTCTATTAATTACGGGCTTTCATTTATCGGCTCAATGTATGGTGTAAAATTAATAGTAGCTGCCGGTCTTGAAAATGGGTTTAAAACAACCTCTAAGAAACTGGCGCCTTTTGTTGGACTTGGTTTTGGCCTGGATATCTATTCTGTTGTTAATCCTGAGATCAAGAAAAAAGAAGAATAATATTAGTCGTTATCCGGTTTTTTTAACTGACCCCATTTTTGATCCAGTTTAAAGCTATCGGCCGTAGACAGGAAAGACTGGAATTGGCTTAATTTTTCTGCTGCACCGGCACTTTTGTCAAAATTAAAAAGGGTGCTGAAATTCTTATTTTCTTTAAGAGATTCCCAATCTCCTGTTATGAAACCTGCAGTTTCCGTTCTTATTTTCAGGTCTTTAATGTGGGCCATATATCTTTCTAGCATTTTTTTCCAGGCTGTCGCAGTTACAAACTTTGGTATCTCCCCTGGCTCCTCTGGCTTGTACATGGAATTGTCCAATTGGTCAGCATTCTTGGGTAATGTTATTGCAATTCCTTTACCCCCGATCACCGGGTCCCCTCCTAATACGGCTTCTTCATAATTATTACTCATAACGCCTTTGAATAAGTAAAGAGATACCTGTTGTATTAATTTATGCGTGAGGATCTGCAGATCCTTATCGATCACTTTCCCTCCCGGCATATTGAAATGCAGGATATTTTCCAGGAACCATATCAGGTCAATATTATAAACACCATAATCCTCATGATCGGGCTTGGAATAATCCTCGTAGGTATAATCTTTGCATTGTTCAGCAGCTTTTTTGAAAATTATATAAAGCTTCCTCATGTTAACTCTCAGGTGTTCACAAAACGGGTCGAAGTAATTTAGTATTAAATTATCCAATTCCGTTGTATCCGTACAGGTAAGGGAAATCCCCATCTTATTAAAATCTTCTCTCCCGGAAGCATAATCCGCGTAATTGCTGGAATAGTTAACCGCCACCAATAGTTTTGATAACTCACCGGGTTTTATTTCAGGCCTTTTATTCAATAAATTTAAGAGTGCATCGTATCCAACACCGGTGGAAGGCATTTCGTCGGCGGTAGCGACAAAAAAATCAGTGACATCTTTGAAAGTGTAACAGTTTTCGATCATCATTCCCCAGCAGGTATCTAAAAAAATAAAAGCAAGCTTTTCTTCGTTTTTGAAAACATTATACAGGATCTTATTTAAGCCTTTATAGGTAAGGGTCTTAGTGTCCCTGCTATAGATCACCAGGATGATATCTTTGTTCTCTTTAAGTTCGCAGTAGCCGTCGTAATTCCAACCCCTGATGGTTAATCTTTTTTCTAACACTTTTTCTTTTACATCGCCGTGCTCATCCCTTTCTCCCGGTAATATCCTGTCAATTGCCGTGTGAAACTGGCCATTGCAAATATCTCCCTCGCCGGCACTGCCGTGGCCAGAATATATGTATGCATAATTTTCAGCATCAAATTTGGTTTTTATGTATTTTAAAATTTCGGTTAAATTTTCCTTGTTTGTAAGGTCCTCGAAATCTTTTCCAAAATTTTTATCGGGTTTCGCAGTAGAATACTTTAACCCTTTCTTCATTTCGTAAACGGAAGGATATTGTTTTTCCTCCCGGGGCTCCAGGTCGTTTTTTATACCATCAAACAATATTATGAAATGGATGTCTTTCGATATTTCACAGTTCCCAATTGTGTTGAACCCTTCGATCATATCCAAATACAGGCTGTTTTCAGCACTCATTTGCAGGATTATCGTCCATTTTTTCATAAAAAAAATTTTCATTAAAAGTAATTATATTTATGTCAATGCAAAAAGCGTGTTTTTACGGTTTTTTTTATTTTTTGTTTACTGCTACCATACCGGCCGTTGCCCAGCAACCGGTTTTTAAAACTTTCTCTTTTAATGAAGGGTTAAATACCTATGGTATTTATAAAACACAACAGGATCAGCATGGATTTATATGGATAGCTACGCAGGACGGCATCTACCGGTTCAATGGAAATTCTTTCCAGGTTTTTAAGGGAGGAAACATTAACGGGGTTTCTTTAACAGGCAATTTTTTCCTGGACTTTAGTTTGAATAAGAGCAATAAGCTCTTTGCTGCAGATTTTAATAACGGTATTGATGTCATTGATCTTTCTACCCTGGCTGTTGAAGATTTAAAACTGCAACCCGGTACACCTGCCCCGGATCAATTACCAAACCTTTGGCTGCAGAGAATTTATGCTGATAATAATAATACATTATGGGTAGGTGGAAATAATTACCTGGCATATAAAAAAGAGAACGAATCCAGGTATACCGTTTTGTCTGACCTTCCCGGGTTTAAAGAAAACCTCAATATCCTTTTTATAAAACCGTTAATAGCTGATCATATTGCTGTAGGGATCAGTGGGTATGGAATTTTACTCATAAATACACGAACATTCGGGATGAGTAGGTTGGGTTTGCAACCGGGTGCTGTGGAGAATGATATGGACATTGAAATAAAAGATATTGTTGTGGATAGGGATACTTTGTTTGCAATTACAAATAACAGGATCATTAAAGGAAGATTTAAAAAGGAAGGCTGGCAGTATATAGCCGAATACCCTTATAAGGGGTTTAGTGCGCTTGTTGTAAACTGTATGGTGAGGGATGAAACGAAGGGTTTTTGGATAGGAACGAATTCGGGTCTTGTTAACCTCGATATTTATTCGGGCAGGTATAATTTGTACCAGACAAGTTTGTCTAAAAGGCGTTGGCTGCAGGATAATACAATTAATCATTTATTTATCGACAGGGAAAATAACCTCTGGATAAGCACTTCTAAAGCATTACAGATGGTATCCCTTACAACTAATGGATTCCGGTATTTTTCAGGCGATGATAATAAAAGTGATCATATGGACCATGTTTATTCACTGGTGCCTAAAAATGAAACCGAGATTTTTGCAACAGCGACGGATGGGTTTTATGCAACAAATATTATTTCAGGCATCACAAAAAAAATAGAAGGCTCTTCAGCCTTAGGCGTGGTGCATTACCTGGAAAAAGTGGAGGAGGATCTCTGGATTGTAAGTTGTGATCTTGGCATGATGGGATACATACCTTCAAAATCCATCATTTCCCAGGATGTATTATTGAAGCGGTATCCCGAATGGTCTCCATATAAAAAAAATTACTTTAATACTGCAGTTAAAACAGGAGGTATCAGTTATTGGGCAAACGAAGAGCAGGAAGGTTTATTTAAGTGGGATATGCAGAAGCATCAGTTAACACAATTTAAAGCAGGCACAAGTACGTCCCGGGGGCTGGCAGAAAATCATATTCACAACATCAAAATTGATAAAGAAGGTTATTTATGGTTGCTCACCGACAATACAATTGAAAAGTTTGATACCAAAATAGATTCTGTGATAGAAATAATCCGGGATATAAGAAAAGAAACGGGATCCCCTCCGGGCATTTTTTTCGATATGTATGATGATGGTGAGCGCTGTTGGTTTGGAAATTTTGGCGGCGGCGTGAGTGGCTATAATAAAAAAACAAAAACGTGGACCCGGATAACTGAAAATGACGGGCTGAGTAATAATAGCGTATATGGTATTTTACCGGAGACGGATTCTATAATATGGGTAAGTACCAACAGGGGTCTTTCAAGAATTAATCATTATACTAAAACCTGCGCCAATTATTATTATGAAGATGGGCTGCAGGATAATTCCTTTGATGAAAAGGGTTCATTGCAGGTTGGTAAAAAACTATATTTTGGCGGCATAAACGGCTTTACTGAAATAGACCTTGACAGGTTCAAAAATATATCCACTGCATTTCCGGTATACATATATAAGCTGGAGTATTATGGCAACACAGAAAAAAAAATTATCACTGATCTTAAATGGGATAAACTTTCTTTACCCCCCGGAACCAATACAATAATACTTTACCTGGCAGCGCTTACCTATTCAAATAACCACAAAATAAAATTCAGCTATAAAATCGACGGCCTGCAAAATGAGTTTATTGAAATAACTGATAATAATATCATCACTTTAAATGCACTTTCATTTGGTAATTATAATATCAGTATCCGTTACAGGAAGGAAGATGGCTCTTATGTTGAAAATGCCTTAAAGCTGCAATTGAAGATATTGCCTAAGTGGTATCAAACCTGGTGGTTTAAATTGCTGTTGCTGTTAACTGCCGGGAGCATTATCTATGCTTTTTACCGCTACCGCATTATCCAGATAAAAAAACAGCATGAAATAAGAAAGAATATTGCAACCGATCTCCATGATGACCTGGGCAGCACTCTCAACAGTGTAAAGGTTTTTACCAACCTCGCTATCAGCGGCGTAAAGCAGGAAGAAAGTTTGCAACAAATAAAGGACAACCTGAATGAGGCTACTATGGGTCTCAGGGATATGATATGGGTGCTGGATGATTCATTAGATACGGTGGATGAATTGGTAACCCGGCTTAAGCAGTATGCCATACCAGTGGCGTCTGCAAGTAGTATAGAAACGGTAATAAAAGCTGATAGTGAAGTAAACAACCGGCAGCTTATCAAAGAAGAAAAACGAAACCTGTTTTTAATTTGTAAAGAGGCCATCAACAACAGCATTAAATACTCAGGCGCCAGCCAAATAGATGTTACTATAACTGCCAGCGGAAAAAAAATACAAATATTAATTACTGATAATGGTAAAGGCTTTAATGTGGATGAGGTAAAAAAAGGGTATGGCCTTAAAAATATGCAGTACCGGGCGGGACAGATAAAGTACCGGGTGGTCGTGGAATCTTCTTCTGGTAATGGCACACAAATAACTATTCAACCTTCCTGATTTTGGTACGGTGTTTCCACCCCAGACTTTTACCGTGTTTTCACGTTTGTAAAGCGTTCATTCTTTTTTCATTTTTACATCCGTGGATATAATTAATAATGCTTGTTTTGATCTTATGGCTATGCCAATAAATGGCTTTGTGAAACCTGGTAATTTTATAAATATCAATGCAGAATTGTTGCAACTGTGGAAATAAGATATTATGTTAGTATTCTGTTCGGGCATTTTTAAAATCTACACTGCTGCATAATTCCCTTGTTAGCTGATTTCGAGTTTATTTGAACGCTGATAAACTTAACCTGTATTTAGCAACTTACCTCTTACTAAGCAAGTGCAACTAAACTTTTATAACCCTAAGCTGAAAAACTTAATTGTAGAGTAGGCGAAAAAATTACAACCAAGTGAAAAGAAATATCGTTCAAAAGAACGAAGGTAAATTATCTGTCCTTCAGATCATTGGCTTCTGCCTTATGGTACTGGGGATTGCGATCATTTTTATCAGTTCGTTTATGCCGCCGCCCAGGCCTATTATACCTGCGGTTATTTCAGTTTCCTTTTTTGTCACGATGCTGGGTTTTGCTTTTTCATTTCCTTCCCTGCTTGAAGGGAATGAAGGCTTGAGCACAATGCGTATTATCGTGTTCATGATAACTAACGTGATCTGTATGCTGTTACTGAAGATAGGATGGGCAGATGGAATCAGGTCACTTGCAGATATAAGGCTCGACCAATATTGGGTAGGGATCATAGCATTTGTATTTGGGGCAAAAGCAACGCAAAGTTTTTTTGAAAGCAGAATGGCAAAGACGGGCAAGGAAGATCTTAGTTCTGAATCCAATATTGATGACCTGCCTGTTGCCAATGAAGCTATAATTACTGAGGCTTTAAAAGAAAAAGGGAAAGAGTGGGTTGAATCATTCCCTTATGTTACGGGAATGAGTGTAAGAAATAAAATAACCGATAATAAAGAAAAAAAGAAAGCCGCTCTGATCTTTAAAGTAACGGAAAAACCTGACGAATTGGATTATGGCATCATACCGGAATACCTACCCTATACTTCCAGGAGTAATCATAAATATAAGATACTTACTGATGTTGTTGTTGAAAGCATAACAGAAGGTAACAGTGAGATCGTGGAAACTATACAGCCTTATCCCCTTGGTAACAGTGTGTCCCGGGAAAGCAGCTCAACTGGGTCAATAGGGTTGCTGGTAAAAAAAGAAGATGACCCGAATTCCGATTATATAGTTAGTTGCTACCATGTTTTTTGTGCGCCGGAACTCCGAATGCATAATAAGACCTTTGAAGGTGATGGAAATCAACCGTTATTATCACCTGGCGTAAATGATAATGGTACGGACCAGGTAGGGGTAGTTATTGAAGGAGTAATGAATACAGAAAATGATTTTGCTGTTGCCCGGGTTGACAATGGGGTAAAAATTGACAGCGGAATGCTTACCCTGGGTGTAGTTCCATTATCCTTCGGATTTGTTTTTCCTGAAAATAAAGGCGAGACGCTGACCATGTGCGGCCGAACCTCAGGTGTAAGGAGAGGAAGGATAAAAAGTCATTCTGCTTCTCAAACGGTCTATTATTTTAAAAAAACAGTCAAACAATATTTAGAAGGGTTGATCGAGGTTGAACCATTCTGTACAGGGGGAGACTCAGGAGGCGTTGTGATAAATGAGCAGGATGAGATAGTGGGGCTTATAGTAGCCAGCAATAAGTTTTCCTCCTATGTACTTCCCGTTCAGGAATTCCTTATACAAAAAAAATATTCACTTTAAAGACAATAACATGAAACAAAAAATAACCCTGCTTTTCGTTTTGGTCCTGTGTATTGGATATACAAAAGGTCAGACCATAAGCATACCCATTGATATCGCGGGTTTTAATATTGCCACGCCTAAGCTGTTGGAGAGCCGGGCCCTGAATGACAAAGAACGTGATAATCTGATCAAGGAAACTAAACCAGGAATGGTAACTATTGATTTTAGTGGGATACCTCCCGGCAAATCTATTAAGGTAAACATTACGGATTTGCCTGCCGGCTCAACATCTCTCGACATTACGAAAGATCTTAGGTCAATAGTTCTCTCCAATAAAGATGAAAAACGTACCTATGTTATAAAACTGGTAGATGCTGCTCACCCTGCAGGGCAACCTTGTGGGTCTCTTGAAATAACATGGACAAAAAAAGCTACCAATGTTACTAAAAATGCAATAACAGATGCTAAAACGAAGGCGAACAGGAAAAGAGAAATCGACAAATTCATGAAAAGCGAATTCTTCGACAAACCATATGACAACAAAGGGGATAAGGTACACCTGTATTTTGATGAGAATGGCAGGTTGCTGAATTTTCTCCCCGTAAATGTTGATCAGAACGATATTTTCTATATGCACATACTCTGCGTGAAGGGGGACGAAGAAAAGTACCAGATAAATGTGGTGCAGGGTGATTATTCTCCGAGTGACCTTGCCATACGCCCCTTTGACAAAATAACAACATTCGGAAACTCCGATGAGGATATGATAGAAGAAAAGCTGGAAGTTGAATACTCAAATACAACACGGCGTGCCGGCCCGTACACGAGTGACTACTTTAAGTTCCAGATCTCTTACGACTCATCTGGCTCCGTTGCCAATGGCCCGGAATATAAATTAAAGATCAATAAGCTTTTTCATGTTGGTGTAGGCGTATCCATTGTTCGTTCTAATCTGGAGGCACCAGAATACAAAACATATTACAATGGCACTGATACTACCATAGAAGCTTTTAACGGGGGTAGTCGAACACTCTTTACATTCAATGTGATCTGGTATTGGACAATCTTTCATCAAAAAGTGAAAGGAGATGTTATTCCTAATGGAAGAGACGTTTTGAAAGATGAGCCCACAATCTCCTTGACCAGGTTATACCCCACCATCGGAGTGACAATCGATAATGATTTTAAGGAGAATTTTTTCCTAGGAGCTGTTTATGAATTCGCCAGGGGAGGTAGTCTCACAGCGGGCATTCATTATGGCAGGATCAGCAGGCTGAAAGACCGAAACTTTGAACTGGGTAAAACTAAATTCTCGGGAACTGATGCAGACATTAAGCTCGACAAGGAATATAAGTCTGCTTTTTATTTCGGACTGAATGTGGATACCAGGATATTTAACCTTCTTTTCAGTAAAGGACAATAAAACCAACACTTTATTATGAAAAATTATTTTTTTTATTTACTTTTTTTATTACTGCTTCTTGGAAATCCTGGTGTAAAAGCACAACCAGTACCAGTGGAACAGGTAATAAAGCTGGAAGCGCAAACTACCAATAGTAAGAGGCTCGATAAGCTTACTGTAAAGTATTCTTTTTCACCGGCTGGTTCCATGAAATATAAAGTACGGGTAGAAACCCTGACATTTAATGATGATGTCAGTATTGGGAGGAGAGATGATGAATTCATTGTCAGAGCAGACAGCTTAGATCACAATTTTAATAAAACAGACCGGGTAGAGGCTATCCTACATTACTTTTATATAAATAGCAAGAATTTCAGCAATTACAACAATGTCAAAAAGCAACTTAACCAAATATTTGGATCGGCCCTGGAGGATGTGAAATATGATATTGAACGAGAAAAAGCAATTAAAAAGGTAGAAGGAATCGAAAAATAAAAATGTGTCCGACAGGTTGCTGCTTGCAGGGATAAAAAGTACCCAATATGAGCGTTTCTACCCAGGCTAATAAATGGCGCTCACTTGACATTTATGAACCTGGTCTTTAAGGTGCAAATATTTTGATACCAATAAATGCTGACTAATGGGAAGAATATTCGAATCACTCACTTCAGGAATAAGGAATTTTTTAAAATTTCTTTTTGATCATTTTTATAATCTTTTAAAAGACCTGTGGGTTGCCAAAAGCGATATCCAGCTCAGGTACCTGATCAGTGATTTTTTATCCGTATTGCGAAGCGCAGGCATGTTCACATTCTTTAACCTGGTAGCTTTAATAGTTTTTACGGTGATGCCACAGGGAAAGGATATTTTACTCATCATTGCAGAAGATATTCTCCAGTACCATTTTGGTAATTTAATATGGCTACTGATTGGCGTTGTATTCTGGAGTATCGTATCTGAATATGGTATATTAGCAAAATATACGTGCAACAGGGTATATTAATGCCCGGCTTAAAAGACTACATTCATTTTTTTTAACTACATAAACCAAAAATGAAGATGAAACGTTTAAGCTTACTGTTATTTGCAACCATGCTTTCTGCCAGCTTGTTGGCACAAAAAGAGAAGGAAAAAGGAAACGATGAACCTGCTCCTGCAAAAAATATTGGAAAGATCAACCTGCCTGCCCTCGCCTTAAAGAACATCAGCATCCAGTATGAAAGGGCTATTGCCAGGAAAGTTACCGTCGCCGGAACATTCCGGTACATGCCAACCGGAAGCATTCCATTAAAGAGTACATTTATTAAACTGGCCGACGACCCGGATACAGAAAGGCAGTTAAATAACCTGAATGTTGGAAATATAGCCTTTATGCCTGAGATCAGGTATTACCTCAGTAAAAAAGGCGCTTTCCGTGGATTCTATCTTGGCGCTTTTGCCAGCATTGCAAAGTTCAAAGCAGATGTTGTACTTGAATATGATGATAATGGCACAACAGAGACGATTCCCATGAAAGGAGATATTACCGGTATAAGTGGCGGACTTATGATCGGCGCACAGTTCAAGCTGAGTAAAAAAATATATTTGGATTGGTGGATACTTGGGCCTCATTACGGAAACTCTAAAGGAAGCCTTAGCGGTAAAAAAACAATGGATGCTGCAGACCAGCAATCATTAAGGGATGAACTGCATGATCTTGATATACCGCTTACAGAGTTCACCTACAATGTGGATGGGAATGGGGCAACCATGAATATAAAAGGTCCATGGGCGGGGGTCAGGTCAGGTATATGTATCGGGTTTAGATTTTAATATAGTTTGATATATTTTTTACAGATGACAGCTTTAAAAGCTGTCATCTTTTTTTGTCCCTTATTGATCTTCATTATCCTTCAAAAATAAAAACTCTGCTTTAGTAACCCAGGAAACTCCAAATGAAATGAGTGCAATGGATTCAAACCAAAAGACAAGCTGGTACCGGGCGCTTAAAGATTCAAGCCATAGCATACCAATGGCAATGCAAACAATACAGAGGATCATAATAATGCCGCAAACCAGGTAAACGGTATTACGCTTATCTTTTTGTTTGGTGCGCCTGCCGGGGCCTGTTTTGCGAAAAAGGTAAATGGAGAAAAAGATAAAGACCGAAAAAAGCAGGAGCGCAAAAACAAAATGCATTATGTGAATCACATTATTCGAACTCGTAGTAGGGAACAGGGCAACTCCCAAAGAAAAAATACAGCCCAGGTTTGCCGTTCGGCTGTCAATGCGGTCATATCCTTTATAAGCCATCAAAAAAAAGCCAAGAACAAAAAGCACACCTACTAAAATATCACCGGCGGTACTGTTATCATAGTAATCACTTACTGAAAATTCAATTTCAAAATTATTATAGGCAACAAAATTGCCAATGATCAGTAACAATGGTAATAATATACCTGTAGCACCGATCAGTATGCGGAGTGCATAGTAAGAGATGACCTGGTCATTTTTTTGCGGTGTCTTTACACCGGGTAATAGATCATTGTTCATGTTTAAGGATTTATTGGTTAATGGGATCACTGGCTTTATAAAATTAAGCAAACTCATATAAACAATTAAACGTATAAAATAGATTTGAGGTGAAAAGCGGCCTGTGATTTTATAAAAACCCGCCATCAAGAAAATTATTAGGCAAAATTTTTACTGAAAATCAATAGGTTACAAAAGGACGATTAAAAATACTTCCTGTTTTCTTTGGCAGATAGAGTCCTTTGCAATTACCTTCGCCGTCCAAATTTAAAACCACAGGGATGGCTGTGGTAAAACTAAAAAAATAAACAATGAGCAAATTACATTTCACCACTAAACATGCGAACGAGGCTACCGTTAAACACAACTGGTACGTTGTGGATGGTACTAATCAAACCGTTGGTCGTATGTGCGCCAGGATCGCGGCTGTTCTTCGTGGTAAGAACAAAGCTTACTACACGCCCCACGTTGACTGCGGCGACTTTATTATTGTAACCAATTGCGAAAAGGTAAAATTTACCGGCAATAAACTGGAAGATAAAGTGTACGATACTTTCAGTGGCTACCCGGGTGGCCGTAAAGAAGAGTCAGCAATGAACTTATTAAAACGTCGCCCTGAAGTAGTTATAGAAAGAGCTATAAAAGGCATGCTGCCTAAAAATCGTTTGGGCCGCCAGATGTACAAAAAACTGTTTGTGTACCAGGGTGCTGAGCACCCACACGGGGCACAACAACCTAAAGAACTAAAATTTTAATTAAATCATCCCGATAGCTATCGGGACAAATAAAAATAAATGGAAAAGCAAAAAAACGCAGTCGGCCGCAGAAAAGAAGCTGTAACCCGTGTTTTCCTTTCTAAGGGCGACGGAAAAATTACAGTCAACGGTAAAGACTATAAAGTGTACTTCCCGCTGGTTTACTTACAAAACCAGGTTGAAGCACCTTTAAAAACAATTGACTCTTCAGATAAATATGATGTTGTAGTAAACGCTACAGGTGGTGGTGTAAAAGGACAGGCAGAAGCAGCAAAGCTGGGTATTGCCCGTGCCTTGCTTGAAGTAAGCGCCGATTACCGCCCTGTGTTAAAAGCTGCGGGTTTGCTAAAGCGTGACCCTCGTTCTGTAGAGCGTAAGAAGCCGGGCCGTAAAAAAGCAAGAAAGAGCTTCCAGTTCAGTAAACGTTAAGAGAAAGCTGATAGCTATTAGCCATAAGCTTTTAGCCAATACAAATAACTTAATAATTAAAACGCTGATGCTAATAGCTAACCGCTAAAGGCCCACAGCTCAAAAAAATAACAATGGAAAATAATACTTCCTTACAACAGCAACTTTTAGAAGCAGGTGTACACTTTGGTCACTTAAAGAAAAAGTGGAACCCTAAAATGCTGCCTTACATTTTTGCTGAAAAGAAAGGCATACACATTATCGACCTGAATAAGACCGTAGAGGGCTTACAGGAATCTGCTGCTGCTTTAAAAGCAATTGCACGCAGCGGTAAAAAAATAATGTTCGTAGCTACTAAAAAACAGGCTAAAGAGATCGTGAGCGATTGCGCAAAGCGTGTTAATATGCCTTTTGTTACAGAACGCTGGCTGGGTGGAATGCTGACCAACTTCAACACTGTACGTAAAAGTGTTAAGAAGATGCAGAGCATTGAAAAAATGCTGGCTGACGGAAGCGCAGAAAGCTTAACTAAAAAAGAACGCCTGACACTTACACGTGATAAGGATAAAATGGAAAAGGTATTGGGCGGTATCGCACAGATCAGCCGTGTACCTGCTGCATTATTTATGGTGGATATAGGACATGAGCACATTGCACTTGCCGAAGCAAGAAAATTAAACATCAGCACTTTTGGTATGGTTGATACCAACTGCGATCCCAATAAAATTGATTTTGCCATTCCTGCAAATGATGATGCTACAAAATCAATTGCGATCATTGTTAATTATTTAACCGCGGCAATTGCAGAAGGTTTACAGGAACGCCAGGCAGATAAAGATGAAGAAGACAACAGCGATACAGAAGAAAGTGCAGAAGCCAAAGCAGCACGCTTTGAACAAAAAGCTGATGGCGGAGATGACAGGAACAAGCGTGGTGGCGGAAGGGGAGTTTCTTCTCAACCTAAGCGTCGCGTAGCAGGCCCGGGTGCAGGCGGCAGAAGGCCGGCAGGTGGCGGAGGTCCAAGATAAGACCCCACCTATCAGGTAAAAATAATACTGGTGAACATGCCGATATCGCATAGCGGTGTCTTCAGGGATCAGTCATTATTAATTCTTAATTTTTAATTCTTAATTATCATGAGTGTAACAATAACAGCAGCAGACATTAATAAATTACGCCAGGCAACAGGCGCGGGCATGTTGGATTGCCGTAAAGCACTGACAGAAAGCAATGGCGATTTTGAAGCAGCCATCGATTGGTTGCGTAAACAAGGCCAAAAAGTTGCCGCCAAGCGCAGCGACAGGGAAGCAAAAGAAGGCGTGATCATTGCACAAACAACAGCAGATAATAAAAGCGGTATCATTTTATGCATCAGCGCAGAAACGGATTTCGTTAGCCGTAATCCTGAATTCGTTGCTTTTGTACAAAATATTGCCAACGCAGCCATTGAGCACAATGCACAAAGCGCAATTGAATTAAATGATGTAACGATCGGGAATATAAAAGTTTCTGAAATGATCAATGATAAACTTGCTGCCATCGGTGAAAAGATCGGTATCACACGTTTTGAAAGGGTAAATGCAGATTACGTGGCAAGCTATATTCACGGCGCTTACCGCATGGGAGTTCTTGTAGGTATGAACAAGGCTGCAGCGGAAGCAGGAAAAGATGTAGCCATGCAGATCGCTGCAATGAATCCACTGGCAGTTGATGAAACTTCCATACCGGCTGAAATGATCGCAAGGGAAAAAGATATTGCCATCGAACAAATAAAAGCAGAAGGCAAACCGGCCGAGATGGCAGAGAAGATCGCTATCGGTAAAGTAAATAAATTCTTTAAAGAAAATACACTGATGGCCCAGGCCTTTGTAAAGGATAACAGCAAAAGCGTAGCCGACTTTTTAAAGAGCGTTGACGCTGATCTGAAAGTCACAGAATTTAAAAGAGTAGCTTTAGGATAATATTTTTAATATCAAAATACCGGGAGGGCGAAACATTTGTTTCGCTCTTTTTTTTTGCCTCTCCCTGATGAAATCAAGGCATTAACTCCGGGATAATTAAGTATGCATATTCACCGGCCTTTCAGTTGAGTTCCGGTGCGGGTAGCCGTCCTGAAGTATGGGTTATAATTTTCCGGATATTTTGATTAAATTAGGATGTTGTTAATCTTCACTTAAACAAATACTTGCTATGAGAAAGTTACTATTGTTTATTTTGTTCATTTTCCCATTCACACTATTGGCTCAAAAAAAGGTTACCGGCAAGGTAACGGATCAAAATGCCAGGCCGCTTTTTTCGGCTAATGTGCAGGAAAAGGGAAGATCAAATTTTACTACAACCGATAATAATGGCAATTACATTATTACGGTGCAGGGCGACGAAGCAGTTCTTATCTTCTCCTCTGCAGAATTCATTGGCCAGGAAGTACCCGTTGGGGGAAGGTCCGCCATCGATGTTCAGTTAAAAATTAACGGTGAAATGAGCGAGGTAGTGATAACCGCCCTGGGTATTTCCCGTAAAGAAAGGTCATTGGGATATTCAACCCAGCAGGTGAAGGGGGATAACCTTACACTGACGAAAGAACAAAATGTAATAGGATCCCTTGCCGGAAAAATTTCCGGCGTGCAGGTAACAGGTGCATCCGGTGCCAGCATGGGAGGTACACAAAAGATCAAGATCCGCGGGGTCAATTCCCTTTCAGGCGGCGACCAGCCACTTATAGTGGTTGATGGTACACCCATTTCCAATGCAAATTATGCAGGTAGCGATAAAGCAGATTTCGGAAACCTGGCGCAGGATATAAACCCGGAAGATATAGAATCGGTAAACGTATTAAAAGGACCAACTGCATCCGCCTTATATGGTATACGCGGCCAATATGGCGTTATCATGATAACTACTAAAAAAGGAAAGAAAGGCGCAAAAAAAGTAAACATAGAATTGAACTCAGCTTATTCTATCGAAAGGGCCAGCAACTTTTTCCCACTTCAAAATTTATACGGCGGCGGTTCCAGCCTTATTTGGAGAACATTGCCTAACGGAGATAAATATGTAGACATGAGTATAGATGAAAGTTGGGGCCCCAGGATGGATGGCACTCCTGTAAGACAGGTATTTAGTTTTTACCCGCAGGATGCTGAATATAAACAGTTAACTCCATTTATTGCGCACCCCGATAATATTGAAGATTATTACCGAACAGGCACTAATCTTAATAATGGGATCGTAGTTTTCGGGGGTAATGATAACAGCACTTTCCGCTTAAGTTTTAATGATACAAGAATACAGGGTGTTGAACCCAATACCTGGCTAAAAAGAAATAATCTTGGCTTAAGTGCAGGTCTTGACATCACTAAAAAACTGAACGTTTTGGTGAATATCAATTTTGCGACAAATACTGCACAGCGCCCGACCCAGGGCTCTGAGTATGGCGCAAGGTATATGGTGCAATGGTTTCAGCGCAATGTGGATATGAAGCGCTTGAAAGATTATAAATATTCCGACGGAACTTTTTTGAACTGGAATCTCAATCGCCCCAGTACGGTAACCGGTGAGATCACTAATTTTAATCCTTTGTACTGGAATAATCCTTACTTCGAAGTTTATGAAAATCCTACAAATGACAGCAGGGATCGTTTCTTTGGAAACATAGGCGTTAGCTACCAGCTGTTAACGGGATTAAAACTCAGTGGTTTTGTCCGCTCTGATATGTATACACAGAGCATCGAAGAAAAATCTGCTTTTGGCGGAAGGCGTATTGCTTCTTATGCCGCAGGGAAATACCAGAACAGGGAATTTAACTATGAGCTCCTCGCACAATATGATAAATCCTGGGGAGATCTTACTTTAAATGCCAATCTTGGAGGCAATCTTTATACAAGGAGGTATACGGAAGTAACAGGCGCCACCGCAGGCGGACTCATATCCCCTGGTTATTATTCGCTCGGGGCATCAGTAGACAGGCCGGTCTTAAGTTCTTATTTATTAAGAAAACAGGTACGGAGCATGTATGCCATGACATCATTTGGATATAAGAACACTTATTTTTTAGACGCATCCATTAGGAACGATAATTCATCTGCTTTACCCAAATCAAATAATTCCTATTGGTACCCATCTGTATCCGGCAGTTTTGTTTTCAGTGAAATGGTAAAATGGAAACCTCTTTCGTTTGGAAAGCTAAGACTGAGTTATGCGAAGGCGGGCTCAGACCTTTCTCCTTACCAAACCTCTTTTGTATATTCATTGGGTACTGTTTATACTTCTACGCCGGCCATCCCTACACTTTCTGTTCCAGACAATCTTAACAATCCTGGTATAGAGCCTTCATTTGCTAATTCTTACGAAGCAGGGATAGATCTGCGGTTTTTAAATAACAGGTTAGGGATCGATTTCACCTATTATGTACAGAAGAATAAAAAACAAATCCTTCAACTGGATGTTTCCGGGACAAGTGGCTACGGGTCCACTACCATCAATGCCGGTCTTATCGAGAATAAAGGAATAGAATTAATGTTGAGCGGAACACCGGTTAGATCCAAAAACTTTACATGGGATGCTGTATTTAATTTAGCCAGGAACAGGAATATGGTTGTAGAATTGGCTCCCGGTCTTAACACCTATGCTTATGGCTCTACTACTTATTCCAGTGTAACCAGCTTTCTTAATTCTTATGTTGGAAAACCATACGGCAGCCTCATCGGCAAAGCTTACCAGCGGGATTCAGCAACCGGAAAAATTTTATTAGGAGCCAATAACCTTCCATTATATACAGATGCAACACATGATTTTGGTACCGTACTCCCCGATTTCACCGGCGGTTTCCAAAATACTTTTCGCATTTTTGGATTTGACCTGAGTGCCATGATCGATTACCAGTTTGGAGGCCAGTTTTTCAGCCGCACAAAAATGCTGCTTGCAAAAACGGGTATGGCCGAAGAAACGGCAGCGATGAACGACAGGGGAAAAAATATAAGAGATGCCCTGATAGATGGCGGGGGCTATCACATATTTGGAATTTCGGCGGCTACAAAACAACCGGTAGATGCATATGTAGATGCCCGTGCTTATTACCGCACGACCCTGGGAACACATGTATATGAAGAATGGTTGTATGATGCTTCCTATATAAAACTGCGTGAGGTAAGATTGGGTTATACATTTAATAAACTAATGCTTGGCAAACTGCCGGTCAGTTCTGTAACGCTGGCTTTAATTGCCCGCAACCCTGCAATGATCTGGCAAAAAGCGCCGAAGGGCCTGGATCCTTCCGAGCTTTCTACGGGCAGCCAATCTATTGGATGGTACGAATCCGGCCAGGCAAACACGGTTCGCTCTTATGGACTAAATCTTAATGTTAAATTCTAAAAAAACATCTATGAAAAAAATTCCTATAATACTTATCGTCGGGCTGCTTGCAACAAGCTGCAATAAATTCAAAGATGAGATCAATACCAACCCCAACCAGCCGAGCAAGGCTTCGGGAATACAATTGATCGCAAACTCAGAACTTTTTCTGCCGGGTTTAAGTTCTTCGCCACAGGGAGAATTTCATGCTCAATACCTGGCAGAGACCCAGTATCCTGGTGCCTCTCTTTATCCGGATGGAGGAACAAATTTTTATGGGCTGTACCAGGGGCCATTGATCAACCTGGAAAAAGTACTTAGTTCTGAGTTGACACCGGTTGAAGGCCCGGTCGCCAACCAGCGGGCCGTGGCTAAAATTTTAAAAGCTTATTTTTTCTGGCATATCACTGATCGCTGGGGAGATGTTCCTTATACCGAAGCATTGAAGGGCTCAGATAATTTTACTCCCAGGTATGACACACAGGAAGCTATTTACGATAGTATCTTCAAATCGCTTACAGAAGCAAATGCCATGATCGTAGCGGGTAATCTTTCTAATGAGATCATATATGGTGGAGATATAAACAAATGGAAAAGATTTGGAAATTCTGTGCACTTACTGGCTGCATTACGTTTGTCAGAAGTAAATCCTGTCAAAGCAAACACAGAATTCAACAAAGCACTTGTTGATGGTGTGATAACAGCCAATACAGACAACTTTGTTTATAAACATCTTTCGGATGCTGCCAATCAAAGTTACTGGTATGGCCAGGTGGTTAATCAAAACCGCGAATGGTGGGCCCTTACGGAAACATTAGTGGATTATATGAACCCGATAAATGATCCGAGGCTGCCTGTGTATGGAAAAAGGAATAGTGCAAATATTTATAAAGGTCTGCCATATGGTACTACCGTCGGCCTACCTAATACAACGGGATTTTCATTGATGGGCACGGCTATTTATGCGCAGAATACACCAATATACCTCTTAACATATGCACAGGTTTTATTTGCAAAGGCAGAGGCAGCTAAAAGAGGCTGGATCCCGGGCGGGGATGCAGAAGCAAAAACGAATTATGACCTGGCTATAGATCAGTCTATCCGTCAATGGACCGGCAGTAATACCGGTGTAGCAACTTACATGACACAAACCGGCATTCCTTATAATGCGGCCACAGCTATGCAGCAGATAGGTATGCAGCGATATGTTCATTTATTTATGCACGGATTTGAAGCATGGGCAGAATGGAGAAGAACGGGCTTCCCGTCTAACCTGGTTACTCCCGGCGGAAGGGCAATTCCTTTAAGACACGCTTATCCTCCCAATGAAGCATTTAATAACGGGGCAAATTATACCGAGGCCGTTCAGCGGCAATTTGGAGGAGTAGACGGCCTTTACGGAAAAGTATGGTGGGATAAGCCATAGATAATAAAAGCTTCGCCAAATATTTTTAAAACAACTTCATAATGATCTTATGAGGTTGTTTTTTTATTGCCCGGGGCTGATGATCACCATTGATTTCTTTTTTTACCCGTAATTTTATTTCATGGAACCTTACCAGTCTTATTTTGAAGAAAATAAAAGATCCTGGAACAAACGTACTGCTGTTCACAAGGATTCTGCTTTTTATGACCTTGCATCTTTTAAAAAAGGGACGTCCTCCCTTAATAAAATAGAGCTGGATGAGCTGGGCGATGTGAAAGGCAAAACCCTGTTGCACCTGCAATGCCATTTTGGAATGGATACCATGAGCTGGGCAAGGGAAGGCGCAACGGTAACCGGCGTTGACCTGAGTGATGAAGCAGTTAAACTGGCAAAGGAGATCAATACAGAATTGGGCTTAGCGGCAGAATTCATTTGTTGTAATGTATATGACCTGCAAAAACACCTCGATAAAAAATTTGATATCGTTTTCACTTCATACGGTACCATTGGCTGGTTACCCGACTTGGACAAATGGGCGGAGATCGTTTCTTATTATCTAAAGCCCGGCGGCATTTTTTATATTGCTGATTTTCATCCTGCTCTCTGGATGATGGATGATGATTTTAAATACATCAGGTACAGTTATTTTAATGTGCAAACAATTACAGAAGAAATATCAGGAACTTATTCTGACCGGGATGCGCCCATAAAATCAATAGAGCATGGGTGGAACCATCCTTTCACCGAAATACTGAATTCACTTATCAGGCATGGCCTGGAGATCGTGCAGTTCAACGAATTCAGCTATTCCCCCTACAACTGTTTTAATAACCTTGAACAGGGAGAAGACGGCATGTGGCGCATTAAAGGCATGGAAGAAAAATTGCCTATGATGTATTCGATAAAGGCAATAAAAAAGTAAGATACTGTGATGGGCAGGCTTTTAAAGAGGCCTGTAGCTTCAGCCAGCTTATTCAAATTCCCCTATCTTCGCAAAAATATTCAAGGCGATGCTCCCAAAGTATAAACGAATCTTACTCAAACTTTCCGGCGAATCTTTAATGGGCGATAAAAATTTTGGTTTAGACAGTGGCGTTATCTCCCGCTATGCTCAGGATATAAAATCAATAACAGAATTGGGAGTGCAGGTGGCTATCGTAATTGGAGGTGGTAATATTTACCGGGGTATGAATGAAGCAGAGAGCGGTATAGAAAGGGCCCAGGGGGATTATATGGGCATGCTTGCAACAGTGATCAATGGCATGGCACTTCAAAGCGGGCTGGAAAAAGCAGGAATATATACAAGATTACAAAGCGCTATTAAAATGGAACAGATAGCAGAGCCTTATATCCGCAGGAGGGCCATGCGGCACCTTGAAAAAGGGAGGGTTGTTATCTTCGGTGCCGGTACAGGTAACCCTTATTTTACTACAGATACTGCCGGTTCTTTGAGGGCGATTGAAATTAAAGCAGATATTATTTTAAAAGGAACAAGGGTGAACGGCATATATACAGCCGATCCTGAAAAAGACCCCACTGCAACAAAATATGATACCATTTCTTTTGCTGATTGCATCCAAAAGAACCTGAAGGTGATGGACATGACGGCATTTACACTCTGCATGGAAAACGATCTGCCCATTGTTGTTTTCGACATGAATACATCAGGCAATCTTTTAAAAGTTGTTACCGGCGAAAAAGTGGGAACATTAGTAACTTAAGATCACCAGGGCATTATATAAAAAACGGGCTACATGATTCATGTAGCCCGTTTTCGTTAGTTACCGGATCAGAGTGTACTGAGGTAAGATAATATCTCGGGTAATGACTTTTTTATTGGTTTTACCAGTACCGGCTGTATTTGGTTTCCGGTGGTGGGTGCTATGGTAACCGTACTCTCATGGCCTAAGTAATAATCGTTGGCCTGTTTGGAAATGACAACAACAGTTATGACCTTGCCTGCAGGTAACTTACCCGTAGTGAATTTCCTGGTATTTACATTTCCATACATACCTACCACCGAACGGAAATCTTTGAATACAGTAAATGCTACTGTGTTTGCATTGGTATAGTATGGCGCAAGGTCTGCAGAAACTGACACCCTTTGAATACCGGTGGTATCATAAAAATAATCACAGTTTATCCAGCGCAGGTGATTGGTATATATTTCGTAAGATTGTGTGCCGATAAAAAATTTGTTATTTGCTGTATCAGGATTGGGTATCCAGTTGAATTGCTCTGTATTGGTTTCGTCACCAACAAAAAAATCCATTGCTTGATTCGGGATCCCGTCGCTGTAACGGATATTATACTTTATACCAGGGGCAAGATGAACGGGCACCCCGTTCTTCTTAAGATTAATAAATAATTCGCCCCCGCTTACCAATAGTCTGCCATTGGAAGTCGTTGGCTTATTCAGCCTTACCATATCTCCTTTTGTTTTAACAACCATTATTTCCACGTCTACTTTACCGGTAACGGTTTGCCCTGCGGCATTCACAAAAGAGTTTGGCGGGAAGCTAACCTGCAGGCCGGAGGAAGTTGCTATACTGGCAATATTGCTGCCTGCCGTGATGGTATCGTGATGTGCTGCAACAACAATATTATTTTTAAGATTGGAAACGGGCATTGCAGCAGTAATTACGCTGTACCATGCAGTATCAGGTCCATTTGGCTGTCCGGGGTCCGGTACAAAAATATCAGTATTTTTTTGGCAGGCACTTAAAAAAAGCACGCCGCCTATTAATACTTTTATAATTGTTCTTGTTTTCATCAGTTTCAGTTTTTAAATTACTACACTACTATATCAGATACTTCATGTACATTTTTTGCTGCCTGTTATCTTAAATCAATTCGCAATCCGAGACGCAGGCCGGCTGTTTGATATTTTTGTTTCAGTGTTATATTGTCCTTGTTCATTTGTGAAAGATTATAACGGAAATAAGGCTCTGCCATTATATGGATCTTATCATTCAGCCTGTAATAAACAGATACAGCACCCATGAAACCAATGCCTGCATTTGTTTTAAACTGGTACGGAGAAGAATTTTTTCCTGTAGTGATGTTCACCGGCTGGTTATGTATATCCAATATCTCCCCCTTCTGCCAGCTATACACATTTACTACCGGCCCCGCATTTATATTGGCGTGTAACCTTCCGTTGCCGATCTCGTAACCCAGTAATAAAGGGATATCAATACTGCGATATTTATTATGGGTTGTTTTGTAACGGGTTCCCGTGGTAATATAACTTCCGGTAGTATCACCATTTGCATCGATGATATAAGTTACCTGGATGAGGTTGCCCTGAACAAAAGTGAATTTTTCATTTATCTGGCTGTAATTAACGCCTCCGCGAATACTCATGGAATTATTGAAGACCTTTGTATACCGTATGCCTGCACTATAAGCTGAGGTGAACTTGGCGCTTTCTTTTCTTTTTTGCAGGTAAGCCGAATTACCCGTGTCACTTAAACTGCGAAAAGCAAAATCAGGTCCTGCATATATATCAAGGTATTTTTTATTGCCTGCAGCATCCCTTTCAATAGAAGGGCATCCCGGTAAATATATAACAGGATCAAAAGAAAGCGGTAGTTGTACTTTCGTTTTTTTGCTTGCAGCTATTCTTTCTGCATTATAGGTAAGCCTTCCCAGCAATGTTCCCTGGCCGGAAAATCCATCGTCGCTTTCATCAACATCTTCACTTTGGTAATTCGTTAAAATTCCTAAACCGGTCTTTCTCTTTTTAGTATTTCCGCTGTTATTATACCCTGTAGTATTTTTTTCATCATCAGTCTGCAGCAAAGGTGAATAAATGCTGACCTTAGCTGAACCGGGAGTTGATAAAGCTGAATTGGAATTTATTGAAACGTCACTTGTTGTAGTTGTAATATCCCCATTTAAAATTTTTGCAGGGCTTCCTTGTTCAGGGTTGTTATTATTTGCTTTTAGGGAATTTTTATTTTGACCGGGTTGATCATTATTACCGCTTAATTCAGGTTTACCCAAAGTTGTTTGTGTAGCAATGGATGAGTTGTTTTTAATGATCAGCCATGTACCACTGCCGGCTGCAAGTAAAAGGCCGAGCAGTAATAAGCTGTTTCTCCTGTTAAAAATGCTGAACCAAAAACCAACGGGCTTTCTTTTTTCTTTTTCAGCAATAATCTTCTCCCAAATGCGTGGATGCACAGCAGGGGCATAGTTGCTAAACTGCTCCTTTATATGTTCATCAAACTGCTGGTTGTTGTTCATACCGCAACTTTTTGTAATTGTATAATTTGTTTCTGCAGCATATTACGGGCTTTTACCAATTGGCTGCGACTGGTTCCCGATTGTATACCCAACATCTCTGCTATCTCATCATGCTGGTAACCTTCTATCACGTATAAGTTAAAGATCAGCCGGTACCCGTCAGGTAAGTTATTGATAAGGTCCAGCAGTTCTTTTTCAGTCAGGTGAGCATAGGCCGAAGGTTCCAAACCGCTTTCATCCCTGTCTTTTACCTCGTAGCCCACCACTTCTTTTTCATACCTGCGCAATGAATATTTTTTCAATGCTGTATTAACCATAATCCTCCTTATCCACCCTTCAAAAGAACCTTCGAATTTGAACTGGTGGATCTTGTCAAAAACCTTGATAAAAGCATCCTGTAAAATGTCTTCCGCATCCGCATTATTACGGGCATAGCGGTTACAAACACCAAGCATACGGCTGGCGAAACGATGAAAGATCTCCTTCTGACAGGAGGCCTCACCCTTGATACATCCACGTATGAGTTCGTCTTCCGTCAATTATAGGTAAGTTTACATCGGGCATTTACTGGTTAAGATACCCCGACACATTTATACGCTGCCCAACAGAAATTTATTGCTTAAAAGGTACAAAAAACCGCTGGTTTTCTTGTTTTTAGGCCCTAAAACATATAAATTGAAAACCACGCAAGTTAAACAGCAGACAATACCATGTTTTCACAGGACCAAATGAACCGGATAATAGCTGTAAACGAAAGTTTACTAGCCCAGCTGGAGGACGCCAATGCCATACTTTTTGAGCGGGAAAAAGAAATTGAAACGCTTAAAAAAAGAGTTGCTGACGCTACCGAGTTACGCAGTAAACTGGAAGGCCAGTTGAATGAAATTGAAAGCATACAAAACCGGCTGGGTGAAAAACAACAGCAGGTAATAGGCGCCGAAGAAAGGGAATTGGAATTACACCAGGAATTGACCGAAGCCGCAAGATTAGAGCAACAATATAATGACCTGGGACGGCAGTATGCCTACCTGCAAACACAGTATACAGATATAGAATCCCAGCTTGCAAAGCTCACAGAAAAGAACAACCAGCTACAACAAATTGCCGGCCGTGTAGGTGAGCTGGAAAGCCACCTGGATAGTACGGCCATGGAAAGGGATGAATTAAAAAGCAAGCTGGCCGCACTGGAATCCCAAAAATATTTAAGGGAGTTCAATCCTTAGTAACCATTGTTAATTAGTGTTCATAAATATAGCTGCAAACACTTGCATTGCTGCATTCCTTTCTTTACTTTAACTACCTAAAACTTATTGTATATGAACTTTCAGACAATGAACAAACAGCGTAAATTTATTTTAATAGCTGCGGCCATAGGAATTATTGCCATGTTTTTACCCTGGGTAAAAATTACTTTTTTTGGACTGAGCAATAGCGTTAACGGAATGCATGGCAGCGGAATACTGGTATTTCTCTGTTTCATAGGAGCAGGTGTGATCGCTTTCCTGGGTGACCAGACTAAAAGCCTGGAAAAAACCTTTTGGTTTATCGCCCTGGCATGTGGTGCCCTTGCATCGCTAATTATGGTTTGGAATTTTATTGATGCAATGGACGGCGCAATGTCTTACCTGAGTATTGGGTTTTACCTGGCAGTCTTGGCCTCACTGGGCGTTCTTCTATCAGCCTATTTGTTTCGCAGTCCTACAGATAGTATCAAGGGAGGGTTCGACAGCCTGAAAAAAGACATTGAAGAAAAGTCAAAAAGCAGCACAACACCATAAATAAACATTAATAAAAGAAAGTATCCTGCTTATTTAACAGGATACTTTTTTATTTGTATTAATTAGATGAATTTTGCCATATAATAATTTTCTATGCAAAGTATTGCTGACCTGCGCAAAGACTATATGCTGAGAACCCTGCTGGAAACGGATGTGGCTGCTGATCCTGTTGAGCAATTTTCAAAATGGTGGGATGATGCTTTAAAAAGCGGGATAGATGAAGTGAATGCCATGACACTGGCAACAGCTGACTCCAATGCCATGCCTTCTGCAAGAATCGTCCTTTTAAAAGAATTTTCAGACGAAGGCTTCGTCTTTTTTACCAACTACAACAGCCATAAGGGGCAGGAACTTGCTGAAAATCCAAGAGCATGCCTGGTTTTTTTCTGGAAAGAACTGGAAAGACAGGTAAGGATATCGGGAGAGGTGAAAAAAGTAAGCTCAACAATAAGCGATGAATATTTTGCTTCGAGGCCCGAGGGCAGCCGGGTAGGAGCCTGGGCTTCACCACAAAGCAGCGTGATCGGATCAAGGGAGGTCGTTGAAGAAAATTCCGCTGAATACAGGAAGCAATTTAATGATGGTAATATCCCACGTCCGCCACACTGGGGTGGATATATTGTGATCCCTGCTGTTATAGAGTTCTGGCAGGGGCGCCCAAACCGGCTCCACGACCGTATTCAGTATAGCTTACAGGAAAATTTGAGTTGGAAAATTGAGCGCCTGGCGCCTTAGGGGGAGGTAAATAAAGTATATAAAGTAGCCAGGGTTCTCTGTACTTTATATACCATATATACTTTATTTACCGGTATACTTTACTTACTTTTTTTAGCAGCTGCCTTCTTTTTAGCTGTGGCTGCAACAACTTTTTTTGCTGCTTTTGCAGGCCTTGATTTGCCAAACGAGCCACTGAAGATCTTTCCTTTTTTTGTTTTTATATCGCCACGTCCCATAATAACTGAGTTTTATTTTTTTATGAATAAATGAATAAGGATTTACAAAAAAAAGCAAGGCACAGTTGCACCTTGCTTTTTAATGTGTTTGATACAACATTACATTTTAGCTGATAATTCTTTACCGGCTTTAAACTTAGCAACTTTCTTTGCTTTAATTTTGATAACAGCACCTGTTTGAGGGTTGCGGCCGTTACGGGCAGCTCTTTTTGATACAGAAAAAGTACCAAATCCTACCAATGTAACTTTACCACCACCTTTTAAAGTTTTAGTAACTGCTTCTACAAAAGAATCCAAAGCAGCGTTTGCCTGTGTTTTTGTAATACCTGCATCGTCAGCAAGTTTTGAAATTAATTCAGCTTTGTTCATGATATAGTTTTTTGAATTTTTTAACTGCAACAAATATAGCCGGTTTTTAATTGCAACAAAATTTTTTTTGTGAGATTTTTTTTTGTAAAGAAACGCTGGAAACCACAAGCAACAAGGATTTTGACAAACACCCGGGTTATGTCATAAAATGGCTTAACCCGGTTAAGTCGATGAAACCCTTTGCCAGACAGTGTTTCAGGTCATCACATTTGAAATCCTTTGCCAAGGCGGCTTCTAAGGGAATAAAGAATTGGTTTAATTTCAGCAAAAGGAAAAATAATTGTTTTGCACAATTAGTTAACAACCTGCATAACTGACCGGAAGGCGATGAATTTGTCGCCCCATTTATCGAAGCTTTTTTGCCGCATGGCGCCGGCGAAATTTTCAATATAGCGGTTGTAGAGCGCTTTACTTTCCGCAAAGTATTGTATGGCATAAGTAGGACCTTCGGCATCATCTATCTCCAATAATCTTAAAATAGTTGCACGGGTAAAGCAACCGGTATTGATAACCCCGGGTATGTGTTCGTCCTTTAACCAGGCAAGCCATTCTTCTTTTTTGGAGTCGTGAACTTTGATGGTAACATTATAAATGATCATGATGTTTTTCTTTTGTCAACGTCTTTTAGCATTTTGGAAATAAAGTAAAGCAGGACCAATAGTGCAACAATTATGGCAACCCAGATCATCCATTTCTTATTGCCAGGTGTGCTTTCGGTTAATTCATTCTCTGCTATTGCGGTTATTTTGCCAAAGCTTAAAAATGGGATACTGTCCAATATTTTATTATCCGGCCTGGCCAGGTCATAACTGGGCATGACCGCAGCCGGGTTGTCCATTAGTATCCTGTAATGGTCTCCTTTCTCGAGGTAAGATGTGATATAACAGTAGCTGGTCCATGTTTTTACTTCCTCAACAGTTACAGGCAGGTTGTCTTCATTGTATATCAGCAGGTAAAAAGTAGCGGCTTTGACCTGGGAGACATAGAATTCCAATGTACTATTATTCGAAATGGTAAATGATTGCAGCAAGCGGCCGGGGTTTGAAAAAGAATGAGCGTCTCCGGCGGGTATAAAGAGACTTACTTTCCTGGAAAAATATTTAACCCCACTTAATTTTAAACTCATTCCGTCAAAGTGATAAGGCTCCTGTTGACTGATCTTTATATAAGAGATTTTCCCGCTGTCTTTTTGTTCAATACCCGGCACCGGGTTTTGAACAAATTTCTTTTCAGCCTGGGGAGGCAAGGGGGCTGAAGTATGCTGGACCACTCCTTTAATATCAAAAGGATCTTTATTGTTATTGTGAATTAGAATTTTTAAGAACTTATAGCTGCTTGGTGGAAAATCGATTCGGAATTTGCTCATCGCACCCTTTTCTTCCGGTACCGGGTTGATAAGGATGCTGTCGTTTATAATGAACCAATTGTTGCGATCATCACTGCCGCTCAATGTGCAAAATCTTTCGGCAGCAGTGTTTCTTATCACAAGCCCAATGTTCGAAATAACAGAATCCGTATTTTCTATTACCAGCGTTGTACCTGCCCTTGTGTTTTCAGCCCTGGTAAAATTCATATCCATTTTTAACGCCAGGCTACTCCAATCACTTGCAGGAAAACGTAAGATATGCGGTACCCACTTACCTGTGCTGTTTATAATCCTGAGATCACTGTGATCAGTTTTTAAATGTGCGGATAGGGCAGGTGTTAACTCAATATTATAAAAGCCGGACCTCGGTATACTATCTAAGATACTATAAAACCTGTAGCCTTCTGTTTGTGCAAAACAGCAGGCAGACAGGAATGAGCATAAAAAAATACTAAGCCACTTTTTCTTCATTGTCAATAATTATCTTTTTCAAACGCTGGTACATAAAGGATACCACCAGCAGTAATACACCCAGGCAAAAGAAGGCGGCAATTTTACCGCCCGCCGGAATATTCCGGATGTCGAATATAAATAATTTCAGCAGCGTCAATAAAAACAGGCTAAGGGAAATAATGCGCAGGGTGCGGTATTTATAATGCATACCCAGCCACATAAAACCAAAAGAGCAAAGCCCCCATAAGATGGGCAGCCCTGTTTTTATATATATCCTGCGGATATTTTCAAGCGGATTGTCGGCAGCATAAAAAATATGGTTTGACAATAAATGTATCTCCACGCTTAAAAAAATAGCAATAGCTGAACATAATATCCAGGTGATAAGATCTAAACCTTCTTTCAACTGCGTCTTATTATTCCGTATCAATTGTATCATCCGGTAAATTACCAGGCCGGTAACCAAAGCGGTTAACCAGTGCGCTAAAAAGTGGCTGATCTTTTCACGCCCGGTCAGCAGTTGCCCTTGTATGGCTGATGTTGACGGCACACATATAAAATACAAAACAACGGCAAACCCCAGCATTGCTGCTATAGAGGACCAATGCAATTCAAGCTGCTTTATTTTTTGTGTTACCAGTGTTAAGATGCTGATGAATGTAACCGAGTACAGCAGCAGGTAAAGGATGTTGAGGTCAATATCCGGGTAGTGATATTTGAACTGGTAATTTATTTCCAAAGCGCCGGCGATAAATAAAAGAACTATTGCTGTAATTCGTAAAGCCTTTTTGCCCGGGATAACCTGGTACCTGCTGATTCCTGCAGCTTCGTCTTCTTTGTTCCGCAGGATGAATAACAGGTAAGTAGCAATAGCAGCAGATAAGGTGGTGATAAATCCTTTATTGATGATAACAGCAATGGCCGAATTAAAACTGGTATACAACTCCATCCAGTCCATCACCAGGCTTACCAGCATCAATGCCCAAACAAGTATAGCCGCATACTGTATAATACTGATCCTGGATTTGCTGAACAGCCAATAAAGAAGCATGGCCTCACTTGCCCAGAATAAGGTGATGTGGTTGCCATGTAATTGCAGCGGGGCAGTAATGGAAACAAAGGTGAGTGTAATGCCGATCAGCAGGTATAAAATATTGGTATCTACTTTTTGCTTCCGCAGCAGGAAGTACGAAACTGCTAAATTGAAAATACCCATTGATGCACTGAACAAACCTTTGAATTCAGCCGCATCCATTTTTACCAGGCAATAAATGCCTGCTGCAAAGTATAAACATGTAGTGGATAGTAAAATGCCGAAGTCTGATGCAATGAATTTCTTTTTCTCTTTTATGTTGTGTGCGATATTGATTATAAAGAACAGCAGGTAGAAAACAGAGGCAAATAAAAATCCATTTTTAAAAACTACTGCGGGTGAATCATAAGGCAGGAAGTTAAGCCAGCCGCCAAACAACAGGGCTGTAAAAATAAAGCTCAGTAAATTCAATAGCCGCCAGCCTTTATAATAGGCAATAACCAAAAGTCCGCTGTTCAATATAATAAGGTAGGTGAACAAAACTTTATAATTACCGGTTCCGGTACTTACCAAAAAGGGAGCCGCAAAGCCACCTACCAATGCAATAATAGCTAACTCCTGTTTATTGTACAGCAAAGACAGTGCAACAGCAAACGCTGTAATTACGATCATAATTACAAATGCGGTTACCTGGTCGAAAAGATGAAACTGGTGAAAAGCCAGGGTGATCGTAAAATAAAAGACCGCTAAGCTACCGCCGGCAAGTACTGAACTGAAGCTTTTATAGCTATTACGTAATTTATGTGCCAACGCAACCAGTATTGCGCCGCAAATAATACCAATGGATACCCTGCCTACAGGCCCAACCCAGTTCTTATCGATAGCATATTTTACAAAAAATCCAATAGCCAGGACCAAAATGGCAATGCCGATCTTACTTACAAGATTTTCACCAATGAATTTTTCCAGGTCAGGATTATTCCTGAACCACTTATCAATCCCGCTTTCTTTTACTGGTAATGATGATTGCCGGTCCTTTTCTGCCGGGACCTCGATGGTTTCACTTACTTCAACGCTAACAACCTGCTGTTGTAATTGCTTTTCTTCTTCTGCTTTGCGCCTTGCTTCACGCTGAAGGCGAATTTCCTCTATCGCCGCCAGCTTTTGTTTGTATTCTTCCCGCGCTTTCAGATCAGCAGCTTCTTTTTCTTTTTGGTCCTGTTCTGCCGGTCCGGCTATTGGTGAACCGGGTTGGAAGGCGGATAACTGGTTTTTTAACTCCTTTACCTGATTTTTTAGACTATGCAGATCCTGTTTAAGATTTTCTGAAAGGTTGCGCTGGCGACTTTGAATATTAAGGACAATGATGAAAATAACAACAACGGCAATAAAAATTAAAAATTCCATAGCAGTATATAGTTAGTTACTGCAAAACAAGATACAACGATGTTCAATGTCTTTGTGGAATAAATTGTTAAAGCAATCTTTAGGAAGAAATTCGTTTAACAATTAATTATAAGAATATGCCGTCATTTTATTTCCGCGTAAATGGGACAATGATCACTGTGTTTTACATCGTGATAAATATCCGCACTTATAAGTTGTTTTCTTAAAGGTTCAGTTACAGTAATATAATCAATGCGCCAGCCTTTATTATTTAATCGTACAGTTGGAAAGCGCTGGCTCCACCAGCTATAGCGATGCGGCTCGGGGTGAAATTCACGGAAAGTATCTATCCAGCCGCTTCCAAGGAACTTCGTCATCCATTCCCTTTCTTCAGGCAAAAAGCCACTGCTGTTCTTATTACCCTTTGGATCATGGATGTCAATTTCCTTATGGGCAATATTATAGTCTCCTACCAAAATGATCTTTGGGTGCTTCTTTTTCAAGCCTTCCAGGTAGGCATGAAATTCGTCAAGCCATACATATTTGAATTTCTGTCTTTCATCACCGCTTGTGCCGGACGGGAAATAGGCATTGATGAGGCGTATATCGCCAAAGTCAAGCTGTATCACCCTGCCTTCATCATCGCTTGATGGTATGCCGCAGCCGATACATATATTATCGGGTTTTATTTTAGTGAATACGGCTACACCACTATATCCCTTTTTTTGTGCGCTGAACCAGTGGTGCTGGAAACCCAGGGCCTCCAGTTGCTTTACGTCTACATCTCCCTGTGTAGCTTTTATTTCCTGTAAACAAATGATGTCTGCGGGCTCAGTCTTAAGCCAGTCGATAAAGCCTTTTTTAAGAGCGGCACGTATGCCATTTACGTTGTAAGAGATGATACGCATAATGATGATTATATTTATGGCTGTAAAAGTAACGAACCCCGATGGAACGTGTAGAAGACTTTGAAAGTTTTTATGCAATTAAGATCCAGCCATACCTTGATGAATTGGACAATGAACAAACCGCTTTATCCAACTGGAAAAAATTTACTTTATTTACCGGCTTTGGCGCCTTCGCAAGTTTTTTCTTATACTACCTGAAAAAATTCCCAACAGGCCATATACTTGCTGCAGCCATGCTCATCATGTGCGTGGTTGGTGTTTATTTCTGTGCAAAATACTCCGACCGGTACCTTGATGATTTCAAGGAAAAGATAATAGGGCAGATCATCGCCTATATATACCCTTCGGCAGTATATAAGCCAATGGGCTTTATTTCAAAAAAAGAATACAAAGCAAGTGGTTTATACCGGAGACGGTTCTCGCATTTTGACGGTGATGATTACTGGGAATGCAACTATAACGGGCTGGCTTTTCATTGCTCCGAGATCAAATCATGGTACGAAGATGCAGCAGGCAGGGATTATATTTTTAAAGGATTATTTTTCATAGGCAGGATAAACAATTCCTTTGCAGGCGCAACCTATATATGGACCAAGGGCGATGCACAACTGCCTTCCAGCGTTGCTGACGAACACTACCGGATGTTTCCCATACCCCAGGTACATAAAATGAGAACAATGCATGAAGGGTTCAATAAACAATATTCGGTGTACACGACCAATGTGCACGAGGCTTCAGTGATACTGTCTTATAATATGCTTGATCATATGCTGCTCATTAAAGAAAGGCTGGGAAAGGATATTGTGTTTTCCTTTGTAGCCGGTAAATGTTATATAGCGGTGCCCTTTGAGGAGAACCTGCTGGAGCCATCGGGGAAGGGTATCAGGGATAAGGAAGAGATCAAAAATTATTTTTATAGCATACTGTTGGTATTCAATATCATCAATAAACTTGAGTTGAACAGGCTTACATAAAGAAAATAAATGATACAGGATGAATGTAAAATTCTGTATTCTTGTATTATAAACACGCATCATGGAAAATAGCAAGCTCCCGGAACAAGACGCTGAAAAGAATACGGAAACGATTTTTACGGAGGAAGAGTTCTCGATAAAAGGGTACGATAAGCATATTCGCCAGGCAAGGAATGCCATATTCATTGCTGCCGGTATCCTGGTGCTTAACCTTATTCTTTTAGCAGTAACAGTCCCCGATGCTTATGAATATTTATGGATCGACATTCTTATCTGGGGAGCTTTTATTGCAGGCTTTATCCTGTTAGGGTTCTGGACCAAAAAGAAACCTTATTCTGCCATCGTGGGAGCACTTATCCTGTATATTGTTTTTATCATTTTTAATGCGGTACTTGATGTTACTACAATTTATAAAGGCTTTCTTATAAAAATAATCATCATTGTTCTTTTGGCAAAGGGCCTCAATGATGCCCGGCAGGCACAGCGAATGCAGGAGCAAATAGGAAAATAGTTATTCCAGGATAGGCCTCAGCCATCTTGTTGCATCATCCAAACTCATTCCTTTTCTTTTGGCATAATCATCCAACTGGTCCTTTTCAATTTTGCCTACGCCGAAGTATTTACTTTCAGGATGCGCAAAATACCAGCCGCATACGGATGAGGCAGGGAACATAGCCAGTGATTCGGTAAGATGGATGCCCGTTGCTTCTTCACCGCCAAGTAACTCAAACAATTTATATTTTTCCGTATGATCGGGACATGCAGGATATCCCGGCGCCGGGCGGATGCCCATATATTCTTCCTTGATCAATTGTTCATTACTCAGGTGTTCTTCTGAAACATAGCCCCAATATTCTGTCCTTGTTTTTTTGTGAAGCAATTCAGCAAAGGCTTCAGCAAGACGATCAGCAAGGGCCTGCAAAATGATCTTGTTATAATCATCTAAATTTTCTTCAAAACGTTTGATGTGTGATTCGATCCCTTGTATCGTTACTGAAAAAGCGCCAATGAAATCGGCCTTATCCGGGCTGATAAAATCTGCCAGTGACAGATTTGGCTGGCCCGCCGCCTTTTTAATTTGCTGGCGCAGGAACTCTAATTTTATTTTTCCCGCAGGGCCCTGCGGGGACTTTTTATTTTTGACTTCAACTGTGTCAGCGCTCAATTTTCCTGCTTCCCAAAACCCAACCGTTCCTTTTGCACTCAGCCATTTTTCATCAATTACTTGCTTTAGCAATTTTTTTGCATCATTATAAAGCTTGGTCGCTTCAGTGCCGATAACAGTATCAGTTAATATCTGCGGGAACTTACCATGCATTTCCCAGGCAATGAAGAAAGGCTGCCAGTCAATATATTCTGCGATCTCTGATAAAGGATAAGCATCTAATACTTTTGTGCCGGTAAATGTTGGCGCAACGGGAGTAAAACCCGGCCAGTCTATCGATGCCCCGTTCTTCTGCGCTTCGGCAAACTTTAAATATTGCTTCGCGGATTTCTTATTTCCAAAATCTTCTTTCAGCTTATCGTATTCTTTTTTGATGCCGATTAAAAAATCCGGTTTCTGTTCTTTGCTCAATAAGCTGCCTGCAACAGTTACGCTGCGGCTTGCATCCAGCACATGAATAACGCCGTCATCATACTGCGGGGCGATCTTTACTGCCGTATGCATACGGGAAGTAGTTGCGCCACCGATCATCAAAGGAAGGTTCATCCCGCGACGCTTCATCTCATGGGCAACGTGAACCATTTCATCTAATGATGGTGTGATCAGCCCGCTTAACCCGATGATGTCAACATTTTCTTTTACTGCAGTATCGAGGATCTTATCTGTTGCCACCATCACACCCAGGTCAATGATATCATAACCATTACATCCCAATACAACACCCACAATGTTTTTTCCTATATCATGCACATCTCCTTTTACAGTGGCTAATAAAATTTTTGCAGCGCCGGCCGATTCTTCATTTATTGTTCCCGCTGCTATGTGTGCATTTTTCCTGTCTTCCTTTTCCTGTTCAATATAGGGCGTAAGAACAGCAACCGCTTTCTTCATCACCCTTGCGCTTTTTACCACCTGCGGCAGGAACATTTTGCCCGAGCCAAAAAGATCTCCCACGATATTCATACCATCCATGAGCGGGCCTTCGATAACATCCAAAGGCTTTGGATATTTAAGCCTTGCTTCTTCCGTATCCGCGTCAATATAATCCGTTATGCCGTTCACCAATGAATGCGAAAGCCGTTTTTCCACGGGCTCTTTTCTCCAGCTTTCATCTTTAATGATCTCTTTACCCTTTGCTTTAACCGTTTCTGCAAAAGCGATCATTTTTTCCGTGGTCTCGTTGTTGTCGTTATTCCTGTTCAGGATCACGTCTTCACAAAGCGCTCTCAAATTGGGCTCTATCTCATCATAAACCACCAACTGGCCTGCATTTACAATGCCCATGTCCATACCGGCTTTGATGGCATGAAAGAGGAACACGCTGTGAATCGCTTCACGCACATGGTCATTGCCCCTGAAGGAAAACGAGACATTACTAACCCCGCCACTCACTTTTGTAAGCGGCATGAATTTTTTTATTTCACGGGTTGCTTCAATAAAATCTACCGCATAATTATTATGTTCTTCAATACCCGTTGCAATTGCAAAAATGTTTGGATCAAAAATGATATCCTGCGGATCATAGCCAACCTGCTCGGTCAGTATCTTATAAGCACGCTTGCAAATCTCTATTTTTCTTTCTTTGGTATCTGCCTGGCCTACTTCATCAAAAGCCATTACAATTATTGAGGCGCCGTAGCTTTTGCATGTGAAAGCCTGTTCAATGAATTTTGCTTCGCCTTCTTTCATCGAAATGGAATTCACAATACATTTTCCCTGCACGCATTTCAGCCCGGCTTCAATGATCTCGAACTTCGATGAATCGATCATGATGGGAATCTTTGCAATATCTGGCTCCGACTGAACAAGATTTAAAAAAGTCGTCATTGCCTGTACACCATCCAGGAGTGCGTCATCCATGTTCACATCAATTACCTGTGCGCCGTTCTCTACCTGCTGGCGGGCAACAGATAGCGCTTCTTCATATTTGCCTTCACGAACAAGGCGGGCAAACATTTTACTGCCGGTAACATTGGTGCGCTCACCAACATTAATAAAATTAGTATCGGGGCGTACGATCAAAGGCTCCAGTCCGCTTAATCTTAAATATGGTTTAATAACAGTCATAATATTTTTCTTAGCCACTAAGTCATGAAGACGCAAAGCGGCACTAAGTTTTTACTTTGTGTCTCTTCGGGCCTTTGTGTCTTTGTGGCCCGGCTTTTATACAAGTTCTTCTTCAATTACCTTTTCAATAACCGGTAATTCCCTGGGTTTATATTTTGCAACTTCGTCAGCAATATGTTTTATGTGATCGGGTGTTGTACCGCAACAGCCTCCAACAATATTTACAAATCCTTCCCTGGCCCATTCCTCAATGATATGTGCCGTTTCATGTGGCTGCTCATCGTATTCACCAAAGGCATTGGGCAGGCCGGCATTGGGATAAGCCGATGTATAGCAACCGGCGATCTGGCTCAACTCTTCAATATGCGGTCTCATCTCTGATGCACCCAGTGCACAATTCAATCCCACAGAGATTGGATTAGCGTGCATCACAGAAACATAAAATGCTTCCAGTGTTTGCCCGCTTAAGGTACGGCCACTTGCATCGGTGATGGTTCCCGAGATCATAACAGGAAGCTCCGCGATACCGTTTTCCCTGAAATATTTTTTAGCTGCATAGATAGCAGCTTTTGCATTGAGGGTATCAAAGATGGTTTCGATGAGTAAAATATCCACGCCGCCATCTATCAATCCTTTTATTTGTTCGGTATATGCTGTAGCTACGGTATCAAATGTTACGGCCCTGAATCCCGGGTTATTTACATCCGGTGAAAGTGATAATGTTTTATTCAGGGGGCCAATAGCGCCTGCAACAAACCTGGGTTTATTCTTATCCTTTGCTGTGTATTCATCAGCGGCGGCCCGGGCACATTTGGCAGAAGCGACATTTAATTCATAAGCCAGTGACTGCATATCATAATCGGCCTGGGCAATAGAAGTACTGCTGAAGGTATTGGTCTCGATGATATCAGCACCCGCATCTAAATATTGCTTATGAATTTCTATAATGATCTCGGGCTTTGTTATGCTGAGGAGGTCGTTATTGCCCTTCACGTCCGTATGCCAGTCTTTAAAGCGCCCGCCACGGTAATCCTTTTCTTCCAGCTTATAGCGCTGTATCATGGTACCCATGGCGCCATCAATGATAAGGATGCGTTCTTTTAAACAGTCTTGTAATGTTTTCATTCGATCAGTGTTTAATTGTTATAGCCAATTAAGAAGCCTTGCTTCAAAATGTTACCATGACTTTTAAACGAGAACCAATCCGGGAGAAGTGTTGCAGAATTGCTTTCGTTTATTAGTTCAATTGGCAGAATGATCAACAGGCTGAACAATAAACAAATCTGCCTGTAAACCGGCACAAAAATAAAGCATACAACCCATAATACAAAATGTTATGGCCTGTATGCTTAACTGGTGGCTTTTCTATAAGACGAAACCCTATTACTTTTTTTCGTAATTGCAGCTAATGGTTATCTCAATATCATCTGCAATGTTATTTCTTACGGCTGAAGGAATGCTGATATTATAGTCCTTTACTTTTACCTTAAAGACAGAAACAGCTGAAATACTCCCCGATCTCACGGTTATGGTTCCCGGTACAGATATCATTTTGGTTACGCCATGAATATCCAGGTTGCCTGAAACAGTGACCTTGTATGCCCCGTCAGCATTAAAATTCACTGAACTGATATTGCCAATGGTTCCCTTAAAAGATGATTTCGGGTATTTTGCACTCTCTATGTAGTCTGCATTAAAATGTTCTTCCATGAGGGCCTTTTTGAAATGAAAGGCATTGTTAAGTAAAGAGAACTGTAACTCGCCGGTTGAAGTATTGAGTATACTTATTGCCTGGTTATTATCTGCTTTGATATCTTCCATGGGAGTGGAAGAAAAGAAAGAGACCCTGCCGTTCTTTGTAAAGTATAGCTGGCCTATGCAGTTGGTATAAGCCGCGGCCAGGATTATTACCAGTATCAATATTTTTTTCATCGTATTTTTTTTTGTTTAGTCATAATGATAACCCCTTATTATAAATACGTCGCCCGGCAGGCCCATGTCAATATCGCCGCTGATATAACCACTGCAGATCCCTTTGATCATGATATTATCACCAACCTTGTGCCCGTCTGCTTTTTCTTCCATGGTGCAGTTAATGTATGCCCCGCCAACAGCAGTCTTTAAAAGTATTATTTGTTGCGCCTGCTGGTTCAGCATGACCTTTGTTATTTCACCGGCTACCTCCACAACCTTGTCTGTATATAATGTCTTCGCCTTTGCAGAATCTGTGATAAAACTATGATAGAGTTCTGCTGCTGTTATCCTTACCGCACTTGCATCTTTCACATTCTTATGCGGTTTATTCCACATCACATAACCCACAATGGTCATAACAGCAATTAGTGCTATTATGATGATAAGGATTATCTTCTTCGTGCTTTTTTTCATACAAATTGCCTTTGTATAAAACGTGATTTAAAAAGAAAAGGTTGCTAATTAATTGCCGGAGATGATAAAATTCTCGACCGGTATGCGGTTGCTGATGCTTTTTGCGAGGGTCATTTCATCGGCATACTCCAGCTCGCCGCCAAAAGCGATGCCCCGGGCAATGGTGGTAATTTTTACTGGATGGCCCTGCCCGCCGGATGCTGAGGCGCTGTAAGCGGATAATTTTTTGCTGATATAATATATAGTAGTATCACCCTGTATGGTAGGGCTCAGTGCAAAGATGATCTCCTGTATCTCTTCTTTGGGTACACGTTCTACCAGGGCATCAATGGTCAGTTGCTCAGGGCCAATTCCGTCCAGGGGCGAAATGATACCTCCCAAAACATGGTAGATGCCGTTGAACTGTTGCGTGCTTTCTATCGCGATCACGTCACGGATGTTCTCAACCACGCAAAGCATTTCCTGTTTGCGCATGGTATTGCTGCAGATATTACAAAGTTCTTTGTCTGATATATTATGGCAGCGGCTGCAGAATTTTATTTCGTTCCTCATTTTTGCGATGATGTCGCTAAACTGCGTTACTTCTGCATTATCCTGCTTAATAAGGTGCAGTACCAGCCGCAACGCCGTTTTTTTTCCAATGCCCGGTAATTTGGCAAACTCATTTACGGCATTTTCTAAAAGAGAAGAAGAGAAGATCATGAGGCAAATATACGCAGCCCCTCCTAAATCCTCCCCAGTGGAGAGGACTTTAAAGAGAATAATTAATTAGGGAACTTTCTGAAATAAAAAAAGTTAGAATCATAGTACTGTTTAAACCCTCCCCATCGGGGCGAGATTTAGAGGGGGCTTAAAGTTTTATATCCCTTTCATTCTCCCAATTGGCCCTGACACCTAATTTTTGCGGCAGCGTAATTACTTTTTCGGGCTGTAATTTTTTTGAGTAATCACCGGGATCCCATTTGCCGTTCTTATTATCATCAAATAATATCCTAACCTCGTATTCGCCCGGTTCCATTAATTTTTTACTCCATTCCGTACCGGTGAGCGGGTAACTTTCTTTTACCGTTTCTCCCGATACAAATTGTAATACCGGGTGTTTTGCCAGGTCAAGATTACTGAAACGTAAAACAACAGTCCCATAATCCTCCGTGCTCTTTGCGGTAAAGCGAATCGTATCCGTTTTGGCAATACTGTTATTCGAAGAATCACTCACTGCTGTGCTATCAACAATGAGCCGGTATTGCATGCCTGGCTGCCAGGCATAAGTAAATAAGACCTTTGTCCGGCTGCTGTCGATAGACAACTTTGCCGGTACAGGTTTATAATTAGTATCCGTTACCAGCAGTTTTGCAGGCTCGAATTTTTTTAAGGGTTTGTTGAAGACCAGTTCAAAAGGACTGGCCAGGTCCTGTTGTTGCCCTGCCGCCGGCGGCGTATACCTTAATTTTCTATCGGGGGCTAAAGGCCTTGCGGTGGTAGTGCTGCTTTCTTTTTCCAGGGCAGAAGCATATAAGAGAACAGGCGCCGTAACAGCAGAAATTATTACCGCCGTATCAGAAAACGCAAATAATTCTTTTTTTGAATTATAGGTTCTGCCGCCATCCCCGTCTTTAAGGGCATAGATCTTAAAATTCCCCGGTGGTAAATTCACAAATGAAAAAGTTCCGTCTCCTTTAAGCCTTGCGATATAATCGGGCTTTATTTTTTGCACAGCAGAGTCATCGGCGTTGCGGTAAAGCATGGCAATCATTGTGCTGTCAACCTTGCCTGTTTCTGCAAGTATCACCCTGCCGCTAAGCGTTAATGAATCAATGGTACTGCCGGTAGAAAAAACATAGATAAAATCTTTTATGGGGTTGCCTTCATTATTATCCACTATGGCATTGCCGAAGTTGATGCTATAAGTTGTATTGGGCAGTAAAGTATCTCTTAACCTTACAGTAACTGTTCTCAGTTTAAAATCTATATTAGGCGATCTTTTGGGAAGCGGGGATACCAATATATTGGTTTGGGGATCCTTTAATTCAATGTATTCATTAAAATTCAACGTGATCCTGTTGCCACTGATATTCGTACTGTTCAGTTGGGGTGATGCAGTTACCAGGCGGGGAGGCAGGCTGTCTCTTGGCCCGCCGGTTGGGGCGCCTATCTGGGCGCAGCCCGCATTACTTACCGTGATGCCATAGAGAAATGATATGATGCCGAGAATATATAAGAAATGACTTAATCTCATCAGTTGCTTTTGAAACGCAAACTTAACCCCTTTGTGTTGTTTGTTTTGTTTTAAACTCATAAAAAACCCTTAATCTGCTGTCTCCTCTTCCTCTTCTGTTTCATGCAGTGCTACTGCCAGTTGATTGCTCTTTACAAAATTGCACCAATGGCAATCTTCTTTCCCGCAGCCGGTATAGAAATCATGTTTTTTGATCTTATCCCAGGTAGCAATGATCTGCTGCGTGACCGTGGTGGTATCAGCATCCGAAATGACCAGTTTTTCTTTCCTGTAATTTTTCTTTTTATCGGGTTCAACAAAATCAAATTCAGTGCTTACTACTTTCCATTGCTTTTGCCTGAAATTATCAACCAATATCTTATAAAAAATTGCCTGCCGCCAGTAGTCGCCGCCATTTGGGTCTTTTTCTGAAGGGCCTTTTAATTTTGCAAGCGCTTTATCAGGATCTCCTGTTTTATAATCCACAACGTTGGCGAACTTACCGTCGAATTCTATTTTATCCAGCTTGCCCTTAAGCGGTACGTGCGCTATCATCACGTTGCGTACATTATATTCTATCACCACGATCTTATTAAAGCTGTTGATATATTTATCATAGTAGTTGCTTAGCACTTCCAGCCCGTATTCCAGGCGCCTGTCGAACTGCTCTTTGGTAAAGCTTTCTTTGTGCCGGTTCATGTACCAGGTAAAATCATCAATGAATTCGGGTTTGGATGGAAATTGGCTGTTGCCTGCCGGCATTTTATCACGGTTCATTGCTTCAGCAGACATCTTACGGAATAATTTTTCCAGTGCATGATGTACAGCAGAGCCAAATTCCGCGGCTTCATTTTTGGGTGAGGGAATACGCAACAGGTTCTTGAAATAAAATTCAAGCGGGCATTTTAAATAATTATTCAATGCCGTTACGCTCATCATGAATTTTTCCAGTATCCTGTTCACAAATTCTTCTTCTATCTTTTCTATTTCCGGCACTTCGGCTTTATTAAATGTAAGTATGGCAAAGTCTGATAAGATATCCTGGTCAATGATGACCTTTTCAACAGGAAGCTGGTGCTGGTCCTGTATCTCCGCAATGAACATCGAAGGCTCTAATTCCTTCCCGTCATTCCTGAATTTGCTGTAGGAAATAAATAAGTGCTGTTCGGCTCTTGTGAGTGCAACATAAAATAACCGTCGTAATTCTTCTTCGTCCGTTGATGTTGCATGGAAACTGAACATGGTGTCCGGTAATTTATAACCACCACCGGGCTTTCTTTTCTTTTCCCAGAAGCCGGCATTGCAACCCGCCAAAAAAATGTGTTCAAATTCAAGTCCTTTTGATCCGTGTGCTGTCATCAGGTTAATGCCTTTGTCACTGCCAGTGACCTGCGACAACTTTAACCGGATGTCTTCCTTTTCCATTAACTCTATAAGGTTCACCAGTTCCTGCAAACCCATCGCCGGGTTCCGGTGTGTTTCATCTTTTATAAAATTAAAAAGGCCCATCATCACCTGCAACTGCCAGTGTTTATCTTCCGCGTTCATGATCACATTCAACACACCCGCTTCACGAATGATATTCTCATAGAGTTGTTGTAAGGTGAGGTTAGAAACCTTGGCGATCAGCTTTTCAACAATGAGCGAAGCTTTTTTAAGTCCATCATGTATGCCGGTGCTGAAAAGGTCCTTCGGCGGCGTGTTTGCCTTTTCATGCAATAACCTGCGGATAGAAGTTTCATTTTCGCCATATCTCCTGTCGGCCACTTCCATGGTAAGTTTGGCGATCTCGATGGGCGGTATGCCGAACCAGTCGAAGTGTAATATCTCGAAGAGCATCTCATCGCCACTATAAGGGATATAATGTTCTGAAGCGAGGTATTTTAAAAATAAAATTATTTTTTTCGCCTGGGCAAGCTCCAGGATATTTAAATCCCTTTTACTATAAACATCAATGCGCAGTTGTTTAAAATAAAGCGTCAGTTCCTCCCCGTATTTGTTCTCTTTATAAATGATGCCGATCCTTCCCGGCTGTGTTCCTGCGGCCAATAATTTTTGCACCTGGTTAACAATACCGATCATTTCCTGTTGCTGTGTTTCGTATTCACGAACAGAGGGCTGGTGTGTAAGCTGTTTTATTTTTTCATTACTGGAAAGAAGTTCTTTTGTAAGTCCTTCCATCTTATTGATGAGCCTTTCGTTATTCCTGTCGATAAGTGTTTTTGCAATATCCAGTATTGGTTGTGTAGAGCGGTAGTTATTGGTAAGCACAACTTTCAACAGGTCATTCTTATATTGATCGGCAAAATGCCACATGTTCTCAACATTGGCGCCCTGGAAACGATAGATGCTTTGATCATCATCACCCACAACAAATATGTTTGGACTATCCCAGTAACTGATGAGCAGTTCAACCAGCCGGTTTTGTGTGCCGCTGGTATCCTGGTACTCATCCACCAATACGTACTGGTATTTTTCCTGGTAGTTTGATAAAAGGTTATTGTTCTCTTCAAATGCTTTGATCACCCAATTGATCATGTCATCAAAATCATAGCGGTCTTTTTTATGCATCAATTGCTGGAAGCGGTCAAATTCATCAACAGCCGCTCTAAGTTTTTCCATTCGCTCTTTTTCTTCTGCTATCTTATCTGCTTTCAGGTCGCCGGCATTGAATTCCCTGTACTTTCTTTTGTAAATGAATTCCTCCCTTGCCGGCAGGTCAGCAATATATTCGCCGATCTTTTGCTTAATGAATGATGGGGTCCATCCTTCCCGCTTCATCGTACTGAATAAGGATTGCAGGTTGTTCACCTCGAAATAAACGTCGCCGCGGTATCTTTTTAAAGGATGATTTTTTGGGAAGGAGTCGATAAGATTTTTAAAGAGCTCGATCTTTTCCAGTTCAGAGATGGGGTCAAGCACGTTCTTTTCAAACAGCGAAAGATTTTCCTGTATGATGTCATTACAAAATGCGTGGAAGGTGTAGATATTTACTTTGTAAGCGTCCGGCCCGATGAATTGCAAAAGTCTTTTCCGCATGGCAACAACACCTGCGTCGGTATACGTAAGACAAAGTATGTTCTCCGGAGAAGCGTCGGTTTCTAATAATATCTTGCCGATCCTGCTGGCAAGTATCTGTGTCTTACCTGTACCCGGACCGGCAATTACCATTACCGGGCCTTCGATCGTATCAACGGCTTTACGCTGCTGTTCGTTAAGCTTTTCGTATTCTTCGGTGAACTTTTTCTGCAATATCTCACGGTACTTCTGCATCCTTCAAAGTTAGCGGTTAAGATCAATTCCTGTACAACTAAAAGGGTATTGGTTTTTATAAATTATAGTACAATATTTGTTCCCGCCAGGCTTTATATTTAAAACTTCATTCATCAATCATGTGCACCAATCAACGTTACCCCCTGCATTGTATCCTGCCCCCGTATATGTCTGATAAACTGGATGCGCTCCTGGGCGGCGAACCTGAAAAGAGGGCAGACGAGCGCTTCAGGAACAAGCGTAAAGAACTGGCAACAATGAAACCGGTTACCAGGTCTTTTACCATTGCAGACCAGCCGGTAAATAAAAAATTATACCGCGAAGTATATGATGCACACGAAGCCCCGATGGACATCGGTGAGTTAATATGGAAGGAGGGACAAAAGAAAATGCCGGCTTTAAAAGATGCAAAAAATGTAATTGCCGGCGCGGGGCACGTCTGGAATTTTTATAAGAAATTATTTAACCGCAATTCCATTGATAATAAAGGAATGGCCATACTCCAAAATATACGCTACCGCGAAAAAAAGATCAAGCCTTTTTTTAATGCCTTCTGGGATGGCGAACAAATGTATTATGGCACAGGCGCTAAAAAATTCACCAATTCTTTTACCAGCGACCTGGATATTATCGGCCATGAACTTACACACGGTATAATTGATTTTGAAGCTGCGCTGAATTATGAGAATCAAAGCGGCGCACTGAATGAATCTTTTGCAGATGTTTTTGGTATCCTGATCAAGCAATGGGCCAACAAGACCAGCGCCCGTAAATCCGACTGGCTGATAGGGAAAAATATTCTGATCGGGAAAAATGCATTGCGATCAATGAAGGCGCCGGGCGCTGCTTATAAGAATGATCCTGTTTTTGGCGATGACCCGCAGCCGGCGGTAATGCGGGACTTCATGAAAATGCCCAATACCGAAGACGATGATTATGGCGGGGTACATTATAATTCCGGCATTACAAACCACGCTTTTTATATAACGGCATTTGAGCTCAATGGCAATGCATGGGAAAAGGCGGGTGCGGTATGGTATGCCGCGCTGCAGGATAAACAGCTTCTTAAAAAGAATGCGAACTTTAAAGCCGCCGCAAATGCTACCTTGAAAAAAGCAAGGTCATTATTTGGTAAAGGAAGCCTTGTGGAAAAAGCGGTGGAAAAGGGTTGGAAAGAAACGGGCGTGATCTAATTTTAATGGTATGAAAATAAAACTGGTACAGTCGGGTGGAATTGCGGGAAAGAAAATGTCGGCATCAGCAACGCATAAACTCACAAAGGAAGAATGGGATGAGCTGGTCGCTGCTTCAAAAAAAGAAACATCATCATCGCGAAGTATCAAGGACGGCTTTCATTATGTTTTGCAAAATGAAGAAGATGAAAATTCAAGAACGGTAATAGATATTCAATCCATCCCCGAAAAATATGATGAATTGTTTAAAAAGTTATTTGATAGACTTAAGTGATTTGAAGATTTGGTAATTTGAAAATTTGAAGATGGGTGGAGTATACGGGCTCCATCATCATCAAATCACCAAATCTTCAAATTTTCAAATTGGTTTTACCCTGGCATTCTTGTAATATACTTCTCTATCTGCTTTATCTGGTCAACGATCTGCGGCGTGGTGGGTTTAAAGCCCTTTGCCTTTTTAAAATATTCCTTAGCCGCCCTGAACTCTCTTTTGTTCATCATGATAGAACACAATTGCAAATAGGCTGCAGCATTATTCTCGTTATCGGGTAGTCCTGCCCTTATTGCCTGGCGGATATAACTTTCTGCTTCTTTAATATTGCCCTTTTGCATATTCAGCATTCCCAATTGCAGTTTATTTGGACCTTCAGCCTGTTTGGTCAAAGAACCACCGCCAAGCGCAAGGCTCTTCTTCATATTCTTTTCAGCACTGTCAAAATTCTGGTCAACCATATCCAGGTTACCCTTAATGGTATAATAAACCGAGCGAACGGGTTTGATAAGGATGGCGGGAAACCAGATCGAATTCACCACTTTTTTGGCGCCTTCCATATCGCCCTCTTCCATGTATGATTGTATCAGCCTCATAGGGCCAAAAAGAAAATGGCCAAGTATTGCTACTACCGCGATAAGGTATAAAACAAAGGAAGGCCAGAAACTTGTTTGCCAATGGGTAAAAATGGCAAGGCCTAAAAAGAGCACTCCAAGCAGGAGGCGGTATTTTATGATAAGGTTGTAGAATTTCATTTTTGCTTAATTAACGGGCTGTTTTTTGCGCCCTGGCTGTTCAAAATAATCGGGGGGCAAATATAGGACATAATAAAATAGTGAAGACCGGTACGCAACCACCGGCCCGGGCCGCGTATTATATATATCTGTCATCAAAACAAAAGAAAAAAATAAAAGATTAAGACAATGGCTCCGGCCCTGGAGGGCCTCCTGCAGGACTTGACTTATCATCCGGTAACGGAATGAATTCTTTATTATCGGTTGGCGGCAGTATGATGCGGCCCTGCTTCCAGTCTTCCTTGGCCTGCTCGATGCGTTCCTTACGTGAGGAAACAAAATTCCACCAGATAAACCTTTCACCCAGCGGCTCACCACCCAAAAGCATGAGGGTGGAGTTTTCTTTAGAAATGATCAGCGGGTCGGCGGTTTTATTGAATACAAGCATTTGTCCTTCATGATAGATATTGCCCGAAATTTCAATGCTTCCTTTGGCAATATAAAAACCACGCTCCGCATGTTCTTTCGGAAGGCCGAACTTTGCTCCGGGCTGCAGTACCACGTGCAGGTAAAATAAAGAAGAGTTTGTTTGTACATCGTTTCGCAGGCCGTAAGCATTACCTGCAATAAGCCGCATCCATACGCCCTTGTCGGTAAATACAGGTAACTGGCCAGGGCTGTAATTAGTAAAAGAAGGCATCGCTTCTTCATCTTTTTCAGGGAGGGCTACCCATGTTTGTATCATTTCCAGTTGTCCGCCGGCCAGTGCAGCAGGATCTTCAAACCTTTCGGAGTGTGCTATACCGCGGCCGGCTGTCATCCAGTTCACTTCGCCCGGGCGTATAATTTGTTCCACTCCCAGGCTGTCGCGGTGCGTTACCTGCCCGCCAAAAAGATAGCTAACTGTTGAAAGCCCGATGTGCGGGTGTGGCAACACATCTAATGATGATGCTATAGAAGGCACTTCCACAACCGGCCCGGCATGGTCCATAAAAATAAAGGGGCCAACCATCCTCCGCATGCGGAAAGGAAGGATGCGCTTCACCTTCATGCTTTGGCTGATGGCGGCGTTACGGGCTTCAATGACGATGTCGATCATCGGGAAATGATTTATTGCTGTGTGCTAATAGCAGGTAAAGTTACTCAAGGTTCCTGATTGCTGTCTCTTACAAGTTGCGAACTACCGGTACCCTGATTTTTTAATTATTGTTCTTTTGTCTTGATACATCTTTCGACTCGGCTCAGGAGAAGCAAAAAAGAAAAATAAAATTCCATGTACTCATGCTATTCATAAACCTGTTTAACTCAGCCCAAAGTCAAATTTTTAAAAAGCACTTTTGTGTTAATTTAAATTGTACTAAATTTATTTAGTACAAAACAAATTAGTACATGAAGAGCAGGATAAAAAAACCGGAGAACCTCCGGCGGCGCTTTTCCCTGAGCCAGCAGGAAATGGCCCATTACCTGGGTGTATCCCAAAGCCTTATTGCTAAGTCGGAAGCCGGCTGGCGCTCGCTGCCCCTGGAAGCCTTTAAAAAACTGGCGGCACTGGAAATTGACCTTGAAAAAAACAGGTCCGCTAAAAAGACAGGCATTTCATTGAAACAATTGCAAAAAAAGCTCACAGAGCAGGATAATAAAGCCGCGGAGAAAATGCAGGACAGGTCAGAAGACGCCCGGTACAAAGTCAAAATGTTCGAACGTAAGCTGGAGGCGCTCAGCAAAAAACAGCAGGACCAACTGGCCTGGCTAAACCTTATTGACCAACGACTGGCCACCTTACCGGAAAACAAAAGCACCAAAGTTGAACGCCTCTGGTTCGAGAACCAGCAGATGGATGTTACCAAAAGGCTTTTAAGGATGAATAAGGAAATAGGGAAGCTGGGTTATGATATTGAGATGTTGAGGGCGGTGGTGGAGGTGGGGGAGAGGTGGTATGGGAGGTTGAAAAATTAATAAGATGTTATTATTTGTGAGCTTTGACAGGCTAAGTCAAATCGGACTCCAGATCCGAAATCAATATCATTTAAGTTGGTCCGGTTCTTGAAGTCATGAACTGGTGGATACGTAAAATTCACAACTTTGAAAAAAAATGTATTTGGTTCTTTAAAAAATTGATATAGTTTTACACTTACTACCCCTTAGAAGTTCGAAACGAAATACAATATTTTGTTGTAAAATCTGTTATTGATTATAACTTCTAACACTTAAAAAGCCATTATGTATTTCTCAAATATTTCTAATGCAAATAATTTTAGCATTTATAAAGGGTTGCTAGATAAGTATCTTGAAACAAGGAGCCAAGATGATACTCGATTGTTTTTTGAACAGGTTATTCGTACTACTCACGACTTAATAACAGGTGTAATTGATGAAAATAAAGTAGACCATAAAGTCTATAACCTTGTCATAGCATTGGCTGATTATGAAAATAAATGGAATAGGCAATACTTCGAAACTATTAATCCTACTGAAATCGGGCTGGACCAGCTTCGTACTTTAAGTGCAATTTTATCTTCCCTGGTTGCCACAAATTACGAACCCGCTTAATGAAATATCAAAAATTAGAACTTCATATCTCCCAAGTTGAAAGGTTGATTGCTGCTTCTAGAAGTAAATTTCATAATAAAAATAAGGCTCTGATTTATGCAAATATTCTAAAACTTTTTAATGGTATTAAAGGCAGTAATTATAAATCTTTTAATGCTGATGAGTTAGATTATGCTAGGGCTGCATTGGATATCGTTTTCTACAGTGTTGAATTCCTAGATTATAAAACTGAAAATCAAATTCCCAAAAGGCTAATTTTTTGTTTGAATAAAGTGATCAATGAGTGGATTGATCATGGCACCGATAAATATTTTATCGTAGTTTCTTATAATAATAAATCTGATGATTTTCACATAAGGGCAATGGAACAAGACATTGTGTTTGCCGCTGACCAGCTATTTAAAACTATGTTTGGTGTTGGGTATTCACAATCCTTAATTCAGATTTCCAAACCCAGGTATTTATTTGAAGACTATCTTAGTAGTATTCCTATCTATCATGAAATAGGGCATTTTATTGAAAAAAATTATCAGATAGCTCACGCACTTTCAAGGGAGGTAACCTTTCCAACATTGGGTATATCCAAAATTCACTTTGAAGAATATTTTGCTGATATTTTTGCTGCACAATATATCGGCAAAAGTGCTATTGAGCCACTAAATTATATATCGTATCATTCAATGACTACGAGCAATCCTACTCACCCTTCTAACATTGCAAGACAGGAAGTGGTCAATGCTTTTGTTGATGGCACTGGTACCCCTAACGCAATGCGAATTGTAAATGAACTTAAACGGGTTACCCTTATTAGGGCTACCAGGGAATTAAAAATAAGATACAAAGACCTCGAGGAAAAAGAAAATCCCTTTGTAAACCTTTGTCCACGGATTTTAAAAGAACCTGAAAAGCTTCATACACTATTCTTGGCTGGTTGGCAAAACTGGCTTGACCCGCTCAGTAAAGTACGTAGTGAATACAGCGATCACTTAGAATGCAGTATGATGATTAATAAATTAATCCGCAATACTATTAAGCTTACAATGCAAAACAATGAGTCCAGGAAGTTAAAAAAAATAGGCAATTATTTTGAAACTGTTGCCACTAAATATGGGTTACTTAAGAATTAATAATTTTTGCTAAGCCAATCTTCCCACCACCTTACATTATTTTTAGTAATATTAAAATGGCTTTTGCAGTTGATAGTTCTGTTTACTGAAGGATAAAGCGATATGTCACCATTAGAATGAATTTTCACTCGCCAACATGGACTACTGTCTTTTAAAAGATTTAGTTGGATTGTATCTCCGCAGCCACAAGGGCACTTTAGTACTGCTACCCATTTAAATTCTTTTTCGCCGACGTGGTAAATTACATTTGCTTTTACCGTCTCTGGAAATTCGTCCATGCTGGTATAGGAATAGAATTTTTTGTATAATTTTTTACTTGGCAAAGGTATTTCTGTATGTTGTCCCTTTTCAGAACTGGTAAATAATCTGCAAATGTATTTTAGTAATTGGCTAATCATAGGATGAATTTAAAATTCTGGCATATTTAAGAAAGGCTGCATGTCGCCTCTGCCTATGAACTTCTTTAAATAGTGATCCGAAAAATCATCTTTCTCGTATTGGGTGTAAGCATCGGTGAAGCTTATTCTTGTTATAGCGAATCTATCATTTCCATCATATCTGAAGAGGTGGATTCTTGCAAGTAGTTCGTTGACTGCCATACTCGCCAGTTGAGTATTGATACTTACTACGGCTGGACTTTCAACTCTTACATCAGTTATATAACCCAATTTTTGTTGCTGCCTATAATGATTCGGATCCTTCCTAAAAATAGCAGCTGCTCTTAATTCCTCCGGGGTATAAACACCTCGAGATAAAAGGGTAGAGCCGCCAGGCTGTAAATAATGAATGGTGCCCATTATCTGATCAATACCGCCTTTTCCGTCTGAAGTTAATTTAATCCCGATATCTAGAAAAGGGATCAAATAAAATGTTGCAATCTGGTTAAGCAAATGTCTACCGTCAATACTGTCAACGCAACCAAAAATTACATCAGCTGTTGCAATTATCTTTACAATTTCTATATCATCGTATAAGTTATTTGCAAGGGCTATAACCTTGGTGCCAAGCCCGATTTGATCAATGGCTTTTTTTATGACCATTACTTTTTTAAGCCCTAGAACCGCATCCTGCATTGTAGAATTAGTGATCCTATTTAGATTTTTCTTTTCTACGTTGTCGGGATCAATCAATATGATTTTACCGACACCAAGACGCACGAGTTGTTCAATCACTGGACTGCCTGTGCCTGAGCAGCCAACTATGGCTACAGAAAGATGATGGAGCTTATTAACTGTACCTTCTCCAAAAGTTTGTAGGGTTCGAAGAGAAAATTCCTGGGTGATGTTATTTTTTGGAGCACTCCATGATAAAATATCATTACCAGCTACTGAAATCTTATGCAATGTATGAAAGGTTAGATTTGGAAGAATAATCCGTCCAAATATAGACCCGTTGGGGAGCAACACTGCACTCAAATGTGGGAAGTCCTGTTCCATCCATCCAAAAACGGAAGCAAACAATTCGTTGTCAGCGATGTTATCTGTCTGTGAAAAATGCGGATATCCAGTAGGATGGCTGTGTATTTTTAATACCGAAAGATTTTTTTTTGATGCTTTTTGAAGTATATCAGTTAATCCAATTGTAGACCATGTTACCGAATCTGATGCCCTGACTTGACATTTTTCATGTGGTATGGGAAAAATCTCATGAACTAGGAATATGGTTTCTGTCTCATTTTCATACCGGCCGCAAAGAGCTAAAGACACAGCTTCAAAGTGGTCTCCGGGAAATAGATGCATTTTAAGCTGGTCATAGTGAACGCCTGATATTTTTAGGTTGTATTCCATATTATTTTATTAATTCCCTTTCCAACCAAAAATTGATCATTTGGATGTGTGTTGAAATGTTGTCAAGTCCTGGTCTCCATGGATTTTCGCCGGTTCTATGCCGCGACCACCTTTGATAGCTTTTTCCATCAATTGGGGTAGCGGCGAGAGCGCCAATAGTTTTAGTGGAGGTTAATTGCAAGTGGGGGTAAAAATATACCATGTCAATTTGACTAACTGGATAACCAGCATCGATTTTCAAAGCTGCTGTTACCGTGTTGGTATTATACCCTGGAGGTACTGGATAATTGTGGATGATAACCCAGTCACCACCATTGCGCACTGCCTCCCACTGCAGGCTTAGGTTAGTTAAAAAATCCGTATCCTCTTCAGGTAAGCTAAAATCTCTTCTCATTTTCAGCCTTCTGTTTGATCTAATGGAATTGTCATAAATCTTTCAATGCCTGGGTGAGAAAAACATATTTTCTCATCGTAGTTGATTTTTTTAACTTCTCCGCCTCTCAGTTTCATGTTCAATTGAAAGCGTTCAACAGGCTTTTTGCCTGCAGTTTCCAGAATTTGTCTTCCTGTCATACATTCTTCGTCCACTTTAAAAAGTGCTTTATCTACCTTGATAAGATATTTTTTACCTTTAGGAGGTTCCTTTCCGGCCTTTGAGTATTCTTCGATGTCTATATACTCATCTGGAATTTCGTGTGATTGAGTGTTGTCTGTAGTCATAAAATTGTTTGTTTATCTGTTTAACGGTTAAGCGTTACATGGAATCCTCCCGTAACGCTTTGGCGTTTAATATATAAGTACTAAAATATTAATCTCATAAAAATAGTATCAGCATATCGTCCTATGTTCCAAGCAGCCGATCATGAATTATTGGAATTGATTAATGAGCCGAGTACGTCCAATCAAGCCTTTGAAGAGTTTTATAAAAGGTTTAAAGATTTTGTACTTAAAGTTTGCCGACAATGTTGTAGGGCCTTCGATCATTCCGATCAACTAGCGGATGATATTTTTCAGCAGACATTTCTTAAGGTATTAAATAAAGCTTATACTTTTCAAAAGAAAGGGGGACTTGATAAAGAACAGTATACCGGCGAAATTAAAGGTTGGCTTTCTAGAATTGCAAGAAATGAACTTATAAATTTTTTAAGAAAAAATCCAGATGAGAAATCGTTGACTATCCATAATAGGGTTAAAGCTGAAGATATCGAAGAATTATTGCCTAATACAGCAAGTGATCCTGAGAAGACAATTCAACCCTCTATTCAAAAAGGACTTCTTGATAAGGGCTTATCACTACTATCAGAAGAAGAAAGAATGGTATTAATGACATATATGCTTTATTATGATCAGCGTTCACCTAACAAACATTTGCCTGATGAAATAATAAAGACACTTACTACTAAATTGAATGTTAAGGCGGCAAGTCTCCGCCAAATCAAATCAAGGGCACTGAAAAAATTGATGAAATTAAAAGATGAATTTGAGTTAATTAATTAAATTTTTATTTATGATGAATGATTCTGAAGAAAATATAGAACAATCGTTTGAGCAGGAACTATACGATGCTTTAAAATTCTATGGATACCTTTTTCCCGAAAATAAACTGGAAATATCAATATTTGATCAGCTGCAGGGTAATACTGAAATTCAAACTCCCTCATTAGAAACGCTGTTAGCTAAAAACGAACAGGTAAAAAATTCTGAAAGATTGGATTTGAATTTTCGAATGGCAGCTTTTTCTGATACAGAAAATCAGTTACCCGATTTCTTATCGCAGGGATCAAACTCTCCTTTCTCAGATGAGAGCGAAGACCAGCCAAAAAAGGATTAGAAATTAAAGCAATATTAGATTAGTTAAAAACTATGAGTTGGAGTTTGTAAATGTTCTGCATACCTCCAACTGGCGTAAGCGTTTCGCAGGATCACTTGGGTCTATTAAAAGATTGTAGGTCTGCAGCCGGTATCAGTACTTCAAATGCTATTTTAAGTGGCCCCAAATAAAAAAGCCCCAAACATCTCTGCCTGAAGCTCTTGTAGTCCCGACAAGAATCGAACTTGTATCTAAAGTTTAGGAAACTTCTATTCTATCCATTGAACTACGGGACCGTCCTTTTACAAGGGACGCAAAAATAATTATTAATGACCCACCAGCCAAGTTCTTTATTTGTCAAACATTAAATAAATCACAAACTTATTGATTTGCCCTGTAGCAGGCTCATTTGCCGGCATGTTTGGCGTATATTTGGTATCCCCGTAGATCCAAACACCCGGCAGTAACCTAAGTTTATTTTTTTTATGACATTATTCCAGAAGGCTTTAATGAAATGCTGCATCGTAGCCCTTTGCATGGCAGGCGGCCAGGCCTTTGCCAATGATACCTGCTATATAAAAGTGCAGTTCATCTATGGGTCAAAACCCTTAAAAAAACACCGGGATACCGAAAAGAAATGGTTTGGCGGGTTACCCGGCGGGCACGTAGGCATTGAGGGAGACAGCAGCAGGGTACTCGACTTTCATCCTTATAAGAACTTCCATTTAATTGAAACCAATCAAAATAAGCACAGCCGTTTTATGCTGAGGCATGCAGATGAGTTCTGGTCAGGCTTTGGCTGCCCGGGCGAAACGGTTAAAAAAGCTACGGTCATCATCCCGGTTACCAAAGCGCAAAAGCAGCGCTACGACAGTATAGCCAGCAGCTATTTATCCAATACCCCTTATGATTACGCCTTCATTGGCATGCGCTGCGCAGCCGCTACTTATGATATACTGAGCCAGCTGGACATCGTGAAGCCTTTACCGAAAACGACGATGTATATGAAAATATTCTATCCTAAAAAACTGCGCCAGCGGCTGTATGCCAGGGCAGAAGAAATGGGCTGGGAGGTAGTGAAGCAGGAGGGGTCGCCAAAGAGAAAGTGGGAGCAGGACTAAGGAACAGGAAGAAGTATATAAAGTATATAAAGTATATAAAGTGTTTAGAACTGGCAGCCTTATTTATCGAAGACGGGGTTGGGTGGGAGACCCGGGACCAGTGCATCCTCGTCGGAGACGAGGACGAGTGGACCCCAAAAGAAAACGGGCAGATGACCAGCACATTGAACCCCTTAGGACCGCCATGAACTATGAACCATTAACCATCAACCTTCCAATACGGCTCAAACCCACACTCCCCTTGCCCATAAACCGGAAAATCCGTAACTTTTACCAGGGCAACCAAAAGGCCTTATTTTACGATTAATTACTAAACAGCAAACTATTGCTTTCAGCGGATGAATTAAGCTTATATATCAGGGGTTGTGCCCTGAACGAAAGAGAGAGCCAGAAAAAGATCTATAACTCTTTCTATGGCTACGCTATGGCAATATGTGATTGTTATGCCAATAACGAGGAAGACGCGGTGGAAATATTAAACGACGGCTTCCTTAAGATCTTCAAGGAAGTGCATCGCTATAAGCCCGCTTATACCAATGAAATAAACTCATTTAAGGGATGGCTGCGCAAGATCATGGTTTGCACGGCTATTGATCATTTTCGCAAGAACCAGAAACACCGCGTGGTGGGAGAGCTTGATATAGCTTCTGTTCACGCTTCCGTACATGAAGAGAATGGTTTGGATAAAGTGTCCTATGACGAGATCATCAGGTTCATTCAAAACCTTTCTCCTGCATACCGGACCGTGCTGAGCCTGTTCATCATCGAGGGATTCAGCCACGAAGAAATTTCCGAGCAGCTTGGCATATCTGTCGGTACTTCCAAATCAAACCTGGCAAAAGCAAGAAAGCAATTGCAAAAAATATTATTTACCCAAAACCAAACCACAGAAATAAGAAATGTTGGATGAAGAAATGGACGATATCATAAAGAATGCAGCAGCCAAGCATCACCCGGCCTATAATGATGGGGCATGGGAGAAGATGGAAGCGCAACTCGATAAGCACCTTCCGCAAAAGAAGGACAGGAAAAAATTCATTTTCTTCCTGCTGTTCTTTTTATTGTTAGGAGGCGGAGCCCTGCTTACTGTTGTTAAGTTTACAGGGAATAAAAATGCTGTAAGCAGCAAGCTTGCCGAAACCAAAGGAAATGAACAGACGGCAGTTACCCCATCAACAGTAAACACTGTACCGGTCAATGAAAAGACCGCACCGTTTAATGAGAATTCCGTACCGCTTAATGAGAATTCAAAAAATTCTCCGGGCAGCAATGCTACAGAACAGCAACAACAAGATCCTGTAAATACACTGACGCCGAATACCAGCGCACAGTACAATAATAATGGTCCATCTAATGCAGAGCTGGTAAAAAACAAAAGATCAACAATTACAAAGAAAGGGAGGGCCAATATGAGCATCAGTTCACCCGGCCTTTTTGATGAAACGATAGCAACAACTGGAAAGAAAACAAAAGCGGTTAAAACAGCACCTGCGGATGTTGACAAAACAGGTGTAGCAGTAACAGGCAACAACCCGGAAGACAATGAAACTAAAAATGAACCTTCAACGCCTTCAATTTCTAAAACAGGAAAAAATACAATAGAAGAACAGAAGAAAGAGAAGGTAAAACAGGATAAAGAGATCAAAGAAAAGGACAAAGAAATAGCAGCAGTTAAACCTTCTCCATCGCCTGAAAAGAAGAAGTCTAAAAAAAGTCCATTCAGCAATTTCGGCATCACTGTTTCCGCGGGCCCGGACATGAGCTTCGTTAAATTGAATAATACCGGCAAAACAACATTGAACTATGGTGCAGGGCTGAGCTACAGCTTTGCAAAAAGATTTACGGCCCGTGCAGGATTTTATGTTTCCAGGAAAATATACAGCGCTAAACCCGACCAATATACCGGCGGAACTGTTTATCCCTACCTGGATATGGTGGATGCCAACTGTAAAATATACGAGATACCTGTTGCATTAAGCTATGATATCATAAAAAAGAAAAAATATAACCTGTTTGGCGGACTGGGTATCTCCTCTTACCTGATGAAGACGGAAGATTATGATTATAATTACAAAATGCCATCCGGCCAAAACTATACTTATAAAACGGGCGTAAAGGATGAGAACAAACACTATTTTTCTGTGCTTACACTTTCGGCCGGTTACCAATACAAGATAAGCAAGCGGGTTTCTGTACAGGCAGAGCCTTATGTAAAGCTGCCGCTGGCTGGTGTAGGTATCGGTAAAATAAAACTGAACAGCTCAGGTATATTATTTACTGCTACTGTAAAGCCATTTGCTAAAAAGAATTGATCAGGGTCTGATAAACTTGCTCTAATAAAACGAATAAAGGCTTCTTATCCGGAAGTCTTTATTTTTTACCCACATGAATTTTTTATTTGTTCTTTTTTGTTTCTCCTGAGCGGAGTCGAAGGATGTATCACGACAAAAGAAAAATAAAAAAAATTAAATAAATAAAGGCTTCTAAACGGAAGCCTTTACTGTTGTAGTTATCATGAGAGTGTTATTATTTCTTTTTATCCCTGAACAGGACAAAATCACGTGTAACTGTAAAGCCCCATCGGTATTCTCCCTTACCCCAGGAAGTTGTTGTACGGGGAATAAAACGATTTTCTAAAATAGTGTGGGTATTGGTAAAGTTTACATGAAATACATGGCCGGGCGTTAGTAATTCCAGGCCCATACCAAATACATCATACAGGCGTACGCCTTTTGCCTTTAAAGCATCGATGCTGGATTGCCCGCGGAAGGAATGAAAATAGTCGGCAATAAAAACAAACCTTTTATAAATGGGTACACGGATACCGCCGCCCAGCGCAAAAATGCTTTTCTGATCACCGGGTACCACAAAATTGGTATGTACCAGCGTTGGGTTCAACTGGAGGCTAAGGATCCTGCCAAATTTACGGGCCACCATTAGCTGCAACACCTGGCTTTGGCGGTCAGAACCGGAAGTGTAATGATTTTCCCTTATGTTAACTGTATTTGTATCTGCTTTCTGCGATGAAATAACACCATTTACAAATACAGCAACTGACAAGGGATGGGAAGGATCATTTTCCCCTTGTTCAAGAAATTTATATTTAAACCCCATTTCCCATAATTGCAACACCTGCCCAAAACCTTTGTTCCGGGATATGATCATGTTCAGGTTTTTCGCAAGCCCCACAACAAACCCGATCTTAACATCGGTGGAATTGTCAAGGCCATAAGCATTTTTTATACCACCAAAGGTTCCCCCTATATCTCCAAAATTGTGCACCACTTTAAATTGCAGGCGTCCTTTTGCGATCACTTCTACTGTATTGGCATTGATAAGCCTTTCCGAGTAAAAGACCTTTACAGGTTGTTTGCCATCAGTTGATGCGCCTTTGTTGTCCAGGTCGCTCATCAGTTTATTGGATGAGCTGTCAACCTGGCCAATGGCATCAAAGCATACCAGCATATAAAAAAAGAAAACCAACTTTCTCATAACTAGGTTTTTTTGGTTAGCGTATTTTCTATGAATAAATCGTAAGAAATAACGGGGGGGTTGCCACAACAATTGCGCTATTTATTTTTTTTCTAAAACAGATATTAGTACCTTCTTCCCTAATGAATAAAAAGTTCATACGTGATATTTCGGCGAATACAATGCAGGTGATCATTGTCCAGCTTTGCGGGCTGGTCATCTTTTATTTGCTTTCAACAAGACTTGACAAAAACGACTTTGGAGAGATCAACTGGGCACTGGCAGTGCTGTTAACCGCATTTGGAATTTTGTCTTTTGGTATTGACCAGATAGCGATCAGGCGGATAGCTTCGGGAACCAATGCAGGCCGCCTGCTTGCTGTTTATGGGATGCATGTATTAATTGCAGGAACGCTTTTTTATGCGATTTTATTGATCGGGCGATCTGTATTTCCTTCATTCTACCAGCAACATGGTTTTTTGTTGTTATTGGGCATCGGTAAACTGATGATCTTCTTCTCAACACCATTTAAGCAACTGGCTTCAGGGATGGAGAAATTCAGGGCATTGCTGTTCATGGCCATTTGTTCCAATGTTTTACGCAGTATTGCGCTCCTGCTATTCGCTGTGTTTGGCCAGCTTGATATTAAAACGATCATCATTATTTTCATTGCAGGCGACCTCGCCGAATTATTACTCTGCCTCTTCATTACACAGCGCATAATAAAAGTGCCGGTAAAACCCGGCTGGGATAAAAAAGAATATGCAGGTCTTGTTAAGGAAGCACTTCCACAGTTTGGTGTTGCTGTCTTTACATCGGCTCTTTCCCGGCTCGACTGGATATTTCTTGGGCTCCTGGCCAGCAATGTGATCTTAGCTGAGTACAGTTTTGCATACAAGGTATTTGAAGTTGCAACCCTGCCAATGCTGGTGATAGCGCCTGTTCTGATCCCCAGGTTCACTAAACTGTTTCACCCGGGCGCAGGTGAAATGCCGGCTGCCAAAGCCAATGACCTGTTCGTTCTGTTAAGATTGGAAATGATCATTGCCTCACTGGTTGCCCTTGCATTAAATATACTTTGGGTGCCGGTCATCGACCTGCTAACGCAAAATAAATACGGGACGATTAACCAACATACCATATTGATCCTGTCTGCAAGCATGCCTTTTTTGTATCTCAATAATTTTTTGTGGACGGTCAACTTTGCAAAAGGCCGCTTAAAAATGATCTTCTATGTTTTTTTTGCCAGCTTTCTTTTTATCGTGGCAGGGGATATTATACTGATACCTTTCTTTAATGCAGAGGGAGCAGCCATCGCTTATCTTATCGCCATAATCATTCAATCCCTGGTTTACCTGCAGCAAACAAAACTCGAAGGATTGAAGAAGCACAGTTATGCTGTTTTGCTTTGCCCGGCCCTTGCATTTGGATGTGGTATCCTGTCAACCCAGGTGTTTGACAATACCTGGCTGATACTTTTTACTGCCCTGCTTTCTTATCTCCTCCTCATGGTTCTTACGAAACAGATCCGTAAAACCGATTGGCTTGTATTTAAACGAATAACAGGACTATAACGGGCAACCCCCATCCCTGCCTTTACGATTATAGCATTATAATTTAACAGGAATCTGATATCCTGTTGATCCATCAGCTAAACAAGTCTGTAATCGTGAAAAATAAGACAGGATCTTTTGTATGGGCCAGGCAATGGAATATTGACTGGAAACTCCTGCTCTTCCTGTTGTTGTTCTTAAATGTAAAACTACTGGTTAAAATTGCCGCGATCATTTTGATCTGCATTTTGCGCCGCGATCTTAAGTTTGGATTTCGTTTAAAAGATTCACGCCTTCCCCTCTTTTATCTTTTGGCAATTGCAATTGCTGTTTTTAACTGGCTTACAGGCGGACGGATCAATGACATTAATTATGGTCTTGTTGCGCTAACAGGAATTTTCTTCTGGGTGCTCTGCATTTTTGCAGCTCACCAGGTAAAATTATCGGTTGAACAAAATGAGCCCACGATCATTCACCGCACGATCGTCATTTTTTTTATTATTAATGCCCTGGTCTCTTTAGTGGTTTATACCGGCATTGTATGGGAAACAGGCAGGATGAATCCATACCTCTACCAGGGCAATTATCAAAAATATTTTATAGGCACAGGAGACTACATTAAAGGAATAACATTTGATACGTCTACCACCAATGCGGTCCTGAATGCTTTTGGGGTTATTTACTTTTTGTTTCGTGGTAAAAATATGCTGGTCTTGTTATGCATGGCTGTTTTATTGTTGACCGGGAGCAACATGACCAATCTTATTCTTTGTGCTACGCTGATCTTTGTATTTTTTTTCCAATCCGGCAAGATCCAAAAAAGCATGATCATCATATGCCTTACAATGCTGGCAATCTTTTTAGTAAAGATATCACCACAAAATAACAGGTATGTGGCAAATGCTTATCAAAGGCTTTTTAATAAGAATTCGGGATCCGGTACAACCACTACAAATAATATCCCGATCACATTGCGGCACGACAGTACTTTGACAAATGAAGAAAAAAAGAGAAAGACTGCACAACGCTACATGGACAGCGTTAGTTTGCTTGTGTTTGAAAAAAAACAAAAGGAATCTTTAACTAAATTGGGTTCCCTGTCAATCACCGGCCTTAATGAAAAGCGGGTAATTCCCAAAGACAGTATCCATACACCCAGGTTCCAGCACGTAAATGATACAACAGCTATTGAAAAGGAACTTATGACATTCGTCAATGAAAATCCGGGTGACGTACCCCTGGCTGCAGGTAAAAAATCAGGCCAGGCTTTACCCGGGAAAATAGCAGCATTACAGCAAACATTTGAATACTTTAAGGAACACCCCTGGAAAATATTAACAGGCACAGGTATTGGCAACTTTTCTTCCAAACTCGCCTTTCGTGGTACGGGGTTGAAAGTTGCCGGCGGGTACCCAAAAAGATTCACGTATATCAATAATGATTTTAAATCCAATCACCTTGATCTCTATCTCTATTACTTTACTAATAAGGATGATTATCATTCAATTACCAACAGTCCCAATTCTGCTTATGACGGGTTGATAAGTGAATATGGGTTAGCAGGCCTGTTTTCCTTCGCTGCTTTTTATATTGGTTTTTTTGTGAAGCAGGTAAAAAAACATGCTTATGCAATACCCTTACTCTTATTCATGCTGGGCATTTTTTTTATTGAGTATTGGTTTGAGCAATTATCTGTTGTCATTTTTTTTGAATTACTGGTATTGCTGAACATAAAAGAAACAACGTTAACCTGGTCGCATGAAACAACTTGACCCGAAAATTACTGTACTGATGCCTGCGTACAATGCAGGAAAATACATTGGTGAAGCCATAGCCTCTGTATTAGATCAAACATTCACTGATTTTGAATTACTGATCATTAATGACGGATCAACAGATACAACCAAACAGATAATAGATTCTTTTACTGATCCGCGGATAAGGCTTATTAATCAAACCAACCAGGGTATTGCAGCCGCATTGAACATTGGCCTGTTAAATGCAAAAGCGGACCTGGTCGCCCGTTTTGATGCAGATGATATCTGTATGCCCGAACGGCTGATGCTGCAATACCAATTTTTGTCAGATCACGCGGACTACATTATTGTTGGCGCTGACGCAGAATTCATTGATATGAATGGCAACTATGTTTATACCCGCAGTTTACCGGCCCATACCAACGAAGAGATTCAGCAGCTGAACTTAGACCAATGCCCTTTTATACATTCGGCAGTTCTTTTTCGCAAAGCACCTATCATGCAGGCTGGCGGGTATAACACGAATGCTCATGCATTCGAAGATCTTCTGTTATGGTCCAGGATCATCAAACAGGATAAAGCATATAATCTTTCGCAAAAATTAATACAGGTAAGGCTAAGTCCCGGATCTATCAGCATTGACAAAAAATGGCATACAAAACAGTTTCGTGAGATCATGATCGGGTCTATCCGCAGGGGTAATATAACCGACCAGGAGGGAAAAGAATTATTAGGGATCTTAAGAAAACAAAATATTCCGAAAATAAAGGAAGGCTCATACTATTCATTGCTGGGTAAAAAATATTTATGGAATAATCATCAGCCTGAAAAAGCAAGGATCAATTTAAAAAAAGCTATTCGTATTCACCCGGGGCGGTTAGACAGTTATGCAATAATGGCATTGAGTTTTTTCCCAAAAGAATTTATTAACTGGTTATATAAAAGAAAGCTTGATAAAATTTAATTCATGAAGCTGTTGTTCATTGTACGGTCAACTTTATTTACAGCAAAAGGAGGTGATACCATCCAGGTGGAAGAGACTGCCCGCCATTTGCGTAAAATAGGTGTTGCAGTGGATATCAGGAAGACAAACGAAAGCATGACCTATGCTGCTTATGACCTGCTGCACTTTTTTAATATCATCCGCCCTGCAGACATTTTGGTTCATATTAAAAGATCTAAAAAGCCTTTTGTTGTTTCAACGATTCTGATCGATTATTCCGCTTATGATAAACAACAACGACATGGAATCGCAGGAAAGCTATTTAAGTTTTTGCCTGCCGACGGCATCGAATATGTAAAAACAATGTACAGGTCCTTGCTTGGGCGGGACAGGCTGATGAGTACCTCTTATTTATGGAAGGGCCAGCGGCGCAGCATACAGGAGGTTTTAAGAAAAACAAAAGCCGTGCTGGTGCAGGGCGAAAAAGAATATACCGACCTGGTACGATGGTACCGCGTTGCCCCGCCATTTGCAATTGTTCATAATGGCGTGAATACCGAATTGTTTCAAACTGCAAAGCCTGTAAGCAGGGAAAAAGATACGGTGCTTTGTGTAGCAAGGATCGAAGGCATAAAAAACCAATACAACCTGGTAAGGGCATTAAATAACACAGCTTACAAATTGGTGCTGATCGGCGATGCTGCACCCAACCAGAAAAAATATTACAAGGAATGCAAAGAGATCGCGGCTGGTAATGTATCGTTCATCGGGCATTTACCCCAGGAGCAGCTTGTGAATTATTATGCTGCCGCCAAAGTTCATATCCTGCCAAGCTGGTTCGAAGTATGCGGGCTTTCTTCACTTGAAGCCGCCGCAATGGGATGCCGCGTTATAATAACCGACAATGGTTACGCAAGGTCTTATTTCAATGACGCAGCTTTTTATTGCGATCCCGCAAGGCCTGCCAGTATCCTTCAGGCGATAAAAAAAGCGATGACGGCGGATACCAATGGAGAATTACAGTATAATATCACCCATAATTATACCTGGCAAAAAACGGCTGAAAAAACCTTTTCTGTTTACAAAAAATACATTGAACAATGAACGCATTGAACATTGCAATAATCGGGTCAAGAGGGATCCCCAATTACTACGGAGGGTTTGAGCAAATGGCGCAATACCTTGCTGTAGGGCTTTTGAATAAGGGCCACCAGGTGACGGTATATAATTCGCACACGCACCCCTACCAGGGAAAGGAATGGCACGGTGTAAAGCTCATTCATTGCTATGATGCCGAAAACAAGATCGGTACGGCCGGGCAGTTCGTTTATGATTTCAACTGTATCATGAACGCAAGAAGAAATAAGTATGACGTTATTTTATTTCTTGGCTATACCAGCAGCTCGGTATGGGGAAGGCTGTTCCCAAAGAACTCGGTCATCATTTCCAATATGGATGGCATGGAATGGAAAAGGGATAAATATTCAAAGCCTGTGCAGCGCTTTTTAAGGTATGCTGAAAAACTTGCGGTAAAGTACAGCCAGTACTTTATTGCGGATTCAACGGTAATTCAATCTTATGTTGACAGGAAATACAATGTCAACAGCAAATACATTCCTTATGGCGCGGAGATCTTTGCGAATAAGAATGAAGAGGTATTGGCTAAGTATGGTGTTTTTAAAAATAACTACCATATGCTGATGGCAAGGATGGAGCCGGAGAATAATATTGATATGATATTGCAGGGCTTTCACATGAGCAATTCGGAAAAGATATTTATCGTGATCGGGAATATCAATAATTCTTATGGTAAACAGATGTATAAAAAATACTGCAACGATGAGCGCATACGTTTTGCAGGGGCGATCTTTGATGCAGAGATCACCAATACGCTGCGTGCTTTTTGCAGGTTATATTTTCACGGTCATACGGTAGGCGGTACTAATCCCTCTTTGCTGGAAGCGATGGCAAACGGCTCTATAATTGTAGCACACGACAATGAATTTAACCGGGCCGTTTTAAAAGGGGATGCTTATTATTTTAAGACGGCAGAAGAAGTGATGAAGCACGTTGTAAAGAGCAACGGCCATAAAGAAAGCGCAAAAATGGTGGAAAATAATTTTGTGAAGATCGAAGAACAATATAACTGGCCAAAGATCGTGAACATGTATGAAGAATTCATTATCGACTGCTATAACCGGTCAAAAAAATGAGACAGCTATTTTTGATCAACGATACGGTTTCCAATAAGATCAGCTATTACCACCTGGCAGCCTTTCTTATTGCATTACCCTTTGATCTTTTCTACAGCGAGATCATACTGATCAGCTTTGGACTGCATACCATTATTCATGCAGGAAAGAACAGTGTTAAAAACATTTTCAGCAAAGCGGTTTTAATACCTGCATCCATATACCTGCTTGGGCTTGCAGCGATAGCCTACAGTCCAGATAAAGCCGAAGGTATCAATGTGGCAACAAAACAACTGGCTATTCTCATCATCCCCGTTTTATTTGCACTTACCGGCATAGACCTGCAGAAGTACAAGCTTAATTTGTTGTGCATTTTTGGATTGGCTATTGCAGCCACCATTTTATACCTCTATGCCAATGCTGTTTATACCATCTTTTATTTTAACCTGCCACTGAACTCTTTGTTCACGCTTGCGTTCATGAACCATAGCTTTTCAGTACCCATTAATATACACGCTACTTATTTATCAGCCTATACGGCATTTTCACTGCTCATATTTTTATTTTTGATCTTAAGTAAAAGAGACCTGGAGCAAAGATGGCTTTATATGATTGCCGTTATCATATTATCTGCGGGGATGCTACAACTCTCATCCAGGGCGGTTTTTATAGTTTTTTTAATTGTGATCAACCTGCTCTTTCCCTTTTTTTTCCAGGGGAAAAAGAGAATGATAATATTTTTCTCGGCGTCTTTTATATCTGTAATAACCCTGTTCATGATCGCCAGTATGGATTCTTTTAAGACCAGGTATATAAGTGAACTAAAGACAGACCTGACAAATGATGTTAAGATCATTGAGAACACAGAACCGAGACTTGCCCGCTGGAATGTGATCATGGAACTGGTAAAGCGATCACCCGTTATTGGCTATGGCACCGGCTCGGAAAAAGAATTGCTGAAGCAAAAATATTTTGAGAGCGGTCTTTATGGCTCTTACCTCAATGAGTTCAATACCCACAATCAATACCTGGGGATGCTGGTAAAAACGGGTATTGTGGGGCTGGCCTTATTTATCTATGTGCTGTATTTTGGGATCAGTAACGCCTTGCGGAATAAAGATCTCGTCTTTTTAAGTTTTATGCTGATCATAGCAACTGTATCCGTATCAGAAAATGTGCTTGACCTGAACAAGGGTATATTTTTTTACAGCTTTTTCTTTTCTCTTTTTTTGTGGAAGGAGAATGCAGGTAAGCGAAAAAGCAGTGAAGTATTAGCAGCCCGGGCAAGGATACTGGAACGGCAGGCTGGCAACCCGGAAAAGGCTTTTTACGTTTAAATAACAGAAATAAATATTACCGTATGAAGACGCTTTCAGTAGTAGTTATCACGTTCAATGAAGAAAAAAATATCGGCCGTTGTATCGGGTCAGTTCAAAAAGTGGCGGATGAAATTATTGTGCTGGATTCTTTTTCTGATGATGCTACTGTACAAATTGCAACTTCCATGGGAGCCATTGTTAAGCAATCTGTTTTTAATGATTATATCAGCCAAAAGAACAAAGCGATCACAATGGCTGCAAATGAATATGTATTGTTGCTGGATGCAGATGAAATGCTTAGCGAAGAACTTGCAGGCTCGATCCTGGAAGCAAAAAAAAACGGGTTTGCATTTAAAGCCTACAGCATGAAGCGCTGCAATGTATTCTGCGGTAAATATATTAAGCATGGCTTATGGTATCCTGATAAAAAACTCCGGCTTTTTGATAAAAGGGTTGCTGTATGCGGCGGATACAACCCGCATGATAAGATCATTGTGCAGGAAGATGTTCCGGTGAAATTATTGAAGGGGGATATGGTGCATTATGCGTTTGATAATATTGACGATTACCTGGAAAGAAATGAAGAAGTGAGCAGGGTGGCCGCACGTTCGTTGTACGAGGCAGGTACCCGGCCGTCAAGACTAAAGATTGTTTTCAGCCCGCTTTGGTCTTTTATCAATGGTTATTTTTTGCGGCTTGGTTTTTTAGAAGGTTCCAAAGGATTTGTGATCGCGGTATATACAGCACAGCAAAGTTATTTAAAACACCAAAAGCTAAGACAGCTTTACCGCCAGGATATGAGGGAAGCGGGTATTGATCTAACATCAGCTTTAACTAACAAATTATAACAACTGCACATAACATATTAAAAACACTGGGGTATTTTGACCTGTTTCAATACCCGCTGACCAAAGAAGAGATCTGTTTGTTTCATGCAGAAGATATCTCCTGGCCTGTTATTGATATTGAATTGAAAACACTGGAAAATGATAAGCTCATTTTTCGGTTTGATGAGTTTTACACACTTCATAATGATCATGCAATAATACAAAGGAGAAAAAAAGGAAATCTTTTAGCCACGCAACAAATGGTAACAGCCCGGAAAGTGGCAGCAATGCTTTCTAAATTTCCTTTTGTAAAAGGCGTTTCTGTTTCGGGATCTTTGTCCAAGAATTTTGCTACAGAGAAGACGGACATTGATTTTTTTATCATCACTGCCGCCAACCGTTTATGGATCGCAAGGACCTGCATGCACCTTTACAAAAAACTTACTTTCCTCACCGGCCGGCAGCACTGGTTTTGCATGAACTACTACGTGGATGAGGCAGAACTTGAAATAACGGAAAAAAATATTTTTACCGCCACGGAGATCGTTACGCTGCTGCCTATGCAGGGTAAAAGCAGCCTTTATGATTTTGTTGTAAGCAATGAGTGGACAAAAAAATATTTTCCTGCACAGCATTTTATAGCGGGCAATACACCTGAAATATACCGGGGGTTTTTGAGGCGGTCATTTGAAAAAATATTTAACGGGCGTATGGGCGATACCATTGACAAATGGCTGATGAATATTACTGACAGGCGCTGGCAAAACAAAGCGAAGAGAAAGCAACTAAACGGTAAAGGAGGTAGTATGGGGATGGCGGTTGGCCGGCATTTTTCAAAACCCGATCCTAAGAATTTCCAGGATAAGGTAATTGAGCAGTACCGGGTTAAAGTGCAGCAGGTATTACAACAGTATAATAAAAAGCTGTCCCTGGTACGATAGGATCCGGGAATTTTATAAATTGGAAAAACAGGCTGCTGATTGATGGCGATTAAATTTCATTTATTTTCCACAAAGCCATTGACTTATCATTATATCTTCCGTTATTCTCAGCACAATTTTCATTAATGACAAATATTGGAGGAGGAAAATTGAATGGTTTTTTTTGCAGGTTTATAGTTCTCCATTCGCCCGTTGTTATATTGTAGTTTACAGGATGTTTTGGAAATGTAGTTGTCAGGAGATATTTGCAACCAGAGCATTTAATGTTTTCCAGCGCTTTGAAAATATCTTCAAATGAGAAATGAACAAGGCAATCCCGCACAATTATCATCTCGCTTCCGGGTAAAGGGTCATTGATCACATTAATAACCTTAAATTCAAAATTATTTTTGTCTTTATACTTTTCTTTATTTTTCTCTACCAGGTCTTCAACTATATCGGCTCCTGTATATTGAATTTTCGACAGATCGATCTTTTGCATCCAGGTAAGATCACCACAGGGAATATCCAACAATGATTTTATATCCAGGTCATGTAGCAGTTTGCCCAGGTCCTTAATAAGTGTTTCGGTTTGTTTTATCTCCGAGCCAATACCGGAAATACTTTCCCTGCTTTTCCAGTTGTTGGTATTATAGATCACTGTAAAAACCTCCCTGTTACTCATGTTTTTAAAATGGGAAGATTTCATGCTTATCGTCTTATACCATCGTAACAGCCATGCAGGACCAATCTTTTGAATTAATTCTTTCATAGCGTAATCTTTTTCTGTAAAGAAATGATATAATAGTCACCTATACTTTTCCATGGCCATTTCCTTTTCCATTTTTCTTCCTTTGCTTTTAAAAGAGCATAGGCCTTCGGATGCTTTTCTGCAAACCCTTCTATATATGAAGGAGGTACAACCGTACACAACCCTTCTATGCCAAGCAGATCAAACTGCTTCTCTAAATGTTTTGTTATGTAAGAAGGGTTATAATACCAACACTTGAAATATTCCCCTTCAATATGCGCTCTTGCACCTTTACTGCTGAAAAAACGGCGGAAAGCTGTTCTGATTTTTCCTTTAAATAATAACAGGAATTCCCATAAACAGAACTTTGGTAAAATAACCAGGGTTATAATGCCGGCAGGCTTAAGCAAAGCAGCAAAGGAATCCAGTACCTTATCCAGTTCATGGGTACAATTTAGCCCGGCAAAATTTGAAAAGATCATATCGTAAACCTTTTTTTCTTTTAGATCTTCCAGTTGCGTAAATGAAATGATCTCGGTGCTTATTTTTTCTTCCAGGCCCAGTGCGGCTACTTTGATTTTTAAAACCTGCTGCATCCCTGCTGACAGGTCTGTTGCATGAACGGTATGCCCCTGTTGGGCAAACCAGGCAGCGTCTTCACCGGTGCCGCTGTTCAATTCAAGAATACTGCTGTTGTAACTAAGCCATTGCCGCACATGTTCTCTTACCCTTTCCCTTTTATATTGAATGATGGAATTGTTGCTGTATTGCTCATCAAACAGGATCGCCTGCCGGTCGAATGCGGCTTCCGCAAGCTGTTCATTATTTTGTTCAGGGCTTAAATTCATATCCCTGTTTTTTCCAGTTGATGGAGCTTCTGTTTATCTAAAAATGCGGCAGGCATATAATACAACCCTGATAAAGCTTTCCGCAGGGTCTTTAAATTAATTTTTAAAGGTTGTGAAAAAAGCTGCTTTATATTTTCAAAAGCAATATGCTTGCGGTAGGTCTTGTGTACATAGCGGTGCAGTTGTTTGTAAAATGCCGGTTGGTATGTATTGCGGAACATCAGGGCCAGTTCGTCTGAATCTGTCCAGTTGGCTTTATCTTTCAACTGGTCTTTTACCTTTTCAAAAAAACCGGTGCCGGGCAATGGATACGAAACAGAGATACCGATCTCATAAGGTAATAATGTATTGATCATCTTTATTGTTTTCTCTATATCGTCCTTCGTTTCTTCCAGGTAACCGAATTGTATAAAGAAAGAAGGCCTGATGCCATTTTTCTTTAGTAAGCGGGTGGCTTCATATATCTGTTGTACCGTGGTTCCTTTTTCCATGGCGTCTAAAATTTTTTGAGACCCACTCTCTGCACCCATCCAGATATTATCACAACCCGCCCTTGCCAGGTCTTTAATATTATTTTCCTGCAGCAACAGGTCAACCCTTCCCTGCATTTTAAATTTGAAGTGCAGCCCTTTCTTTTCAATAAGGTCAGCAAAGGCTGCTACCCAGCCGGGTTTCAATCCAAAGATGTCATCACAGAACCAGATATGATCAAACCGGAATTTTTCTTTCAGCATTTGCAACTCAGCGGTCACATTTTCCGGGCTCCGTGAATTGTACCGGTTGCCGTAAATGGGTTTGGCGCACCAGTTACACTTGAAAGGACAACCCCTTGTTGTTCCCATATTCATGGAAAAATAACCGGCATGCTTTAGCCACATTTTGCGGTAAGGTTCTATATCAATAAGCTCCCAGGCGGGGAAAGGAAGAGAATCCAGTTCTTTTAAAACTGCCCTGCGTTGGGTTTTTACAACGGAATAACCGGGCTCTGTTCCTTCTGCCGGGTTGATGGAATTCCGGTCGGTGGAGACACCGGCCAGGGAAACGCTGCCGTGGTTGGTGTCCCCACCAACCACTTTAACCCCGTGGTCGGTGTCCTCACCGAGCATTTTAACCCCGTGGTCGGTGTCCTCACCGACCAACGCTAATGTATTATTGTGTTTGAAAGCAAGGCCCTCTATTCTAAAAAAATCTTTTTCTCCTTTTGATATGGCATTTACAAGTTCAACCAAGGTTAGTTCTGCTTCGCCCAATAAAATAAAATCAGCACCTTCGTTCAGGTACATTTCGAAACGATCCGTGGAATCGGAGCTGGATACAATTACGGTACAACCTTTTTCTTTTGCAAAGCGGATCATCTTAAATGCAGCTTCCCGCATGTTGGTAAGACACATTTTGGTGAGGTAATTGAAACCGTCATCATAGATCACAAAAAAATCAGGTACCGTTTTTTCCAGGTAGGGAATTACTTCTTCGGGTTGTTTTGCAAACATGGTATCAAATAAGCTCACTTCATAGCCATGCGCCCTTGTAAAAGCCGCGGCATATAAGGTGCCGAGTGGTGCATAGGGCTGGCCTGTGGCCCATTGCTTAGGGTCAAATCGTAAAAAGTAGGAGTGTGAAAAAAGTATCTTTTTCATTTTTATAATACCGTTCCGGGTGAAAGATTAAGATAACAAACACACTTCATACAGGTCTCATTCTTTGCCATATCCAAATTCTTCCTGAATTCAATGGCGCCCTGGCTGTTTATAATTTTATCAAGCGATTGGTCTTTTATATTGCCATAAGGTTCATGAAAAAAACAAGGCCTTACTGTTCCATCGGCTTCCACTACTGCAGACACCCAGGGCGCATTGCATTTTTTAAAGGGCAGATCATTCAGGCCATAAAATGAGGCATAATAAAAATATATATTGTGAATTTTTTCTTTGCTTTCTGCAATGAACCTGTTCGTAAAATCGTCTTTATAATTAATGAACAGGTTTCTTATCACCGTTCTTAAGCTTTCGAGCTCATCTTCTGATAAAAGTATCTCGTGCCGGCGGGGAGCGCTCCACAATTGCGCACGGTTAAAAGCATGGCTGCTTACATCGGCGGGTAAAAAACTGATCTGGTCAAGTCCCAGCAGTTTGGCATTGTCAATGATCTTCGGCCATACATTATAGTTTAGCCGGTGTATCACGGTCCGCGCCGTGATCTTAAAGTCCGGCTTTAATGTTTTTATTGCACGGATACCATCAGCCATTTTTTTAAATGCGCCGGGAATATTGCGTACCTGGTCATGCATGATCTCATCACCGTCAAGCGATACAATGATATCATCAACCCACTTAACCAGCGCCTCCGCATTTTTTTGTAAGGTGAGCCCTGTTGACAGCAGGCTGATCTTTATGTTCTCTTTTTTCAGTATCCCGCAAAACCTGAAAAAATTTGTATTTAGTAATGCTTCACCACCTGACATCAGTACCTGTTGTGTTCCCATTTTTTTTAAGGTTACCATCAACCCCTGTATATCAGCTTCTGTTAATTGCCTGAGGTCCTGGTTTCCTTTCCAGATATCACACATCACACACCTGCAGTTACAGGCGCTGTGCGGCATCAGTATCACAATGGGCAATGCACTTATCCTGTGCGTTTGCAGACTGCGGTATCTTTTATAAGTTTGATATGGAGATTGTAAAAGCATTAACGGTAACGGTTTTTTATGCTGATCCAGTAAAAGGGATTTTTTTTGATAGACAATTTGTTCTTCCAGGAAAACGGGTGATGCAGGATCTTGTATTGAAAAGTTTCCAGCTCGTTAATGGTATGGTGATAGTAATGATCAGCCATATCTTCAAAGCCCATTGAACTATAATACTTCCTTGTTCTCTGCCTGGCAGCTTCAATTTCCTGGTGCTGGTAAAAAGGAGAATCAATGATATGGATCTCGCCCAATAATGTCAGGTGTTCTATTGCAAGGCCAATGATATGTTTGAGCGAAGGAAAATATTGTAAGGATGCGGCAAAAATGATCATGTCAAATTTCCTGTCTTTTAAAAGATCGCTTTCCAAACTGCCTGCTATAAAATTCAATCCTGCTATTTTAAAGAATACCCGTTTGGCCTGTTCCAGCTCTTTGCTGTTAATGTCAAGCCCGGTCACTTCGGCATCAACGGTCTTTGCCAACTGGGCACAAAGCCAGCCGTTGCCGCATCCTACTTCCAGTATGTTTAAAATGTTATCCTTCTGTTTTATATAGCTTAGCAATGCTTTGCAGGAATGTTTGCGGATCACCCATTCTTTATAATGCGGGTGGGTAACATTTATAAAGGGAAGCCTGGCAACATCGTCATCTTCATAAAGCCTTCCTTCTTTTTGGCGCAGGCGGGCATAGAGCTGTTCGAATCCGATAGCTATCGGATCCTGGATCCTTGTATATGTTCCGGTATTATTCATTCTGCTTTTCAATTTTGAAAATGAAATTTTTCTCCAGCATGTTTTTTTTGCTGTGCACGCAGTTAAGTATAAAACCGTTCTTTGCAGCAAAGCCGTTGATCATTTCCATCCCGCAATCTTCAAACAGCACCATTATTATTTCTGAGCCCGGGTGTATGTACCCGGCCAGGCCTTCAAACAACATAGAAAAATATTCCCCGTTCTCACCACAATACCATGCGTGCTCCTGTTCTGTCAGGGGTTGTTTTTTATAATAAGGCGGGTTGATGGCAATGATATCGAATTGCTGTTTTGGGATCTTGTCAAAAAGATCAGATTTAATGATCGTTATCTCCACCTTATTTTGCCAACTGTTCTTTTTAAGTGATTCTATTGCCACCGTATTGATATCTGTTGCTGTAACTTTTGCGCCATCCTTTGCTGCAACTATTGATATGAGACCGCTTCCACAACCCAGTTCCAGGAAATTCTTTTTGTATAAAGGCAGCTTGCTGATGTATTGCAATAACAACTGTGTACTGAAAAAAAATCCGGGGTGAAATACCTGTGGTGGAATTTCCAGCTTGATATCTTTATACCTGTATACCCTTGTCCTGGAAAGATATTTTACAAGTAAGGGCTTATAGGTGTTGGCAACGATATGTTTTAATACGGTTCTCAAAATCCTTCAGTTTCCGGTTGCCGGTATTTAAAAAGTCTTTGCATCATCTTGATCTCATAGGGAAACCTGTTCCAGTTCATTTTATAGCGTACCGAAGAAAGCAGCTTTAAAAATTTTACCCGTGGCGGGGTGAGTTTGATGTCGGTAACGGTAGGGTAATGGCCATTCAGCACGGTCTCAAAATCTTTTATTTTTTTCACCATGTATGGTTTCAGCCATGGGGTAAGCGGGTTGCGGTGCAGGTCAAAGCTTTCCCATTGCGGTGTTGTCCATTCATCCAGCGTTTGCGGAAAATGAAAGCCCGCATTCACTACATCCTTTGACATTTGTGAGCCCTCGGTAGGCACGGGGCTGTACACATAAATGATGATCTCGGTCTTTGGGTTTATTTGTTTTATCTCGCGGATGAACCGGATATCGAAATCAATTTGTTTATTCACTTCTTCTTCTGTAGCAGCAGGTGTGCCCACAACAAATGAATACTCGGGGATGATGCCAAACTTTGACATCCTTGCAGCAAAGCGTTTTATTTGTTCACCGGTTTGTGTACCGCCCTTATCCATTTTTTTCAGCATCTCATCGTTACCGCTTTCGGCACCGTGAAATATCATCTTGCATCCTGCTTCATACATGAGCGCAAGGCTTGCATCTTCATACTTGTCGATCGTATCAATTCTTCCTTCACCCCACCAGACAAGCCCCTCTTTTTTTATAAGTTTGGAGAATTCCACAACCCTTTGCTCGGATACAAAAAAATTACTGTCGTAGAATTCTACAGCATCAATACCGTATTTTTCTTTCACCTCTTTTATGTCATCATATATTTTTTGTGCCGATCGGCCCCGCCATCTTGCGTTGTAAATGGGCACAAGGCCGCAAAAGGCGCATTTGAACGGACAGCCCACACTACTGTGGTAGGCAAAGGTCTTTGTTCCCAGTACCGACTTGCCGATGTATTTTCTCATCGGGTAAAATGAATCTAATTTTTCATAGGGAAGCGGGGGCAATGCGTCCTGGTCGTATAGTTCATCTTTTTGTGTTTTAATGATCCTGCCATTTTCTTTGAAGATCAAATTCGGGATATGATGAAATAAGGAATCATTTTCAAGAGCATTCATCAGCATAGGAAAAGCCATATCGCCGGGGCCATAAATAATGAAATCGATGTAACCAGAGTCCATGGATACCTGGCTATGGTTGGAAGCAAAATATCCTCCCCAAACAATTTTTATATGCGGGTATTTTTTCCTGATCTCCCTGGTAAAAGGTATGGCCTGTTTTAATTGGGGGCCTGGCATCACCGTACAGGCAAAAACATGGTAATTGCCGGTGTCGAGATAATTTAATATAACTTTCAAAGGGTCATTTTCCAGGTTGCCGTCAACGATCGCATAATCATATTTCCCATCGATGGAAGCGGCAATGGAGAGGATGGAATTAGGCACCCTGGCCTTGGTTTCGGCAGCACGGGGATTGAATAACAAGACCTGGTTCATCTGGGCGATAAATTTAGTGTAATGGCTTATTATTCAAATCGGGTTAACGCAGCAAATAGTTGCCCCCGACCCCGTTTTTATAACGCCATGTGGCATAGACATTATGAATATGGGCCAGGGTAGCAGTTTGGGACTGTATCTCCAGCCCGGTAAGGCTCTTAAAGAGAAAGATCTTATGAATGCCATGGATAAAGGAATCGCGGAGGATCAGTTCCCGGTACGAAAGGGTATGTTCAGGTAAAGGCATTTTAAAATTTGCCGAAATTAATTGTGAAAAAGGGAAATTTTCCGGGGGCTTTAATTCCTGCATATGATTTTTTCCGAGGGCATACACCATTTTATAAGCATCGGAATGTATTTGGGAGATCAGCAGTTTTCCTGCTTTTTCCACCTGCTCACAGGCCCTGCCTCCAACACGAAGTGAAATGACATAATACTGCTCACCTGCCGGGCCGTTAAGGTCGCTTGGAAAAAGGTTGAAGAGCCCATTATCACCCACTGTGATCAATGATATTATTCTTGGAACTGCATAAGCGATCTGTACCTGCTTATACAGGTTGTTGTGCAGAAAAATATTTCCCGGTTTTTTGTTGTACAACTCATTGCTCAAGCTGATGATAAGTTGATTGTAGGCGGGAAGGAAAGAATGCCTGCCACGGATGCCTTCATAATATAAGAGATCGCTGTTGTTCACAGGGTCCTGCGAACCGGTAACCTGTTTCTTTATTAACCTTAACTCAAGCAAAGCGAGGGCATCCTTTTTTGAAAAAATATCGTTTGGTTGTAAAAGATGATGACTGAAAATAAGTTGGAGAGATTCCGGCAAGCCGGGATCGGGAAAAGCAAAAACCACCGGGCAATAGCCTGCAAACAGGTGATGGTTTGTAATATCTTTAATGACCTGTTTATTGTTAACAAGATAAACATGAAGTGGCTGAAGAAATGATTCTTTAGCAAAACAAAGATATTCCTGTGGATAATGAAGCCCGTTGAGGTTGCTCAATATCTTTTTTACAAGCTTCATATTTAAAAATAAGAAAAATATTTCTGCTGCCGGTAGAATAATCAATATGTTCAGCCCAGGTAAAACGATAGTTAAGTTCCGCAGCAGGCTGGGCGGATTATCACGGGATACCGGCTGGCATCTCGGGTTAAATCAATCTTTTTTTAAAAATGCAAGGGGAGCAAGAATACTCGTTTATCATGGCATCTGCCAGGATAACCACCTGCGGTATAATACCCTTTTTGTGAAGCTGAAAGCATTTGAATCACAATTACTCCTGTATAAAAAATATTTCAACCTGGTTTCACTCGATGATTATTATCACCACCGTTTTAAAGATGACCGGTTTAACATCTGCCTTACATTTGATGATGGTTATGCCAATAACTATAAATATATTTTACCGCTGCTGGAACAATACCAGGTTCCTGCCACTTTTTTTGTAACCGGCATCCGGGATGCAGGATATGATATATTATGGAATGATGTGTTGTGCATGGCGTATAAATACGGGCCCGGAAAATTTACTTTCAGGAACGAAAAGTTTATCAAAAGGAAGGATACAAAATACATATCTTCCTTAACAGGAAAAAGGCTTGATGAACTGCTTCGGTTTGAAGGATTTGATGCTAAAGCAGAAATGGCAGCATTGCTGGGCTCATTTAAGCATAAGGCACAAAACGATTATTGGTTGCAGATGACACCCGAAGAGATCAAACTATTGTCTGACAGCAAATGGGCTACTATAGGAAACCATAGCTACTATCATAACGACCTCGGAAAAATTTCTGCCGCTTCGGTAAGAGAAGACATTGCCCGGTCCAAACAGTTTCTTGAAAAGGTCACCGGCAAAGAAGTAAAAGCCCTGGCCTTTCCTTATGGATCTTATTCAGCAGAGGCTGTTAGTGAGGCAAAGCATGCAGGACATTCACAGCTATTGGCTACTGAATTTCTTTTCCCGGCCGATGTGCGTGATACAACCCTGCGGAAAAGACTTATTATCAATCCATTTATATCGAATATTAATCAAATGCATGCCAACATCACCGGAAATTATAAGTAACACACGAAGCGAATATTCCATTTGCCGGTTGAACAGGAACAACCTGGCTGACCTGGCGAAATTGCATGCAGCAGTTTATGGAACCCTCGTTGATCATTTCCCAAAAAAATATGACACGGCTTACACAGGTGTGGAAGATGTTGGGTTCATAGCTTATAGTGATGATAAGTTGCCTGTGGCCTACTTCGGTGTCATTCCTTGTTTTATAGAATATGGAAATATGATCATCCTGGCAGCACAGGCAGCCGATGCAATGACGCACCCGCAGCATCGTTACAAAGGAATGTTCACCGAATTATCTAACAAGACTTTTGATTTATGCAGGGAACTTGGTATACTCCTTATTTTTGGCTTACCCAACCAGCATTCCTACCCCGTTATGATCAAACATCTTGGCTGGATAGAAACAGAAAAAATGAACCGGTTTACAATTCCTGTAAACACAATCCCTGGAATGAATCTTTTCCGGGATAGGGAAAAAAATCATGACCGGGTATTGAATAAATTGCTTTTACCACAAAAGGGTTTACGCAATTCTATTGTAGAAGATGGATATGCCGGCATTTACAGGGATGAGGCTTACAAGCAATACAAAACTTTTAAAAAAACTTATGTAGTAAGCCTGGGAGTAGCCGATCTTTGGATAAAAACAGGTAAGGAATTGGTGATTGGCGATATCATGTTAACAGGAAAAAACAGTGAATATTTTTTTGACCAGGTCAAAGCACTGGCAAAAAAATTAAACCTGGGTAAAATATCTTTCCAGGTTTGTAGCGGTTGCCGCCTGCATGATCTGTTTGCAGATCATTATGAAGGTATACCGTCTTTTCCTGTTCTTTTCAAGGATCTTGGATCGGGATTGCCACTTGAAAAAATTAAATTCACGTTTGCAGATATTGATATTTTTTAAATGAAACTTATTTTTACCAGCTATGTCAGCACACCTGAATACATCATCCCCGGGGAGTGGCTGAAACGTATCGATGCTTATACCAGAATTCTTGAAAGTTTGAGTAATGACCATACTGTGATCGGGATAGAGAGGATCAATTATGAAGGAGCGTATGAAAAGAATGGTGTTCAATATCTTTTTATCCGGTTAAAGCAGAAAACTGTCCGCTTTCCCTTTCGTATGCATCGTTTGATAAAAAAACTTCAACCGGATATTGTTTTTGTGAATGGGTTCATTTTCCCCTTACAGACAATACAATTAAGACTGAAATTAGGAAAGGCGGCTAAGATAATTATTTTGCATCGTGGTGAAAAACCATACACGGGTATAAGAAGATTTTTACAAAAACTGGCTGATAAAAGTATAAATGCATATTTGTTTACTTCTGCAGAATTTGGGGCAACGTGGATAAAGCACGGGAATATCAGCAATCAAAATAAGATTCATGAGATAATACAGGCTTCTTCTGTTTTTTATCCGCAGGAAAGAAGTTCAGCAAAGTCAATATTGGGTGTAAAAGGGTTGCCTGTTTTTTTATGGGTAGGCAGGCTTGATGTCAATAAGGACCCGGTGACTGTTGTAAAAGCATTTAGTGAATTTTTGAAATTTCAACCTGGAGCAACATTGTATATGATATATCATACAGAAATGCTTTTACAGGAGGTCAGCAATTTAATTAAATCAGACAGTAAAGCATCTACTGCTATAAAGCTGGTTGGTAAGATCCAACATGATGATCTGCAGGCATGGTTTAATGCTGCAGATTTTATTATTTCCGGTTCTCATCACGAAGGCAGCGGTGTTGCTGTTTGCGAAGGCATGTCCTGTGGATGTATACCGGTAATAACTGATATTATATCTTTCAGAAAAATGACCGGTCCCGGAAAATGTGGTTTGTTGTATAAACCCGGCGATGATAAAGATCTGTTGGCAGCTTTATTAAAAACCAGGGACCTGGATATTGAAACCGAAAGCGCTAAAGCATTGCAGCAATTTAAAGACGAACTTTCTTTTGAGGCTATTGCAAAAAAAATAAATAAGGTCATCAACTCATGCTGATATCAAATCCAAAAGTCAGTATTATTATGCCTGCCTGGAACCGGGCTGCTTATATCATGGAATCTGTTGAAAGTGTGCTTAGCCAAACCTGGCAAAACTGGGAATTGATCATTGTTGATGACGGATCGGAGGATAATACGGCTGAACTTATTTCGCAGGTAAAAGATAGCAGGGTAAGGTTTCATAAAGCAGGGAAAATAGGAATAGGCATCAGGCTTAAAAATATAGGGATAGAAAGGTCTGATGGTGATTTGATCGCATTCCTCGATTCGGATGATCTTTGGCCCCCCTTAAAACTTGAAAAGCAGGTGGCTGTTTTCCATGAGTATCCCGATATAGGATTTTCTCTCACAGGCGGGTATAATTTCAGGGAACGGGGAAAACCTTTGGAATATTTTTATAAACAAAGAGATGGGATAAAGTACGGCAATATCTTCATTTCATTTTTTACATCTGAAGCTTCTTTATTGGTTCCGTCGCTAATGTTTGGGAGACAATGCCTGCCTGTGATACAGCAGTTTACGGCAAGCAGCCCTTCTTCCGATGTAGATTTCTTACTAGGCCTTGCCCTTCATTTTAAAGCTGTTATTTTATATGAGCCGCTTTTATACCGGCGGCTGCATGATACAGGTTACAGTATCATGAATTGGGAAAAAGGTTATTTGGAAGGGATACAGGTGATCCACGCATATAAAAATAAAAAACACCTGCCTGCCAAAATAGCGGAGCATGCCCTGTTCAAACTATATATAAATTATGGAGAAAAATGCCTGCTGTACAAAAAAAGAAAATTGGCGATCAGCAATTTTTTAAAAGCCTGGGCCAATAAACCCTTCAGCATTGTTCCTTTAAAGAAAACAGGGAAGGCTGTTTTGAGATACCTGGAAAATAACTAGCCCCTCACGCCAAATAATGCCATCATTTTTTTTACCGTATTATCCATGAGGAAAGGAGTGAGGCTTTTATGAACTGAACCGGGATCTTGCAGGATCTCAATTGCTTTTTGAGCCATTTCTTTTTTGCCGGGAACAATATGCCAATGCTGAATATCGGGTGCCATAGGCCTGCAAAAACTGATCACCTGGCAGCCTGCATACAGTGCTTCAATACAAACCACACCAAAAGCTTCGTAAGATGAAGGATGAAGAAAAACTTTCCCTCTTTGCATGCATTGCAATACTTCCCCATGTGGGAGTTCACCGGCAAGGATGATATTTGACTCCAATCCGTAAGTAGCGATAAGCGTTTTCAATTTATTTTTTTCGCGGCCATCGCCGATCAGCATCGCTTTTATACCGGGAACCTGTTTTTTTATTTCAGCAATAACCTCAATAAAGATCTCGTATTGTTTTAACGGGATCAACGACCCTGCTGCAATGATATCAATGTCTTTTTCTTTTATTGGATGGGAGAATTCCTTTGCATCAATACCGGGAGGAATCACAAATTGTGGCCTGGTACCGTAATTTTTTTCAAATTCATTTTGTATAAAATCCGACAATGCGATCATTTCACACCCTTCCAGTTTTGTACGCTTTACATCCCTGTTTCCTTTCTTCGCATCCTGGCCCAGTATCCAGCAATAATGTTTGATATTGTTTTGATCAGCAAATTTTTTTCCGATCCAGGCACATTCCCCATACCAGAAACTTAAGATACCTGCTATTTTTGTGTTTTGGCTGATACTCTTTAATGCTCCAATTAATTTACCCCTGCGCAATAACCTGGCTAAGCCACCTTTGTTCTTTCCATCAAAACTCATTACCGTTGTATCAAACCATTTGTAGGTCTTTGTAAAATATGGGTATTGAAAACTCAGGACAACAATATTCAGCCCCGGATGGTTTTCTTTTATATTTCTTACCAACTGCTGCTGCATGGGCAGGCAGGTTGTATCGGCTTCAGATCCGGGAAAGCCCGGCGTAAGAATAACCAGTGTATCATTTTCACTATTCATCCAGCGAAATAATTTTGTTACAATAAGAGAGACTTTTTTTATCGTGGGTGATCATCACAACCGATTTACCGCCAGCAGCTAATTTCCTGAAATGTTCCAGTAAAGTGTGTGTAGCTTCTTCATCCAGTTCATTAAAGGGTTCATCCAGCATGATAAGCGATGCATTCTTGTAAAGCGCCCTGGCTATGGCGATCCGTTGCTGCTGGCCGCCGCTTATATTCTTACCATTCTCTGTAATTATCTTTCCAAGCCCTTCAGGAAATTTCGTTATTAGTTTATCGAGGCCCGAAATATGCAGGGCATATTGCAAATGCTCAGTGTTGTAATATTCTTCTTCCAAACTAATATTCCTTAACAGGGTATCATAAATAAAAAAACTTTGCTGTCTTACATAAGCTATGAATGGCCAGTAGTTTTTCAGGTCGTCGCTGTTAACCAGCTTATCATTAACAAGAACTTCACCGGTTGCAGGTGGTAAAAAACCAAGCAATAAATTTAATATGGTTGTTTTTCCTTTACCCGATTCGCCGGTGATGCCTATAAAATCACCTTTATTAACGACAAGGGAAAAATGCTGTAGTATAGGCTGGTCTTTGTATTGAAAGCTGATATTTTTTAGTTCGATCGATCTGAAATCATCAATAGGTTTATCCCCGGGCTGCTGTTCTTTTGTTTTTTTAATTTGCTCCAGGTCATGAATTGAAAATTCATAAGCTTTTATCTGCCCGCTCACATTTATTACTTTAACAATGCCGGGTATGATCTTGTATGCAGCTGCCATAAAAGCGCCAATGGTTATCAGCATGGAACTGTCATTATTGCCTGTCCATTTGGCAATTACAATTAAAATGAATAATCCAAGCACGGCAAATATCTCGATGATACGGGCAGGCATAGTTTGCAGTGACATCGAGTCAAATAAATGAGTACTGAACTTTTTACGGACATTGATAAAGCGTTGCAGAAAAAAATTGTTGCGGTTGTAAATATTACTTTCTACGTATCCCTTCAGTGCATCCATTACGTACTGGAATGACCTTTCATTACTTGCCTGGATCTGCTGTTTGGCAAGGGTAAGCCGTTTCTTTACGAACCAGAACACAATAATTACCGGGGGCAGTAATATTAAAAGCAACAACAGGAATAGTTTTGCATTAAAGAGGATGATGGCAACCATAGCGATCAGCATAAGCGATAGCTGGGTAATAATTTGCTGAATGCCGGAAAGCATATACTGGCAAAATTCAAAAGGCCGGAGACAGATATTACGGATATGAGCTGATGAATCTGTATTAACAAATTCGGCAAATGCAGCCTGTTGGTAATTTACCAGGTTATTCTGTGAGATCCGTATAGCGACCTTGCTGATAAATGTAAACCATGCCCGGGAAATAATAAAGCCTGACAAATTTTTTATACCAAACAACAGCAGGAAAACTGCGATGAGCAAAACAGAGTCCCTGTTGACCAGCCAGGCAGGTAAGAAGGATAAATTAACGGGTGAAGCAGGTTGAATGTAAAACTGTATGATCCACAATAAAAAGGCAAGCGAAAGAATATCAAGTACACTGATAAAAATATCCAGCAATAGTAAAATGACAAATTGTTTTTTTTCTTTTTTGTCAAGAACTACCAGTGTATTTTTTAAAATATGCTTCAAGTGTAGAAATGCTTTTTTTGGGGCACTGTTATCAAAGTAAAGGAATTTGAAAAGTAAGGGATGTGGGTTACATACCCAAGGTTTTACAAATGGTGCGGTAAAGAATTACAATATCGAGCTTTGGTGACCAATGACGGGTATAAAAAATATCCATATTTACACGGGCTTCCATTTTTTGCAGACTTTCAACTGGGCCGATATAACCCAGCACCTGGGCCAGGCCTGTAATACCGGGCTTTACCTTGTGCCGGAAAGCATAGTTCCTGATCAGTTCATCAAACTTTATGTTATCGCTCACCATGTGTGGCCTGGGCCCGATTATCGACATATCTCCCCACAATACATTAAAGAACTGGGGAAGTTCATCCAGGTAATAGCTGCGTAAAAACCTGCCTGCGGGGGTAATGCGCTTGTCATTTTTCCGGGCGGCTAAAATATCAGCATCAGCATTTTTATACATCGACCGGAATTTTATGCAGGTAAACAATTCACCATTACGCTTGTTTCTTTTTTGAAGAAAAAAAACCGGGCCGCGGGAACTTAGCTTTATTATGACAGCAATGAGCGGTATGAGCCAGGATAGCACCGCAAGGATAAAAATGGCGGATAAAAAAATATCAACGGCTCTTTTTAAGGCACGGTTAAAACCCTTGTCCAGCGGTTGAATGAGAAATGGGGTAGTATTGAAATTAAGGATCTCGGCAAATTCATGCTGCAAATGAAAATATGGCGCTGTACCTGTCAGGGGATCAGCTTCGTTTATTAATTTCAGTTTCGGGATCGAAGAAAAGCCAGCCGGGTTCAGTTCTTTTTTCATGCCTTGTTTTTCAAAATATAAATCGGGAAATGAAAGGGAAGGGTTGCCCGGGACTAACGTTAATCCGTTAATACGTTAATTGGTGGTGGGGCGTATTTGGTCAGGCTGTATTATCTTTTTCAAGAGCTGCATAGATTTTAGAGACCTACGGATTAACTATTAACGTTTATCTGCCCGTTAAATAAAAGGATTAATTTCATACCTGTTAATTGAACAGGATCAATTTGATAATATGTTTTCAGTTATTGCAAAAAATGAAGATGGATTTGATAAGGTCGTACTCAGGGATGAGCGGTCTCAGACAAGTGCTGAACTGGTACCCGCATGCGGGGCCATTCTTCATTCCTTTACTGTATTGCATGATGGCGATATGCTGAATACGATCGATAATTACAGTTCTGCAGCCGATTTTAAAAAAAATGTAGCGGCACAGGGCTTTAAAAGTTGTAAGCTTTCGCCTTTTGCGTGCCGCATCAAAAATGGCAGGTACCGCTTTGCGGGAAATGAGTATGTTATCGAAAAATTCATGCTGGGTGAACACGCTTTGCATGGTTTGTTGTTTGATGTCCCGTTTGTAGTTACAGGCCAGCAGGCGGATGATGAAAAAGCAAGGGTTACAATGTTGTATGAATACAGGGCAACGGATAAGGGATATCCATTTAAATATGACTGCCGTGTAACTTATGAATTAAGAAAAGATAATTCGCTGGACATTATTACGGAACTGGTCAACAGGGATGAAGGATTGATACCGGTGCAGGATGGCTGGCATCCTTACTTTAGCTTGGGCGGAAAGATCGATGACCTGCAACTGGAATTTCAAAGTAAGGAAATAGTGGAGTTTGATGAGGGCCTGATACCAACAGGAAAATTATCACACTATGAAGAATTTGGTTCACTGAAAAAGATAGGGGGCACAACATTTGACAATTGCTTTACCCTTGATCTTACCGATCCGATAGCTACCGGATGCCAGCCATTGTGTGTATTGCGGGATGCAAAGAAAAAACTGCAGGTGGAAATTTACCCGGATGCATCCTATCCTTACCTGCAGATCTACACACCGCCGCACCGAAACAGCATTGCTATTGAGAACCTGAGCGCTGCCCCCGATGCCTTTAATAACGGGATGGGGCTCACCAGCTTATTTCCCGGTGCAACGGCCGTTTTCAAAACCACTTATAAGATCACTGCTTTAAATTAACTGCATGAATGCTCCCGCTGAAAAAGTATTGAATTGTTTTAAAGAAAATTTTCCTTCAACTCCTGAAATGTATTTTTCACCGGGCAGGATAAACCTGATAGGCGAGCACGTGGATTATAATGATGGCTTAGTAATGCCTGCCGCCATTAACAAGGGGATCTATTATGCAGTTGCAGGAAATCATAGCGATGATATTAATTTTTATGCCATTGACTACAATGAAAAATTTTCAGTGAATATCAATGCTATTAAAAAGACCGAAGGCTGGAAAAATTATGTGCTGGGTGTTGTTCACGAATTTTTACTGGCAGGCAAGCCGGTAAAAGGATTTGATTGTGTTTTTGCAGGGGATATTCCGCAAGGTTCGGGCATGAGTTCTTCTGCCGCAGTAGAAGGGGGGCTGGCCTTTGCGCTCAACGAAATTTTTAAATGCGGCTTAAGCAGGGCTCAGCTGGCATTGCTTTGCCAGCGGGCAGAACATAATTTTCCCGGGGTTAAATGCGGCATCATGGATATGTATGCCAGCCTTAACGGAAAAAAAGATCATGTGCTGTTACTGGATTGTAAAAATATCAGCCACCAATATTTCCCTTTGATACTGGATGGCTATAGGATCGTTTTAATGAACAGTAAAGTGCATCATTCACTGGCAGGCAGTGAATATAATGTGCGGCGGAAAAGATGCGAAGAAGGCATGCTGATCCTGGAAAGCAAATTAAATATTAATTCCTTCCGTGATATTGCTGATGCGACAGATATATTGCCATATAAAGAAATGATGGGAGAAGAGATCTATGATTGTTGTAAATATGTGATTGAAGAAATTGCAAGAACAAAAAAGGCTGCTGAACTATTACAGCAAAATGACCTGGGTGGCTTTGGTAAACTGATGTATGAAACGCATGAAGGATTAAGTAAGCTATACAAGGTAAGTCGGTGGTCGCTTGATTTTTTGGTGGAGCAAGCCCGGCAGAATGAAGCTATTGTTGGTGCAAGGCAAATGGGCGGCGGCTTTGGCGGTTGTACCATTAATATTGTAAAAGAGAATGCAATAAATGGCTTTATAGAGCAGGTTAGCCTTGCTTATGAAAAACGGTTCAGCATATCGCCGGAAGCTTATGTTGTGGAAACAAGTGACGGAACAGGTAAAATAAAAGAGAGATACAGCTAGCAATATTTTTGTTCAACCCTGTGCCGTTTTATGTTTTCAGTTTAGCTTGTTCAGGGTTCTATTTTGCCATCGGTTCGCTTAAGAACTTATTTATCAATGAAACTGTTGCTGCAATCAAAATGCTGTCCTGTGGTGCTGTCATTTCGCCGATATAATCTCCATGTCCTCCGGGAATAATTGCAAGTCGTGAGTTTGAGATCAGGCGGTGCATTTCAGCAACATGCCCGGGAGTTGTAACATCTTTGTCGCCAATGATAATAAATGCAGGCGCCTTGATTGATTTCATTTGCTCTTCCGAAATGTCGGGAAAGGATTGCATCCTTGCCGCATCTCTCTCATACATCCGGTAAAGTGCGTGGGTGTCGGGATTTATTTTTAGATATTCGTCCTTATATGGCTGGGGCATACCTTCAAAGGTCGCCTTAGACATCATCTCCCAAAACCAGCCAGGGGCACCTGCCTTTTTATAGAAAGCAGAAGCTACAATTATTTTATTAGCCATTCCAGGATGCCTGACAGCAAATTGAAGTGCGGTGCTTGCTCCGTTGCTGAAACCAAAAATGTCGGCTTTGCCAATATTCAGTTGCTTTAACAGTTCTGCAATGTCGTCCGCATCCTGCTGAAAACTTAAAGGCCTATCGATGTCTGCTGTGTGTCCATGTGCCTGCATCTCCACCGCTATTACCTTATGGCTTTTTGCAAAGTCATGTAACACCCGTCCGAAAATTGTCTGGATGGTAGAGCCACCGCCATGAATTAAAACAAGAGGTGTTCCTGCTCCGTGAATTTCGTAATACATTTTAAGTCCGTTCACCGAAGCATAGCCGCTTGTGCTGTCTTTTTTAGTTTCGTGGCCTGTTGTTGTCTGGGAACTCAATGTCTTGTTGTCTGAATTATTACAGCTTGAAATTATCAGCGCTGCCATGGTTATTAAAAAGGTTGATCTGATCATCTGTCAAATTATTTTTTTGCACTGGCGGTTGAAATTGCAGCTAATGCAGGGCTTGGCGATGTGGCGATATTCCGTGTTACGTCAGCCCGAACTGGTGCTGAGTAAAGATAATAAAGATGAGAACGTATTTGTTAAGCCGCTATATAGCCAACCCCATGTTGTACGCATATCCTTTACCTTTTCAAAATAAATCAGGGCAGCACCAAAATGTGATGCTGCCCTGATTTATATCCCATTGTTTAATGCATTATAGTATATGAGCTCCAGGCGCTACCATCATAAACCCTCAAAATGTAAGTTCCGGTCTGATAACTATACATATAAACAGTCGTTGAGGTGACATTACCATAAGAGTAGTCCTGGTAATAAACTGAAAGACCTGTTGACACCTGAACCAGTTCAACCTTTTTGATGTAAGTGCTGCCGATGCAACTTGAGGCGACATTTATGTTTACATAAGTTGTAGCGGGGTTTGGCCCAACTATATAACATGGATTTGTTGTAGTACAAAAGCTTGGGGAATACGCAACAAACATCGATTTGTTGATTGTTGTGCCACAGCTCTCGGTAAACGAAACGTTCATAGTACCTGTAGGTGGATATGGGGTTGACGGTGAATTTACCACACAAAGGTAATTACTGGTATAACCCTGTGTAAAGCCCTGTGGTATAGTCCAAACATAGTTAGATCCCACAGCTCCTGTTGTACTGCTGGTAATGGAAAACCCATAAGATTTATTAAGACACCAGGGCAAATAACCGCTAACAGAACCACTGCCTCCGCTTACATTCAAATTAAAGTCAGAACTGCTATAGGGACCAACATGAATAGGCAGGGTAACCGGATAAACGGATCCGCAAGCAGTAACATTTGCTGTTAATGTAACATTGCCGTCAGCTATTCTTGTAAGTGAAGTGTTTGGGCCGGTATTTGGGTTTAAGCTCACAATACCACTTGCGGGTTCTACTGACCACAGATTAGTAGCATTGCAAGGCAAGCCGGTTAAAGAGTAGTTTTCCGTTCCTGAACATAAGGCCTGGTTTCCCAGAATGTTCAAAGCAGGAGCAGAAATTGCAAACGTTGCAGCAGTAACATTAATATTACAATTATTACCCGAGTTACTAACTGTGATATCAGCAGATGGGACAGTGAGCCCAACGCCGCAACCAGGAGTTAGTGTTATTGAATTTGTCGAAGAATTAGTATTAATAGTAGGCGGAGCAGGAAGTCCATTGAAAAACCAGCCATTATTGCTGCCCAAATTCCAAACATAACCTGTAATGCCTGAAAGAGATGAAGTGTTATTAAGGGTAAATGTTACAGGTGAAGTAGAGCCGCAGGATATTGAACCGGGAAAGGCTGACATTGTTAAGTTTGCAGCAGATCGGTTTATAAGTATTTGTGTGGGATTTTGTCCATTGGCTAAGTTTGTTCCACAGGTATTTTTAGCCCTTATGTAAATAGCAGAATTATGCCCCGTTGATAAGTCAGATGTTATGGTAACGGTGTTTGTCCCCTGTATCCAGGCACTGCCGTTTGATGTATTGGTGCCGAGCTTCCATCCGGCAGGAAGCAAATATTCGTAATCGGAAATTGTGCCAAAACAATAAATCGGGTATTCAAATTGCGTATGCCATTTTTGTTTCGCAAATGTGATACTGAAACTTTTGGCCTGGCATAAAGGCGCATTGAAGCTTGTTGCCGGGGAGTTATCGCTTGAAAATTTTGGTTGTATCAGCACGCAGGAAATACTATTGGCAAAAAAAAGAGATTTTACATTTTTGTATTCAAATGCGAATGTATTATTGCCACTATTATACCCGACAGTAATTACCTGTTTGCTATTAACATCGTTGAATTTGCCTTTGAATTTAAAAACTGTATTCCCATTGGTAAATGCATATGGCTGTAGCGTTATTAAAAATTGTGTAGCTGATATTGAATGATAAGGTCCGGGTAGTGTTACAGTAAACTCATATTCTGTATTTGGACAATACTCGTTGCCTGTGCCAAGTGATATGCTCTGTGCTTTTATAAGCATGCTGAATGACAAAAATGTCATTGCAAGTAATATTTTCTTCATGATTTTATATTAATTATTTGTTAAGTGATTAAAAAGGTATGATACAGAATAAATGTAGCATAGTAAGTATGTTTTAAATATTTTATTTTGTATGTGCAACTTTTTCGCTGTAAATACGCATTTTTAAAAATATCTGTAACATTTATATATTGAATACATGCCTTTTGGATGTGGAGGAACATGAGAGTGAACTTTTTTAATTGATTTCAGTTTTTATTGGGGGTTCTAAAAACAGGCAGACGTTTTGCTCCAAAACTGAGACTTATTAATATTCGGTCAAACGGATGATAAATGATTGACGCTTGGGGTTGTCACTATACTTTATTTACTTGTTCTGGCAGACGATTCTTCTTTCTCATATTCCGAAGAACAAAAATAATTACTCCTGTTAGAAGAGAAAGGATGACCATGGTGCCAATATGACCATCAAAAAAATTCATAAAACTTCCACCCAGCTTAGTTCCGTCAATACTATTATCCATTTTTGAAATGCCGGTGTTTGGCCTTAGTGTATGCGTTTTATCAAAAACCAGGCAATTATTATGGAGCAGTACAGTGCTTGTTGTTTCCGGATCAGGACGGTAATTTTCAAATCGCCAGGCGCCGAAAACGTGAATGCCATAAAAAAATAACATGCTTAGAAGAATTCCCATTGCTACAGAGCGTATAAAGATTCTTGATGCAGATTCGCTTTTCATTTTTATGTATTAAAGTAATTTGTGTACAACGTTCTGGGCTTGCCGCAGGCTGGGTTCCCGATAGCTATCGGGATGTTGCTGTGCCTGCCCCATGTCAATGGACATAAAGGAACGTATTTTTATTTAATCCGTAAACACAATTCAGCCGGGTTATTTATAAAGGATTTCTGTTTTCACTGAGTTGTTCTGCCAACCCAATAAGAAGACCTTCAGGCCCGCGTATATAACATAGCAGATACAATTCCTCATACTTAACCACTTCCCCGACAAGTTGCCCGCCAATTTTTTGAAGCCTGCCAAGCGTTTCATCGATGTCGGCAACAGTGAACATAACACGTAAATAACCAAGAGCGTTAACCGGGGCATTGCGATGATCGGCAATAATGGACGGAGTTAGAAATCGTGATATCTCGAGACGGCTGTGGCCATCAGGAGTGACCATCATTGCAATCTCGACATGCTGGTTTCCTAATCCGGTGACACGTCCAGCCCATTCTCCTTCTATTGTGGCCCGTCCTTCAAGTTGCAGGCCAAGCTCGGTGAAAAAAGCAATGGTCTCATCCAGAGATTCAACCACAATACCGATGTTGTCCATTCGTATTACTTTGCTTTTTGCCATAACATTATTTATTTATCATTTGAAGTCAAGGCAGGCCAAAACACCAAATTTTTCATTTTCCATATGCCTGGTAAACTTGCCCAAATCAATAATGAAGATATTATTAAAAAATTCAGATACCATTTCCCTGCGGCGAAGAGGTTATAGCCTGGTTTCGTACATAACCTGCACAAACCTGCATTTTTCTGCATATTCGTACCTAAAGCTACCTAAACCAACAGGAACTTTGGCTTTCCTGGCATCGTAAATTGAAGACAGTTATTTAAACGTTTTTTCCTGGAAGGTTTGATGACGCATAGAGGACGGCTTGTTTTGATGTGACCTTTTTTAAAATTCAAAATGTGCCGGCACAAAAACGCGATCGTAAAAAAAGTCACAAAAATGAAAAAAATAAAAATGGCATATTAAGCGGGCCCTTCAACTTTTGTCTTTGGAATTTAATAATTACGATGGAAATACCCGCCAGGTGGGGAAAAAGGTAGCGGACTGTTGCCGAAGTAGGTTTGTAATGCCCGATGCTTTGTTGTACGCATACTATTTCTTAAGCCTTTTCCAATCTCTGTCATAAAGGGTTTTTAATTTATCCTTAAGATCACCTGGGAAGACTTGTCTGGGTAATGAGTCTTTTTCAACATCTATTTCAAATGTTGTTATTTCATCAGCATCATCAAATTTATTATTCTTATCACTGTCTTTTTTTACTGCCATTAATACTTTGTTTGAAGACTGAATAAATTCCCAGTTTATTAATGAGTATTCTTCTGGCGAAATTTGTCTAAAGTTTTTTCCCGTTCTGTCAGAAATGAATAAATATTCAGGATCATCAGTTGTAAGGAGTTTATCTTTATTATTATCGAAAGAGGTAACTCTGTAAAAAATGTGATGATAGACAGTTTCGTCATTGGATTTCAATTCATAACTCCTTATTAACATTTTTCTATCAGTCAAAAGGTGGTATTCATCTGTTTTGGTATTGAAGAAAATAATATTCCAATGAGAATAATCGGGGATATCCTTGTATGATAAACTTCCTCCATTTCGTTTTGTTTCTCCCATTGAAAGGGGAAAGAGTATAATCCCCGAACTATCAACTTCTGTGAACGAATAAGTTTGAATGTTAAGATTGTCTATTGGATTTGTCTCAGAATCAGAACTGCCGGAACCACTTTCTCTCTGACTGCTTTGATTGCAGGAAAGTAGAACCGTAATTGCTAAAATTGAAAAATTTCGTTTTGACATGGGTTTTATTTATAGTTGCAGTTAAGGTTTATTTGAACTTTTCTTTTATGTATTCATCTAATTTATTTTCCTCTGTTAATTTGACGAGTTTTTCCATTTCCTTGCTTTTGGCTATGTCAATATCCTTTTTATAAACATTCATCATTGAAATAAGACCAGCTTTTGTTCCTGAAAATACTGTTGCAGTGGTTTTATTTTCCAGAAAATGTCTGGTGTAACTACCCATGTATATAATAAGCAAGGAGGCATTTTTGCCATAAAGTTTTTGTATTTGTTCTGTAAGGCTAACATTTACTGATGGACTACCAATAATCCACTTCATTACAAAAGCACTTACCTCCTTTCTTTTTTCAGGTTCTCTATCTAAAGGATTTGACTCTAACCAATTTGTAGCAGCAATTATATCTGGCTCATATTTAGCGTAATCTTCTTTTACATTTAATTGAACATTTGAAGGGACGTCAAACCTTGTTTGAGCAGAAATGTCTGTAAAACTTAAAAGTAACAGAACGATACTCGCCAGAAGTGCGGTTGTTTTTTTCATAACAATTGTTTAGATAATGAACTGTTTAATTGCAACTAACGACCGAGGTTTTGTGTAGTAAATCTCACTGTCTTGTCTTAGGAGGAATAAACCTAAGGGATTTGTCATTCGGTGGTGGTGGTTTAGGTGGCGGCGGCAAAGCATATGAACTTATTTTCTTCAAAGTGTCGATATATGGGTGAATTGAAAAACTGTCAATTTTATTTGATTGTGTCTTATTAATTACTATGTCAAGGAATGCGGTTAGGGATAGAATATTTTCTGGTGTCCTTGATGATGAATTACTATACTGGATTTTAGATTGGGCTTTATCAATTAATTTATAGTCTAAGAGGTAAGTAAATCCCTCGTAAACTAATAATGGGCTATCTGGTAATCCATCAGTTCTTATTTCAGGGTGGAATTTATTTTCTAAAAGAAGTGAATCAAGAATTTGTCTGATGGAATCATTTATAGTACCGCTAAAATAGAAATGCTTGTCCAATGAATCAGGATTGTGTTTTATTAATTTGAAATGTCCATTGCTGTCAACATGAAGATAATCTGCTAAATGAAACTCCCATTGATAACTGTCTTGGTTCATATACCATGTATAAGTCGAATATTTAAAGTCGATAGTTACAAATTTTTTATTTTCTTGTGAGTGTCTGCAAGCAGCAAAAGGGAGGAAGAATAATATGTAGGGTAGTATTTTCATTTTTATTGCACACAACGTCCGGGGCTTGGTGTCAGGCGGGGTATTAGAATTCCGTTTGCGTGGCCGGTTAGAATTTGTTTGCTTGAAGTTACACGAAAATATTATTAATAAACGGTCATGCCCCAGCCGCAGTTTGGTTATGCACAAAAGCTGAAGTTACAAGGTCATGCCCCGCTTGCGCCAAACCTGTGTTAGCTGCTGTGTAATTTGAGCACACAATTCCTAGGGGCTTGTCTTTAGAGTCATTGCCCAAGAAACAAAATCATAATACCTTTTTGGAGCATCGTGTCCGATTATGTTGATTTCCTTACTTCCCGGACCTCCATCTATTGTTATTGAATAATGATGAGATTCAAAGTCATTCTTCATATCGACATAAGATTCCTCTCTATTAGTGCCAGTCATTACTTGAATAAAACTGTCTCGTTTCGCTATTTCTGCCTTGCTAAGGATATAATCTGGAGTGTCGTTCATATAGGACTTAGCTTTTAGAAAATGTACAGTATTTTGTTGTGTAAACTCCATTTTGCCATTTTCATTCTGTCCATCTGTATACCTAAGTGTTAGTAAAGTCTTAATTTCCTCCTTTTCTGTCCCAGAATTACAATTAGGGAATAGAATAAGCAAAAATATGTATGTGATATTGAAGTGTTTGTACATAGCAGCTAACATTTGTATTTACGCAATAATGCGCTATTAAAAATAGTAAAACAATTTTTTAAGCTCATTCTTTTTTAAGTAGTTATCAAAAAAACGAGTTTTTAGGGGCGGGTAGCGTAAATATAACCCAGGTTAATAGCAAACCATCCAATGGGCTGATTTTTTAACAGGTCTTTATTGCTTTCAGTACTCTTTTCCTGGCTATACCTTTATATAAATTTTCTTCCTGTCAAGCACCCAGGCCAAAAACCACATCATACCAATAAAGCAAAGTGCATACATCAGGGAACCTATCCTTGGGTCGGAGGGAAACACAGGCTTGCATATATTTTCATAGTACCAGTTCAGGGGGTTCAGGTATTTTGGTTTACCGGCATCGGTTACGCCATTGCCGATACGTATCAGCCATAGTGTTTTTGGGATAAGGGCACTCATTGCAAAAATGAAAAGTGCATTTTTTCCAAATACATCAAAGAAACGTGTCCACCATCCTTTGGTGCCTTTGAATCCGAGAGCTATCGGATCTATTAAATAAATGAGTATAGATAATATTAACAGCGCAAGACCTGTTGTATAGATGGTATAGCTGCTGGTCCATATTTTTTTATTGATGGGGAAGACCATGTCCCAGCAAAAACCGGCAAACACCAATACGCAACCGGCAACAAATAAACCGTTCAGCATTTCCTGCGTTTTGCCCTTTTGTAAAATATAATTTCCGGCCAGGTAGCCAAGAATTACCTGTACAATAGCTGCAAAACTGTTCATCAGCCCCTCAGGATCAAAGGCAGTGCCTTCGCCATGGTACATATGCTTTTCACCTATAACGGCTTTGTCAATATTGGTTCCAAACCATCCCTGCAGGCTGAATGGGTCCGCAGGGTTTGCTGCTACACATAAGAACCAATATCCCAGTAAAATAAATGCCCCTGTTATAAATGAGCCCCTTACTTTAAAAAAGTGAACAATGACAGATGCAAAAAAGTAACTGACGGCGATGCGTTGCAATACGCCAAAAATGCGCAGGGTCTCAAAAGGCTTTGCTGTAAAATTCCCAGCATCATTATATTTTATAAAGGGAAACCAGTTTAAGAACAGTCCTATAAAAAAGATCAGCAGTGTTCGCTTTATTATTTTGAACCAAAACCTGCTTTCGCCGGCAGCTTCCAGCCTGGGCATTACAAAGGCCATGGCATTCCCAACGGCAAACAGGAAGAAAGGAAATACAAGGTCGGTTGGTGTAACGCCATGCCAGCTTGCGTGTTCCAGCGGGGGAAAAATATTCGACCAGCTTCCCGGGTTATTTACCAGTATCATCAGCGCAACAGTAGCGCCCCTAAAAACATCCAGGGAATAAAAGCGTTCCTTCATAAGCCGTTTTGATAAGAATCAGAAAGTTACTCAAAATCTTTTATTCCGGTATGTGGTAATTACGGTGACGGATGGCCAGCCAATTAAACGGGCATTACAATTGTATAAATTAGCTGTACCTTTTGGTTTCGTATTTAAGGGCCGTCCTTTATGCAGCCGTCAAAGAAAAAATAAAACAAATGAAGGAAGCGGATGAGAAATTCTTAAAGATATTCCACAACAACCTCGTTGGAATGATATTGACGGACAAGGATCATCTTATAACAGATGTTAATGACCATTTACTCCAGCTAATAGAAATAGAACGCACAGAAGCAATAGGTAAGACGGGGCTTGAACTGGGACTGATGAGCCAGGATTTTGTAAAGAAAATGTGGCAGCAGATGTCTGAACAGGGAGGGCTTTCAAATATTGAGCTCTCTATAAAAACAAAAAAAAGTAAGAAAGACATCACTATTCTTTTTTCAACTGAAAAAATTGAAATAGGTAATGAACTGCATTGGCTCACCACCATAATTGACATCAGCAAAAAGAAAAAAGCAGAAAAGAAGATCTCGGAAAGTGAACTTCGTTTTCGAACACTTACCAGTACAGCGCCCGTAGGCATCTTTGAAACAGACGATAAGGGGCTCACAACTTATGTAAATGAGACCTGGCTGGAATATACGGGCCTTGGCTTTGAAGAGGCCATGGGTGATGCATGGATGGCGCTTATTCACCCCGAGGACCGCGATATGGAAGTTAATACCTGGTACAGTAAAACAGAAAAAGCGGAAATATCCCATTCGGAATACCGTATTATTGACAGGTACGGAAAAATCAGGTGGATAAATGGTAAGGCCGTGCCGTTGGTAGATAAGGATGGAAAAATAGCAGGGTATATAGGAACCATTACTGATGTTACAGAGCGTAAGCTTGCAATGGAGTCTTTAAGGCAAAATGAAGAAACGCTTAATAAGGCACAAGGCATCTCCAGGACAGGGAGCTGGGAATTAAATCCTTTTACTTCGGAAATGACCTGGTCAAAAGAACAATACCGCATCTTTGAACTGGAAGGCCATCCTCCCGAAACACTTTACGAAGCTTATAAAAATAAATACCACCCTGATGATCTTCCAAAATTGGAAGAGGTGATGAAAAGAGCCATAGAGAAAGCAGAAGGGTTCACTTATGAGCATCGCATCATCTGCAATAACGGAAGCGTCAAATACATTTTAGGAATAGGAGAAGTGGTTTTAGATGCCGATGGTAAGGTGATCAGCCTGAAGGGTACGGGGCAGGACATCACTGAAAACAAAAAAATTGAAACCCAGATCCTGCAATCCCACCAGCGGATGGATACACTTATCAATACCATTGATGGTATTGTGTGGGAAGCCGATGCCGTTACTTTTAAATTTATTTTCGTCAGCAAAAAAGCAGAACAGATACTTGGTTACCCTGTGGAACAATGGATAGCGGAAGAAAATTTTTGGGCAGACCATATGCATCCGGATGACAGGGCCTGGGCTGTTGAATATTGTCTCAGTCATACTAAAGAAAAAAGAAAGTATGATCTTGAATACCGGATGATAGCAAAGAATGGCGCTGTTGTTTGGTTACGCGATATTGTAACGGTAATTACACAGTTCGACCAGCCGATGCAGCTCAGGGGTATCATGGTTGATATTACTGAAAGAAAAAAAGCTGAAGAAGAGATCAGCTATAGCGCCAGCTTACTGGAAAATGTTTCGGATGCAATATTATCGCTTAATACTGAAAGGCGCATTTTAAGCTGGAATAAAGCCAGTGAACAGATGTATGGTTTTACAAAAGAAGAAGTATTGGGCAAACGGATACCGGAACTGGTTGTTTTTGAATTCCCGGGTACCAATAATGAAGCCGTATTCAAAGAAGTTATTGATAAAGGGAACTGGAAAGGTGAAATATATTTTATACATCCAAAGAACGGCCAGACGATCATCGTACTTGGTAATATTAATTTGCTAAAGAACGCCAAAGGGGAAATTACAGGATTCATTGCAACCAGCAAGGATATTACCGACCGCAAGCAGGTGGAAAATGCTTTGAACGAAAGAACAGAGCAATTAAGAGAACTGAGTACCCATTTGCAGGAGGTAAGAGAAGAAGAGAGAACCAATATAGCAAGGGAGATACATGATGAACTGGGGCAGCAGCTTACAGGATTAAAAATGGATATAACCTGGCTGAAGAAAAGGGTTAAGGTGGATGACCCCGTCATAAAAAATAAATTCTCTGAATCCATTAAACTCATTGATGCATCTGTGAAAACGATCAGGCGTATCGTAACCGAATTAAGGCCAAGTATCATAGATGACCTGGGTTTAAATGCGGCCATAGAATGGCACGTGGTTGACTTTGGCAAAAAATTGGGTGTCGTTATACAATACCATAATGACTTTGATGATGAAAATATCAAGCCTGCCATATCTATTGGTTTATTCAGGATACTCCAGGAATCGCTTACCAATATTGCCAAGCATGCACAGGCTAAAAATGTAACTATTAAAATTGAACAGGTTGGGAATGAGATCCACTTATCTGTGCAGGATGACGGCATCGGCTTTGATACGGGTATCAGGCAGATCGATAAGACCTTTGGGCTTTTGGGTATCAAGGAACGGGCGCATAAGATGAATGGCCATTGTTTAATAAATTCCAAACCCGGGGCAGGCACAAATATCGAAGTTTATATTCCTTTACATTAAGACGGTAACACAGGTTATATCTTTTCACTTAATTCCAGCCAGCGCATTTCTTTTTCGTCGAGTAACTGTGCAATGGAGCTGATGCGCTCAGCCGCTTTTTGCAATTCATCAAAAGGCATACTGCCGCTGTTCATCTTTTCCTCCAAAAATGTTTTTTCTTTTTGCAGTTCGGGCATTTCTTTTTCCAATTGTTCGAATTCAAATTTCTCTTTAAAGGTAAGTTTTCGTTTCTCGTTGCTCGTTGCTTGTTGCTCGGTCTTTATATCAGGGGTCTTCTCTTCGGCCAACCCACCGGGTCCTGCGGACGGCGAACGGCCAACGACCAATACCTGTCTTTCCCCGGCCAACTCACGTTCCTTCCATTCCCTGTACAATGTATAATTGCCCGGGAAATCTTTTATCACACCATCTCCTTCAAAAGCAAACAAATGATCTACCATGCGGTCCATAAAATACCGGTCGTGACTTACAATTAAAATGCAGCCGGGAAAGTCCAGCAGGAATTCTTCCAGTGTTCTCAGGGTCTGCAGGTCAAGATCATTGGTGGGCTCATCCAGTATCAAAAAATTCGGGTTCAGGAAAAGTATGCTTAGTAAGTGCAGGCGCCTTTTTTCGCCACCACTCAGTTTACTCAGCGGTGTGTATTGCTGCTCGGCAGAAAAACCAAATTTTTCCATGAATTGTGTGGCAGAAATTTTACTTCCGTCAGCCAAAGGAAAAAACTCTGCAAAGTCTTTTACGTACTCAATGGCACGTTTGTCTTCCTTATATTGTAAGCCTTCCTGGTTAAAATTTCCAAACACAACGGTATCGCCATGATTTACTTTGCCGCTATCGGGCTTTTCCTGCTGCAGCGCTATTTTTAAAAATGTTGATTTGCCGATCCCGTTCTTGCCCACTATGCCAATGCGCTCACCTCTTTTAAAAGTATAGTCAAAGCCTTTTAATATTACCTTATCACCATAGCTTTTATTTATTTTTTTCATTTCCAGCACCTTGCCACCCAGCCTTGTCATCTTTACCTGCAGGCTTACATCGGTATCTTCTTTTTTCTGGCTTACCCTGTCTTCAATATCCGCAAAGGCATCCTGCCTTGATTTTGATTTGGTGGTTCTTGCTTTGGGCTGCTTGCGCATCCACTCCAGTTCCTTCCTGAAAATATTTTTATCTTTTTGTAATTCACTCGCCTGTACTTCCTGCCGTAAACTTTTCTGTTCTAAAAAATAATCATAGTCGCCTTTGTACACGTAAATTTTCTCATCGTCCATTTCCAGTATCTCGTTGCATACGGTATCTAAAAAGTAACGGTCATGCGTTACACAAAGCAGTGTGATCTTTTGCGCTGATAAATAATCTTCAAGCCACTCGATCATTTGTACGTCTAAATGATTGGTAGGTTCATCCAGGATCAGTAAGCATTTTCCTTCGTGCAACTGGGCTTCTATCAGCGCCTGTGCAAGTGCAACCCTTTTTCTTTGTCCCCCGCTAAGATTTTTAACCGGTTCATTTAAATGGTGCAGGTTGAGTTTTCCAAGTATCTGTTTCAGTTCACTTTCAAAATTCCAGGCATTCAACTCATCAACTTTGGCCATCAGGTCAGTAAGCTTTTCAATATTATCTTCCTCCTGCTCCAGGCACATCTCATATTCCTTTACCACTTTTACAACGGGGTTATCCATTTTCAATACATTATCCCAGATGCTTTTCATTTCTTCAAAATGCGTATCCTGCTGCAGCATCACCACTTTAATATCCTTATGCACCCATACGCTGCCGCTATCGGTGGTATCAAGCCCGGCAATGATCTTTAGTAAGGTGGTTTTCCCGCTTCCGTTGCGGGCAACAAAAGCTATCTTATCGCCTTCCTCCACGTAAAACGAGATGTTCTTAAAAAGCGTTCTTATCCCGAATGATTTGCTGATATTCTCTATTGAAGCGTAATGCATAGGCGGCAAAGGTAACGGAGGATTTCAAATGCGGGGTTATTGATTTCAGGCACGAACCGTTACTTTTGTTGCCTTCGGCGAAAGGGAATTGCCACAGAGGCACAGAAACACAGAAAAATACATTTGCATTTCCGTGCTTCCGTGTCTCCGTGGCAAAATAAAAATTCCCGAAGGGAATACAATGAATTTTTTGGGGTTAATAAGATCAGAATCATATAAAAAGGGAACGGTATTTTCTGTTTTTTTCAATGCCATTTCAAAGGGGATATTATTCTTACTTACCGTGGTCATTGCCAGGTATTTTGGCAGTGATATCAAGACCGATATTTATTTTTTTGTTTTTGGTGCCATGCTTTTGTTCTCGGGCTTTATCAATACCATAGATACATCCGTATTAATCCCGGAATCGATGCGGATAAGAGAAAGAGAGGGTAACGATGGCGCTGCAGCTTTCCTGAATTATTTCCTGTTCATTTATGTTGTGATCGGGATCTTATTTACCGTTGTGATGTATTTTTTTGGCTCAGCCCTTTTCGGCCTCATCTCTAAGTTTTCTGAACAGGATATTTTAACCTACCATAATTATTTCTGGACCGGCTCCCTGTTCTTTATTTTCCACCTGCTTACCAATTATATCAATACCATCCTTACTTCTTTAAAGTTTTTCAGCATCCCCATGATCATCAGCAGCATCAAAAGCTGCATTGCCATCGGCTGTATTTTTTTGCTGAAAGCAGACTATGATGTGCTGAGTGTTTTTTTAGCCGGCCTGCTTTCTTATACTGTTAACCTGGTTTTTTTACTTTTTATATTAAAGAAGATCGCCGGGTGGAAATTTGCTGTCCGTTCCACAGCAATTAAAAACCGCGTTTGGAGGAATATTTTTTATGCAGAGCTTGGGCAGGTAGCTACATTGGCCAGCAGCCTTTTCCCGCTTTATTTGCTAAGTGGTTTTGGCAGTGGGGTACTAAGCGTTATGAACTACGGGAAAAATATTGCCGATATACCAAATACGCTTGTAACAACACAGTTTGCCAATGTGAGTGGTATTAAGTTAAATGAAGAGGTTGCAAGGCAGGATCATGCAGGAATGAATGAGACCTTTGTAAAAACATCGAAACTATTGCTGTTCATTTTGGTGCCTATGAGCTTTTACCTCTTTGTTTTTGCTACCCCCATTGTTCAGCTTTTTTATCAAAGTAAAAATTTTACAACAGATGCTGCTGCTGAATCTGCATTTTTTCTGCAGTTATTATCCGTGAGTATTTTTAGTATGGGCATTAATGCAATGGTAACCCGGGTCTTTATTGCCGTGCAGGCAATAAAACAGGCTTTTCTATACCAGGTGGTCCTGAATATTTTTTTGATCGGCGCCATTTGGTTATTTACAAAACAGTTTGGGGCGTATGGCTATCCTTATGGGCTTATCCTGATGAATATGGTAAATTATATAGGGATGTATTTTATCTGTAAAAAACTGGTCAGGGAAATAGATTATGCATCCGTATTAAAATATACTGTGCTGCTCATTATGGTAAATGCTGTTCTTGCAACAGGAATATATTTTGCAGTCGGCTTTTTAAACATGGGTATTTTACCCGGTCTTATATCCGGCTTTTTGCTGTATCTTATTATCCTGCTTATACTCAATGAAAAATTCAGTTTAAATAAAGAATTGAGCCGGGCTATTAAAAATGTTAAACAAAGATTTTATTAAACGCTGGTATATAAAAATTTGCCGCTATCTACTGGGGCAAAAATATTTAACCGTAATGGCAGGCCCGTTAAAGGGCTATTTATGGACAACCGGCAGCAGTTATGAATATATCCTGGGGCAGTATGAGAACCCGGAAGTAATGAAAGTATTTTTATCCTGGTTAAAACCTGATTCCGTTCTATACGATCTCGGGGCTAATATCGGGTTTCATGCATTGACAGCGAACCGTTTTATAAATACCGGCAAAATCTATTCCTTCGAACCATTCCCCGCAGCCCGGCTCATTTTTCAAAAACACGTCGATCTGAATAAGAAATTCATAAAAAACAATAATATCAGCCTGTTGGCTTTTGCTGTTTCTGATAGTGAAAGGCAGGTTGAATTTTCAGATGATGAAATTCAAAAGGATGGTAATACCTACATTAAAGGGTCTGCTGTGTTCTCCGGCGCAAAAAAGATAATAACTGTACAGGCACATGCTATTGATGAACTGGTAAAAAAAGGGTACGATAAACCTGATATTATTAAAATTGATGTGGAAGGTGCTGAATATGATGTATTGCGGGGAGCGATTGATACCATCAGGCAATACAAACCCAACATTATACTGGCAACCCACGACTACCACCTTCCCGGGGTAAAGAGTAATTGTATAAAATTTTTGGAGGAACTTGGATATACCCTGGAACATACGGGCTGGCATAACAGGCATATGGAGGGGATAGAGGATTATATTGCTGTTCATCAAAGCAGGCTGTAATTTTAAATTATGAATGTGGCAGACAGGTCAAAAATAAAGCTCCTCATTTTTACGCCCACATTGCAATGTGGCGGTGCAGAGAAATATGTTTCGCTTTTATGCAATAATATCGATACAGAAAGATTTTCGGTGTGCCTGGTGGTACTGAATAATGAAGACCCTTTCTTTGAGATCAGGAAAAAAAACGTGCAGGTAATTGATCTTAAAATAAAGCATGTACGTCATTCCCTTTTCAAAATAAAAAAGACCGTAAAGGAAGAGCAGCCGGATATTATCTTTACAACGGCAAATCATTTAAATCTTTTGTTTGCAATATTCCGCCGGTTTTTTCCCAAAAAGATATGGCTGATCGGGTGGGAATCAAGCATTGTAAGCATTAACAACCGCCGTGCAAAATTTACTGCTTTATATGACCGGCTGGTAAAAATTTTTTACAGGAACCTTGATCTTATCGTTTGCCAGTCTGCCTATATGCAGCAAGACCTTGTTTCAAACTATAGCATTCCCGGAAATAAAACTGCTGTTATTCACATTCCCGTGGAAACGGGTAATATGAGTAATGCAGCGGGTTTAACAAAAGCCCCATGTGAAAAATTTACTTTCATAACCGTTGCAAGATTGTCTGAAGAAAAAGGGATCGATCGGCTGATCAGGTCCGTGGCATTGTTGTCAATACCTTTTCAATATCATATTATTGGTGAAGGAAGAGAAAGAGATTCTCTACAAAACCTGATCAACAGGCTTGAATTGCAGGACAAAGTTTTTCTGGAAGGCGAAAAAACAAGCCCATACCGGGGTATAGAAAATGCTGATCTGTTTTTAATGGGTTCTTATTATGAAGGATTTCCTAATGTTTTGCTGGAAGCAGGCGCTTTGGGTATTCCCGTAATAGCTTTTGATGTGCCTGGTGGCATTGGAGAGATCATTACAGCCGAAAACGGATCGCTGGTAAAAGATAACGACACGGGATCATTTGCAGTCGCTATACAAAACGCTTTACAAACAAATTTCAACAGGAACAGAATAATAAAAATCACACAAAACCGTTTTTCATTGAATGTAATAATACCGGAAACAGAAGCCTTGTTCATAAACCTTTATCAGGATGACAGGATCAGTTAATAATAAATAACAGATATTTGTGCTGTTCTCTCCGAAAAAAATGAAAACGAATGAATGCATTAAAGCCCAAACTGCTGATCTTTATCAATACTTTACAATCCGGCGGGGCAGAACGGGTTGTTTCTCTTTTGCTCGGGCATTTAAAAGATGATTTCGAGATACACCTTGCACTGTACAGTAATATTATAGAATACGCCATCCCTTCCGAAATAAAAGTACTTAACCTGCAGCAACCGCTTGTGCAGGATAAACTGATACGCTTTTTAAAACTCCCCCGCATATCGTGGAAGGTTTACCGCTATTGTAAAAAAAATGACATCAATATTTCGGTGGGATTTTTATACCGCCCGTGTTATATTAATGCTTTAATGAAAAGCCTCTGGGGCTACAAGGGCCATGTGATCATGTGTGAAAGAACACACCAGACCACTATGCAGCAAAGTCATTCTTCTATTTACCGAATGTTCTCAAAGTTCATGGTAATGTTTTCTTATAAAAGAGCCGACCTGGTGCTGGCCAACTCTTATGCCATGAAGACCGATCTTATTGAGAACTTTAAGATCAAAACACCGGTGAGGGTCATATACAATCCTATTGACCTGCAGTTCATCAAAACACATACAGGCGAAGAACCCGCTTACAGGTTTGATAAAAATACCTTTCATTTTATTAATGTAGGCGGATTCAGGAAGGAGAAAAATCACCTCTTGCTTATCCAGGCATTTTTTATTTTAAAGAACCTGCCCTGTAAGCTGCTGATCGTTGGGGGAGGATTCATGGAAGAAGAGCTTAAACAAAAAGTACGGGACCTTGGATTAACGGAGAAGATAATTTTTTGCGGCTTTGATAAGAACCCATTCAAATATGTAAGCAGGAGCGACTGTTTTGTTCTAAGTTCCGATGTGGAGGGTTTTCCCAATGTATTAATAGAGGCCCTGGCCTGCAGCAAACCGGTCATTTCCACCGATTGCAGCTCAGGCCCCCGGGAATTGCTGGCACCTGCTACAGACCTGCACCACAGGGTGATTAATAATTACGAGACAGGTGAATTTGGGTTATTAACGCCTGTTAATGATGTAGCCGCTCTTGCTGCGGCAATGAAAAAAATGTATGAGGATGCTTCCCTGCGGGAACAGTTCATATCAAAAGCTGCAGGCCGGGCCCAGCAATTTGATGTTGATGAGATCAAGCAATACTTCCATGTAGCCTTTACAGGCCTGTAAAAAAATAATTTTCATTCATCATTCCCCTTCATCATCTTTTCTGTAGCAATTAATTAATGTCTATTTTTGCCCGAATAAGAAATTTAATTGATGCATACTATTTTATTAACGGGTGGGGCTGGTTTTATCGGCTCACATTTGACCAGGTTATTTGTACTTAAATACCCGCAATACAAAATTGTGAATCTTGATAAGCTTACCTATGCGGGTAACCTGGAAAATTTAAAAGATATTGAAAACCAACCCAACTATCGTTTTGTAAAAGGCGATATCACCGATCTTGAACTGTTGCGTAAGTTATTCAGTGAGTATAAATTTACTGCTGTGTTACATTGTGCTGCCGAAAGCCATGTTGACCGGTCGATCACCGATCCGCTGGCATTTATAAATACAAATGTGTTGGGTACGGCAGCTTTATTGCAAACAGCCAAAGAATACTGGAGCGGGGATATGGAGAATAAGATCTTCTACCATATTTCAACGGATGAAGTATACGGATCGCTTGGAAAAAAAGGTTTTTTCACAGAGAAAACAGCTTATGATCCCCGCAGCCCGTACTCTGCATCCAAGGCATCTTCCGATCATATTGTACGTGCGTTTTACCACACTTATAAATTACCGGTAAAGATCAGTAACTGCAGTAATAATTACGGGCCCTTTCATTTTCCCGAAAAACTAATACCGCTTTGCATTTACAATATCATTAATAACAAGCCATTGCCCATTTATGGTAAGGGAGAAAATGTGCGGGACTGGCTGTTCGTGGAAGATCATGTAAGTGCCATCGACGTGGTTTTTCACCGTGGCAAACCCGGCGAAACATATAATATCGGCGGGCATAACGAATGGACAAATATTAACCTGGTAAAGGAACTATGCCGGCAGATGGATGAAAAATTAAAGAGGGAAAAAGGAACATCAGAAAAATTAATTACGTATGTAAAAGACCGTGCCGGCCACGATTTGCGCTATGCCATTGATGCCAGCAAATTAAAGAATGAGCTGGGCTGGTCGCCATCATTGCAATTTGAAGAAGGCCTCAGCAAAACAATAGATTGGTATCTTGCAAACACAGAATGGCTGAACCATGTAACAAGCGGGGATTATCAAAAGTATTATGAGAAAATGTATGGGGGGTAGGTTTAGGGTTTAGAAGTTTAGGAGGTTTAGTTTTATTACTGTGCAATAAAAATTTAATTTTATGAAAGTGTATTCTTTTGAAAAACTTGAGAGCTGGCAACAAGCGAGGAAATTGGCAGCATGGACTTATGGGATTACACAAAAATTTCCTGCAGAAGAAAAATTCGGAATAGTATCACAGATGCGAAGGGCAGCTATATCAATTGCTTCCAATCTGGCGGAAGGAACATCACGAAAAACAACAAAGGATCAATCTTATTTTAGTACAATATCTTATAGCAGCACCATTGAACTATTAAATGATTTAATAATAGCCAAAGACTTAAGATTATTATCAGATGAAGTATATAAAGAAGGAAGGGAGAAAATTGAATACTTAACATTGTTGATTGCTGGCCTCCGTAAATCTCAGCAAATGGCCACTAAACATTCTAAACCTCCTAAACCCCAAAACTAATTTCCATGAAAGGAATAATACTGGCAGGCGGTTCCGGCACAAGGCTATACCCCATCACGATGGGTATAAGCAAGCAACTGATGCCTGTTTACGATAAGCCGATGATATACTACCCGCTTAGTTCTTTAATGCTGGCCGGGATAAAAGAAATACTGGTGATCACAACGCCCGAAGACCAGGAACAGTTTAAAAGACTGCTGGGAGATGGTAAACAGTGGGGCTGTACCATAGAATATGCAAAGCAGGAGGTTCCTAACGGGCTGGCCCAGGCATTTGTGATCGGTGAAAAATTTATTGGAAATGACAGTGTAGCACTGATACTGGGAGATAATATCTTTTACGGAAGTGGCTTTAGCAAATTATTACAGGGAAGTATAGATCCTGCCGGCGCAGTAATTTTTGCTTACCCGGTAAGTGACCCCGAAAGATATGGGGTTGTAAACTTCGATGCAAATAACAATGCGGTGAGTATTGAAGAAAAACCGGCAAACCCTAAAAGCAATTATGCCGTGCCGGGTTTATATTTTTACGACAATGAAGTGATCAAAATCGCAAAAAATATTTCTCCAAGCGCAAGGGGCGAATACGAGATAACAACGGTGAATGATCATTACCTGCAACAAAAAAAACTTAAGGTAGCAGTACTTGACCGCGGCTTTGCCTGGCTTGATACCGGTACATTTGAAAGCCTCAGCGATGCTGCAGAATATGTACGGGTGATAGAAAAAAGACAGGGCTTAAAGATCGGTTGTCCTGAAGAAATTGCATACCGTATGGGATTCATCAGCAAGGAACAATTAATGAGCCTGGCGAAAAAACTGGAGAAGAGCGGTTATGGTGAATATTTGAAAAAAATAGCAGGATAAAATCAAGTTATGAATTATTACGTTCACCCAACCGCAGTTATTGATGAGGGATGCAGCATTGGCAGCGGCACTATGATCTGGCATTTCAGCCATATCATGCCGGGCGCTGTGATCGGTAATGATTGCAGCCTCGGGCAAAATGTAATGGTATCTTCCAAAGTAGTACTGGGCAACAATGTTAAGGTTCAAAATAATGTAAGCATTTATGAAGGTGTAATTTGTGAAGATGATGTTTTCCTTGGGCCGAGCGTAGTATTAACCAATGTGATCAATCCCCGCAGTGCAGTAAGCCGCAAGAGTGAATATAAAGCAACACACATAAAAAAAGGCGCCAGCATTGGGGCAAACGCAACGATCATCTGTGGCAATACCATTGGTGAATATGCTTTTATTGGCGCAGGCACCGTTGTTACAAAAGATGTTCCTGCTTATGCATTAATAACAGGAAACCCCGGAAGGCAAACAGGATGGATGAGCGAGTTGGGGCATAAATTAAAATTCGGGGCTGACAATAAAGCGGTTTGTGCAGGGAGTAAACAGGAATATGTTTTGGAGAACAACAGCGTAAAAAGACTTAAATAATTACGATGAAGAATTTTGCATTGATAGGCGCAGGCGGTTATGTGGCCCCGAGGCATATGAAAGCCATCAGGGATACCGGTAACAATTTAATGGCTGCCCTTGATAAGCATGATTCTGTTGGCATTTTAGACAGCTACTTTCCCAATGCAGATTTTTTTACCGAGTTCGAGCGTTTTGACAGGCATCTTGAAAAACAAAAACGTCTCGGTAACAAAACAGATTTTGTAAGTGTGTGCAGCCCTAACTATTTGCACGACGCCCATGTTCGTTTCGGGTTACGCATTGGTGCTGATGTCATCTGCGAAAAACCCATTGTGCTCAACCCCTGGAATATAGATGCACTCGCCGAAATTGAAAAAGAAACCGGCAGGCATGTTTTTACCATCCTGCAACTGAGGCTGCTGCCGTCTATCGTGGCATTAAAAGAAAAGATTGCCGCAGCACCTCCCGGTAAAAAATATAAGGTCGATCTTCAGTACATCACCTCCCGCGGCCATTGGTACCATACCAGTTGGAAAGGTGACATACAAAAAAGCGGAGGTATCGCTACCAATATCGGGATACATTTTTTTGATCTCCTGCTCTGGATCTTCGGAGATATAAAGAATAATAAAGTAACCCTGCACAATGATACGGCAGCAGCCGGTGAACTGGAGCTGGAGAAAGCGGATGTTAAGTGGATGCTGAGCATTGATGGTGATGCATTACCTGCAGCAGCAAAGGCTGTTGGCAAACAAACATTTCGCTCATTAACAATAGATGATGAGGTTTTAGAATTTAGTGAAGATCATGCAGACCTGCATACACAATCTTATGCAGGCATCATTGCAGGCAGGGGGATCTCTTTAACGGAGACCAGGAAGGTTATCGGGCTGGTACACGAGATTAGAAATACAAAATAGCTGTTAATGTGTCTTATTACTAGCCGGCCAACAGAATAGCTATGCGATTTTCATTAATTTTGTGTTTCAACTGTACTCAACTATTTTCATGAATTTTAAATTCTTTTTACTCATATTCCTCAATATCTCTTTAGCCACAGTAGCCGGGGCACAGGTGAAAACGGTGTATTTGTCTGATTTTGGTGCTGTTGCAAATGATAACAGGTCAGACCATGCAGCTTTTAATAAAGCAAGTGACTATATTAATAAGCGTAAAGGCAATACCCGGTTGGTAATAACCGGGGGTAAATACGTAGTTGGGGTGCTGCCAAAATACAGTAGTGAGCAAAATATTCCAACCGGAGCAATCACTATAAATGATGTAATGCACCTTGAGAACTGCAGTAATATAATAATTGAAGGCAGGGGGTCAGTTTCTATAAAATTTGCAGACGGTATCCCTTTTGGCACTTTGCCCGATCGGAAAAATGTGACCGACATTTCCGTACATATAGGGTCTTTATTCCGGTTTATAAACTGCACCGGCATTACCCTTTTAAATTTAAAGACCGATGGCAATAATGAAAAATTTAAATTATTAAAACCATGGGGAGCGGGAAATAATCCCTATGAAAGGGAACACGAGGGATTGTTTATTTTAAATTGCCAGGAAGTGAAAGTAAGCAATGTCTCATTTAATGGATATGGCAGGGATGGCGCAATGATCTTGCAGGATGCTGATAAAATACCGGTAAAGAATATTTTTTTTACAAATTGCAGTTTTAATAACAACGGCCGTGATGGTTTTAGCTGGTGTGGTGGTAAAAATGTAAATTTTTATAACTGTTTTTTTAAGAATAACAGCGTAGGGAAAATACAGACTAATCCGGGTTCCGGCCTGGATATAGAGCCTGAGAGAAATGCATTATGTGAAAACGGGAAAATTATTAATTGCGAATTTTCAGGCAATGGAGGCTATGCACTCACAAGCGGATATGCAACTGCATCCGATGTCCTTTTTGACGGCTGCACCATAATCGGCAATACTAATTATGCGATGATATGCCAATCACCAAAATATACTTTCAATAAGTGCACTATTGCCGGCACCTGCTTGCTTTATTATGATGCCGGTAAGGAGGCTGATGGGACTAATTTTACAAACTGTACTTTTGCCGACTCTGTTGCGAAGAAAAAGATATATACGTTAAATTACCTTGTGGCAACTTTGGGCAGGTATATTAAATTCACAAATTGTGACTTTTACAGCTATAAGGTCCCCGTTATTTATAGCGAGATAAAAAAAGAAGGAGGATTAAATAAAAAGGAGAATACTTATTATAAAAATTGTTCTTTTGCAGCATATTTTATGAAGCCAAGTACATGGCAACGCCACGCTTTCTTGGTAACTAATGCTATTTTTGATGATTGTATCTTTAAAACAAAAGGGTATGCCGATTTTACTTATATTTTAGCAGACCCGGGAAGAAATATTTACCAAGAGAAAAGTAAATTTTCAGATATCAGGTAAAAGCTGAAAAAATTAAAACCAGATAAAAGGCATAAAATGAAAGTAGTAATATTTGCGGGGGGGTTTGGTACAAGGCTTATGGAAGAAACGGAAGCCAGGCCCAAACCTATGGTAGAGATAGGCGGGAAACCCATTCTCTGGCATATCATGAAAATATATGAGAAATATAATTACACCGATTTTGTATTATGCCTGGGTTATAAAGCCGAGTTTATAAAGCAATATTTTCTTAATTATTTCCTGTACAATTCAGATGTAACAATTGAGCTGGAAAAAAATAAAATAGACGTTCATTTCTCAAATACGGAATCTTTTAAAATAACACTTGTAGACACAGGGTTATATACCAATACTGCCGGGCGTTTAAAGAGGGTTCAAAAATACCTGAACGGAGAACGCTTCATGCTTACCTATGGCGACGGCGTAAGCAATATTAACATCAATGACCTTGTAAATTTTCATGAAAAAAGCGGAAAACTGGTTACCCTTACATCTGTAAAATCTCCGGGAAGATTTGGTAACCTGGATACTGACGATACCGGCACGGTTATTCACTTTGAGGAGAAACCGGAAGGAGATGGCATGTGGATAAACGGGGGCTTTTTTGTAATGGAGCCTGGCGTGTTCAATTACCTCGATGGAGATATGGATGGTATCCAGTGGGAAAAAGAACCGCTTGCAAAAATTGCCAGGGATGGCCAGTTGTCCGCATACAGGCATCATGGTTTTTGGAAATGCATGGACGCTTTAAGAGACAGGGTAGAATTAGAGGAAATGTGGAATGCTGGTAAGGCAAAATGGAAAACCTGGGATTAAAAAATGCTTGAAATATATCAACATAAAAAAGTTTTTATCACCGGCAACACGGGCTTTAAAGGTTCGTGGTTATCTGCTTTCTTTCACAAGCTGAATGTGGGTGTGGAAGGCTATGCACTTGCACCGGAAACAGAGCCAAACCACTTCAGTCTCCTGGATATTGATTATAAAACTACGATCGCTAATATCCTGGATAAGGAAATGCTGACCTCGGCCATTAGCAAGGCTCAGCCCGATATCATTTTTCATTTGGCTGCACAGGCATTGGTCAGGCCATCTTACATTGATCCAGTAAATACATACCAGACCAATGTAATCGGTACTTTAAATGTATTGGAAGCCGCAAGGAAGTGTAAAACGGTAAAAGCTATCGTGCTTATTACCACAGATAAGGTTTACGAAAACAAGGAGTGGGAGAAGCCATATTCAGAAACAGATGAACTGGGTGGTTATGATATGTACAGTTCATCAAAGGCATGTTGCGAAATACTGATACGGTCTTACCGGAATTCTTTTTTTAACATTGATGATTACAAGGTAAAGCATGATGTGCTTATTGCATCTGCAAGGGCCGGCAATGTAATAGGTGGAGGGGACTGGAGCGCAGACAGGCTCATACCCGATATCGCAGCAGCAACCGCGATCCATAAAAAAGTGCAGATAAGAAATCCCAAATCTGTAAGGCCATGGCAGCATGTGCTCGATTGCCTGTATGGTTATATATTGCTTGGTGCAAGATTATTGAATGAAGAAAAACAATTTGCAGAAGCATGGAATTTTTCCCCGTATAGCAGCGAGGTAAAAAATGTAGAGGAGATAACGATCATAGCGAAGCAAAGCTGGGAGAATATTGATATTGAATTTGGAAAGCCCCCCGATAATTTTCATGAAGCAGGATTATTAATACTGGATAATTCCAAAGCCATCTCAAAGCTGCAATGGAAGCCGGTATGGGATACTAAAGAGGCAGTAAAAAAAACAATAGAATGGTATAAGGCATATTGCCAGGATAATAGCATTTTAACAGGTGATAATATTGCTGATTACTTAAAAAGTATTAAACAGTAATCAATGGAATTCATACCTGCAAATATTGAAGGATTGTATATTATCCAATTAAAAAAACTGGAAGATGAAAGAGGGTTATTTGCCCGTACCTTTTGTAAGAATGAATTCAGGCAAATAGGGTTTAATAAGGAGTTTGTGCAGTTTAATCACTCTTTTAATAAGTACAAAGGCACAATACGGGGCATGCATTTTCAACATCCGCCATATACCGAAACAAAATTAATACGCTGTGTTCAGGGCGCTGTATATGATGTGGCTGTGGATCTCAGGGCAGGCTCGCCCACTTTTTTGCATCATTTCGGAATTGAATTGAATGCAGAAAATATGACCAGTATCCTGATACCTGAAGGTTTTGCACATGGTTTTCAAACGTTGGAAGATAATACAGCGCTGATCTACCATCATACCGAATTTTATACAGCAGGAGCAGATGATGGTATTGGTTATAATGACCCTGCATTGAAAATTGCATGGCAGCTACCGGGGGTAAACATTAGCGAAAAGGATAAAAATTATAAACCGGCAGATAAAAATTTTAAAGGAATAATAGTATGAATTGCAGACATTGTAAAAATGAATTGACACATGAATTTGCAGACCTGGGATTCAGCCCGCCTTCAAATTCATTTTTAACCAAAGCGCAACTGAATGAACCGGAAATTTCCTATCCTTTAAAAACAATGGTATGTGAAAAATGTTTCCTGGTACAGGTTGATGAGTTTGCAAAACACGATGACATCTTCAATGCAGACTATGCTTATTTCTCCTCATTCTCTACAAGCTGGCTGGCCCATGCCAAAGCTTATACAGAAATGATGATAAGCAGGTTTGGATTTGACCAAAGATCCCAGGTGATCGAGATAGCAAGCAATGATGGTTACCTGCTACAATACTTTAAGGAAAAAGGAGTGCCGGTTTTAGGGATTGAACCTACTGCTAATACAGCGGCGGCAGCAAAAGAAAAAGGTATTGAATCTGTGGTTGACTTCTTTGGCGTAGGACTGGCAACTGAACTGGCAGCAAAGGGTACCAAAGCTGATCTGCTGTTGGGAAACAACGTATTGGCGCATGTGCCGGATATCAATGATTTTGTTGCCGGCTTAAAAATATTGCTGAAAGAGACCGGGGTTATCACTTTTGAATTTCCGCACCTGTTGCAATTAATAGACAAGAACCAGTTCGATACCATTTACCATGAGCATTTTTCTTATTTATCGCTGGTAGCTGTTAAGCGGATCTTTGATCATCATGGCCTGGAAATATTTGATGTGGAAGAAGTAACAACACATGGCGGATCCTTGCGGATCTTTGCCAGGCATGCAACCGATGCTTCCAAAACCTTATCTGGTAATGTGACTAAGATGCTGGACAAGGAAATAAAATTTGGATTGAATGACCTGGCTGTTTATAAAAGCTGCCAGCAAAAAGCAGAAAAGCTGAAAAATGATTTTACCCAATTTTTAATACAGGCAAAAAACGAAGGCAAAACAGTAGCAGGCTATGGAGCGGCAGCAAAAGGCAATACTTTGCTCAATTTTGCAGGCACCAAAAAGGACCTTTTACAATTTGTAGTTGATGCATCACCACATAAACAAAATAAATTTTTACCTGGCGTCCACATTCCTGTAGTTGCCGAAGACAATATAAGATCATTAAAGCCTGATTACATTTTAATTTTGCCCTGGAACCTGAAGGAAGAGATTTCTACGCAGCTCAGTTATGCCAGGGAATGGGGAGTAAAGTTTGTAGTTGCTATTCCGCATATGGAAATTTTTTAAATCCAAATACAAAATGACAATAAACAAGATACCCATTAACAAACCATCTATTACTGAATTGGAAATAGAATATGTAAATGATGCAATTGCTAATGGCTGGGGTGCAAAATGCTACGATTATATTTATAAATTTCAAAATGATTTTGCTGAATACCAGGATGCAGGTTTTGCATTGGCTACATCATCCTGTACGGGGGCAATTCACCTTGCATTAATGGCATTGGGTGTAAAAGCCGGGGATGAAGTTATTGTGCCCGACATTACCTGGATCGCCTCGGTAGAACCTGTATTGTATATCGGCGCAAAGCCCGTTTTTGTTGATGTTTTAAGGGAATCCTGGTGTATTGACCCAGTGAAGATAAAAGCGGCAATAACATCTAAAACAAAGGCCATCATTGTAGTTCACCTTTATGGGAATATTTGTGAGATGGATGAAATAATGGCCCTCGCGAAGGAACATAACCTGGTGGTGCTGGAAGATGCTGCAGAAGGCCTTGGCTCTGAATACAAAGGGAAAAAAGCCGGAAGTATAGGAGACGCCGGTGTTTTTTCTTTTCATGGTACCAAAACTATGACAACAGGAGAAGGCGGGATATTGGTAACGAACAATGAAGCTATTTTTGAAAAAGCAAAAATACTTAATGATCACGGCAGAAATCCCAAAGACCCCGAAAACAAAATGTTCTGGATGAGGGAGTACGGATATAAATATAAAATGTCTAACCTGCAGGCAGCATTGGGTTGTGCGCAAATTAGCAGGATAGAGGAGCTGGTAGATAAGAAACGGCAAATATTCAACTGGTATAAAGAATTATTGTCAGATATTCGCTGCCAGATGAACCCGGAATTTAGCGGTACAAAAAACAGTTATTGGTTGCCTACAGTTATTTTTGACAAAAGTGTAAATTTTGACCGGGAAGCTTTTTTTGTTTTAATGAAAGACAATGGAATTGACAGCAGGCCTTTCTTTTTTCCTTTGACATCTTTACCCATGTTTGAAGAAAAAAAGGGCAATAAAGTGGCGTATGATATTTATCAACGTGGCGTGAATTTGCCCAGCTATCATGACATTACTAATGAAGATGTACAAAGAATTTGCCATTTGATCGCTAATTTCATTCATGAATAAAATAATAATTTGGGGAGCAACGGGCCAGGCAATAGTTTTAGAAGAACTGCTGTCTGATACTTCAATAAAAATTGAAGCATTTTTCGAAAACGATAAAAGCGTGGGCACACCCATAAAAATGGTGCCTATCTACTATGGAGAGGCAGGCTTTGATCAATGGCTTGCAACGATAAAGGATAGTTCAGCATATTATTATCTTGTTGCTATAGGAGGCAATAATGGTGATGTACGCAGTAAAATAGGAAAAAGGCTTGGTGAGGCGGGTCTTCAGCCATATACAGCAATTCACCGCACCGCATTTGTAGCAAAGAATGCTATAATAGACGAGGGTACACAAATTTTGGCAGGCAGTAATATTTGTGCTAAAGTTAAGATTGGTAAATATTGTATTATAAATACGGCAGCAAGTATAGATCATGAATGCGTTCTTGGAAATAATGTGCACATCGGCCCCGGAGCAAAGCTGGCAGGTATGGTAGAGGTGGAAGACAATGTATTCATTGGTACAAATGCTACCATATTACCGAGAATGAGGATAGGGAAAGATGCGGTTGTAGGCGCAGGAGCAGTGGTCATCAAAAACGTGGAGGCAAACAGTGTGGTAGCAGGAAACCCGGCAAGAATAATCAGGACAGTAGAGTAGCCGTTGAATTATCAAAATACCCCTGCTGTCATGAATGGGATGATTAAATAAAGTCAGTAATAATTTTATCGCAAATATTTGTAACACTTAAATTTTAGTAATGAACCCTATAGAACAGTTTAACAAAGAAAAAACAGAGAATATACAAATACAGGGTGAAGATAGATCGCTTGTAAGTCTTGGGATTGATTTTTTAGTCAAGACCGCCCCTACGAAATATTCATATCATTTTAGCTGGATGGGAAGACCCATCATAGCATTTCCACAGGATATGATTGCCATGCAGGAAATTATTTGGGAGGTTAAACCTGACCTGATCATTGAAACCGGGGTAGCACATGGCGGCTCGATTGTTTATTACGCATCTATTTTGGAACTTATCGGTGGTGATGGGCTGGTATTAGGGATAGATATTGATATAAGAAAACATAACAGGGAATTGATAGAGGATCACCCGATGATGAAAAGAATAAACCTGCTGGAAGGGTCATCTGTCAGTAACGAGATCATAGAAAAAGTAAAGAGTATTGCTGCCGGGAAGAAAAAAATCATGGTCTGTCTTGATAGTAATCATACCCATGAACATGTATTGGAAGAATTGAAACTGTATTCACCTTTTGTATCTGTAGGCAGTTATTGTGTTGTATTTGATACTGTAGTAGAAGATATGCCAGCTGATTATGATTGGGGCATCCGGCCCTGGGGCAGAGGAGATAACCCTAAAACTGCTGTTTGGGAGTTTTTAAAAGAAAACAAAAACTTTGAAATTAATAAGGGAATAGATAACAAATTACTTATTTCAGTTGCACCCGATGGTTATTTAAAAAGAGTGAAATAGTAAATGTTAAAGAAAAATATTTTAGCTAACCTGTTTGGAAACGCTTTTTCTGCAATAGTTTCTATAGTTTGTATTCCGATATATGTATACTATTTAGGTGTGGAAGCTTTTGGTCTTATTGGTATTTTCGCTTCTTTACAGGTTATCTTTTCTGTATTGGACCTGGGGTTAAGCGCTACGCTCAACAGGGAATTTGCACGCCTGTCTGTATTGGAGGATGGCGTAACAGAACAAAGAAACCTGTTGCGTACTTTTGAATACATTTATTTTGCTATTGCCATAGTGATAGGTATTGTAATTTCTTTATCTGCCCCGCTTATATCACGACACTGGCTTTCCGCTAATTCGATTTCACCTCAAACAGTACAGTTTGCACTAATTCAAATGGGAATATTACTGGCGTTACGCTGGCCAACAGCCTTGTATGCCGGAGGGTTAACAGGCTTGCAAAAACAAGTCTTATATAATGTGATCAACACAGGAGGGGAATTTATAAAAGCCATTGGAGCAATTGCGGTGCTGACTTTTGTAAATAATTCCATCAATGCATTTTTTTACTGGCAAATAATTATTACCGGCGTCATTGTTATAATACTTCATATTATTTTATGGAAAAAACTACCGGCGAATGATGCCAAACCATTTTTTAGTAAAGCCTTACTGTTAAAGAACAGGGCTTTTGCAGCAGGCATGGGGGGCACTTCCCTGGTGGTGATCATACTTACACAAACCGATAAGGTTGTATTATCTAAAATATTGGACTTAAAGACCTTTGGGTATTTCACTCTGGCATCTGCCATTGCTTCATCTTTATACAGGGTTATTGTGCCGGTTTCACAGGCAGTATATCCACGGTTAGTGCAATTGGTGCATAGTCATCAAAAAGCAGAGCTGATAAAACTCTTCCATACTGCCTGCCAGTTTATAGCTTCTATTGTATTGCCTTTTGCCTTGTGTATGGCTTTCTTTTCAAAGGAGATCATTCTTCTATGGACGCATAATGAAGTTATTACAGAAGCTGTATATCCTTTGCTGAGGATCCTTATTATTGGCACAGCCTGTAATGCGCTGGTAACAATACCCTACATGCTTCAGTTGGCTTATGGCTGGACAAAACTGGGATTTTATCAAAATCTTATTGCCATTATTATTTTAATACCCTCGATCATATACTTTACAAATTTATATGGCGCCTATGGCGCTGTATGGTGCTGGACCGCTTTGAATGCCTGTTACGTGCTTTTTTCTATGCCGGTTATGTTCAGGAGGTATTTAAGAACAGAACAGTGGAAGTGGTATTGGAATGATATAATAAAACCTTTAATTTATACAATGCTAATATTAATAACAGGCAGGCTTTTGCTTAATTACATGCATATTGACAACAAAATTTTACTGGCAACATTCATCACTTTCTTTGGAATTTTATCTTTTTTATTAATATTGTATTTAACCCCGAATATCAGGAATACCGCAGCGTTACTAATAAAAAAAACCGGTAAAGTATTTTAAAAATGACCCAATATAAATTTACCATAATTGTTCCAACAAAAAACAGGGCAGATACTTTATATTGGACCCTGAAGACATGTGTGGAACAGCAATATGAAAACCTGGACATACTTGTAAGCGATAATTTCAGTACAGATAATACCAAAGATGTAGCATTGGGGTTTAAGGATGCAAGAATAAAGTATATCAATACAGGTGCAGCAATAAGTATGTCGGGAAACTGGGAATTTGCTTTATCGCATGTGCAGGAAGGCTATGTAACTTTTTTGGGAGATGATGATGCTTTCCTGCCTGGGGCAATTACCGGAATAAATAAAATAGTAAATGAAACAAATTGTGACGCAGTAAACGCAGCCTGCATTGAATACAACTGGCCTGATCATTTAAATCCTTTGCATAAGAACAAAATGTTTTTTATTAAAAATAGTATTGAAACCAACCCGGATGTACACGATATCTTGTTAAAGGTTTTGCATTGCGAGATGCCTTATTCTACACTACCCTGGTTATATAAAGGGTTTGTTTCTGTTGCATTACTGCGTAAAATAAAGGAAGTTTCAAAACTATTTTTTAATTCCCGAAACCCGGATGTTTATTCGGCTATAGCCGTAGCAAACGCAATACAAAAAGGCAAATTTTATTATAGCAAAACCCCCTTTGCCATTAATGGCGCTTCTTCACACAGCAATGGCGCTTCGCATAGCGCAAAATCAAAAAATGCAGGAGCGGTGGAATTTAATTCGGACCTGAATATCCCTTTTCATAAAGACCTTATCACATGTACTTCCTTCCCGGTATATGTATATGAATCTTACCTCCAGGTAAAGGATGCAGGCCTGCTAAAAGCTGAAAATGCAGAACTGATAAAACTGGATGAAGTGCTTGAGAAAGCGATGGAGTTAGCACAATACACAGATAAGTCAATGCATCAAAAGCTGCAAAAAGCAATATTAGAGATAGGTAGTAAAAATAATATTGATGATCATAAAATGGCATCAATAATAAAGAAGTATCCGAATAAGAACATGCTGGCAAGGTTTGCAAACAAAGCAAAGAACAGGTACTTTTCTAATGTAATGCAAATTAACATGGATGATTATAATGTGAAGAATGTATATGATGCTGCTTATATTGCAGACAAGATTGTTAAAAAGGAAATAAATCCATCTTCTGCAAAAGCCATAGCAACAATTGCGGGCGATATTAAAACCATTTTCAAAAGCAAATAATGACATTAAGAACGGGTATAAAAAATATCTTAGACGGGCTCACTCACTCGTTTGGGATAAAAATAGAAAGGCACTTTGGAAATGAATTAGGATTAAAGCAAATAGACAAAGTTTTCAAAGAACAGGGAATAAACCTGCTGCTGGATGTTGGTGCAAATACAGGGCAATACGCTATGTCTATGTTTAAATTGGGGTATAAAGGAAAAATTATTTCTTTTGAACCCTTAAATGATGCTTACAATATCTTAAAAAATAACCAGTCAAAATACGGTAATTGGCAGGTATATGAAAGAGCGGCAATTGGAGATTATTGTGGAAAAACATTGATCAATATTTCGGCGAACAGCCACAGCAGCTCAATATTACCAATAAGCGATGCCCATACAAAAGCAGCACCCTCTGCAAAATATATTGGCCAGCTGGAAACACCCATATACACACTTGATTCTGTTTTTTCAAACATAGCAAACACTGCAGATAAAGTATGCCTTAAAATAGACACCCAGGGTTTTGAGGATAAAGTACTCGCTGGTGCTGCAGAGAGTTTAAAAAAAATAACATTGTTACAGCTTGAGCTTTCACTGATTCCCCTCTATGAAGGGGGTAAGACTATTGAATGGATGATGCCATATCTCAAAAACCTGGGTTTTGAGCCGATTCTTTTCTTACCCGGATTTATTGACCGTACAACCGAACAAATACAACAACTGGAAGCTTTATTCATTAAAAAAAACTAATGGATAAAATAACTGTTATTACCGTTACTTTTAATGCCGCTGATACGTTAGAACAAGCTATTTTAAGTGTAACAGGTCAAACCTATCCCTGCACTGAGTTTATCATTATTGATGGTAAAAGCCAGGATGGCACCGTAGAGATTATTAAAAAATACGAGGATAAGCTAGCCTTATGGGTAAGTGAAAAAGATAATGGTATTTATGATGCTATGAATAAAGGCATAGATAAAGCAACCGGTGACAGGATCATTTTTTTGGGTGCAGATGATTGTTTTAGTTCACCGGAAATATTGGCAACTATTTTCTCTTCACGGGATCACAGTAATGTTGATGTGCTTTATGGAAATGTGCAACTAAGCAGCAGTAAAAAGGTATTTGGAGGCAAAAAGGATTATAATAAACTGCTTGAACAGAATATAAATCACCAGGCTATATTTTATAAAAAAAGCCTGTTTGAAAAGAAGGGGAAATTTAATACCAGGTATAAAGTGTTAGCTGATTATCATTATAACCTTGAACTTTTCAGAGATGATGACATTAAAAAAGAGTATCACCCGGTAACCATTACTTTGTTCAACGATAAAGGCGTAAGTAATAATACGATCGACAAAAATTTTTTCAATGATATGGTAACCCGACTGGTTGATGTAGAAAAAATGCCTCCAACCACACCCGCTATACAACAGTATTTTTTTTACGAGGGTTTTTGCGAACTCAAAGACGGCAAATCAAAGCCAGGTCTAAAGAAAATTCTGCAGGGTGTATTTTATAGCAAAAGAAAATTATTCTTTTTTTTAGTAGCTGTTAAATTCTGTTTGTCATTTATAGGCATTGGGAAAAAGTTAAATTTTAAATAAATCCTGGTATGGCGATACCTGTTAAGCTGAAAAAAGCGATCCTGAAACTCATACCTTATACGATTGTAAGGTTTACTATAAAATACATTAATATTAATTTTTTATATTTTGGCACAGCGAAAAAAAATACCGGAGAATATCTTTTGCGTGATTGCAAAAACGCTTTCACCTGTTACGATATGGAAGATGCGCTCGGCCCTGAAGTTGTGGATGGATTCAAAAAACGGTTTGAGGATTATAAAAAACATGAAGGATTTTTATGCGAGTATATATTGACTTGCACTGATTGCATTATAGAACCGGTGTATGGCTGGGGCATAACAGCAAAAAATGAATTGATATTTGATTCAATTTCCAATAATTCATGGATTGAAACTTATCACCCTGCCTGGGTTGCATATAAAAAAAATAAAAATAAAGCAGTTTATTACCCCGAAATAATTTCTATCAGGTTGATAAAAGGCGGAGAGAAAAATTACTGGCATTTCCTGCATGACCTGCTGGGACAGGTTGCGTTGGCCAGGCAAAATAAGATCGATGCTCCCATATTGATCAGTAAAGCGTTTTCAGAAAGAGGGTTCTTTAAAATGGCTTTGCAAAAAAGCGCTGTCCTTGCCAGTGCTAAATGGATAATACAGGATAAGCAATATATAAAAGCAGGGAAGGCTTATTTTTTGCAAACAAAGCCGAATTCGATGAAGCAGTTTTTTGGCGTCCTTGATCTTCTTGAAGTTGCAAATTCGGATAAAGAGACAAAGCGAAAAATCTTTTTGACCAGGAATAAAAGCAGGATAAGGTTTTTAAATAATTCATCCCGCATTGAAAAAATTGCGCAGCAATATGGCTTTGAAATAATAGATGCCGATACACTCAGTTTCCCCGAACAAATACAGCTTTTTGGTGAAACAGCTTACCTGATCGGTATTCATGGCGCAGGTCTTACTAATGTTATTTTCAGGTTGAATGCCCCGCTTACTGTTTTTGAGCTATTGCCTAAAGATTATATAGAGCCTCATTATTTTTGGTTAGCCAAAGGCATGGGGCATAAATATTTATGCCAGGTGGGAACAAAATCGGGTCTTGACAGTTCTTTTGAAGTGGATGAAAAGGAATTTGAGAACAACATACAAATTATGAATAAATTATAAAGGCAACGGCGGCAATAGTAATGGTTTGAGTTCGGTTTGCTTTTTCATTATAAGCAAAAGACTTAATAGAAAGAATGGAAGGCAGGGGATCTTGTACCGCACCAAAGAGCCAAGGTTAAAACAATTAAATCCTATGGCTGTTGCAAATACTATTGAAAATAAAAAGAAGAATAAAATAGGCCCGTTTTTACCAATTATTTTAAATGTAGTTAAGGGACTCCGCCGAAAAAAGACAAAAATGGTAAGACAAAATAAAGCAGCACCCTCCACCGCTGCTATCAAAGAAGTGATTTTAGTGGATTCCCACAGGAAGGGCCTGAATAAAACAGCTACCAGTACTTTAGGTAATATTTTTGCAAAACCTGCATAGGTTGGGGTTATTTCCCCAAAGTCAATGACTGAGCCACCCTCATCTGTGGCTTTTTGATAAGATAATTGCTGGCTTTCAATATTTCCTGCAATGTTTTCCGCTGTATTTTCTGTAATGAATTCTGTAAAATCTATGAAGCCTACCATCAAGGCTAATGCAATAACTGAAAATCCAATTACCACAATTTTAGCGATACTTTTTAAGCCGCCTATTGTTTTGAAGTAAAGCCAAAAAAGCAAAAAAGGTAAAAAAGCAGAAATTATATAAGACTTGATCATGTAAATAAAATAGAAACTCAATAAGGCTGCTACTAAATATTTTAATTTACGCCTGTGCTCAAAAAAGAAGAGATAAAACGCATAAAACCCGATCCCTAAAAATCCCAGGCACAAGGTGTCTTTTAATATTCCGCTACCCCAAAAAAGAACAGAGGGAATTAAAAAGAAAGACATGAAAATAATTTTGTGATAAGAGGGGTATAGCTTATAAAAAACCTTGAACATCCCCCACAAACCAAAAAATGAAATAGTAGAAAAAAATACAGAAATGATCATGTAGCTGTTAAAGCTGATCATAGAAAACAGGGCTACGAATTTTATAGCTGTCAGGTTTGAGGACGCACTAACATACCCGAAATTTGTAACTTTGGTCATATTAGCCTCATAGTAGGTGCCAAATTCCTTTGCGGGACTTGTAAGAAATTTTAGGTTCTCAGAATTTTGAAAAATGATCTTCTTAAAATCAAGACCGGCTGTAAAAAACATTTCTGTATCGCCTCCCAAAATAAACTCTGCAAAAAGGGCGAAAATAATTGCAGAAAAGATTTTGATCCTAAAACCCCAGACAAAATACTTTGCCAGTACAGGATTGTCATTTGCCTTGGTATTATAGAGCCTGATCAAATAATCAAGTAGTAAAACATAGAAGGGGATCAGTGCATAGTCCCAGATTGTAAAAATGCGCATGTTTGAAATTCTATCCTGTTAATAGTGCAGTAAATGCAGATAAAGCTTATACAAATAAATTCAAAAATAACTCTTTAGTTGCAGTCACCGAATAGTTCTTAATGATGTGTACCCTGGCAGCTTTTCCCATACTGATCCTTTTATTTGTATCAGTAATTAATAATTCTAATTTGTTATACCATGCTTCTTCGGTTTCTGCCCAAAAACCACTTACAACATCTTCTACTACGGCACAATTTGCGCCCACCGGGCTTACTACAGCAGGAATACCTAAACTGAGATACTGGATAGCTTTAAAACCACATTTGCCCAATTCTACTTCCGTATTATTCAAGGGCATTACCCCGATGTTTAGTTTTATAAGATCCTCAATTTCGGTAGCCTTGTTCCATTTAATGAACTGGTACTGCATTTGCGAAAACAAAGGGTCTTTATCCGCGATGATCAAAAAGCTGCAATTATACTTTTGCTGTAATTTCCTTACCGGGTTAATTATCTTCTCCAAATTATAAAAATTGGTAAAAGTGCCCGTCCAGCCAATGGTAAGCGGCTGGTCTGACTGGTTTTTAAGTTTATTATGCACTTCCTCAGTATCAACCACAGTAGGTATGATCACCACCTTCTTACAATATTTCCCCGCAAAATCTGCCAGGTACTGGTTTCCCACAGTAGTTATATAACTCCATTTACAGATATATTTTACTTTCCAGCTGCATTTGATTAAGGAAGCTCCAGGGTTTGCGCTGGAACTGATCTTTACCCATATTGCATCATCAAAGTCATAAATGATCTTTTTTCTTAAGATCTTGGCGATCACAAATTCGAAAAAAGGAGGACCGATCGGGGCCGCTTCCCTGTGGATATAAACAAAATCGTAGCCAACAATTTTGAAGAGAAGAAAGAACCGCTTAATGAAACCCCAGCAAATACCAATACCCTTTTCAAAATTATTCCCTTTCCTGAAGATCAGGTGCCATATTCTTAAATTGACAAAGGAGTAATAATCATACTTTATACCTTTTTCTGCCAGGTCCGGCAAATAATGCTCAAACCTGAATCTTTGGCTGGGAGAAACAAAAGGGGGATATGGTGAAAGTATGATGATCTTCATATTTGCTTAAAAGCCCACAAGGACATGGTTTACATGTAATTCTTTGGTTTAATTATATGGGTTTATTAACAAAAGGGTTTTCTTTTCCGGAAACAATTAGTTGTAATAAGTAGCACAAATGTATTGTTATTGGTAAAACTGTACAAATTCCGGGCGATCTTAAATTATTATCTCACTAAACCATTAAAATTTATTCCGGTAAATATCAAATACCGGTATCGAAACAATATTCAGTAAATAACTGTTTGAGGTGAAGAAATACAAATTTGACGCTGCACAGCTTACTCAGGATCCAGCAGGTATTTTAAGGAACAAGTAAAAAACACGGACAATAAAAAATTGCCATAATACGTTTGTGCAGTACTTTTAATGTGCTGAATCTATTTCAACTTAAACCAAGCGGATTTTTTGATGAAAGAATTAATATACAAACTGCTTGACATTGCCAGTTTGGGCCGGGGACTTAAGCGAAAGATCAATGGCCATAGTTTGCGCTTACCTACACGCTACTTTAAATACTTCCCCCAGGATTATGAAGCGGACAACTTTGCTTTTCTTACCAATAACTGTAAGCCGGGCGCTGTCATTATCGACATTGGGGCCCACATCGGGCTATTCAGTGTTATTGCAGCGCAGGTGACGGGAAATAAGGGAAAAGTGTATGCATTTGAACCGGCGCCAACCACCTATTCACTATTACAAAAGACCTTAGCGATCAATAATAATAACGGGCTTATCGAAACCTTTCAAAAAGCTGTTGGCGGCGAAACCGGTAAGATAACTTTTTTTGTTTCGGATGACAAGGCAGATAACAGCAACAGTCTTGTACAGTATAAAGATCACCGCCCGATCCATGGCATTGATATAGATGTAACAACGATCGATGCTTTTGTAAAAGAAAAAGATCTGAGCAGGCTCGATTTTATAAAGATCGATGTTGAAGGCGCAGAGTATGATACTTTAAGGGGAGCTTCAGAAACCCTTCAGCGTTTAAGGCCGGTATGTATCGTGGCTATTCATCCCGAGCCTATAAAAGCAAAGGGTGACAGGCTTGAAGATATCTATGACCTTATCATTGCATGCCGTTACAGGATCATGCTGAAAAAAAAAGAATTATCAAAACAGGAATTGCTGGATAATAAAGAACTGATCGACCTGCACATTTACCCGCTTTAGGGCAGCATTATGCAGGGGAAATAAAATGCTTAATTTCGAACGGGCACCAGTTCGTATTTTATAAAAAAACCAAGCCATTTAAATCACATGAACGGGGAGATAAGCTTATTAAATCCATTTACACAAACTCCTTTGAAAGAGGATGCGCAGGGGCTGCAGGAAAACCTGTCTACAGTATTTCCTTACAGGAACGGGGCATACCGCATAGTTGAGGACGATAACTATACCCAGAACTTCGGTTACCAGTGGAATAAATTTGCCGAAACGCAAATAGACCGGGAACAAAAGAACACCCAGATGAGCTATGCCCGTTTTTTTGCGGTAACGGGTTGGGATAAAGAAGACCTGCTGGGTAAAAATATTTTAGAAGTCGGCAGTGGCGCAGGCAGGTTCTCACAAATTGTACTTGACCATACGAAAGCAAACTTATACAGTGTTGATTACAGTAATGCTGTTGAAGCAAATTATAAGAACAATGGCCATCATAAAGATCGCTTTCATCTTTTCCAGGCCAGTGTATATGACATGCCTTTTGCCAAAGCCCAGTTTGATAAGGTATTTTGTTTCGGCGTGATACAACATACACCAGACGTTGAGAAGACCGTAAGATCATTAATTGCAATGGCAAAGCCAGGTGCAGAAGTGGTTGTGGACTTTTATTGTGTGAACGGCTGGTGGACAAAGGTCCAGGCAAAATACATCTTCAGGCCCATAACAAAAAAGTGGAGTAACGAAAAACTGCTGAGCAGGATCGAAAAGAATATCGACTGGATGATCGCTGCTACCGGTTTTTTTAATAAGATAGGTATCGGAAGGTTCATAAACAGGTTCATACCCATTTGTGATATAAAAGGCACTATGCCGCAGGGCTTATCAAAAAACGAACTGAGAGAATGGTGCGTCCTCGATACTTTTGACATGTTCAGCCCTGAATATGACCAGCCGCAGAAAGTGAACACTGTAAAGAAGTGGTTTGAGCAAAATGGCATGGAAAAGGTTTGGGGGGGCAATGTTTGTTATGAGAATTGTATCGCCTACGTGGTTAAAGGTATCAAAAAGTAAACCGGCATTTCTTTCGGGACGAGGTCCTGGAAACTGCTTTTTGTATGAAAAAAAAAATTGTTCACTTTATTTTTAACCTGGCCCGTGGCGGCGCGGAAACCATGATGATAAGGGTGATCAAAGAATTACCTGAATATGAACATGTGGTGGTTACCCTTTTCCCCGGTAATAAGTTTGGAGATGAATTGCAATGTAAGAAATGGATCTGTTTAAATATTAATAGCCTGGTTGCCTTACCCCTGGCCTTCTTTAAATTCAGGAGACTGGTTAAGCGGGAAAAACCTGATCTTGTTCACACACATTTATTCTGGCCCACATTTGTAGCCAGGTTTTCAGTGCCAAAGAAGATCCCTTTAATTACCACCATTCATGCTTTTATTGCAACCTCCGGTGAGTACAAATACTGGTATATCCGTTTCCTTGACAAGCTTTCTTATAAATACAGGGCAGGCATTATCATTGTTGTTGCCAAAGGTGCCCTTGAAGAATATTTTTCTTTTTTGAATTTAAAGCCACACAAGGCTTACACATTATACACGTTTGTTGATGTTGACCGGTTTAATATATTGCACGCACCCGAAAAAAAAAATACGGGTACATTTAAGATGATCGCAGTGGGTGCGTTGCGCCTGCAGAAGAATTATCCTTATATGATCAATGCGATGTCATTGGTAAAGGATAAGAATATAGAACTCGATATTTATGGCACCGGTGACCTCGGAAATGAACTGCAGGCATTGATAGACAAAACAGGCGCAAAGGTTAATTTAAAAGGCGAAGTAAATAATATAGAACAGGTGATTCCGCAGTATGATCTTTTTGTTATGTCGTCCACCTATGAAGGGTTTTCCTTAGGCATACTGGAAGCAATGGCCCTGCGGATGCCTTTACTGCTAAGTGATATCGCATCTTTCAGGGAACAATGTGAAGACAATGCCTGGTATTTTTCTTTGACGGATGTTCAGGACGCTGCAGCAAAGATAGTTTCATTAAGTACTGTGGGTAAGGACAAGCTGTTTGAAAAAGCAGAAGCGGGCAGGTTACGGACTATTAATAATTTTACACTGGCACAGCATATCTCCGGGTTGCGGAAAATTTATGATGATGCATTGAACAATATTAAATAACAGTAAGGGCTTAACTTTGTACCTAAATTTATAGTATGTGCGGTATATCGGGATTTATCGATTTTAGTAAAAAGACGAATATTGAAGTACTGGAAAAAATGAACCGTATCATGGCCCACCGCGGGCCGGATGGGGAAGGATATGGTATGTACCAAACCGAAACAGCAAATGTTGGACTGGGACATCGCCGTTTAAGCATCATTGATCTTACAGCCGGGGGCAAACAGCCCAAAACATATGGCACCCTGCATCTTAGCTTTAACGGGGAGATCTATAACTATGCTGAAATAAAAAAACGCCTGGAAGATAAAGGCCACACATTTAACAGCCATAGTGATTCGGAAGTTATTTTACACGCTTACCAGGAATGGGGCAGCGCAGCATTGCAGCAGTTCATCGGCATGTTCGCCTTTGTAATTTACGACGAGGCCAAACAAAAATTATTTGCCTGTCGTGACAGGGCCGGCGTGAAGCCGTTTTTTTATTACTGGAAAGACGGGTTGTTCCTTTTTGGCTCGGAGCTAAAGGCCCTGATGCAGCACCCTGCTTTTGTAAAGGACATCAATACAGATGCTGTAGCTGCTTTTATGCAGTTTGGCTATGTACCAACACCGCACTGTATATTCAATGATGCCCATAAATTAAAGCCAGGGTATTTTTTGGAATTTGATATTAATAAGCGTTCGTACGAAACCACGCAGTACTGGAACGTGTATGATGCCTATAACAAGCCAACATTAAAAATAGACCTTCCCGAAGCGATTGAAGAAACAGAAAAATTACTGACAAGTGCATTTCAATACCGGATGGTAAGCGATGTGCCCGTAGGCGTCTTTTTAAGCGGGGGATACGACAGCAGTTGTGTTACCGCCATTCTTCAAAAGAACAATACCGAAAAGATAAAGACCTTTACCATTGGCGTGCCAGATGCAGGTTTGAATGAAGCGCCTTTTGCAAAAGAGATAGCCGCTCATTTAGGAACAGATCATACTGAACATTACTGTACCGAAAAAGAAGCGCTGGAAATAGTACCCCAACTACCTTTCTTTTATGATGAGCCATTTGCCGACAGCAGCGCCATACCAACAACCCTGGTAAGCAGGATAGCAAGGGAAAAAGTTGTTGTTGCTTTATCTGCGGATGCAGGCGACGAGATATTTGCCGGTTATAACCGCTACGATTTTATGTCGCAGTACGGCAATAAGATACAGAAGGTACCCGGCTTCATTCGTAAAACAGCGGCTGCTGTAATGGACGTTGTTCCTGCTAATTCCATACCTGTGCTGAATAAGAAATATTTATTCCACAGCAGGTATGAAAAAGTAAAATCACTTTTAAAAGAACCATCGGCGAGGAATATTTTAATGAGTATGACACAGCAGATGAGTGAAAAAGATTCTGCTGCTTTATTCAAAAAAGATACCGGCAGGCTTTCTTCCTTATTCGACAGCAAGGAACTGAAGGAAGAAAATTATTCCATATTATCTTATATGATGGCCATTGATTATCAAACCTACCTGCTGGATGATATCCTGCAAAAGGTGGACAGGGCGGGGATGAGTGTGAGCCTGGAAGGGCGTGAGCCTTTTCTTGACCAGCGCATCATTGAATGGGCCGCACAATTGCCGCTGGAATACAAATACAATAATGGCAATAAAAAATTCATCATTAAGGAGATCGTACATAAATATATTCCAAAGAAAATGATGGACAGGCCTAAAATGGGCTTCGGCATACCCATTTCAACCTGGCTGCAAAACGACCTTAAACCCTTTGTGGACCAGTATTTTGATGAAGCCTTTATTGCAAAGCAGAATATTTTCAATAACGATGTAATACAACGCATAAAAAATTCGTTTTACCACGGCAAAATAGAAAGAGCGGAAAAGATCTGGTATTTACTGATGTTCCAGATGTGGTATGATAAATGGATCAATAATAATTAGTATAGCCGGATTGATAGATACTTCATTTTTGCAAAACTAACTCATCGTAAAATTTATGTCGATCGTCAACCAGGTTAAAGCTGCGGTAAAAAATCCTGCCTACAGGTCTGTAGGGACATATATTTTCACGAACTTCTTTTCCAAAGGCGTTTCATTTTTGCTGATTCCGCTGTTCACCAATCCCAAATACCTTACTCCTGCCGATAATGGTGTTTTGAGTTTGTTTGCCAGCAACATGATACTGATCGCTCCTTTTATCACGTTGGGCATGATACAATCCTCAACGGCAGATTTTTTTAAAAAAACGAAAGACGATTTTGCTGTTTCTTTTACCACTCATTTTTTCATGGCTGCCATTATGATGGTAATGGCCATGCTGGGATTGTACATTTTTAAAGAAGAACTCTGGGAAAAATTCGGATTGCCGCAGTCTTTTATTTTTATTATTCCTGCACTTTCATTTTTAGTATTCTGCAGCGAGCAATTATTTACACTTATAAGGAACCGGAATGAAGTGAACCGTTATGCCGCAATGGGCATTGCCAAAACCCTGGTAGAATATTTACTGTCTGTTATACTGATCGTTTTTTTCTTTGAAGGTTGGGTTGGCAGGATATGGGGCATCGCTATTTCGCTGATCGCAGTAAATCTCCTGGGGGCATGGTACTATATAAAAAACAGTTATGTGCGATTCTCTTTTCGCAAACAGCAGGTATGGGAAGAACTTAAGTTTGGCGTTCCGATCTTTGTTTTCCAGCTCAGCGTTTTTATGCTGGGTGCGACCAATAAATTATTCCTCGCCATTTTTAATGTAGATAAATACGAACTGGGTATTTATGCCATTGCCTGTATATTAGGCACCATGGTGGGCACTATCGCCCAAAGTGTTTTACTTTATGTGCAGCCGCAATTGTACAGGTCCATCAGCAGCGGTACGGCAACTTACCAGTCGGTAAAACACATCTTCCTCAATTATATTAAAATGCTCTCTGTGCTTTCGCTGGCCTGTATGGGTGTGGCGGTGTTCGCTTATTACTTTTTGATCGATAAGGCATACCTGCCCGGCATGAAATATTTCTTTGTAGTGGCTATGCAGGCATTTATCTGGGCCCTGAATTATTTTGTATTTCTTTTTCTCCTGTATCATAAAGAAAAAAGGAAAATACTTAAGGTTGCCCTCATCTCTATTGTTTGTTCAATTGCAATCAATACTTTTATGGTCAGCCGTTTCCTGATCTGGGGTGATGCCTTGGCAAGCCTGATCAACACGCTGATATTTTCAGGATTGGTTATCCTGTTCACAAAAAACATTATAAAAAATACACTTGGCAGGCCCGCACCGGCTCCGCATCCAATGCAGGCAGGTGAAATATTATAGCCTGCTGAAGAAAGATACAGATATGAGATCATTAGCCCCGATAGTTTTTTTCGCTTATAACCGGCCGGGTCATACCAGGCAGGTGCTGGAATCACTGCATCGCAATAAACTTGCGGATGAATCTTCATTGTGGATATATGTTGATGGGCCAAAGCCTGGCGCATCACCGGAAACACTCGCGGCAATTGCAGAGGTTAAAAAAGTAGTTCGTGAAAAAAAATGGTGTAAAGAGGTTACAATTATAGAAGCTGAAGTAAATAAGGGATTGGTAAAGTCAACTACTGAAGGTGTAACAAAAATGGTGAATGAATTCGGAAAAGTAATCGTCATGGAAGATGACAACCTGGTCTCTGCCGGGTTTTTGACCTTCATGAATGATGCACTTGATTTTTATAAAGACAACCCGAGGGTAATGCACATCAGTGCATACACAAGGCCGGAGCTTGCGCCGGCAGAAGTAAAAGAACCAACTTTTTTCTTTTATCATACTACCACCTGGGGCTGGGGTACATGGAAGAGAGCCTGGGACAAATTTACGCCTGATGCTATGGCAGTGAGAGAAGCGGTAAAGAAAAAAGGCAATATAAAAAAGCTGAACATGGACGGCACTTTTGAATTTTACTGGGGATTGCATGCCGTGGCCAAATCAAATATGACCAGCTGGAATACGATCTGGCATTCAATCGTGTTTTTAAATGACGGCCTGGTCCTGTATCCCAAAAGATCATTGGTGTCTAATATCGGGCACGATGGCACCGGAACAAACTGCGCCCCTGATGATCGCTTTCAGATCGATTACGAAGCATTGGCAACTGAAGTACCGGTTACGGCAATTCCGCTTACAGAACATGAAGGGGTACGAAAGCATTATGTAGGTTTGCATTCTTTTGCATACAGGCTGAAGTTTGCCATTAAACATTATCTTAGGTATTTAATAAAATCATAAGGATCCGTAGCTATTGAGTGATCAGAAAAAAATATTATTTATTTCTTACGATGGAATGACAGACCCGCTCGGACAGAGCCAGGTATTGCCTTATTTGCAGGGGCTGAGCAGAGCCGGGTATAAAATATTCCTGCTTAGCTGTGAAAAAAAACAGCCCTTTGAAAAGAACAGCAAAATGATCTACGACCTGGTGAAGGAAGCCGGCATTACCTGGGTGCCCATACCTTATACCAAAACCCCTCCTGTGATCTCTACCATGCTTGACATTTACAGGATGAAAAAAGAAGCGGGAAAAATTCATCGTCGTTATAAATTGGATATGGTGCATACAAGACCGGGCGTGCCTGCACTCATCGGCGTGTGGATGAAAAAAAAATTCGGCATTAAATTTTTGAACGACATACGTGATTTTTATGCAGACAGCAGGGTGGATGGCCATATGTGGAACTTAAAGAACCCGCTGTACAAAATGGTATACGGGTTTTTTAAACGCAGGGAAGCGGAGCAAATTGAATTGAATGATGGTATCGTCTGCCTCACATCCGCTGCTGAAAATGTAATTCGGCAATTGCCGGAATATAAAAAAGAAATACCCCTGCAGGTGATCCCCTGTAGTGTGGACCTGGAATTGTTTGATCCCGGTGCTATAAGTGAAGAACGGGCAAAAGCTGTAAGGGCCCAGCTTGGGATCGTGCCTGCAGACCTGGTCATCACCTACCTGGGTTCTGTAGGAGGCTTATACCTTACCAATGAGATGATGCAATTTTGTAAAGTAGTAAGTGATAAAATACCCGCCGCAAAGTTTTTGTTCATATCCCCCGGCAGGCATGATGAAATTGTTGCTGCCGCGGCGAAGCATAATATTCCCGGGCAAAAGCTTATCATAACAAGCGCTTCACGTAAAGAAGTACCCTTATTTCTTTCAGTAAGTAAATTTTCTGTTTTTTTTATCCGGCCATGTTTTTCAAGAAAGTCCCAATCGCCTACAAAGCATGGCGAAATTATGGCCATGGGAATTCCTGTAATAACAAACAGGGAAATTGGCGATGTTGAAGAGATCATACAGGAATACCAATCGGGCATAGTAATTAAGGGCTTCAACGAAAGCGAATACACGGCGGCTGTTGAAAAAATTACTTTGGGAAATGCTTTTGACCCGGTAGCGATACGTAATGGTGCTGTAAATTTTTATGACCTGTCATCGGCCATTAAGAAATATAAAAGCCTTTATGACAGGATCTTTCAGCAGTGATCTTTTTTTTGAGTAAATTGTAAAAATTATCTTTTTCTTTTTATAGAACCCATGAATAAAAAATACCTGATAATCGGCGCAGGATTTTCCGGAACAGTACTGGCAAATCAATTGGTAAAAAACAGCAGTTGTACAATTGATATCTGGGATGAACGTGATCACATTGGCGGGAACTGCCACACTTCAAGGGATGAAAAGACCGGTATCATGGTGCACAGGTATGGTCCCCACATTTTTAATACAGACAAAAAAGAGATCTGGGATTTTGTGAACAGCCTGGTAGAGTTCAGGCCTTATGTACACCGGGTAAAGGCGATGAGCAACGGTAAGATCTATTCATTGCCCGTTAACCTGCATACCATTAACCAGCTATTCGGAAAATCGTTCACGCCGGACGAAGCAAAAGCATTTTTGGAGACATTAGCCGATAAGAGCATTGAGGATCCTCAGAATTTTGAAGAACAGGCATTGCGGTTTATTGGCCAGGAATTGTATTATGCTTTTTTCTACGGGTATACAAAAAAACAATGGGGCTGTGAGCCAACAGAACTTCCTGCATCCATTTTAAAAAGGATCCCGGTGCGGTTCAATTATGACGATAACTACCACAATAATATTTTTACAGGCATACCTGTTGAAGGATATACAGCCGTGATCCAAAAACTGATCGATCTCCCCGGTATCAATGTTTCACTCAGTAAAAAATTTGAAACATCAATGGATATAAGCGGGTATGACCATGTTTTTTATACGGGCCCCATTGACGCATGGTTTGATTTTAAATATGGCCGCCTTGGCTACAGAACAGTAACTTTTGAGACGCATTATGCCGATGGTGATTTCCAGGGTACATCGCAAATGAATTACTGCGATGAGAACGTACCTTATACAAGAATTACCGAGCATAAGTTCTTTACCAACTGGGAACAGCACGACAAGACCATTTACTTCAAAGAGTTCAGTAAAGAAACCGAGCCTTCAGACATACCGTATTACCCAAAAAGGCTTCAAAAAGATAAAGACCTTCTCATGCAATACCGCCGGGATGCCGAAACCCTGCAAAATGTGTCTTTTCTTGGCCGGTTGGCCACTTACCGCTATATGGATATGCACCATGTAATAGGGGAAGCTTTGAATTTTGCTGAATCTTTTCTCCAGGCAATATCCAGTGCAGAAAGGCCTCCCGTCTTCTCTAACAAGGAGATATAGGGAAAAAACCCCTGTTTATACAATAAGCGGACCCTCCTTCCGTTTAATAAGAGTCCTAATATCTCTGATTAAAAACCAAATTACCAAACCTATGGAAAAGGTAATAGCTGTGGTTGTAACTTACAACCGACAGGCACTGCTTTCTGAATGCATTACCGCATTACGCAACCAGACCCGCCAATTAGATGCTATCTTAATTATTAATAATGGCAGTACCGATGAAACTGCAGAATGGTTAGCACAGCAATCCGATGTATTTTTTATCAGTCAAAAGAACCTTGGTTCCAGTGGTGGATTCAGCACAGGTATTGAATGGGCATATCAAAAGGGTTATTCCTGGATATGGTGCATGGATGATGATGGGTATCCAAAAGAAGATGCATTGGAAAATTTATTACAGGCTGATGACGGGTGCCTGCGTTTGCTGAATTGTGCCGTTATTGATAAAGAGGATAAAAAATCTTTTGTGTGGAAAACACAGCAGTATAAAACAATTGATGAAGTAGATTGTAAAATTATTGAGGGCATCGGCCATCCTTTCAATGGTACGATGTTACACAGAAGGATCGTGGAAAGAGTAGGTGTTCCAAAGCCTAAGTTCTTCCTGTGGGGAGATGAAACAGAATATTATTACAGGATAGTTAAGCGTAATGAAATACCTGTTTGCACTGTTGCCAACAGCATTCACTACCATCCTTCAACAGCATTTTCCATTAAAAAAGACTGGGATTATTCCACCGGCTGGAAAATGTATTTCTATATACGTAACCGTTTTCACATACATAAGGCAAAATTTAGCTCCAGGGCAGTCGCATTATTACACTACTGTTGCTTTTTGGTGGCTTTTGCCGGCATTGTAATGCTGTTTCAAAAAACCGATAAATTAAAGAAACTGGGTTTTATCATGTGGCCGGTAAAAGATGCGTTCAGTAATAATTTTGAAGCAACACCGCCTGTCATATTAACAAAATTAAAGACCAGCGAAAATTTTTCTTTAACAGCTTCAATAAACAGCTATTTAAAAAATACACGAACAGCAATACTGTCTTCTTTTTCTACCTACCGTACAAGAAGAGCCGCAAACGCATAAGATATTTAAACTTATATACCCCTCTGAAATCACGCAGTTCCGCCAAAAGCGGGGCTGTTTTTTATTTTACGGGCCCCGTCCAGGATCAGGAACATGGCAATAATATAAAAAGGCATGCAGGGGATCTTATACCGCACCAGCGTACCAAAATTGGCAGTAGTGGCGCCCACAAAAAGAGCAAATAACAGGGCGAATAACAGGCAATAGAGGATCACCGGGTCTTTTAATATCAATCTTACAAAATTTACCGGCCCCGCTTTATATAATACGAACAATGTAAAAAACATGATCGCCATACTTTCGGCGGAAGATAAGAGCGTAGATAATTTCTTTGATTCCCAAAAAAACGGGCGGAACAATGTTGCTATAACGGCTGCCGGTGCAATTTTTAAGAGACTCCCCGTGGTTCCGTCAAATTCAACTCCTAATGAAAAATTTGAAGAAGCATTTTCCTGTTCGGCATAAGCTTTCTGGTAATTGGAGATATTTTTCGTCAGGCTTTCACCGCCGTAACTACCCAGGGTTCCGGCAAGTTGCCGCATGACTGTGGTGAACATGGTAATGGCCAGTACAATGAAACCTAAAACAAAAAATATCCGGAGTAACCTGCTTTTAACCAGGGTTACATTTTTTAAAATGAGGTAAAGAAAGAAAAAGGGGATATAGGAAATAAGTATATAAACTTTTATCACGTACAACATGTATCCGAATATTAATATGATAACTGCGTTCGTGATGAGGTTCTTCTTCTTATAAAAGATCTCATATAATGAATAAGTTATCCAGCCAATGGCACCGGTACAAATGGGATCCTTTAAAATACCGGAGCTCCAAAAAACAAAAGTGGGCAGGTACAGGATCGCTATAGCAAATTGTTTATGAAGGTGTGGGTATTGCTCATAAAAAAAACGATATAGCCGCCACGCACCCGAAAACGCGATCATAGAAAAGAAAAGGTTAAGAATAAGATATTTGGACATGGCAAAGAAGGAAAGCACCGTGGTGATGCGAACGATCATATAGTTATTTTCGGAAAGCAGGTAGCCCAGGTTATAAGGACTTTTTAATAAGCTCTGGTCAAAATCGATACTTGGAAGGTAAAGCCACTTGATAAGAGACGGGTCTTTCGTTATGAGATGGGCTAAATTAGCGGACTCTGTGTAGTATAGAACGAAAGAATCACCGGGTGAGAGTATTGAGTTGAACAGGGTAAATGGTATAACGGCAATGATCTTTATCCAGAAACCCTGTTTGTGATAATACCTAAGCAGGGGATCGTTATAATTTTGCCGCCGGCGCCTGAAAAGAAAATAGAACAACGCAACATAAACGGGAAATAATATAAAATCCATTAAACCCATTGTTCATCCTGGTTTTTGTTGCAGGTTGCATTTTACCTGTAAAATGTGCAGTTGTTGATACGAGTGATCAAATTTATCATAAAATTCTAACTTGTCTTTTAATAATATGAAGTTATTTTTGAGTACACGGAAAGACAGCTATATTCTCATCACCCATTAATTTATACCATTGACAGGTAATTCCAGCAATAAAAAACTAATTCGCATCACAACAGTGCCCATGGCATTGCGTTATTTATTGCCTGGTCAAATGCGGTTCATGTCTGAAAATGGTTTTGATGTATTAATGATAAGCGCAGATGGAAAAGAACTGCCGGAAGTTATCAGCAGGGAACAGTGCAGACATATCATTGTACCGATGACAAGAAAAATAACGCCCTGGCAGGATCTCAAATGTTTATTCAGGCTGATCAGTATCTTTCGTAAAGAAAGACCTGATATTGTACATACGCATACACCCAAAGCAGGGTTGCTTGGAATGCTGGCAGCAAAACTATGTGGCGTAAAGGTGAGGATACATACTGTTGCCGGTCTTCCTTTAATGCTGGAAAAAGGAGGCAGGTACAGGCTTTTGAAATTTATGGAAAAGCTTACCTATGCCTGTGCAGGCCAGGTTTGGCCAAACAGTAATTCGCTGCTCGAATTCATTAAAGAGCATAAGCTTACCAGCTCTCAAAAACTGCGTATAATAGGAAAGGGCTCAAGTAACGGCATTAATATAAACCGGTTTAACAGGGAAGCACTTGATGAAAAGATCATCAGCGGCATCAAAGAACAGATCAATTATGCAGCAGGGAACAATTATCTTCTTTGTATTGGAAGACTGGTTGCTGATAAAGGTATTGTTGAACTGGTAGATGTTTTTAAAATATTGCAAAAAAGCAAACCGTCTTTAAAACTGGTACTCGTAGGCGAGTACGAACCCACACTTGATCCACTACCTGCCGGTACACTAAATGAAATAGAAACAAATGAGGCCATCCTTCATATCAACTGGACAAATAATGTGGAATATTATATGCACCTGGCCAATTATTTTGTTTTCCCGTCTCATCGTGAAGGGTTTCCAAATGTGTTGTTACAGTCAGGAGCCATGGGCCTTCCGGTGATCTGCAGCCGCATTGCGGGTAATGTGGATATCATTACAAATAATGAAACAGGTTTGGTCTTCGGGTGTAAAGATGAGCAGCAGTTATGGAGCTTGCTGGAATATGCATTTTCCACCCCGGAGCAAATGCAAACCATGGCGAAGAGATTACAGGAGATCATCAGGGAGGATTACCGGCAGGAAAATATCTGGCAAAATATGCTGGATGCATATAAATCATTGGTAAATTAGATAATTAATAAAGTAAAATGATCTTAATAGGATATTCGGGCCATGCATTTGTTGTTTATGGTATTCTTAAAGCCGCGGGGAAAGATGTTACCGGCTATTGTGATGTTGCTGAAAAAGAATTGAACCCTTTCAACCTTTCGTATTATGGAACGGAAACTTCAGAAAAAGGACTGGAAGCATTAAAGCAAAATGATTTTTTTATTGCGATCGGGGACAACCTCACCCGAAATAAGATCTTCGATAAGCTGGAACAAAAAAAACTTCTTCCCGAAAATGCTATTCATCCTTCCGTGATCATGGATGGATCTGTAAAGGTGGCCGCACACGGAGTAATGATCGCTGCAAATGTTACCATTAACCCGCTTGCCCAAATTGGAAAGGGGGCCATATGTAATACGGGTTGTATCATCGAACATGAATGCATTGTTGGCGACTTTACCCATATAGGTCCGGGTGCGGTTTTATGTGGTAATGTAAAAATAGGCGACGGAACTTTTGTTGGCGCCAATGCAGTTATTAAACAAGGCATCATTATTGGAAAGAATGTAATGATCGGCGCAGGAGCAGTGGTAGTGAAAGACGTACCCGATAATACTAAAGTAGTAGGCGTGCCGGCAAAATGACCTTTCAAAGTTCCCGGCACCCAGCTCATAACTCATAATTCAAAACTCATAACAGCTAAGTCCCTATCTTTGCAACGCAAAAAAATCAATTATTATGAAGGTATTAGTTACAGGTGGGGCAGGGTATATAGGCTCCGTTTTGGTTCGGCAATTGTTAAGCAAAGGATACCAGGTAAGGGCCTTCGATTCATTAAAATTCGGTGGCGATGCATTATATGATGTAATGCTGCACCCGGATTTTGAATTTATGAAAGGCGATATCCGTAATGCGGATGACGTGGACAAAGCTTTAAAAGGAATAGATGCAATAGCACACCTGGCAGCAATAGTTGGAGACCCTGCCTGTAAGAAATTCAGCGAAGAAGCAAATGAAACCAACTGGGATGGTGCGGTACAACTCTTCAATAAAGCAGAGGCAGCAGGCGTTAAGCGTTTTGTGTTCTCCAGTACCTGCAGCAATTATGGTAAGATGGCCGATCCCGATTCTTTTGTGGTGGAAACATCAGAACTGAACCCGGTTTCTTTATACGCCGAGTTAAAAGTAAAGTTTGAAAAATATTTACTGGAAGATAAAAAGAACAGCCCGATGTGCAGCACCGCTTTACGTTTCAGCACGGTGTATGGTTTTTCGCCCAGGATACGTTTTGATCTTACCGTAAATGAATTTACCAGGAATGCGGCAGTGCATGGTGAACAGGAAATATGGGGCCAACAGTTCTGGAGGCCCTATTGCCATGTTGATGACCTGGCAAGGGCTGTTGTGCTGGTACTGGAAAGCCCGGAAGAAAAAGTAAGAGCTAATGTGTTTAATGTGGGCAGCACCGAAGAGAACTATAATAAAGGAATGGTGATAAAGGAAGTTTGCAAAGTGGTGCCTGATGTAAAGGTTATTTATGTGGACAGCAGTGAAGATCCGCGTGATTACCGGGTGAACTTTGATAAAATAAAAAATGAACTGGGCTTTACCATTACCAAAAAAGTCCCCGACGGGGTAAAGGAAATTTATACCCTGTTAAAGACGGGTATTGTTACCGACTCATTCGCACAGAAATTCAGGAATATATAGAGCAGGAAGCAATTCTTCCTGTATCATAATGATTGGGATCTTCTGATTACAAATGAAAACAGCATTAGCTAACATCAGGTATTTACATATTGTACGTGGGTTAGCCGCCCTGATGGTTGTTTTCTTTCATTCAAAATATGTCTTCTGGGTTGGCGGCGCTGTGTATAATAGGGAAGTTGGCCTGCACAGTGTTTGGGACTATATTTTGTTCTCTTTAGACATGCTGAGCTCCTGCGGAAAAGAATGCGTGATCGTGTTCTTTATCTTATCTGCATTTGTTATCAAACACTCCTTTTCAAGCCATCACTACCAATGGGGCAATTTTTATAAACTCAGGCTGATAAGGATATACTGGCCGTTTTTATTTTCGATGATCTTATCGATAATTGTACTCCTCGTAAGTGTGAATTATATTAACCCGTCCATCTATTCTGATTTCAGGGGATATAATGAAAGGCTTAGCGGCGCCTATGATGATTTTTCATTTTTGCAGGTGGTGAAAACGATTTTTTTTATTGATTACGGGGAGTATGCAGGATTTAATTATGCTTATTGGTCCCTTGGGTATGAGCTGGTGTTTTACCTTCTTTTTCCTGTTTATAATAAGCTGGGCAGGTACACTCAATTTATAGCCGCAGCTATTTTAGGCGTTTTATTTTTACTTACCGGCTGGCATATCTTTTACTACCAGGTATTTTTTGTTGCCGGCCTTATTCTTTACGATTACTTTTCTAATTTTTCAAAAGGCCCGGTCATTAAATACCGCGTACCCTATCTTGCCCTGCTCGCCCTGTTTTTTATTGCAGTGAACGTTTCCAATAAAATGGTATCAGAAAAATTTTCTGACATGGTTACCCTGGTCCTTTCTTTTTTCATTTTTGATTATATCCTCTGGTTCATCAAAAGAAAAAACAACCTGCTGATGAAACTTGGTGACATCAGTTACAGCTTATACCTTAATCACCTGCCAATGCTGATGCTGATCTATTCTTTGATCACTTTATATACGGGGCAGCTTGTTTTTTACAGCCGCATTCCTTATTACGCAGGCGTTGTAATTACGGTATTGCTTGTAATACCCGTTTACTTCTTAACAGAAAGACCTTCTATTGCATACCTTAAAAAGCTAAGGAAATAAAGACAGGAACGCTTATTGGCCGTTTATTTTTTTAACCCTGGAGTTTATCAGTGTTTTTATATTTTCCAGCTCCGCTAATATCATCGGATTTTTTGTTTTCTTCAGCATTTTAGCAATCTTGTCAAGCATGGGCTCAAAATTGCCGTCGGGCGCAAACTGGTTGACAAGCTTAGGAAAATATATTTTCATGCCATCTAAATATACGGTTAGCGCTTTGTCGCTGAATCTTTCTTCATAATTGATATGGTCGAGGTAAACATCATAATTCCTGATCAATACATTCTGGTTGGAGGTGATGAGATCAATTACTTCTGCTGCCTTTGGGTCGTCTGCATCTTTAATGATCTTTTCATTGCCGGCTGAAATGTAATATAGCTGTAAATGCAAACCAAATTTCAGGATCTCTGCAAATTCCGCTGAATATTGATATTTATCCGTACGGTCAATGATGGAATAGTTTTCATACAGGTTTTTGTATTCGGTAAACATATCGTTTCCAAATTTAGCCCGGTGTGTTATACCCAGTTGGTCGTCATTCATCACAACCGAAGTATTATTGGTATCAACCAGTTTTAAAAATATATCTGCTGTCTTGGGATTATCCAGGTTCGGAAGCTCCCTGTTATTGTATTTTGCCGCGACGATATTGTCATTTGCTGTATTATAGTCCTCTGGTGTCCAGTATTTTTTTTCTACCGGGTACTTGGCGGTATCACTACCCCCACAACTAAAAAGGCAGCCAGCCGCTATAAAAAGTAAAACCGCGGAAAGATATTTTTTCATTATAAATGATTTTATCAAATGTAATTTTTTTACCTGAAAAAAGCCAGTTCAATATCTTCGTTTTAAATAAATGAGAGGGTTGCTGTACGGGTCTAATTGCAAAAGCGCACTGTCGATATGGGATTCCCATCTTTTCTGTTCTTTTAAAACATAGCTGTGATAAGACTCGCCGTCATACATCACCTGCATATCCCTTTCAACGGCATTGTATTTCTCAACCAGCCCGTTCAATTTTGATCTTGTAAATGACCGGCCCTGGTCAGCTATCTCTTTTCGTAAAAGCCGGGTACAGTATTCTGCTATATGAAAATGGTAAAGCTCATGCTGCAGCAACGCGGGGTCGCGTATCTGCTGGTTAAATACATAGGATCTTGAGGGATGAAAATAAGTAGTGGCCACAATAGTTGAGTCATTTATAAAATCCGCTTCCCTGCTGGTACTGATAAATGCAAATTCTTTACTGCCAAAAAGCGTTTCACTTGGCATCTTAAATCCCCTGAAGTCATAGAAAGTTATATTTTTCCAGCGTGAATAAGGCATGGGTGATGCATAGTTTAAATAATTTACTTTAAACAGGGCCGCTGCTGATAACAGCAATAAAGAAACGGCGAAGAGGATCAGGTTAAATTTCACGCTTTTTTATTTGAGTGAACGCGAATAATAAAGAACCCAAAAAAAAATTGGATACTGTTAAAGCAATATAAAAGCGGTAAGGGAAATGATCTTCGCCCAGCATTACCAGCCTGAAGTAGAGATACGAGAACAAACTGGCCAGGATACTGAATAACAGGTTGTATACAATATACTGGGCATAATTTAATTGAAAATGAAAGCGTTTTTTATTTATAAAATAATAAGAAAATGAAAGTATGCTGTAAATGCATACCAGGCTGACAGTATAAGCCAGGCTGGTTTCAAAAGAAAAGAAAAAAACAGAAACAAACTGGACAAGGGACAAAGAAAAAAACGTCCACAGGACGAACGATATTATTTTTTCTTTTTTAAATAACGAAGATATCACCTTAGTATTTTATTGCGTTAAATATACGGCAAATCACAGATACCAATATACGGCCCCGGTTAACTAATTTGCCAATTTCCCCGGCTCTTTAGGTCAGAGCATTTTTTTTTAATAGGTTTGCACCACAATAATAATTTACAGGCCTGGCCGTTTATTAAAAAATAAGAATTTATGCTTTTACTCAGTGGCCCGAATATGGCCGGCAATGAATGGAAATATGTAAAAGATTGTTTGGATACCGGCTGGGTAAGCAGCGTTGGTGCTTATGTTGACCAGTTTGAAAAAATGAGTGCTGAATTTGCAGGAAGAAAGTATGCGGTTGCTACCAGCAGCGGAACTACGGCCCTGCACATTTGCCTGGTTATGATGGGTGTGAATGCAGATGATTATGTGATAACGCCCAATATTACTTTTATTGCTACCTGCAATTCTATAAAATATACGGGTGCTGATCCTATTTTAATTGATACCGATCCCGGTTCCTGGCAGATGGACCTTAACCTGCTGGAAGAATTTTTAGCCAATGAGACCGAACAACGCAATGGCCAATGTCATTATAAGAAAGACGGGAGAAGGATCCCTGTTTTAATGCCGGTACACGTGTTGGGCAATATCTGTGATATGGACAGGCTGATGGCGCTTGCCAAACAATATAACCTGACCGTGATCGAAGACAGTACCGAAGCGCTGGGTTCTTATTACAAAGGAAAACATTCGGGTGGTTTTGGGTTGATGGGAACCTTTAGTTACAACGGAAATAAAATAATTACAACAGGCGGTGGTGGAATGATCGTTACCAATGACGAAGCGCTGGCAAAAAAAGCAAAGCACCTGACCACGCAGGCCAAGAGTGACCCGTTTGAATATGTACACGATGAGATAGGGTATAACTACCGCCTGGTGAATGTAGCTGCGGCCATGGGTGTGGCGCAAATGGAATTATTACCCGGCTTTATTAAACGTAAGCAGGAGATAATGGCTTTTTATAAAAAAGAATTAACGGGTACCGGCGATATCAGGTTCCAGGAAGTAAGTGCTGACGTGAATGCCAATTGCTGGCTGCCAACGATAATGACCGAAAAACAAAAAGAAGTTTTAAAGATCCTGAATGAGAATAAGATGCAAAGCCGCCCGTTTTGGGTTCCTATGAACCAGTTGCGTATGTTTAAAGAGAATATATTTTACAATAAAAAGAACGCATCAGATTATGTTTACCAGCGCTGCTTAAGTATTCCCTGTTCAACAAATATCACGGATGAACAGCTTAAAGCGGTTTGCGATAAGATCAAAGAAGTGTTTTAATGAGGTACTGATCCGGGATCTCGTATCCACAATTACGAAATAAAAATATGTACAAACTAACCAAGCGCTTTATCGATATCCTGATAGCAACCATTGCATTGATCCTTCTTTCTCCTCTCCTTATCCCTTCAATTATCATTTTACTTTTTACAGGAGAGCGTGAGGTTTTTTATTTTCAAAAAAGGGTTGGGTATAAGAACAGGCTTTTTGATATCTGGAAATTTGCTACCATGATGAAGAACAGCCCGAATATCGGAACAGGAGAAATTACTTTACGAAACGACCCGAGGGTTACTAAATTCGGCAGGATATTACGTATGACAAAGATCAATGAGTTGCCGCAGATCATTAATGTATTCAAGGGCGATATGAGCATTGTTGGTCCCCGGCCATTAATGGAAGTAAGTTTTAAACTATACCCGCAGGAAATACAGGATGTGATCTATAACTGCAAACCCGGCATGACGGGTATCGGATCGCTCATTTTCAGGGATGAAGAAAAGATCGTTTCCGATGCGGCAGATCCACAGGCCATGTACGCTGCCATTTATCCCTATAAAGGAGCACTGGAACTGTGGTATCAAAAGCATGCTTCACTCTACACCGATTTTATGATAATCTTTCTTACCGCATGGTCGATACTCTCCCCTAAAAACGAGTTGATTTATAAAATATTTAAGGATCTGCCCGCCCGCCCGTTCTAACCTAATACACTAACTTTGTTAAGGTTTTTTGTTTTGCGTTTAAACAAACTGGTCCTGGATTTGTAGTACCAGTATCAAATAAGGCGAAATGCACTCGTTCACCATTAAAGATTTGGAGAATCTATCGGGCATTAAGGCCCATACCATCCGCATATGGGAGCAGCGCTATTCTTTTTTAAAACCCTGCCGCACAGGCACAAATATCCGCTTTTACAGTAATGAAGAATTAAAGAAATTACTGAATGTAGCCTTGCTCAATAAGTATGGATTCAAGATCTCTCACATAGATAAAATGAATGAAGGCGAAATAAAGGAAAAGATCCTTTCGCTTAACCAACTGGAAGCACAGCAGGAGCGTATTGTTAATGCGCTAATTCAAAATATGGTTGATCTTAACCTGGAAAATTTTGAAGACATACTGGATAATTTTATCGCGGCAAGAGGAATTGAAAAGACCATTTCCCAGATCATATTTCCTTACCTGGAAAAGATAGGGATACTATGGCTCACCAATCATATCAATCCTGCGCAGGAGCATCTCGTAACTAATATCATCCGGCAAAAACTTATCGTTGGTATTGAAAGTATAAACTGCGCCATAAAAGTGAATAAGACTGTTTTACTTTTTTTACCCGAAGGTGAGTACCACGAATTGGGCCTTTTGTTTATGAACTATCTTCTTAAAAGTAAAGGGGTAAATACCATTTACCTGGGTTGCAGTATTCCTATAAATGATATCGAATATGTTGCCAAACTAAAGAAGCCGGATTACCTGTATGCTCACCTGACCTCGGTAGGAAATAAATTCAACTTTGATAAATTCATAGGAATAGTCAGTAAGAGATTCACCGGTACCCAGGTAATTTTTTCAGGACAGATCACGCATAGCTATGAAAAGAAGATATTGCCTCCGATACACTTTAAAAAATCATTTTCCGAGGCGATGGAATTCGTATCCGGCCTTTAACGCCTGCCTATACATTTTATATGTATTTTCTTTAGTTTCTAAATAATTGATACACAAATGTTTAATCTTTAACAAAATGCATTAAACAAAATACTGGATTTTATAAATCCATTTGTTTAATTTTGTCGTATAAATTATTAAACGCAAGTATAATGTCCTCAATAGAATTCGACCAGGTCCTCATAAGCAATACTGACTACCTCAGGCCTTTTGCTATGACCCTTACGAGAGATGCAGAATCAGCAAAGGATCTTTTACAGGAAACGCTTTACCGGGCACTGGCAAATAAAGAAAAATATCATGTGGGTACTAATATCAAGGCCTGGCTGTACACCATTATGCGTAATGTATTTATCAATAATTACAGGCGCAATGCAAGGCAGAACACCATTTTTGACAATACGCCAAATGATTTCCTGCTTGATTATAACCAGGTGACTACGGCAAATGCCGCCGAAACAAACCTTTCTGTAAAAGATATCCAGCAGGCGGTTTATCATTTGCCCGAGATCTTTCGCAACCCCTTTCAACTGTATTTTGAAGGATATAAATACCATGAGATAGCAGACATCCTGGCCGAGCCCCTCGGTACCATCAAAAGCAGGATACACTTTGCAAGAAAACTATTGAAACAACAGTTAACAAGGTTCTGAATTATTTGAATACCCACTGGTACTGTTTTCTATTAAATCCAATAACCTTATTTTCGCACATTGAAAAAGGCAGTAATCATAGGAAGCGGCTTTGCGGGGTTATCCGCAGCCTCTTTTATGGCTAAAGCCGGTTGGGATGTAACGGTGCTGGAAAAACAAAGTACAGCAGGAGGCAGGGCAAGGCAAATAAAAGCAGCAGGATTTACGTTTGACATGGGGCCGAGCTGGTACTGGATGCCGGATGTTTTTGAACGGTTTTTTAATTGTTTCGGCAAAAAGGTAGCGGATTATTACCAGTTAAAAAGACTGGATCCGTCTTACCGGGTTTATTGGAATGATGCCCCGGTGGATGTGCCTGCGAACTACGATGAATTAAAGAAGTTATTTGAAAGTATAGAACCGGGAAGTGGGGATCAGCTTGACAAATTTATGCAGGAAGCACTGTATAAATATGAAGTTGGTATCAATAAACTGGTTCACAAGCCCGGACAATCATACTCGGAGTTTTTAGATTGGGACCTGGTAAAAGGTGTTTTTAAACTGGATGTGTTTACCTCGATGAAAAAACACATCAGCAAACATTTTAAGCACCCCAAGTTGCAGCAATTGCTGGAGTTCCCGGTCTTGTTCTTAGGTGCGTTGCCGGAAAATACACCGGCATTGTACAGCCTGATGAATTATGCGGATATAAAACTGGGCACCTGGTACCCGCATGAAGGAATGTATAAGATAGCGGAAGGAATGTTTAAGCTGGCAACAGCATTGGGTGTTAAGTTCTTTTTCAATAATGATGTGAATGAAATTAAAGTAGAATCAGGCAGGGCAACGCAAGTGATTGCCAATAAGGTAAATATATACGAAGCAGATGTAGTGATCGGCGCAGCCGATTATCATTATGTAGAAACTAACTTATTACCTGAAAATTGTAGAACTTATAGTGAACAATACTGGGACAAAAGAGTGATGGCCCCAAGTTGCTTATTATATTACATCGGGTTAAATAAAAAACTGGAAGGGATAACACATCACTCCCTGTTTTTTGACAGTGACTTTGAAATACACGGTAAAGAGATCTATACAACAAAACAATGGCCTTCGGACCCTTTGTTTTATGTATGTGCACCCTCTGTAACAGATGAAACGGTAGCGCCGGCGGGATGTGAGAACCTGTTCTTTTTGATCCCGGTAGCTGCAGGACTGGAAGGCGATACGGAAGAACTGAGGGAAGCATATTTTCAGAAAATAATGGCCAGGTTCGAAAAAAAGACCGGTCAAAGCATGAAGGAAGCGATCATTTATAAACAAAGTTATTCAGTAAGTGATTTTATAAATGATTATAATTCATTTAAAGGGAACGCATATGGATTAGCTAATACTTTAATGCAAACGGCAATTTTAAAGCCGTCATGCAGGAGTATTAAAATAAAAAACTTATTTTACACCGGTCAACTAACAGTACCGGGGCCGGGTGTGCCGCCAAGCCTGATCAGCGGAGAAGTAGTGGCAAAGGAAGTGATAAAATGTTTTGGTTGATTTGACGGTATTTATTTACCGGGCGTTTTGATAAACTTTAAAACAAGTAAACGGAAATGATAAAGCTTTTCCATGAATTAAGCCAACAGTGCAGTAAAGCTGTAACGGAGAAGTACAGCACTTCTTTCAGCAGTGCAATAAAATTATTGCATACTGACCTGCGTACACCCATTTATAATATTTATGGCTTTGTGCGCTTTGCCGATGAGATCGTAGATACTTTTCACCAGTATAATAAAGAAGAATTACTGCTCGAGTTTAAAAAAGATACTTATTCCGCCATTGAAAGAGGCATCAGCCTTAACCCTGTTTTGCATAGTTTCCAGATCACCGTAAGGGATTATAATATCTCACCGGACCTGATCGAAGCTTTTTTTAAAAGCATGGAAATGGACCTCAGCAAAACCGAATATAACAGCAATGGCTACCGTGATTATATTTACGGAAGCGCCGAAGTGGTAGGCCTCATGTGCCTTTATGTTTTTTGTGAAGGAGACAAAATAATGTATTCCGATCTCAAATCATCTGCGCAGGCATTGGGAGCAGCTTTTCAAAAGGTGAATTTTTTAAGGGATGTGAAAGCAGATTACGAGCAACTGAACAGGTCTTATTTCCCCGAAGTGGATTTTAAGAATTTTACACCGGGAATGAAGAAGCAGATCGAAGCCGACATTACACAGGATTTTATTAATGCATACGAAGGCATTTTGCATTTACCCGTTAAAGCAAGATTTGGAGTGTACGTGGCTTACAAATATTATTTATCACTGTTTAAAAAGATAAAACGGACTACGCCTGCCGATATCCTGGAACAAAGGATACGCATTCCAAATTACGGCAAAGCATACATTGTTGCCAAGGCGGGATTAAGGAGCCAGTTCAATTTATATTAAAGGAAAGAAATTATGGATGTTATCCTGGTAGATGAGAACGATGAGCAGGTTGGTACCATGGAAAAAATGGAAGTTCATCAAAAAGCCCTGTTGCACAGGGCTTTCAGCGTTTTTATTCTTAATGATAAAGGAGAGATACTTTTACACAAAAGAGCAGACAGGAAATACCATAGCGGCGGATTATGGACCAATGCCTGCTGCAGCCACCCCAAACCGGGCGAAGAAACCTTAGCGGCTGCAGAGAACAGGCTGCAGGAAGAAATGGGCATCCACACCCCTTTAAAAAAAGTCTTTGATTTTATTTATAAGGCGCCTTTTGATAATGGCCTCACGGAATATGAATTCGATCATGTATTTATTGGTACCTACGAAGGAGATATAGTTCCCAATGCAGAAGAAGTAAGTGATTATTGTTATAAATCAATTGAAGAGATCAAAAACTCAATACAGTCTCATCCCCAAAAATATACAGCGTGGTTCAAAATTGCTTTTCCAAAAGTGGAGGCGTATCTTGAAGCAACATTGTCTAACTGACCGGTGCAGTATTAAAATAAGCAAGTGAAAGACAGATTTACAAAGTTCCAGGTGGCTACTGCAATTGCAATCTTGTTTCATACCATTGGTATTGTTGGTTTATTGTATTTTGATAAGGCGTTCTTCCTCAGGTCAACGCCTGTTAATTTGTTGCTGATGTTCGTATTGCTGCTGTGGACCCAAAGGGAAAAGAATAAATACTTCTTCCTTTTTTTAATAAGTTGTTTTTGCATCGGCGTTGCCGTAGAAATAATTGGCATCAATACCGCCATGCTTTTCGGGGAATATGAATATGGGGATGTATTGGGATATAAAGTGCAAAATGTGCCATTGCTCATCGGCATCAACTGGTTCATCATCATTTACTGCAGCGGTATCAGCATTCAAACCCTGCTGGTAAAGGCGATCAACCGCATCGCGGCCGATACCGGCAAAACCCCGATGGCATTAAAGGCCATTTCGGTGATCGTTGACGGGGCTACACTGGCCGTTTTTTTTGACTGGCTGATGGAGCCGGTAGCTGTGAAGTTGGGTTATTGGACATGGAAGGGGGATGGTTCAATTCCATTTTTTAACTATATATGCTGGCTGGTAGTAAGCGCTGTATTATTAACCCTATTTCATTTTGCAAAATTTGATAAGCAAAACAAATTCGCTGTAAATTTGCTGTTGATCCAGTTGATGTTTTTTTTGATATTAAGGACTTTTATGAATTAAATGACCAGGCCATTAAATGAACTTCTTTTTTTACATAGCAATTACATTGGCCACTTTCATACTGATGGAAGGCTTTACCTGGTGCCTGCACCGCTATGTAATGCATGGCATGGGCTGGTACCTGCACAAAGACCATCACCAGAAGGGCCCGGGTTTTTTTGAAAAGAATGATGCTTTCTTCCTCATTTTTGCCATACCCAGCTGGTTGCTCATCATGCTTGGCGTAATTTATAAGATGTATTGGATGATATCGATAGGCGCCGGCTTTACGCTGTATGGCATTGCTTACTTCCTGGTGCATGAAGTCATCATTCACCAGCGCTTCAAATGGTTCAGCCGCAGCAATAATACCTATGTGCGTACGATACGGTGGGCGCACAAAATGCACCATAAGCACCTCGATAAGCATGACGGTGAAAGCTTCGGTATGTTATGGGTAAATAAAAAATACTGGGTAAAAGTTAAGGAAGATAAAAAGAGAAATGCCAAACAACCTGCCGTAGCCGATACAAGCGCTGTTTAATCATTGAATATACACTACACATATTTTCTCATTCTTGCAGCATCCATTGCCGGCCCCCTGGCATTAAGTTTCGATAAAAAGGTTGCATTTTATAAAAAATGGAAATACGTTTTCCCGGCCATGATCATCCCGGCATTGCTGTACATCGTTTGGGATGTTTATTTTACATCTAAGGGGGTGTGGAGCTTCAACGAAAATTATATCACAGGGGCAAAGCTGATCAACCTGCCGGTGGAAGAAGTGCTTTTCTTTTTCGTTGTTCCTTATTGCTGTGTTTTTATTTATGACTGCGTAAGAAGTTATTTCTCCGGGCTGAAGGATAAGAAAGGGGCGGATACTTTTTTAATAGTTTTGGCAGTTATATTATTGATCATCGGGCTGATCTATTATGACAAATCCTATACCGGCTGGACATTCATCTTCACCGGCATCTTCATCCTGCTGCTTTATCTTTTCCGGAATTATTTTAAGAATTTTGATGCCGTATCATTTTTGGTCTCCTATGCCATTTGCCTTGTACCCTTCTTAATTGTGAATGGATTCCTTACTTCTATCCCTGTTGTGATATATAATAATGCAGAAAACCTGGGCATACGCATCTATACCATACCTTTTGAAGATGCTTTTTACGGCATGCTGCTGATACTGATGAATATTGTGCTGTATGAAAAATTAAAATCCAGGGATAATTAATGCCTTTGCAATTTGCCGCTGCCCGTCATTGGCAATGAGTCCACGATCTTTAAGCGTTGCGGCGCTTTAAAATTAGAAAGCCTTTTCCTGCACCAGGTCAGCACATCCTCTATGTCAATTGTTTTTCCTTCGTGCAAAACAACTTCTCCTTCTATGATCTGTCCCAGCAGGGGATGCGGGCTGCTGCTTATACGGGCTAACTTTATTTCCGGTATCATTTCCAAAACAGCTTCCACTTCTTCAGGAAATACCTTAACACCGGATATATTGATGACCGATTTTGAACGGCCTTCGATCTTTATCAATCCGTCGGCTGACTTTGAAGCATAGTCCGCAGTTAAAAAATAACCGTTCTTTAAAACATCATTTCTTAAAGTGGGGGGCAAAAGATAGGCATCAAACATGCCCGGCCCTTTAATGCCGAGGATGCCCGTAGTTCCATCAGGCAGGGGATTGTTGTCAGCATCTAATATGTCAACCGTAAAATCGGGTAAGGCATATCCAACGGCATCGGGATGTTCAGCAGACTTAACATAATTCAGCATCGGTAATCCTATTTCTATTATCCCATATGCCTGGCTCACATCGAGGTTAAATCTTTTTTTAAAAGCCATACATACACCAGGGGAAATGGCTGCGGATGTTGAGATCACTTTTTTTAATGAAGGCATCTGGTCAGTACCCGTATCATTGGCAAGTAACCTTACCTGCACAGGTGATGCATACAGCAGGGTTGCCTTATGAAGGTTGCTGATGTCAATGATATTTTTCGCAAGAAAATCTTTTGCAATAGCAATGGCTGTTCCGAATTTAATATACAGGACAATGGAAACCATGAAATGATAAGCCATGGGAAGCACCCATATCACGGTATCGGTTGGGCCCAGTTCCAAACCTTTATTTGCCGCATCTATTCTTTCAATAACTGACTGGTGCGAAACGATAACACCTTTTGACCTGCCGGTAGTACCCGAAGTAAACCTCATGAAAGCAGGTGACTTAACAAACGGGGCAAAGGGCTCCAACCTGTCAATACCGGTAAAACCAAAACGAAAAGAGCCAACCTTCATGGGGATGACGGTTTCAATGGTGTCTAAAGGCTGGACAGTACTGCGGTCATCAATAATGGCATGAAGTTTTGCTTCATCCAGTATATCATCTATCTCCGGCTTCTTTAATTGTGGCGACATGGGCATTACCGCGGCACCGCAACCCACTGCAGCAAAAATTCCTATAATAAAATTTCTGCCGTTGGCAGCCATAACACCAACACCCATTCCTTCCTTTATGCCCATGGCAGTTAATTGCAGGCGCAACTCTTCTGTTTCATTATACAATGCTGAAAAGCTAAGCATGCCATGTTCATCATACACCGCAGGATTGCCGGGCCATTTTTTGGCAGCTTCTGTCAGTAATTCATAAACGGGCGGGTAATTCATTTTGTAAAAATACTTACAATTAGTCTCTCGTCCTCGTCTCCGACGAGGATGACCTGGTTGTAAGTCTCCGACTTACCTGCGACAAAGTCGCAAAACCACTGCATCCTCGCTCGCCTTCGCAAAGCTTCAGCGGAGCAAGGTCGGAGACGAGGACGAGGCCTACAATTGAGCGCTTTGAATATTTTTGACTGCATCGCTTAAAGAAAAGCCTGATGCAGATGCTGCAGCAAGGCATCCTGCTGCATAACCGGTTTGCAAACAAATACCCATCACCCTTGCGCTTGCAATGGCTGCATCGGTTGCAGAGATATTTCTTCCCGCCATAAATAAATTTTGAATGCTGCCCGATCGCAAACAACCAACCGGTACCTGGTAAAAATCATCGAAATTAAAATAACGCATTTTTACCCTTTTATTTAGTTCCCATTCTTCTATTGGCCAGCCGGAATTGGCAATGGCGTCATCAAATTTTTTGCAGGACAGCACATCTTCTTCGGTTAGTAAATATTTTCCTGTGCTGCGCGGGCCTACCCTTATGCCTGGTTCAGGAGCGATATGTTGTATTGATGCATTTTTAAAAGCAGCTACATTGCTTATAAGAAATTGCGCCAGGTTTTCAACAAAGCTCAGCGCCACAGTTTTCAGTTCCTGCAAATTACCCGGTGCGTAAGTAACAGCCAGCGGGATACCGATCTTTAAACTCACGCAGTTATTTTTTAATGAACCCTGCACGATATATACCCTGTCGTAAAAATCTGCTAATACGCCTTCATCAATTGCCGACCGCAACGCCTTCATGATGATCATGCCGAGTTTGGCTTCATTGTTTTCGGAAACACCTTTTAAAGTAAAGACCTGTGCCGCCGCCTGGTAATGCTCACTTTTTAAAAGGGGCAGATCAGCGGCCTGGCTTATGATACTATCACCCGAACAATCAATTACCGATCTTACCTGAATTGTTATGGGATCACCCGAAGCAATTACAGAAACAGATATGATCTTATCCTGTTCAATTTGTACATCTTTTAGTACGGCATTGAAATAAACAACCACTTTGTGTTCATTCAATAACTCAACAGAAATTTTTTTAAAAACTTCGATATCGTAAGGTAAATAATGCAGGCCTTCCGGGCCATGCATGGAAGAAGTTTTGGATTGAGACTGTAACTTTTCTGCAAACTCTTTTGCAAATCCTTTTACCAGCCATTCTGCTTTTTCATTTTTGCTGAATTTGTATAAGCCACAGATGGTACCCACTTCGGCAGCAGTGGCTTTGCCACCTAAAAAGGAATTGCGTTCAATTAATATAACCTTCAGTCCTGCACGGGAAGCTGCTACAGCCGCCGCAATACCTGCTGCACCGCCGCCCAGCACCACTACACCTGTATTTTGAAGGTTATCCATTTTAAGTTGAGCATTGAAAATTTGCTGCGTTCTAAAAACAAACTTAATGCTCTCTCAACAGTATTTCTTTTATATTTTCTTCAATCATTGCCAATTCATCTTTTCCTATTACCGAAGAAGAATAAGCAATATTGATATTCAGCTTATCATTATGTTTTAAAAAGACAAAAGTCAGTCCCGGCGGAAAGGTAAGCGCCGGGATCATTGCCAGTCCACGCAGCGGCTCGCCAAATAAAGTGTTTAGCTCGTTGAAATTATCACCGGTAGAAGTGTACAGGAAGCTTGCAAAAACAGCTTTGCCCGTACTGCTTATTAAAAAATAATACAGCCATAAAGGAACATGCCGCATCATGTTCAGGAACATATTATACCGCTGCGGTATCTTATCCCTGATCTGCCCGGTCATTTGGGTGCTTAGGCATTTTACTGTTTGCGGCACATTGCTTAATTCAGTTTTTAGGATGCGGTAAAATAAAAAAGAAACACAATTGGAAATTAAAGGCCCGGCAGCGCCCCTTAACCTTCCGTCATAAGGTACGGGCATCCAAAGGTCGCCTTCATTATTTCTTTTTTTATTTATGGCATGCACCAGGTGCGAACAGCAGGCAATAAAATATAAGGTAGGGCCAAACCTTGACCCGGCTTTAAAAGCAGCGGCTTCTATCTTTTTAGTTTCTTCAGCGCTGAACGGGATCATTTTTATTCCTGTATCTCCGTCTATATTTTTCATTGCCCCGGTTGCAACAGAACTTACCGGTGGCCTGGAGGAATGCTGTATAAAGCTTTTTACTTTATACATGTTGCGGATATAATTAAAGATGCCCGGCCCCTTTTCTTTCTTCGGAAAGAAATTATCGATGATCTCCCGGCTGTTCCCGGCAATATGCCCCAGGTGATCAAAAAGCAGGGTCGTTCCCTTTGCATCCAGCAGGATATGGTTCCAGGACAAAATGAAAGCGCTGGCTCCGGATGGATAATGCACCAGGTCTGCTTCAATAAAAGCTGCTGATGCTATAGTGATGTCTCTTTTTAAAATTGCCGGCGGAACATCATCTTCTGAAGCAGCATGATGTTCATGCAGGATGATATTATTGCCTTTATCCTTGTACTTCCAAAAAGGTATTGTAAGCAGGGAACCGGCCACCAGCCTGATATTACAGAGCCAATAAATAACGGGCGAGCTTTTAAGGATGTTTTCAATTTTATCTTTCGGTAATGCGCTGCTGAAATAAAATACTTTACGCATTACATTACCGCCTGCCCCGTGTTTTTTAGCATGCTTATCCAGCACCAGGTGAAAGCAATCGGCGCCGCTTAAATAAACTTTTTCCGGCAGAAGGGTTTTATCAAAAGAGCTCATGCGTTAAACCTTAAGGTAATAATTCCTGTACTGTTGCGGCCAGGGCCTTCAATGTTTTAAAATTGGCGGGTATCAATTTATCATCGGGGATCACTATGCCAAATTTGCGTTCTATAAAAAGTATGATCTCTACTGTTGAAAAGGAATCTATGCCCGCCTGTTTCAGGTCTGTATCCCCACCGATCCTTACTTCAGCCGATAAAATATTTTTCTCAATATATTTTTTTATCTCTTCTATAATGATGTTTTCATCCATACAATAAAATTAACAGGGTTAGGATAAAGTTAGGTTTTCCAGAATGTAACGATCAAACCTCCCGCAATTATTAGCGTTCCTCCAATTAATACAGGCAGGCCGGGGATTGATCCAAAACTGATATAAGTTATTACCTGCCAAACAACAAATAGCGTAGCGATATACAGGCCAACTATTTTGCCAAATTCCACAGGAGCTATATTAAGGAAAAAGCCATACCCGAATAACAGTATCATTCCAACCAATGCTAAAACTATTCTCGCTAAACCGGTATGGTTGTACATGCATTTTCGTATTATGGCATCACCGGTAACTTCAAGAACAGTAGCTATTACAAGTAGAAATACAGGATGTATGTTCTGCAAAATTTTTATCATGATGGTTGGTTTAATTTTTACTTAAATCCAATAACCCCTGGTCTATACTGATCTTTTTTTCCTGTTGGCGATCGATGAAATGGCCATCGTAATTAAAAAGAAGGCGAATAATTTTAATGCTTCCGATAAAATATCGCCAACGCCACCGCCTCTTAAAAATAATTTATAAAATCCTTCCAGCGACCAGTTCAGCGGCGACCAGGCGCTTATATTACGCATAACTTCCGGCATTACATAGCTGGGTACCCATATGCCACCCAATGCCGATAATAAAAGTATGGAGAGCGAACCCACGATGGCTGCCTGGTGTTCTGTTGTTGCCAGCGTACCCACCATTACGCCATAGCCCGTTGCTGCAAAAGAGGTAGCGAGTGTTAAAATAAAAATACCCATTAAGCTGTTTCCCAGCACCAGGGCCGGTAATCCAAGCATGGGTAAAAAAAACTGTCCAACCGAAAGCATCAGCAGGAACTGGATGAGGCATACAAAAACATACACGATGATCTTGCCGTTCACCAGTAATAAATAAGGCGTGGGCATGGTGTGCAGGCGAAACACGCTCCCTTCATTTTTTTCTTTCATGATACTTCCGGAAAGCGGGATGGCGATAAAGAACATCGCAAAGATCGTCCAGGCCGGAACATTGTGCTGCACCGCGTTGGGTACGATCTTGTCCTCCGACCCTGATGCATAAACCTCTTTATACTTTATGATCTGCGAGCGGGCATAAGTATTCTTCGGGGCCTTTGATCCTTCGGGTATCACTTCAGCAACCTGGTCGGAAAATGCCTGGAACATGATCCTGTTCTTCACTTCCGAAATGAATTCATGCAGGTTACTGGTTACCGAAACCAAAAATGATTTTTTTGCAACCGGGTCAACCAGGATGCTGATCTCAACAGAGTCCTGCACCTCATTTTTTGTAACTGTTGAGTCTTCGATATTCAATGTTTCACTAACCAGTTGGGATACGTTCTTTCGTATGGCTTCTGTTGCGCCCTTTGGAATTACGATGCCTACCAGGAACCTGCCTTCACCAACGGCTTTTTGTGCAAGCTCCGTGGTAGCAGGCTTTCCGTCGATGCTGTCATAAAAACTAACGATGTCATTATTCCGCAATCCCTGTTCTACCATTATACCCAAAGAATCATTGTCGTTATTTACAAAGATGATGGGGATACCCTTTTCATTCATTGTTTTAAAAGCAGAATCCTGGATAAGGGTCATTACAAATATCAGCACCATCGGCATCAGGAATAAAAGAGAAAGCCCTATCCTGTCTCTTATGAGCAGGAGGAACTCCTTTTTTATTGTTGCTAAAAGTTTGCTGAACATCAGTCTCTCAGTTTTCTGTTGGTTAAATTCAGGAACACATTTTCCAGGTTTGTTGATCCCTTGTTGTTGCTGATCAGTTCTCCCGGTGTTCCCTGCGTTAAAATTTTTCCATGGTCGATGATGGAAACCCTGGTACAAAAATTTTCTGCTTCTTCCATATGGTGGGAGGTATAGATAATGGTTGTGCCCAGCGCATTGATCTCTTTCAGGTGCTCAATGATCACGTTGCGGCTCTGTACATCCACGCCAACCGTGGGCTCATCAAGAAATAATATTTTTGGCTGGTGAATTACGCCGGCGATCAGGTTTACCCTGCGCTTCATGCCCCCGGAATAAGTTGATACCTGCCTGTTTGCCGCATCCGTCAGCCCGAATTTTTTTAACCAGCCCTCAATTTTTTCTTTAAGGTCGTTGCCATGCAGGCCATACATGCTTCCGTAAAACCTGAGGTTCTCGCGGGCGGATAAGGTTGAGTAAAGCGCAATATCCTGGGGCACTATGCCGATGATCTTCTTTATTGAATCCAGGTCTGTCCGCAGGTCCTTCCCGTCAATAGTTACCGTTCCCCCGCTAGGCGGAAAAAGCCCGCAAAGTATGGAGATGGTAGTGGTTTTACCTGCGCCATTGGGGCCAAGCAGGCCAAAGATCTCGTTGCGGTTTATTGAAAAAGAGATGCCATCTACTGCGGGTTCTGTTGCATTACGGAAGGTTTTGCTCAGGTTGTTTATTTCTATGATCGTGCCCCCATTACCGCCCCCGCCCCCGACCCCTGAAGGGGAGGAGGAGATGTTCATATTATTAGCTGAAGATGTAAGATCCGGGTTCAATGTTAATGAATAAAGTGCGGCAAATTTAGTCTAAATAAGGCTGTATTAATTCAGTAATTATTTTATCAAACCCGTTGTGATCTTTGCTGACAGCAGGCATAAGGGTATGCTGGGGCCGGGATGTACACTGCCGCCGCAGAAATATAAATTTTTTATGTCTTTTGAAAAATTGGCGTGGCGCAAAAAAGCAGCAAACTTATTGTTGGAGCTGTTGCCGTAAATAGCGCCGAAGGCACTTGAAGTGCGGCTTTCTATCACCCGCGGATCAAATACCATTTCACTTTCTATCATGGGCCCTATATCTGTTTTTAATATCCTGTTCACTTTACTGATGATATTTTCTCTTGCTTCGCTGATGAGCCTGTCCCAATCCTGCCCCGAGTTATTGGGTACATTAATAAAGCTGAACCAGTTCTCACATCCTTGCGGAGCATCAGTACGTGTATGTTTGCTGGTGATATTTATGTAAATGGTCGGGTCGTGGTAAACCGTCTTCTTTGAAAAAATGGTATCAAATTCTTCTTCATAATTTTTACTGAAGAGGATATTGTGCAGCCCCAGTTGCCTGAATTCATTCTTTATGCCCCAGTAAAAGATAATGCCCGAGCTGGATTTTGGCTGGTTCAATGTCTTTAATGGTTTTTTTACGGCAGGCATCAGTTTTTGATAGCTGTTGTAAACGTCCATATTGCTGATGACGATATCAAAGGGTTCTGTTCCGTTGGTTGTTCTTATGCCAACAGCTTTTTTGTGCTCTATAATGATCTCCAGCACAGGGGTTGAAAAATTGAACTGCACGCCGATATCCTTTGCCAGTTTAACCAGTGATGAAGTGATGCTGTACATGCCACCCTCGGGATAATAAGCGCCCTTTACAATTTCAACGTGCGCAATTACATTTAAGGTTGCTGGGGAGAGGTAGGGGCTGGAGCCATTGTAGGTGGCATAGCGGTTCATCATCTGTACAAGCCTTGGGTCCTTCAGTGCTTTTTGGTTGGCGCTGTTCATGGTATCAAAGGCGCCGATCTTGCCAAAATTTAAAATGCCCCTTAATACGGGCCAGGTAAAAAAATTCCTCAGCCGGTGCAGTGAATTCTTTAAAAAAACCTCTTCGGTGAGTTTATAGATGGTTTCCGTTTTATCCAGGTAGCGGATGATGTCTTCTTTTTTATCTGTTGTTTTGGCGGCCAGTTGTGCTGCAAATTTTTCTTTGCCATGCCAGGCATCCAGTATGGATCCGTCCTCGTAAAAATATTTATAAACGGGGTCAAGTGGTATATAATTAAAATGGTCGCGGGGGCGCCTGCCGGATAATTCAAATAATTCATCAACATAGCCGGGCATGGTAAAAACGGAGGGGCCCATGTCGAAGCGGTATCCTTTATCGGTCTCTGTTGAGCATTTGCCGCCGGGGAAGCTGTTTGCCTCAAATACGGTAACCGCGTAACCCTTGTTGCGCATGCGGATGGCGGCTGCCATGCCTGAAACACCGGCACCTATAACGGCGCAACGCTTATTATTTTCCGGGGACATATATTATACTTGGAGGGCAAAATTAAAGCTTTTGAAGTAGGGGTAGGGGGAAATGAAAAATCCTTACTCAATGAATAAGGATTAATGTTTATATATCCAAGTGCTTAAGATATTTTTTGCCTGAGCATAGATATCCATGGCACCAGCTTGAAGTTATGTTCTTCTGCTTTATAGGTATAGGTTACGCCGGCATCCAGCAGGCCTTCACCGAGGTCTTCCTCTGTATATATATAGCGTGGGTTCTTTTTACGTGTAACGCTTTTTATACTTGCTTTGAACTGGTTGGCGGCGTTGGTAAAGCTGCTCAGCGGATTTTTTTTCATCTTATTCTGTTTTAGTATTAATGCTTTAAAACCGTGCCAAGTTTTTTTAGCCCGATCAAGGCCTTTTATTCCTTTTATGGGGTAAAAATAATTATCCCGGTGCTGTTTTTATTCCACATTTCCCCTGTCTTATTGTGGCAAGTTTACTACAGGCCGGTATGGCCTGTTTACCGGCAGAATATTGCTGAATTATCCCGGCAAATTTTATATATTTCCGTAAATAAATTAACATGGATTTTGGACGGGTGCCCGAAGAGGAATTAAAAAATATCGATTTTACTTTGCCTGCCGAGCCGGCCTTTAACAAAACTTTGTTGAAGGGCAAGCCGGTAAAGGCGCCAAAGATCTATGTAGGATGTGCAAAATGGGGCCGTACAGAATGGCTGGGTAAGATCTATCCGCCCAAAACAAAAGAAAAAGATTTCCTGGAACACTATGTTCAGCATTATAATAGTATTGAGCTTAATGCCACGCACTATAAAGTATACGGTGAAGCAGGTATAAAAAAATGGACAGAAAAAGCAGGCGCAAAGGATTTTAAATTTTGTCCGAAAATGTACCAGGGTATAACACACCGGGGCAGCTTAAAGGGAAAGGATTTTATTACCAATGAATTTTTCCGGGGCATCGTTGCATTTGAAGAACACCTGGGCCCCATATTTATACAGGTGAGTGAAACATTTTCTCCTAAAAGAAAAGAGGAGTTATTTACTTTTTTGAGATCTCTGCCTAAGGACCTCCAGTTCTTTATGGAAGTAAGGCATAAGGATTGGTTTGCAAAAGATGAGATACGGAACGAACTATTCAGCATGCTTAAGGAAATGAATATTGGTGCAGTGATCACCGATACCAGCGGGAGAAGGGATTGCGCACACATGTATCTTACATTGCCCAAAACATTCATCCGGTATGTAGGAAACAGTTTGCATGAAACAGATTTTACAAGGATAGATGAATGGGTAAGCCGCATGAAATATTGGCTGGATAAAGGCTTACAGGAATTATACTTTTTTATGCATATGCATGATGAAGCTACTTCACCTGAGCTGACTGTTTACCTTGTTGATAAAATGAATAAAGAGATGGGATTGAATTTAATAAAGCCAAAGTTTTTGGATGGGAGCGATAACTCTCAGGGAGCCTTATTTTAACGGATCTCGTATAACTCATTCCAACGTGTTGTATACCTCGGGCTGCGCATTTCCATCCGCATTTTCCAGTTCCTCGTTGTGCCCGACGCAGCAAATTTTATCACATCATCTCTCATTGCAAAATTTACATTGTCGATCATGCTCATTAATAAGCGCTTGCCGTTATGTTTTTCCTCAGCAAATAAATTCCCCTGAATTGTTTCATCCGGCACGAGGTCACTAAGCATAACACCTGCTTTTTTATACTGTGTACCCTCTACAAAGATCTGGTCAACCAATTGCACTGCAGGTTTTATCAGTTCATGCGTGGAAGATGTCGCTACCGGTAACCTGGCATACCGGCCTATGCTTGGCCCATGCCTGAAATCAATATTATGGTCCTGCCCCTTAGCCACAACAAAAATACTGATGATATTGGCAGCGCTTTTTTGCCGCCGCAATTTTTCAGCAGCTTTTGAAGTATAAGTAGCTATCGCTTCTTTGATGTCATTGATGTTTTTTACGTTGCGTCCAAACATCCTTGTCGTAGCAATCATTTTTTTTACCGTTAATTCTTTCTCCATTGTCTTTACAGATTCACCCCTTAATTCTTTTACCAAACGTATACCCACCACACCACCTAAATTTTTATGTGCCCACTCCGGTGACTTACGGCTCAGGTCATAGGCGGTGAATACGGCATACATCTCTTTAAGCTTTTGTGCATATTGAAAACCTACCCCCCATACTTCCTTGATTGGCGTATTTTGCAGGGCGGTATCAATTTTTTCTTTGCTATCCAGCACTACTACGCATTGGGTCGCTACTTTATCTTTTTTTGCCAAATGGTTGGCTACTTTTGACAATACTTTTGTTGGCGCAATACCAACTGACACTTTTATACCAGTCCATTGTTCTACCGTTTCCCTGATTTTTAACCCGATCTTTTCCCAGTCATTTTCTCTCTCCCCGCCAAGATCGAGAAAAGCCTCATCAACAGAATATACTTCCACATTATCTTTCCCTAACATCATTCGTAGAGTTTCCATTACCCGCCAGCTCAGGTCGCCATACAAATTATAATTTGACGAGAATGTGGCGACGTTATATTTTTCTATTAATGGCTTTGCCTGAAAATAAGGACCGGCCATTTTAACGCCTAAGTTCTTTGCTTCGTCACTCCTCGACACAATACAACCGTCATTATTGCTCAACACAACAACAGGCTTATCATCCAGGTGCGGCCTGAACAACCGTTCACAGGAACAATAAAAACTATTGCAGTCTACAATTGCCTTCATCACAAATTTGCTTTACTGTTATTTAAGAATGCCAGCAATGCATTGTCCATAATATGTATGGTACATGTCACCACACCCCAGCATTGATACGCCATAAATTCACCGACCTCAATGGGCTTAAATTTTTCGCTTTCGGGTAATAGCAAGACCCTGTTCATCGTTTGAGAATAGCGTCTTACTACCATTTCACCATCTACCACCGCCACTATTATTTTCCCGTTGGCGGCCTTAAGCGACCGGTCTACGATCAACACGTCGCCAACCTGGATCCCTGCTCCCGTCATCGCGTCGCCATTCATTCTAAAGAAAAAAGTAGCGGGTTTGTTCATGATCAGTTGCTCATTCAGGTCAATGCCTCTTTCCATATAATCATCGGCGGCTGCGCCAAACCCTGTAGCATTGGCGGTAGGCACATCCAGTTGTGTAAACTGCTTGCTTCCATTGTAGCTGGCAGTAAAAAATTTTTCCCCTTCCATAATAAATATATTTTTATTAACTAAATTATTTAGTAAATTTATGCTAAAATGATTGGTAAAACAAATTTCTTATTTAAAAAGATTGATCATGGAAACCATACTTACAGCGTTACCGGGGTACAAAGTTTATGAGTATTTGCTGGTACTCAATCCCCATGAAGAACTACGGAATAAGATCATGCAGGTAAAACAGGATTTTTATAACAATTATAAAGCATCGACAGCCTTAGGTGGTAAACCCCACCTTACACTGGTCAATTTTGTACAGTACGGCCTCATGGAAGAACGCATCCTCAACCGCCTGCAGGTCATTGCCATGGGATATCATCCCATTAAAGTAGAGCTAAAGGATTACGGAAGTTTTCCCTCGCATACTATCTATATAAATGTAACCTCGAAGCTGCCCATACAGGGGTTGGTAAAAACCATACGTGCGGAGGCGCAAAGGCTGATGAAATTTGATGAGGATAACAAGCCGCATTTTATTTTGGAGCCGCACCTAACCATCGCAAGAAAATTATTACCCTGGCAGTATGAAAAGGGCTGGCTGGAATATAGCCATAAACATTTTACCGGGAGGTTCATTGCCGATGGTATGCTGTTGCTGAAGCGGCCGGCAGGCGAATTGAAATACCAGATCGTAAAGCGTTTTGAATTTCAAAATTTACCGGTAACAACGAAGCAGGGTGATCTGTTTGGATAACAGGAGCCCCTGTCCCCTGAAGGGGAACTATGCAATAACAGCATATGTAAAATATAGCTGTATAATTTTTTTAGAATTGGAAAACTTAACGAACAACAATCATTAAACTGTTTACGAAAAAAATATGGACACGAATCTAAGTTCCCCTTTAGGGGACAGGGGCGGACAACTCCCCCAGGACCACCACAAAGTATCCGCCACACCCCAGGAAGAAACCACCCAATACCTTGCGGGCCGCGGCGCACAATTCAACACAAAGAACAGGTTCCTGAAAAATGAATCTACTAAGGAACATATAGAAGCCATCGACGACTGGGAAGCAACCAATGCACGAACACAGTACCTGGAAATGCAGTCGAAGACGATCGTAAATAAAGTGGAGAGCAAGGACGTGGGTATGAGCTACAGCATGAATCCCTACGCCGGCTGCGAGCACGGCTGTATTTACTGCTATGCCCGGAACGTGCATGAATACTGGGGTTACAGCGCCGGGCTTGATTTTGAGCAAAAGATATTGATAAAGAAAAATGCCCCCCAGCTACTGCGAAAGTTTTTAATGCATCCAAAATGGGATGGCACACCCATCATGCTAAGCGGCAATACGGATTGTTACCAGCCGGCTGAACAGCAATACCGCTTAACAAGGGGATTGCTGGAAGTATGTAATGAATTCAACCAGCCCGTGGGCATACTCACAAAAAATTCCTGGATACTGAAAGACAAAGACGTGTTGCAGGAAATGGCAAAGAAGAATATTGTATCGGCCATGGTCTCCATCACGTCTTTTAATGAAGACCTCCGCCGCATCATGGAACCACGTACCACTACCGCCAAACAAAAATTAAAAGTTATAAATGAACTAAGCAGTGCAGGCGTACGCATGGGGGTAATGATGGGGCCGATGATACCGGGATTGAATGAGCACGAGATGCAAAGGATCATGAAGGCCGCGGCAGATAACGGCGCAACTTTTACGGCCTATACTTTTATACGTTTGAACGGCGCCATCAAATTCCTGTTCCACGACTGGCTGTATAAAAACTTTCCCAACCATGCCGATAAGGTATGGCACCTGATAGAGCAGAGCCACGATGGAAAAGTGAACGATACCCGCTGGGGCGTACGCATGCGTGGCGAGGGAAGTATTGCTGAAATGGTGGCGCAGCAATATAAAAAATACGGGAAGCTGTATAAGATGAACGCGGAGGAATGGAGTTTGAATACAGACCTGTTCAGGAGGCCGGGGCAGCAGGGGAAGCTGTTTTAAAAGGCAGGTAAAGCCGGTTATTGCATTATGACAGCAGGTTAGTATATCAAAAGTTATTTGACTATATTTAACTCACCTAAAAAGCCCTTTGTGAATAAAAATGGTAAGATAGTAGTGATCGAAGACGATCCTGATGACCAGGAGCTGTTTAAATATATCCTTTCCAGCCTGGGGTTGCAGAACGAAATTTTAATATTCAAAAATGGATTGGAAGCCTATACTTACCTGGCAGAAACGCATGATATTCCTTTTATCATATTCTCCGATATCAATATGCCCGTGATGAATGGATTTGAATTGAGAAAAAAAATGCAGGCCTATGGTAAACTCAGCCTGCTTACCGTTCCTTTTATATTTATTACCACCGGTGATACGGAAGCAGAACCCCTTAAAAATTTTTTACCCTACACCCAGGGCATATATAGTAAACCCAGGACCCTGCCTGATTTCAAGAAACTGGTCAAAGAGATCATTGACTTTTGGAAAAATAAACCCGATGACGCCATCTTTGCTTAGCACGATCTTTTATGCTCCCCTGCGCTTACCAAAATTTCTTTGGTGGCTGCCGAATGTTGCGTAAATGGATATACCGGTAACTATACCCAGTAAAATTATGAGTGGTAATAACATAAATCCTGTTTTTAATTGTTTTACTATTATACAGCATTGAAACTATTATGCCAGAATTCCCGGTACCGGGTTATTCAACAATTATAGCAGGTTAGCCGCCGGGCTGCGGGTAGCTGGGAAAAAAACTGCACAGTACGGGATAGCCTGTATTTAAAAGACCTGGATCGATCGTTTCTCAAAGTAAAAACTGGCATGTTTTTTACTCCTTTTAAACATGAACAAATTAAACCAGGCTATATGGAACATGAATTGCATTTTGAGCATGGGGATCTTACAGGTGAGATCTCTGTCACACTGGATAAGGATCAAAACCTTGACGATCTTTGTGCAAAATATATTTACGATTATAACCGCGACCGTTTTGAGCCCCTGGCCCTTCGCATATTCATTGGCAAGGAAATAGCCGTTACTTTATACGCTGCCGACAAGGTAAGGCAGGAAGACAGTACTGTTGAAGCCGGCAAGATACCGGTAAAGAAATTTAAAGTGCCGGGCATTCCGTTACACGAATTGTTCAGGTACATCGCCTCGCTTAACTTAACACTTACCACCAATCTTTATCCGATCGAATCAATGCAGGTAATGAATAAATGACCGGCGGGTAAAGAAAATATTTTTTATTCTTCTGCAACCATTGATCTTACAGCATTCCAGCGCTTATGTAAGGATGATGCAAAAATATTTTTTAAAAAATATTTGGCAGTATCAAAAAAATAAATTCATCTTTGCAGCGCAAAACAAAATTATAAACAACAGCATGTCACGCATACAACTACATATCGAAGCGGTGAATTGTTTTAGTCCGGAAAGGGACTATCGCAATTGCGGGGCATGTTATGCTGCATCATAAGTTTACCAAAACAAACTGATTCGAATAATGCGCATTGTAAATTGTTTATGTTTTTTTGTGCAATAAAATTTTAAAGGCATCTAAAGAAAAAAATAAATGCAACAGCAACAACATAAACAATTTACAATGCGGAATGAGCTGTCATCATTACCCATACGCTATTGTTATGTGCCGTTGAGTACAGGAACTATAGCAGGTAACAGGAATGAGAATGATAAAATACGACCGTGGTTTGAACGATATGAAGCATAATATGCTTTAATAAGTAAAACCCGGTCGCCAAAAACGACCGGGTTTTTTATGCGGTTAAAATTATATGCAGAAGGAGGAAAAAGGTACCCTGCGGGATGCAGCAGGGACCTTTTCCAAAAAGTTCTTTGATCAAAAAATATAGAAGTATTCCGATTGGCCGGATACTCCGTCCGCCAGCTGGCGGAAGAGGCTGCAGGTTCTCCCGATAGCTATCGGGACTGTCTTCTATACGAATGGCCTGTTGGTCTAAAGGTTCAGGACACCGGGCTTTCTACCTGGTAATATGGGTTCGAATCCCATACAGGCTACAACGGTTCGTTGGTGTAACGGCTAACATTCCTGATTGTCTATCAGGGGCTATGAGTTCGATTCTCATACGAACCGCAAAATTGTTGAGTGGTGTCCCGATAGCTATCGGGATCAGCATGCCGGTCTCTGACACCGGCGATATTGGTTCGAATCCAGTCTCAATAACAAATGTTGGCTTTAGCTTAACGGGTTAAGTATCCGTCTGTGCAACGGAAGAACAGGGTTCGAGCCCCGGGGTCAACCGAATGATGAACAGGGAACAGGGAATGTAGAATAACGAAGTAAAGCATGATGCGCATAAAAAGAATGCGGTTTGGTGTAAGGGCAACATGGTCATCTTCCTTTCTTTCTGAAAGGCAAACATAAGATGAATGTTTTCAGTTCAAATCTGGAAGCCGCACAAAGATTGGTTTATAGTTCAACGGAAGAATGCTGTGCTACGAACGCAGTGATACAGGTTCGAATCCTGTTAAGCCAACGAAAAGTTGATGGCTTGTAGCTCAACGGTAAGAGCAGTTGCCTTATACGCAAAAGGTTATTGGTTCAAATCCAATCAGGCCAACAGGAATAAAATTGCGGTTTGGAGTAATGGCTAACTCAGAAGTCTCATAAGCTTCAAATACCAGTTCGAATCTTGTAGCCGCAACTGCAGATGACTTACCTCAATCGGTAGAGAGCTACCCTGATACGGTAGAAGTTGAAGGTTCGAGTCTTTCAGTCATCACAAAACTGCGGTTTAATTCAATGGGAGAAACCTGTTATTACAAAGCAGGAGTAGTTGGTTCGATTCCGGCAGCCGCAACAAACTGGTTTGTAACTCAACTGGCAAGAGTACCGGTCTTTTACACCGGGAGTTCAGGGTTCGAATCCCTGCAGGCCAACAAATTGTGAGAACGGTATTTTTAAAAGACGGGATAGATTAAATGCGATAAATCAGGAAAATCATTTAATCATCTAAATACAGTTCAGACAAACAATGGATGAATAGCTCAACGGCAGTCCGCCGGTTGGCGGATGTTAGGCACCGGGTTGAAAGTTCGAATCTTTCTTCATCCTCAAATGTGCGTGCGGCGAAGATGGTGATTCGCGGCAGACTGTAAATCTGCAGTTCAAAAAACTCAGGTGGTTCAACTCCACCCATGCACACAGGGAGAGAGCCCGGTTGGTCCAGGGAGCTGTCTTGAAAACAGTTGACTGTAACAGGTTCGGGGGTTCGAGTCCCTCTCTCTCCGCGAATTTTTTGGAGAGTTGACAGAGCGGTAATGTAATGGCCTGCTACGCCATACACCGTTAACGCGGTGCAAAGGTTCGAATCCTTTACTCTCCGCTTTAAGCAATGAAGCTTTGGCGTAGTTGATAAACGTCCTGCTGGCAGACATGGCTGTATGCATTCGGCTGCAAACCGAAAGAAAGAAGCCTGCCTGCCGGCAGACAGGTTCGAATCTTCTGTAGGACTCGGTTGAAAGAATTGGTTTGCAGATCAGGATAATCATTTGATCAGGTAAATCATAGTTCAGACAAGCAATTGGTGCCTTGGCAGAATGGAAATATATGCACCGGAGTGAAATCCCGGGGATCGTGGTTCAATTCCACGGGGCACCGCCTGGAATTAAAAATTAAGAATTAAAAATTTGGAGCAATGGAACATCATCAGCAATGGAGAAAACTGAGCGGACAAAAAATACTCATCCCGATTGAGGATGAAGTAAGGTCTGCCATACTGCGGGAAAAAGAAATGGGGCACGAGATTAAAATATGTATTGGTACCGATAGCCAGGTGAAGGGAAAGGAAACAGAGTTTGCAACGGTAATTGTTTTCATCAGGAAAGGTAAGGGGGGATTTATGTTCATCTGCAACGAAACAACCAAACAAAAAATGAGCATCAAACAAAGGATGCTTTTGGAAGTTGCAAAAAGTATTGATATCGCTTTTGCGCTTTGCAAAATATTTACGCTGTACAATGTAGATATGGAAGTGCACGCCGACATCAATACCAACCCAAACTTTAAAAGCAACGACGCTTTAAAGGAAGCCATGGGCTATATCATGGGAATGGGCTTTGCTTTTAAAGCCAAGCCGGAAGCCTTTGCCAGCAGCAGTTGCGCTAATAAGGTGGTACAGTAAGGAAGGCGCCGCCCCTAAATCCCCTCCCGAAAATATCGGGATAAATTCCGGGGACTTGGGAAGAGTAAAAAAATAAGAACAGTTCAAAATAGAAATACGCTCTAAGCCCTCCGCCAATTGGCGGAGAGGTTTGGGGGCACAAAAAATAAAACAATGACACAGATAATTTTCGCCTTACTGATCATACGCCTCATCACCTGGATCATACCGGGTGCAGGGAAATATGCAGGGGATATGGCAAGACAAATAAAAAATAAAATATGGGGCAAAAAGAATGCTTCCATTTTTGAAACGAACTATATAGAAGTGAAAGCTTTTTATGTACATGAATTTAAAGTTACACCCTGCATCAACTATATCCATAACGTTGACCCGGAGAAGGCTTTTAAATACGTACAGGATGGCCATGCAGGAAAAGTGCTGTCAGTTTACCAGCGTAATTTTTACGACTGGCAGCACAAAAAGCAGGTCAATAGTATGACGATCTTTAAAATGGAAGACCAGGTGATGATCGAGATTGGTGATGCATATGCGGAGATATTGTTTAGCGAAAAAAAATATGGCTTCGCTAATGAACTGGTAAACCTGTTCTCAACCTACAGGGCGCCGGAAAAGGAACAGGACTTTGAGATCAATATCATTACGCAAACCAGCTCGGGGCTTGATCTTAAAACGCTTGACATTAAACCAACCGTGCTTGATATTGATCTCTACTACAACGATGATTTTAAACCGGTAGATGAAATTATCAAACAGCGGCTGGCTAAAACGAACGACAAAGGGATCATCCTGTTACATGGTTTACCCGGAACAGGAAAAACAACCTACCTGCGTCATTTGATCGGTAGTATTAAAAAGAAGGTATTGTTTGTGTCACCTGCTGTGGCAGGTAACCTGGTGAACCCTGAATTTATGGACCTGTTGATCGATAACCCGAATGCCGTGCTGGTGATTGAAGATGCGGAGAACATCATCATGGACCGTAAGTTCAGCAGCAACAGCAGCGTTAGCAATTTGCTGAACATAAGCGATGGTTTGCTGAGCGATTGTTTGAATGTACAGATCATCTGCACTTTCAACAGCGAGCTTAATATGGTTGATGATGCACTGTTACGCAAAGGAAGGCTGATCGCAAAATATGAATTCGAAAAACTGGGTGCTGTAAAAGCACAAAGGTTAAGCGATCACCTGGGTTTTGCAAAGGAAATAAGCAGGCCAATGACGATCGCTGAAATAACAAACCCCGATGATATGGACGGCGCAAAGCCTTCTATACAGGTATTGGGTTTCAGGAGAGAAGTGTTAATGAATTAAGCCCCTGGATCCCCTCCCGAAAATACCGGGATAAATTCCGGGGACTTAAAAGAGTACAATAAATAAAAGGGCTTTAAATAATTATACGCTCACAAGTCTCCCCTTTAGGGGAGATTTAGAGGAGCTCAAGAACTTGCTTAACGGCAAGACGGATATATGCCTGTTGAAAGCAAACCGGATGCGTGTTTTAAAAAACACCATAGTGCAGGTGTAGTAACTACCTGTATGCTGTTGCGGCAATGGAGCTGTGTCCGCCATAACCTACGGGTCAAGGGTTCGATTCCCTTTCACTCTAGCAGTGATAGCTCAGTTGGCCAGAGCAGTAGACAATCACGGGGTTCGATTCCCCACCGAAACGATCGGGTAGTTCAAATGGTTAGAACACTACAATTGGAAATGTAGAGGAAAGAAGCTCACCACTTCTTAAAAAAGGTGAGAACAAAAGCAGGTGTTGCTTTCCCGGTGAATGAATTTACCCGGGCTCAGCCCGGGGATAGCAAACATCAAATTTTATCAACACCAGTAAAATGTAATGACGCTATCGGAAGAGTTGTACTTAAACAGGCTGAGTTGCTGAGGATATATTCAGCAAAAAACCTGGTTAACTGCCACTAAGAAAATAACAACATGCATTTTCCGTGAAGATGAAATGGAGGGCAGCACATGCTTTTTTAAAAAAAAATTTTAAAACTGCTGTTAGTATTACCGGTATCACTTCTGTGTTTCCGTGTGATCTGTGGCTAAAATAAAACAAAATGAAAAAAGTAAAGATCTACGCCTACCAGGTTGGACTGGTTTACAAAAACGGCGTGTACAAAAAAATGTTGAAGGAAGGAACTTACTGGTTTTGGTCAAACGAGACCGTTATGATCTATGATGTAACTGTTGCCTTCAACTCATCAACCGATCTGAACATCCTGTTGCAGGATGCGGAATTGGCCAATGCTTTGCAGGTAATTGAAGTTGGCGATAATGAAATTGTATTGCAGTACCGTGATGGTTTGCTGAAGCAGGTATTGACCGCCGGCCGCTATGCTTTCTGGAAGAACGCAGTTAACAACTACGAATTCGTAAAAGCCGATACCGGCAAGATAGAGATCAGTGAGAACATCAGCCGTGCTGTTTTGCAAAACAGGCTGGTTGCTCCTTATGTGCGTAGCTATACCGTAGAGAACTACGAAAAAGCGGTATTGTTCATTGATGGGAAATACGTGCAGGTTTTGCCGGCCGGTATTTATTACTGGTGGAAGAACAGCATTACTATTGTAGTGGGTAAAGTGGATACCCGTATGCAGCAGGTGGAGATCAATGGCCAGGAGATCCTGACCAAAGACAAGGCCGCCTTGCGTATCAATGGTTACGCCCAGTATAAGGTAACCGGCATTGAAAAGGCTTTGCTGCAGAACAAGGATTATGAGCGTCAGTTGTATGTTGCTTTCCAGTTGGCATTGCGTGAGTATATTGGCGGACTGGGTTTTGATGAGTTGCTGGAGAAAAAGGAAACCATTGTACCATTCATCCTGGAGGCAGTAAAAAATACTGCCGAAGAGCTGGGTGTTACTGTGAACAGCTTCGGTATCCGTGATATCATTTTGCCGGGCGATGTAAAGGACATCATGAACAAAGTGCTGGTGGCCGAAAAGAATGCCCAGGCCAACAGCATCATGAGGCGTGAAGAAACCGCCAGCACCCGTAGCCTGCTGAACACTGCAAAGCTGATGGAAGACAATACCATGTTGTGGAAACTGAAAGAGATGGAATACGTGGAAAAGATCGCCGACAAGATCGGTGAGATCAGCGTAAGCGGTAATGGCTCATTGGTTGAGCAGTTGAAGCAGATATTTGTGGCGCAGAAATAGTCTGAACTGTGATTTTTATGATTTGGCTGATTCGCCTGAAAAGGGGCAATCAGCTAAATCATTTTAATCAGCTTTAATCACAGTTCAGATAATTTTGGACTTAGCTTTAGTGCTGTTATCAGCATCGTTGTGTCACTCACTTGTGCGGCATAACTTTATTTGGCTTTTATCGAAGCGAAGATGAATAATTAAATTATATAAAGCCAAATAGTAACTCATCTGATGAAAGGATTTCGACGCAACGATGATGCCATGAAAATTAAAGCTGGTATCAAAAAATTATAAACAATAAATCAAGTCCACTCTGTGCTTCCATGCCTCTGTGGCAAACAAAAATGAACAAATTAAAATTAACCGGGAAACAGATCCGTGCTATTGGTTACGATGAAGGACCGGTGGTGAGTGTGGCCATGCATACCATGGGCACACACTTTAAGCATCATACCGAAGAAGAAGCATTGCAAATATTGAAAGATGTACTGGCAACGCCTGAAAATTATTTAGCAGATGAAATACTATCTAAAATTGCAGAAAAATTAATTGCGCCTGCGCTGGAAGAGGTAAATGAAATTGCTTTGAATGAAACCGGTGTTGACTACAGCATCTTTGGTGCAAAGCATATTGAAGAAGGCGCTTTGCTGCAAATGCAAACCGCTGTTAAATTACCTGTTGCAGTTGCCGGGGCATTAATGCCGGATGCACACCAGGGATATGGTTTACCAATCGGGGGCGTGCTGGCAACTAAGAATGCCATCATCCCTTATGCCGTGGGTGTTGATATTGGTTGCAGGATGTGTTTAAGCATTTTTGCCATCGATCCTGGTGAGCTGAAAAAAAGAGAAGCGAACTTTCAGCGGGAACTTGTTGCAAATACGTTGTTTGGTGCGGGAAGGGAATTCAGTGATAATAAAGAACACGAAGTGATCGACAGGAAAGAGTTCAGCGAAATAAGGTTCCTGCAGAACCTGCAGCACAAAGCACTAAAGCAACTGGGTTCTTCCGGCAGCGGCAACCATTTTGTGGAGTTTGGTAAAGTAGAGATCACTGATGCAGCAAACCCAATGAATTTACCTGTTGGTAATTATGTTGGCTTGTTAACCCATAGCGGGAGCCGGGGTCTTGGTGCAAATATTGCCAACCACTACACACAGATAGCTATGCAAAAAACGGTATTGCCAAAAGAAGCAAAACATTTGGCATGGCTGGGTTTAGATACGGAAGAAGGAATGGAATACTGGCTGGCCATGAACCTTGCAGGTGATTATGCAAGCGCCTGTCACCATACCATTCATGCAAAAATTGCAAAAGCCATTGGAGAAAAACCATTGGCCGTAGTGGAGAACCACCACAACTTTGCATGGAAAGAAATGTATGAAGGGGAGGAGGTGATCGTTCATCGTAAAGGCGCAACGCCTGCAGGCAAAGATGTGCTGGGCATCATCCCGGGCAGCATGACGGCGCCCGGCTTTATTGTAAAAGGTAAGGGTGAGATCACATCTTTGAATTCTGCATCTCATGGTGCCGGCCGAAAAATGAGCCGTACAAAAGCATTGGCAAATATTACCCATGAGGCTTTAAAAAAAGAACTGGCGGCGCATGGCGTAAAACTTATCGGCGGCGGGCTGGATGAAGCACCCTTTGCATACAAAGACATCAATGAAGTAATGAAAAGTCAAACTGCATTGGTTGACGTGTTGGGAAAATTCTATCCTGCAATTGTGCAGATGGATGGCAGCGACCCACGAAAATTCAGAAAGTCCGGGAAAGAAGTCGCTGGTGAATAGTTAAATAATATAATGGCAGCCCATCGGCTGCCATCATTATGTTATAGATTTTGCTGTATGGTCTTTTCGACCTGTGATCTGTCGAAATCCCCTGAGTATATAATTTTACCGGATCGATCTAATATGATCACAGTAGGGTAAAAAGAAATGCCATATTTTTCAACCAGCCCTTCTCCCCCAAACAACATTTTAAATACCGGCTTATGTTTTTTATAAAAAAAAGCTATGTCTTCCTTTGGGTCCTGTGTGTTGATGGAAAGTAGCTGAAATTTATCTTTCCCGAATTTTTGCTGTAGCTCATTTAAACGGGGAAATGAGGCCAGGCAGGGCCCGCAGGTTTTTATCCAGAAATCAAGCATCACGATCTTTCCTTTATATTGGTTTAGCGATACGGAATCTGTTTTTTTTGGATCATAGGCCGGCAGCACCCAGTTGGCCAGTTCTGTTGTTAAACTGACCAGTGGTTTTTTGGGTTTTGGCGCCTCGTATTCATTTGTATAGGTAGAATAGAACCAGGAAAGCTCAGCAGGAGCTTCGGGATCAATATCAATATCTGTAAAGCTGGCTGCAATAAGATCATCTTTCCGGTCTTTAAACCTCGTAATATACTGGTAAGGCAAAAATGATCTTTTTGAAAAGATGATCTCGTATGGTTTGGTTCTGTTGCCGGTATAATTAGCTGTAAAATTTTCAACACTCCCAAGATTACCCAGGAAGTGATCCAATAGCTCGAAGCGTAAGCGATAAAAACTTTTGTTATTGATAACTGTATCGGTCAGTACTTTTTTTATAGCATCATTTTTAATGAGCAGGGGAAATATGGCCCGGAGAGATACCAGGGAATTGTATAATGGGGAAAGGCTTTCAAATACATCTTCCCCCGGTTTTTGCTGTATAGCAATGGTCTTGTTTTTTTTATCTAATGAAAAATATTGTGAACCGTTATAACATGCAAAATATTTATCGTCATCTGACTGAAAAAGGAATTTATTATTATTACCCGGGTTATTAAAGTTGAAAAAAACTACAGCATTGTATACGCCTTGATAGTTATCATCTTTATAAATTGACTCTCTCCGGTATTTATAACTTACAGTACCCAGGCTGTTCAATTTTGCAGCAGCATTCTTTAACACAAGATCAACCTTGTCCTGAGCATATACCGCCTGGCTATTGGCAGTAGCAGAAAATAAAAGATAAATAAATAAAAAAAGGAGCTGTTGCTTTTTCATGATGTTTTTTTTGTAAAAATATAAGGCATCTCCTTAGGCCGGAACTATATTAGACGAACATCCTTTTTAACCTGCCGGATAGTTTGTGAGCGGCGTTTGTCTAAAAAAATAAAATGTTTGTCTAAAAAGACCAGCCTATTATTGCATAAAACCCAAAAATGCCATTATAGTTTTTACTTTAGCGTATGAATGAGCTTCGAAAGGCAAATACCCCGGGTAAGTACACGCTAATTGAGATCATTTTCTTTATTGTTTTTTTCTTCCTGTTTCCCATAGTTACAGATATTGAATACAATCTTAATGAGCCTCTCTGTGAAAAATGCGATAACGGGTATCTCGATATTGTAATCCGGCGCATGGTATTCGGGGTTTTCCAGGCGATCCCTTTCATTTTCCTTTATAAAATATTATTGCATAAACTGCTGCTTAAAAAAAAGTATGGCTATTTCCTTGGCTCATTTATTTTATTCCTGTTTGCACTGGATCTTTACATTGTGTATGTGCAATACTGGTCCATTTCAAAAATGTATTTTTTACCGGGGAATATCACCCGTGATGCAGCCAGCTGGTTTAAAATAGACACACTCTTTCACTTTAGTGTTATTTATGTTATTGACCAAACGCTTATTTTTACTGCCCTTGCTTTTTTTATCAATTATGCAAAGCAGGAAGAAAGAATGAATGCCTTGAAGCAGGCCAAGCTCCAGTCAGACCTCGATCAATTAAAGGCCCAGGTTCAACCCCATTTTTTCTTTAACACCCTTAATAATGTTTATTCGCTGGCATTGCAGCGATCGGAATCTACGGCGCCATTGGTTGCCCGGCTATCTGATATGATGAGGTATGTGATCTATGAAACCGTCAACTCAAAAGTTTCGCTGAAGAAAGAAGTTGATTTTCTTAAAAATTATGTAGCCGTGGAGTCTGTACGGTATAATGAAACGATCATGATCAGTTTTGACACCCAGGGAATAAATGACAATGCCACAATTGAACCTTTACTGTTGCTTCCAATAATAGAGAATATGTTTAAACACGGTGTACAACATGCCACAGGAAAAGGCTTTATTGAAATAGTGGTTTGCCTTACAGGGAATGAACTAATGCTCCAGGCAAAGAACAGTAAACCGGAAATAAAAATAAAGAGCGCGGGAGACCCGGGAATTGGATTGGCTAACGTAAAAAAAAGGTTACAGCTTTTGTACCCGGGTAAGCACAGCTTGAAAATACAGGATGATGAATATCATTATGAGCTACTTTTAACCCTGCAATTATATTGATATGCTGCAATGCCTTATTATTGATGACGAACCATTGGCACAGGAACTGATCGCAAAATATATACAGCAATCGGGCAGGCTGCAATTGGTAATGAAATGCGCCAATGCACTGCAGGCTTTTGCAATACTGGAAAAACAACCCATCGACCTTTTGTTTCTTGATATTTCAATGCCGGTGATAAACGGTATCGACTTTATCCGGTCTTTGCCAAATCCCCCGGCAGTAATTTTTACCACCGCATTTTCTGAATATGCTGCTGACAGTTATGAACTGGATGCACTGGATTACCTGGTGAAACCCATCACGTATGAAAGATTCGGTAAAAGCATTGATAAGTATTTTAAACAAAACAGCAACACGGATGCCGATGAAAAAAAATATTTTTATATAAAGGTGAACGGCAGACTGCAAAAGATCATGTATACAGATATTTTGTATGCCGAATCTATGCGGGACTATATGAAAATTGTAACTGTTAAAGAAAACTACATTACGCATCTTACGATGAAGGCACTGGTTGACCTGCTGCCTTTCAGCCTGTTTGTGCGGGTCCATAGGTCTTTTATTGTTCATACCGCTTTTATAACATCTGTCGGGAGAAAAGAAATAAGCATTAATGAATTCAAAATTCCGGTGGGGGATAATTATAAAATAAACCTTAAGCAATGGAGTAAATTGTAATAAACGCCCCGGGCGTTTATGTAAAATAATTCCTTTCTGCATCCTGTTAAAAAATTGGTTATGCAGAAAATATTCCTACCCATACTACTCGCGATAACATTTACTGCTAATGCACAACAAAGATTATTCGATCAGCCTGTACAATTGAAAAGCTGTACTATCAGCATCGAAGCAAATTCCTTTATTGCAACAACGGTCATTGAAATGGAATTTTATAATTCAAAAGACCAGGAAGTGGAAGCTTTCCAGGCCTTCCGGCTTAACAGGGGACAAGTGATCACCGATTTTCAACTTGAACTTAATGGTAAGTACAGGGAAGGAAGTATAGAAGAAAAAAGAAAAGCAAACAATGCGTACAGGTCGATCGTCGGCAAAAGAATTGATCCCGCCATATTGCAAATGAATGGCAATAATAATTACAGCCTGAACATTTATCCCGTAGCTGCAAAGAGCAGCCGTAAAATTAAATTTACCATCACGCAAATGATGGAGGAATCAGGCTCAAAGCTGGTTTATAATCTGCCGTTGAGGTTTACGGGCAATACAGATGATTTTAAATTGAAGATAAAGATCAAAAACCCGGCTACCATTCCTTATGGCAACAAAGGTTTTTTGGAGAACAGGTCATTTGATATGGGTCTTGATGCAGCTGCTTTATCATGGCAGGCAAAGGATATTATTTTAAACCAGGCCATTTCTTTTTCCATCAACCAGTTCACTGATCAGCCTCAGGTTTGCATCAGCAAAAAAAATGGAGTATCACATTTTGTAATGCGGGTATATAACAGTAATGTGCCCGTACAATATGCAGCCAGCGCCAGGGCTATTAATGTTTACTGGGATGTTTCCATGTCGGGTAAAGAAAGAAACCTGGGAAAGGAACTGGATTTTTTGGAAAGATATATTTCCGGCAACGGGATCACTAAAGCAAGGATCACGCTTTTTAACCAGCAGGTACAGGGGATCATTATATTTGACAGGAGTAAGGATAATTTTGATCGTATCCGGGGTTTTCTTCTTGGATATAAATATAATGGTTCAACCGAATTGCGAAACCTGAATTTCAGCGATGTACTGTGTGATGCGATATTGGTTTTCTCCGATGGAATAAATTCGGTCGGGGCGGTTAAGCCCAGGTTGGGTACCGTGCCGGTAAGTTGTATAGTTTCGTCAAGCCATAACTACCAGAATTTGTCTGCCATAACAGCTACTACAGGCGGCACTGTTATAAACCTGCACAATGTCCCGGTCAAGGACGCTGTAAAAAAGATCGACAGCGCCGAAAATTTCCTGTTCAGGTACAGTGCAAATAATATCAGGATCAATGAACAGTTCCCCATCAAACTTGGTAAAAGCATTTTATTGAGTGGCATAGTTGATGCACCGGGCACCCTGGAACTGGTTTATGGCAATAACAGCAGGGTACACAGCAGCACCGATCATTTTTTATCACCGGATCAAAATTGTGATGAGGACCTGTATAAAAAGATACAAATGCTGAAGGCCTATGATTCTTTAATGTACAGCAATAATGGATACTATGACTGGCAGGGTATGATGATTTTCGGTCTCAATGAAAAAGTAGTTACCCCGCAAACCTCCTACCTCGTATTGGAAAGGATAGAAGATTATATCAGGTACAATATCGCACCACCAAAGGAACTTGTAGAAAAATGCGCAGAGCTGAATTATGTATACCGGCCGGCGTATAAGATATCGGCACTTAAAGCTATTACCGAACAGGATGCGTTGCAGGCTATAGTAAATAGCTATAACCAAAGAATAAGCTGGTGGGATAAGAATGAAGCTTCTATCGACCTGAAAAGAAAAGCCCCGGAGGTAAAAAATGCTGCTATTGCTTCAAACGCGGCGCCAGAACAACAAAATAGTAAGAAAGTCATTACTTCAACCAGTGTAGAAACTAATTTTCCGCAGGGTACAAGTGACCTGAAAGAGGTTGTTGTTTCAGCAGGTTACGGGATCAGCCGTAGTTTGAGATCATCAAGTACAAATGTACAGGTGGTTTCCGGCGACCAGTTGAATACGATCCGCAATACCAATATCAATGAAGCACTGGCAGGCAAGGTTGCCGGTATACAGGTACGCGGGCAATCCGGGGCAAAGCTTGGCAGTATTGGATCTATAAGATTGCACGGTGTAAATTCATTGAGCGGTACAACGGGTTTATTATACGTGCTGGATGGTACAAGGGTTGATGCTGATGATATTAATGTGGATGATGTTCAGGATGTTACTTTACTGCGGGGACCTGCTGCTGCTGCTATTTTTGGACCGGATGGTGCCAATGGGGCACTTTTGGTAACTTCAAAAAAAGCAAGGCGTACTAATTCCTATCCTGTATGGGGCGAATATAAATTAAGCAGTACAGAAGATGAGGATTATATACAACAGGCAAAAAAAGCGGCAGGCTATGAGCTTTGGGAGGTATACCTTGAACTGGAAAAAGAATATGGCGATGATATTGGCTTTTATTTTGAAATGGCAGATTTCTTTTTTGAAAAACAAAAAAGCGACAGGGCCGATGAGCTGATGTTAAATGCTATTGAATTGTGTAATGGCCGTGTTGAAGGATTGAAGCTTGCCGCTTATATATATGAGAAATGGGGGTTTTTCAAAAAAGCCATTGCGATATATGAGGGGATCTTAAGCATGAATGAAAATAACCTGCCGGTGAAAAGAGACCTGGCACTGGCATATTTCCAGGAAAAAAATTATAAAAGCGCGGTTAAAACATATTACAGCATCGTAACAGCCCCGGTTACTGAAAAGGAATACATAAATGTGCGGGAGAATGCGCTGGCTGAAATGAATGCGGTGATTGCGGCACATAAAAATGAATTTGATATTTCTTATATCAATATCAACCTTATCAAAGCACTGCCCCTGGATTTCAGGATAACCGTTGAAGGTAACTATTATGGTATGGATAATGTGCAGTTCATAGAGCCGGGGAATACTGTTTGTAATCCTGCCAATAAAAATACTGTTAACGGGGGGCGCTTAATGGCAGACAATAACTACTGGTACGACAGGAGCATCGATGAATATGCGATCAAAAATGCGCTGCCCGGCAGGTACAGGATCAAAGTAAATGCCCATAATTACAGTTCCAATGCCGGTACCATCCCAATGATTGCCAGGGTCATTGTATTTAAGAACTTTCAAAAGAACAATATGGAAATAAAGGTTAAGAGTTTTAACCTGGACAACCAGTATGGTATTATTGAACTCGACGAAGTTAAATGGTAGAAAAGTCCCTGTGGAGATGAGTAGCTCCGGCATTTAGCCGGAGTTGCTTTTTTATAATGCGCCTGTTTCATAGCTCTGGCATAAATATTCTATTTTTACCGCGAATAACATTTCCATGCAAACGGTAAAAGAAGAGATCATAAAATTATTTCAGCAATATAGCAGCGATCCCATCACAGCGATGGATAAACTGCCCCAGGCCGGCAGCGAACGGCATTACTTTCGTATTCATACGGCAGGTAAAACTTTTATAGCTACCTATGGCGCCAATCTGAAAGAGAACGAGACCTTCATTTACTTTTCCCAGCATTTTAAGAAAAAGCAGTTGGCTACGCCGGAGATATTCTGCATTAACGATGCGAAGAATATTTATATACAGGAAGACTTTGGAGATGTATCGCTGCTGAATAAGCTGGAGGAAAAGGGTTTTGTAGCTGAAGTATATGACCTGTATAAGAGCAGCCTGCGGCAATTGGTACTGTTGCAGGTAAAGGGACATGAAGGCCTCGATTATAAGAAATGCCTCACCAATACCGCTTTTGGCAAACAGGCGATCATGGCCGATCTTTTATATTTTAAGTATTATTTTTTAGATGCCTTGCGCAGGCCTTATGATAAGCAAAAGCTGATGGATGATTTTGAGGCATTGAGTAATTACCTGTCGCACACCGAGTATAAATATTTTATGTTCCGCGATTTCCAGAGCCGGAACATTATGATAAAACCGGGCGAGAGTGTTCACTTTATAGATTACCAGGGAGGCATGAAGGGTGCGCCGCAATACGACGTGGCTTCTTTACTATGGCAAGCCCGGGCTAATTTACCCGATGACTGGAAACAATACCTGCTGGAAGATTATATGGATGTTTTTGAAAAGACAGTAGGCGAACCGGTAGAACGGGATACCTTCCGCAGCCAGTACAATGGTTATGTACTCATACGCTTATTGCAGGTGCTTGGCGCTTACGGCTTCCGGGGCTTGTTTGAACGCAAGGCGCATTTTTTAACAAGTATACCCCTGGCATTACAAAATTTAAAATGGTTTGTTGATAACCAGAATATAGGCATATCCGTTCCGGAATTTAAAAAAGTACTGGAGATCTGTATCGGCGATGAAGTAATGCGTGAGTTCACACCTGTGCAGGCAACTGCAGAAACGCCATTAATAGTTACCATCAACAGCTTCTCTTATAAAAGAGGAGTTCCGGCAGATATTTCGGATAATGGCGGGGGATATGTATTTGACATGCGGGGTATTTTAAATCCAGGCAGGATAGACATCTATAAAACCCAATCCGGGCTTGATAAACCGGTAATGGATTTTTTAGAACAACAAACCGATATGTTAAGTTTTTTAAACGGGGTTTACAGTATCATCGATATTTCCGTATCTGATTATATCAAACGTGGTTTTAAAAGCCTGATGATAAACTTTGGCTGCACGGGCGGACAGCATCGCAGTGTATATGCTGCGGAAGCCCTGGCAAGGCATCTCAGGAATAAATTCAAAGTGAAGATCGTATTGACGCACGCAAATAAAGAGAACTGGGTGAAAACAGGGGCATAGTTGATGGTTAATGGTTCATAGATAAGTGCATTTTAATAAACGTACCCTAAATGGCATTTAGATTCGAAGAACTGAAAGTTTGGCAACTGGCATTGCGGTTATGCAATGAAATTGACATTTTGGTAAAAGGATTCCCAAGGGAAGAATTGTATAGTTTATGTTCTCAAATGAAAAGAGCAGCCGATTCTGTAGTTTTAAATATTGCTGAAGGTAGTACAGGCCAATCCACAGCAGAATTTAAACGGTTTCTTGGAATAGCTTTGCGATCAGCAATTGAAGTTGTTTCCTGTCTTTTTATTGCTCATACGAGAAAATATACCAGTGATCCAGATTTTAAGAAGTTTTACGAAGAGTATGAAGTGTTGTGTAAAATGATTACGAAGCTAAGAGGTTCAATGTAACCGACCATGAACTATGAACCATCAACTATGAACCATCAACCATGAACAACAGAAAAGCCATGATCTTCGCCGCAGGCCTCGGCACACGCTTTAAACCCTGGACCGATGCCCATCCAAAAGCCCTGGCACTGGTTAATGGGAAATCATTACTCCAACGCAACATTGAATACCTGCAACAATATAATATTACAGACGTTGTAGTAAACGTTCATCATTTTCCGGATCAAATAACCGATGCCGTAAAAAAAAATAAGGGCTGGGGGAGTAATATTATCATCAGCGATGAAACAAACGAAGTGCTGGAAACAGGTGGAGGTTTGCTCAAAGCAAAAGACCTGCTAAAAGGGAATGTGCCTTTTGTTACCATCAATGTTGATATCCTAACTGACCTGGATCTGGATAAACTCCTGTCTTTTCACCAGCAACACAAGCCTTTGATCTCTTTTGGCGTTACCAACCGAAAAACATCACGCTATTTTTTATTTGATGAAGGGGATCGTCTTTGTGGCTGGAGAAATGTGCAAACGGGAGAAGAGAAAATTTCCATTAGCAAACCAGGACTGGTACAGAAAGCTTATAGCTGTGTTGTTGTATTTCAGCCTGAAACATTCGATCTTATAAAACAAAGCGGCAAATTTTCTCTCACCGAAACTTATCTTGACCTGGCGAAAGATAATCTTATACTCGGTTATGATCACAGCGGAGATAAACTGGTTGACGTAGGTAAAACTGAAAGTATAGCAGTAGCAGAAAAAATATTTGCCCCTATCCCCTAAAAGAGTAAATGGAGAAGATTGGTATTAAGATTGTGTTTTGCAAAAAATACTGTTTGCAATATTGATGAAGAAAGAAGTAGGGATGCTTTGGAAGCTACAATGTTTGGATATGTTTAATGTACCGCTCCCTCTCTCTTCAGGAGAGGTTACTGAGCAACGCGATAGTAAGGAACGAAGTTCGGGGTGGGTGAGGTATTAATTTCCCTCAACCGGCGCACCAAATTCCTTATTCTCTTTTGGCTTGCTTAGCCCAAAATTGTAACGCAATGTGATACCAAATCTTCTTGTATCATTTACCCTTGTGCCACTTGCGCTCACGTTGCCCTGGTTCAGGTTGAAGGAAACCTTATTGGTCCGCAATACATCATTTACAGAAAAAATAATATTCGCTTTTTTCTTCAATAAACTTTTATTGGCAGAAATGAATAATCCGCCAAAGGTTTTCAGCTCATAGAAATTCTGCAGCACTTTGGTACGCATAAAACCCTGCATGTTAACTGTAAGTGTCGGGGTTGCTTTAAATTCCTGGTACATAAAGAACAGCCAGCTACCCCGCTTGTAATTCAAGGGCCTGTCCTGGTAAAAGCCTTCATATTCATTATAATTATGTTGAGCACCTGCGTAAAAGAAGTATTTGCCGCCCGGTGGGATCCCGGCAAGTATCCTGAAATAATATTCCTTGCTCTTTCCTAAATTGTCCCAGGTGCGAAGAGCGATCTTTGTTACATCATCCTGGTAAGTAACATTGCTGAAAATATCTTTCGTTTCGTTTATGCCAAGTGCTATCACGGGAAAATCATCAAAGGTCACATTCAATTCATAGTTGGTGGTGAACTGGGGCTTGAGCCGCGGGTTGCCCACATCAAACAAATACTGGTCAACATATTTCGGGTAAGGATTCAGTATCTCGTAATAAGGCCGCCTGATACTGCGGCGGTAAATTGCATTGGCGATCAGCTGTACCTTAAATAGTTTAAAAAGGTTATGCCGTAAATAAACATAGGGAAAAAGATCGGTACGGTTAATTGATAAGGTAGTGTCCTTCGGGATCAATTGCCTGCCGTTGATATTGGTCGTTTCCAAACGCAGGCCCGGCTTTAAAGTAAAACCCCAAAATGTTTTCGCCACCTGTACATAAGCAGCGCTGATGGTTTCTTTATATTTAAAACTGTTGGTCTGGTATATATCAACATGCTTCCCGGTGATGCCGGTATCCTTAAAATACTCCGAGCTGTTATTACTGTTACTTGCTGTTAGTTTGATCCCGGCTTCTAATGTAAATATTTTGGGCAGCTTAAGCACAAGATCGGTCTCCGCAACAAATATCTTTTTCCTGTTCCTGTTCTCCCCGTCGCCGAAAACAGTTGGCCTGGCAGGCATGTTATAATGATTTGCATAAAGCTGGGAGTTGTTATTCCGGTGATAATTATATTCAAGCTCAACCGTCCATTCACTGCCAATAGAATCTATTTTATATTTGGAAGAGATCTCGTTGCCCATGTATAAGGTATTGTTCCTGCTGTCAATATCCGATAAGTTCCTTCCCACGATAACCTTTGTTGGAACATTACTGATTTCAATTGTATTCAGCGCATTGCTTTTGCCGTTGTTCCGGCTTAGCCTCATGTCATAAGCGATATTGAATTTTTTTGTCACTGCAATATCAACACCGCCACCTATATAATTATTGGAAGAAGGGTAGGCCGTATAAGATCTTTGCGAGATCAGGGAATCGGTTTTAACGAAGCGGCCGGAGTTCAGTTCTTCAAAACTATTCCTGTTCGTAAACTGGTAACTTAAATAACTGTTTACTTTTCCTGCGCTTTTATTTATGTTGAACCCCGCAGTTTCTGTAGCATACACACCCTGGAAATAAGCTGCATTAACACTGCCGCTGCTGCCCAGCTTCACGCCTTTCTTTAAAACAATATTTATTATTCCGCCGCTGCTTGATGCATCATATTTTGCTGAAGGGTTACGAAGTATCTCAATTTTACTTACACTGCCTGCCGGTAAGCTTTTTAATAAAGAGGCAAGGTCCTGGCTGCTCAATTTCATTTCACGACCGTTGATATAAACAGTCGCAGGTGTTGCGCTGTTCAGGTATACATTTCCATCCTGGTCAACGATCGCTCCCGGCGTTTTTTCCAAAACCTCGTAAGCATTGGTACTGCTGTTGGCTAAAACCTCGGCGTCTACAATGGTCTTATCATCTTCCTGTTTTATCAGCGGTTTTCTTGATACCACAACTACATTTTGCAATGTTGTGTTCTTTCTTTTTAAAACAATAGTGTTGTTTGCAGGCTTATCGGTTATACCTATTATGCTTTCTGTATTTTCAAAGGATACCGAGCTTGTCTTTAAAAGGTATTTTGAAAATGATTGAACCCGGAAATCAGCCTTTCCGTTCTTAGCTGCCTGGGTGCTTGTTAAAACCGTATCGGGCAAAAGATATAGCTGCAGGGTAATATTGGTTGCAGAATCTGCTTTTGGAGCCTTTATTAATACAGTGAGGGTTGTATTTTTTTGCGCAAAACTAACAGCGCAGAACATCAGCAGGCTGCCAAGGATCAGGAAAAACTTGTTGGTCATGGTATATGTGAAAAGTTCTTAATGATACGGATCACAGTGTGGTTATACGGACAGCCCGGGCCATTGTTACAAAAAGGATATAAAAGCATGCTCTTCTTCCCTGCTTACTTTTCAAACAGTTCTTTCTTTTCAACCACTTTTACTTTTTTGCCAACCTTCAGGGTCTTGCTTACCACGTCGTAAGGGCCAGTAACCACCTGGTCGCCTTCTTTTAACCCTTCGCTTACTTCAATATTATTGATATCCTGGATATCTGTTTTAACTTTTACCTTGCTTACTTTCCCTTCTTTGTCTAAAATAAAAACCACCACTTCAAGATCATCTATCGAAGCTGCTCCTGTTTTGAGATCTGATTCATCTTTCTTCTTTATATCGGTCTTTACACTATCGTTCTTCTCACGGGTTGTAACCGCATTAATAGGAACACTCAGTACATTTACATGCGTCTTTGTTTGTATGTCGGCGCTGGCGCTCATGCCCGGGCGGAAGGGGAATACACCCTTACCGATAAGGTCCATATAGCTCTCGGGTAATAAGCGGATGAACACTTTATACTGTGTTACATCATTTGAGGCGTTAGCCAATGCGCTTTGTGCCGCAGCGCCATTATTACTGCTGGCGATCTGTGTAACAATGCCTTTGAATTTCCTGTTGCTGTAAGCATCTACTTCAACAACGGCGCTATCACCCAGCTTTACTTTTGGCACATCATTCTCTCCAACATCAACCCGAACTTCTATCTTGGCCATATCCGCAATACGCAGCATTTCTGTTCCGCTCATTAAATTACTTCCAACAACACGCTCTCCCTTTTTTACATTCAATAAACTAACCACGCCATCCATGGGTGCTATCACTGCAGTCCTGCTAAGGTCTTTATTTGCTTTTTCCAGGTTCGACCTTGCACTTTGAACACTTGCCTGTCCACCCCTGATGCCCTGCAAAGCCGCATTGTAATTTGCCCTGGTGCTTTTTAAATTTGCATCTGCAACGTTAAATTCGCTTCTGCTTATTACTTTATCATCAAATAATTTCTTTTGCATGTCGAAGGTATTCTGCGCCTGTTCAAGCTGGGCCTTCAATGCATCTATCGCTGCCTTCGAATTAGACACCTGTGCTTCTGTTTGTGCCACACCACTTGCGGCCTGGTCACGCTGGATGCTGTAAATGTCTGCATAGATGCGGGCAAGCACCTGGCCTTTCTTTACGGAATCGCCTTCCTGTACGGTTAGCTCGGTGATCTCGCCGCTTATATCCGGGCTCACCTTCACTTCTATTTCAGGATATATTTTTCCGCTGGCATTTACCAATTCTGTAATGGTACGCTTCTGCACTTTTTCAGCCGTAACTTTTATGCCTTCATCTTTTCCAAAAGCTCCCGTTTTGGAAAGCACGATCAATAATACCAGCAATATTCCCAGGCTTATCAGAATCCATTTAAGCGACTTGCTCATAATTATTTTAGTTTACTGTTTGTAGTTTTTTTGTTTACCGGATTATAACTTCAGCCCCTGTCCTTTATAAAATTCCAGCACTTTCATCTTAAACACATAATCATACTGGTTCAGTGCATTCTCCAGTCTTGCCCTGAATAAATTATTTTGGTTGGTGATCAGTTCAAATGTTGGCATCATACCCACTTCGTAACGCTTTTGCGCAAAGTTGTATGTACGCTCGGCTGTTTCTAAACTTTTTTTGCCAGCATTGAATTTTTCCAGGGCTACTAATGCAGCATTATAAGCCTGGTAAATATTTTGTTTCAGCCCCTGATCATCCAGTTGCTTTTGCAATTGAAAGTTTGTGATATTGATCTTGCTTCTCTTGTAATTTGTTTTTGCAATATAGCCGTTGAAAATAGGAACATTCAGGCTTAGGCCGATTGACTGTTGAAAGTTCTCATTTAACTGTGGGAAGAACGGATCAGATTTAGGAAAACCAACCGGCGTATTAATATAATTCGCATACCTGCTGCCTAAACTTCCCCAAACAGATATAGTAGGATACAAATTTCCTCTTGCCGCTGCCGAGGATCTTTCTGCAGCTTTTATCTTAAAATCATTCATCTTTTGCTGCGGCATATTGGCGATGGCCAGGTTGTAAACAAAATCAGGCTGAAGGTCTGCGATCTTTTCTACCGGTATCATTTCTACCGGTGGCGTATCTACCTCGAAAGGAGCAGCAGCATCGAGCGCCATATATGCCTTCAGGGTTAAAATATTTTGTGTTACAGCGCCTCTTGCACTTATAAGTGTTGAACTGTCCCTTGCTACCTGTGCTTCAAGTTCGGCTGCATTCAGTTCCGGTAAAGCACCGGCATCAACCATTTTCCTGGTATTGCTTAATTGTGCCTGCGATTGTTGTAATTGAACAGCGGCAATTTTTTCCTGTTCTTTTGCCAATAAGATCTGTAAATAAGCATTTGCTACTGTTAATGCGATATCATTCTTTAATTTATCGGTATTTGCTTTAGCGGCTTCCAGTTCCCATTGATTGGCAGCAATGATATTTTTTTTACTGAACCAGTTAAAGATATCAGCGCTGCTTTGCAACTGCATATTGGCCGATAAATAACTTAGCGTACTCAGGGTGTAAGTAACAGGATCCTGGCTGCGCCCGCTGCTATAAGATGGCCCTCCATTAAAATTTAAACTGGGTATCTGGTCAAGTTTGCTTTGCTTGTATGTCAGTGCGGCTACCTGGCTCTGCAGGTCAATTTGCTTGATAGAGATGTTGTTGGCCATGGCATACTCCACGCACCTGACCAGGCTCCATTTCTCCTGTGCCCCGGCCGTGGTTGCAAAAAGCAATATTGCTATAAGGGTATAAAATTTATAACGCATACGACAAAAATAATTCATCTGGAATTAATCCGGCTAAAACAATTTACAGGCGGTAAAGCAGGCTGGTCACATTTTTTCAAAGGCCTGCTGCAGGTCTTTTACCAGGTATTCGGGTTCCTCCAGCCCCACATACAGCCTTATCATGCGGTGCTCTTTGTTGGAAGCGTCAAATTCGCCGGGCTGAATACCGGAACATTTGGGAATAATGAGGCTTTCATGTCCGCCCCAGCTCACCGCCATAAAAATGTGCTCAAGGCTTTCGCAGAATGTTTCTATTTGCTGAATATGATCTGCCTTTATAATGAATGTCATTAACCCGCATGCGCCTGTCATTTGCTTTTTTGCCAGCTCATATTGCGGAAATGATTCATCAAAAGGGAAAAGGATACTTTCTACTTTAGGATGCTCTTTTAAATAAGCAACTATTTTTTTTGTGGATGCGGTGATCCTGTCCAGCCTTGCCGGCAGCGTACGCAGGCCCCGGATGAGGAGCCAGGCATTGAAAGGAGAGATGCCGCTGCCGATATTCAGGTATTCGCTGTTGAATATCTTTTCGATCATGCCCTTGCCGCCGCTCAATACGCCTCCCAGGGTATCGCTGTGCCCGCCAATATACTTGGTAGCCGTTTGCATGGAAAGGTCTATTCCCATTTCTATTGGCTTTTGGTATAAGGGTGTACAATAACTATTATCTATTATAGTAACGATATTTTCAGCCTTCGCCAGCTCAACAACAGCGGGCAGGTCCTGTATGGCATAATCCCAGCTATTGGGGCTTTCCAGGTAAATGACCGCAGTATTTGGAAGTATCGCCCTTTCAAAATTCTCTATCTGCCTTCCGTCAATATAAGTTGTGGTAACGCCGAACCTTGGCAGGATATCATTGAACATTTTTTGCGCCCAGGTATAGGGTTTATCAACGGATACAATATGATCGCCGGCTTTTACATTGGCAAACACAGAAGCAAAGATCGCTGCCGCGCCGCTGTTGAACACCAGGCAGTCTTCTGCGCCATCCAGCGCCGCTAATTTTTTTCTAAGAATATCAACCGTTGGGTTTTTACCCCTGCTGTATAAATAGGTGGAGTACTCATCCACAAAAGCTTTACGCATATCATCAACCTTGTTAAAAACAAAATTGCTGGTTTGCATGATGGGTGGGGAAACAGCATTGAAATAATTCTCTCTCTCTTCTGCAAATTCATTGATTATATAAGAGGTATCCATTAGTTTGTTTTTTTAGCAAATCTTTTGGCAATAAAATAAATGGCAATGAATACGGCCAGCACCGATAAGCCGGTTAACGCGGCATAGTCATTTTTCTTATAGTCCAAAGCAATGCTGATGGCTACAAATGTGTATGCCGCTATAAAGATCACCGGCAATAAAGGGTATAATTTCATTTTATAGATCCCGGTACCGTCGAGGTGCTTTGTTCTTTTACGCAATACAAAAATTGTTGCTGCAGAAAGCACCATTCCAAAACAATCCAAAAAGATGGTGAAGCTTAATATCTTGTCAAAGCTTTCAGCCCAGAACACGATCAATGCACACATGGCTGCAAATACACTTAATGAAGTGAACAGTACATCCGTTTTGACATTTCTTTTGCGAAAAGCTTCCGGTAAGATCTTATCCTCGCTCATTGCCTGCATTACCCTGGGGTTACTCATCAGCAATACATTTACATAAGCAAGTACTGAGAGGAAAAGGAACACCGATAATATTTTTCCGGCAGCATCACCAAAAACATGGCTCGCCATGATTGCCGCTATATTCTTTGATCCCTTTAAATTCTCGAAACCAATTACATTAACATAGGCATAATTGATGCTGAGGTAAATGGCAATAATAATAAAGATGCCGATGAAGATGCCCCTCGGTATATTTTTAGCCGGGTCTTTTACCTCGCCACCAAAATTTATGGTTTGCTGGTAGCCGCCATAGGTAAAGGATACCGCGATAAGGCCGATACCAAAGGCTTTCAGGTATTCCATAAAGCCCGGGCTTATCAATGGTTCAGCAGAAGCTATTGCCGCAGGCCGGGCTGAAAAGAATAAAGGTGTGATGAGCAAAAGGATCATCGAGATCTTGATGATGGTTAGTATATTTTGCGCCCTTGCACTCATCTTCAATCCCAGCAGGTTCACGCCATAAAAAATTAAAATAGAAGCTATGGATATAATGATCTGAAGGGTTTGCGTATCTGCAGCGTCAGGCATGATCACTTTGGTAATATACTCTGCACCAATTAAAGCAACACCTGCAAGCGATGCAGCATTGGAAATTAAAATGATGCAGTTAACGGCAAAGGCAATGGAGGGATGGTAAGCGTAAGAAAATATTTTATAATAACCACCCGCTACCGGGAAGCGGCTGCCGATCTCGGCATAGGTGAGTGCACCGCATAACGCTACCAAACCACCTGCTATCCATGCGCCAAAAAAGATCATTTGGTTGGGAACAGCCGCAGCTACGTTTGCAGGGGTACGAAAAATACCCATGCCGATCACCAGGCTCACCATGATCATGGTGAAATCAAAGAGGTTTAGTTTTTTCGATATTGCTGTCATGCTTTAAAGATAATTTTTTTTGCACAATACGATGTGGAGATATTTTGTTTGGAGGATTAAACGTCTTCCCGTTACATTTGCAGCGGATTTGGTTCCGCCAGCTGGCGGATTAAAAGGGAAGCCGGTCAAAATCCGGCGCTATCCCCGTAGCTGTAAGCTCTGTATAATTGTTCATTCTTCAAGCCACTGTCCCGCCAGTTAGGGATGGGAAGGCATGAACAAAGAGTAAGCCAGAAGACCTGCCAGGTTCATCAACAATCATTCAAAGCTTTCGGGTGAAAGGCAGGAAATGTAAAGGCTTAACAGCTTTTATATCTCTACATTTTTCCAGGAAGCAGTCACAAAAAAAATTTTTCAAAAATGAAAAAGAAAATTTTTATTGCGGCTGCTGTTTTATTCAGCAGTCCCTTGTTTGCACAAAAAAATCTTCCGGCGGGAGACAGTACGAAAAATTTAAATGAAGTGGTGATTACAGCCACGAGGTTTCCCATCAAACAATCCTTAACAGGGAAAGTAGTTACTGTAATTTCCAAAGAACAACTGGAACGCAACAGTGGAAAAACATTGACCGAATTGCTGAATACGCAGGCCGGCATAATTGTGAACGGCAGCAGCAATGCATTGGGCACCAACCAGGATGTATACGTACGTGGCGCCGCTGCAGGTAAAACGCTGATTTTGCTGGATGGCGTACCGGTTTATGATGCTTCGGGCATCAGTGGCGCTTTTGACCTTAATTTTATTTCTATTGACCAGGTGGAAAGAGTAGAGATATTAAAAGGAAGCCAATCTACTTTATATGGCAGCGATGCCATTGCCGCGGTAATAAATGTGATAAGTAAAAAAGGAGGGGCGAAAAAAATAAATGGTACAGCAACCCTTGCTGCCGGTACTTATAATACGTATAAAGCTGCGGTTGGTTTAAATGGAACAATAAAGCAAACCGGTTACAATGTTCAGTATAGCAAATTATACAGCAAAGGCTTTTCAACTGCCAACGATCAAACCGGTGCAGGTAATTTTGATAAGGATGGTATGGATGGAAATGTTTTTCGTGCAAACCTCAGTCAAAAAATAAAAGATAAGATATCGATCCGCCTGAACACACAGTTCAGCAATTATAAGACAGATAGTGATGCCGGCCCGTTTACAGATGATGCTGATTATACCATCACTACAAAGAATGCTTTGGCCGGTATTGGTGCCGATTATGCCTTTGGCAAAATCACATTGCATTTTAATTATAATTACAACAGTACCGAAAGAACTTACCTGGATGATTCAGCAAGCAGGGGAGGATTTTCTTATTACAGCAAAGGAGATTATACCGGCAGATCGCATTTTGCAGAAGTTTACAGCAATATTCACCTCAATAAGAATATTGATATACTTGCCGGGATAGATTACCGTAAACACCTGACTGATCAAAGCTATACATCTGTAAGTATGTTTGGCCCGTATGATTCCCCAACCCTGAGTGATGACAGCACCAAAGTAACCCAGTTTGGGGCATACGCCTCATTGGTTGTAAAAGATATCAGCGGGTTCAATGTGGAGCTGGGCGGCCGTTATAACAATTTTAATAAGTATGGCAATGTGTTCACTTTTTCTTTTAATCCTTCTTATGTAATTAATAATTCAATAAAGATATTCGGCAATATCAGTTCGGGTTTTAAAGCGCCTTCCCTGTACCAGGTATATTCAGAATATCGCAACCCGGTCACTGAACTTAAACCCGAAAAATCACTCGGCATAGAAGGCGGGATACAATATTATAAGGACAATATAAACCTGAGGGCAGTTTATTTCAGCAGGAATATCACAGACAATATTCTTTTTTACAGTGCAGGCGCACCAACCTATGCCAGTTATTATGTTAATGGCGATAAGCAAAAAGACAAAGGAATAGAACTGGAAGCAAGTATTGACCTGGGGATAGTGAACATTACGGCCAACTATGTTAACCTCGACGGAAAAATTGAAACAAAAACCGGGGTAAAAGATACTTTTTATTTTAACCTGTACCGCCGCCCGAGGCAAACCATTAATTTAAATGCGGGCATAGCTATTTGTAAAAGCTGGAATGTAAACCTGGGTATACAAAGCATCAGCAAGCGTTACGAAGGAGTGTACGCCGCACCGCCGGTTGAAATGCCTGCTTATTATACCTGGAACCTGTACACAACCTATACCATTGCAAAAAATATAAAGGCTTTTGCTGACCTGAAGAATATCACTGATGAAAACTATTCAGAAGTGCGGGGTTATAACAGCAGGCGCTTTAATTTTATGGCAGGTGTTAATTTGAACTTTTAATTTTTTGCCGGGAAGATAAAAACGACTTACTGTCTTCCCGGCTAATTTTTAGTATAATGTGCAAACACGAAGAAAAATACTGTCCACGATGCAGCAATGTATTTGAATGCAAGCCGGGTAATATTGCCCAGTGCCAGTGTTTTGGGATATTTTTTAGCGGGGAAGAAAAACAGGTGATCGAAGAAAAATATACGGATTGCCTGTGCAGGTCAGGCCTGGAAGAAATGAAAAATGAAATCGCTGTACTGGTAAAGCAATTACCTTTGTAAAAAATGGTTGATGTTTGATTTCGGAGAAATATCATTGAAGCAACTGGTTACAGTTAGCTTTACCCTGTTTGCGGTAATAGACATGCTGGGTTCTATCCCTGTGCTGGTTAGTTTAAAAGATAAGTTCGGCGGCACCATAAAGCCCCTGCAGATAACCCTGGTTTCCGCGGGCCTGATGATCCTGTTCCTGTTTTTGGGAATAGAATTCTTAAAGCTGCTGGGCCTCGATGTAAAATCCTTTGCGGTGGCGGGAAGCATTGTCATTTTTATTTTAGGCCTGGAGATGGTGCTGGGTGCCGAGTTCTTTAAACCGGATAATTCAAAAGCGGGAAATATGGTGCCTATTGCATTTCCCATTATTGCAGGAAGCGGTACACTAACTACAGTGATGAGTTTAAAGGCCAACCACGACGATATCAACATAGTGCTGGGTATATTGATCAATTGCATTGTCATTTACCTCGTACTAAAATCTTTGAAATTTATAGAAAAGGCATTAGGGCCAAGCGGGCTTGCGGTGATGCGAAAATTTTTCGGTGTAATTTTAATTGCCATAGCCGTAAAGATATTTGGAAGTAATATTGTGCAGTTTGCAAAATAACACCCGGCCTCGTCGTACAATGGATAGTATAAGAGTTTCCGAAGCTCCAGATCCAGGTTCGATTCCTGGCGAGGCCACAAAAAAGGTCCCGTAACAATTGTTACGGGACCTTTTGCTACGGGCTACTTTGTTGATCATCTTTTAACCACAATCTTTCGTTTTATGATTTTTGAATACAGGTGAACATACACAAAATATATACCCGGTGGTTTTTCAGAAAGATCAGGGCTTGGGTGAAAACCTGTTGTTCCATATACTTTCTGCCCTTGTAAGGTGAATATTTCAGTTGAACGAACCTGGTCTTTGTCGCCCGGGTATAAGAAGTTGAATTTTCCCGCCGACGGATTTGAATAAACGGTCAGATCTTCAATTGCGTCAGATGAGCATTGTTTAACAGCAATAATCTTTCCGTATGTATAATTGCCATTAAGATCTGTTTGCTTTAACCTGTAATAGGAGACCGGTTTACCCGGGTGTTTATCTGTAAATGTGTAGGTATTTGGAAAGGGTGAATTACCTGTTTCCTGAACCGTTCCCGCTGGCTCCCAGTTTATTTCTTCAGCACTCCGTTCAACGGTAAAATAATTATTGTTTGTTCCTGCAGCTGTAGTCCATTTCATTACTACATCCTGTCTATTGCAGACCCCTGTAAATGACAACAATTCAACCGGAAGAACAGCACAGGGAAATATAGTTACAAACACCCCGTAAACAGAAACAGCCCCGGTGGTAGAAAGCATTCTTCCCTGGAGCGAACCGCCTGCACCCATTGAAATAGCGCCGTTGTGCGCAATAAGCGTTCCTTTCATCGTAGTTACTGCTGCCATGGATATTGCTCCTTCAGCCACCCAAAAAATATTACATGCCATAGCGTTGTTAAGTAAAGTAATTGTTGAAGCGGCACCTGTGGTAAATGCTCCACCAAACTTGAAAATAAATATCGCGTTGGAATTTAGCTGGGCATTTAAAATAGGCTCACCAGCTATTGAGCCTGCTGCCGCAATAGCGTACACGCCAGGCAAAAGGGTTTCGCCACCCCCGAATGCAGGAGTATGCGTGGTGGAAGTTGGAACGCGGTTGTACAGATCTGTATAAGCAGCAATCAGGTCTGTGGAGCATTGTACGGTTGTAGCATTACCCGAATCTATCTGGCCGATCAAAGTACTGGGCGACCCGAACCCGGTAATGGCCCCCGCATTTGTACCTACATGACCTACAATATGCGAAACACCTGTATTACCTACTGCACCAGTAGGGGTGTAGAGGACAAAATGACCTACGTTACCAAAGTATGGAAGCTGTGCAAAATTTATATGCGGGCAAAAGAACAGTGTAATGACTGTAGTAATAAGAAGGATGAATTGGCTTTTCATTTAATTGGATTTAGGGTAACGCTAAAAACTATATTAATGCTGCTGATTCTTTCTACTGTAAGGTTAGTAATATATAAATTATAATGTTGTAGTCAGGGAACGGGTTTATAGGTAGACAAGCGACCACAACTCACATTGGTATATATTCGCCTTCAGTATTCAAAGTATAATTATTGTGCATTATTAATTGCAGCTTTGTAAAAACAGAAATAATAAATGGAGATCCTTGGATACATTTTAGCAATAGCTGTGGGTATATCCCTCGGGTTAATTGGCAGCGGTGGCTCCATTTTAACAATGCCGATCCTGGTTTATATCATGGGGGTTAACCCGGTTTTGGCAACAGCCTATTCTTTATTTATCGTTGGATCAACGGCACTGGTCGGTGCTGTGCAAAGCGCCTTACAGAAAAGAGTGGACTTTAAAACAGTCCTGGTATTTGGTATTCCATCTATTGCCGCGGTATATATTACCCGCATGTGGCTGCTTCCGTTAATACCGGCTGAAATATTTGCCATTGGTTCTGTGGCGATCACAAAATCCATTGCATTAATGCTGCTGTTTGCAGTGATAATGATATTTGCTTCTGTAAATATGATCAGGCCGGGGAAGAACAGGCAGCCCGGTAAAAATGAACACAGGGTTTATAATTACCCGATGATATTGCTGGAAGGAACTGTTGTAGGCTTGCTTACCGGGTTGGTGGGCGCCGGAGGCGGATTTTTGATCATACCTGCACTGGTATTACTTGCCCGCATGCCTATGAAACTGGCAGTGGGCACTTCCCTGTTTATCATTGCAGCAAAATCCCTTATCGGTTTTATCGGCGACCTTCAGGGCAGCGAAGTGATAGATTGGAAGCTGCTGATAATATTTACGGCCTTTGCTGTTGCGGGTATTTTCATAGGCATATTGTTATCAAAAAAAATACCCGGGCAAAAACTAAAGAAAGGTTTTGGCTGGTTTGTGCTGATCATGGGTGGTTATATCATTATTAAAGAATTGTTTTTAAAATGATCACAGGCTGGTGCAATTTTAAATCAAAAAGAATATTGTCGTATTTTGTTACAGTGAAATAAAATCATAGGATCAACCATGAGTATTTTAGAATTTGTTAAACAACCCTGGCCCTGGTATGTTGCCGGGCCTTTAATTGGGTTAACGGTACCCGCCTTGTTGATCATGGGTAATAAATCTTTTGGCGTAAGTTCTTCGCTGCGCCATATTTGTGCCGCTTGTTTCCCTGCCAATATCCCATTCTTTAAATATGAATGGAAAAAAGAAGTATGGAATCTTTTTTTTGTAATGGGCGTTTTTTTTGGTGCGGTGATCGCCGTTCGCCTCTTAGCTAACCCTGAACCCATCCAGGTCAACAATAAACTGGTTGCTGACCTTGCCCGTTACGGGATAACTGATATTTCAGGACTGTTACCGCCGCAATTGTTCAACTGGCAAAGTCTTTTTTCTTTAAAAGGATTTATAATGATGGTGATCGGCGGATTTATGGTAGGCTTTGGTACAAGGTATGCAGGAGGCTGCACCAGCGGTCATTCCATCATGGGGCTTTCAACACTGCAGTGGCCATCACTGGTAGCCACCTGCTGCTTTATGATCGGCGGTTTTATAATGGCGAATCTTATTCTTCCACTCATTTTATCGCTGTAAAAAATATCATGCAAACAACAACCCATACAAATACAGATTTTGAAGTTCGTTCATTAGACGCCATGAGTGTAAATGAAAACCAACTGGCATCTAAATGGTATCATAATATCAAATACATGGTCCTTGGCCTGGCATTTGGGATCCTTCTTGTAAAAGCTGAGATCATCAGTTGGTTCCGCATACTGGAAATGTTTCGCCTGCAATCCTTTCATATGTACGGGGTCATCGGAAGTGCAGTGGTAGTAGGTATTATTTCAGTGTGGCTTATAAAAAAATTTAAGATAAAGACCCTTGATGGAGAGCTAATAAGATTTCATCCAAGATCATTTAATAAAGGACAAATATATGGAGGCCTGCTGTTTGGTTTGGGATGGGCCATTACCGGTGCATGCCCGGGACCATTGTATGCCCAGGTAGGCTCGGGCGCTTATGTAATTGTAATAACATTATTGAGTGCGATCGCCGGAACATGGGTCTATGGTTTTTTCAGGGAAAAACTTCCGCATTAAATAAAGTAAACCTCGGTAAAAGACAGCCGGCATATGAATAACCCGCGAAGAGATTTTCTAAAAAAACTGGGTTCCCTTGGGGGAGCAGGATTGCTGTCTTCGGGGCCACTATTTTCCATAGCCGAAAGCAATGAAAATAATGAAAGACCTGCCGGGGATGACAACGCATCTTTTACCATCTCCATTTTACAAACAACGGATGTGCATTGCCAGGTTCATCCACACGATGAATTATTTTGGGAAAACGATAAAGCTGTTTTTCGTCAAACCGGTGGCTATGCACACTTAGCAACATATTTGCAAAATGAAAGGGCTAAAAATCCCAATACATTTTTGATCGATACAGGAGATATGTTCCAGGGCAGTGAGCTCTCTGTAAAAACCACGGGCAGGGCCATGGTGCCTATCCTGAATGCATTGGGTTATGATCTTTACCTGCCCGGTAACTGGGAAGTCATTTATTATAAAAAAGCAATGCAGTCTTTACTGGGATCACTAAATGCGCCAAAGGTTTGCGCCAATATGTATCACGACCTGGGTGAGGGAAAACGGGGCGAACTGATCTTCCCTCCTTATTATATCTGGAATATCAAAGGAATAAAGATCGGCTTCATTGGCTATACCGACCCGCTGGTTCCTATACGGCAATCACCCAATTACAGCAAGGGAATAATTTATTCAAAGCCCGAAGAAAATTTACCGCATTATGTTGATGTGTTGCGTAAGCAGGAACAATGCGCTTACATATTAATAGTGGCGCATTTGGGATTATCCCAACAAATTCATTTGGCTAACCAGCCGCAATGTGAGGGTATTGATTATATACTTGGCGGGGATACGCATGAGCGGGTACGAAAACCCATTCAATGCAAATACAGCAAGGTGGTGGAGCCCGGCGCCTTTGGTTCATTTGTGGGCAAACTTAACTTAACTGTTCAGCAGGGCAGGGTGATTAAGGATGAATATGAACTGGTGGAAATAAACAGTGGTGAACTCGAGGCTTCAAAAAAAATAACTGCTTTAATTAAAGACAATGAAAAACCTTTTGCAGATGATATTTATAAAATAGCCGGTTACAGTACAATTCCATTATACAGGTATTTTGTTGTGGAGAATCCTATTGACACCATGATAATCGATGCATTGAAATGGAAACTGAAAGAGGTGGATATCGTCTTGTCAAACGGTTTTCGTTTTTGTCCCCCACGCACCACGCCTGATCATACAGGAAATATTCCCATAACGGAAGGGTTTATTTTTGATATGCTGCCCGTTGACAGCACGGTAAGAACCGCAACAGTTACCGGTAAGCAAATACAGGATTGGCTGGAGACTGAATTGCACAATGTATTTGCAAAGGATGCATCTGAGCGTTTTGGCGGCTGGGCTATAAAGTTCAAAGGAATGAAGATGAGTTTCAATGCTTTTGCAGAAAAAGGAAAGCGGGTGCAGCAGGTTACTATCGCTGATGTACCACTTGATATAAAAAAGAACTATAGCATTTGTGCCTGTGAAAGAGATGGAGATCCTCCCGACATGCTTTGCAGGATGAAGAATGTGGCGAATGCAAAAAATACAAACTATACTTTGCATACGGTTATGAAAGAATACCTGGCTGCAAACTCACCCGTTACTCCCCGGCCACCTCAAAATGCAAGAATCCTTGATGGGTCTCAAACATTACTGACGCAGGTTTCAGGCGTTGATTATTCCTTTCGCTAAACGAAAAAAGTGTTGCCGGATCGGGCAACACCTTTAGTTCTTGGGGTTTTATTAGGGTACGGGTTACTTTTTAATAATTGTTTTTTGTAAGCTGTTCTTCCCGTTCTTCATCAACAGGAAGTAAGTTCCGGGTGTAAATACGGGTTTTAGGTTTATGGAATGGATGCCACTGTATGGGATGTCCATGGTTCCCGATTGCATTAACTGCCCGGCAGTATTCGTGATCGTGTAATTATAAGTTCCTTTAACTGAAGCGCCGGCATAAATTTCAATGCTTGATTCAACAGGATTTGTAACTACATAAAATTCCTTTGATGCATTGGTTGCAGAAACGGTTATTATTTTGGAATAACTCACCTGGCTGCTGCGGTCATTTATCTTTAAGCGATAGTAAACAATGTTCTTAAATATTTTATGGTCTTCGTAGCTGTAAAATTCTGTGTTGTTACGGTTAAAAGGCAACTGTGTTGAAACTGTATAGAAACTGAAGCCATCATCGCTTCGCTCAAGCCCGTAATGATCTACATTAAGTTCGTTGCCGATCACCCAGTTGACCTTTGCGTGGTCATTGATACGCTCTGCATTAAAACTTATGATCTTTAAAGGAAGCACCCACGAGATACTTCCAATAACAAAATTTGTATTGAAAACACTAACGCTGTTTGAAGTTATCGAACCGGAAGTTGCTACCGTTCCTGAAGCAGCGCCGCCAATACCCCGCCAGAAAATGCCGTCAAACCAGGCAGCCCTTACATCGCTAAGCATGAACATTGGAAATGGAGCTTTACTATTGTCCCAGTTCATAGTAACACGTGCAGCACTACCACTTACCTTATTAATGGTCCAGTATTCTGCAGTGTCTACAAGTACCAGCGGATTATATACGCTCGTATAGCTGGGCGTTAGACCTCTGTTATATTTTACATTGAATTCACTGGCTGCAGTTAGATTGGTTAGCGCAACAGGTCTTTCATAAGTTGCATTACCTACAGGGAAAACAAAATCTGCATTGCCAAGCTTTTTTACCCAGCCATTTACATGGCGGGTATCGCTGCTGCCGGTATAGGAAGAACCTGCCTCGTAAACCATATAATTAGGTGTAGCGGATGTTGTTATCATTCCTGCAGAAAAAGTATGAAGCCCGGTAACGCTGAGATTATTGTTCAGTGTTAATCCGGCAGCATTACCTGAAAAAAAATTGTAAGTTTTGAATGTTTGCGAACCGCTCACGACCTGCGCACTGCTTCCATTTAAGTAAAGAGAACCTGTACCTGCAACCATACCCGCCTGGTCATTAATAAGATCTTTTTTTACCTGGAAAACGCCATTATTGGTAAACGCCGATCCCGAAGCATTGGTAAATGAACCTGCAACAAAAAATGTATCTGTAGCCGATGTGATATAAACCACAGCGGCATTCTTTACATCAAGCTGGGCAAACAAATTGTTTACTGACAACATTAAAATAAGGCTATGTATCAAATATATTTTTTTCATACCGTGGTTTGAATTGAACCTTATAAATGCTTTGATAAGATATACCAGCTTGTTCCGTCACATTGTATCATTACCGACTCGTATTGGGTAGTTAATACCCTTGTTGCAGCGCCATCGATCGTTTCAGCTAAATTCCCGTCTATTGTTAAATTATTTCCTGCGGCTGAGATCTTTTTGATAACATATACACGCCCCGTTGCGCCACTTGCAGCAGGAAGGGTAAGTGTAACTGCACCCGAATTATTATATACGATCGTGTAATCACTTGCAGTAGCTGCATAGGCAGTGGTTTTTGTAACAATAGAATGAGCTGTTGAACCGGTAACCTGCAAAGTAGAGGTCGGCGCAGTATTGCCGATACCCACATTTCCTGTTCCGGTAACACGCATTCTTTCATTTGCGGCTGCTGTTCCTCCTGTAAAAAGCATTATGTCTTTTGCAGCAGTGGAATTACCAATTGCAAAGTTATTACCGGTGCTGTACAGGTAAGCAGTGTTGCCTCCACCCAGTATACCGGTTGTTGTATTGGTTCCGCTATTGATACCCATATCAATAAAATTGACCGATTCATTTCCATTGTCTGATGTTGCTACCACATCCGAGCTTGCAGAATTGCCTGCCGCGGAATATGTATTTTGAATATTTAACTGGGCATAACTATTGGTATTACCTTTTCCTACGATCACATTCTGGAAATCTGTGATCGTGCCGGGTGTACCTGCGTTTACCAGCAATTGCTCAGGGTTGGTACCACTGAAAGTAGATGTACCTATACCCACATCACCTAAGCCGGTGATACGCATTCTTTCATTTGCTGCCGCTGTTCCACCTGTAAAAAGCATTATGTCTTTTGCAGCAGTGGAATTACCAATCGCAAAATTATTCCCGGTGCTATATAGGTAAGCGGTATTACCTCCACCCAGTATACCGGTTGTTGTATTGGTTCCGCTGTTGATACCCATGTCAATAAAATTGACCGATTCATTTCCGTTGTCTGATGTTGCTACAACATCCGAGCTTGCAGAATTGCCTGCCGCAGAATATGTATTTTGAATATTTAACTGGGCATAACTATTGGTATTCCCTTTTCCTACAATTACATTCTGGAAATCTGTAATTGTTGAAGGTGAACCTGCGTTTACGAGCAATTGCTCAGGATTTGTACCACTGAAAGTAGATGTACCTATACCAACATCACCTGCTGTGGTAATGCGCATTTTTTCTGTATTGTTTGTAATAAAAGGCAGGGCAAAATTGTTGGTTGTTCCTATTGATTTGATACTGGGTACATTATTGCCGTCTATAAGCCAGGCATAACCTGAAGCATCAAACCAAATAGGGGCTGTGCCGGCTCCTGTTGAAATAAGGAAATGCCCTGCAGTACCTGCAGTATTTCCCGGCATCAGGGCGCCGCTGAAACGTACATTGCCTGTTACATCCAGTTTTTCTGAAGGTGCTGTATTCGCAATACCGATATTACCTGCACTGGTAATACGCATTCTTTCTGTATAGGTACCACCGGTAGTGGTAAAGAAATTAAGGTTTCTTGTATTGCTTCCATTTCCAATAGCGAAATCATTACCTGTGGCATAGAGGTAAGCTGTATTTGCACCACCTAAAACTCCGGTAGTGGTATTACCACCGCCATTGATACCCATATCAATGAAATTGACGGTTTCACTTCCGTTATTCGCAGTAGCCACCACATCTGAACTGGCAGCGGTACCGGTATTGATATTTTGGATATTTAGTTGTGCATAGCTGTCAGTATTACCCTTACCTACAATAACATTCTGGTAACTGGTATTTCCACTGGCACCTGCATCTACCAATAATTTTTCACGGTTTGAACCGGAGAAACCTTCTGTTCCGATACCAACTGCAAGGCTGGCATTGCTACGATCCCCGAGGATTACTGCATTACTTTGAGAAACGCTTGTATTATAACCAATCGCAGTAGAGTTAGCACCGCTTACAGTGGTAGCAGCACCTATTGCGGTTGCATTAGCTGCAAAGCCAACAATAGACCCATTTCCAAGAACGACACCATTGCTCCCGTTTACGATAGCGCCATTACCAATTACAATTGGATTAGTAAGAGAGAATGCGGTGGTTGTACCAGCGCCAATAGCTATTGCATTTGGACTGTTTGCAGTGGCTGCATTGCCGATGGCGATAGCGTTGGCAGCACTGAAGCCCGTATTTGCACCAGTACCTATAGAAACTGCATCAGCACTATTGGTTGCAGCGGAGTTGCCAATGGCAAAACCATTGTTCGCTGTTGCCGATGCGCTGTTACCGATGGCAAAAGAATTATCAGCAGTCGCTGATGCACTAAAGCCGACAGCAACTGCTTTGGTTTTTCCAAATGCAATAGTAGCATTGCTTCCGATGGCATAAGAGTGGGTAGCAGTATTGACTGCCGAGCCATTTCCCAATGCAATTGAATTAGCCTCAAACCGACCCACCTGTATATTGTTTTCCCGTACTACCAATGCCTGGGCATCTGTAGTTCCGATAAAATTAGAAGCAGGATTCGTACCGGCATTGCCAAGAATTGACCATGCATTAGTCAAAGCCGAAGGATGTAATTTTTTTACCACACCATTAATGATTGTCAGCAGGCTGTCTGTAGCTGCTCCTGTCTGCACGCCGTTAAGGAATAAAGGGTTAGTACCATTCACGTGCAATTTATAAGATGGATTGGTAATACCGATACCCACATTACCTGTTCCGTCAATACGCATTCTTTCATTAGCTGCCTGTGAAGTACCTCCAGTCATGAATACCAGTGATTTTGCGGCTGTACCTGTTCCTACCAAAAAATTCTGTCCCATATTATACAGGTATGCATCATTGGCTGTACCCATTATACCACCCGAATAGTTACCGCCATTGATACCCATATCAACATAGTTGGTTGTCTCGCTGCCATTGTTAGCAGTAGCAACTACATCTGAAGATGCACTGGTGCCTGTTGAATTGTTTTGAATATTGAGCTGCAGGTAACTATCAATGTTTCCTTTTCCTACAATTGCGTTTACCGAAGTAGTTGTACCGGCATCCACCAATAATTTTTCAGGATTAGTTCCATTAAAGGTTGAAGCGCCTATCCCCACATTACCTGTACCGGTGACCCGCATTTTTTCTGTATTGTTGGTAATAAATGGAAGATCAAAGTTGCTTATAGTACCGATCGATTTTAAAGACGGAACCGAATTCCCGTTCTGGCTCCAGTTAGTTCCTGAGCCACCTGGCAAACTTTGTGCGGTGATATTCCAGCCGGACCCGTTGCTTATTAAAGTTATTGTTTCATTAACCGAGCTCAGCGTCCACGATGGTGCCACGTCAATTGTTTGTGATGAAGTAGTAGCAATAGTAAGTACAGGTGTTGGGCCTGTGGTACTTGCATTTTTTATCATATAACTTCTGCCGGGGCAGCCAACTGCTGTAGGAAGTGTTAGTGTAGCAGCACTGGTGCCCGTAAATACCAAAAGATTATCTGTTGAAGATGCAGATGTGCTTGTAGTAAACGCACGGTAGCTGGTAGCCAGCGATCCTCTTACATCTAATGTTGAATTAGGCGTGGTGGTTCCGATACCAAGTTGTGCCCAGGTTGTAAGCACAAACAGGTTCACCAATAGGGTAATGAATAACTTTTTCATAGATCAGGATTAAGATTTGGATTTCATTCTATTTTTGAACTGGGAAACTTTTCGGCTTCCTTTTTTTGATTTTTATTTTATCATCACCATTCCATATTTACCCCTATAATAAAATTTTTACCAGGGCGGAATGGATTGAACACATAAACCGGTATAGTAAAATTCTTTATTTCAAAACCGGCAAAGAATCCCTGCTCGGCAATAAATTTTGTCTTGTATGCTTTTGTTCCCTGTATGGTTATCCCTGCATAAAACCATTTTAACGGCTGGTAACCCAGTTCTGTCCAGTTAAAAAAGAAATTATTCTCAGCCCCGTCCTTACTCACGGTGTATTGTGATTCCATTGAAAGAAAAAAGTCTTTATATTCCAGTTCGGTCTTCATAGCCAGTGAGCCGCCGTTAAAGTTGCCCATTACAATTCCCAGCATTGGTGTAAACACATAACTAACTGCAGCCTCTTTACTGAAATTTTTACCGATATACACCGATGCAGTTCTGAGGTCTTCATAATTATACCTCATCTCGGTGTAGATACCTTTCTTACCGGTATGATGTACAACGGGCATCCAGAGAAAACCTTCATTCCGGCTGAATGAACTATAATTCTCAATGCCGGATTTGGCTTGTGCATCAGCATTAAGCTGCATCATAATGCTCCATATGATGATTAATAAGCTCTTCTTCACTTTCAATAATATTTACAGGGGCTGTTTGCATTTTGTTTAATAATAATATCTCTTTCAGGAAGGGGTTCCAGTAGAAGATCAGTCTTTCGATAGGCTTCCAAAGTACTACCCAGCTAAAAACGTCAATGGCATTGCTGAATATAGAATGTATCCTGTGGTCCTGGCCAAATATATTGGGTAAGAGTCCCTGGCAAAACACAACAACGCAGATGCTTACCAACAGCAGGATAAAATTCTTTTTTTTGAATTTCCTGAATTCCACCTGCTTCAATCTTTTCTTTATCTCGAAATGGCGCCGGATGGTCCTGATCAGGGGATCCGCCATGAAGCGCATGGATCCTGACTGGCAAAAGATCTTGTAATCGATCCTGGTATGCCTGCCGGCACAAGCGATAGAATTATTCAGGTAATCCTGGAAATCCTGCCCAAGCTGGCGTATATCCAGGCGTGCAGGATCATGCGGGTTGAAATAATCAATTATACTATCATCGTCGATCTTGAGATAAATGCTGATCTTAGGTGTTGTAAAATTACTCATGCACAGTTTTGTTATTAGGATACGTTACTATGGATTAACGGATTCTTAAACGGGACTGTCGGAAATATATTACAAAGAGCCTTATAGTAAGACTTACAGTTTTTGAGTAGATAGCCATCTACAAATTTTTAAAAAAGCATATTTGGTTTGCAGATAACGTTGTTATTTATTAAAAAAGCGGGCTCCATTCATATGTAAAAACAAATAGTTGTAACTTATTGCGGTTATCCTCAATTTTGCCAATATTCCAATTATATCTTAGTCACTAATAAAAATGTCAAAAAAAGAGCTGTTTAAAGAAAAACTTAAAATTAAAATCCCTGTTCCTGCCGGCACACCTGCTTCAATTTTGAACAGGCCGCTTACCCTGGGCTTTTTAGGCTTTATTATCCTGGCCGCTTTATTCAGCGTTCTTATTTACCAGCGCCACCTCATCTTAAAGCAAACAGAAAAAAAGGCAGCCTATGATATGGCAAATGCAGCAAGGAACAAATTACAGGAAACCCTTGCATTCAGCTCATCTGCCACCAAGATCATGTCTTTCTTTATTGATAATGATGGTAAGGTGAAGAATTTTGATTCGGTAGCTGCGCAAATATTAAGCACTAATAAAGACATAGATGTTTTAGAACTCGTACCCGACGGCGTGATCCAATATGTTTATCCTTTAAAAGGAAATGAAAGTATCATCGGGTACAACATATTAAAAGACCCTGCCAGGAATAAAGAAGCATTTAGAGCAATTGCAAAGAACGAAATGTTTTTTTCGGGACCTTTTGAATTGAGACAGGGTGGCTTTGGAATTGTAGGAAGGCTGCCTGTTTTCAGGAGAGGAAAATTCTGGGGGTTTTCTGCAACGGTCGTTAAAATGTCTACCTTATTAAAAGCTGCAGGCATAGACAGCGCTACGAAGAGCGGTTATTATTTCCAGCTTTCAAAGTTCAATCCTGATACAAAAAAAGAGGAATTCTTTATTCCACACTATAAAAAGCCTTCCGGTAATTATGCTATTTCAGTTAATGTTCCCAATGGTGACTGGAAACTTTCTGTAGAACCGGCAGGTGGCTACAAAGGGTCAACAAATCTTTACATATTTGCTGTTATGGGATTTTTGTTTTCCGTTATGGGCGGCATATTCATATTCATTGTTGTGGGGCGGCCGGACGCACTGGATAAACTGGTAAGGGAGCGTACAAGGCAACTGGAAGAAAGTGAAGAGAACTATAAAGTATTGTTTCAAAAAAGCCCGCTTCCATTATGGATATATGACCGGGAAACTTTTAAATTCCTGGAAGTGAATGATGCTGCTGTTAATTTGTATGGATATTCCAGGGAAGAATTCCTGCAAATGCAGGTGACAGATATCCGGCCCGAAGAAGATAAAGATAAATTCATAGAAAAAGTGAAAGATGGAACGGACGAGCTACGTGAGGCAGGTGTATGGACGCACATAAAAAAGAACAGGGATGATATACAACTGCTCATCTTCTCAAGGAATATTTTTTATAAGAGCAGGAAGGGAAGACTGGTATTGCTTATGGATGTTTCGGAAAAAATAAAGGTTGAAAATGAACTCATAAAAAGCGAAGAGAAATACAGGTCCCTGATAGAACAGGCATCTGATGGGATCATCCTCTATTCATTTGATGGCACCATCCATAGTTTTAACAGGGCAGCATATACACAAACGGGATACAGTAAAGAAGAATTTGAAGAACTGAATCTTAAAGACCTGTTCTTCGAAGAGGATTTTGACAGGAAAAGATCAAAGAATAATAAAATAAGTCCTGACGAGCCGGCTACCCTGTACCGTAAACTCAAAAGAAAGGATGGTTCTGTCTTCGTTGTTGAGCTTAATGCAAGAATGCTTGCGGATGGAAAGATATTTGCAATTGTAAGAGACATAACAGAACGGGAAAAAACAGCGGCTGCACTCAAGGAAAGTGAAGAGAAATTTTCAAAGGCTTTTCATTCAAACCTTTTGGGATTGGGTTTGTATGATGCTGATTTCAGGATCGTTGATGCCAATGATGCATATGCTGTTATACTGGAATCAGGCAGGGATGAGCTATTGGGGAAAACTGCAGATGAAGCAGGCATGATGAGCAAAGTAAATGCAGGAAAAAGAGCGGCATACAATGAAAGGATGGATGAAATATTCAAAAAGGAAGGCCGCCTTAATAATTTTGAAATGGAGATTGAGACCAATAAAGGTGAACCGGCAACCATACTGGTATCTATGGAACCCCTGGAGTTGCAGAATAAGCATTACTGGTTAACATCTGCAATTGATATCAGCGCAAAGAAAAAGGCAGAAGAAGAGATCAGTGAATCAAATAAGCGTTTTGACCTGATAACACAGGCGACCAATGACGCGATCTGGGACCATGATCTTATAAAAAACGAGACCTGGGGTAATAAAAAATTATACAGCATTTACGGTTTTGAGTACGGGAAAGACAAGATAGATTTTCAGATGTTCTTATCAAGGATACATCCGGATGAAAGGCACGGTATTGAAGAAAGAATGCAAATAGCTATGGAGCAAAGGATAACTTCTTTATCTGAAGAGTTCCGGTTTAAAACAGCAAATGGCGATTACAGGACATTTTATGACCGGGCCTATATAAAGTATGATGCCGATGCAAACCCTGTGAGGATAATGGGTGCAATGAATGATATTACCGACAGGGAACTGATCAAGCAACAGATATTAAAAGAAAAAGAGCTTTCAGATTCTATTATCAATAGCCTGCCGGGAATTTTTTACCTGTTCAACAAAGAAGGAAAATACCTGAGGTGGAATAAGAACCTGGAAACAGTAAGTGGTTATACAGGCGAAGAGATCAGCAATATGCATCCACTCAATTTTTTTGAAGCTAAGGATCATGCATTGCTCTCTGCTAAGATCGGGAATGTATTTATAGCCGGTGAAGATGAAGTAGTAGCGGATTTTCTTTTAAAGAACAGGCAAAAGGTACCTTATTATTTTAACGGGCAGGCCATAGAATATGAAGGAGAAGCATGCCTGATGGGCGTTGGGCTCGATTTTTCTGAAAGGGAAAAAAATGCCCGGATAATAAAACAAAGTGAAGAAAAATACCGTACCATTATTGAACAGGCGTCTGACGGGATATTCATCGCTGACGAAAATGCCTATTTCATTGATGTGAACAGCGCCGGCTGCCGGATGCTGGGTTATACCAAGGAAGAGCTTTCAAAAATGAAGTTTACGGAATTGATACCAACACCAGATGTGATAACCAATCCTGTTAAATTTGATGACCTCAAGAAAGCTGATGCAGTGATCAATGAGCGTAGGCTGATAAAAAAGGATGGCTCAGTGATAGAAGTTGAGATAAGTGCAAAAGTGCTTGCCGACGGAAGGTATCAATCCATTGTACGGGACATAACCGAGCGGAAAAAAGCAGATGAAAAAATACAGTTTTCAGAACAAAAATACCGGCTGTTATTTTACAATAACCCCCTGCCCATGTGGATGACAACGATACCCGATTTGGATATCATTGATGTGAATGAATCAGCGATCAAACATTACGGCTACAGCAGGGAAGAATTTTTGAAGTTGAATGCAAAGGATATGCGGCCTGCAGAGGACGTGGAGAATTTTATAAATGAAGTAAATAAAATGGATCCCGATACCAGTAACATCAGGTCCTGGCGTCATAAAAAAAAGGATGGAACCATCATACATGTGGAGATCTACAGCCACGAAATATTTTATGAAGGACAGCGGGTATGGCTGGGGTTATCGCATGACGTAACAGAAAAATATAAGGCCAAGGAGCTATTACAGAAATCTTATGAAGATATCCGGCAACTGGCATCCAACCTTCAAAGCATCAGGGAAGATGAAAGAACCAATATTGCCCGTGAGATACACGACGAATTGGGACAACAACTGACAGGCCTGAAAATGGACATGCACTGGCTTACCCGGAAGATAAAAAGTTCGGATGAAGAAGTAAATAATAAAATGAAGGAGAGCATCCAGCTCATAAATGCTACCATAACTTCGGTGAGAAAAATTGCAACAGATCTTCGCCCCAGTATACTGGATGACCTTGGTCTTTTGGCTGCATTGGAATGGCAAAGCGATGAATTTGAAAAAAGATCAGGAACAAGAGTTAAATTTATGAATGATGCCGGGGATATAAACGTACAGCCGGGAGTTGCTACAGCCTTATTCAGGATATACCAGGAACTGCTTACCAACATTGCCCGGCATGCAAATGCCAACCTGGTTACAGCTTCGCTGCATACCGATAACGACAGGTTGTACTTCAGCATTGCAGATAATGGCGCAGGTTTCAATATAGATACCATAAACAAAAAGAAAACACTTGGGTTACTGGGTATAAAAGAACGTACTTTGTTAATGGGAGGCACTTATGAAATAAAAACAAAACCGGGTGAAGGAGCTGAAATAACCATTTCAATTCCTTTAGACCTTGCAAAAAGCATGGCTTAAAAACTTATCCATATGTTACGAATTTTAATTGCTGATGATCATACTGTTGTTCGTAAAGGGCTCCGGCAAATATTGCTGGAAGAATTTCCCAATGCCGTGATCGGTGAAGTACCTGATGCGGAAGAACTCATAAAGCAGGTGATGGCAGAAAAATGGGATGTGGTGGTGAGTGACCTTTCTATGCCGGGCCGTAGCGGCCTTGATGCATTGCAGCAGATAAAGCTGAGCCATCCTGATCTGCCGGTACTTATTTTAAGTATCCATCCCGAGGAACAATACGCCCTAAGGGCTTTGAAATCCGGCGCCTCAGGATATCTCAGCAAGGATACGGCACCCGATGAATTGGTTAAAGCAGTACAGAAAGTGTTGCTGGGAAAGAAATATATCTCTCAATCCATTGCAGAAAAACTGGCAAATACATTTTCTTCCGGAGATAAGCACCTGCATGAAAACCTCAGCGACCGGGAATTTGATGTAATGAAGCTTTTAGCCAATGGCAAATCGGTTTCGGATATTGCCGAGATGCTTTCATTAAGCGTTACCACGGTTAGTACTTACCGGGCAAGGGTTATGACAAAGATGAACCTGAAGTCTAACTCAGACCTGACCAAATATGCGATCGAGAACAAACTGATCTAAAAAATCCTGTAGTTGTTATACTACTTTTTAATTTCTGCAAATGTCTATCTTGCCGCCACTCCGAAACCATAGATTAATTGATTAGTTGTTTTTTGATCTCAAGACTAAACAATTAAATAAGAGATTAATACTATGATCAACCTTTAAATTGTATTAAGAAGACTTATAGCTTAGTGAAAAATCTACTTGCCTGATCCTGTTCTGTCCTTGTTCCTGTGAAATTCCACAAGACGGTATGCTTAAAATTAAACCGGAAAATTCGGCGGAGTAAAACCTGGCTGGTTTTTCCGGATTTTTTTAGTTGTATATCCTGTCGAACGCAGCTTTATACTTTTCCATGATCACCTTTCGCTTCAACTTAAGTGTTGGTGTAAGCTCACCGCTGTCAATGGTCCATTCGTTTGGCAGCAGCTCAAACTTTTTTATCTGCTCTACATGATTAAAGAACTTATTAAAGGAGTCGATCAGTTCTTTATACAGGTCCAATACCTTGGGATTATGTATCGCATCTTCAATGGTGGTAAAAGTTATTCCTTTATGCAGCATCCATTCTTTTAAATTAGGTACCGAAGGAACGATCAGTGCGCCCACGAATTTTTGTTCGGCACCAACGATCATCATCTGTTCCACGAACGGCGACTCTTTCATTTTATTTTCGATCGGCTGGGGTGCTACGTATTTGCCACCACTTGTTTTAAAAAGTTCTTTCTTCCTGTCGGTTATCTTCAAAAATTTGCCATCTTCAAAAACACCTATATCCCCGGTGTGTAACCACCCGTCAATAATGGTCTCTGCAGTAAGGTCGGGGCGTTTGTAATAGCCCAGCATTACACTCGGGCCCTTAACACATATCTCGCCATCTGCTTCCAGTTTTACTTCCTGTCCCCTGATCACAGGGCCAACAGTACCAAATTTAGTACCTCCTTTGTAACGGCAGTTAACACTTATTACCGGGCTGTTCTCTGTAGGCCCGTATCCTTCATAAATATGAATTCCGGCAGCCGTAAAGATGCGTATCAGTCTTACCTGGCACGCAGCGCCGCCGGTTATTATGAGTTCTATATTATTACCCAGGGCCTCACGCCATTTGCTGAAAACTAATTTATTGGCCAGCGCCAGTTGAATATTATACCAGGGGCCCTTGCTTTTACTGATATCATATTCATTGGCAAGCTTCACAGACCAGTCAAATAATTTTCTTTTAATGCCGGTAAGCGCTGAGCCCTTTTCCATGATCTTTTCATAGGTCTTTTCCAGCAGTCTTGGCACAGTGCAAAATAGGGTTGGTTTTACTTCTTTTAAATTTGCCGCAATGGTCTCCAGGCTTTCTGCATAATAAATAGAATAGCCGCTGCTGATGTATATATAACTTACCATTCTCTCAAAAATGTGATTGAGTGGTAAAAAGCTTAAGGCTCTTCCCCCTGTACTGTCTTCAAAAGGGAAAGTTTTTTTTGAATTGGCTACATTTGAAACAATATTTTGGTGGCTGAGCATTACACCCTTTGGTGTACCCGTGGTGCCCGATGTATAAATTATGGTAGCACAATGACCGGGTAAAATACTGCGCTTTATTTCTTCCAGTTTTTGCAGCTCAGCAGCAGAGGGCTCAGATAAAAGTATTTTCCAGTGATCCACCGTCGGCAGTTCATCAAAACTATAAACATTCACGAGGGTAGGTACCCGGTCACGGATATTATTTACTTTATCCAGGATGTCCTGCCCGCTTACGAAAGCATATTTTACGGTGGCATCATTAAAAATAAATTCCAGCTCATTAATATTGGTGGTAGGATAGATGGGGCAAAGTGCGGCACCGATCTGCTGGCACGCCATATCAAGCATTAGCCATTCGGGACGGTTCTTGGATATGAGTGCGACCTTATCCTGCTTTTCAATGGTCATATCATTGCCACTCATGCCTAACCTTAATAAACCGGCGCTTAACCGGTTAACGATATCTTTTACTTCCGCAGTGCTGTAGGTTCTCCACGCACCATTTTCTTTAGCACTGAACATATCCGGTTTCGGAAACTTGTTCAACTGGAAATCTATATAATCAAATAATCTTGAAACTTCATTCATAAGCAAGGGTCGTTGCAGGTTAAATTATTTGTTCTGGTTCTTCAGCTTTTCATATTCCCGTTCAGCGATCGTGTCTTTATCGGTTTTGTAAGCTTTCATAAATTTAAAGACCAGCCCAATTCCCAAACCAAGCATTACCCATAATGGCCAGGGAGTTCCGTAGTGACCATTACCCCGGCCGATGGTAAGATACCAGATCACCCAGCAGATACCGGTTATTACCACGAATCCTAAAAGGCTGTTCTGGAAATGGGCCCTGCGTTTGGCGATCTGCCATAATTTTTCATCACGTTGCTCTTCCATAATCTAGATAGTTTAAGTAACAAGTTAATAAAAAATAATCATTTCTTATTTCTTCAATAAAGCAGGGATAATGAACATGGGAGTGGGTCAATGATAGTACTGGCCGCCCGGTATTTTAAAGATCCTGCCCTTTTGAAAACGGGTCAGGTCATTATACTCTTCGGTGTGTGTAATTGTCCAGTTTTGATAGGCGGGTAAATTTTGTGCTGCAGCAAATATCCATTGGTTGTAGGCATCAAACATACCTTCCTGCAGTAACTGGTGTTGCAATTCAAATAATTTAAAAGGGAATTTATTCGCATAGCTCGCATACCAGTCCAGGATAAAGCGTGTCCTTATCATGGTAAGGGATTCTGCATTGATGCCGCCGGCTGCAGCAGCGCTTTGCTTATTCATCGTTTTTAAAAAAGCGATGGTAAAATTATTTTTTTCCGTATTGCCTTTCTCAAGATCTGCATCTGCAAATAATTTTTTATAGCCTTCCAGTAAAACATTTTTTACTTCCTGCGAATTGGCGCTCAAAGGCTCAATATTCAAAAATATCTCGCCATAGATTATGCTCCATACCTTATCCGTTGAAAAATAATAGAAAGTACAGGCATTATAATAGTTCTTTGAAAACCCGGGGTCCATCTCTATACCTTTTTCCCATTGCTTTATTGCGAAAAATCATTTTGTATCCATAATAACCTTCCCCACTCGTTATACAATGACCCGCTCCTGGGAAATTTTTTGATCCCTTTTTTATAAACCTTTTCCACTTCTTTGGGTTGCCCCAAAGCCATGTAAATATCCCCGGCAATCTGGAAGCACTGGTCATCTGCTTCATCCCTTTCAAGCAATGGCTTTGTAATTTCCAGCGCTTTATCGTAGTATTTGGCAAAATAATAATTCAGGCCCAGGTCCTTGGCGATCTCGATATTATTGGGTTGTAAAAGAACGGCCCGGTTGAGTACGGTTATAGCATTGGCATAATCTCCCTGCCGCATGAATGTCCTTGCCGTTTCATGTAATTGGGCCACATCCTGTGCCAGGGAAATAGTATGAAACAGAACAACAAAAAATAAAAGAGATATTTTTTTCATCAATATAAAGTTACAATGAAAAGCTGGTTTTAATCGGTATCGCCGTTATCGATCAGGTGGGTAAGTAAGCCATCTCTCAGTTTGGGTTCAAACCAGGTACTTTTTGGCGGCATTACATTCCCACTGTCTGCAATATCAAATAACTGCTGAATACTTACCGGGTGCAGGCTGAAAGCAACGGCCATTTCCCCGCTGTTCACCCTTTTTTCAAGTTCATTCAGGCCACGTATGCCGCCGATGAAATCAATGCGCTTATCGGTACGCTGGTCTTTGATATTCAATACAGGGTCCAGCAAATTATTTTGCAGGATGGTAATATCCAGTATGCCGATGGGATCATTGGTATAGCTGTTCTCATTAGCCGTTAAGCGATACCACTGGTTATTCAGATACATCCCAAACCCGTGCAGGCTGGCCGGCGAAAATGCCTTACCCGCTTTTTCTACCGAAAAATTATTTTTAACTGCATTTAAAAATTCTTCATTGCTTAAGCCGTTCAGGTCGGTCACCACCCGGTTGTAATCCATTATGTGCAACTGGCTGGCTGGAAATAAAGTGGTCAGGAAATGATCGGCTCCTTCTGCTGCAGCACTGCCCAACGCAGCACGCACTTTAGCCGCGGAGGCCGCACGGTGATGCCCATCGGCAATATAAGTGCAGGGAACTTTTTCTTTGAAAAGGGTCGTGATATTTTCAATGGTCTCGTCATCATTCACGATCCAGATGGTATGCGCTATGCCATCATCTGCTGTAAAGTTATAAACAGGACTGCGCTGCTTCCATTGACCAATAAGCGTGTCTATCTCCTGTACATTTTTATATGCTATAAATACATTGCCCGTTTGAGCGCCGGTGGTTTTAATATGATTGATCCTGTCCTGTTCTTTTTCCGGGCGGGTGAATTCATGCTTTTTTATGAGATCACTTTCATAATCATTTACCGAGCTGCCGCAAACCAAACCGGTCTGGCTTTTTCCATTCATTACCAGCTCATAAATATAATAGCAGGCTTTGCTTTCGCGGAATAATATCTTACGGCTTATAAAAGCATCCAGGTTCTCTTTTGCTTTAATGTACACCTGCTGGTCATGCACGTCTGTATCATCAGGCAGGTCAATTTCACTTTTGGTGATGTGCAAAAAACTGGCGCTGTTACCTTCTGCTTCTGTCTTCGCCTCCTTACTGTTGAGCACATCATAAGGACGTGATGCCACCTGCTTTGCAAATTCTGCTGCGGGCCTTAGTGCTTTAAATGGTGCTATTGAGATCATTTATTGATATTACGGGTTATAAAATAACCCTTTTATTTTTAAAAGTTGAAAAGAAAGATGCTAGTTAACTAATTCTTTGGCAAAAAAATCATTCCACTTTTGCTGGGCTTCCCGGTTCTTGCTGTGGTTGGTTTCTTCATCATACCTTAACCCCATTAACCTGTATTTTTCAGAAAGGGAATTAAAGACAGACTGTACTTTACTTTGGTAGCTGGATTTTGGAAAAAGGGTATTATTCAACTGGAAGATCAGCTCTTTTTGGCAAAGCAGGCCGATGTCGAAATGACCCTGCTCATGTTTTAATAATTCGGCTGTTTCTTTCCCGGATTTTATCCAGGACCGTTTTTTGTCTAATTCGATCTTAACTGCCAGTTCTTCTATCTTTGCTGAATCGCCTTTAAAAGAAACCCGCTGGTAACTATAGTTCAGGTTCCAAAATGTATTCGCTGCATAGGGCGAGCTTTTATCCGGCTTCCCGGTAAAATCTTCCCAGGTAAGTAAGCGGTTCTTATTAGTACCATTGATCATCACTTCCTGGCAAAAAAGAAGGTTACCCGAGAAAAGAAAAACAAATAAGCAGCTGTATTTTTTCATTGATCGTTCTTAAATTCTATGCTTTTTGCAATGCGTATTCTTTCATCAGTTGTGACAGCACTTCCACACTCGAAATGGGTAAGGCATTATAAAGCGAAGCCCTGAAACCGCCTACCAGGCGATGTCCCTTTATACCAACTATGCTGTTCTCTTTTACAAACTCCAGGAAAGATGTTTCCAGAGCGGGGTCGTTCATAACAAAGCATACATTCATTTTACTGCGGTCCTCTTTATTTACCGTGCCCGTAAAAAACGGGTTCTCATCAATTGCCTTGTATAGTAGAGCCGCTTTTGCATTGTTCAGTTTTTCTATTGCGGCAATACCACCCTGTGCCTTTAGCCATCTTAAGGTTAGCATGCAAACATATATTGCAAAGACGGGTGGAGTGTTCAGCATCGAGCCTTCCTTAATATGCGTGCGGTAATCAAGTATGGTGGGAATAGCTCTTTTCACTTTTCCTAAAATGTTCTTATTAACAACAACAAGGTTCACGCCTGCAGGCCCCATATTCTTTTGAGCCCCTGCATAAATAAGATCGAAGGAATTAAAATCCAGCACCCTGCTGAAAACATCACTGCTCATATCTGCTACCAGCGAATTACTTGTCTTTGGAATTTTTTGCCACTGTGTTCCGTAGATCGTGTTGTTGGTGGTGATGTGTAAATATTTTGCATCATTGGGAACTGCAAAATCTTTGGGGATGAACCTGAAGTTGTCTTCTTTGCTGCTGCATACCACTTCTACTTTACCAAAAAGCTTTGCCTCTTTGATCGCTTTTGTACTCCATACACCGGTATCGGTAAAAGCCGCGGTCTCTTTATCATCCAGCAAATTCATGGGCACCTGCATGAACTGGGTAGAAGCGCCGCCATGCAGGTACAGCACTTCATGGTCATCGTCCAGTTGCATCAGTTCTTTTACCAATGCACGGGCCTCATCCATCACTTCCTGGAAGATAGAAGTACGGTGCCCGATCTCTAAAATGGATAAGCCTGTACCATTAAAATCCAGCACGGCTGCTGATGCCTGCTCAAAAACTTCTTTGGGTAGTATGGACGGCCCTGCGTTAAAATTGTGAACCACTTTCAAAAACTTGTTAACTGATAAAATAATTTCGACGGCAAAAATACCCAAATCAGGTCAATCAGCAGTTATTGTTCTTCCCTGCCTATCATTTTGCCGGCAGTATTCCATTTGGCATTGAGTTGTTCAAATTCTTTAAGGTCTGTTTCGGAAAATTTTTGATTCACCAGGCCCTTCAGGTCAGGTTGCCCGGCATTTACCCAGGCAGTGTACCAAAAAGAGGCAATGGCAAAAATGGATTGGCGCATGCGGCGCTCGATCATGCCATCAAGTTTTTTATTATAGGCGATGGTAAATGCAGTTGAATATTGCCGGATCACTTTACCGTTCCTTTCTTCAAAAGAATATTTTTTATCATCAGCAAACTGCAGGGTGAGTTCCTTTTCAAAAGCCAGCACAGAATCTGAAGCTTTGGCGCTTTCCAAAACCTTTTTCCAGATAAAGTCACCGGGGTTTTGAATATATTCGGCCTTGCCAATAAAAAAATCAAATTCTTTTTCAGCCAGTAATTCCGGCACCCTGCTTTCCCAAAATCCATGGATACCTTTTTGGTTGCTGAACTGCCCGTTGTGATTACTGTTTGCATGCAGGGGTACATGCGCATCCGCAATATAGTGGCCGATCTCGGTGCCGAGCTTCATGATCCTGCTGAAATTCTTTTCTTTAAAAGCATCTGTTAAGCGGGATAGCATGGTTTGCACGTGCCAGGGAACTATGCCATATTGATTGAGTGAATCCTCGCCGAATTTTGCAACCGCGTCATTCCATTTACGGGGTAAAGATTCAAAGGGGTATTTTCCATAATGATCAATGTCAATATAATGTCTCGGGCCTTCAACGGGCACGGCATACCTTCTTTTATCGGGATCAACAGAATGTTCACTGATGAAGTTGATATTGGGTTTGAACAATACCAGCATCTCCGGGGGCAATAAAAAAACAGCGTAGTAATTAATTTTCTGGTGCCCATAGAATCCCCAGCAGAATGAAGGGTAATGCAATACCAGGAAGATAAAAAGCAGGGATAAAGAACGGGCGGCTTTTTTCATCACAACAGTATTGATCTGTATTAAAAATACAATTAATTCCTGCCGTTAAGAAATGGAAAAACCTCTTTATTTTTTGATATGATCGTCATCAATATCGGTAACACCGCCGCTTACCGCAAACTTCATGGTTTGTGATGCACTGATATTTTCGATGAGTTTTACCCTGTTCCTGGGGATGACATATACATTTCCTGCAACGGAGTAGGCCATGGGTATATATACCGTAACATAATCCTGGAGGCCAAAATCCTGCATATCCTCACGGGTAACAAAGCCAAAGCGCCATACGTCATTGTCATCTACATTGGCCAGTACGTGCTTGGTGAATTTTTTATTATCGCCTGCAAATGCTTCAAAAAAATCCTTGGTGGGGGAATAGATATGCTTGATGCCGGGGATCTTATCCAGCACCTTATCAAAAAAATTAACGATCCTGGTCGTAATGAAGAATGAACTGAAATAGCCAATGAGAAGTATCACCAAAATGATGACCACGAACCCGATCCCGTAATTCCTTACATGAACAATGCCCCGGGCATCAGTATAAGTAAATATGGGGATCCAGCTATCGATGGAGGATACTGACCAGTATAAAACGTAAGCAGTAATGGCTACAGGCCCCAGGATGAGCAGCCCCTGTAAAAAATATTGTAATATTTTTTGCAGCCGGAAGGTCTTTTTCATGAGTTGTCATTTAAGTACCAAAGATATTGATTGGGCGGGCTTTTCAATAATTATCACCCTGCTCCACTAATACACGGTTCTATTAAGAAATTATTACGAATGGCAAAAATAACTTATGGAAACTTTGGTTACGTTAAAAGTTTCCGTAGTTTTGTGCCCGATTATGACAGAAACAGAAACAACTGAAAGGATCCGGCAAAAAGCACACGAGCTTTTTATGCAATACGGCTTACGCAGTGTAAGTATGGATGATATTGCCAATGGCCTGGGCATCAGTAAAAAGACCATTTACCAGTCTTACGCAGATAAAGACGCCCTGGTAGATGCGGTGGTGAACGTGATCATCGGGCACAACCAGGAATGTTGTGATACCGACCGGAGAACTGCCGACAATGCGGTACACGAGGTATTCCTGGCCATGGAATTCATGATGGAGATCTTCAGGTCGATGAATGCTTCGCTGCTTTTTGATATGCAGAAGTATCACCCCGGCACCTTCCGGCAATTCTCAAAACATAAGAATGATTACCTCTACGGGGTAATAAAGGACAATCTTATAAGGGGCGTGAAAGAAGAATTATACAGGCCGGAGATCAAGATCGACATTCTCTCCCGTTTCCGTGTGGAAAGTGTGTCCCTGCCGTTCAACCCGGAGTTTCATACAAAGCTAAGATCCAGCCTTGCAGAAATTGAAGAAGAGATGACCTATAATTTTTTATTCGGGCTGGTCTCGCCAAAAGGATACAAACTCATTTTAAAATATCAACAGGAAAGAACTAAAAAAGAATTACAGTGATGAAAAAAATCTGGCTATACGGCAGCCTCTTAACGGCAACGCTATTTATATCGAAAGAAAATACTGCACAACAGGTAAATCAATTTTCTGTAAAGCAGGCAGTAGATTATGCGTCAAAGAATTCGGTACATGTAAAGAATGCGCTGCTGGATATACTGATACAGAAACAGGTGAACAGGGATGTAACTTCTATTGCATTGCCGCAAATTAACGGAAGCGCTGCCCTTACCCGTAATATTGATATACCGGTACAAACCATCCCCGACTTTATAAGCCCTTCTACTTACCAGGTGTTAATAGACCAGGGTGTTAAAGATGGTAATGGTCAGCCCATAACAATGCCCCAGGCTGGTTTTGGAAACCTTCTGTTCCCTTTTGGTTCTCCATGGAATGCCAATGCAGGCGTTACATTGAGCCAGATCGTTTTCGACGGCCAGGTCTTCATTGCACTAAAAGCACGCAATGGAACAATAAACCTGCAGGAAAAGATCGCAGCGCTGACGGAAGAGAATATAAAAGCGAATGTTTACAAAGTATATTATCAACTGGTAACCGGAAAGATCCAGATAGAATTACTGGATTCTAACATAACCCGTCTTGAAAAATTAAAGCACGATGTACAGGTAATGTTTGATAATGGTTTTGTTGAAAGATTGGATATAGACAAGCTTACCGTACAGATCGCCAACCTGCAGACAGAAAAGCTGAAAGCCAACAACATGATCAAAAATGGTTATTCGGGATTGAAAGTATTAATGGGTATGCCGATCAAAGACAGTCTTGTGTTAACCGATACACTTAGTGACGACCAGATAAGAGAAGGCGTATTGGAAGCCAGCCAGTTCAAATACAGCGACCGTAATGATTACCAGGTATCGGAGATAACGAATAAGCTGAACACTTTAAATGTGAGAAGGTATAATTTAAGTAAACTGCCCAGTCTTATGCTGGTGGGTGGCTACAGTAAACAGGCGCAGCGGGAGAAGTTTGATGTCTTTGAAAAAGGAGAATGGTTCACGTCATCTTATATAGGCCTGCAGTTCAGGGTTCCTATATTCAATGGCTTTTCTTTACAGGCCAAAACACAAAAGGCCAGGCTTGAATTAAGAAAATCACAAAATCAAACCGAAGCATTAAAGATCAGCATCGACAGTGAGGTGGAGAGTGCAAAAGATAAATTTATTGTTGCGATCGCCTCAATGGACTATCAAAAGAAGAATATGGCCCTGGCAGAAAAAGTATACGATCAAACAAAAAAGAAATACGAGATAGGTACAGGTTCTGCAACAGAGATCAATACGGCACAACTCGACCTGAAAACAGCACAAACAAATTATTTAACCGCTTTGCAGGATGCCATCATTGCAAAGGTTGATTTCTTAAAGGCAACAGGAAAATTATAAATCATTAAGACCAACATAAAAGAGATGAAAAAAATAACACAAGTAACAATTACAGCACTGGCCATAGTTTTTATGGTATCCTGCGGCAACAGCTCAAAAGAAGGCAATGCTGCTATCAATGATAAAAAAGCGGAGCTGGAAAAACTAAAAGCCAGTAAAACCAAAACTGATGAAGAAATTCAAAAGTTACAGGCCGAACTGGAAAAACTGGATAGTAATACTGCAAATACGTCAAAAATAAAGTTGGTGGGTGTTGCACCTGTGACCACCCAGGATTTTAAACACTATATCGACCTGCAGGGTCATGTTGATGCCGAGAATATTTCTTACATCACCCCACGTGGTATGCCCAGCCAGGTAAAAGCCGTGTATGTTAAACAGGGGCAGTACGTTAAAAAAGGCCAGCTATTATTGAGGCTGGATAATGCCATCATGCAACAACAGGTTACGGCTTCAAAACAGCAGCTTGAAGGCATTAAAACGCAGTTAAGTTTTGCAAAAAACCTATACCAGCGCCAAAAGAATTTATGGGACCAGGGGATCGGTACTGAAGTGCAGCTCATCACTGCTAAGACAAATGTGGAAAGCCTGGAAAACCAGTTAAAAGCTACAAATGAGCAAGTGAAGGTTTCTATTGAGCAATCGAATACCAGTAATGTTTATAGTGATGTGAATGGTGTTGCTGATGTAGTGAATGTAAAGGTGGGAGAAATTTTCAGCGGAATGGGACAGATAAAAATTGTTAATACCAGCAACTTAAAAGTGGTAACCAATATTCCTGAAAATTATCTTACCAGGTTACGTAGAGGCTCCACGGTAGAGATCAGCATACCGGATGCAAATAAAAAACTGACTTCCACTATTTCACTCATCAGCCAATCCATTGATCCTACCTCGAGGGGATTTATTGCAGAAGCAAAGATACCGGTAGATCCTGCTTTAAAACCAAACCAGTCTGCCATAGTAAGAATATTGGATTATTCTGCAGCCAGTGCTATTGTTATACCTGTGAATACTGTACAAAGTGATGAGACCAGCAAATATGTTTATTTGCTCACCAAACTCAACAACGGTAAAACAGTTGCTAAAAAACAACAGGTAGTAATTGGCGAAGTTTATGGTAATAATGTGGAAATAAAGGCTGGTTTAAAGGCAGGAGACCAATTGATCACTGAAGGTTACCAGAACATTTATGACGGACAACTGATAAGTACGCAGGTAAAATAAAAACCTCGCCCCAACCACTCTCCTTAAGGAGAGGGAACTGGTAGATTTTAGCGAAGAATATTGCGAACCTAATGTTGAATAATGAATAACTAATGATATTGTCAGTACCAAAATTAAATTAAAAACAATTGCCTGGCCCCCCTCTCCTAAAGAAGAGGGACCGAGGGTGAGGTAAGATAACAAAAATATTTATATGAGTTTTATAGAAGGAATAAGCAGGAAATTCAAAGAGTTTGGTCCAACCAGTTGGGCAATAAACAACCGTACGGCTGTTTATATAATTGCTATCATTATTTCTATAATGGGGCTGAATACGTTCAACACCTTACCTAAGGAGCAGTTTCCCGACATTGTAGTACCAACCATCAGCGTGACCACGATCTACGTGGGTAATTCACCCAAGGATATAGAGAACCTGGTAACGAGGCCAATCGAAAAACAACTCAAAGGGATCAGCGGGGCCAAGGTTAAAAAGATCACCAGTACCTCGCAAACTGATTTTAGTTTGATCGTAATAGAATTTGATACCGATGTAAAAACAGAATTGGCCAAGTTAAAAGTAAAGGATGCGATCGATAAGGCAAAAACCGATCTGCCAAACGATCTTACCTCTCAACCAGATGCACAGGAATTTGCTTTCAGCGAAATGCCCATCATGTTTGTAAATGTAAGTGGCGATTATGATGGTATTAAACTTAAAGAATATGCAGATAAACTGCAGGACAGGTTTGAAGAACTTTCTGAGATCACCCGTGCTGAGATCATCGGTGCTCCTGAAAGAGAGATACAGGTAAACGTGGATCCTTACAAAATGCAGGCTGCCCGTATAAGTTTTACGGATATTGAAAATGCCATCAGCAGGGAGAACGTGGATATTACCGGTGGCCTGGTAGAAGTAGGGAATATGAGGCGTACGGTAAAAGTGAAAGGACAATTCACCAGCGCATTGAATTTACAGAACATAGTTGTACGCAGCAGTACACAAGGCGCTACTGTTTACTTAAAAGATATTGCTGAATTAAAAGATACCATCAAGGAAAAAGAAAGCTATGCCAGGCTTGACGGTAAAAATGTAATTACCATAAACATCGTCAAGCGTGCCGGCGAAAATCTGATCAGTGCGGCAGGAAAGGTAAAAGACATTGTTAAGCAAATGAAGGATGATGATATCCTGCCTAAGGACCTTAAAGTCGTTGTAACCGGTGACCAGAGTAAAGCCACCGAAACTTCTTTTGATGAATTGATCAATACCATTATCATTGGTTTTGTACTGGTTTTATTGGTGCTGATGTTCTTTATGGGCGTTACCAATGCATTCTTTGTGGCGCTGAGTGTACCGTTGAGTGTGTTTGTTGCGTTTTTATTTTTACCGATCGGCGATGCTATTATTGGTACGCCGGTAACACTAAACTTTATTGTATTATTTGCACTTTTATTTGGATTGGGAATTATTGTGGATGATGCCATTGTCGTCATAGAAAATACCCACCGGATCTATAACAATGGCAAAGTGCCCATAATCCGGAGTGCCAAAGAGGCCGCCGGCGAGATCTTTATCCCGGTGCTTGCAGGTACCGCAACCACGTTGGCACCGTTCTTTCCGCTGCTTTTCTGGAAGGGGATCATTGGTAAGTTCATGATATACCTGCCTACCATGCTGATCCTTACGCTGGCAGCCTCCTTAATTGTTGCCTTCATTTTCAACCCGGTATTTGCGGTAAGCTTTATGAAGCCCGAGGGGAAGGAATTTGATGAACCTAAAAAGAGGTTATTTAAAAAACCATTCTTCTGGGTAATGCTAATTTTAGGAATATTATTCAACATTATAGGATTTGCTATTGGCTCTCAAATAGGAACACTGGGTGTATCGGTTATAGAATTAACTGCAAGGAAATATACTATGCATGGCTTAGGTAATTTCCTTTTGTTTATGACATTACTGACTGTACTTAATCGCTTTGTGTTTCGTGATATCATTCATTATTTCCAGACCAGGATATTACCCGGGTTAATGCGCCGGTACGAAACATTATTGCGTTGGGTATTAAAGGGTACAAGGCCGGCCTGGATGCTGGTGTGTTTGTTTGTCTTATTTCCCGTGTCGGCAGGATTACTATTTCTTAGCGTAAGCGCAGGCAGAACTAAATCAACCTTTTTCCCAAGCGGCGATCCCAATATGATCTTTGTGTATTTAAAAATGCCCATAGGTACCGATGTAAAAACCACTGATAGTGTAACACACCTGCTGGAGAAAAAAGTATTCAAGGTTTTGGAAGAGGAAAAACCAGGTACCCCCGGAAGCATTGTAGAAAGTATTATTGCCAATGTGGCTAACAGTGCAAACAGTCCTGAGAGTAATAACCGCAGTGTACAATCCAATTTAGGCAGGATACAGGTGTCGTTTGTTGAATTCGAGAAACGACATGGCAAGGAAACCAAACCTTATCTTGATGCAATAAGAAAGCAGATGATCGGTATTCCCGGTGCCAGTATTGAAGTGGCACAGGAAGGTGGCGGCCCGCCAACAGATCCACCGGTTAATATTGAAATTGTTGGCGACAATTACGAAGAGATAGCAAAAGTTGCCAGCGACTTATCTATTTATCTTGATAAGAACCCGGTTTATGGTATCGAAAATTTAAAAATGGATGTTGACCTCAACAGCCCGGAGATAACCGTAAATGTTGACCGTGAAAGAGCCATGATGGAAGGCTTGAGTACCGGCCAGATCGGTTCAGAGATACGTACAGCTATTTTTGGAAAAGAGGTCAGTAAATTGAAAGAGGGTGAGGATGAATACAAGATCCAGTTAAGGTATACTGATCTGCAAAGACAGAATATTGTTGATGTAATGAACATGCGTATTACATTTATGGATATGACCACGATGAGGGTTAAATCGATCCCGTTGAGTTCGGTTGCATCAATAGAATATACAAATACATCGGGTGCCATTGCACGTAAAAACGTAAAACGTACCATACAATTACAGTCGAATGTACTTGACCCTACGATGACTGGAAAAGTAAATGTAGAACTGGCCGATAAAATTGCCGACTTCAAATCTAAGAACAGGATCCCGGCTGATGTTACCATTAAGCAAACCGGCCAGGGCGAACAGGAAGCAGAAACAAATACATTTTTGCGTAATGCATTCTTCATGGCGGTAGGAATAATATTTCTGATACTGGTTTTACAATTCAACTCCATGAGCAAGCCATTCATTGTAATATCTGAAATATTCTTTTCGGTGATCGGTGTATTATTGGGTTATGCATTTACGGGTATGACCATTGCAACTATTATGTTGCTTGTTGGTGTAATTGGCCTGGCAGGGATTGTAATTAAGAACGGAATTCTGTTAATTGAATTTACCGATGAATTACGCGGCAGGGGCATTAAAACAAGAGAAGCCGCCATACAGGCCGGTAAGATCCGGATCATTCCGGTATTGTTAACCGCATTGGCAACCATGCTGGGTTTATTACCGCTGGCAGTTGGTTTCAATATTGATTTTGTTTCCTTTTTCCAGCACCTCAATCCACATATTTTCTTTGGCGGAGACAGCGTGGTGTTCTGGGGCCCTTTAAGCTGGACGATCATTTTCGGATTGATATTCGCATTCTTCCTTACACTGATCATGGTGCCGAGCATGTACCTTATTTCAGAAAGGTTAAGAAGGCCAATGGAAAAATTCTATGGTACCAAATATGTTGCACTCCTTGGTTTTGCCGGTCCTTTCTTTTTCATATTTGCAGGTATTATGTACCTGGTAAGAAGGATACAGGGTAAGAAAGTATGGAGTGGAAAATTAAAAGAGACCAGGGCCTGATAAAATTCATGTATGTTAAAAATGCCGCTCATAACCCGGGCGGCATTTTTATTAAAATCCAACTGGCATGAAAATGGTATATCCCTTTAAATATCATTTTTTCAATCTAAAACAAAAGCTATGGACAAGTTAGAATTTAAAGGCACCTGGAATGAAGTAAAGGGTAAAATCAAACAGGCACACGCCAGTCTTACAGACGATGACCTCAAGTATGAAGAAGGAAAAGATGAAGAGCTGTTGGGAAGACTTCAGAAAAAGGTTGGAAAAGGACGTGATGAGCTGGTGAAATGGATAAAATCCTTATAAACAAAAAAAGTACCCAGCCGCAGCTGGGTACTTTTTTATTATTAAATATCCTGCACGTTATTTAAAATGTGCATCTTTTTTATTTCCATCCACATCAAGTTCAACAATATCATAGCCCAGCTTTTGCAGGCCTGGTAAGATCTTCGCTTTATCACCCACTAACAGAATATTCATTTTATCAGCCACCAGCCATTTTTTCGACAATGCATTGATCTCTTTTTTGGTCATTGATGCCAGTATCTTGTTTTGCTGTTCTGCAAAATTACCCGGCAGGTTATAGTCGAGTATCCTTCTTATGAAACCAGCTTTTTGTGTACCTGTTTCATATAGTAAAGCATCCCGCTGGCCAATGGCATTTTTGGTAAAGATCAATTCTTCATCTGTAATACCATGCTCGGCATAATGCTTAATATCCTTCATGGTCTCTATCAATGCGCTGTCCGTGGCATCAGCCCTGATACCTGAGCTAAAGGTATATGTACCGTTGTATTCATCACTGCTGAAAGAAGAGCGTGCTCCGTAGGTCCAGCCCTTTTCTTCACGAAGGTTCATATTTAAATGGCTGTTGAATGATCCGCCAAGTACATAATTCATTAGACCTGATTTATAATATTCACCTGTGGCGTCATATTTCAATCCTGTTACATAGCCAACCCTGAATTCGGTTTGCGCACCCTTCGGTATATCCACCAGGTATATCTTTGTTTTTGATACCGGTGATATGGGACCGGGCTGTGGAAGAATAACCTTTTTATTGGGGAGTTTATTTAAGAACTCAAGCTTTTTCTCAACTTCTGCCTGTGTAATATCTCCAACCACTACAACTTTGGTACCCTGTGATGTTGTATAGTTATCATAATAGCGCTGTACATCTTTTAAGGTAAGATTTTTGATCGTGTACTCTGTGCCATTATCACTCATGCCTAAAATATGGTAAGGCCCATAGTTCAGTTTGCTGTATACTGCTGATGCAATGGTGGCCGGTTGCGACTTTGCCTGTTTAAATCCTTCAAGCGCCTGTTTTTGTAAACGGTCAAATGCTTCTTCTGTAAAATTGGGTCTAAGCATTCTTTCTTCTAACAACTCAAGTGTTTTGTCAATATTCTTTTTTAGGGTTTGTACCGTAAAGTTGATACTGTTAAGGTCGCTGGAAACTGAAATGTTGCTGCCTAATTTTTGCAATTCAATAGCCATTTGCTCGGCGGTATAATTTTTTGTGTCTTCATTAAGCATACTTGCTGCCATACCTGCCAGTCCGATCTTTGCGGTATCATTTGCCTGCGCCAGGTGTCCGCCGGGTATGCTGAAAGATAAGGTCACAGTTGGGATCTCTGTATTCTGTGCGCCGATCATTTTTATTCCGTTCGGTAATTCCTTTTTCCAGAAGGGCGGAACTTTTACTACAGGGTTAGGGCCATTGCCCGGCACTTTGCTGCGATCGATAACATCTTTGCCTTTTACATAGTGCAGGCCTTCATAACCATAATTTGGTTTTTGATAACTGCCCGGGTCAACGGTATAATTATCAGGCACAGCGATCATTTTATCTTTTTCCTGTCCCTTGGTCAACACGCTTACCGTTACACTGTGTTTTCCTTTTATATAATCATTGTACACACGCCAAACGTCTTCTTTGGTCACCGAGCGGTACATGTTCAATAGTTTGCCGATCATGTTCGGGTTGCCGGTAAGTGTCTGGAATGCTGCCAGTCGTGCCCCTTTTCCCTGTACACTTTGCAACTGGTTAACATATTGCGCCTCAATACCCCCTTTGAATTTCATGATGTCTTCATCTGTTACGCCCCGTGTTTCAAAACTTGCTATAGCTTCCTTAAGCAGTGCATCCATATCGGCCAGCGATTTTCCCGGGTAAGGTGTTATGCGGAAAGTAAATTCTCCCGCCAGTTCTGATAATTGGCTGGAGGCGCTTGCTGATAAAGCTTTTTTAGGTTTTACCACTTGCTGGTAAAGAACGGAATTTCTTCCTTGTCCCAGTATTTGAGCAAGGCAAGCCAACGCTGCCATGTCTTTATCATAGTCGGGTACCGTTGGATATACTTTAGTTAACTGGGGTATCCTTGCATAATTATCCGTGAAAGACACATAACGGTCTGCATCGACATGTACTTTTGGCAAAACTGTTTTTTCTACGGCAGGCCCTTTTGGTATAGAACTGAAATTTTCAAAACCTCAGCGGTCCTTACATCACCCGCAACTGTTAGGGTCGCATTATTTGGTCCATACCATCTTAAAAAGAAATTTTTCAGGTCATTTAATTCCACCCTGTTCAGGTCTTCTACATAACCGATGGTAAGCCAGCTATAAGGATGGCCATATGGATATAAATTTTTGGAAGCGAATTCGCTTGTTAATCCATAAGGGCGGTTGTCGTAATTCTGTCCACGCTCATTTTTAACGGTGCTGCGCTGGTTATCAAATTTCTCCTGCGTTACCGCATCGAGTAAATATCCCATCCTGTCTGCTTCCAGCCATATCATTTTTTCAAGCTGGTTGCTGGGAACGGTTTCATAATAATTAGTACGGTCCTGGTTGGTGCTTCCGTTAAGCGTACCGCCTGCATCTGTTACGATCTTAAAGTGCGCACCTTTTCCAACATGGTTACTGCCTTCAAACATCATGTGTTCAAAAAAATGGGCAAAGCCGCTCTTGCCGATCTCTTCACGTGCACTGCCTACATGATAGGTTACATCCACATACACAACAGGATCACTATGATCTTCATGCACGATCACGGTAAGCCCGTTTGGTAATACAAATTTTTCATAAGGGATCACGATCTCTTCTCCCTGTTTTTTCTCCACCTTTTCCACAAGCTTTGGCTGGCTGAACAGGTTATTGGCAGAAGTAAATAGCAGGATAGCCGCTGCAAATATTTTTATACGCATAGTAAATGATTTTTTGAACCTCAAAGTAAACATAATTATGGCCAGGAAATCTTACCCTTTATAAAATAATTAGCTTTTGAACCATCTATTGTTTATCATTTTTGGTAAAAATTAAAAATTATAAACATGCGTAGTAACCACGAAATTGATTACAAGATCTACGGGGAAGAACTCCAGTTTGTAGAGATAGAACTGGACCCTAATGAAACAGCCATTGCAGAAAGCGGCGCCTTTATGATGATGGACGATGGTATCGAAATGCAGACCATTTTCGGGGATGGCAGCCAGCAACAGGGTGGTGGCTTGCTGGGAAAATTATTCAGCGCCGGCAAAAGGTTACTGGTGGGTGAAAGCTTGTTCATGACCGCTTTTACCAACAGCAGCCATGGAAAAAAGAAAGTAAGTTTTGCTTCTCCTTATACAGGCAAGATCATTCTGTTTGACCTGAAGCTGCTGGGTGGCAAGATCATTGCGCAAAAAGACGCTTTTTTATGTGCGGCCAAGGGCGTGAGCATTGGTATTGAATTTCAAAGAAGGCTGGGTACCGGTATCTTTGGCGGCGAAGGGTTTATTATGGAAAAACTGGAGGGCGATGGCCTGGCCTTTGCTCATGCAGGTGGCTATGTGGTGGAGAAAGAATTGCAGGCAGGAGAGATACTGAAAGTTGATACAGGTTGCGTGGTGGCTTATACAGCAGGGATCGATTTTGATGTTGAAATGGTACGTGGTATTAAGAACTTTATGTTTGGCGGCGAAGGATTATTCTTTGCGAAACTCCAGGGCCCCGGTAAGGTATGGTTACAAAGTTTACCCATCAGCCGTTTGGCAGGACGTATCATGCAATACGGAACCTATAAGCGTAAAGAAGAAGGAAGTATTTTAGGCGGGTTGGGCAATTTGCTTGACGGAAGAGAGTAATAAAATTTTTGTAAAAATTTAAATATGCCAGGAAATATCCTGGCTTTTTTTATTAAAAAATTTGGCCGCTTCATTTCTTTTATCGTATATTTGCGATATAAGATTAACAGCATGGCTATCCACAAAAAAGAAGAATTCACCCAAAAGGAGCAGGACCTGGCAGAATTTGCCAAGGCATTGGCGCACCCGGCACGTATTGCGATATTAAAAGTACTGGCTCAGCATAACGAATGCATCTGCGGGGAGATCGTAGAGATACTGCCGCTTGCCCAGTCAACCGTAAGCCAGCATTTAAAGGAACTGAAGAATGCGGGGCTGATCACAGGATCAGTAGATGGCCCGCGCAGTTGTTATTGTATAAACTGGAAGGCATTTGAAAAATTCAATAATGAATTCAGCCTGCTTTTCAATAACCTGAAAATAAAAAATGAAAAAGCATGTTGCTAAAATTTGTATTTTTTTAACCGCTCCGATAAAGCCCCTTTAGGGGCTTGGGGCAAAAAACTAAAGCCATGAACAAGAACCAGAAAGATCCGGGCTGTTGCACAACAGACAGCGGATGCTGCGGCATAACCGATATGGGTTGCTGCTAATTAAATTAAGGGTGATGATTGATTTCGTCACCCTTATATATTTTAACGGTCAAATTAAAAAATATGACAACTGAAATGATGCAATCACCTGTCTTAAAGATTGCAGTTAGTGAAAATGAAAAGCGGCAGGTAATACGCTTGTTGCAGGCCCAAAAATTACCTGTTTCTGATATTACTGAAGATACCTTGCTGTACCAGTTACAGCTTGGCGAAAGGCTTATCGGCACGGCAGGCCTGGAAATATTTGATGACTGTGCTTTGCTTCGTAGTGTAAGTGTGATCGCGGGAGTGCAGGGAAAAGGGAATGGCAGATCGGTCAATGATCAAATTGAAAAATTTGCAAAGGATAGCGGGATCAATTGCATGTATTTAATTACAACCACAGCTAAAGATTTTTTTGAACGGCAAGGCTATTGCGTAATTGAAAGGGAAGAAGCACCTTCAGCGATAAAGCAAACAAAACAATTTTCTGACCTATGTCCATCGACTGCAGTTGTAATGAAGAAACGCTTATAGAAAATGAAGAAAAAAATACTTTTTGTTTGTATAGAGAACAGCAACCGTTCTCAAATGAGCCAGGCCTTTGCAAAAATGCAGGGTGGCCAAACTGTTGAAGCTTATAGTGCCGGCAGCAACCCCAGTGGCATAATAAATCCAAAGGCAATAGCAGCCATGAAGGAGCTGGGTTATGATCTAAGCAAACATGGATCAAAGTCACTGGACGAAGTAAAACAATTTGCTCCCTTTGATGTGGTGGTTACCATGGGCTGCGGAGACGCCTGTCCCTGGATGCCGGCTAAAAAATTCATAGACTGGCAAATACCCGATCCAAAAAACATGGAGCCGCTGGCATTCAATGAAGTAAGGGATATGATCAAAGAAAAGGTAGCAGAGTTAGTAAAGGGGTTAAATGGCGCAGCACACCCACTATGACAATAGTTTTGCCCATGATTATTGCATAAGGCAAAAGTTGTGGCCATTTTTTGTGGCCGTTTTAATTCGGCCACAAAAAATGGCCACAAAAAACCGGGCAAACAAAAAAAATGGCAAAACTCAGGTTTTGCCATTGGTAAATATCTTTTAAAGGACTTAATCCCTGCCGGAAAGTAGGGACAATAATCTTAATATCTCCAGGTATAGCCAAACGATCACCACGAGAAGTCCAAAGGCGCTATACCATTCCATGTATTTTGGAGCACCCATTTCAACACCATTTTCTATCATGTCAAAATTCAGGATCAGGTTCAATGCAGCCAATGCCACAACAAAAATTGAAAAGCCGATCCCTAAGGCACTGCTTTCATGCAGGAAAGGAATAGATATCCCAAAGAAGCTTAAGGCCAGGGTTATCATGTAAAAAACAAAAACACCCGTTGTAGCTGTTATCACAATGGCCTTGAACTTTGCAGTAGCTTTTATGATCTTAAAAGTGTACAATAAATACATGGCAATACAGGTTCCGAAAGTGAGCCCTACTGCATTCATGATGATATTGGGTGCATATGCTGCAAATGCAAAATCATAATAAGCGGATATGGCGCCCACGAATAAACCTTCCAGCAATGCATAAGCCGGGGCCAGGTAAGGGCTCCATTCTTTTTTAAACGTGATAACAATGGCTATTACCAATCCCCCGAGCGCTCCTGTCCATATTAAAGGCATTACATTACCGCCCTCCGCAAATTCTTTCCAGGAATAAAAGGCAGATCCCATTACCATTAAAAACAGGAATCCGAATTTTTGTAATGTTCCTTTTACGGTCATCGCGTTTTCATGACTCACTACTTCATCAAGTACCGTATCCCTGAATTTCTTCTCTGAAAGAACCGGGTTACTTGTTTTAAAAATTGCCATAATGATTAGGTTTAGAGAATAAAAATAAAGCTTTATTATTAAATGAATAAAATACCGTTTAGTTTTTTAACCGCGGATATTTACTCACGGTTTCAAAATTATATTCATCTTTCGCTTTTAGTTTTTTTATAAACTGGTGTAATTCACAGGAATCCGCCACATCTTCATACACCTGGTCGTGTGCCAGGAATACCAAATGATCAGGTGTTTTTGTTTTTGCATTTACAAACATGCTGTCTACCTGTTGCAGCATCTGGTCACTGGTGCTTTTCAATTTCAGGCTGTCATCATAATGCCATTCCAGGTCCCAGCCTACTTCGGTAAACCCGCCTTTGTATAAACTATCGGCTGCAGCTTTACTTTTATTAATATCAGTACTTGTAATAGTTGCCGTGCGCCAGATATTTCTTCCCGGTGTTCGTATAATATTAGCGGTCAAATGCAGGCTGTCGGCACAACGGATAAAATCCTTTAAAGCACTATCAGGTACAGTATAAAATTTTGCAAACTTATTTTGAAAAGCGTGTGTAAAACTATGGTTGGCTATTTCAAAATACCTGCTGGCAACAAGGCTGTCGAAAATTGCAGCTTGTTCTTTACTGCCGTATACATGTTGCCCAACAATAAATAATGTAACCGGCACTTCTTCTTCCTGCACAATGTGCATCATTTTTTTAGTGCCTTTATTGGGACCATCATCAAAAGTGAGATAAATGGTTTTCTTCTTCTTTTTGGGTAAAGTGGGCGGTGTTACCGGCTTAGTTGTAGAATCGGGCAATGAGAACTGGATGGTAGCTACTGATGCTGTTGTTTCGGTTTCGTAATAATTGCAGGCGGTAAAAACAACAGTAATGAAAGTGGTTCTTAAAATTTGTGAAGCGGCCTGTTCAGCTTCAGAGTCGGGGTCCATAATGGGGTTGGTTATAATTTTTATTTACAAAGTGAAGATATTAGTGAAGCCGGGCTGTTTCCAAATCCAGCCTGTTAAATATTCATTAATGCTGTTTCAACTTTCAGCTTTCAACCTTCAAATGCCAATCCTTATCTTTGTGGCATGGAACAGTTGGTAAACCAGATAACAGCCCTGAAAAATGAAATTACTGCCTGGAGTGAAGGCGATGCTGAATCATTTCGCATTAAATACCTTGGTACAAAGGGCCTTGTAAAAGCAATAATGGGCGAAATGAAGAATGTTGCGGCAGAAAATAAAAAAGAGGCAGGCCAGTTACTAAATGAGTTCAAGCTTTTTACGGAAGCTAAATACGAGGAATTAAAACGGACAACAGACAACGGGCAAAGAACAGCGGACAACGAAATAGACCTGACCTTACCCGGGGATCCGTTACCCCTGGGCAGCCGTCACCCCATCAGTATTGTTAAGAACAGGATCATCTCCATTTTCCAGCGCCTTGGATTTGCAGTTGCAGAAGGCCCCGAAATAGAAGATGACTTTCACAATTTTACCGCACTCAATTTACCGGAAAATCATCCTGCACGGGATATGCAGGACACATTTTATATTTCTCAAAATCCCGATTGGTTATTGCGTACACATACCTCAAGTGTTCAGGTACGTGAAATGGAAAAGGGAAAATTGCCCATCCGCATCATTTGCCCCGGCAGGGTCTATCGCAATGAGACCATCAGCGCAAGGGCGCATTGTTTTTTTCACCAGGTGGAAGGATTATATATTGCCGAGAATGTAAGTTTTGCAGACCTGAAACAAACACTTTACTTTTTTGTACAGGAGATGTTTGGAAAGGATGTCAAGGTACGTTTTCGCCCAAGCTATTTTCCATTTACAGAACCAAGTGCGGAAATGGACATCAGTTGCCTGATATGCGGAGGCGAAGGTTGTAGCGTTTGTAAAAAGACCGGCTGGGTAGAGATACTCGGTTGTGGCATGGTGCATCCCAATGTGCTGGATAACTGTGGTATTGACAGTAATAAGTATACAGGCTTCGCTTTTGGTATGGGTATAGAAAGGATAACCATGTTAAAGTACCAGATAAAAGACCTCCGTTTATTCAGCGAGAATGACCTTCGCTTTTTGAAACAATTTACAAGTGCCGTATAACATGTTGGGGAAAATTAACCTCATCAAGGAACATATTAAACAATAGTTAACTCTCCTCTTATACTTCTCCTATTATTACCTGTTGTTTTTTACAGCAATACGGTCTTACACAGGCCTGTACCTTTCTATAAAAAATAATTACCCCCTTTGGCATCATAATTGAAAATCTATGGTTGCAGGAAATTTACATCACGACCTTTAATTAATGATATGCGAATACTGAGTAATCTTTTAACTGCCCTGGTCATAATAATATGGTTGGGAACATGTGCCATATCATGTTCTGTATCAAAAGAAGGCAGGAGCATGAAAAAAACCATTAATGGTAATTGGGTATTGCAAACCATAACTACAGAAGGGATAACCGGCGTTGCTAAAACGAAGGTCTTTAATGAAGCCGAATTCAGTTGCTTTATTGGAAGTGAGTGGAATTTTATTTCCAATAACAGCATGGGCAGTTATACCATTGTTGATGTAACCAAGGAATGCCCTTCTGCCAAACGCTTCATTCGCTGGTCCATTTATGAGCCTGAAAATGCAGCAAAGGAATTCCAGTTCAAAAGACTTGATGATAAAAAAGACCCGATGGATGAAGGCGCAGGCTACAGGTTAACAGTTACACAGCTTGATGCCACCCAGATGAAATTAAGATCCGAGATAACATTTGCAGGACACCCTGCTGCGATGATCTACAACTTTGTAAAAAAATAAAATGTAAATCAAAAAACCTTTATGAAAAACTTGTCAGGAAAAATGCTTTTAGTAACAACGGCGGTCACGTTAATGATCTCCGGTTGCAGTACAGTAAAGAAAACAAATAAGACCCAACGGGGCGCTGCAATTGGCGGTGCCAGTGGTGCAGTTATCGGTGGTATAATTGGTAATAACGTTGGTAATAAAAATAACACAGTGTTAGGTGCAATAATTGGAGGAGTTATCGGTGGTGTTGCCGGTGGTATCATTGGCAACAAAATGGATCGGCAGGCAGAAAAGATAAAAAATGAGATACCCGGTGCAGAAGTACAGAGAGTAGGAGAAGGAATTATTGTAACCTTCAATGAGAAAAATCCTGATGGTTCTAAAATGGGTGTTTATTTTGATTTTGACCAGTCAGGCATCACACCCAATTCCAGGCTGGCCTTAGACAGGCTGGTTAAAATATTCAATGACTATCCCGAAACAAATATTTTAGTGGAAGGGCATACCGATGATAAAGGAACCGACAGCTATAATCTTACGCTTTCAAAGAAAAGGGCTGAGGCGGTAGGTAATTATTTAAGGAGTAATGGCATTTCCCCATCAAGACTTACTATAAACTGGTATGGAGAAGTGCAGCCAAAGGTTGATAATTCAACAGATGCCAGCAGGGCGGAGAACAGGCGTGTAGAATTTGCAATTACAGCCAATGAAAAAATGAAAGCGGAAGCAAAGAGAGAAGCGGAGAAAGGCAAATAAACAGATCATGGATCCTACCAATGCATTATTGTACTATTATGGTACGATAATGCATTTTTTATTTAAGGCAGGTGGTAATATCTTTACTTTCAAACCAAACATTACAGATGATCCAAAGTATTTGTGTTATCGGGGCCGGAACCATGGGTAGTGGTATTGCGCAAACAGCAGCACAAAGCGGCTTTTACACTTTGTTATTTGACATCAATACGGATGTTTTGGAAAAAGCAAAAGCAGCCATCCAAAAAAGCCTGCAATACTTATGCGATAAAGGGAAGATGACTGCAGAAGAAAAAGAAAATGTTTACCAACGGATACGTTTCATTACAGATACGAATGATTGCCTGGCTGACATCATCATAGAAGCAATAGTAGAAAAAGTAGCTGCAAAAGTCGCCATCTTTAACCAGCTTGCAGAGATCAATCATGCAGAAGTGATCTTTGCTACTAATACTTCCTCCTTATCTGTTTCAGAGATACAATCCAAAATAATGAACCCGCAAAGGGTTGCCGGCATGCATTTTTTCAACCCTGCACCCGTAATGAAACTGGTGGAGGTTGTAAAGGGCGATCAAACGACTGATGAAGTGGTACAAACGATCTATGACCTCTGCATAAAGATGAATAAAACACCCGTGATGTGTAAAGATGCACCGGGTTTCATTGTTAACCGTGTTGCAAGGCACTACTATCTGGAGGCTATGAAGCTGGTGGAACTGGGCATTGCATCTTTTGAGAACGTAGATGAGATCATGGAAGCATCAGGCTTTAAGATGGGGCCTTTCAGGTTAATGGATCTCATTGGCATGGATGTGAACCTTGCCGTGTCACGTTCTTTATATGAAGCATGCAACGAGGTTGAGCGCTTTAAGCCTTCTCCCATACAAATAGAAAAAGTTGAAAAAGGAGAATTGGGAAAAAAGACCGGGAAAGGGTTTTACCAATATTGAAAATTTAAATATTATTTCATCATCATGATCTTAGTAACAGGAGGTGCAGGGTTGGTTGGCAAAGAATTAATAACACAATTGCTTTTACAGGGAAATGAAGTTACTGCGCTGTATAATAAAACCCCATTGCCCGATTTTAATTCATCCCTGCTCAGGCAAATTCAATGTAATATTTTAGACACCGCCGGTTTGGAAGAAGCAATGGAAGGCATAGAGCAGGTTTATCACTGCGCTGCAATTGTTACATTCAATAAAAAAAGAAAAAGAGAATTATTTAAAATAAATATTGAAGGAACGGCGAATGTTGTAAATGCGGCCCTGGATGCAGGCGTAAAAAAAATGGTCTATGTAAGTTCTGTTTCAGCCATGGGCAGAATAAGGGAAGGCGAATTAATAAATGAAAGTATGAACTGGACAGAAGAGACCAGTAACAGTAATTACGGGCAGAGTAAATATTTAGCTGAGCTGGAAGTATGGCGTGGCATAGGTGAAGGGCTGGATGCCGTAATAGTAAATCCTGTTATAATACTGGGGCCCGGGGACTGGAGCAGCAGCTCAACGCGGATCTTTAAAAACGTGTTTGAAGAATTCCCCTGGTACAGCGAAGGTGTTACGGGTTTTGTGGATGTGCGTGACGTTGCTGAAGTGATGATACAATTAATGAACAGTTCTGTAAGCGCAGAACGTTTTATTTTAAGTGCAGAGAACCGGAGCTACAGGGATGTTTTAACTTTAATGGCCCACGCATTCGGCAAAAAGCCCCCGCATAAAAAAGTAACACCTGTATTGGCGAAGATCGTTTGCCGCCTTGAAGCAATAAAAAGCTTTTTTACAGGCAAAGAGCCGCTGGTAACGAAAGAAACAGCCAGGACCGCAATGGCAACGGTTAATTTTGACAACAGTAAACTAAAAAAATACCTGCCGGCGTTTAATTACAGGAAAATAGATGATAGTATTAAAAATTCCTGTATCGTATTACAACAAAAGCTTAACAGTCGTTAGTGTAAATTTGCCCAATCCAGTAAATAGTGTTTAAAAAATATCAGATGAAAAAAACTATCCCTCTCTTATTGTTGGTTGTGGTTTCCCTGTCCGTTTTTTCCCAGTCAAATTATGTTATCAATGGAAAGATCATTGATGCTGCTACAAAGCTGCCCTTGTTTGGCGCTTCTGTATTTGCAGAAAATACAACCATTGGTACCGCCAGCAACAACGAAGGTGTTTTTTCATTACACCTGCCAAACGGTGGTTACAACCTGGTGGTAACATTTACGGGGTACCAGACGGAGACCAGGAGAATAACAACCGCTGATGCCGGCAATAATTCATTGGTAATAGAAGTAAAACAAAAAGAGAAGTCACTGGAGGACGTGGTGGTAAAAGCCAGTTACGAAGTAAAGGATGGATGGGAAAAATATGGAGATTTCTTCCTTGACAATTTTATTGGGAAGACTGCAAACAGTAAGAACTGTGTAATAAGGAACAAAGAAGCGCTGAAATTTTATTTTTACAAAAAAAGAAACCGGCTTAAAATACTGGCAACCGATCCTGTCGTAATCGAAAATGAAGCACTCGGCTATACCATAAAATATACACTTGATTCTTTTACGCATGAATACAGCACACAGGTGAGCCAATACTCGGGTTATCCTTTGTTTGAAGAGATGCAACCCACAAATGACGCACAAAAACAAAAATGGAGCGCCGCACGTGTGCTTGCATATAATGGCTCATTACTGCATTTCATGCGAAGTCTTTATAATAAAAAAATCCAGGAAGAAGGATTTGAGATACAGTTTTTAATAAAAGTGAATGAGAAGGAAATGGCCATCCCTATAAAGAATTTGTATGGGGGCCTGAATTATACTATGGACGACAGCACGCAAACAGTGGAAATCCTGCCCAACCAGCCACAGGTTGTAGTGATCTATAAGAATGAAAAACCTGAAGAGGGGTACCTGTCTGCCAACCCTGACCAACCCGGTAAATTCCAGTTAACCGTTTTGTCTTTTCTTCCGGAACAAGCTATTGTTATAGAACGTAATGGTTATTATTTTGAGCAAACAGATTTTATTATTAATCAATACCTGGGCTGGGAAAAAATGGCAGATATGCTGCCCTACAATTTTAAAGACAGGGAAGAACCCATGAGAACAACAGCGGTGATTGAAAAAAAACCTGATCCTGTCATAGAACAAACAGCGTATAGCAGCAGTAATCTTTTAACCAACGTTACGTGGAAAATGGATGAAAGCAGGATCATAGACGGCACTAATATGTTTTACTATAAAAGAGAAGGAAAGGAGAATACAATAGACTTTGACAAGGATCTTTATAAATTCAATACAGATAATACCGGTATTTATTTTTACAATGACCAGGAATATAAATTTACCTGGACCTATATTGATACAGAAAAAACAAAGATGAAAATCGTTATTTTATACCCTACACCGCTGGTTGTAAACCTCGAAAATATTGTGCTTACGCCCTCATCGTTGAAATATACCAGGGTACAAAAAGTTAACGGTGTAAATTTTATGGCCATAGAAACAAGAATACCAAAGTAAATACCCCGGGAAGTGATCGTAAGTTATAGCTAACCCTGTTTTCCCATTACCTTTTCCCAGAGTTGCGGTATCCTTTTTATCCAAACCAGTTCTTTTATCTTTTCTTTCGCATCTTCAATGGGACTGCCAAAATAAACTTTACCTCCCTCGGTATCTTTGTACACGCCACTTTGTGCATAGACCACTGCATTGGCGCCGATGGTCAATGTTTTACTTACGCCCACCTGTCCCCAAAGCGTTACGCCATCTTCAAGTGTCACTACTCCCGCAATACCAACCTGCCCGGCTAAAAGGCAGTTTTTTCCCGTTACGGTGTCGTGGCCGATATGTATCATATTATCAAACTTACTTCCCCTGCCTATTATGGTATCATGGCTTACCCCCCTGTCGATGGTACAGCCTGCCCCTATCTCTACATTATCTTCTATGATCACCCTTCCGCAACTGGGCATTTTTTTATACCATAGCTCACGGTCTTTTTTTGTGTTATAATAAAAGGCATCGCTGCCGATTACTGTACCTGCCTGGATGATAACATTATCGCCAATGATGCAATGATCCATGATACTGACATTAGGGTGAATGACAGAATTTTTTCCAATGCTTACATGATTGCCGATAAATGTTCCCGGGTAAATAAAACTTCCTTCACCGATCACCGCGGAATCACTTATCATTTTTGATGAGGGTTCAAACGGGCGGAAATGATTTACGATCTTACAATACGCTTCAAAAGGATTATCAACGATCAGTAAAGTTTTTCCTTCCGGGATATTTGTTTCTTTATTAATGATGATAAAACTTGCTGCACTGTTGAGACATTTGTCATAATATTTCGGATGATCCACGAACACAAGATCACCTTGCTCAACTTTATGCAGTTCATTTATGCCTGTTGCATTAGCGTTGCTGTTACCGATCAGTTTTGCATTAATGAATTCGGAGATCCACTGCAAAGAAACGGGAGAAGGGAATTGCATAACTTTAAATTTCAGCAAAGGTACAGTGCTTTGCATTTACTTGATTTTACCCCAAAAACTAAAAAATGAGCCATAATTCAGCATTTGGCAGAAATATTTTTAAAAATATTTTTTCAGCAAAAAACCATCAAAAAAACTTTTAAAATAAGGCCGGTAAAAAAAAATAAAACCTGCGTTATTGAAATTATTATTCTGGTGAAAAATAATGGAGTGCGCTGTAACACCAGTAAAATCAATAATTACAGGCGATAGTGATTTTTCAATTGCATCCGGATCATGAATCGGCCGGTGATTTTTTTCTTATCAATTGATGTTAAAATGCAGGAAATTTATCGCCCCTTATCCACAGCACAAAAAAAAATGTTAATAAAATTTTTGAGAAATATTTTTCTGTTAGGGAAAATTATTTTTAATATTGTGTAGGGAATTTGGTTCCCGGTACTTACTAACCCGTCTATATAGCAAAGCTCGACTATTAAAAGTCGGGCTTTATTATTTTAAATATGCCTTACTTTAAAATTTTATAACCGGAAAAAAATGAAAATTTACGAAGCTGTAAAAAATGATCTTGTCATCAGTACAGATAAAACAAAACTGGATATTCCGTTCATTCATAATTATCTCAGCAATGAAAGTTACTGGGCGAAAAATATTCCAATTGATGTGGTAAAGAAAAGTATTGAAGGATCATTTTGTTTTGGTTTGTACGACAAAGGAAAGCAATTTGGTTTTGCAAGAGTAATAACAGACCATGCAACATTTGGATACCTGGCTGATGTTTTTATTACGGAAGAATACCGCGGCAAAGGATTAAGTAAATGGCTGATGATGGAAATAATGAAGCATCCGGATCTCCAGGGATTCCGCAGGTGGATGCTTGCAACCAGGGATGCCCATGGCCTGTATAAACAATTCGGATTTGAACCATTGGATAAACCCGAACGTATTATGGGCTTCAGGCCTTTTGAAGAATATCCGTCCATCAACTCATAACTTTATCCTGTAACTTGCAGGCTAAATAATGACACATGCTTAAATCAATGACAGGGTTTGGAAGAGCGGAGCAAACAGTAAATGAAAAAACATTTTTGGTTGAGATAAAAGCGCTTAATGGAAAACAATTCGAACTGCAGCTTAAACTTCCTCCTTTATTAAGGCCGTATGAATTCGAGATCAGGAACACCTTACAGGAACACCTGATAAGAGGCACCATCGATTGCACGGTTACTATTAAACAAAACGGAACTTCAAAACCGGTTAATATAAATACTGACCTGATAAAGGCCTATTATATCCAGATAGAAAAACTTGCAGGCGAATTGAATATTGATACCAACTCGGTACTGAGTGCCCTGCTCCGGCTGCCGGAAGTTGTAACGCCAACCAATGATATTTTAAGTGAACCCGACTTTGCTGAATTCAGCAAGGTTTTGCAGGCAGCTTTAAATGACCTCAACCAACACAGGGGAGAAGAAGGAGCATCACTTGAAAAAGACCTCATAAAGCGTATCAATAATATTAATGAACAGGAAGAGGCGATCTTAGTACTTGAACCCAACCGGAAAAAACGCATTAAAGACGAAATAAATCTCTTACTGGAAAAAAATGTGGGAAAGGAGAATATTGATAATAACCGCATGGAACAGGAACTCATTTATTATATGGAAAAGATAGATATTCACGAAGAACAGATCAGGCTGCGCCAGCATTGCGAATATTTTAAATCCATTTTAGCCGAAACGGGAGAGGGGAAAGGGAAAAAATTATCCTTTATTTTACAGGAGATAGGACGGGAGATCAATACTACCGGCAGCAAGGCATATGATGCAGACATTCAAAAATGTGTAGTAAAAATGAAGGATGAGCTCGAAAAGGCAAAAGAACAGGTATTGAATGCACTTTAATTCATTATAATTGCCGGTATCCCGACCAGGGGCGGTCATTATTTTTATATTATGAAATTCAAAACGAGGTTAAAAATAATTTTCATTTCTTTCGTAACCTGCAGCCTGCTGCTTAATTCCTGCACCCAAACAGATGTTTTTGAAAAAAACACGGTAATCCCAAAATATGAATGGCAAAACAGTTTTAAAGCTACCGGCAGCTTTTTGATAAAGGATACTGTCTCTGCATATAATATATACCTGGTGCTCCGCCATACCGATGCCTATAAATACAATAATATCTGGCTGAATATCGGATTGCAGCCTCCCGGTGATAGTCTTCATATACAAAAAGTTGACCTTCAACTGGGTGATGATGCCAACGGCTGGGAAGGGAGCGGGATGAATGATATTTGGGAAGTGAGGAAATTGCTGAACGGGCAGCCGAGGCGGTTTAAGCAGGCGGGGAACTATAATTTCAACATTTCCCATATAATGAGGGACAACCCCCTGTTAAGTATCATGAGTGTGGGGTTAAGAATAGAAAAACATGCCCCCTGATAAAAACCTTTAACAAAGCCTTTATCACAAATCGCAAAACTTCCCGTTTTACAAAACAATTCTTTAATTTGCATACTATGAGAATGAAATCCCTGATCATTTTATTTATCACGTCAATGGCTGTTAATGCCAGTGCCCAGCGTAATGAGCGCTATGAATATGTGCAAAAAGGTGAGTTCGGTATTACCGTTGGCGCCGCCCATTATTTCGGCGACCTTAATACAAGGGTAGGGATCAACCGCCCAAAACCCGCAGTCGGCGCTTTTTTCCGCAAGCAGTTCGGTAACTATGTAGGCATGCGCATCAGTGCACACTATGCACAACTCGGTTACAGTGATACCTATAGTAAAAATGATTACCAGAAACTCAGGAACCTGAGCTTCAATTCCAATATATGGGAATTGGCTGTGCAGGGCGACTTTAATTTCTTCAAGTTTATTCCCAATGACCCCGATTATATGTTCACACCTTATGTAACATTGGGTGTTGGCGTATTTACCTATGATCCTTATGCTTTTCTGAACGGGAAAAAAGAATTCTTACGTCCCCTTGGTACTGAAGGACAGGTAATTGGCTACAACGGAAGAAAACAATACAGCACACTGGCAATATGTATTCCGCTGGGTGTAGGAATTAAGTACAATATCAGCGAGCGCATGAACCTGTCTTTTGAGGTTACCCATCGTTTTACCAATACAGATTACCTGGATGATGTAAGTACTACTTATATAGGTAAGGCCAGGTTTGGTGATCCTTTATCTTCAGCCGCTTTATTGCAGGACCGTTCATATGAAATAGATCCTGATACTCCGTTTCTTGAGAAGCAGCAACGTGGCTGGAGCAAACAAAGAGACCAATATATCATAGCAGAAATAGGTCTTTCATTGAATATCAGCAGTTACCGTTGTCCTACGGGCTATTAATTTTACAGAAACAGTCACGATATTTTTGTTTTCTGAGAAAATCGTCTATATTTACGGTACCCAACTAAGGAAGATATAACCTTATCTTCCCGTTTCCCCTCCAAAGAATAACAAAAGCGTAGATCCAAACCTCCTGTATAACTACCGGTCTAATAACCTGTTATCCTACCAAAGATTAACGAAAACGTAAATCCTTTAGTTTCTGTGATGAAACCATAGTTTTTAATCATTTAAGCATTAAACTATGGCGTTCATTCGCAACTGCTTTGTTATGGCGGTATTTATTTTTTGTGCGTTGAGTACAAAGGCCCAAACTATTTACTACCCGCAGCGGTCTTCTCAATTGTTGAAGTCAACAGCTGAGGACGTAGCCATGCTTTTGAAAAAAGCAATTCCGTCAGGACAGTTCAGCACACAATTATATTCAACCATGCCTTCCTCGGGCATCATCCTTGTTTACGATTCAGCCATCACCGATAACCAGTTATGCCGGGTAGAAGGTAATGGTACCAGCCTTATAAAATTTACTGCTTCGCAGGATAATGGATTACACTTTGGACTTTACCAGTATTTACAGCAACTGGGCTTCAGGTTCTATCAACCCGGCTCCATCTGGGAAATTATCCCATCACTTTCATCTGCCTATAAAAATATTGATACCATATATACAAGCCCTTTAAAATATAAAAGCTGGCTGATAAGCGGCGGACATAACCGCTGGATAATGGATAATAACAACAGTTATGGCTGGGATACTTACTTTGGTGAGAATGGCCACAACTGGGCCCTATACCAGCGCCGTAACGGGATGACAGGTGCACACGGATTTTCGGGGCACCGCGGAGACATCATGACGGGAAATTATCTTTCTGCTTTACAGGCCAATCCCTGTTATGTAGCGGCTTATAATAATTCAAGGGTGGCAAACACACAATCTGTACCCGATGTAAATAATGCTGCCGCAATGAATTTGTGGTCAACAGCAATTGAGCAAAAATATACGCAACACAGGAATAGTATTTTCGGCAACGTAAATCTATACGTGAACCAGTCACGTAATTTTAATTATCACTATGAAAATATTGGCATAGAAGTTCCTGATGGATCTAAATGGGGGAATACAAAAGATAACCAGGGCTGTGGTAATATTGGTTATCCAAAAGAAAGTGACCAGCAATTTACACTGGCCAATTTTACGTCAGAAAAGATCAATGCAAAATACCCGCAGGCAAGGTTTCAGTTATATGCATATTCAACGCATGCAGATGTGCCTTCCCCGGAAATTCAGATAAATAAGAATATTGATGTTCAGCTCATACCTGCAGTCTATCAAAATATAACCAGTACGAATGGCTTACGCAACCGCTGGTACAAACGGACCAATAATATCTCCGAATACAATTATTTAAATCTTTCAGGATGGAGTGGCGAAACACCGGCCTTTTACCTGGATGATTTTAAAGCCACTTTGCAAATCGCAAAGGATAATAAAAGCCAGGGATTGGTGTGGGAATCTTCTCCCGCAAAATTCGGAAGCCTGCCATTTCTTTTGGCAGCAAACAGTAATTTAAAGGACAATATTCCTGTGGATAATTCCCTGCAGGAATTTTGTGACAACATGTTTGAAGGCGCAGGTAAGACCATCTATACCCTGCTGCAATTATGGACAGATAATAAAAGTCTTGCGGGTGGTATATCCAACCGGTATAAGATCCCATTGTACCTGAAATTGCTGACCGAAGCGGACCAGCAAATTCAAAATGCGCCTGCAGTTGTAAAAGAAAGAATGCGTGAATTGAAAGCCTACGTGCATTACATGCTGATGTATTACAATTGGGCAGGTGACCAGCGGACGGCAGAAGCAAAGGCTGATAAGGCCGCAGCCCTGTGTATCTACCTGGCCAAAACAAACAGGATGCAGTTGGTTAACAGTTATTTTTTGATCGCAACCATTATAAGTAAATACCCGGCAACGGGTAGCTTTTACCAGCAATACAATCATGTAAACGGATCGGCCTACCAGGATGGTAACCTGCCTTTAATAACTGCTGCAGAAATAGATAATAATTTTCAAAATGATAAAACAGCGTATGGTAATATCATAAAAGAAAAGGATTACAAATTTGAATCAGCTTCTTTTATAAAGGAACAGTTTAATGCGGCCGGCCTTAACCCCGTTAAAAAGATAAACGTAAAACTGGAATATACAAACGGCCTCGATTATTATAACCGGAGTGAATTTTTTATTAAAGCTCCTGCCGCAGGAAATTTTACTATACAGTATACCCCGCGTTTTGACATGCCGGACAGGGGTTATATCAATTTCCTTGTTGAATCAGCAGATGAGGTATTAAAGATCGTGGAAGATTTTACTATCGACAGGAATGCAAAGGCCGGAACTTTGATCATCACTTTACCTTCGGCCGGAACTTATAAATTATCTGTTTTGTCAAAATATAAGTCGGCAGTTGAACTTGATATCACAACCAACAAAAATTATTTTTATAAGAAAGGCGCTTTCCTGGGCACTGCAACAGAAAATTACCAGAATAATTTAGCCGGGCAGCCAGGGTATTTTTATATTCCAAAAGGAATAGATAAAGTGTATTTCAGTATTGGTAACAGTTTTAATGCAGGCAGTAATGCCTTCGCTTCAGCAGAAAAAATAAATAACGCATTTGCAATAAAAGATAATAATGGTAATACCTTACCGGCAGATTTTGTAACCCCTAACGACTCTGCCCTTTTTTACATGAATATACCTGCAGAAAGCATTGGCAAATTCTGTAAAGTATCTAAATTGTCAGGATATAGTCTGGTGTTTTCTAACATCGGTAATATCCTGTGGTTTGCTGAACCCAAACCCAAGCCCTGCGCTGACGCCAGTTTTACAATTTCTATTATTAAGAAAAACGGGAAATGCATTACACGGTTAACAGCGGTTAACAAAGGCGCTGATCTGCAATGGGAGGTGTCTGACCTGGGAAGTACCTCGAAGTTCGAAAATCAATCTGTAATTGAATTACCCGAGTACAGTTCTCCCAATGCCATTGTAACACTGACCAATGGTGACAATTGCAGCTTTACCAAACGTGTTGGTGACGATGCAAATTACCTGAAGGCTAAACAATCCTGCGCCAGCGGGGCTGCTTTACCTTCAATGGGTTCCCCAATACCTGTTCTATATCCCAATCCATCAACGGGGATATTTAATTGTTTACAGAACGGATCAATAAAATCAGTGGATGAAATTACGGTTATCAATGCCCAGGGTACCAGGGTAGGTAATTTCAGGGATGTAAAGCAGGTCAACCTGACTGCTGTTCCAGCCGGTATATATCTTTATAAAATGGTAATCAACGGCGCAGAATTTACAGGAAAACTGGTGAAGCTATAAGATTTCCTGTAAAACGCTTATTACAACTAAATTTTACTACTTTTGCCCCCCAAAGTCACGCTCATAGCGTGACTACTCATTTTTAGTATTTTATGGGCCTGAAGGAAAAAATAGATATGCTGCGGTTACCAAGTCACATTGCAATTATCATGGACGGTAATGGAAGGTGGGCAAAAGAAAAGGGCGAAGACCGTCTCTTTGGTCATTTGCATGGCGTGGAAAGTGTTAGGAATATTGTGGAAGGAGCAGCTGAATTAGGGATCAAATACCTTACGTTGTATGCATTCAGTACCGAGAACTGGGACAGGCCAAAATATGAAGTTTCCGGTTTGATGGAATTACTGGTAGACACCATTCATAAAGAAGTTCCCACCCTGAATAAGAATAATATCAGGCTGCATGTAATAGGCGACATGAATATGCTGCCTGATGCTGCAAAAAATGAACTAAAAGAAGCATTGGCTGAAACGAGTGTAAATACGGGACTCAATCTTATAATGGCGCTAAGCTATAGCAGCCGCTGGGAAATTGTCAATGCGGTAAAACAAATTGCAAAAGCTGTAAAAGATGGAGAACTGGCTGCGGAAGATATAACACAGGATATTGTACAGAAATATTTGACCACCAGTGATTACCCGGATCCTGAATTGATGATCAGAACGAGCGGAGAATACAGGGTAAGTAATTTTTTATTGTACCAGCTTGCTTATGCAGAGTTATATTTTACCAATACATTATGGCCTGATTTCAGGAAAGAAAACTTGTATGAAGCGATCCTTGATTACCAGGGCAGGGAACGGAGATTTGGAAAAACAGGAGAGCAGATCAAAGATGAAGAAACAACCAACTAACTGTACCTCAAGGTACTTTTATAAATATTTCCCCTGACATTTCTTCATTTTCAGAAATGATTTAGGATGAGGTTAACAAATAATTTTAATTATTGGGCTTAATTTGCCGCACGTAAAAACAAATTGATGCAGAGGATTTACAAAGGATTTTTTATTGCAACCATACTATTCAGCAGCCAGTTTGTTTCGGCACAAAATGATACTGTACCCGTATCTGTTAACCCGGTTTTGCAGGATATTTTCAACTCAAAGTTTCCAAAGGAATATAATATTGCCGGTATAACTGTTACAGGCACCAGGGGCTACGATGCAAACCTTATCATTTCCATCTCCGGCCTGGCCGTTGGCGATAAGGTGCAAATACCCGGAAGCGATGTTTTTGGTAAGGCTATTGCCAAATTATGGCGTCAAAATCTTATCTCCGATGTAGAGATATATTTTACCAAACTGGAAGGTAAGGACCTGTATGTACAAATTGATATTACAGAAAGGTCACGCTTAGCAGATTTTAAATTTGAAGGAATAAGAAAAGGCGAACGCGATGACCTGGAACCCAAGGTAGCACTTACAAAAGACAGGGTGGTAACAGAGAACATGAAATTAAGTGCTGTTGAGGCCATACGAAAATTCTATTACGATAAAGGATACCGGAATGTAGAAATACGGGTGACGGAAGAACCTATAGCTACGCTTCATAATACTATAATCCTGACATTCCACATAAAAAAGGGAAATAAAGTAAGGGTCAATTCAATAAATTTCAGCGGCAATAACAGCATTGCCGAACAGAAATTGAAAAAGCAAATGAAAGGAACAAAGGAAATGAACCGCATCACCTTATTCCCCATTGAAATAAAAAATCCCTTTGGTGATACCGTAGCCAAACCTTTATTTAAAGATTATATCAAAGATGTTGGATTTTTATCCGTTACAAAAACAAGGGATTATGTTGATCCTTATTTCAGGATCAGGGGATTTGCCGGCGCAAAATTCAGCGAGAAAAAATACATAGAGGATAAAGAAAAGGTTTTGGATTATTATAATTCAAAAGGTTACAGGGACGTGGTGATACTGGGAGATACCGCTATCTATGACGTGCGTAATAATCTTAATTTGTTTCTTAAAGTAAGTGAAGGAAGGAAATATTATTTCGGCGATATTGTATGGAGAGGTAATACAAAATATGGTGATTCTATCCTGAATGTTTTTTTAGGTATTAAGAAAGGCGATGTTTATAATTTAGAGATACTGAATAAGCGGCTTGGTAAGGAACTGTCTGCCGAAGGCGCTGATATCGGCAGCCTTTACATGGATGATGGTTACCTGTTCTTCAGGGTTGACCCGGTTGAAACAGCCGTATATAATGATACCATCGACTTCGAGATAAGGATGACCGAAGGACCGCAGGCTGTCTATGGTAACATTACCATCTCCGGGAACAAAAAGACCAAGGATTATGTTATTCGCCGTGAATTAAGAACCATACCCGGTGAAAAATTCAGCCGCTCTGATATCATACGTACACAGCGTGAACTTGGTCAGCTTGGATTTATTGATGCGGAAAAAATAGTTCCCAACGTGGTACCTAATGCAGAGAACGGAACCGTGGATATCAACTGGGGCATTGAAGAAAAATCTGCTGACCAGTTAGAGCTTTCTGCCGGTTTTGGCGGAGGTATAGGTTTAACAGGAACACTGGGTGTTACCTTTAATAACTTTTCAATAAAGAATATAACAAAGAGATCAACATGGGATCCATTGCCTTCGGGTGACGGGCAGAAACTGAGTGCAAGGATACAGTCAAATGGTAAAGCCTTCCGTTCTTATAATTTCTCATTTACCGAACCATGGCTCGGCGGTAAGAAACGTAACTCATTCACGGTTGGTTATTCCAATACAAAATATGCAAATGCATATGATAATTTCGGAAGTTATTGTAAATCATGCGGAGATACTTCGTACATCAAAACAAGCAGTATAAATGTTTCCCTGGGTAAGCAGTTGAAATGGCCCGATGATTATTTTAATCTTATCTATTCTCTTAACATACAGCAATACAAGCTCAGAAATTATTCAAATATATTCCAGGGGCTCAGCAACGGAACTTCTACGAACATAAGCTTAAGGATATCATTGGTGCGTAATTCGGCAGGTCCAAACCCGATCTTCCCTACCAGCGGATCTAACTTTTTGCTAAGCGGACAGTTCACTTTGCCATATACTGCCCTGGGTATAACATCCGGTGCTGCGAACAGTTATAAACTACCGGAGTTTCATAAATGGCGCATGAATGCAGAATGGTATGTACCGATCGGTTCTGCAAGAGGAGAAGAAAAGAATAGGCAGTTCATTTTAAAAGTTGCTGCGAAATATGGCTTCATAGGCAGGTACAATAAAGACCTGGCGATATCGCCTTTCGAACGCTTCCAATTGGGTGATGCCGGCCTTAGCAATAACTTTGCCTTGTTAGGTTATGACATCATCGCTCATCGTGGCTATCCTGTTTATGATAAGTCAGATCCTAAAATAAACCCCGATGGAATAACACCGTCCCAGTTCTTTACTATTTTTAATAAGTATACCATGGAATTGCGTTATCCATTCAGCACAAGCGCAAGCAGTACAATTTATGGATTGGCATTTTTTGAAGCAGCGAATGGCTGGTACAATTTTAAAGAATATAATCCTTTCAAATTACGCCGTTCTGCAGGGGTAGGTGTACGTTTCTTCCTGCCAATGTTTGGTTTGCTGGGCTTTGATTACGGTGTTGGCTTTGACAGGTATAACAAAACCAGCGGGCTTAAAGGAGCAGCTAAGTTTACATTTATGTTAGGACAGGAACCTGAATAAAAGTTTTACCTTAAAAGTTTAAAACATAAACATATGAAAAAGCTTTTTTTACTTGCTGCCTGCTTCCTGCTGTTTGTTGCAGCCGGCGAAGCACAGCGTTATGCAGTGATCGACTCCAAATATATTTTAGATAAACTTCCCGAATACAAGGACGCACAAAAAACACTGGACCAGTTCAGTGTGCAGTGGCAGCAGGAAGTGGATCAGAAACAGGCGCTTGTAGATAAGATGTTTAAAGACTATGATGCAGAACAGGTGATGCTGAGCGATGTTCTGAAAAAGAAAAGAGAAGACGAATTATATAATAAGGAAAAAGAATTACGTGACCTGCAAAAAAAACGTTTTGGTTTTGAGGGCGACCTGTTTAAAAAAAGACAGGAGCTGATAAAACCCATACAGGACAGGGTATATAATGCAGTTCAGCGGCTTGCTGTTGAAAAACAATATGATTTCATATTGGATAAAAGTGAAGGAATTACCGTTATCTTTGCCGACCCAAAACTGGACAGGAGTGCGGATGTGCTTAGAAACCTGGGTGTTAAATAAAGTGTAAATGACCGGCTGTCATGCAGCTAAAACAAATAAAAACAAACCAATAAATATTAAAACAACAATGAAAAAATTAATCGTAGGAGCTGTGATGGCGTTAGGATTTTTTAGTGCCTCAGCACAAACAAAGATCGGGTACATTAATACTGATGAGCTGATCAGTTTAATGCCGGAAGCAGCAACAGCAGATGCTGAATTAAAAGCTTACCAGGATGCATTGGGATTGCAGGGCCAGGACCTGGGTAAAGAAGCAGATGCAAAAGCCGCACTGTATGTGAAGGATTCAGCAACACTTAATCCAAGCATGAAAGAAATTAAAAAGAACGAGATCATAGAATTGTATCAAAAAGTGCAAAACTGGAACCAGATAGCACAGGACAGGTATAATCAAAAAGCACAGGAGAAAATTGCTCCTATCCGTACAAAGGCACTTGAAGCGATTAAAGCTGTAGCAAAAGAAAAAGGCTATGGCTATGTATTGGATGCTTCCACAGGCGCTCTTTTGGTATCACCTCCTGGGGATGATCTTTTACCTTTTGTTAAAACAAAACTTGGTATTAAAGACCCGGTACCTACAAAACCGGCTGCAAAAACAGGTAATTAATTAAAGTATTTAAAAATAAAAGCCTCCCGATACTTCGGGAGGCTTTGTTATTTTTGATAAATGAAGCAACAGCCCATTGGCATATTTGACAGCGGTTATGGCGGCTTAACTGTTTTAAAGGAAATAGAAGCCCGCCTTCCACAATACGATTATATATACCTGGGCGATAATGCCAGGTCGCCATACGGCACCCGCAGTTTTGAAACGGTATATGAATACACATTGGAATGCGTTAAATGGCTTTTTGAACAGGGTTGCCCGCTGGTGATACTTGCCTGTAATACGGCCTCAGCAAAAGCACTGCGTACCATTCAGCAAAATGACCTTTCAAAGATCGGGGAAGAAAAAAGGGTACTTGGGGTCATCCGGCCAACAACGGAGATTATAGGACGGTTCACAAAAACAGGTGAGGTGGGTATACTGGCAACAACAGGAACAGTGTTATCAAACTCATACCCGATAGAGATAAAAAAATTCTACCCGGAAATCAGGGTCTTACAGGAAGCATGCCCGATGTGGGTGCCACTGGTAGAGAATAATGAATATAATTCACCGGGAGCGGATCATTTTATAAAGAAGAATATAAATAATCTTTTAAACAAGTCTGATGATATTGATACGATACTGCTGGCCTGTACGCACTATCCCTTATTAATGGAAAAGATTAGGGAAAATGTACCTGCAGGGGTTACTATATTATCGCAGGGCGAAATTGTAGCCAATAGCCTTGTTACTTACCTGGAAAAGCACGCGGAGATCGAGGCAAAATGCAGCAAAAACGGGAAAATCTCTTTTTATACAACCGATTCCCCCATAGATTTTGATGATCATGCAGCCGTTTTCTACGGCAAGCCGGTAAAATCTGTCCATTTATCGCTTTAATTAGCAAAAAAGTTCCAAATCCTAAGCCCTAATACCTGTTTTCCCCTTACCTTTGCCGTCCTTTCACAAACAGCAGGGATGGTGCCCTGGTGAGTGTAACAAAAACGGGTCAGGTAATTAATTTGTAAAAGGAAAAAATTTAATAAAATGCCAGGTAAAAAAAGAACGTATCAACCGCACAAGCGCCGCAGAAAATCAGTACATGGATTTCGCCAGCGTATGCAAACCGCTAATGGCCGCAAGGTATTGGCAAGCCGCAGGAAAAAAGGACGTCATAAACTGACCGTTTCCAGCGAACATGGTGATAAAAAATAAGATCGCCTGATCTCTCAACCGGAGATCCGGTTAAAATAATCCAGTCCTGCTTATCGGCAGGACTTTTTTATTTATACTACATAGCTCAACGGGTAAAGCAAAGAATTAATAGCAGTTGCATAATGAGCGAAGTAGTAATTTTGGACGTGGAACCTAAACAACGATATACCTTCACGAAAGACGAAAGGCTTAAGAGCCGTAAAACAATAGAGTTATTGTTTGCGCAGGGGAAGTCGTTTTCCATTTTCCCGTTCAGGGTGGTATGGAAGTATGAAGAAGCCACAGGCCCTGTTCTGCAGGCAGGTTTTACAGCAGGAAGCAAACATTTTAAAAAAGCGGTTGACAGGAACAGGATCCGGCGTTTAATGAGGGAAGCCTATCGCCTTCAAAAAAAAGAACTCGGTGATCAATTAAAGAAACAACAAAAGCACCTTTCTGTTTTTTTTATTTATTCAGGAAATGAATTGCCGGAATACCAACTCGTCTTCGATAAAATGGGTTCTGCATTAATGCGATTAATAAAAATTGTACATGAAAACAGTCTGGCAGATACTTAGTTTTCCTTTTATCATGATCATAAAGCTTTACCAATGGATCATCTCTCCATGGCTGGGATCAAAATGCCGCTATACGCCAACCTGTTCACACTATGGAATTGAGGCATTAAAAAAATACGGACCCATAAAAGGAATATGGCTTACTGTAAAACGCATCAGCAGGTGTCATCCATGGGGAGGCCATGGGTATGACCCTGTTCCATAAAACCCCCTATCCCCCTGAAGGGGGAAATTGCGAAGACCGAATCAAAATTCTGCTTTTGTTGGATTTTTTGTCTAAAATAAAAAAGCTGCAATCTATTAAGATTACAGCTAAGAGTTTAAAGAAATTCCCCCTTTAGGGGGCCGGAGGGGGTGTATTAAAATCTTTCAGCCACCTTATTCCAGTTCACTACATTCCAGAATGCGGCCAGGTAATCGGCACGGCGGTTTTGATAATGTAAATAATAAGCGTGTTCCCAAACATCACATCCCAGGATCGGTTTACCTTTTACTTCAGCCACGTCCATCAGCGGGTTATCCTGGTTCGGTGTGGAAGAAACTTCCAGTTTACCGTCCTTAACGATCAGCCAGGCCCAGCCACTTCCAAACCTTGTCATCCCTGCTGCTGCAAATTTCTCTTTGAATGCATCAAAAGAACCAAATGCTGTATTGATGGCATCGGCAAGTTTTCCAGAAGGCACACCTCCTGCATTTGGAGCCAGGCTTTCCCAAAAGAAGCTATGGTTCCAGTGCCCGCCGCCGTTATTGCGTACTGCCGGCCTGATGCTGCCTGCTGCTGCAACCAGTTGTTCAATGGTCTTATTCTCATGTTCTGTTCCTGCAATTGCTTTATTTAGGTTATCTACATAGGCCTGGTGGTGCTTGCCATGGTGTATTTTCATTGTTGTTGCGTCAATATGTGGCTCTAATGCTTCAAAGGCATATGGTAAAGCCGGTAATGTAAATGCCATAGTGTATCTTTTTTAATTTTAAGAAATCGTTGTGAAAGATGGACCACAAATTTACGTTATCTATTCCCTTATCCGGATCAAAATGAAAAAAATCCTGTTCCTTTTTTTTACGTTTTCGGGAATTTGTAAAGGTTTTGCGCAAAAGCCTGCAGAAACAATAATACCCGATAGCCTGGTAAAAACCATGCCTGTAGCAGGTCAGCAGCATAAAAAAGATTCGCTCCCGGAAAAGGAAAAGCCATCAGCAAGGTTGTTTCCTAACCCTGCCAGCAATAAGGTTGAAATTGAAATAAAGGGCTTCGACCCGGGTTTTGTACAGGTACAGATCATGGATAATAACAGGCACCTGGTAAGAGAAGATAAAAGACTTTTACTCAGCGGTAACGAGATCATTATGGTAATGTTCTCACTGAAACCGGGCCTCTATTATGTTACAGTAAAGCAAAAGGAGAAACTCTGTAAAAGAAAGCTCATCATTCAATAAACCTATCTCCGTGCCTTAAAAAAGTCTTTCATCAGCTGGGCACATTCGGTTTTTAAAATGCCGTTTGCCAGCTCTGTTTTGGGATGGAAAGGATTTTTATTCCTGCAGCATTTTTTGTAGCCGTTCTTCTCGTCATCTGCACCGTAAACGATCCTGCCGATCTTGCTCCAGTATAATGCCCCGCTGCACATGAGGCAGGGCTCTATTGTTATGTAAAGCGTAGCTTCAGGCAAATACTTGCTGCTTAAAAAATTAAAGGCCGTAGTTAATGAAAGGATCTCTGCATGGGCAGTGCTGTCATTCAACAGCTCAACCTGGTTGTGTGCACGGGCAATCACCCTGTTGTTCATTACCATTATTGCACCAATGGGTACTTCACCGCTATCAAATGCCTTTTGTGCTTCCTGCAGGGCCAGCAGCATATATTGTTCGTCAGTCATACATTCGGTTTTACTACTGGTACTACGTAGCTTATAGTAAGTGAATTGATGCCTGTAAAATAATGAGCGAAGTAGTACCTTTCCGCAAATTTAAATGTAATGGCAGACTTAATGCAAATGCAGCGCTATTATAATAGTGGCAGTACGAAGTCTTATTCTTTTAGAAAGGAGCAATTGATAAAATTGAGAGATGCGGTTAAAAAATATGAATTACTCCTGCACGAAGCTTTATACACCGACCTGAAGAAAAGTCCCGAGGAATGCTGGGTGACAGAGACCGGATTTTTAATATCAGAGATCAATAACACGATAAAAAATCTCAAAAGATGGATGCAGCCCGAGCTGGTGCCTACAAACCTGCTGAATATGCCATCCAAAAGTTTTGTAATGAAAGAACCGCTGGGTGTTGTGCTGATCATTGGCCCCTGGAATTATCCATTACAATTGTTGTTCACCCCGTTGGTTGGCGCCATGGCCGCAGGCAATTGCGTGATGCTTAAAGCATCTGAATTTGCACCTGCCACAGCAGCAGTCATGAAAAAAATGATTGAAGAAATTTTCTTACCCGAATACATTTTTTATACCGAAGGTGATGGGGCAGTTGTAATACCGGAAATGATGAACAATTTTACATTCGATCATATTTTTTATACCGGTAGTACTGCGGTGGGCAAAATAATTTATAAAATGGCAGCGGAAAGGTTAGTGCCGGTAACACTGGAGCTCGGCGGAAAAAGTCCCTGCATTGTAGAGAGCGATGCTAACATAAAAGTGGCGGCAAAACGTATTGTCGTGGCAAAGTACAATAATGCAGGACAAATGTGTGTGGCACCGGATTATGTTTTGGTGCATGAAACCAAAAAAGAAGAATTGGTTACTGCGTTAAAAACGACAATAGAAAAATTCTTTGGCGACAAGCCTGAAGAGAGTTATAACTACAGCAAGATCATTAATGAAAAACAATTTGACCGGCTGGTAAATTATTTGCCGCTGGGGAATATCTTACATGGGGGAAGAACTGATAAAGCGAAACTGTTCATCGAGCCAACAATTATTGACAAAATAAGTTTGGGATCAGCGGTAATGAAAGATGAAATATTTGGTCCCATACTCCCCGTCATTTCTTTTGGCACTAAAGAAGAGGCTTTGAAAATAATTGAACAAAATAAAAACCCATTGGCCTTTTATGTATTCACATCAAGCAGCACAAAAGAAAAGGACTGGCTTAACAGTGTGGCTTTTGGCGGCGGTTGCGTAAACAATGTAAGCTGGCATCTCACCAACCATCATTTACCCTTTGGTGGCCGGGGTTTCAGCGGTACGGGCCAATATCACGGCCAAAATTCCTTTGATACATTCAGTCATAAAAAAGCGATCATGAAAACACCAACCTGGTTTGACCCGGCAATAAAATACCCTCCTTTTAAAGGGAAATTGAAATTGTTTAAATGGGTGATCAGGTAACCAAAATTCAAAAAATATGACAGGCAGGCAAAGATTTTTAAAGTTTATTTACCCCGCATGGATATGGTGGCTTAACATCAATAGTAAAAATGCAAAGGTGCTTTCTAATAAAAATGCAGTACCTCCGGTTTCTTTTTACTCATTAAAAGACACGCTTATTAACGGAACGGCTTTTGATTTTGAACAATTGAAGGGGAAAAAAGTAATGCTGGTAAATACCGCATCTGATTGTGGCTATACCGGCCAGTATGACGACCTGCAAAAACTCAGCGAAAAGTATAAAGGCAAACTGGTAGTGATCGGCTTCCCGGCCAACGATTATAAGGAACAGGAAAAAGGAACCGATGAAGAGATCGCTTCCTTTTGCAAATTGAATTTTGGCGTAACCTTTCCCTTGATGCGTAAAAGCACGGTAAAGAAAGGCGAAGGGCAGAATAAAGTATTTCAATGGCTCACAGATCCGGCAAAGAACGGGTGGAGCAAACAACAGCCTTCCTGGAATTTTTGTAAGTATATTGTAGATGAACAGGGCAGGCTTACCCATTATTTTGCATCAACGATAGAGCCCATGAGTAAAGCGATCACAACTGTATTAGATCAATAACTTTATTATATGCTTTTACCAGACTTCAGCTTTATTTACAAATATTTTAGCGGCGAAAAACAGGAAACCCTTTTATTCCTTATTGTTGGCATTGCCGCTATCCTGCTTGCGGTTATTTTTTGGTTCTTCATAAAAACCAACTCTTCTTTTTTTAAAGGAGCTGCCATACCCCTGCTGGCGATCGGTATCATACAGGCTGTTGTTGGATATACAGTATATGCAAGGAGTGATAAGCAGGAAAAAGATATTGCTTACAATATGGGCCTGGAGACCGTTACCTATACTAAGCAGGTAGAGCTTCCCCGCATGGAAAAGGTAATGAATAACTTTACTATCTATCGCTGGGTGGAGATAGCTTTTATTCTTTCCGGAATTGTTTTGGTCTTTCTCTACCGTTCAAATCCCGATAGATCATTTTGGTACGGCCTGGGTATCACACTTGCCATACAGGCAACCTTAATGCTGGGCGCTGATTATTTTGCTGAAAAAAGAGGCGCAGTATACAAGGAAAAACTTGAAGAGCTGATAAATGGTCGGGGCGCTACAAGCGACCTGAACACTTAAACTATAGATAAAACTTCTCAAATACATCTTTTGTAAAGCTTGTTGCTGACCTGCTTATTATATCGGCCGTAGTCAATCCAGTCTGGGTTAGAAATATTTCTTTATTGCATAAATTGCCATTCCTTGATCCTGCATAATCAGGGTAAGAAGAATATGGCCATTCGCTGAGATTTTTTACCAATCCCGCTTGAAAAGGGTTGGTATGCAAATAAAAGAAGCAGTTTTCAAGGTAATTTTCTTTCCTGTCTTCATCTCTTCACACAATATCTTTGCCTTTGTTTTTTGCTGAAATAAAGACCCGGTTGTTTTATTCTGACTATTTATTGCCTGGGTATAGCTGCTTAGAAGAACACCAATTCTGTAGGCAAACTCCTGCATGGGTTTTCCACCAAATGATTTTCTTTCAGTAATACTTTTTTCATTTGCCTGTATGATCAGGTGGAAATGATTTGGCATAAGAGAGTAAGCGATAATATCTGAACAGCCTGTCAATTGCTCCCTTATCTTTTTTATAAAAAAAGTATAATTATTGTCATTGAAGAAAATAGGTTGTTTATTATTGCCCCTGTTGTAAATGTGATAAAATTCGTTTTGGATAAAGTACATGGTGATAGGATCGGGGCGCTTTTAGCGGCCTGTACCCTAATTTACACATCCTGTGAAATACGAGTCAGGGATTTTCACTTCTTAATATGTTTTTTTCATCACGGTTCAGGTCGCTCCTTACTTCGCTAAGGTTAGCGTCCCGACCCTGCCTTAAGCGGGACATTTCTCATGATAATTGATGAGCTCGATCGGTGTTTTCTCAAATTCATAACCGGCGTAATTAACAAGTATCTCATCAAGTACGGCATCAATTTCTTCCACCGTTTCAAGCGTTACTAACCTGAGGCGGTAATCTTTTATGCCAGGCATTCCTTTTAAATAGTTGGTATAATGTCTTCGCATTTCGAAAATGCCTACTTTGGGCCCTTTCCACTCAAATGATTTATGCAGGTGTTTTTTACAAACAGCCACCCGGTCTTCGATCGTTGGTGAAGGCAGGTGCTCACCCGTTTTTAAAAAATGTTTTATCTCGTTAAATATCCAGGGGTAGCCAATGGCGGCACGGCCGATCATAATACCATCAATGCCATATTTGTTTTTGTATTCCAGTGCTTTTTCAGGGCTGTCAATATCACCATTACCAAAAATTGGTATTTTGATACGGGGATTGTTCTTCACTTTTCCTATCAGTTCCCAATCTGCATTTCCCTTATACATTTGGGTCCTTGTTCTTCCATGTATTGCCAAGGCTTTTATACCAACATCCTGCAGGCGTTCAGCAACTTCTTCAATATTTTTTGTGTTATCATCCCAACCCAAACGGGTTTTTACCGTAACAGGGAGTGAGGTTGACTTTACAACAGCATTCGTCAACCGGGTCATCAGGTCAAGATCTTTTAAAACACCGGCACCGGCACCCTTGAGCGCAACTTTTTTTACCGGGCAGCCAAAATTTATATCCAGCAGATCGGGGTTGGTTACATCAACGATCTTTGCAGCCAGCGATAAGCTTTCTTCATCACCTCCGAATATCTGTATCCCTACGGGTTTCTCATAATCAAAAATGTCTAATTTCTGGCGGCTCTTAATGGCATCACGTATTAGTCCTTCGCTGCTGATGAATTCCGTGTACATCAGGTCGGCGCCATGGTCCTTACAAACGGCACGAAAAGGAGGGTCGCTCACATCCTCCATTGGAGCAAGTAAGAGCGGGAAATCAGGGAGTTGTATGGGGCCTATGTTGGGCATTTTATTTTTTAAACCTTTTAGTCATTGTATATTGCGAGGGCAAATTTACAACTAATCAGCCAAGCTATGCATTACAGGAGTATTAAAGGGTTTACAGGATGGGGCCAACTGGGTATTTTATTGGTTTTTTTAGGAGGAGGTTTTATATTGGCGGGTATAGTGCAACTGGTGATCGCAATGCAGGTAATGCCTGCAAATCTACCCGTGGATAAAATGGCAGATGCCTTGCTAAAGTCAATGTCCGACCCGGCAAATGTTGGTTATGCCAGGCTTTCACAGGTACTCGGTACACTTTGTCTTTTGTTCATACCTGCTGTGCTTTACCTTATCGTTTGCCATGGAAAAAATCCTTTCTGGCTCGGGTTCAATAAACATATCAATGCAAAGCAGATCATCCTCGGTTTCTTTCTTATATTTTTAGCCAACGTAATTGCCAATCCTCTTGCAGATCTCAGCAAATCATTCTTCTCTAATTTTCCGGCCCTAAAGGCAATGGGGCAACAGATGGAAAATGCCTATACGGAACAGGTGATCGCGTTAAGCAATTTAAAAAGCTGGGGAGAATTCTTTATGGCCATTGTCATCATGGCCTTTTTCCCGGCACTTTTTGAAGAGATATTTTTTCGCGGTGCTTTGCAGAATTTGCTGGAACGCTGGTGGAAAGCGCCGCTGATCGCTATCATTGTCACTTCACTTCTCTTTAGCGTGATACACATGTCACTCTATCTTTTTTTAAGCAGGGCGTTGCTCGGGTTTATACTGGGATTGATGTACCAGCGAAGTAAAAACATATGGGTTAATATTATAGCTCATTTTTTAAATAATACTGTGGCGGTGATACAGCTTTTCTGGATATCAAGAAATAAAGAAAAGATAGAAGTGGATAAACTGGATCCGCAGGTTCCTTTATGGGGAGCGCTGATAGCCATTGCCATTACGGCCGGCTTATTTATTTTGTTTGAAAAGGTATCGGCAAAGAACCGTAAACAAATTGCGTTTGAAGAACAGGACCTGCTGGAGCACAGCGATATCTTAAACCCCTTCCCCGGAAAAAATGTATAGGCGTGGCACTTAATATACAGACATTCAAGACCCGTGCGTTAACGGCATTGCTTTTTGTAATAGTGATGCTGGTGGGATTGCTTTGGAATTTCTGGAGTTTTTTGATTTTGTTTACGGTAATTCATTTTGGGTGTTGGTATGAGTTTGTGAAGCTGATGAAGAAGATATATGGCAGTAGATATCTTCCATATTGTTTATTTGGGTTGGTATACATCACCATGCCTATTTTGATGTTGATATATTCTAGTCTCGGATGGGAAACTAATATTAATGGTGATATGAGGGAAGTGTTTTATGATAGGTCTTTTCCCTGTATAATAATTTTCTCGATCTGGATCAACGATACCATGGCCTACCTTGTGGGTTCTTTTATCGGTAAAACTCCCTTAACAAAAATATCTCCCAAAAAAACCTGGGAGGGTACGATCGGTGGAATTATACTTTGCATTGTCACGATAGGTTTTCTATTTCCATTGGTCATGGGTGAGGAGCTAAGATCATCTACTCCTGCAGCTCATTGGTTTATTATACCTGGATTGTGTGCAATCTTTGGGACACTTGGTGACTTGCTGGAAAGTAAATTAAAACGCATGGCTGATGTAAAAGATAGCGGCAGCTTTATGCCCGGCCATGGCGGTTTCCTTGACAGGTTCGATTCTTTATTAATTGCTGTACCCGCTGTTTGGATTTATGCATACTTCTTTTTAAAATAAACTCTTGCCATCCTAATTACCAATTCCTAAATCCCAATTCCTAACGATAACTCTTTATCTTTGCAACTCAACTCAGCATGATGACCATACACAGGGAAGGATATAAAAGTATTGCTATTGCGGGACTAATCTTCGGGGCCATAAATTTATCCGTATTTTATTTTTTCAGCGCTTCACTGATGTGGCTTTGTGTTGCTGTATTTCTTATCACCCTTGGCTTGTTATTATTCCTCATTTCTTTTTTCCGGGTACCTAAAAGAGTACACACCGTAAATGAAAATGCCATTGTTGCTCCCGCAGATGGAAAAGTGGTAGTGATAGAAGAAACAACAGACGTTGAATATTTTAAAGACAAGCGCCTGCAGGTCTCCATTTTCATGAGCCCGGCCAATGTACACGTTAACCGTAATCCCATAAGTGGCGAGGTTGTATATAACCAGTACCACAAAGGAAAATTTCTGGTGGCATGGCATCCAAAATCATCAACAGATAATGAACGCCATTCGGTAGTAATAAAAAAAGATAATACAGAGATACTGGTTAAGCAGATAGCCGGGGCCCTTGCAAAACGAATTGTCAATTATTTACAGGTTGGCCAAAAAGTGAACCAGGCCGAAGAAATGGGCTTTATTAAATTTGGCAGCCGTGTTGACCTGCTTTTACCCCCCGGAACCCGTATCAACGTGGAATTGAACCAGGTGGTACAGGGCGGTGTAACGGTCATTGGCACCTTGTGATATTTAACATACGCAAAGTTGGCATTCTGCAATATCTACCCTATTTTTACGTTGATTAATCAAACAAAAATATAGGTATGAAAAAAATTATTTTATTGGCTACAGCTTTTATGTTTGTTACCGGTGTTGCATTTGCCGACAAAGGAAAAAAGAAAAAATGCGCTAAAGGAAAAAGCTGCTGCACAAAGAAATCTGACAAGCATTCCAAGACATCAAAATCTTGCTGCAAGGACAAAGAAAAGACAACAGTTAAATTGTAATTGTTTTGCTAAAGAAATTCAATCCGCCAGCTGGCGGATTTTTTTATGCCGTTCAAAAGATCAGCTCAAGTTCTTTTAAGTGGGTTATGGTATAAGTGGGATTTAAAGAAGTTGTTGCATTGATATGGTTAACAAAAACAGAGTCCATTCCTGCATTCATGGCGCCCTGTATATCCGCATCTAAATTGTCGCCAATCATGATGCTTTGGGCCAGGGATGCTTTTGCGGTGTTCATGGCGTATTCAAATATTTCTTTCTTAGGTTTTAAGCTATTGCTTGTTTCCGAAGTAATAACATGGGTAAAATATCCTCCCAGTCCGCTGTTATTTAATTTGCTCCATTGTGTTTTTTCAAATCCATTGGTGATCAGGTGCAATACATATTTCCGCTCAACCAGGTAATCCAGTATCTCGATGGTATGCGGAAAGAGCAGTTTTTTTGTAGGAAGTATCTCTAAAAATTTCCCACTCAGGTCTTTTGATAAAATTTCATCTGCAATTTTAAAATCCAGCAATGTACGCCACATGCGCTTCCATTTCAATTCATCGGCGGTAATAAGGCCATTATGATACCGGTCCCACAGCACTTCGTTATGGTATAAATATTTCCTGTAAAAATCATTAAAGGGGATACTGATCTTTTTTTCAAGGCCAAAGAAAGCATACAGGTCAGTAAGGGTTTCCCTTGCATTGGCATCAAAATCCCAAAGGGTATGGTCAAGGTCAAAAAAGAGGTGTTTGTATTGCGGCATGCTAAATTGCTAAATGTTTTAAGGGATGGATCGTTAACTTTATCTTCAATTTGCAAGATAAGAAATTAACTTTTTAAAGATGAATGTAGTAATAACCGGGGCAAGCAAAGGGATAGGAAAAGCACTGGCAGAAGCTTTTGCGGGAGAGGGAGCTGCTCTTTTTTTATGCGCCCGCAACCAGGAGCGGTTAAATGATACAGCAGCAGAACTGCAGAAAAGATTCCCGGCAACTAAAATAAAGGTAAAGGCCGTTGACCTGTCAGTTAAGGAAGAAGTAAAGCAATTTGCCACATGGTGCCTGGAGTCGGGGGTGCCTGGTATTTTAATAAACAATGCGGGTGAATTCCTGCCCGGGGGTATTTGCGATGAGGCGGAAGACAACCTTGAAAAGATGATGGCAGCGAACCTGTATAGCGCCTATCACCTCACCAGGGCGCTTTTACCAAAAATGATCGCTGCCAAAACCGGCCATATATTCAACATGTGTTCTATTGCATCCCTGCACGCTTATAAAAACGGCGGAGGTTATAGCATCAGCAAATTTGCAATGATGGGCTTCAGTAAAAATTTAAGGGAAGAATTAAAACAGCACCACATAAAAGTAACGGCTGTTTACCCGGGTGCGGTAATGACAGATTCCTGGGCTGGTTTTGATAATTCAGGCAACAGGATAATGGAAGTGACTGATATCGCTACAATGATATTGGCAGCCAGTAAGCTCACAGCCCAGGCCAATGTGGAAGATATTATATTGCGTCCATTGCTGGGCGATCTGTAATGTTTCGGCAAGCTCAACATGACATCCCTGTTAGTTTAACAAATTATTTCAACCGTTTCCACATTATGATCCCTTGAAACAGGCATCAATCCTTACTTTTGTGCTGTTATTATGCATTCTATTTTACACAAAATAGCTTTCTCTTTTTTACTGCTTACAGGGTCCTTTGCGGGCGCCCAGGTAAAATTTACAGCAAGTATCAACCCGGCACAAATAGGCAGGAATGAATATGCCCAGTTGCGGTTAATGGTAGAGAATGCACGTGAAGTACAGGAGATAATCCCCCCTAAACTGAATGGTTTTACTATCGTCAGCGGCCCTAACCAGGAGAGTGGCATGAGCATGGTGAATGGGAACGTAAAAAAATATATTGCATTAAGTTATGTGATCAAGCCAAAGCGTGTGGGCAATTTTTCTATTCCACCCGCATCGGCAAGGGCAGATGGGGTAGCTTATAAAAGCAATCCTGTGGCAATAAAAGTAAACGCTGCCGGTTCGGGCAATACGGGCATCAATGCACTTAGCTCGCCATTTGGTTCTATAGATCCGTTTGCAGATGCCCCGCCTGAATCCACGTACAGGGATTATATTTTAAGAAAAGGAGAGATCCCCACGGAAAAGATAAAGAAGAACATGTTTGTAAAACTTGAGGTTGACAAAACCTCCTGTTTTGTTGGTGAGCCAATTATAGCAACTTATAAATTATATACCCGGCTGAGAAGTGTAAGTAACATGACCAAAAACCCTTCCTTTAATGGCTTTTCTGTTATAGATATGCAACAGGCAGATAATATGGTCTCCCGCACAGAAAAAATGGGTGGAAGAGAATATAATGTTTATAATATCCGCCAGGTTCAGCTTTATCCTTTACTTGCCGGAAATTTAGACCTTGGTGTAGCTGAAATTGAAAATGACGTTCAATTCATTAAAGCCGAATATGCTGACCAGCAGGGAAATCTTTTGGGACAGATGTTTCGTGATTTTTCCAACGCAACTATTCCTGCAGAAGGGATGGAAAACAGGAAAGTTATTTTGCAAAATAAGCCATTGAGCATTTTGGTGAAGCCCCTGCCTGATGCAGGCAAACCTGCCGGTTTTAAAGGCGCTGTGGGAAATTTTGAAATAACAGCAGCCATCGAAAAAAATAATTTTACCACAGATGATGCCGGAAAACTGGGAATAGTAATAAAGGGCGCAGGCAACCTCCAGATGGTAACGGCACCTGAAATAAACTGGCCGGAAGGCATTGAAGGATATGAGCCAAAGACTATAGATGACCTGTATAAAAATATGATCCCTGTAAGTGGAAGAAAAATGATAGAATTTTCTTTTACTGTAGCAAGGCCGGGTAAATACGAGATACCTGCTTTGGAATTCAGCTTTTTTGATACAAAGGATGGAAAGTATAAAACAGTTGCAACAAAGCCTGTTAGTTTTACAGTAACAAAAGGCACAGGCAAACCACAGCGGATCGATACTACACAAAACAAAATAGTGAAAGAGCCTTTGCTGAAAAGATTCTTCAGTAACCGCTGGCGTGTTGTGAGCCTTGTAGCTGTACTTATAATTTTGGGATTGATCTTTTGGCTAAAAAGCGAGAATAGAAAAGAAAGAAAGATCAATGAACAGAGGGAAGCAGAAAAACTGGCTGCATTAAATGAACCTGTTGAAGAGATCATACATGGCCAGGAAAATCCCCTGGCCGCTACAGAAGAAAGCCTTCAAAGGAACGATGGAAAGGAATTTTACCTTATCCTCAACCAGGACCTTAAGAATTATCTGTCACATAAACTTTCCATTCCACAGGAAGAGCTCAACAAAAAAAATATCAGCGAGAAGCTTGATAAGAAAGGTATCATCAATGAAACCTCACTGCAACTGCATGCATTGATGGATGAGATCGAATGGCAGTTGTACACGCCTTTTACAGAAAATGAAAAGATGGCAGCAACCTATGAAAAGGCTTATGACCTGGTACAGTTACTGAATACCTACCGCGGTTAAGTAAAACTGAATTTATAGCCAACGCCCCTTACAGCATGAAAATATATTGGATCCCTGCTGTCTTCTTCAAAGTATTTGCGAAAGTTGAGTATGAAATTATCTATTGTACGGGTAGTAGGGTAAACATTATAACCCCAAACCACCTGTAATATCTTTTCCCTTGTTACCACTTCGTTCCTGTTCTCAATTAAAAGTTTGAGTAACATTATTTCTTTTTTGGTAAGCATGATCTTTTCACCGCTTTTTGTAAATGCTTCCGATGCTTTAAAATTTATCTTATTTTTTCCAAACACATACTCATCAGGTAAAGGTTGCTTGGCACTCAGGCGTTCGCTTTTATTAATAAGCTTATTTACCCTTAATAACAGCTCTTCCAGGTTGAAAGGCTTGGTAAGATAATCATCTGCTCCTTTTTTTAAACCCAGTACCCTGTCGGCGCTGCTGTTCTTCGCACTTAATATCAGGATGGGAATATCGGGGTTATTCAAACGTATCGTTTCACAAACGGTAATACCATCCAGTTCCGGAAGCATAACATCCAGTATGATGAGGTTGAAATGTTCCTTTTGTACTGCTTTCAAAGCCTCTGCGCCATCATAAGCGCTGGTAATTTCATAACCTTCCAGTTCCAGGTTCAGCTTTAAGGCTTCCTGCAGGTTCTCTTCATCTTCAACCAGCAATATGGAGAATTTTTTATCCGACATCTGTGAACTAAGTTTTATCCGGTGACGCATTTAATATAACTGTAAAAATAGCCCCTGTGGGTATATTGTCTGTCACAGTAATGTTTGCATTGTGTTGTTTCGCTATTTTATTTGACAGGTAAAGCCCAAGCCCGGTGCCTTTTGCAGCTTTGGTAGCGGCATTGCCAATCCGGTAGAACTTGGTAAATATTTTTTCTGTTTCTTCTGCCGCTATTCCCTTGCCCTCATCCTTTACCTGCAAGATTATGTTATTATTTGTTTCAGACAAAGCTACCGTAACCGGTAATTCCCTGGGTGCATATTTTATGGCATTATCGATCAGGTTATTTACCATCATCTGTAATAATAACCTGTCACCATTGATAAACAGGTCTGCCCGGATATCGGATATTATATTGTGTTGCGGGTAACGGATGGTAAAATCCTGTACACATTCAGTTATCACATCGCTTATATTGGTCTCTTCGTTCGTGATGCGGTAACCCCCCGCTTCAATTTGAGAAGAGAGCAGCATATTATTGCATAAAGCATTCAGGCGGTTTGTTTCCTGTAATGTTGTTTGTATCAGCCTTTGTTGCTGTTGCTCATCCAGTTTTCTTTTTTGCAGGGTCTCCAAATTAAGCTTTGCAACGGCTATGGGTGTTTTTAATTCGTGGGTGAGCGCCATCATGAAGTTCTGCTGTTCCTGGCTGATCTTTAACTGCCGTTGCACAGCCCTGAAAACAAATACGGCCCCTGCCACAATGAGTAAAAAAAAGATAGCGCCTTCCCCTGCGTATTGAGCCGTCTTTCTTCTTTCAACAGATTCGAGTTTTTTTACTTCTTCGCTGTAACCGGAAGACGCAGGGTTTAATTTTTCCATTTCATACCGCGTCATCTGCTTATTCTGCCGGTTGAGCGCAATGAACCAAAAGATCAATGCTGCCAGAACATAGGCCAGCAGGAACCAGTAAATGATAAATATTGAACTGAGTTTTTTGGGTTTGCTGAACATAATAGTTCAACAAAGGTAGGCTTACAGGAAAGAAACCGCAGCGTTAAAGCGTGATTTTATTTTGGTATCAGTTGCGCTTGTCAAGCCCCCAGGATAATTTATTGCGAAGCGTTTGTAAAAAATTGTTCTCGTTAAGGCGAATAAGATTGATACCAAACCTTTCTTTTCTTACTGCAAGCTGGATCTCTTTGCCAACAAGTTCCCTGCGGCTATCCAGGGCACATAAAAAACCATCTGTCCTTCCTTCCACTTCAAAGGAGATGATATTATTGTCGGGTACAACAATAGGACGGATATTAAGGTTATGCGGCGAAACCGGCGTAATTACAAAGCTGCCGCTTTCAGGAAAGACAACGGGTCCGTTGCAACTTAAAGAGTACCCTGTTGACCCTGTGGGCGTGGCAACGATCAATCCATCTGCCCAGTAGGTATTTAAGAACTCGCCATTGAGATAAGTATGAATTTTTATCATTGGCGAAGAATCTCTTTTGTGCAAAGTAAATTCATTCAACGCATAAGGCACATCGCCAAACAAAGGGATATTTGCATCTAGGTGAATGAGTGTTCTTTTGTCAAGTACATAGGTCCTGTTAATAAGCGCCTCTACGGCTGTATGCAGGTCTTCCTTACCGATATTTGCTAAGAAGCCAAGACGGCCGTAATTGATACCCACAACGGGGATGCCGCTGTCCTTGACGAGAGTGACCGTATCGAGCAATGTTCCATCACCGCCTAAACTCATCATGCAATCTATACTGTCATCAAGGTCTTCAGATGAATTGAACGTAGAATATTTTGCCTTTATATCAATGGCAGAATAGAACTGGTTGAAAAAGTCCTGGTAAAAAACAGGCTCAACACCGCCGAGGGCCAATTCATGAAGCAACTGGATAATATCCTGGTGTTGATTATTCTCTATACCACGACTGTAAATGGCTATTTTCATTCCTTAAAAACCTGATTGATTGTGTAAAAATAATCCGTTTTCCTTTAATTGGTTAAAACTGTATTCAAACCGCAGGTTTATATCATACAAGGTAAGAATATCTATGCCAAAACCACCGGAATAAAGTAAACGGTTATTCAGGTATGTATAGGGCTTTTTATTATATGCATACCCAGCATCGGCATATGTCTTTGCAAAAAAGCTAAAAGGTATTTTTGTGAACAGCTTTGGAAAGAAAGGAAAGGGGACACTGAAAGAAAGAATTTTTTTCTTAAGTGTTGTTTTTACCAAAGCTGTGGCAACACCATCTATTACATAATACTCAAGCCCCCGCAAATAACTTTCTCCATAACCAAGGCCACGCTGGTTAATATATGCCTGTTCAAAGGGTAATTTTATCTTTCCATTCAATTGAATACTGCTGTACCAGTTCTTGCCAAGGTCATAATATTTGTTTAAGCTCCCTTCAATATTCAGCATATTGATACCCCCGGTAAGACCAAAGCCTCTTTTTATTACACCAATGAACCCTAATGTTCCCTGTAACGGGTAGGCATTATTGTTGAGTTTGGAATATTGAAAAACATAGGAAAGATCAACGTAACCCCTGGAGCTAACCGGCTCCCCGAAGTAGTTTGGATTATTGCTTTCGCTTATCACGGAATCAGCAAGTTTTATATAGTTATAGCTAGCAGAGAAAATGTGTTTTTTAAAAAGCCCCCTGCGTATGATATAACTGGCATGTGCGTACCAGTTCTTATAAACAAAATCGGATTTTGCTTTCGTGGCCGAATCTGACGGATAAAACAATAAAGAATCTTTATAACTGTTTTTATAGGCTACTTCCCTTTTTTGAGTAAAACCTGCTCCAACGGTAAACCCTTCTGTAAGGGCTTTATTACTATAAGGAGCTGTATAACTGAAAGAGATATTCCTGGAATACCCATTGATCAAATAAATACGAAGCTGGTCTTTTCTTCCACTAAGATTATAATGGACAAATTTTAACCCGTAATTCACCCGGTCAAAACGGGCATTATAGGTTTTATACCATTCATTAAAATTCCTGTCAACCCATTGGAATTGCGGGACCGGGTACCAGTACCAGCGTTCTTTTACTGTTACTGTTATAGCGATGCCGCTTGTGCCGGTGGCAACCGCTTCAAACTTTACCTCATGGAAAAGCGATGTATTATAAACCTGTTGCCTTGCCTGCTCCAGTTGTTTGTTCAATTCAGAGATCATTAAGGAGTCGCCTTTTTTGAACTGGATCTCGCGGTAAACGATATAAGGCTTTGTTTTTTTTGTTCCTGTGACAATCAGATCGGTTATAAAGATCTTTTTAGATGAATCAACAGCAGTTAAAGAAAGACCGGTTACTATGACATTTGGATTTTTTTTGTCTTGCGCATGGAGGAGCGATGAAGATAAAAGAATAAAGCTGCAACAAAATATTTTTTTCAGGTCAGTCATTACTTCAGCACTTTGCCAATATGTATCGAAAACAAACAGTGGAAAGGAAAGCAGCTTTATATGTCCAGGTAATTCATCAGGTGGCGGTAGTTGCTGTGAATCTCGTTTTCAAAATTTTCATTACCAAAATAATAGATAACATCAAATTCATACCGTTCAAAGGTTGCCACTATAGCTGAGATCTCTTTTTTATTAACGTGGATGGTAACAGTAAGCATACCTGTTTCTGCATGAACCGTGGTATTCAGGTGAAGTATGGTGGCGTCATTACTTTCTACAATACGGCTGATCTCTGAAATAGCAAACTGGCTGCGCTCCATTTCCAATACGATAATGCCACCCATTTCATTAGTACCTGCAAAAACACCAAGCACTTTTAAGAGGTCATTGGTAGTGATCACCCCCATTAATTCACCCTCCTCGTTAATGACGGGAACAACCGTTGTGTCAAACTGGTTACTGCAGGTCACGGCATTTAAAAAATGCTCATTGTCATGCACGGCCGCATTAACAAAAGATTCCTGCATTAATTCAATGGGCATTTTTGGCTGTTCAGCATCAAGCAGATCATCCTCACTTACCAGGCCGAGGTATTTATCATCTTTAACAACAGGAAGATGTGTAACACGGAAATCATTAATAAGACGTAATGCCTTACTTACTGAATCCTGTAATTGTAAGCGGGGTATATTATTATTTATTAGTTCTATTGTTAACATAAAACCGGGTTGAGGTATTTTCAGGTATAGCTAATAACGAAAAATTATTGTTTAAAGTATGAGGACAAAATATTTTATCAAACTGTTGCAGCAGGCGTTTTTAATTTTGCTAAAAACTCGTCCAGCACACTGTTGAACTCTTCAGGAACTTCCATCATTGGTGCATGGCCGCATTTATCAACAAAATGCAGTTCACTGTTTGGAATTAAACGATGGAATTCTTTGGCAACAAACGGGGGGGTGATCGTATCATTGTTTCCCCAAATAAGGCAGGCCGGTTGTTTTATCTGGTTTAATTCCTCTCCCAGGTTATTACGAATAGCACTTTTTGCTAACGCGATTATTTTAATGACCTTGATTCTGTTATTGGTGATCTCAAATACTTCATTTACCAGTTCATCTGTTGCCATTGCAGGGTCGTAAAATGTAAGCGCAGTTTTTTTACGGATGTATTCTTTATCACCCCTTTTTGGATAAGTATCACCCATGCCACTTTCAAACAACCCGGAACTGCCCGTAAGAATAAGAGATTTGATGCGCTCCGGATGTTTTAAGACATGAACAAGCGCTACATGTCCTCCCAGCGAATTACCCAATAAATGAATGTTGTTGTAATTACGGTGTTCAAAAAAACGGTTCACGAATTTTTGCAATCCACCAACTGAAGTATGGAGTAGATCCAGCTCGAGTAAAGGCAGCAGGGGAACAATTACTTTGTTCGTCTTACGGAAATGCTCAATGAGAAACTGGAAATTACTCAGCGCTCCAAATAAGCCATGCAACAATACCAGCGGTTCACCATCGCCTTCTTCTATAAACTTAAACTTGCCGTCTTGTTTTATTTCGTAACTCATCCGTAAATGCAAACTGTTTTATATAAACCGCTGTTTCAGGCTTTTAAGAATGAAACCTGCGATTCGGGCTAAAATTACGTTAAATAAAATAATGACTGAAATTAATGAGATATTTTGTTTGATACGCCGTTAAAAAAGCTTTCCAGCTCGGTAAACATGTCTTTAAAAATGGGAATGATCTTTCCAAAGCCATCGATCACTTTGGGGCCCCAGGGTTGGATAAAGCTGTAGGTTTGGGAGGATTGTATGGCCGAAGGCTGAACCAGGTGCAGTTTTTCGGCATAAAATAAAAAGATGCTTAAAATGATGATATAAAGAACAACATATACAACTATCCCGCCAATGCGGTTAAGCCATCCCAATAGTACCAGCTGAAATCCTTTTTCAATTAATTTGGCACCCAGGCGAACCAATATAACTACGGTAATAAAGACGATGGCAAATGCAATAAAGGGAAGCCATTTTGATGAGATGCTTACACTGTCTTTTAAATATTCAGCTACTGCAGCAGATAATTTTAATGCGGCGGCCAAACCTATTACAAAGGCGATGATGGAAAAAACGGCAATGATCAAACCCTTGCGGTAACCTTTAATGATCGCTATTACCATAAGTGCCGCAAAAACGAGGTCTATCAGCATGATCGATTTGATGATTTGGTGATTTGAAGATGTGGCGATGACTTTGCCCAACAGGATAATCATCAAATCACCAACACTTCAAATCACCAAATTATTATTAGTTTGACAATAATTCTTTTACCATCGTGCTGATCGTTTTTCCATCAGCTAAACCGGCCAGTTGTTTGCTTGCAACACCCATTACCTTGCCCATATCAGCGGGAGAGGAAGCGCCGGTCTCTGCAATTATTTTTTTTACGATCTCTTTTAATTCTGTTTCATCCAATTGCTTTGGCAGGAATTTCTCTATTACCACCATCTCTTCTTTTTCTTTTATCGCCAGGTCTTCACGGCCCTGCTTTTCAAATATCTCCAGTGAATCCCTGCGCTGCTTCATCATCTTTTGTAAGAATTTCTGCTCGGTCGCTTCATCAATCTCACCACCGGCACCGGGTTCTGTTTTTGCTTTAATGATCTCTGCTTTGATAGACCGTAGCGCCCGAAGAACGCCTTCATTCTTTGCTTTCATGGCGTCTTTCATTTCGGCCATTATCTTTTGTTCTAGACTCATAATGTATGTTTATAGTTTTATGATTGGGTTCATCGTTCATGGTTAATAGTTCATGGTTCATAGTTGATAGTTCATAGTTGAAGGGCATTGCTATGAACCATGAGCTATTCGCTATTAACTAAGCTCCGTTTTCCTTCAACTGTATCGCCCTGAACTTCTCTAAAAAATCTTTTGCAAACTTTTTCATGTCATCACTCATCCCCTGTTGTTGGGTAGCTCTTTTAAAAGTATCTGCCATGCTCATCAGCATCTGGTAATAGAAGTCTGCCATTTCATCTACCATCATATCCTTGGTCCAAAGGTCAATGCGCATTGCGGTTTTATCGCTGCCATCCCAAAAAGCTATACACATGGCCTTGGCCTTTTGTACCATATTTGCCGTGCTGTCGCTGGCAACCCAGTTTATTTGTTCAGGCACTTTATGCGGGTCTAATAATACGTCAATTTTTATTGTTGATTGATTCATGATCTGGTTCCACTGTGGTTTTATTGTGAGCTGCAAAATTAACTGAAATTACTTATTGACAGCCTTAAGTATGGTTTGCCAAACCAAACCGGCTGTTTTGTCCCAATTATAACGCTGCGCCTGTATCTTGCCCAGGTTCACCAGTTCCTTTGCTTTATTCTCGTCTTTAAAAACCAGCATCATCTTGTCGGCAATATCTTTAAAGTCTGCCGGATCGCAATATAAAGCCGCTTCACCGCATAACTCCGGCAAAGATCCCGCGTTGCCGGTTACAACAGAAACCCCGCATTGCATAGCCTGTAAGGGGCCTGTAGCAAAATCTTCATATGAGGTTGGGTAGACAAATGCATAGGCGGCGGCTGTTATTTTAGCCAGTTCTTCTTTGGGTGGGTAGCCCAGCAATTTTACTTCGTTCCTGAATTTAAAAGTTTTCAGGTCATTACTGAACTGCTCATAGCTTTCATCCTCTTTGCCCGCTATCAAAAGCATCATATTGCTTTTTTGTCGCTTTTTAAAAAATGAAAAGGCCTTTAAAAGATTTATCAGGTTACTGCGCAGATCAATATTGCCGGTAAATAGAAAATATTCCTTCCCTTCAGCATAGCTTTCTTTGATCTTCTCTTTTTCTTCGAAGGATATTGGCTTGAAAATTTCATCAAGAGCGCCATGAATAACATCAATCTTATCAGCCCCGGTCTTATATTTATTGATAACCAGTTTTTTTGAATATTCAGACAGGGTTGCTATTGATCCTGCCTTAGCCAAAAATTTAGCAGTATATTTTTTATAGAACCTTAAATAACCCTTAAAGAATTCGGGTTGCTGTAAAAACGAAAGGTCCTGTAAAACCAGGCACTGCGGTAATTTTGTGCGTAGTGAACAAATACCATCCATACATACAAAAACATCGGCCTTGTGCTTTCGTAATACAGCAGGTATCTTATAATTAAACCAGTATTGTAATAATAAAGAATTCTTTATTTGCGGGCCTGTTACAATCACTCTTATATTTTCAGCGCTGGTATGATCTTCATCATGCGGCTTGTCGGAAATGAACAGGAACTTATGCTGCGGATATTTTTCAGCCAGCCGGGTAAAGCATTCAGCAATAAGATTCCTGTAAGCTTCCGGCCAGCCTCCCGTTATATATCCTGTGCTAACAGCAATTGTCATGTAAGTAAATAAGAGAAGGTGATGAATTGAACAGGGAACAAAATTATTTTAATACTTTAAGTTTTACCATTTCGATCCTGGTATCACTTACATTTAAAATATCGATCTCGTAATTGCCAATGATGATGCGGTCCTTTAATTTTGGTATCTCCTCATTGTTCTTAATGATATAACCCGACAGCGTTTCTGTTTCTTCGTCATTGGGAAAATATAGCTTGTATTTCTCGGTGATATAATCCAGCTCCACCCTTCCGCTGAAGATGAATTCGTTGCGGGCAAGTTGTTTCTCTACAAATTCTTCCGTATCATATTCATCCTTTATATCACCGAAGATCTCTTCCAGCAGGTCTTCCATTGTTACGATCCCTGCTGTGCCGCCAAATTCATCAATCACCCAGGCAATGGTCTTTCTTTCCTTGCTGAATTTATTCATCAGGTCGGTAGCGCTCATGCTTTCCGGAACTGTTGGTATGGGTAATAAAATATCTCTTACTGTTACAGGATGCTTGAACAGGTCAAGCTGGTGAATGTATCCTGCAATGTTATCAATATTACCTTCATAAACAACCAGCTTACTCAACTGCGTGTTAATGAATTTTGTTTTTACTTCTGCCATCGATGTATTCATGCTAACTCCTTCGATCTCCCGCCGGGGTATAAGGCATTCCCTTAACTTCACTTCACTGAGGGATAAGGCATTTTCAAATAATTCTTTGTTGATCTCTTTGCTGTCTTCCTCTTCATGGCCTTTGCTTTGCTGGATAAAATGCTCAAGGTCAACTTTACTGAAGATGTCTTTTTTATTCTTGATCTTAACGTTAAAAATAATTTTCAATATCCACTCTGAAGTATTTACAAAGAAGGCGGCCAGGGAAGAAAAAAGCCAGTAAAAGAAGCGAACGATAAAACTGATGATCTCCGAGCTGAGTATATTATTATTCCTTGCCCTGAAATAAGCCTTGGATAAGAATTCAACAAAGAGAACGATAAGGGTGGAAAGGATGGTCTCAACAAAAAGCTTTATGTATTGCACAGACCCGGTAAGTGAAGCGGGCAATTGTCTTTTTATCCAGTCCCAGATAGGGTACAGCATATCGCCGATCAATAATCCATAAACAACAAAAACAATATTGATGCCTACCAGTGCGGTACCTATGAAGCGGGCAGGCCGGTCAGAGAAATAGCCCCATATCTTGCCGCTGCGGGTGCCCTGCTTGCGGTTCAGTTCAATGGAAAGTTTATTGGCTGAAATAAAGGCTATTTCAATGCCGGCAAAGAAACCGATGAACAAAAGAGAGGCAATAATTGCTATAAGGGCTACCCAATCCATGGCATAAAAATAAGAAAGAAGAATGAAAGGAGAGGAATTAGATGGGGAGGAAATAGCCACTACAGGGCCAGCTCCAAGCTACAAGCCACAAGAGGATAGTTTAATTAAATAAGTTCTTTCCCATTATGCTTCTCCCTTGCAGCTTTCCCCGTGTGCGTTTTGTATTCATATTTCATTTTTACCCACACTGACGAGTATCTACGATCTAATAAACTCCTCCACTATCTTCTCTGCTTCACCACAGGCACGCTGCAGTTCATCATTTACAACTTGTTTGTTGAACTGGTCTTTAAAAGAGATCTCGTATGCTGCTTTGTTCACCCTGGCGGCTAAGGATTCTGCTGTTTCGGTTCCGCGGACCTGGAGGCGGTTCTTCAATTCATCCACCGATGGAGGTTCTATAAAAATGCTGAGGGTATTTTCGGGGTATTGTTGCTGGATATGTATAGCGCCCTTTACATCAATATCCAAAACCGGAACTTTATTGAGGGCCCATATTCTTTTCAGTTCAGATTTTAAAGTGCCGTAATATTTTCCTTCATACACCATTTCCCATTCGGCAAATTCTTTGTTCTGTATCTTTTGTTTAAAATCTTCAAGATCGATAAAATAATAATCCACCCCGTCTTTTTCAATACCCCTTGGCCTGCGTGTGGCAGCGGATACCGAAAATTCCAATACAGGAAAAACTTTCATCAGGTGCCTTGTTATGGAGGTCTTGCCGGCACCTGATGGCGCAGTAATGATCAATATTTTCTGGTGGATCGAATTCATTTGCAAAGAAACTATTTAAATTTCAATTTTTATTTTGCTAGTTCGGTTTAAAGTGCAGGATCAGGGGAGTAGCATTTGCATTACTTTTTAAGACCAGGTCATTTTCAGTTAGCGTATTAATGATATAGCGGTTAATATTATTTTTAGTGGAAGGCGTACATACCAAAATTTTCTCCTTGTCCATTAATTCATAAGTGCCGCTTACAACTACCCTGCCCGATACCGCACATTCATATTTGAGGTCATTATTAAAGGTCCAGCTTAAAGATCCTACAAGATTCTGCAGTTGAATAGCATTTGTGGAATCCTGCGCACTTTGAAATCGTTGATCAGCAGGCAGGAGATTTTCCACCCTCACACAATCCCATTTTTTAGAAAGTAATTGTATCGCTTTATTGCGGCAGGAAGAGAAAAAAACGACCGATAATATTAATAACCACTTAAGCGCTGTTCTTTTCATCTTATAAAAATTAGTTCAGCCTTTTTATATCTGCTCCTAAATTCCTTAATCGTTCATCAATGTTCTGGTAACCCCTGTCTATCTGTTCAATATTCTGGATCGTACTTTTTCCCTGTGCACTCAGTGCCGCGATCAGCAAGGCAACGCCTGCACGTATATCAGGGCTGCTCATGGTGATGCCCCGCAAATGCTGCTCTCTTTCCAGGCCAATAACTACGGCACGATGCGGATCACATAAGATTATCTGTGCACCCATGTCTATCAGCTTGTCAACAAAGAACAAACGGCTTTCAAACATTTTCTGGTGTATCAGTACACTACCCCTTGCCTGTATGGCTGTTACCAGTACAATACTTAACAGGTCGGGTGTAAAGCCAGGCCATGGATGATCGTAAACGGTCAGAACACCGCCATCCAGGTATTTCTGTACCTCATAAAATTCCTGTGCAGGGATATGGATGTCATCACCGTTAAAATCTAACTGGATACCGAGTTGCTGAAATTTTTCAGGGATGATCCCCAGGTGTTCAATACCTGCATTTTTAATGGTTATATCACTCTGGGTCATAGCCGCCAATCCAATGAATGAACCTACCTCGATCATATCCGGCAGCATGGTATGTTCTGTTCCTCCTAAATTTTCAACCCCGGTTATCACTAACATATTGCTGCCGATACCGCTCACCTTTGCGCCCATGCGGTTAAGCATTTTACATAGCTGTTGAATATAAGGCTCGCAGGCGGCATTGTAAATAGTAGTGGTACCCGCTGCCATGGAGGCCGCCATTAAAATATTGGCAGTGCCTGTTACGCTCGGTTCGTCGAGTAACATCGTTGTCCCTTTCAGGTCTGCAGATTCCAAATGAAAAAAACCATCATCACTGTGATAAGAGAATTTTGCGCCCAGTTTTTCAAATCCAATAATATGGGTATCTAATCTCCTGCGGCCGATCTTATCTCCGCCCGGTTTTGGGATATATGCTTTTTTAAACCTTGCCAGCATAGGACCGGCAAGCATTACAGAGCCCCTTAATTTCCCGCTTTTTTTATGGTAGTCTTCGCTGCGCAGGTATTCAACATCCACATCATCGGCCTGGAAAGTACAGGTATCCCTGCTCACCCTGTTGATCTTTACTTTCATTTCTGCAAGCAATTCAATGAGCAGGTTCACATCAACGATATCAGGGATATTGTGAAGGGTGATCTTTTCGCGGGTTAATAATACCGCAGAAATGATCTGCAAAGCTTCATTCTTTGCGCCCTGCGGGGTAATTTCTCCCGAAAGTTTTTTTCCTCCCCTTACTTCAAATGATCCCATCCTCTTTTTTATTTATTGCACGAATTAAAACAATTATACGAATTAGGACAAACGTAAATAAAAAAACCTGACGTTTATAAACATCAGGTACTTATTTCTTAATTAGTGTAATTCGTTTTAATTAGTGTTATAGTTAATACCTCTTCTTAAAATTTCGGTTATTATTCCTGTTGTCGCCACCGCTGCCCCTGTTATCTCTTCCACCACCGCCACCACGGTTATTATCACGTCCGCCGCCGCCCCTGTTATCCCTTCCGCCTGTATTACTCCTGCCGCCAAAATTTTTACGATAGCCGCCACTGCTTCTGCCGCCACTGTAATCATCCCTGTCATCGCGGGTATCTACACGGTGTTTAACAAACGGCCTGTTATTGAATTCCAGTTCACCCTTTGTCATGCTTGATAATTCGCTTTGAATAGAATCATCATGAACCAGCTCTTTGTGCCAGTTGCTGTAGGTGAGCTTCATGTAATAAGCAATAGCATTTGCGAAACCCTGTTTCTTTTCAGGGTTCTCTTCTTTCAATGCTTTGTCAATCACCACTTCAATATTTTTTCCCAGGTGATTAAAGCGGGGATATTTTTTTGGATAACGCAGACGCTCAGGCTTTGCCTTTAAAGTTTCCCTTGTGGGGATAGGATAGGGGCTTTCCACATCCAATGTAAAATCACTTATCAGAAAAAGGTGATCCCATAGTTTATGACGGAAATCCTCTACATTTTTTAAATGCGGGTTTAAAAAACCCATCAGTTCAATTACAGCATAAGCATTGCGCTGCCTTTCTTCTTTATCTTCAATCGACAACAGGTATTCCACCATTTTTTGAATATGTCTGCCATATTCTCTCATGATCAAATGGTTCCGTGTTGTGTTGTATTCCATGTTTTCAACATTTACCATAGTACAAATGTAAGGAGTTAAGGCCGATGAAACAAGCCAAAATAGTATCCCGTATAGCTTACAGGACCCGTTTTATCAGGGCTTAAGCGTTTTTGGGTACCGCTTTTTATAAAATAATAATGCAATGATACCCCCTAAACTGTCTGCAACCCAGTCACCAAGGGTAAAGCTCCTGCCGGGAATAAAAAATTTCTGGATAATTTCCGTTGTAAGGCCCCATATGACCGTCGCAATGGCGATCTTAATTATATAATGCCACCTTTCTTTTGGCAATAAGTTGATCCTGGCGAGGGGGTACATAAACAGGTAAGCCAATACTGCAAAAAGGCCAACATGTATCATTTTATCAAAATTGATCTCTATCAGCCAGCTGTCAACCTTTGGCAGGTCGAAACCGGGGATACATACCAGGGTCAATACAAGAAAAAACCAGGCAATGCCTGGAATGAATTTTGAAATATGCGACGCTGCGTATGGAGCTTGCTTATTGTTCATTTTGCAGTTTTGTAACTATCCCACAGAAGCAGTATAGGCTTCTGCATTCATGAGTTTATCCACGTCTGCAACATTATCTACACTCATTTTGATCATCCAGCCCTGCCCGTATGGGTCAGTGTTCACCAGTTCCGGCTGTGCATCCAGTAAAGGATTTACTTCAGTAATGGTACCGGCAACCGGTAAGAAAAGATCGCTTACGGTTTTCACGGCTTCCACGGTTCCAAAAACCTGTTCGGCTGAAAGGGCTTTGCCTTTTGAGCTCACATCTATATAAACAATATCACCCAATTCCCGCTGGGCGAAATCGGTGATGCCAATGGTAGCGATATTGCCTTCTAATGAAACCCATTCGTGGTCTTTGGTGTAGCGGAGGTTTTCTGGAAAATTCATCTTTTATGTTTTGAAATTTTAAATTAATGGTTACTCGTGTAAAGTAAAGCTTTTATAGTCATACCCCTGTTGACCGGCGGGTCTACCGGGCTGAACTATTTTATCACCTCAGCATACATGCGTATATCACCGAGGGGCCTGTCATAGGGAGTTCCATTTGTAGGCACGGATGCGATCTTGTCGATCACTTCAAACCCGCTTTCCACTTCCCCGAATACTGTATAATTCATATCCAAAAAAGGTGTGCCCCCGATCGTTTTATAGATATTCCTCTTTGCAGGTGAAAATTTCCTCCCGGTCTGCATTTCCATCATATTAAGGTCTGCATCTGTATATTGCTTTCCCTGAACAATATAAAACTGGCAGCCGCTGCTGACTTTTTCAGGGTTGTCGGTTCTTGCTGCTGATAGTGCTCCCTTTTTATGAAAGAGGGAAGTATCAAATTCAGCCGGTATCGTATAACCAACATCTCCTCCACCCAGCATCATACCGGGCATTGCATTTTTACTTTGTGGATCACCGCCCTGTATCATAAAGCCACTGATCACCCGGTGAAATAATAAGCTATCAAAAAAATGTTCGTTCGCCAGTTTTATAAAGTTATCACGGTGCTTTGGCGTTTTATCATACAGGCGGATGACAATAACCCCTGAATCGGTAGTGATCTTTATCCTTGTGCCCGGTAGCTTGATTTGTTTTGGTGCATTGGCTACCGGCGCAGGTTTTTTTACCGGTGCTTTTTTAGTTGCGGTTTTTTTAATTGTTGACTTGTTTGTAGTTGCCTTTTTTACCTGTGCATTAACACCGGCCATAAAAAAAAGCATTATCAATGCTGTACATGCGATCCTTAGTTTCATAATAAATAATTAATCTATAAATTTTTGGTTTTGGAAATATAGTAAAATATGGTCTTTCAAAAAATTTTCCTGCTCGATCAGTATAAATCCCGGAAGTGGCTTTAACTGTTTAAAGTGGGGCCAGCCCTCTTCATCATTGCCTTCCAGGATATAGTAACCGCTCAGCGAAAGTACAGTACAAACCGCTATATGCATGAGGTCCTGCTTTTCTTCCTTGCTGAAATCCTGCCTGCCACTGCCCAGTTCCTGTATACCGATCAGGAAAAGAATACCGTCCATATCCGGTTTTATGCCAAAGCGCTCTTTTAGCTTAATGCGTAACTTCAGCCACCTCACCTGTAGATCATCTTTTGCCTGCTGCATTTTGCAAATATAAAAGAAAGCTACAAGTTACAAGCGGCAAGGGAGAAGCATGCCTGGGCCAAATGACTTTTTCATATAAGATAAACTCCTGAAAAAACAGGATTGGCCCTTGAAGCTTGTAGCTTGCGGCCCACTTCACTATATTTGCCAAAATTCTTTAGTATTCATGTTACAGATCAGTTATATCAGGCAAAATACAGCATTGGTAAAAGAAAAATTAGCTATTAAAAATTTTACAGACCTGGCATTGGTTGATAAGCTTTTGGAAGCAGATGAGCAGCTTAGAAAACTGAAAACAGAAACAGAGACCCTGCAGTCGTCTATAAATAGTGCCAGTAAAGAAATTGGCGTGCTGATGGGTAAAGGGGAAAAAGATGCCGCAGAAAATAAAAAACAGGAGGTTGCGCAACACAAGTCATCTTTACAAAACCTGGCACAGCAACTCGCCGAAGCAGAAAGGTCATTACAGGAAGACCTGGTAAAATTGCCTAACCTGCCTCATTCATCAGTACCCAAAGGCAAAACACCTGAAGATAATGAAGTGGTAAGGGAAGGCGGAACCAAACCATCGCTTCCTGCCACAGCAACACCGCACTGGGACCTTATAAAAAAATATGACCTGGTTGATTTTGAAACAGGCGCTAAATTAACGGGCAGCGGTTTTCCCTTGTTCAAAGGTAAGGGTGCTAAACTGCAAAGGGCATTGATACAATATTTTTTGGATTACAATATTGCAGCAGGCTATACAGAATACGCACCGCCACTGATGGTCAATGAAGCATCTGCTTATGGAACAGGGCAACTGCCGGATAAGGAAGGGCAGATGTACAATATTACTGCTGACGGATTTTACCTGATACCTACATCAGAAGTCCCCTTAACTAATATTTACCGGGATGAGATATTAAAAGAAACTGACCTGCCCATACGCATGACGGCCTTCACCCCATGTTTCAGAAGAGAAGCTGGAAGTTTTGGAAGCGATGTAAGGGGATTGAACAGGGTACATCAATTTGATAAGGTTGAACTTGTTCAGCTGGTGCACCCGGATAAAAGCTATGAAGTACTGGAAGGAATGGTGACCCATATAGAAAAATTATTGCAATCGCTGGAATTACCTTACCGCATTTTACGCCTGTGTGGGGGAGACATGAGTTTTACTTCGGCGCTTACCTATGACTTTGAAGTGTATAGTGCGGCTCAACAAAAATGGCTGGAAGTAAGCTCGGTAAGTAATTTTGAGAACTTCCAGACCAACAGGTTAAAAGCAAGGTTCAAAGGGGCTGATAATAAAACACAGTTACTGCATTCCTTAAATGGATCATCTTTGGCATTGCCGCGTATTGTGGCCTGTCTTTTAGAGAATAATCAAACAGAAAAAGGAATAAACCTGCCCAGGGTGCTGCATGATTATTTTGGTGCAACAACTATTCATTAACATAATTCCTGTGCTGCCGGTGGATCGTCTTCCTTAAAATTCCTATATTTATCATTCTTAAAACAAACCGTGATGAAAAAAATATTATGTGTTGCCAGCTTAATGGTAATGATATGGGGCTGTGCTAAAAAGATGACGCCTTCAAAAACCGAAACAGGAACAACTAATTCCGGGTCTGTATCTACTAATACACAGCCCATGTCAACTGATCCAAACCTGGGTAAAGGAACAGGGTCGGCAGGTACCTCAACAGTTACAACAACAACCGGTACGGGCACCACCGAAAACCCGGCGTTTGCCGGGGCAAGAGTTCCTACTGCAACAACCCCAGAGGCTGCGGCTGCCATTGCTGGCCAGAAAACCTATAATGCAAAATGCGGCGGCTGTCATGGATTAAAAGTTACCACTGATTTTACATCCGACCGCTGGGCAAGTATTTTAGCTGTTATGGCACCCAAGGCTAACCTCACCGAGACAGAGAAGAATAATGTGTATGCTTACGTAAAAGAGAATTCGAAAAAATAAAAAAGAGATTGCTTCGTAAAACAATCTCTGTATCGCTTAAAAGCTGTTTCGCAAAGCAGCTTTTTTTATTACTTTTTGTCAAATTAAATTCATCTGTCGATTCTTAGATCCATTCGTTTGGTTGTACTTATTTAGAAAAATCATAGATACGGTGTGTAGGGGCAGGGAACAAATAGTTGATCGCACTTTTTATCCTTTCGGTCCAGGATATATTTGAAAAGGCCTTGTTCTCAAAAAATTCAGCCTGCATTATTTTCATTTTCACCAGCACAAGTTTTCCATAGGTTCCTTTTGCATAATTACTGATGGAAAAAAGTCCTTCATCGCCATCCCTGATTATAGTTGCTCTTCCGCTAACCTGCAGGCGGTAGTCAGATCCTTTTTTGTAAAAATTGAGATATGCATAAAAAGGCTTGTCAATGTTCTTTGCATAAATGCCGTTGCATGATGTATAGAACCATATTGTTCCGTCGTCTTCAACTTTTAGTGTTTGTATGATATTATTAGGGAGCTGCAACTCACAATCGCTCTCTGATTTGAATAACGCAACCTTTATATCCCTTATCTTCTCCTTGAGAAAATCAAGGTTCTCGTCTTCATATTGGTAGTTGTATTGCATAGAGCTTGTTTTTAATTGTGATTACCCTTATTAAAATTCAAAGGGCGTACCAAACCGCTTTTAGATACGTTTCGGGGTATGGCCCTGGATTCTTTGAGGAACAAATTCCTCATACTGAGTAGGAATATGAGCCTTATACAAGACTTCGATCAAATTGCAAGGCATTGGTTTAAATGGCATAAAACTTTCTTTAACAGGTAAATACTGATAAACAGAAAATTAATTATGGATACCCTGGAAGCCATTGACCAGTTGCCAAAGTCTAAAATAAAGAAGATCATCAATGACCCGGTAAAAACTGCGGAGGCTATTAACCTGGTTTATGTTACTGATAGTGCTCCCGGTATCGCCCGGCGGAGAAAAGGAAAAAATTTCAGCTATTACATCGCGGAAAAAAAAATTTCTGATAAGAACGAGATCAAAAGGATAAAGAGCCTGGTGCTGCCACCGGCATGGGAAGACGTATGGATATGCGCTTTGCAAAACGGTCACCTGCAGGCTACGGGCCTTGATACAAAGAGAAGAAAGCAATACCGGTATCATCCCGACTGGAACATATTACGTAACCATACAAAGTTTTACCGCTTACTTGATTTTGGAAAAGTATTGCCTGCTATCAGGCTGCAACTCGAAAAAGACCTTTCGGCGGCAGCACTTACAGAAGACAAAGTGCTTGCGGCCGTGGTCATGTTAATGGAACGCACAAATATCCGGATAGGAAATAATGTTTATGAAAAATTATATGGCTCGTTCGGGCTTACCACATTAAAAGATAAACATGTGGAAGTAAAAGGGCATGATATAAAATTTTCTTTCAAAGGAAAAAAAGGAGTTCAACATACCATCAGCTTAAAGAATAAAAAACTTTCTGCCATTGTGCAGCAATGTAAAGATATTCCGGGTAAGGAATTGTTCCAGTATTATGATGACGAAGGTAACCGTCATACTGTTGATTCAGGAATGGTAAATGAATATTTAAAAAAGATCACCGGTGCAGATTTTACTGCCAAGGATTTCAGAACATGGGCAGGAACCGTTAATGCATTTTTAGCTTTTAAAGAAACAGGTTTTGCAGAAACTGCAACAGAAACAAAAAAAAATATTGTAGAGGTTTTGGATAAAGTTGCTGCGCAATTGGGAAACACAAGAACCGTGTGTAAAAAATATTATGTGCACCCGGTGATCATAAACATGTATGAAAATAAAAACCTGGAAAAATATTTTAAAGAACTGGAAGAAATTGAGGTGAATGATTCAAAAGCAGACCTTACCAGTGATGAAAAGATCATAATGAAAATATTGCAAAACAGTTAAACCGTATCTTCTTTGATATCATCTCAATCCTTTAATTTAGTTATGCGTTCTAATTAAAAAGCAGGGGATTGCCTGTAAGGAGGGCCTTGGACAAGCGATCCTTTGCTGGATCCTTAACCAGGGAATCTGAGTAAAATTGGGGAATTTCTTCTACAAATACTTAGTTGCCATAGTGTAATAGCCAGTACTGCCAAATGCTGTTATAAAGGCACAATTATTTCTATGTTTACCAAGCCAGCTTAGTGTAGATCAAGAGGAAATCCATTAAACAGCTTACCAAGTAAAATTATTACCATACCGGGTTTATCAGATGTCTCATAAAAGGATAATTAAAAAGACGGGCAAAATACTATTGTACACACTGGGTAGTGTGTTCCTGTTGGTATGTCTTTTATTCCTGTTCATTAACCTGCCGGTGGGAAAGCGGGTTGTAAAAAACAAAGTTCAATCGTATCTCCGCGATAAATTAAAGACCAAAGTTATTATCGGCTCCGTTAATTACAGTTTACCACAATGGCTGGAAATAAATGGTGTGTACATCGAGGATCAGAAAAAAGACACTTTACTTTTTGGTGAAAAAATCCTGGCAGATATTGATATGGTAAAATTGATGTGGGGCAATACCGATATTGAAAAAATTGTCTTCAAAAATATATTCTTTAACATCAGCAGGGAGGAAAAGGATTCCTTATTTAATTACCAGTTCGTGCTCGATGCTTTTGCCGGTAACAAGCCTGCAGAAAAAGTTGATATGGATACAGCGGGATTAAAATTGGTATTGAACAGGCTGGTGCTTGATGATGTAAGTTTAAGATTCAAAGATAAAAATGAAGGCACTGATTTTTATGCAAGGATCAAAAGCCTTGATGCTTCATTAAATAAATTCCGTCCCGACAGGATAAATTTTGAGATCAAAGATTTTACAGCATCGGGTATCGATTTCTTAATGACCACTTATAAGGAAACAAAAAAGGATACTGTTTTTATTATACCCACAGACACTGTTGCCAGGCCGGCCTATGGCTTATACATTACTGCCGGCACCCTTGATATCCGGGATGCGAATGTAACAGTAGAAAATAAGATCTCGGGTATGTATTATACGAACAAGGTAACACACCTTGTTTTAAATAATGCCTTGTTCGACCTGGACCGATCCCTGGCAACGGGTGATTCCATTTTACTGGATAGTTCCTTCGTCAGGTTCACCAACCCAAAACAAACGGTTGTAAAAACACCTGCAAAAGATACCCCCACCTATATTCCCTGGATAATAAAGGCAAAACAGGTTTCCTTTACAAATAATATTGTGCAGTTTGATGATAATAATCTTGCAAAGACCGAAGGTTTTGACGCAGGGCATTTTAATATAAAGGAACTTAACGCTGATGTATCTGAATTCATCTATTCAATAGAAAGAACGGCAGGAATGGTAAAGCAACTCCGTTTTAAAGATACAAGCGGACTGGCTTTAGATACCCTGCACGTGAATTTTTTAATGACGGATACCATTCTTTCCGCAAGGGAATTATACGTAAAAACACCACAGTCGCTTTTACAGGATCATATCGAGATCAAATATGACAGTGTTGCGGGTATCAAGGTAAACCCACGCAATAGTTTAATATCCGCAGTACTCAAAAATTCAACCCTTGCTTTCAATGACCTGTACCTGGTAGCGCCGGCATTGAAAGGCGCTTTTCCACCTGACCAGTTTGCCAATAACCTCGTGCATTTTAATACCGAGCTGCGGGGCAATCTTGCACAGGTGTATGTGCCCTACCTGCAACTGGTTGGATTTTCGGGCAGCCGCCTGAATGCACATGGAACTTTATATAATCTTACTGATGCTTCTAAATTTTATTATGACCTGTATATAGATAACAGCAGTTTTAAAAAATCGGATATCTTAAAATTCGTTCCCCCGGAAAACCGGCAATCGCTGGCAGAGTTGCCGGCGATCATAAACCTGCGGGGGCGTGTGAAGGGGAATAAGGAAAGCCTGGTATCTGATATTCAAACCAGCGGCCAGGGGTTGGCGTTGAGTGGCAGGTTCTCTTTGAAGAATATTTCTGATCCTGCAAAATTAAAATATGATTTTGCCATAAGAAGCAGCAGCTTTACCAGGGATTTTATTATGGGCTTCATTCCACCCGGAACATTGCCACCAGAAATACGGCTTCCCGAAAAGACCTATGCCACCGGCACAATCAGCGGTAATGCCAATAACCTGGTGATGGACCTGAAATTAAATGGCAGCTATGGACTTCTTACAGTGAAGGGATTTCTCAGGAACATAAAGAATCCGAAAAATTCTGTCTATGACCTTTTTCTTAAAACAAGCAATTATGATATCGGTAAGCTGCTAAGCCAGGATAGTGTACTGGGAAAAGTTACGGGCTCATTCAAGCTTAAGGGCACCGGCTTTGATTATAAAACAATGCGTTCAGATATTACTGCCTCCGTGAAGGAACTGCAATACAAAAATTATAATTATAAGAATGCTGAGATAGCAGCAAACTTTAATAATGGCATCATAGACAGCAAAGGATCTATAAATGACAGCAGCCTCGTGTTGCAATATGATATAAAGGCAAATATTAAAAATGAATACCCTTCTATAAATGGGTTTGTAAATGTTGACACCGCACAGCTTCAAAAACTTAATTTGTACAACGATACGTTGAATTTTTCTTTGTATGCGAATATACAGGCGAATAACCTGAGGCCGCGTAACCTTGATATAAATACACGTATCGATTCTATAAATCTGCAGCTTGGAAGAGATCGCTACCAGTTGGATACGGTCTCGCTAATTGCAACATCGTCGGGTGGAGTGGACAATATAGATTTAAATGCACCCTTTGCAAACCTGCACGCCAATGGCGCTTTTGATTATGACAGGATCGGCGACGCTGTTGTGCAGTACGTGAATCATTATTATAAAGTATCAAATACTGCAACAGCAGTTATTCCCGAACAGCAGGTAATATTTGAAGGCATCATAAAAAAACATCCATTGCTTGTTGCCATAGTTCCCGGCCTGACCGCTTATGACGATATAAATTTTAAAGGCAGTTTTGCATCTGCAAATACAGATAGTGCATTAAACTTAACCGCTTCTGTTCCTTACCTCGCTTACCAGGACAATGCGGTAAGAAATGCTAATATAGATATCCGTTCAAGAAATGAACGCATAAATTATGCGATCAACTTTGATACACTGGACTATGTAAGGAATATTTTTTATGGTACCCGCTTAAGCGGAAGCGCAGCCCACGACAGCCTTTCAATAAATGCCATAACACAGGACAACAAAAAAACAGATTGGTTTGGTTTGAACGGATCGTTGTTTGTAAAAGATGACAGCTATTCATTCAGGCTTAAAGACAGCTTATTACTTAATTATGAAAGATGGAGGGTTGCACCCGATAACTATATCAGTTATTCACCCGCAGGTTTGATCGTTCATAATTTTTTAATAACAAGCGATACAGCCAGGATCTTCATCAACAGCAGGCAGGAGATCATTAACAGCCCGATAGATATCGCTATTGATAATTTCAATTTAAAAAGTATCAGTTCGGTCATGAACAAGGATACACTTTTTGCATCAGGGATACTGGATGCAAAAATGGAAGTAGCGGATCTTAATAAAACGATCCCGGCCTTTACAGGAAATTTTACGGTTACCGGACTTGAGCTGATGCAGCAGCCACTGGGCACACTTACAGGTTTTGCAACAAAGCAATCGGAGGATAATATTACAGCAACACTCACCTTGCAGGGCAACGACAATGATATTGCTGCCAAAGGGAATTATTACCTGAACAATGAGCAGCAGCAATTTGATGCTTTTGTTGATATCAAAAAACTGAACCTTGCAAGCCTGCAGGGCTTTACTTTTGGCAGTATCAGGAATGCCACGGGGAATGTACATGGCAATATGAATCTCCAGGGTAAATTCTCTGAACCCATCTGGAAAGGCGAATTGAATTTTGATACAGCAAGGTTTACCATTGCACAACTGAATACGCCTTTTAAAATAAACAGTCAAAAGATAGTCTTCGATCACCCGGGTATAAACTTTTCAAATTTTACAGTACTGGATTCGCTGGATAACCAGATGAAGATCGATGGATCTGTTTCTCTCAACCAGGGAAGTGTCTTCGATCTGAAACTGGATATCAATGCCACAGACTTTATTTTATTGAATGCGCCAAGGGCGATCAACAACGAATTTTATGGATATGCTTCCGTTGATGTGAATGCCTTGGTAACCGGCACTTCGGTATCTCCTGATATACAGGGTGACATATTTGTTAATGACAATAGTGATGTTACCATTGTAATACCCGAAAGAAGTTATGGCAAGGATGCATCGAAGACCATTGTGCGTTTTATTGACAGGGATACTTTTGATGTGAACCCGCCGGTGATACCATTCATGGAGGAAAATGAGAACAGAACAGCTTTCGCCCAGTTCCTTAATTACAACCTGAATATAGAAGTAAATAAGAATGCCGCATTAAAGATCATCATTGATCCTGTTACCGGTGATGAAATAAGGGTACAGGGTGATGCACAACTTACTGCAGGTTTGGATCCGGGTGGGAATTTAATTCTTGCAGGAACCTATGAACTGGACCAGGGTTATTATGTTTTCAATTACCAGTTCCTGCAGCGGAAGTTTGACCTTGTAAAAGGCAGCACGATCATATTTGCGGGAGAACCCATGCGTGCGAGGGTAAACATCACTGCTTCTTATACAGTTAATACATCAGCAAAGGACCTGCTGGATAATGAAGTGGGCACGGTGGATCCTTTACTTGCCAATGCGTTCAATCAAAAAGTTCCTTTTAAAGTGATACTTTATTTAACCGGTGAACTCAGCAGACCCACCATAAAATTTGATATACAATTACCCGAAGAAAGTACAGTAATGAACAGTGACCTGAGAACAACAATAGAAAATAAACTCAGCCAGATAAGAGGAGATGAAGCAGCAACCGCCAAACAGGTGTTTTCTTTATTACTGCTCGGGCGTTTCGTTGGCGAGCAAAGCAGCGATTTCTTCAGGGGCAATGGCAATGATTTTAATGATCTTGCCCGCCAGAGCGTGAGCCAGTTCTTATCCGGCGCATTAAATGAAATTGCCGGCAACCTGTTAAAAGGAGTGGATATCGATCTTAACCTGAACTCCTATACAGACTATAGCGATGGAGGAAGTGTACAGCGTACAGACCTGAATGTAGCTTTAAGCAAAACTTTTTTGGATGACCGCCTGACCATCTGGATTGGTAAGGACTTCGGTGTACAGGGACAGGATGCGGCCAAAGCAAATAACAATTTCATACCCGACATTACTATTGGTTATAAACTAACAAAGGATGGTAAGTATTTATTAAAGGCTTACCGTAAGAACCAGTTTGAAGTTATACTGGATGGCTATGTTGTGGAAACAGGTATTGGGTTCATCGTCACCATGGACTATGACAGGTTCAATGAATTATTCAGGAGGAAGAAAAAATAGATTTTAAAATTATGCGGTTATTATATTTTATAGGATCTTTTTTATTGTTGTTTGCATCTTCCTGCAGCGTACAACGCTTTTTACCGGAGGGTGAAAGGCTTTATAAAGGTTCCGAGGTCATCATTCAAAAAAATCCCGAAACAAAAACTACAAACAAGAAATTAAAGACCGAGCTGAAGATGGCGATCAAGCCACGGCGAAATAAATTCTTACTTGGCCAGCCGTACAAGGTGTGGTGGCATTATATGATCAAAGAGAAGCCCGAGAAAAAAGATAAAGGCCTGCGGGCATTCTTAAGAAATAGACTGGCCGAGCCGCCTGTGCTCAGCAGCAGGATAAATCCTGCTGTGATTGCAGAGAACATACAGGCATATATGGAAAATGTTGGGTACTTCCATACAACCGTGCAGGGAGATACTGTAAACACCGGGAGTTATTTTGTAAAATCGATCTATACCGCACAGGTGCAGCCGCAATACCATATAAAAAGCATTACCTGGGTGAGTGACAGTTCTGCCTTATTAAAATTATTGGAACAAAGACAAAAAGCTAATGGGATATTAAAAGTTGGACAGCCATACAACCTTGATAATATCAGTGCTGAAAGGGACCGGCTTGATCTTTTTCTTAAAACAAGGGGTTATTATTATTTCAATCCCGATTACCTGATGGCTTATGCAGACAGTACTGTTGGTAACAGGCAGGTGGAAATTTTTCTGAATTTGAAGAGAACGACCCCTGAAATGGCCAAGCATCCTTATACCATTAATAAGATCATCGTATTTCCTAACTATTCACTTGTTTCCAAACAGCTGGATACAAGTATTGCCGGCGCTGAATTGTATGATGGGTTGCTTATCAAAGATTCTGCGAAGAAATTCAATAACCGGCTTTTTGCGCAAATGATCACTTACAGGCCGGGAAAATTATACAGCAGCCGTGCTCAAAATACCACATTGAACCGTTTAATAAACCTGCCCGCTTTCAAGTTTATAAAGAACCGTTATGAAACTGTTGGAGATTCAGGCTCATACAGGATGAATGCCTATTATTATTTAACACCTGCCCGGAAGAAATCATTCCAGGGTGAGATCGATGCCTTTTCAAAAGAGAATAGTTCATTGGGTACCCAGCTTAGTCTCAACTGGAAGAACAGGAACTTATTTCGTGGTGCGGAAATGCTTACGATAAAAGCCTATACCGGTATTGAAACTTCTTTTGCTGATTCGCTTAAACGTAACAACAGTTTTCGTATCGGTGGCGAAGTCGTAATAAGATTCCCCCGCTACGTGGTTCCCTTTTTTCGTGTGAAGGAAAATAATTTTTATCCGCCCAACACAAATTTCCTGCTGGGATATGAGCTGTTCAGGAAGCAATTGTTTTATACCAAAAATTTATTTCGCCTGCAGACCGACTTTACCTGGAAAAATAATTTCAGGAATGAATTCACATTTGCTCCTGTGGCTATAAGTTATTTAAGGGCTACCAACATAACCGATACTTTTTTAAAGCAGGCGGCTTTAAATCCCATCATTTTATTAAATGTATACTCTGAGGTCATTTCCGGCAGTTTCTTTTCCTGGACCTATAACAATGCACAACGAAACAGGAGAAATAAATGGTACTTCAATGCAAGCATTGACTTGGCAGGAAATATTATGGGGCTGGTAACAGGTGCAAAAACATTCAGGGAAAAAACAATATTCGGGACTCCCTTTGCGCAGTATGCAAAGATTGATCTTTCCGTGCATTACACCAGACCCTTACCCAATAAATGGGATTGGGCAAGCCGCATACAATTGGGTATCGGACTTCCATACCATAACTCTGCCTTCCTGCCTTTTGCCAAACAATATATCATTGGAGGCTCCAGTTCCATACGTGGTTTCAGGGTACGTAACCTCGGACCGGGAACATATAAGCCGACCGCATCAGACCAGCGGTTTTTCCAGATCATAGGAGGTGATTATAAATTTCTTGCTAACACAGAATTGAGGATACCGCTTGCTGCGGCATTTAGTGGTGCTGTATTTGCAGATGTAGGTAATATCTGGACGAAGGATACCCTGATATTTGGAAAGGCAGGGCAGCTAAGCAGGAATTGGTACAAGGAACTTGCCGTTGCATCAGGTATCGGTGTACGTATTGATGCTACTGTTTTAATGATCAGGGTCGATCTTGGAATACCATTGCGTAAACCTTACCTGCCTGAGTCTGAAAGATGGGTATTTAATAAAATTGATTTCACCAGCAGGGCATGGAGAAGAGAGAACCTTATTTTGAACATTGCATTGGGATTGCCATTTTAAAAATTCATTTATAATAAAATATCTTTTGAAAAAAGTAATAAGAATAATACTCATTGTTGTAGTGATCACTATCGTTGGTGGCTGGTTTTACTGGCAGTATTATAAAAAGTCGATCATCAGGGATAAGATCGAGAATGCGGTGAGTAAGGGCAGCGGCGACCTGTATTTCATTCACTATGACAGTTCTGTCATTGACGAGGTGAATGGTAATGCTTCTTTCTATAATGTTGTCCTCCAGTCAGATTCTTTGGAAAAGCAACTGCGGCAATATGATACTGCTGCTTCAGCTACTATTTATAATGTGCGCATTGCCGAGGTAATTGTAAAAGGGGCCGATATTCCTTCACTTATAAATAATACAGCTATAGATGCAAAATCCATTCGCATTGTAAGGCCTGTAGTTTATATCATCAGTTCAGGAAAAAAAGAAAAGAAAATATTGGACCGCAATGACAGCCTGGCCATTTATGAAAAACTGCTGGGTAAATTTAAAAGGATATATGCCGGTGAAATAATAATAGAGAATGGTAACCTGAACCTGGCAGATAAAACCGGTACGCCGCATACCTCGCTTAAAGATATAACCATACAATTAAAGAATTTCCGGATCGACAGTACAAAGGATTATGAGAACATCATAAGTTATTTTATAAAGGATATCGTTGCAAAAGTAAATGAGGTATATATCATGGGGGAGAACCGGCAAACCATATTTACGGGCGTGGAATACAATGCCCCTGCGAAATTTATAAGGATCCAAAAATTTCAGCAGAAAAATAACCAGGGTGAGATCGTGATCGATATTAACAATACCACCATCAATGATATTTCAACAAACTCATTTATCCTTAACCAGGAATTAAAGGCAGAAGAGCTGATAAGTGAAGGCGGCCTGTTGACTTTTTACCGAAGCCCGAAAAAAGACGCTAATGCTGCGGATAACGATGAAATAGAAATTGACAATAATTATTTTGACAATGCATTGTTGAATACGGTAAGCATCGGCAATACAAAAATATTGATCTATAACAAGGCAAAACCCGGTGATGCGCCTTTAACACTTACCAATGTAAAATTTGCAGCTACCGATATCCAAAAATTATATTCCGGTACCAGCATAAAGAACCTGATCAGTAAGAGCACCTGGATATTATCTGCGGATGGTTTTTCATTCATGGCGGATAACAAACGATATAAAATGAATGTTGGTGCTTTTGATATCAACAATGTCAATTCCTCAATGCGGGTAAAAAGTTTTTCTGTTACACCAACGGTTTCAGAAGAAGCTTTTGCCAAAAGCCTGAAATTCCAGAGCGACCTGTATAACCTGGACTTTAAGAACATAGAATTGGCCGGCATTGATATCAGGATGTTGATCACGCAAAAAAGACTTGAAGCAGAAACGGCTGTACTTCAGCCCACGCTCAAGGTATATATGGACAGGACCGTTCCGCCTAGCCCGGTAAGTAAGGTGGGTAATTATCCGCATCAACAACTGCAAAGGATCAAATTTCCTTTCCGGATAAAAAAACTAACAATAAAAAATGGAATGGTTGCTTATAAAGAAAAAAATGAAGTAAGCGGCAAAGCAGGAACTGTCTTTTTCAATAATATTAACGGAACAATATCCAATATAACCAATATTAAAGAGCTTATAAGCCAGAATAACCTGCTTGTGCTTGATGCAACCGGTAACTTTTTGGGCGTAAGTAAATTCAATACGATATGGAAGCTGCCACTCAATACCAGTAACGGGTCTTTTGAAGTATCAGGAATGGCCGGGGCATTTAACGCAGAAGCACTGAACCCCGTTATCGAACCCCTGGGAATGGCTTCCATAAAAAAAGGCCAGGTTAATAAACTTACTTTTAATTTGAACGGTAATGACTATGGATCGAAAGGTTCAGCTACTTTATTATATGATGATCTTAAACTGGAACTTTTAAAAAGTGATTCCGGTGATACAAAAAAGAAAAACCTGATGAGCTTTGTGGCGAATGCACTCATGAAGGATAAGAATCCACAAAACGGTGTGGTAAGAACGGAGCAGATCGATTTCACCAGGGACATACACAAATCATTTTTTTCCCTGATATGGAAGAGTATCTTCTCTGCAGCAAAAAAAACAACACAAAAACTTTAAACCGGCACTGTTGGTGGTTTACTTTTCTCCAACTCCTTTTTCTTTTATCAATGCATAAATTGCCTTGGCTTCTACCGGTGATACCGTGGTAAGGTTCTCAGCTCCCGTTGCTGTGATCACAATAGTATCTTCAAGACGGATATGGATCTTTTTGTCCTTGTCCTCAAGAATGGGCTCTACATTGAATACAACTCCTTCCACGAAGGGTTTATCGTAGCTACCAACATCGTGTACTGCCATGCCAACAAAATGGCCAACATATCCAAACCAGTATTTTTCAAGCCCGTTACGTTTGTACACTTCCCTGCCCACCTTTTCCATATCGCTATAGGTGATCCCCGGTTTCATCATTTTAATTATTTCATCACGTGCCTCTTTCACGCAATTGTAAAATTTAAGTTGTTCGGCAGTAAATTCCCCGGCTACAGGCCAGGTCCTTGTGATATCGGTTACATAATAATTCAGCTCGGGTGCATAATCTATCAATAGAACCGTACCCGGTTCCAAAAGATGATTGTTTGCGTTGTAGTGCCAGCTCAGCCCTCTCTCACCTGAAGCGGCAATGGCAAAATAAGCCGGGCCCGCAGATCCATTGTCATCAAAAATAAAATCACAGGCGGCAACAGTCTGGTATTCGTAAATGCCCGGACGGGTAACTTTAATGGCTTCGTTAATACCCAGGCAACCGATCCTGCCACATTCACGGAGCACGGCAATTTCTTTTTTGTCTTTTACCCAGCGCATGTCATCGAGTATGGGTGTAAGATCATTAACCGTATTTGCAGGAAAACGCTCCTTTATCTTATTATAAAAAGTTACTTCTTTTGAAATGCGCCCATCCCATGGATCATTCAGTCTTGCTGCACGGATCTGCATACAACGATCACGGCTCATTTCCGCCAATTCCTGCGGGGATTGCTGCAGGAAAAAACTTTGCCTGTTATCGGCATAGCGATGTAACATATTTGTTAGGGCGGACCTGGACATTACCCTGTCGAATTTATAAGCAGTAGCAGCTTCTGCACCTGGTTTGATCCATGCCTCTGCTTTAATATCATTGGAATTATTATCCGGTACCAATAAATAAGATTGCTTGTTCTTCCCATCAATGATCAGTGTGGCATCAGGTACTTCCACGCCGGTGAGGTAATAAAAATTATTATCCTGCCTGAATTTTATATAGGCCTCGGGCAGTTCGGCGCCAACCAATATGGCAACCCCATCCCCAATCTTTTCCATTACTTTTTTTCGCCTCGCCGCAAAATCTTCCGGGGAAAAATATTTCCACATGCTTTGGCTGAAAGCCATTTCTGATATAAGCAAAGATGCACAACAGGCTAAGATCTTGATGATTCTCATATAATGTTATTTAAAAATGAACAGGGTTGCATTTATCTAAAAGAACTTAAATATATAAAAAAAATATTCACTCCTGCGATTTTACGCGTAAAGACAGGATGAGCGGAAACCTTGCCGGGAAATTGAATTTATTTTTCATTGCAGATAATTGTAAATTTATAGATTAAACCATCGGGTAAAGAAATAGTCTTACCCCCGTTCCTGTTCTCTAGCTAAAATATCTTTTTATGTCTTTATCCAACCGTTTAAAAAATCAGCATTTATTATGGAGGAGCGCTTTTGGCCCCATGGCCGAAAATGCCGCTGAACTTGATATCATTTCCCCCAAAAAATTGTGGGAGCTTTTAATAAAAACATCTGCGAAGGAACCGGCTAAGATCGAGGTTGCAAAAAGCCGGGCCGACCTGTATAGCGAGATGAATGGGGCCGTGAAGAAAAATGAAATGACACGGGACCAAAGGAAGCTGATCCAGCAGCAATCAAGGGAGGACCTGAAAAATCTTAATATCCGCTGGCTTGATGAAATGATAAACAGCGAAGCACAGTTAAGGGAAAAGATGAGCCTTTTCTGGCATGGGCATTTTGCCTGCCGGGTCAATAATAGTTTTTTCCAGCAGGAATTACTACAGGTGGTAAGAACGAATGCACTTGGAAATTTTGCAACGCTTTTACGATCAGTTAGTAAAAGCCCTTCTATGTTGCAGTTCCTCAATAACCAGCAAAACAGGAAACAACACCCCAATGAGAATTTTGCCCGTGAAGTAATGGAACTTTTTACCATGGGCAGGGGCAATTATACCGAGAACGACATAAAAGAAGCTGCCCGTGCCTTTACCGGCTGGGGTTTCAATGTACAGGGTGAGTTTGTTTTCAGGAAGAACCAGCATGATGACGGCAATAAAACAGTATTGGGTAAAACGGGAAATTATAACGGCGATGATATTATTGATCTTTTGCTGGAGCAAAAACAAACAGCGAAGTTCATCTCCAAAAAAATATACAGGTATTTTGTCAATGAGAACATTGATGAAGCAAAGCTGGAATGGCTGGGCAACCGGTTCTATCAAAGCGGCTATGATATTAAAAAATTACTGGAAGACATATATACCAGCGACTGGTTCTATGATGAAAAGAATATCGGCACTAAAATAAAATCACCCATTGAATTACTGGCAGGCATCAGGCGGTTATTGCCCATGCAAATGGAAAATGACCAGGCGCAGTTATTATTTCAGCGTACGCTTGGACAGGTATTATTTTACCCGCCTAACGTTGCCGGGTGGCCCGGGGGTAAAACCTGGATCGACAGCAGTTCATTAATGCTGCGCATGCGTATTCCCCAAATATTGACTGCAAATGAAGCGCTGGACATTCAGCCCAAGGCTGATGATGACATCCAGATGGGGATGATGGAAGCCGGTGTGAAAAAGATGAAGGAAGCTGTAAGAGGTGGCACAGCAACAGTTGAATGGGCGGCAGTGAATAAAATATTTGAAAATGTTCCAAGAGAAAAGCTATTGCCTGCTATAACGGCTACTGTCTTACAAACAAAAACCAAAGTGAGCAATAAAATACTTGATAAATATATAAATACCCAAAGCAGGGAGAATTATATCAAGAGTGCCATCATAAACCTGATGAGCACACCGGAATACCAGCTTTGTTGATTATAAGTTATGAGTTATGAATTGCAAGTTCTAAAATTCATGACTCATAACCCATCATTCATAACTTATAACTTTTTAAAATGCTAATCAAACGTAAAGAATTTTTGCAGGTGGGTTCTTTGGCTACGGCTTCTTTCATGTTGCCCAAATTTTTAAAGGCATTTGAAAGACCCATGATGGTACCTCCGGGTAATAAAGTAGTAGTGGTTATCCAGTTCAGTGGCGGTAACGATGGCTTAAACACGGTGATCCCGGTGCGCAATGATATTTATTACAGGGAAAGGCCAAGGCTTGGCATTAAAAAAGATAATTCCCTGATATTAACTGATGAAACAGGATTGAATCCTGCGCTGGAAGCTTTCAAAGGTTTATATGATGAAGGGAATTTATCCATATTGAACAGTGTTGGTTATCCCAACCCCGACCGTTCGCATTTTCGCAGTATGGATATCTGGCACAGTGCAAGCAAAAGCGATGAATATGTGAACACAGGATGGGTAGGCCGTTATCTTGATGCGCAATGCAAAGGTTGTGATAAACCAACCCAGGCAATGGAGCTGGATGATGTGCTCAGCCTTGCATTGAAAGGAGAAGAAAACAAGGGACTGGCATTTAAGGATCCGCAAAAATTATTCAATAGCAGTAACGGCAGGTATTTTAAAGACGTGAACAGCGACCACCAGGGAGGAGAAGAGACCATTGACTATTTGTATAAAACCATGAGCGCAACACTAAGCAGCGCCGATTATATTTACCAGCAAAGCAAGGCTCGCCCATCTTCAGAATCTTACCCAAATACCGGGCTGGGGAAGGACCTGAAGACGATAGCATCGCTGATCTTTTCTGATATAAATACAAAAGTGTACTACGTTTCGCTGGGTAGTTTTGATACGCACGTTAACCAGGACAACCAGCAGAAAAGGTTATTTACCGAATTGAATGGTGCCGTAAAAGCATTTACCGCGGACCTTAAAAAGAACAACCGTTTTGATGATGTATTAATGATGACCTTCAGCGAGTTTGGACGCAGGGTATCGCAAAATGCAAGCAGCGGAACAGATCATGGCACGGCCAACAATATGTTCTTTATCAGTGGTGGCTTAAAAGAGAAGGGCATCTTAAATGCAATGCCCAACCTTGCCGACCTGAATGAAGGAGACCTCAAGCATAAGGTAGATTTTAAAAATGTATATGCTACTGTTTTAAATAAGTGGCTGGGCGCAGATGACAAAATGATACTGGGCAATAAATTTTCCTACATGGATTTTATTTAGGAGCCCGAACTTATTTTACATTTCCCATCCATTTTTTCAGGAAGGGTACCGTGAAGATGAGGCCTGCACCTATAACTACAGATGCGACAGCGATATTCAGGATCACATCAGCATAATATGGTAAGGAAAGAACAGGGTCATTTTTTGCAAGTACATCTTTCGGGATGCTCATTAATGAACCGATCTTCCCGGCGAGGAATTCTCCTACCGCAGTTGCAAAGAACCAGATACCCATTATTAAAGCAACCATTTTTGCCGGTGCTAATTTTGTCACCATCGACAGGCCGATAGGCGATATGCAGAGTTCTCCAAGTATAAGAAAGAAATACCCCCACACAAATGGCCATAGCGGAATGATGCCGGTACGCTCATTTGCAGCGCAGCCCAAATAAAAAACACAGAAACCTAACCCTAAAAAAATAAATGACAATGCAAATTTTAATGGTGTGCTGGGTTCCTTTCCCTTTTTGTTAAGCCATGGCCACAACGGGGCAATAATTAATGTAAGAATGACCACCCATCCCGGAGGTAAAAAATTATTTATGGCTAATTCGTTAAGGTCGAGACCAAACAGTACCATTTCCGAATTCCGTTTTGCCAGGAGGTTCATTGAACCGGCATTCTGTTCGTATATCGCCCAAAAAACAATGGAGAAGATGATCATGATGAGGGCAGCAAATAATTTCAGCTTCGCTCCCTTCTCCATTTTAAATCCAAGAGAAAGTATATAAATGAATGACACCAAACCAAGCCCGAACATGATATAATCCATTAAATGATATTGGTGGAAGAGTGTCACTACCAGCGGAACGATCACTAAAGTACCGCCGTAGATCAGGTATTCAGGTTTGATAAAAGCAAATACCGGTTTCTTCAGTGTTTCAACATTTGGCGGCAGGCCACGATGTCCCAAAGATCTTTTCCCAAACAGGAAAACAATTAACCCCAAAAGCATAAATATTCCTGCAAGTCCAAACCCATAGTGCCAGTTTATTTCTGTACCAATATAGGCACATAAAAAACCGCCGAGGGCTGCGCCGATATTGATGCCCATATAAAAAATTGAAAACCCGCTATCCCTCCGTGGATCATTCTCACCGTACAGTGTACCTACGAGGCTGGAGATATTTGGTTTAAAAAATCCGTTGCCGCAAATGATAAATGCCATGCCATAAAAAAAACTCCAGTCATTCGGCAAGGCAAGTATAAAATGTCCCAGCGTCATCAAAATACCGCCGAATATGATGGAACGCTGGTAACCTATAAAACGGTCGGCCATAAAACCGCCAAACATGGGCATGGTATAAACGAGGGCAGAATAAGATCCATAGATAGCATAAGATTTAGGGTCATCGAATCCTAACTGGGTGACCATATAAGTAATAAGCAGGGCTTTCATTCCGTAAAATGAAAAGCGTTCCCACATTTCGGCAAAGAAAAGCAGGTATAATTGCCTGGGTTGACCTGTTGCTGTTAGCTGCTGCATGGATGAATTTTAGCTTACTCCTTTTTCTTTCATGATCCTGTTCAGCCATTTTAGCATACCGAAAATTATGAACGTAGCGATCATCAGCAGCACAAAATTCACCCAAAAGAAATTGGCCTTGTCTTCATAACCATCCCACATGGTGGCGAGTAAACCTGATAATTTATTACCAATAGAAGTGGCAAGGAACCATCCTCCCATCATCAAAGAAGTTAGTCTTACCGGGCTGAGTTTAGAAACTAATGATAATCCCATCGGGCTAAGTAACAATTCACCAATTGTAATAACACCATAAGTTCCCATCAGCCACCACACGCTTGCTTTTTCCGCACCATTATTGGAAACATACACAGCGCCAACCATCACCAATACCGACAAAGCAGAGATGAGTAAGCCGAATGCGATCTTCGTTGCAGTTGATGGTTCTTTATTTTTTCTTCTTAAAAAAGCAAAGAAAGCAACGACCAGCGGCGTTAATATAATTACCCAGCCGGGGTTAATGGACTGACTGATGGGCGTAGACCATAAAGTAGCACTGGCATCATCAGCAGGGAGGTTTTCCGGTTTAACATTTTTGAAGTAAACAGGGTAATTATATTCTTTAATTACTGACCCGTCTTTTTTCTGCAACCTGAAGAGGTTATCATATAATTCAACAGTATCTTTTTTATAAGTAAGATCCTTTGCTTGTTTTAATGCTTTGAAAACATCTGCGGTAGTACCACTTACCTGGCGCTCCGTATAATTGTCTGTCCAAATTGTAAGTGCCGTTCCGTTTTGTTTGAACACGGCCCAAAATAAAACCACCGCCGCAAATATTGCCAGCAATGCTGCAATGGGTCTTTTTTCAGATGCCTCGGCCCGGAAATAAAGAGAGGTATAAAAATAGATCACCGGTAGGCAGGCAAAAATGAAGGCATCATTGCTGTCTGACTGGAAAATATTGCCAGGGATGATCCAGCCCAGTATACCCGCAATGATACAGGGAATAAAAATAGTAAGTACGATCTTTGAAAAGGGCATGTCCTCTTTCGTCATTGCTTTTCTTATATCACCCGAAGCGTAATGTTTTGTGCCCAGCATAAAAATGATCACGCCAAGGAACATACCAACACCTGCTGCAACAAAAGCATATTTCCAACCCCACACGATGATAATGGCGGCGCTGAAAAAATTACAGATGAATGCACCAATATTGATACCCATGTAAAAGATATTATAGCCTTCATCTTTTCTTTTCTCAAATTCGGGGGTGGAATATAAATTGCCCAGGAGGGTAGAGATATTGGGTTTAAAAAACCCGTTACCAAAGATCACGAGTGCCATAGAGAGGTAGAGCATGGGTAAACTATGCACGGCCATCAGGCAATAACCTGCCCCCATCATCAATCCTCCTGCGATGATGGACCTGCGGTAACCGAAATAACGGTCGGCCAGTAAACCCCCGATGAAAGGTGTAAGAAAGACAAGCGCTATGAAAGTACCGTAAAGGTCCGATGCTTCTGTATTCGTCATCGCAAAGCCGTGTTCAACATTCTTGAGGTATAGTAAAAAGATACCGATCATCAGGTAATAGCCGAAGCGCTCCCACATTTCAGAAAAGAACAAATAAGGCAGGGCCCTTGGATGTTTTGGAGGATTGCTCATGCTTTTAATTTTTTTAGCTGTAGTAAGTTAAATAAAAAGGCGACCCCATGATCGCCTTTTATATATTTTATAAAGAAATTTACCTGACACCGTGCATCATCTTTTTCATCATAGGTGTTAGGGCATACAACACCAAACCTGCAAGTCCACAAAGAATCACAAACAGCATAAAGAAGTCGTACACATCTTTTAATTTGAATCCCATGAATTCGGGGTAAGCCGGTTTTACCAGTGCCTGTGATTTGATGGTCTCAAACTGGTCTTTAGTTAAAACAGAATCAAGTGTCAGCCTTAAGGTATAAGCAGTGTCTTTACGGTCTCTTGCTTTTTTAAGTAAAGCGGCTGATTTTTCAAAAGCTTTATTAAGGTCAATATTATTTTCTTTTGCTTTTTTTACATCAATAGCAACGCCAATTTTTTCTGTTCCCAGAATATAAAGATCTCTTCCACTTGCTTCTTTTTGCCCTTCAAGGATGGCCCTTAAATCCACATCCTCTTTTTGCATAGAAATATATTTATCGGGCGACGGGGGTAACAAAGCTCCCAGGACACCGGTAAGTACATAACCACCTGCATTTCCAAGAAACCAAACACCCATCAGCAGCGAGGCAAATCTTTTTGGAGCCAGTTTGGCCACCAGCGATAAACCGATGGGAGATAAACATAACTCACCCCAGGTATGCAACAGGTATAAAACAACAAACCAGATAATGCCGATCTTGGCTCCATCTCCTAAACCTTTTACCTGCGTGGCTATAATAAGGTAACCCAATGCAATCAGCAATAAACCCCATGCCTGTTTAACAGGCGATATGGGTTCTAGTTTTTTCTTACTCATCCAAACCCACATGATACTAAAGGGGATAGCGAAAACCATTACAAATATTCCGTTAAAACTTTGCACCATACTGGGTTGCATGGTCCAGCCAAATATCCTGGTATCCGTTTGATTATTGGCAATAAAGGTTAACGAAGAACCTGCCTGTTCAAATGCACCCCAAAAGAACATTACAAAGAAGCATACAATATATAATACCCAAATTCTGTCACGTTCTATTTTGGTTATTGTTTTATCCGAAAGGATAAGGTAGCCCAGGCTGATACCTGAAGCGAAAATAAATGGGTACAGCCATGCCTTGATCCATGAAACACCCGGGGAATCAAATACAAGATGAAACCCGTATGTGACGCCAATAAGAAGAACCAGTGAAATAATAATACTTGCAGTTGTAAACTTCGCAGTGTCTGATTCGTCATCGGGTGTCTCCGATTTATTTGGTCTGCCGCCTATTGCCGCACCCTGCGGAGTAACAACATATTTATTTTTTAGGAATAAAAAGGTTAATGTGCCAAGGAACATAGCAAGGCCTGCAACCAAAAAACCCCATTTGAAAGCACTAAGATCTCTCACTCCATCGTGTTGTACGTCGCCAACTATGGGGCAAATGATCTGTCCTAATGTAGCACCAACATTTATTCCGAGGTAGAAAAGCGTGAAAGCAGAGTCCAGTTTATTTTTTTGTTCTTTGGGATAAAGGCTCCCTACCATGGAAGAGATATTTGGTTTAAAAAAACCATTTCCAAAAATAATGGCGATCAGGGCAACCCACATAATGCTTTTTGCCAGTTCCAGGTTATCGGCGTATAAAGTGCCGCTGAAAAAGAGTAACAACTGGCCAATACCCATGGTGGTACCTCCCAATAAAATACAATTCCTGTTACCCAGGAATTTATCCGAAATATAGCCACCCAACATAGGAGTGAGGTAGCACAAGCCCAAAAACCCACCATAAATAATAGAAGCCTCTGTTTCTCCCATTAATAAAGCATCCGCAAGGAACAGGGAAAGCAAGGCCCTCATTCCGTAAAAGTTGAAACGTTCCCACATTTCAGTTCCGAAAAGAACCCATAAGCCTTTGGGATGCCCTGTTTGTTTTACAGCCTGTTCGTTCATATAGTTTTGTTTAATGCTTGAAAAGAGTTGATTTACCATCTCAAAATAGTGAAATTCTTTTTAGTATAGTCAAAATCACCATGTCTATTTTAAAGGATAAGGCAGGAAAAAGAAATATGTAATGACTGATTTATAAATTAATATGGAAATACGGCTACAGAATTTTAAATTCGCAATCCTAAAGTTCAGGCATACTTCTAAATCGGTTACCAATGAATATTCTTTTAATTGGCTCAGGGGGCAGAGAACATACCCTGGCCTGGAAGATCAGGCAAAGTAATTTATGCAGCCGGTTATTTATTGCCCCCGGCAATGCAGGTACAGCTTTATGCGGTACAAATTTGCCTATAGCAATAACCGACTTTGATAATATTGCTGCAGCCTGTGCAGCGCATGCCATTGATATGATACTGGTTGGCCCTGAAGAGCCACTGGTAAAAGGCATTTATGATTTTTTTCAAAACAAAGAAGGACTGGAAGGTATACAGGTGATCGGTCCTTCTAAAGCAGCGGCACAACTGGAAGGCAGCAAAGCCTTTGCAAAAGCTTTTATGAAGCGGCATAATATTCCTACCGCGGCTTATGAAGAATTCAGTGCTGATAATTATACGGATGGAATAAAATATATTAAAGCCCATTCTTTGCCGATCGTTTTAAAAGCAGATGGGCTTGCAGCGGGTAAGGGTGTGCTGATCTGCCAAAATCACCTGGAGGCAATGTCTGAATTTGACTTAATGCTTCATCGCTCCAAGTTTGGAGAAGCAGGAAAAAAAGTGGTGATAGAAGAATTTTTGCAGGGGATAGAATTAAGTGTGTTTGCATTAACAGACGGGGAGAACTATGTACTGCTCCCCGAAGCAAAAGATTATAAGCGTGTGGGTGAAGCTGATTCAGGGCTTAACACGGGAGGCATGGGCGCAGTGAGCCCATTACCATTTGTAAATGATGATTTTTTAAAAAAGGTAAAGGAAAAGATCATTGAACCAACTATCGCGGGATTGAAGAAAGATAAACTCGAATACAAGGGCTTCATCTTTTTTGGATTGATGAATAACAATGGTGAACCGAATGTGATCGAATATAATTGCCGCATGGGTGATCCTGAAACGGAAGTTGTAATGCCAAGAATAAAAAATGATTTTGTGGAATTATTAATTGCTACTTCACAACAACGCTTAAATGAAATAAAAATAGAAACAGATCCCCGTTGCGTGGCAACCGTTGTTGCGGTTAGCGGGGGTTACCCCGGTGATTATGAAAAAGGAAAAGAGATCAGTGGCTTAGACGGGACTTTACTGGAAGAGACCATCATCTTCCAGTCGGGAACAAAAAAGGAGGGTGAAAGTATCATCACGAACGGCGGAAGGGTTTTGGCAGTAACTTCTTTTGGCGCTACGATCACTGAAGCTGTTGAACAATCCAATTATATGCTGGACCAGTTATCTTTCGACGGGATGTACTACAGGCAGGATATAGGATATGAATTCAGAACGGAGCATGCATAATTTTTTTTTGCAAAAAAATAATTCCCTCATTACGAAATAACACAATTGCTTACACGTTAAAAAGAAAAAAAGTAAAACCACAAACGGTACTAAAGATATTAGCAAGCAAACACCCCGGTTATTTTTGGCTGGCCCGGGACTTTAAAAGGCATTCCATAAAATGTTGAAAAATAAAGAGTTTGCCGTTGTTATTTCAAATAATTTCCACCAACTTTGCTGGCATTAACTACTTTTCTTTTTCACATTCATTATCTATGGGAATTTTTAATTTTTTTACGCAGGAAATAGCGATCGATCTGGGTACCGCGAATACCCTCATTATACACAATGACGAGATAGTTGTAAACGAGCCATCCATTGTGGCTCTCGACCGCAATAATCCAAAGAACATTTTAGCCGTGGGTAAGAAGGCATTGATGATGCATGAAAAGACCCATGAAAGCATACGGACGGTCCGCCCCTTAAAGGACGGGGTAATTGCCGACTTTAATGCCGCGGAGCTGATGATCAGGGAGATGATCAAGCTGATCTACCCCAAAAAACCCCTTTTTGCACCTAGCTGGCGCATGATGATCTGCATACCCAGCAGTATCACCGAGGTGGAAAAGCGTGCCGTAAGGGACAGTGCAGAGCAGGCCGGGGCCAAAGAAGTTTATTTGATTCATGAGCCGATGGCTGCTGCGCTTGGTATCGGCATTGATGTGGAAGAGCCGGTAGGTAATATGATCATTGATATCGGCGGTGGTACCACGGGTATTACCGTAATTGCTTTGGCGGGTATTGTCTGCGACCAGAGCATTCGTATTGCCGGGGATGAATTCACTGCTGATATAATGGAAGCGCTGCGCAGGTACCATAGCTTATTGATTGGCGAACGCACTGCAGAGCAGATCAAGATACAGGTTGGTGCGGCAATGAAAGACCTGGATAACCCACCTGATGATATTCCTGTTAATGGAAGAGACCTGGTAACCGGTATCCCAAAACAGGTAATGGTTAGCTACCAGGAGGTGGCCGAAGCATTGGATAAAAGTATTTTCAAGATAGAAGAAGCTATTTTAAAGGCCCTGGAAACCACGCCTCCCGAATTGGCGTCTGATATTTATCGCCGTGGATTATACATAACCGGTGGTGGTGCTTTATTGCGGGGATTGGATAAGCGGCTAAATGCCAAGATCAAACTTCCTGTACATGTGGCAGATGATCCGTTGAAAAGTGTGGTTAGAGGTACCGGTATTGCGTTAAAGCATTATGACAGGTATCCTTTTGTAATGAGATAGAAGAAGCCTCAAGCCACAAGCCACAAGGGGCAGACTTTACAATGGAACTTTTGCTATTTAGCGAAAGTTTGCAATAGAAAACTTCGCCCTTGTAGCTTTTTCCCTTGTAGCTTTATATAATAAAATAAAATGCTAGTGGCAAAAGGTTACAATAACATACTTCTCCCTTGTAGCTCAAACCCTTGTAGCTGTTTCAACGATGCGTAATATTTTTCTTTTCGTTCGCCGGTACATTACTTTCCTTTTTTTCCTGGTGCTACAGGGATTCAGTATTTATTTGATCGTCCATTATAATCTCTATCACAAAGCGGTATTCAGCAGTACGGCAAACCAGCTTACCGGTAAAGTAAATGAACAATACAGCAAGGTGGAATATTACTTCCAGCTAAAAAGAACAAACGACTCTCTGGTAAAGGCTAACGAAAGGTTGTATAATAAATTAAAAGCCGATTTTGAATTACCCGATACAGCAAGTAAAGCTGTTATTGATTCTATTCGTGTAGATTCTATGGAGCAATATAGGAAGTACAATTATTTTCCTGCCAAAGTGGTATATAATTCTGTTGCCGCACAGAATAATTTTATTGTATTGGGCCGTGGCCAGGCACAGCAGTTAAAAGACGGGATGGGCATAGTTGACATCAACAACGGGGTGGTGGGTATCATCACAGAGGCCGATAAAGATTATTCCGTAGTGATGAGCCTTTTACATAAAGACAGCCATATCAGCGGAAAATTATTAAAGGGCGGAGAAACGGGCACCTTGAGCTGGGATGGTAAAACACCAAATATGATCACGCTTACGGGCATACCAAAAAGTGCCAGGGTTGCAAAAGGAGATACCATTATCACCAGCGGTTTCAGTACCAGCTTTCCCAAAGGAATGATGATCGGCACAGTAACTGATATATTTTCAGAAACCAGTACCAGCAATTTCCTGATAAAATTCAGGTCAACCGCAGATTTTTATAACCTTCAGCACGTTTATGCCATTGATAATAAGCAAACCGAAAGCATTAATAATTTATTGGAAAAAGAAAAACAGAAAACCCAGTAGGCCAACAGCCTCTTATGAATTCACTTTTAAAAAATATCATTCGTTTTGCATTCTTCATCCTGGTGCAGGTTTATGTACTGGATAAGATCCACCTGCACCAGATGGTAACGCCATATATTTACTTTCTTTTTATTTTATGGATGCCCTTCAGGATGGGACGCACCTGGCAAATGATCGTTGCCTTTGCATTGGGGTTTACTTTAGATAGTTTCCGCCATCACCCCGGCTTTCACACCGCTGCCTGCGTTTTAATAGCTTATGTCCGCCCTTTTCTTATTAATCTCTTAATTCCACAGGAAGGAGCAGATACCAATTACGAAGAACCTTCGTTTAAAAGCATGGGGGGAATGGTACCGTATTTGATATTTACGGGTGTACTCACGTTCATACATCATGGCTGGTTGTTTTTATTGGAGGCATGGCAGTTTGGCAATATCTGGTATTTTATAGTAAAGACTTTATTATCAACTGCAGTGAGTATGTTTTTGATCATTATCACAGAATTGTTGTTTGTGCGCAAACAAAAGTTCAGGACCAATACGGTTTAATTATTTAGAATTTATAACAGGTGTCTGTATTCAATCAATCAAGGAAAAATGTCATCATGCTGGTTTTTATCGGCATGTTCATTGTTATCATTATACAACTGGTGAACCTGCAGTTGTTTTCTTCCAAGTATAAGATACAGGCCGATGACCAGGGAACATTCCGAAAAGTAATTTATCCCGACCGTGGTATTGTATTTGACCGTAAAGGCAGGGCCATTTTACAAAACACTACCATATATGACCTGATGGTTGTTCCGGGAAAGATAAAAGGAACAGATACCATAGCCCTTTGCAGGATACTGGAAATTGACACTGCAGAATTCAGGAGAAGAATAATCACCGCCATAATAAAGAACAAAAGTTACCGGGCTTCAATATTTGAGCCACTATTGACCAATGAAAAAATGGCCAAGCTCAATGAGAGCATGTACAAACTGGTTCCCGGTTATTATTTGCAGGAGCGGCCGGTAAGGGATTATCCTTTTGACGCAGGTGGAAACATACTGGGTTACTTAGGTGAAGTGGACTCCAATATTTTAAAGAGTCCCAAATATTCCGGCTATGTAATGGGGGATTATATTGGCAGGGCAGGGTTGGAAAGAACATATGAAAAAGTTTTGATGGGCCAAAGAGGTATCGAATTCTGGAAGAGAGATAATAAGAACCGCCTTACCGACAGGTTGGAAAATGGAAAATTTGATACCGCTGCCGTCGCAGGAAAGAACATGTATACTTCCATTGATATAGAGTTACAGGCCCTGGGTGAAAAATTAATGGAAAATAAATTAGGGTCAATAGTTGCGGTAGATCCCAGGACCGGCGGCATCTTATGTATGGTGAGCAGCCCAACCTACAAGCCCAAACTTTTAACAGGCGCAGAAAGAAGAAAACATTATGCAGAGCTTTTATTGAGCCCGGCATTACCATTATTCAACAGGTCTGTAAGCGCTACTTATTCACCGGGTTCAACATTTAAAACATTACAGGCGCTTGTTGGATTACACGAAGGAGTGATCCATACCGATTTCAGGGTTTCCTGTTCGGGCGCTTTCTATGGCTGCGGAGGCGGCAGACCAATGAAGTGTTTAGACGTAGGTACATTTGATCTGCAAAATGCCATCAGGATCTCCGACAATACTTATTTCGCCACCGTAATGCAACGGGTTATCAATAATCCCAAGTACCCAAATATTGACAGCAGTCTTGCTGTCTGGGACAGGTACATGTATGCGTTTGGCCTCGGACATAAATTAGGTATTGATGTGCCCTGGGAAAAAGGAGGAAATATTCCAACCCCTGCACAGTTCAATAAAGTGTATGGAAAAGGAACATGGAACTATTGCAACTTCCGTTCTGTAAGTATCGGGCAGGGCGAGGTAGATGTAACACCAATACAGGTTGCCAATGAAATGGCATACATCGCAAATAAAGGCTGGTACAAAATTCCACACCTGGTAGATTCAATTGAAGAAGGTGACAAGTTCGACCTCTTATCAAAATTCCAGGAAAAGCATAGCGCAGTTGATAGCCCCGACAGTGTATTTGAAGTTGTGCATAATGGTATGCAGGCCGTAGTGGATGGCGGAACAGGCGCCGGCGCAAGGGTTGCGGGTATTGAGATATGTGGTAAGACCGGTACGGTAGAGAATTATTTCAGGGGCGTTAAACAACCCAACCATGCATTCTTTTGCGGCTTTGCCCCAAGGGATAATCCAAGAATTGCGATCATGTGCGTGGTAGAGAACAGCGGGCGCTTTGGCGGCACCTATGCTGCGCCAATTGTTGGGCTGATGATAGAAAAATATTTGAACGATACCATTGCAGCATCGAGAAAAGCTATCGTTGATAAATTCACTAACCTGAATTTAATGCCGGCAAGAATTTATGCTGAAATAAAAACAAGGGATTCATTATCGCATTTAAAAGATACCGCCTACCTGCTCGCAAAAGGGTATATTAAATTACTGGGTGATACGATGGAGATGGATGATTCGGATGAGCAGGATGCGTTGGACCAGATAAAAAAAGATAAGGAAGAGAATAAGAAAGACAAGCCGAAAAAAGACAGTGGAGATAAGAAATTTCAAATTAAGACAGAAGCAATATTACCTGATCAAAAAAAGATGCCGGAATTAAAAGACACGATAAAAAACTAATTTGTGAGACGTGAATCGTGAGGCGTGAGTTGGTAAGCGTTTAATAATGTAAGGACGTAAGCATATAGATACCATGTTTTTAGAATTGGCACATACCAAACTGGATGTTTTTGTAACGGGAAAAAATCTTGTATTAAGTTGCTATAAAATTTCTAAGTTGTTGCCTCAGGATGAAAGATTTAATATGACTCAGCAATTAAGAAGAGCAGCGCTTTCAGTTCAGCTTAATATTGCAGAAGGCAGTTCAAGGAAGTCGGCTATTGAAAGAAGAAGGTATTATGAAATTTCAAGAGGCTCAATTGTCGAGGTCGATACAATTTTAGATGTAGCAATAGAACTTGAATATTTTAAAAAAGAAGATTTGAAAGAAACGGGAGATCTGATAATAAAAACCTTTCAAATGCTCAGCAAAATGATTGTTTACTAATTCACGTCTCACGACTGACGCTTCACGTTATGTATCAAAAAAATCCATCAATATCAAAAGGCATAGACTGGATCATGGTCTGGTTATATGCGATTATTGTATTGATCGGTATTCTTTGTATTTTTTCGGTAGAGTACAGGAGCAGCGATAACGTTATTCAAACCTTACTTGGATTTAAAAAGAATTACAGCAAACAGTTATATTTTTTTGCTGCCTGTATTTTCCTGGCAATTTTTATCCTGCTTACCGACAGTAAATTTTTTACGGCAACAGCCAATCTTTCTTACCTGGTAGGCATCGTACTGATACTTGCCACTTTTGTTGTTGGTAAAGAGATCAAGGGATCCAAAAGCTGGATACCCCTGGGTTTCATGAACCTGCAGCCCGTGGAATTGTGTAAAATATTTACGGCGCTGGCATTGTCAAAATATATGTCAATGCCCGAAACGGATTTCCGGAGGCCCAAGGCGCAGTTGATCGCGGCAGCAATATCTTTTTTGCCCGCAGTGTTATCAATACTCCAGGGTGAGACCGGGCTGGCGCTGGTATATTTTTCTTTCCTAATTGCCATGTACAGGGAAGGCTTGCCCGCCGGCTATCTTATTGCGGGTGCTTCTATGGCAATACTCCTGGTCGCCTCTCTTATATTCCACACCCAAACCTTACTCATCGCTTTTGCTGTAATTGCAGCATTGGCCATTTTTTATTACCGGCGACAAATAAAAAGGAACAGCCGGTTATTGGTCGTGATCATAATTGCATGGGGCCTGGGTTCGGCATTTGTCGGCATTGCAGTACCCTTCACTTTCAAGCACGTGTTTAAAAAATACCAGGCAGACAGGATCTTTAGCATGGTAGGTGTTGACAATCCTTTTTCGGATGCTGCCCCAACTGATATAATCAATACAGAAGAACAAAAAGAAAAGCAGAAGAAAAGCGATCAGCAGAATTATAATGTAAAACAATCCAAGATCGCCATCGGTTCCGGCGGTTTTGCAGGAAAAGGGTTTTTAAAAGGCACCCAAACCCAGGGGGATTTTGTACCCGAACAACATACTGATTTTATTTTTACATCGGTTGGTGAGAATTTTGGTTTTTGGGGAAGCGGGTTATTAATGCTGATATACCTGGTATTGCTTTTACGGATCATAGCAATTGCAGAAAGGCAGCGAAGTACTTTCAGCAGGGTGTATGCTTATTCTGTTGCGGGCATTATATTTTTCCACGTGGCAGTAAATATATGTGTTACCATTGGCCTGGCGCCTGTAATTGGTATCACGCTGCCATTAATGAGTTATGGCGGGTCTTCATTACTAACATTTACAGCATTGCTTTTTATCCTGATAAAGCTTGATGCTGACAGGCAGATGGTGTTGCGGTAAAAACGTTAATCGGTTAATTGGTTAATCCGTGTACCAGTTTTTTTTGTGCATGAGACTGTAGTTATTGAACTCCCTACTAATTAACCAATTAACGAATTAACGTCTCAACGGATTAACTTTGCATAATGAAGATCATCCCCCTAAGCGAAGGCGCTTTTACCATCGACGCCACAAAAAAATTCATCCCCTTTGATCTATCCAAAGATGACCTGCAGCAACGCCCCGTTGGCAGCTTATTGGTAGAGATACAGCCTTTTGCTATCGTTACTTCCAAAGACATTATTGTAATAGATACCGGCCTGGGCTTTTCAAATCCCGATGGTACTATGCAGATCCACCAGAATTTAATGGATAATGGTATTGGGCCACTGGAAGTAACAAAAGTTTTGCTGAGCCATTTACACAAAGATCATTCCGGTGGTATTGCCAGGGAAGATAAAGTGCATCAGCAGAAGATATTCAGCTTTCCCAATGCCACTTACTTTGTGAACAAAGATGAACTGGATTATGCTTTAAAAAAAGGCAAGCCTTCTTATACGCCTGATGAATTTGATATATTGAATAACAACTCCACCGGCCAAAAAAAAAATTACCTGCAAGGGGACGGAAAGATCGATGATTATATCACTTACCGTGTAAGCGGGGCTCACTGCCCTTTTCACCAGGTGTTCTGGATAGAAGAGGATGGACAAAAGATCTTTTTCGGCGGCGATGTTGCACCGCAACTACAGCAAATGAAGAATAGGTTCATTGCCAAATATGACTTTGACGGAAGAAAGTGTATGGAACTAAGACATGAATGGTGGAAGCAGGGACAGGAAGAAAAATGGACCTTCCTATTTTATCACGATATTAAAACGCCGGTATTTTCCTTTTGATTTGAGGATTTGGTAATTTGAAAATTTGGTGATTGTTTTAACGCCAAATGAATCCTCATCATCAAATCACCAAATCGGCACATCATCAAATTGTATTACCGTATCTTATGCAGGTAATCGTTATTCATAAACTGCTTTTGTATATCCTTAAGGTCCCTCAATATGCTGGCGTCAACCAGTGTGCCCGATGTTTCCAGTAAGAAACCACCGATCAGCTCATTGTCAACTTCGGTTTCAATTTCAAAGGTTTGTCCGGCAGTTGCCATAGACTTAACATTTGCCATGATGGCATTTTTCATTTCTTCAGAAATAGGATCTGCAGTGGTGATCTTTACTTTATGAATATTTCTTAAAGCATTGAACTGGTCAATATAAGTTGTTACGATCTCGGGTAAATTTAATTCCCTGTTCTTTCTTACCAGTAATTGAATGAATGCGCCGGTAAGTTCGCTAACCCTTCCCTTTGTGATCGATTCAATGATCTTTTCTTTAGCAGAAGGCTTGATGATGGGGCTTTTTAAGATCACTACAAAATCAGGATTGCTCCTGCAGATGCTGTGTAACCACTTCATGTCCGCATATACCGCATCCACCTGGTTCTGCTCTGTTGCCAGGTCCAGTAAACTTTTTGCATAACGGCCGGCTAAACGTGGATTGTTCATATTTTTTGAGTTGCAAGCTGCAAGGGGAAAAGCTACAAGAATTAAACACTACTTGTGGCTTGTGGCTTGAAGCTTATTAGACTTAATTCAGCTTCACTTCATTCGCCAGGGTCTTGATATAATCTTCCTGCGCTGATTTATTGCTTAATTCCTTGCGCAAAACTTTTTCACTAACTTCTATTACAAGGTTACCTACCTGGTTCTTGATCTCGGTGAGTGCTGCCATTTTCTGGTTATTGATAGAAGCCTGTGCATCAGCAATGATCTTGGAAGCCTGTGCCTTTGCTTCTTCTTTGGCATCGTTGATCATTTTATCCTTTGTCTCTTTTGCTTCTTTAAGCATAGAAGCCCTTTCTTCACGGGCTTTTGTTAAAATGATCTCGTTATCATTTTTCATCTGGGCCATTTCCAATTTGATCCTTTCAGCAGTTGCCAAAGAATCAGCGATTGTCTTTTCCCTTTTTGCAAGTCCGCCGATAATGGCAGGCCATGCAAATTTTTTCAGCAGGAAGAAAACGATCAGGAACGCCAACAGGGTCCATAATATAAGGCCGAAGGCCGGTGTAAGTAATTGCATAAATTATACCCTCCATCTCCCTAAAGGGAGAGTTTAAATGTAAGTTTAAAAATGTTGCAAAATGGTATGCGGCACAAGAGAGTGACACAACGATGATGCTACAAAGAACTTATGTTGGTTACAAAAAAAGATCTTTTTGTTGATCGCCTCCAGTTCCCCCTTTAGGGGGTCAGGGGGTTAAAATACTGCATCCTCCGTCCTGTACTTTGGATGCAGTAAAATTTTAAAGCACCATCGCTAAGAAACCGATGATAATTGCAAACAAAGCTGCTCCCTCTACCAAAGCGGCAGTAAGGATCATGTTGCTGCGGATATCATTGATCGCTTCCGGCTGGCGTGCGATAGATTCCAATGCGCCTTTACCGATCTGGCCGATACCAACACCTGCACCGATTGCTCCAAGGCCGGCACCGATGGCACCACCTGCATTCGCAATTTCAGCTAATAAAACAAAATTCATAATCGTGAATTTATATTGGTTAAAAAAAACTTAAGTCAAATTATGCAACAGCAGGTTTATGATCGTGCTCAGGACTATTTGAATGTTCATGTCCATGGTCATCATGGCCGCCTTCAAAAGCCTGCCCGATGAACACCGCTGTTAATATGGTAAAAATGAATGCCTGTAAAAATGCTACCAGCACTTCAATAAAATAAATGAAAACAGTGAATGCAATGGAAAAAGGCGAAAAGCCCCAGCCTGCATACTGGCTCAATGCCCCCATGATAAAAATGAGGGAGATCAGGCAAATGATGAGGATATGCCCTGCCACCATATTGGCAAACAACCTGATCATTAAAGCGAATGGCTTGGTGAATATGCCCAGGATCTCAACCGGTACCAGGATAACTTTTACCCATCCCGGTACGCCCGGAGGGTTAATGATGTGCATCCAGTAATGTTTATTGCTGCTGAACAGGATCACCACGAAAGAGATGATCGACAAAACAAATGTAAAGGCAATATTGCCGGTAACATTCGCCGTACCCGGTATCAGGCCTACGATATTATTAATAAGAATAAATAAGAACACCGTTAAAAGATAGGGCAGGTACTTATTGCTCTTTGCGCCAAGGTTTGGTTTTGCTACTTCGTCATTAACAAAATTCACAATGGTCTCCATCGTGTTCTGCATTCCTTTTGGTGCAGTGGTTATACCCTGGCCGGTACCATATTTTCCCGCTACCCTTATCAGGATAAAAACAAGCAGGCCCAGTGCCAAAAACATCTGAACCACGTTACGGGTAAGAGAAATATCGTACACGCTTACGGACTCATCGATCTTGCCGCTGGCATCTACCGGTACAATTTTACCTGCTGTATATTTATTGCGGTCTAATTTTTCGTGGTCAATTCTTTCGTTGGTTAACAGGGCATAGCCATCAACTACATGCTCGCCGTGGTGAAAAGCTGAAGACATGAAAGCTGAAAATCCTTTTTCTTTTGAATATAAAATAACCGGGAGCGGGATGGTAACATGGTGCTCGTTGCTGTCTTTATCCTTATATGATAAAAAATGGAATTCATGGGCATCCATGATATGGCCAAATATGACCTCGTTAGCATCAAATATCTTCTTCTTTGGGGCGGGTTCTGTTGAGTTCTGATGGGCCTCCCCGTGCTGGGCAAATACCGTGTTGGAAAAGACCAGTAAACTAAGGCTGAAAACCGCTACCAGTAATGATTTGACGCTCTTTGATGCCATATTATAGCTCTAATTTGGCGCAAAGATAAGGGGGAAGGGGCAATTTATAAAATTGGAGATGAAAAAACTGGCAATTTGAAGATTTGAAAATTTGAAGATGTGCCGATGCTTCCGGAGCCTGTACCATGCAGAAATTCAGGCTTTCAACACCCGCAAGTACCCCATCTTCAAATCTTCAAATCGTTTTCTCCTGTTTCTCAAATTGCATTTTGTGCAGCTGGTAATAAAACCCCTTTTTCGCCAGTAATTCATCGTGTGTGCCGGTCTCCTTTATTTCACCCTTATCCAGTACTATTATTTTATTGGCTTTACGGATGGTTGATAAACGATGGGCGATCACTATGGAAGTTCGGTTTGCGATCAGCTTGTCAATGGCATACTGTATCAGGCTCTCGCTTTCGGTGTCTACAGATGAAGTGGCTTCATCCAGTATCAAAATAGCAGGGTCATATAATAAAGCCCTGGCAAAGGATAATAATTGGCGCTGCCCTAAAGAAAGAGTAGCGCCTCTTTCCATTACATGATAATCATAATCCCCGGGTAAGCGCATGATAAAATCATGAATGCCGATCAGCTTTGCCGCTTTTATAACTTCTTCTTTTTTTATGTCGCGGTTGCGAAGGGTCACATTATCTATAACAGACCCGCTAAAAAGAAAAACATCCTGCAGCACTACTGCTATCCTGCTCCTTAAAGCTTCCAGTTTATAATCCTCAATATTCCTGTCATCGATCTTTATTGCGCCCTTTTCAATTTGGTAAAGGCGGTTGAGTAAACTTATGATGGATGTTTTGCCACTGCCCGTATGCCCCACGATGGCGAGTGTTTCACCGGCATTGATGCTGAAGGAAATGTCTTTCAGCACATAATGCTTATCTGAATAAGCAAACCAAACCTTGTCAAACTCCACTTTACCTTTCATCTGTTCCGCCTTAGCATTGCCTTCATTTATTGTAGTGTCTTCATTATCCAGCACTTTAAAAACCCTTTCACTGGCGATCATGCCCATTTGCAATACATTGAACTTATCGGCGATCACACGCAGCGGACGAAACAATAAATTGAGACAAAGAATAAATGCGGTTATCACGCCACCAATCTTCTCTGCCTGTTCGGACTGTACCACATCTTTTGCGGCCCACCAAACCAGTAACCCGATCGACAAAGCCATAACCAGTTCCACCACAGGGAAGAAGACCGAATACGCAAAGATGGCTTTGATATTTGCGTTGCGGTGTTCCTTATTAATGTTGTTGAATTTTTTGAATTCTCTCTTCTCTGCCGCAAATGCCTGTATCACGGCCATCCCGGTAATATGTTCCTGCACAAAAGCATTGAGGTTGGCTACAGCATTCCGAACCCTGATGAAAGATTTATTTACACTTTCCTTAAAAAAATAAGTTGCCACTATCAAAAAAGGAAAGGGGGCAAGGCAGACCAGGGTTAACTTCCAGTCAACAAAAAACATATAGGTTAATATAGAAAAGATAGAAAGCAGGTCGGCGATGATAGGGATCAATCCATCGCTGAAAATATCATTGATGGATTCGATGTCATTCACCGTTCTTGTTGTAAGTGTACCAATAGGCGTTTTATCGTATTGGGATAAATTGAGGTGAAGGATCTTGTTATAGGTCTCTACCCTCAGGTCTTTTACCACGCTTTGTCCCAGTGATGCGGTAAGAAAAGTAAATAAAAAACGGCCGCCTGTTTCCAGCAACAGCAATACGATCTGTATGATGGTGATCTCTATGATAAAGCCGCCGGGCGTGCTTAAAAAATGTGAACCCACATCTCCATTTATCCCGTCATTAATAGTTAGCTGAATTAAAAAAGGCCTTACGGGTGCAATTATTGCAAGCAGGACAGCAAGGATCAGCGAGCCGTAAAATTTGTTTTTGTAAGGGGCAGCAAAATAAAATACTCTTTGCAGTAATGAAAAATGAAAAACTTTTCTTTTTGCCTTCGTTCTGTCAGCCATATTACAAAGGTATGCGTGTTTAGTATTGGGTAGTTTCCGCTGAAGGAAAAAGCTACAAGGGGGGAAGCTGCAAGGGGAAAAGCTACAAGGGTGAAGTTTCCATGTTGAAATCTTTTGCTAAATGGCTGAAGCTTTAGTTAGCTAATTTACCCCCTTGTGGCTTGCGGCTTGTAGCTTTTCTTCTGCTTACTCTTCCTGCATCTTATTATTATAGCCTTTAAGGAAAATGGCGCCAAGGTTCCTGTAAGGCGGGATATAACTTTCCCAGCTTTCTCTCACCGTTTTATTCGGGTCGGCAGCAAATAATTTTGTAAGCGCATCCCACATATTCTTCCAAACCAGTTTATTTCCTGATTCAAATGTTTGGTTCAGGTAATTGAGGATGGGCCTGTTAATGTCGCCTGCGCCGATCTCTTTAGTGGAAATGATATGTGCATCGGGGTTGATCTCAATAATGTCATTTAAATTTTTATAGCCGCCGCATGAACCCAGCATCACCACTTTGGCATTGCCCGCCATGCGCTTTATCGTACGCGGAAGCCAGTAGCTATGCCCCCGGTGTACCACAACGGAAGGTTGAAGCCCGTTCTCAGCCAGGTAATTATTCAAATGTATCTGGGCGCTGTCATCCAGGTTGGCATCATTATCAAGGGGACGGTTGGCATAGATCCATACATTTCCTTTCAGTGAATTTATTTCATACCATTCATCTTTTTTTGTTATTCTCCATTCTTTTGGCGAAAAAGAACTGATAAAAGAAGGGAAGAATGTTTTGCCATCTTCATCACCGTACCAATATACCTGTTGCACTATCCTGCCGCTGTCGTCCCGCATATCCTTATTCTCTATTTCATAAATAGAAGGGATACCCAGGATACTGGTAAGGTCTATTTTCTTTGTACTGTCTGCTGATAAGAAAATTGATTTCAGCAAACCATATATGGTCTTGCCGCGGTTATTGTTATTTTGAATACAGGTCTTTTCATTTTGGATAACATAACCCAGGATGGTGCTCTGCAGTTTTTTATTATTGATACTGCTGTAGGAATCCGCCACGTCAACAGCATCTTCCAGGTTGCCCGTATTATCGAGGTTGGCAATGAAGGCACGCATTAAAGTTTCCGATGAAGTTATCGGCATGAATTTTAAGAAGGTATCAAGCTTATTAAAATTCGCGGCCATTTTAATGAACTTTTTAAAATAGTCGAAATGAACATTCAGTAATAAAGAGTCTGTTCTTGGCTCAGTTCCCAGTCTTTGCAATAAACGAAAAAAACTGTGCTTATAGCTTGATGTGTAGATCTCGCTTTCACTCATTACGATCATATAGTAGAGGTCAACAGCAGAAAGAGAATCTGTTGCCTTCATCCGCATATTGATATTGCTCAGGTCGTGCAGGGTATTGATCGGTGTAACAAAATGCTGGATGGCTTTTTCCTGCAATTTTTCCCTCAGCCCATTAGGCCCAAACATCGCGATGGGCGTGTCTTTCGCCCTGGAGGTAATGCGCTTGAAATATTCTATCTCGGTTTGAACCAGTAATTTAAAATAACCAACACTGTCGTATCCTGCATCACCATCGCCTACATATCTTTTAATGCTTTCAAGCGTTTTCTTTCCTTTTAAAATATCATCCAGGAAAGGAAAATATAAAAGCGCATTGGGTGTTTTGCTAAGCTCAACGATGGCCATCACCAGTGGGTTCTTATTGCGGTGTACCAGCATACCCACTTTTGAGCCCGAAGCCTGTGCAACGGAATAAATAGCTGTAGGGTTAGCGCGGGTACTTATTACGATCAAACTATCAGCAAAGGATTCATTAACATAGGGGCCGATGGTTTGTAAGATCTTATCAGGGTTGAGCGCACAGTATTTTTTATAAATGATATTCCTGCTTTCTTTATATCCCCTGTTTTCCGGGAAGATCTCGGTATTTATTTTGCCAACCTGGTAAGAGGCCTTTTCGATATAGGGCGCCATACTGCTGCTGTCGAGATTGGCGTTCATGATCTTTTCAAAATTCTCGATCAGCAATGGCGCATAAACCGGGTTAAGTTCTTTTGACTTCCAGCCATTTTTATAAGCCCTTACCACGGCTTCAATATAATTCAGGTACCTGATCTTTTGATTATTGGTGGGGATCTTTGTATTACGTTCTACAAAATCCTGCAGGTCATTGATCTTCCTGGTCATCACATCATTAATGGCAAGATTGATCTCGGCATTATGGGTGGGCCTGATCATACCATCTGTTTTGCCGTCCATTTTATCCAGTAAACGCTGCTCTTCATTGATACGGTCATGAAAAAGCTGCCTGTATATGGGTACAATGACCGAGTCCCCGTTTGCAAAAACCTTGAAAGAGGATACCAGGAGTATAAGGAGAAATAAGTTCTTTTTCATAGTTCTATTCAACTGCAAAGATGCTAAAAATCCACGAGGCGTCCATATTCTTCACACACCGGATTAGAATTACGCTTAATATGCTGCATTGGCTTAACAATTTGATAATACAAAACAGGCTGCAAACTGCTTTTGCTGTTGCTGTTAAAGACTAATTTTGCGGACTATGAGTGCCACCAATACTGTTAAAAAAATACTAATTGCTGATGATGAACCCGATATCCTTGAGATCATTCAATACAATTTACAGAACGAAGGATACGAAGTGATCACTGCCAGGAACGGGAATCTTGCTCTTGACCTGGCAAAAAAGCATCAGCCCGACCTCATCATTCTCGACATCATGATGCCCGGTAAAAATGGCATCGAAGTTTGCAATATCCTTCGCCTTCAGCCTGTTTTCAATGACACATTAATAATATTTCTTACGGCTTTAAGTGATGAAGGCACCGAGGTGAAAGGACTGGAAACGGGTGCTGACGATTATCTTACCAAGCCCATCAGCCCAAAGATCCTGGTCAGCAAGGTGAATGCGCTGTTCAGGCGGGTGGTGAAAGAAGATACGGGACTTTTACAGGTAGGCGACCTGAGGATAGACCGGGAAAAGTATATCATCAATTACCAGGGCAATAATATAATACTTGCCCGTAAAGAGTTTGAATTACTGGCTTTACTGGCCGGTAAGCCGGGAAAGGTTTTTCTTCGCAACGAAATATTGAACCAGGTATGGGGCACAGAAGTAATTGTTGGCGACCGTACCATTGATGTTCATATCCGCAAAATAAGGCAGAAACTTAATCTTGATTGTATCACTACGGTGAAGGGGGTGGGGTACAAATTTCAAATGTAAGCCGGCAGTTAATAGTTCATGGTTCATAGCGAAGTTCATGAATGCTGGTTAATAATTGATGGTCTTTAGTTCATACTTAAGTAATTTAGCAGGTGTATTTTACCATGAACCATCAACCATCAACCATGAACTAGCCCATGCTCTCAAAAAAAAATATCTCACCTCAGCAATTATCTGCATTAACGGCATTGGCACTGGCCATACCGATAACCCTGGGTATTTTTATTTTAATGCCGGTGTGGTGGATAGCTTTAATATCTTTTGGATTGATCTTCCTCGGCAGCTTTGGATTGATATTATATACGCTCCAAACTTTCATTTACCGGAAAATAAAACTCATTTACAAATTCATTTATCAAACCAAGGCCAGCAAGCGGGAAGAATTTTATTACAAGAATCTCCTGCCCCAAAAAGGTATTGACGAAGTGAGGGAAGACGTGGAAAACTGGGCAGAGCAGCGCAAGGCCGAGATCGAAATGCTGCAGCAGAATGAATCTTACCGTAAAGAATTTTTGCAGAACCTCAGCCATGAACTGAAGACCCCCATTTTCGCCATCCAGGGATATGTGGACACACTCATCAACGGTGCTTTGGAAAACCCTGACGTAAATAAAAAATTTCTCCAAAGCACTTCACGTAATATTGACCGGCTCGTAAACCTGGTGGATGACCTTGATGCGATATCGAGGCTGGAAAGCGGGGAACAGCTTTTATTGAAGGACAGTTTTATTATCCAGGACCTTTTAAAAGAAGTGTATGAATCCCTGGCCATTAAAGCAGATGAGAAAGGAATAAAATGCATCATTAAAAAAGGATGCGAATTGCCTTTGACCGTGTACGCCGATAAAGAAAAAATGCGGCAGGTATTCATTAACCTCATTGACAATGCCATTAAATATGGTAAACAGAACGGCATTATCGAATCAAGCTTTTATAAAGTAGATGGCGCAAGGGTATTGATCGAGATAAGCGATGATGGCACGGGTATTTCTGAAGAACACCTGCCCCGCATATTTGAAAGGTTTTACCGTACCGACCTTGCCCGCAGTCGCAAAGTAGGGGGCAGCGGCCTGGGCTTATCTATTTGCAAGCATATTGTTGAAGCGCACGGCCAGCCCATTCATGTGCGCAGTAAGATAGATGTGGGCAGTACCTTTGGATTCACCCTGCAGAGTAAAAAGGATTAAGGGCTTACCGGGTTCGATGCCGGTTTTATTAAGCTTCGTTTTAGAATTGTTATGTGCCGGCTATCCTGCGCAAATGCCTATAAAGGCCTTGCTTTCAATATTAATATTAAATTGTTGTATATTTTGGGGGCAGTACCTGCGCCTATTTAGGAGTTATGTGCAATTTTATGAGACTTCTCGTTCCAATTTTGATCTTTTGTTTGACGCTTACATTTGGTTGTAACACTCAAACAACACCTACTAAGTCAATTTTGACAGATCAAGAAAGGTATTGGTGCGACTCACTAAAAATTGACACTGCTATAGTTTTTGGCATTCGGACACAAACCGACTCAAATCTCAATCCGTTTCCTATAAACTTAGAAACAACCCTAAATGTGGATATTGATATTGATTCTACAGCAAAACAAATACCTGGCTTTATATTTAATGCTGCTAACACAAATGCCGATAGTATTGTGGCTCGTTTATATAACGCTTTTAAAAGCAAAGGCTACACAATATTCTTTCTTGAAAGGAACTTTGGAATTGGCGGAAAGTCGGACATTTTAGGAGTTTTAAAAACAGTTGACAAATATCAAATCTTAAAACAAGTTCAAACGAATGGAATAAATTGGGAAATTGATAATGATAGTTTAATAAATATTATAAAAGTATTTGACAAAAAATATTCTCTTGATTTGCTTGGAGCTTCTGGGGACTGGTGTGAATTTAAAATAAATAAAAATCCATCCAATTGGTTAACACTTGCCAAAGAAGCTTATAAGGTTTGCCCAGATATTGTTGATCAAGGATCCGGTGATGTAGAAAAATTAGCGAAAGAAATGGAGCAATCAGCCCGATTGTACTTTTGGTGGGATTAAAAACTGCACATAACATGAACTGTGTTAAAAAACAAATTTATTTTCGTTCAAACTGCTTTTATAATCCGCCTGGTATGTAGTTCCTTTTGTTGCTATCGCAAAAGCCTGTTTCAGAAGCTTGTT